>Ga0207705_10000008_pt1 | contig 589717 bp, 595 predicted proteins | sample KBSC13metaG_FD_184314 | JGI IMG/M metagenome (GOLD analysis project Ga0207705, IMG submission 184314) | Corn rhizosphere microbial communities from Kellogg Biological Station, Michigan, USA - KBS C1-3 metaG (SPAdes) (version 2) | ecosystem: Host-associated > Plants > Roots > Rhizosphere >...
TTGTCGTCGAGAGGTACTCCGAACCTGTGGCTGTAGACTATCGCCACCCGCTGACCCCGCAGACGGTCGGCAAAGTCTGCAAGGCGCGCCTCTTGCCCTGTCGTGCGCATAACAACCGATTATCGCTCGCGCCACGGCGAACGGCCTGGATCTCGCCCACAGCGCTCGTATCGGCAGAATCGCGGGACGACGACTAAGCTCGATCGTGGGAGGGAGCGCCAGCCTGACCTATGGTCGGTCTGACACCTTTCGCAGGCACAGCTCAGCGAGTTGTGAGGAGTCATCCGATTCGGAAAGTGTGTTGGCCGTTTCCATGCATTTCGGCTAATCCTGGTGTGACGACCGTGGAGACAAAAATGGCGACACCTGCGGGCCCAGCGAACGCGTCATTCCACGAGATCCTGCAGGGCGCCGAGGACGACCTCGGTTCACTTGAAGGAAAGCTGGCGGCGCTTCGCGCCTGCACTAATGAGACGCTTATCAGCCCCGCCGCGGAGGCGAGGCGTCTCTACCGGCAACGCCGGCGGCGGGACCGTTACTTTCCTGCCAATCTCTTTGCGGAACCGGCTTGGACATGCTGCTCGACCTCTATGTGGCGCAGGCGGAGGGCCGGGCCATCACGACCAGCAGCGCATGCATCGTCGCGGCCGTGCCACAGACGACGGGATTGCGGTGGCTTTCGAAGTTGGAGGACGAAGGGCTCGTAAAGCGCTCAACATCCGCCGGAGATGAGCGCATGCGATTGGTGACACTGACAGAGGACGGTTTTCAGCGGTTGACGGAATTCTGGCGGCAAACGGGCTGACGATTGCCTCAACCGGCGAGCTGAAGCGACAATTCACTCCACAATGGTGCGGAAACGACGTCTTTCACCCGGGGCAAGACTGTGCCCGCGCTCGCACCTGCGGCTTCTTCGGCGCACGCCGAACAAGCCTCGCTCGAGCCTCCGGAGCGTGCACTGCTTCGAAATGAGCCAGCAAATCGCCGAGGTCGCCCTGAGCCAGAAGATGTACACGGACCGGACTCCGCGGACGATCATCAGCACGGCGACCCGTGAGCGACCGCGGCCGCTTTCGCTGTTTGACAACTGCCCGAATAGTGGTCGGCCTTCGCGACAGTAACCGTGCTCGCGATCAGTATCGACGACGCGAGCAGGACGACTCCCCGTTAACGCCGGGATCAACAGAACCTCGGCGACAGTCAGCTAGCAATTGTTACCGGTGGGGACGAGATTCGGCGCGTGGCAGATCAACTCCACGCCGAAATAGCAGACCGTTTCGCCATCGGGCACATAGCCGTCCAGATAAGCGCAGTATCCCGCCCTTTCCGGCATGTCCGTTGCGTCCTTGATGTCGCGCAGCGCCTTGTCGTGAGAGATCTTGGGTTCGGTCATAGATTCCTCCAACAGGTATATGCGTGGCTAGGGAACCGCTCGAACCGGTATGGCTGATGGGCGATCGGCAGCCTCTTTGTGAAGATTGACGAGCTGTTGCATTAACGTGAAAATCTGGGCGTTTTGTGTTCCTGTTGCTGGGTCGTTCACAAGGCTGTAATACCTGCCGCGATAGCGGGCTTGGGCGAGCGCATCACGGCTGCGCCCCTCTGTAATCGTGAATAACGGATGGCCCTCGACGGTGATCCTCGGAGCGTGTTCACGCGCTAGGTATTCACCAATAAAGGTGAAAAGCCCTTCCGGGGATCGGAAGGTGATGTTCATAATGGCCTTGACCGGTCGTATGTCTCCGTTCGCATAGATCAGGGCAATGTCGTCTCCAGCAAAAAGCGCCTCCTGACTCGGAATGTTTGGCACGACCAATTGCTTCTGCCTGCCGGAAATCGCAACGGTGACTACCCTGTCACCGGGACCTCTGCATTGTTCCGGGCTTCGCTGCGACAGACGTGGAGCTTCCTTGGGACCCGTCAGGCGAGTCATAAAAATGTCTTTGTCATTCTCCGGATCGCTGCCGATCGCATCACCGGATAGCCCGAATTTCTCGCCGTCGAGGACGGTCATTTTGTCAATCGGAAGGGCCATGGGCTTACCATCCGGTCCGTGCGTCAGGCGCGATATCGCGACTAAGTTCGTGGTGACGGCAAGCGTCGTTTTCGCTCCCAGCTCGTAGCAGTTCAGGAAGTTCTGGAACCGCGCGACGCTCACAGGGTCGGTGGGGTCGTTCACAATAGTGAAGAATCGCTCCCCTCTTTTGTGGCCATAGGCGTCCTCGTCGAGGAGCACATCCACCCTGGCGATTGTGAGTGCCATCAGAAGTCGATTGTTCATGCCGCGATTGAGTAAGGTTTCAATTGTCGAGAATGGAATCGACGTCGTGATGCCCTGATAGAATTTCTGGGTATCGAAAACCGCAACATCGAAGGCTGTCCCCGAGACAAGTTGTCCAGAAACTTGTGGGGTATAGAGGTCACCGCCGCTACCCATCGCCGAGGTGGTCGAACCGCTCGTGACGGGCGTCGTCACCGTACTGGCGGTGGTGGTTATCGTGGGACTCGCTCCGGCCACGGAGGACGTTGATGAAGTTCCTGCGACCGTGTTCGAAAACCCTGACACTAACGTGTTCGTGAGGGTATCGCCGCGCAACTGCCCGTTCAGACTCGCGCTCGCGGTCAGGCTGAGATTGCCGCGAAACTGCGATACCGACGTAAAGTGCGTCGGCATGCCGTCTTTGGCGCGAAGAATGTTGAGCAAGGTCTGCTCATTATTCATTCCCGCTAGCGCCGTGTTATACTCGACGCCGAAACGCTCCACCTGTCGTGAAAACGCGCAGCCGCCTAGCAGTGTGAGAAGACTGACCGCCGCCAGAACACGCATGTCCCCCTCCACGCGAGTTTAAGACAGTAAGTGGTAAAATCGGGCAGTGCGAGAATCAAGCTCTAAAGAGTGGCCGCGCCTAGCGAAGGCAGCGAGCAACACCATCTTGCACGGCTCGTCCCGTTGCACGCGCGCCTTTTCTGAAATCCCATATCAGTCCTTATCGGCATCGCCGACAGGGATTTGCTTCTCGAAATAAGGGAGTCGCGGTAGCAGCAGACGCTATACACCGCTTCCCACCCCGCCTCCGCGTCGCACGTTCAACCACGGCGGACCGAGGCAGCACCGCTTCTCGCCACGTATGAGTGTCAGCAGGAATAATGTCCCCTCTGGCGAAGATGGCGGGCAAGGACCGGCCCGAAATCCGGATCGCGCTTCGCTGCGAACACTGCGATCGTGTGGCCGAGCGCCCAGACGACGAGCCCGGCGAGCCAGGCCTGGAGGCCGAGCGTGAGCGCGGCCGCGAGCGGCGTTTGGATCGAAAACGGACACTCCGCTTCTCGGCACCAGGCGCGGCGCTTAGAGAGACCGGAAGTGGCGCAGAGCGGCGGTTTGAAGAGTCACGAATGGACGACGTCTACTGCGGGCGCCCCCTTGCACCGGCTGGTACAAAACGGTAGTACAAACGGCTGCAAGAGAGCGACGACGCGGTGCGGCTAAATTGCTGATTTCTAGGTAGTAATTGCGAAAAGTGGCTCCTCCCGTAGGGGTCACCACGGCGCGTGCGCATTCTCGCACCTGCGGGAGCGCTCGCCACAGGACAAAGGCCTTCGCCCACCGCGATTGGGCCAAGGGCGAGGGCTACCAAGGTTGGGGCGTACCTCTGGTCGACGCCGCCCGGCCCGTCCCGCGCCGTCAAAGTCCGCGATCGCTGCAAATTGCGATTCAAATGGGGCCCGGAACATATGCGCCGATGGAAACCAGGACACGATAACCTGCCTCTGCGTCTCCAGCACTGAAAGGCGTCACGCGGATTTCAAAGACTTGCGCCTTGTTCGCCAAGCTGCACACAGCGACGCCACTCGGTGAAGCCGACGCGCGAGCGGCCGTCGCTCCGGACCCGGGCCCTGCTTCGATCGATACCTCGTCATTCCTCGGCAAACCTGCTGACGCCGCCTGCCTGCAATAGTCCTGAGCAATCCGCCACGCGTCGGAAAATCCGACTTCCTGAGGATCAACGGCAAATTCCAGGGCGTTGATCACCGACTCTGCCAGGTTGCCGTCGGCCCCTCTCCACGTCGCGATCTGGAGACCGCCGCCGTTCGTGCCGGAGACGGGAAACTGCATCTTCCGGCCGTTGATGCGCGTGGCAAGCGTGAAGCCTCCGTCCACGCCGATCCAGGAGGCAGCGTCCTTGCGGAGTTGCGCATGCTTCGCACGAGCCAGAGCCTGATCGTTGAACGCGGAAGCCGGCATCCCGACGTAAGCGAGCAGTTCCTCTCCCTTGAGATCAGCCGGCATTTGGCATGAGCCCATTACCACTCCGATGATCAATGATGCTGCTGTTTCTACGACCCGCATCCCGGTCACGTACCTCCATACCCCCTGCGCACAGGTATGTTGCGAACGCCGCCATAATAGTGGTGCTCCTTCGCATAATCCTGCATCTGCGTCATTGGTCCCGTTTGCCCGTTGGCGTAGGGGGCGTACACCCACTCATACATCTTGCTGAAAGCGTTTGTCGCCACTTCGATCCGGTAACTGAGATTCCACGGCCCCGGTAGGATAGCTCGCGTTGGGTCGAGCCAAGGCGTAGACAGCGGAAGACTATGGTCGGGTGCCGTGATCACCTTGTTCAAGGCTCGGACCTCGATATCCGCGGTGATCCCGAAGAGGGAACTCGTGCTCATCACACGTGCAAGGCCTTGAACCCGCAAGTCGTTCCAGAGGGTCTCCTGGAGCCTCGTCTGCTCGTGGATACCCAACGCTATCGCCGCGTAGGCGCCGGACTGCATGGCTTGCGATTTGCGGCCATGTGCCCAAGCGTCGTCACTCATCGCCTGCAAGCGGAAGCCGTTCCTTGCCATCGCAGTTTCCGCGATACCGGCTACCTGCATGGCTGCCGCCGCGTTGCCGCCGGCGGCACGGTAGGTCAGCGCCATGGCACCGATGTCCGAAACCACGTCGACCTGGGCCGATACGATCTTGTTCTGAACATATTGGAGCAGGTCAGCCGATGGCCCAGCCACCAGGGGCACGGGCAGAATGCTCCCCTCGGTACCCCGTTCGGCCGCTCGCGCCTGGAAGATCGCCGATCCGATGCGCTCGAGCTGGCCCCGCACGGTCTCGCCCCCGACGATCAGCCCCACGCTCGTCCATTGGAAGCGCGGCATCTCTACGAACAGTGCGGCGTAGATCAGCCTGAGTGCGTCGTTCTTGGCGAGGTTTACCGCGGTTTGATCCCCGCCATTCAGCGCAGTGACCTGCCCCCAATGGTCGACCAGTCCGATAATCTTCTGCCTCGTCTGAGCGAGATCCGCAGCGGTTGCCCTTCCGGAAAGCAGACTGGGCTGGAGGTAATCCAGAAGGTCCTTCGTCGACACCTCGCCGGAGGGGCCGCCGATGCTGGCGAGCACGACCCGCCCCTCGGCTGACGAGGCGATCTGCCCGAAGCTCTCCATCGCCGCCGTGCGCAGCCTCGCCGCATTTTGTGCGCTGATTTCGTCGCTTATGGCCCCCGTTATCTCACTCGCGATGACGTCCGGCAGCGCCGCGAGAACGTTATCGCCAAAGTCGGTACCGTTGACGAGGGTGCGTGCGGCGGCGTCCGCCAGATCGCCAGCCATGCCCCTGATGAGACGCTGACCGAATTTGCCGATGGCGTTCATGCCCTTGATGCCGCCGACCGCCTGCCCAACGCCTGCTCCGATGCCGGCTGCGGCGACCGCGCCCCAGTCGAACCGGTTCTGCAGCCCGGTCGCGATCCCGACGCCCTGCGCCACGGCGTTGACGGCCGCCCCGCGGACGACGTTGCCGACGAACGGGCTCCCCAAGATCTTGCCGCCGAACAGGTTGGCGGAGCCGGCGCCCTGGGCGATGCCGGCGCTGAGCGCGGACAACCCCACGGCTTTCCAGCTGAACTGGTCCTGCAGCCCGGTCGCGACGCCGATCCCCTGACTGACGACCGAGCCGACCGCGGCGCCTGCCGCAGCGACGCCCATTGCCCCCACCGCGCCGAGGCCGCCCACGCTAAGTCCGGCAGCCGTGGTGGTTGCGCCGAGGGAAGCGAGCGTTCCGCCCATCATCGCGCCCCATGCTTCGCCGAAGGTGGTCCCGGCGGCGACGGCACCGATCCCGGCCGTGACGATGGCCGTGACCGCTATCGCGATGGCTGCAAGAATGATCGTTCCGACGACGCCGCAGCCATGGTGGTTGCTGACCGGCTTCGGCGTGGTCGGGCTGACGTCGCCGACCGCCCCGGCGGCGTTGTAGGGGCGGAAGGTCGCCGCGTTGTTGTGGGCGTTCGCGACGACGTCGGGGATGGTGATGCTGCGGCCCGCCTGCAGCTGCTCGCCGCCGCTCATCGCGTTGGCGTCGGCGAGGAGGTACCAGAGCGAAGCGTCCCCCCAGACCATCGCCGCTATCGACTGAAGCGTGTCGCCGGCGGCGGCGACGTAGTTCGAGCCGGCGCCGGCGTCGCTGCCGCTGTTGATGGCGTTGTAGCTCTCGTCGAAATCGGCGAACGGCGTCCCGCTCGTCGCGCCGTTGTGGAACGGTCCGGCGGCTGTCGGGGTCGGCTGGACCGCGAGACGGTCCGCCACGCTCGCGGCAAAGCTCGTGTTCGACGTGCCGTCGTTGCCGACTTCGCCCATCTGCACGCCCCCGAACACGTAACGAAGGGTGCGGGGGCTGCCGCCCTGCGCCGCCTCGGTACGGTCGATGATCATGCCGTTCTGATCGGTCGCGAGGCTCACGCCGCGCGGCTTGCCGTCGGCGATATAGACCGAGCCGGCCCGGCCTGACGGATCGTAGGAATAGGTCGTCGTCCAGTCGGTCGTGCCGTTCGCGTCGTTGTCGTTGCCGATCGTCTGCTGCTGCGCGCCGTCCCACCATTGATAGCCGTAGCTCAGCCGCGAATCCGCCGCGGCGGTGTCCGAGGAGCCCTTCCAGTTGTTCTGATACTCGCCGGTGAGAAGGCCGTTCGAATAGCTGTTGGAGAGGTAGGTGGTGTAGGTCTGCATCGTGCCGCCGGTCGTGTCGCGGCGCATCGTGATGTTGGTTTCGGAAAGCTCGCGGCCGGCCGCGTCGTACTGGATGTTGGTACGCTCGTAGGAGCCGTCGAACCCACCCTGCTCGAAATAATGGGTGACGCGACCCATCGCGTCGCGCGTGTAGGTGGCGAGGGGGTTTCCGACAATTGGAGGAGCGACGTCGATCGGCTCCGGATAGTCCTGCTGGTAGGAATCGGGCCGCGGGCCCGCGTCCATGAATTCGTCGGCTTTGGTCGTGGCTGCCAGGGTCCCGTCGGCATTGTAGCTGTAATCCTCGCGGCGGTCCCCCTGGAAGTGGAAGGTGACCGTCGACCAATAGCCGTCGGTGCCGGTCCCGTCGGGCACGATGGGCTGGCTGTTCATGCGCGTCCCAGGCTCACCGCTGAGATATTCCCAGCGGCTACCGAGGACGCTGGCGGTGTAGAGCACGCTCTTGCGCTCGCCGGCGAGGTCGTAGGAAATGAGCCTGCCCGTGGTGCCGCGCGAGACCGTGCCGCTGTCCGGATCGAGGATGCCCTCGCTCACCGTCACCCGGTTCATTTTGTCGTAGGCGTACCAGGAGGCCTGGCTCGACGAGCCGGTGACGTTGCCGGCGTTGTCGAGGGAGACGTGGGTCGCGCTCACCGAGCGGATGTTGCCGTTCGCGTCGTAGGTCCAGGCGCTCGATGCCGGGGCGGCGTTGAGATAGCCCTGGTCCTGCCATGCGGTCATGCGGTTCAAGGCGTCGTAGCTCGCCGTCGCATTGCGCCGGGCGATGCCGTTCAGGCTGAACGTCTCGGCGACGAGGTTCCCCGCAATATCGTAGGCGTAGGCGGCGTCGCCCTGAGTCCCGCTCTGGCCGGCGACCTGGCCGCCGTTATAGTAGCTGAAGCTGAGATATTCCCCGGCGCTGTTGGTGCGCGTGACCAGCTGGCCTGCGCTGTCGTAGGTGAAGCCGTAGGTGTGGCCGCCGAGGTCCGTACGCGCCACCGTCCGTCCGAAATAGTCCTGGGTCTCCGTCGCCTGGTAGGGGGCCCCCGGCGCGGTCGTCGTCTTCAGCCATCCGCCGAACGTGCCGAGGCCGGCGGTCTGGGCACCCTGCTGCCAGGCATAGCTGTAGCTGGTCGTGAGCCCTGACAGATCGGATTGCGACGTGACGCGGCCCTGGGAATCGTAATCGGTCCGTTCGACGACGCCGGAGCCGTAGAAGCTGTTCCAGTGCCCGGTCCGCTGGCCCAGCTCGTCATAGACGTAGGTGTCGGTGAGGAGACCACCGCGATGGGTGACCGAGACCAGCCGATCCATCGCGTCGTAGGCGCGCGTTTCGCGATAGGCGGTGGATCCCGCGGTGCTGAGCTCGTTGTAGATTTCCCGTGCGTCGCCGAACGCGTCGTAGCGTGTCTCCACGACGCCGCCGTCGGCGTGGAAGTCCTTGAGGATCGACGCGGTGCCCCCGTCATAGCCGCTGCCGGCGAGCAGGGTCACCCGCTCGATGTTCCCGTTGGCGTCCTGCGTTCCGACCAGACGTCCGGATGTGTCGTAGAAGGACCGATGCGTCGGGTGCGCGCCCGCCGTCGTGACGCCGTGCTCGTCCGTTACGGCAACGGCCGGGTCGACCTTCCGGACCAGTCGACCCATCGTGTTGTAGATAAAATGGGTGGTGAAGCTCTCCGGGTCGGCGCCCGGGACGAGGCCGCGGGCGTCGGTCTCGCTCGCCGCCTCGCCGAAGGCGTTATAGGTCCGCCGGCTGACGATCGTGGCGCTTTGCCCCTGACCCAGTTCACGGAACGGCTCACGCGTCGTCGTGGCGAGGCCGCGCCCGTCGAACTCGGCGATCGTTTCGAGGAGGCCGGCGACGGGTGCCGACCCGATCGCATTGGACGAATTGTTGCTGAGGTAGGAGACGAGGTCTCCGACGGTGTTGATCGCGGAGGTGGTAGACGCGCCGGTCGAGGAGACGCTCAGCGTCCTGTTGCCGGCGCCGTCGGAGAGGAAATATTTGGTCGTGCCGTCGCCACTCGTGGAGCGCCACAGGCGCCCGGCGCCGTCATAGTCGAACCGCTCCTGCCACAGGTCGTGCATCCCCTTGGCGTCGAGGTCGCCGAACCCGTTGTAGCGGAACTGGGCAAGGTCGCCGAATGACCAGCTGCCGTCGGGTGCTCGCGTCGCCATGCCTTGCGTCACCACACGCCCCGCGGAATCGTAGCGGGTGACGTTCGCCTCGGTGACCTTGGTGACGCCGTCCGACAGGGTCCGGGTCCATTGCTCTTTCACCACGCGTCCAGCGCGGTCGTAGCCGTAGGTCCGCTCGAACTGCGCGGCGTCGGTCATCTTCGCGAGGCGGCCGCCCGCTTTATATTCATAGTTGGTCGCGCGAACCCCGTTGACGGTCGACGACACCAGGTCGCCGAGGCCGTCGTAGCGGTTGGCTACGCTGTGCTGCACGCTGGCGCCGCTGAAGTCGGTATAAGCAGGGCCGCGCACAAGGACGAGGCGACCGGCGGAGTCGTAATCGTAGGTGGTGACGTCGCCGGTTGCTTCCTTCTTGGTGTGAACCTCGCCGAGCGCATTGTAACTATATTCGATGATGGACGTCGCGATCGAGGGTCCCGAGAGAACGCCCTGGTCGCTTACCGAATAGGTCTCGACGTTCAGCCTCTTCTCGCGAACGCGGCGGCCGTTGCGATCATAGTCGAAGTCTGTGATGCGGTCGTCCGCGTTCGGCGCCGGTGTGATTGTCGAGAGACTGCTGTTCTGGTCGAAGCCCCCCGTGACCGGGGCGGCGTAGCGAATCTCTCGCAGGACATTGCCTTCGGCGTCCAAGGTCCAGCTGGTCAGGAAATTTTCCTGGTCGACCTGCGCGATTTTCCGGCCTGCCGCATCGTACCAGCTCCAGACGCTGTTGCCTCTGGGGTCGACCGCGCGGACCACGTTGCCCGCGGCGTCGTAATAGGTCTGCGTCGCCAGGTTCGTGCTCGCGCTCGCGCTGTAGACCCCGTTGGAATCGGTGCCGACCGCCGCGTTGTAGACGGTGGTCGCGACCAGCCGGCCGCCGCGGTCATAATCGAGCCGTGTGGTCCGGGGCGTGCCGCTTCCCACTGGAGGCGCACCGTAGGGATCCGCCACCGTGCCGGCCGGCAGGGCATAGCTGTTCGTCGTGACGGTGCGGGCGGAGTCGCTGTAGGTCCAGGTCGTCAGCGTTCCCGCCGGATCGACGGCGGCGATCCTGCGGTCGAGCGCGTCGTAATAGAAGACGGCCGTGCCGCCTCCGGCATCGACGGTTCTTACGACGTTGCCGCGCCGGTCATATTCCGTGGTTTCGGTGGGCGTCAGATCCTGCGTCGCTAGGGTGACAGGGTCCGTCACCGAAATCTGGTCGTGCTCCACCTTGGTCAGCCGGTCCATCCGGTCGTAGGTATAAGTCGTCTTCCGCTGCTCGACTTCGCCCGCCGCTTCGGTCATCGTCCGGCGGTTGCCGCTCGCATAATAATCGAATGTCGTGACGACGCCGACGGTCGAGCCGTCCGGGGCTCTCACCGTCTCGGTCGCCCCCGTGAGGAGGCCGCGGCGGTCGAAGACATTCGTCGTGACCCCCGCCAGCTTGTTGGTGACGACGCGACGCTCGCCGAAGGCGTTGAGCGTGTAGGATTCGGACGCATTTTCGGCGTCGGTCACCTGCTTCACGCGGCCGGCCTTGTCGTAGGCGAAGCGCGTCGTAGCATCCTGACGGGTGACGCTGGGGTCGTTCGGATTCGTGGCCGTGAAGACGGGCGGCGTTCCGATGGCGGCCACGCCGCCTCCGGCGTTGGCGTAGCGGGTGACGCTTTCGACCTGCCCGAACGCCGTGTAGCTTGTGCTGGTGCCGAAGTTGAGCGGGTCGACCTGCAGCGTCAGGCGGCCAAGCCGGTCGTAATAATAATAGGTGGCGTTCGAACGGGGATCCTCGCTGCGCACCAGATTGCCGAGGGCATCGTAGGCATAGTGCGTCACCGCGCTCGCAGTGTCGGTAAGCGGCGCGGTGACAGTCGTGACGCGGCCGTCGAGATCGTAGGTGCGGACGGTGACGCTGCCATGCTCGTCCGTCTGGCGGACGAGATTGCCTAGGCCGTCATATTCGTACGAGACGGTCTGTGCGATGCCCGTGCCAGGGGCCCGGACTTCGCACCTGAGGCGCCCTGCGGCATCATAGTGGCGGTGCGTGTGGGTCTGGTCGGTCGTTCCATAGGCTTCCCAGAGATCGGTGACCTGGCCGTGGCCGTCATAGTCGAAATGCGTGGTGACGGCGTCGACGGTCACGTCCGTCTGTCGACCCGCGCCGTCGTACCCGTACGTCTTCGTGAGCCCCGCAGCGCCGGCCGGAATCCGGCTCGCGAGCGTCGCCGCCGTGTCGCCGTCGAGCATGCCCACCAGGGCGTCGTCGTAGCGCGTTTCGGAGGTGAGACGGCCGGCGGCGTCGTATCGGTAGGCGGTGACATATTGCTCGCCGTCGACGGTGAAGGCGACCTGCCCTGCGGCATCGCGGAAGGTGCGGGTCACGCGGTCGTCTGAGCTCGCGATGCCGGGCGCGCTCACCCATGTCTGCATGTCCGAAGCGCTCGGATCGCCGGCGGCGCTGTAGACGGTCGCAAAGGCGGTAACCCGATCGACGTTCCCACCTGCGTCATAGCGATAGGCGAGCGTGCCCCCCTCCGCATCGATCGCGTAGGCGATGCGACCGGAATCGTCGAAGACCGAGCGCGTCACGCGGTCGCCGCTGCTGGAGACGAGGTGTGCCTGGACGTAGGCGAAAGTGTAGGCCGCTCCGCCCGCCAACGCAGCGATCGACGTCGAATAGTCGACGGTGCGGATGATGCGCCCCGAACCGTCGTAGACGAACTCGGTGGGACGAGCGGCGGCGTCGATGGTGAACCGCAACAGGCCGCGATCGTCGTAGACATAATCGGTGCGGCGGTCGGCTGAAGCAGGCGCGATGCTCCCGATCAGGGCCGCGAAGCTGCCCGCGCTCCACAGGGAAGAGGCGGCGGTATTGGCGTAGGCCTCCTCGCGGATCTTGCGGCCGGCCGCGTCATAATGGATCTGCGTCATCGCGCCGGTGCCGTCGAGCGTCCCGACCAGCTGGCCGTCCGTGTCGTAGAAGCTGCGAAGCGTGCGGTCGGCGCCGGCGGACGCGGCCGGGAGGACGGGCGCGGTCGGAGTCGCCGCCTTCAGCGCGCCGATCGTCGCGCTGTCGAGCAGATTGGAATAGGCCGTCGATCCCACCAGCCTCGCATCGCTGTCGTAGGCGAAGCTCGTCGCGCGGCCGACCGAGTCGAGCGTTTCGACGAGGCGGTCCGCCGCGTCGTAGACGTTCCAGGTCCAAAGATCGCCGTCAGCCGAGGCCGTCGGACGAAGGCTTAAGAGCGGATCGCTCGCCGCCGCGGCGACCGGGGCGTTTGCGCCGACCCGGAAAAGCCGCACGTTGTCGAGGGACGCGCCGACGTCGTCGGCAGTCCCGGTGCCGCGGAAGGCAAGCTTGTTCCCTGCCGCGCCGGCGGTGAGGAGCAGCGTCTCGGTCTTCATCGCCGCGCCGCTGTCGGTGATCGTCGCCACGACCTGGTCGTTCCACAACACCTGGAAGCTGCCGCTGCCCGCCGTCGTACGATTGGCATGATCGAATTGCAGCTCGACGATCTCGCCTGCGGAGAGGGCGGCGATCGTCTGGCTGATGTCGACATTGCCGGGAACCAGCCCCGGCGCCGTATCGAACAGTCGCACATTGTCGAGCGAGGCGCCGACGTCGTCGGCCGTCCCGGTGCCGCGGAAGCGCAGGACGTCGTTGCCGCCGCCCGCCGCGGTCACGGTGAACGTCTCCGTCTTCATTGCCGTGCCGCTGTCGTTGATCGTCGCGACCACTTGGCCGTTCCACAGGACGTCGAAGCTGCCGCTGGAGCTCGCGGTGCGGTTGGCGTGATCGAACTGGAGCTGCATCAGCTTGCCCGCCGTCAGCCCGGCGATCGTCTGCCTGATGTCCATGTTGCCCGGCGCGTAGACCGGCTGGGTCGCGGACAGCGCGACATTGTCGAGCGAGGCGCCGACGTCGTCGGCCGTACCGGTGCCGTGGAATCGCACCGCGTTCGTCCCGGCGACCGCCGTCACGGTATAGACCTTGCTGCGCATCGTTGCGGTGGCGTCGGTGACGGTCTCGAGAAGCTGGTTGTTCCACCACACCTCGAAGCTGCCGCTGCCGGCGGCGGCGCGGCTGGCATAGTCGAACTGCAGCTGCATCAGCTGACCGGCGGCGAGGCCGTCGACGCTCTGGCTGATGTCCATGTTGCCCGGCGTGTAAACGGGCTGAGCGACGAGCAGCCGGACATTGTCGATCGACGCGCCGACGTCGTCGGCGGTGCCGGTGCCGCGGAAGCGGACCGTGTTGTCGCCCGCGACGGCGGCGACGAAATACACCTTCGGCCGCATCGTCGTGCCGGTGTCGCTGATCGTGTCCAGTAGCTGGCCGTTCCACCAGACTTCGAAGCTGCCGCTCTGCGCGGTGGTGCGGTTCGCATAGTTGAACTGGAGCTGCATCATCTGGCCCGCGGTGAGGCCGCTGACCGTCTGGTGGATGTCCATGTTGCCGGGCGTGAACACCGGCTGCGTGGCGAACAGGCGCACATTGTCGAGCGAGGCGCCGACGTCGTCCGCGGTCCCCGTGCCGCGGAACTCGAGCTGGTCCGTGCCCCCGGCGGCGGTGACGAAATAGCTCTTCGTCTGCATCGCCGTCCCGGTGGCCGAAATGGAGTCGATCACCTGCCCGTTCCACAGCACGTCGAAGCTGCCGCTCGCGCTGCTCGTGCGGTTCGCATAGTCGAACTGGAGCTGCATGATCTGGCCGGCGGCGAGGCCGGTCACCGCCTGCTTTATGTCCATATTGCCGGGCGTGTAGACCGGCTGCGCGGCGGTCAGCCGGACGTTGTCGAGCGAGGCGCCGACATCGTCGGCGGTGCCGGTGCCGCGGAACTCGACCGTGTTGCTGCCCGCCACGGCGGTGACGAAATAGCTCTTCGTCTGCATCGCCGTCCCGGTCGCGGAGATCGAGTCGATCACCTGCCCGTTCCAGAGCACGTCGAAGCTGCCGCTCGCACTGGTAGTACGGTTCGCGAAGTCGAACTGGAGGCTCATCATCTGGCCGGCGGCAAGACCCGTCACCGTCTGCTTGATGTCCATGTTCCCGGGCGTGTAGACCGGCTGCGTCGCGAACAGCCGCACGTTGTCGATCGACGCGCCGACATCGTCGGCCGTGCCGGTGCCGCGGAAGCGGATGATGTTGTTCCCCGCGACCGCCGTGACGACATAGGTCTTGGTCTGCATCGTGGTGCCGGTGCTGGTGATCGTCTCGAGCAGCTGGCCGTTCCACCACACCTCGAAGCTGCCGCTCCCCGCCGGCGCCGCATTGGCCGTATCGAACTGCAGCTGCATGACCTGACCGGCCGAAAGGCCCGGGATGGTCTGGTGGATGTCCATGTTGCCGGGCGTGAACACCGGCTGCGTGGCGAACAGGCGCACATTGTCGAGCGAGGCGCCGACGTCGTCCGCGGTTCCCGTGCCGCGGAACTCGAGCTGGTCCGTGCCCCCGGCGGCGGTGACGAAATAGCTCTTCGTCTGCATCGCCGTCCCGGTGGCCGAAATGGAGTCGATGACCTGGCCGTTCCACAGCACGTCGAAGCTGCCGCTCGCGCTGCTCGTGCGGTTCGCATAGTCGAACTGGAGCTGCATGATCTGGCCGGCGGCGAGGCCTGTCACCGCCTGCTTTATGTCCATGTTGCCGGGCGTGTAGACCGGCTGCGCGGCGGTCAGCCGGACGTTGTCGAGCGAGGCGCCGACATCGTCGGCGGTGCCTGTGCCCCGGAACTCGACCGTGTTGCTGCCCGCCACGGCGGTGACGAAATAGCTCTTCGTCTGCATCGCCGTCCCGGTCGCGGAGATCGAGTCGATCACCTGCCCGTTCCACAACACGTCGAAGCTGCCGCTCGCGCTGGTGGTACGGTTCGCGAAGTCGAACTGGAGGCTCATCATCTGGCCGGCGGCAAGACCCGTCACCGTCTGCTTGATGTCCATGTTCCCGGGCGTGTAGACCGGCTGCGTCGCGAACAGCCGAACATTGTCGATCGACGCGCCGACATCGTCGGCCGTGCCGGTGCCGCGGAAGCGGATGATGTTGTTCCCCGCGACGGCCGTGACCTGATAGGTCTTGGCCTGCATGCCGGTCCCGGTGCTGGTGATCGTGTCGATCACCTGGCCATTCCAGAGCACGTCGAAGCTGCCGCTCCCCGTCGGTGCGGCGTTGGCCGTGTCGAACTGCAGCCACATGGTCTGGCCGGCGGCAAGGCCGCCCACGGTCTGGCTGATATCCATGTTCGCGGGCGTGGCGTTGAGCTGCGTCGCGAACAGCCGCACGTTGTCGAGCGCGGCGTCGGTCGTCGCGCCCTTGAACTCGAGGACGTTGTTGCCGGCGGTCGCCGTGACGAAATAGCTGCTCGTGGTGATGTCGTCGTTGATGCCCGCGGGCACCGTGTCGACCACCTGCCCGTTCCAGAGCACCTGGATCGGCGAGAGCGCATGGTCGAACTGAAGGCTCATCACCTGACCGGCGGCGAGACCGCCGACGGTCTGCTTGATGTCCATCGTCCCGCCGCTGGTCTGCTGGGAGGTCTGGTACACCTTCACATTGTCGATCGTGGCGCCATGGCCGGCGTTGCTGCTCGACGTGAACCGCAGCGTATTCGCTCCCGCGCGCCCGCTGACCTGATACGCCATGCGCACCGGCGTCGTCGTCGCATTGCCGAGCGTGGCGATCTGGAACCCGTTCCACCAGACGGTCAGCACCGCCCCGGGTTCAGGCCCCTCTGCGCCGTTTATCGTGCCCGCGGTGTTCGAATAGTCGAAGCTGATCGTCGTCGTGGTCGTCGTCGGCAGGGTGACCGTCTGGCTCATGTCCAGCTGGCCCATGTCCAGGAAAACGCTGCCGTCGGTGGCGGTCGTGCCGAACGTCCCCGAGTTGACGATTTCGAATCCGCGCGAAGTGGAGGTCTTCGTCCAGCTTGGAATGCTGCTGTAGAGCTGGCCGTTCGTGTTCGTCGTCGGCGTGCCGGTGACCTGCTCGAAGCTGCCGTTGGCGACGTAGTTCGTTCCCTCGACGAGGCCGCCGCTCGACCAGAGGTCGAGCCAGTAGCTGCCGTCGGTTGCGGTGACGCCTTTCTGGCCGGACGCTATCTCCGTGAACGGCGCCGATGTCGCATTCGTCCACCCGGCGATGCTCGAACTGCTCCGTCCGCCAATCACGCTCGACGGGTTTGTCGCCTGCTCGAAGCTGCCGTTGACCAGCAGATTGGCGCCGGTTGCGACGCGCGTCTGAACGGTGCCGTCCAGGTCGAGCCAATAGCTGCCGTCGGTCGCGCTGACGCCCCGCTGGCCCGACGCCATCTGGTCGAATCCCGCGGCATTGGCATTGGACCAGCCTGGCAGGCTGCTGTTGTAACGCCCTGTCGCCGTCGTGGTATAATTTGCCGAGGAGGTCTCGAAGCTGCCGTTGGTCAGCAGGTTGGCGCCGGTGGGGGCGACCCCCGTCTGCACCGTCGAATCGAGGTCGAGCCAGTTCGCCCCGTCGCTTGCGGCGACGCCCCCCGATCCCGAGGCGAGGACATCGAACGGCTGGGAATTGGTTTTCGTCCAGCCGGGGATCGTGCTGCCGCTGCCCGAAGCATCGAAGCTGCCGTTGGTGAGGAGGTTCGTCGTCCCCGGCGCCCATCCGGTCTGTGACGTCGAATCGAGATCGAGCCAATAGGCACCGTTGCTCCCGGTCACGCCGAGCTGGCCGGAAGCGACCTGCTGGAACGGCTGGGCGTTGGTCGCTGTCCAGCCCGAGAGCGTGCTGCTCGAATAGCCCGTTGCGGTTGCCGTCGCCCCTTGGGCGACCGCGTCGAAGCTGCCGTTGGTGAGCAGGTTGCTTCCGGTGGCGGCGAGGCCCGTCTGCGCCGTCGAGTCGAGGTCGAGCCAGTAGCTGCCGTTGCTCGCCGTGACTCCCCTCTGCCCGCTCGCCATGGGCTGGAACGGCTCGGGATTGTCCTTGACCCAGCCCGTCATCGTCCCTGCCGCCAGGTCGAAGGTTTCGAAGCTGCCGTTGGTGACGATATTCGTGCCCGTAGGCACGACGCCCGTCTGCATCGTCGAATCGAGGTCGAGCCAGTTCGGGCCGTTGCTCGCCGTCACGCCCCCCGTTCCGGAGGCCAGGACGTCGAACGGCTGCGGGTTCGTCTTGGTCCACCCGGGAATGGTGCTGCCGCTCCCCGAGGCGTCGAAGCTGCCGTTGGTCAGAATGTTCGTCGCACCGGGCGCCCACCCGGTCTGCGAGGCGGAATCCAGATCCAGCCAATAGGCCCCGTCACTGCCGGTGACGCCGAACTGCCCCGAGGCGACTTGCTGGAACGGCTGTGTATTCGTGGCGGTCCAGCCGGAGAGCGTGGAGCTCGAATAGCCGCTTGCGGTCGCCGTCGCGCCTTGGGCGACGGTGTCGAAGCTGCCGTTGGCGAGGAGATTGCTTCCGGTCGCGGCCAAACCTGTCTGCCGGGTTGAATCGAGATCGAGCCAGTAGCTGCCGCCGCTCGCGGTGACGCCGCCCGTCCCGCTGGCGGTGGGCTGGAACGGCTCCGGATTGTCCTTCGCCCAGCCGCTCAGCGTCCCGGCGACGAGGTCGAACGTTTCGAAGCTGCCGTTGGTGAGCAGGTTGGTGCCGGATCCTGCCCAGCCCGTCTGCGTCACCGAATCGAGGTCGAGCCAGTAGGAGCCGTTGCTGGCGGCGATGCCCCCCTGCCCCGATCCGAACTGCTGGAAGAGCTGTCCGCCGAGGGAGGTCCAATAAGGCAGCGTCGCGCCCGAAAAGCCCGTCGAACTTGCCGTGGCGCCGGTTCCGGAGGTCTCGAAGCTGCCGTTTTGAAGCAGGTTGCCGCCAACCGTCACCGTCCCCGTCTGGAAAGTGGAATCGAGGTCGAGCCAATAGACCCCGTCGCTGGCCCCTACGCCGCCCTGCCCGCTCGCCACCTGCTGGAACGGCTGCGGATTGGTGGCCGTCCAGTTCGGCATGGTGGTGCCGGTGATCATGGTTCCGCTGTCGACGGCACCGCTCGCCGAGCTTTCGAAGCTGCCGTTGAGGACGTGGTTCGCGCCCGTCGTGACGAGACCGGATTGAGCGAGCGAATCAAGGTCCAGCCAATAACCGCCGTCGCTGGCTGGGACGCCGAGCTGTCCGGAACCGATCTGCTGGACGAAAGTCGGGTCGTTCTTCGACCAGCCCTGCAGAACGGTCCCGGTGTAACCGTTCGCGCCCGCCGTGGCAGACGGGTCTATCGCATCGAAGCTGCCGTTGGTGAGAAGCGAGGAGCCGATGGGGCCGCTGACGCCGCCCTTGCCGAAGCCGCCGGCCCCGCCCGCGGAGAAGCCGCTCAGCAAGGCGATTTGGCTGGTGCTGAGCCGATTCAGATACTCGATCTTGCGGACCAGGCGGTCGCTCGAATCGTAGCCATATTCGGTCATGCCGCCGTCGGCCGTGACGTCCGCCACCTTGCGGCTTGCGGCGTCGTAGACATGGTAGGTCTTTCGGTCTGTCGCGTCCGTCTCGACGCGCAGACGGCCAAGCGCGTCCCAATCGTCCTTCGTCAGCGCAGTTGCGACACCCGGGCCGGACTCCGTCGTGCTGAGGAGCTCGCCGGCCTTGTCGTAGACGGAGACGCGCGTCAGCCCGGTGGCAAGCGACGTTACCACCGTCCGCGAATTCGCATCGTCGTAGTAGGTGGTTGTCGTCGCGTTGGCGGTGTCGGTGGCGCTGATGATGCGCCCAAGCCCATCGTAGGCGAACACTTCGCCGCGCGCGTCGGCGCTGTTGATGCGGCTCAGCAGCAGGCCGGCCTGGTCGTAGACGTAGGTGTCGCGGCTGTAGCCCGCCGACACGACGGGTTCCCCGGAGGAATCGAGGCTTTGGTAGCGGGTGACGTCGTGAACGTTCCCGCGCGCGTCGTAGCTCGTGTCGGTGCGCTCCGCATTGCTGCGGTCGATCCCGAGGGTCCAGCTCTGCAGCCCCGACTCGCTGATCCACGCGTCGGATGCCCACGTGCTGACGTCGTATTTGCTGCCCGCATAGGCCAAGGTCGAAGTCAGCTGCCCGGCCGGGTTGTACCTGTATTCGGTGACGTCGCCCTCGGCGGTGACGGTGAAGCGAAGGTGAAATTCGGAATCGTAGGCGAAGCGGGTCGTCGCGTAGGCGCCGCTGCCGCCGTTGATGCTCGCCTGCGGCGCGAGCCAGTGCGTCTCCGTCATGAGCTGGTTCTGGGGGCCGTAGGTCCTGGTGACGGTATTGCCGTCAGCGTCCCGCATGCCGCGCAGATTGCCGGCCGCGTCGTAATCGTAATCGGTCCGCCGGCCGTTCTCGACCACCGCCGCCACGTCTCCCTTGGCATTGTATTCGAAGCTGGTGGTCGGGGCGGCGGCGCCGGGAGCCGGCACGGGGCGAACGAGGCCGACAAGATTGCCGGCACTGTCGTAGCGCATCGTCGTGACGCCCCCGAGCGGGTCGGTGATCGTCGTCGTGCGCTGGCCCAGGTCGTAGTAGAGACCGGTGACGCGGGCGACGCCGTTCGCCACCGTTTCCGTGATCGAGGTGACATAATAGCCGGCGCCCGCCTGGGTATAGCCGATGTCGATCCTGGAGCCGTCCGTCTGGGTGATCGATGCGATGCGCAGCGAATTGCCGTCATAGCCGTAGGTGGTGGCGTAGACGGCATTGTCCGCGACCGACCCGTCGCCAGGCGTCAGGTCCACGATAGCCGTCTGCAATCGGTTCAGCGCGTCGTAGCTGTAGTGGATCCGGGTCTCGGCGAGCAGGTTCGCGCCGTTTCGGTAGGACGTCGTGACCTGGCTGAGCCGGCCGCCCGTCCAGACCATGGACATGTAGTCGCCATTGGATTCGGTGATCGTGCTGACGGTGCCGTCGGCATTGTAGTCATAGGTCTGCGCGTTGCCGTCGGCGTCCGCGACGACCTTGATCAGATAGGTGCCCGCGACGGTCTCGTACCGCTCGGTGGCGCGCGAACCGCCGTCAGTGAGAATCCAGGCGCCGGCGGAAAATCTGAGCTCGTTGGTCGCGCCGGCGCCGTCGTCCGACGTATAATATCCTTTCGCCGTATCGAAGGTGAAGAGCGTGGTGGATCCGTCGCTGCCCACCCGCGTGGCGGTGCCCCCGGCACTGTTCAGGGGACCTGCCGAAAGGATGCGGCGCGATGTCGAGAGCGTCCACGACGCGGGCGCCCCGCCGAAGGAGGCGCCGTCCTCGCTGTTGTAGGTCAGGCCGTAGGACGCATCTGGTCCCACCCCCGTAAGGACTTCGTCGCTGCGCTGGACGACGAGGTTGCCATTGGCGGCATCCACGTAGACGCGATCGTTGCCGCGCCCCACCGCCGCAACGCCGATCTGCCCCTGTCCGCCGAGTTGCGCGGCCGAGCTGCGCGCGATGCCCAGGCCGTTGCCGGTGACGATTGCGACCATAACCGCTCCCCCTTTGGCCCTTCACGGGCTCGTCATATTCTTGGATCGGCAAGCTGCGGTTTTTGTTTAGATCTTTTTTTATTGGCGACGCTCGTCTTTGCCGCTTCGGCCGCTTGCCGGAACGAAGACTAGGCAATAGCATCGCTCCCATTGCCGAGGGGGAACGGACTCATGACATCGCAGCCGGCACTCTCGCGGTTCGAGCGTCTGTCGTCCTATCTCGTGACGGATCCCGACAATGAAAGACTGCTCGCCGACGCCGCTGCGGCCGGTCTGGACGAAGGTCGCCCGGCGGAGGCGCGGCAGCTTCTCGATCGCTGCGCAGAGCGCCGGCCCCTGTCCCCAGGACTCGAGAACCTCCGCGCTCTCGCCGCGCTGCAGGCCGGCGACGGCGAGGCTGCTGCCGCAATGCTCGAGAGGCTCCACGCGGCCGGAGACGGCGGTGCGGCGGTGCGCTTCAACCTCGCCGTCGCCCGGAGCCGTACCGGGGACTTCGAAGCGGTCCTCGCATTGCTCGACGAGGAGACGCTCGCGGAGCAGCCGGCGGCGGCGATCCTCAAGGTACGGGCGCTGCACCATTTGGGTCAGGTCGAGGATGCCCTCGCCGCCGGGCGGGACGCGATCGCGCAGGGCAATGCCGACCCGGAGCTCATGGCCGCAATGGCTTCCCTGGCTCTCGATGACGAGGATCCGGCCCTGGCAGCCGATTATGCCGCGCGGGCGGGCGATCACCCGGAGGGGCTTGCGGCACAGGGTACCGTGCTGCTCAGCGAAGGTCGGCTTGGAGAGGCTCTCCCGTTGTTGCGCCGGGCCGTCGCCGCGGGCCCCGGCAACGCCCGCGCCGCTGCGGGGCTCGGAAGCGCTCTGCTTGCCGCCGGCGAGACGGAGGCCGCCGCTGCCGCCCTGGATCGTGCCGCCGAAGGGTTCAAAGACCATCCCGGCAGCTGGATCGCCGCGGGCTGGGCGCGGCTCGTCGCCGGCGACATGCCAGGTGCGAGGACGCGCTTCGAAGCGGCCCTCGCCTGCGACGACACTTTCGCCGAGAGCCACGGCGCGCTCGGTGTCGCCGACCTTCTGGAGGGGAAGAGGGGAGAAGCGGAGCGCCGCTTCGAGGTCGCGACTCGCCTCGACCGCAATTGCTTTGCAGCGGCTTTGGGAAAGGTGCTGATCCTCGAGAACGAGGGCGCGGACGCCGCGGCCGAACGGATCCGGCGCAAGGCGATGGGGACGAAGATCGGCGCCAGCGGCCAGACGATGGCGGAGGCCATCGCCGCGCTTGCTGCGGGAAGGCGGCGCTAGGCGCCCCGCGCCGCCTCGTCGACCGCCCGCTCGAGAAGGTCCGCGGCGGCCGCATCCCCTTCTATGGCATCGACCACTCGATCGACCACCTGCTGGAATCCCGGATCGTTGAGAAGGTGCGGTCCGAGTTCCTCGCTGAGGATCGTTTCGACGAGCAGCCTGCGGGGTGCCCGGCCGCTGCGGTCCCCCGTCGCGGCGAGGGCGTCGACGCGGTCGATCGCTTGGCCGCCGCGGGCGGTCGAGGTTCCGCGCGGACCCGCTCGGTCGGTGCGGCTGCGCTCGGCGAGGCGCTGGCGCAGGATCGCGGCGAGCCGGTCGGCATTGGAGATCGGGTCCAAGGCGTGCTCCCTCAGTGGCGAGTGCTGCGCGCCGCGGACTGCCGCAGGGCAAGCTGCGCCAGGGACGCCGGCTCGTCCTCCTCGGGGGCCGGCGGCGGGGCGCCGGCCTCGACGGCGTCGATCAGCCGCTGCATGTCGGCGTTGAGCGGCGGGTTGTCGCGATTGCCGGCGATTCCCCGGCGCAGCAGCGGCAGCGCCGCAGCGAAATCGTCCCGCGCGAAATGGTCGAGGCCCTCGGCGAAGAGCCGCAGCGCATCGTCCTCGTCCGCGTCCAGGAGGGGACGCCAGACCTCGACGGCGGCGCCCGCATCGCCGGACGTGAAGGCAAGGAAGCCCAGCTGGAAGCGGGCGATGCGGTAATCGGGCTCCAGCTCGACGGCGCGGGCGATCGTCGCGCGGGCGCGCTCGAAGTCTCCCGCCGCGGCGTGGAGCGATCCTTCCAGGAAGATCAGCCGCGCATCGTCCGGATAGCGCATCCGCAGCGGGGCCAGGGCGTCGACGCCGGCGCCGGGACCGAGACGTTCGAGCGCCGAGAGCGCCGCCATCAGCTCGTCTTGGGGACATTGACCGTTCATCGCCCTCTTCCTTTCGCTAGCGTTCGAGCCTGAACTCGCCCGGACCCTTGAGCCGTTTGCGCAGCAGCGCCAGCGCCGCCGCGTGCAGTTGCGAGACGCGTCCCTTGCTGATCCCGAGGAGCGTCCCGATGCCGTCGAAGGTCAAGCCTTCTTCATAATGGTGGTGCAGGATCGAGCGCTCCCGTTCCGGCAGGGTGGCCACCACCTCGCGCAGCCGCTCCGCCGTCCGTTTGAGGTGGAGCTGGTCGTACGCCGTGGGCCGGCTGTCCGCCTCGCTGTCCGGCGCGAACAGGCCGGTGCCTTCCAGCATGAAGCCGACGGCGAGGCCGACGGCAAGGTCCGCGAGCGCCGAGACCGCTTCTCCGCGCCCCGACGGCGTCCGTTTCGCCGGCAGCAGCGAGGCGACCCGCTCACGCCGCGCCCGCACGCGGAACGAGATCTGCTCGCGCATCTCGCTCATCTGCGAGACACCGTCGATCATGCTCCCCCCGATCCGCCGTCCCGCAAAGCCGCGAAAGGGAATCCCGCGGGCGGGATCGAAGCGATCGATCGCCTCCAGCAGGCCCGCGCACGCGAGCTGGTAAAGGTCCGCGAACTCGATGTCGCCGCCCGCCTGGGCGCGAAACCGCCGGTTCGCCAGGCGCCGCGCGAGCGGCAGGTGCAGCGCGAACAGACGCTCGCGCGCGGCGGCGCTCCCGGCGGCGAGCTCCGTCCAAAGCTGTTCCTCCCCTTCCGCCCAGAGGGTCGCGGGCGGCCGAACCCGGGCGGAAGAGGCGCTCATCTGAAGCTGCCGACGACGCCTTCGAGGACGAGGCTCCAGCCGTCGATCAGGACGAACATCAGCACCTTGAGCGGCAGGGACAGCGTGGAAGGAGGCACCATCAGCATACCAAGCGACAGCAGGATGCTCGACACGACGAGGTCGATCAGCAGAAACGGCAGCAGGATGACGAACCCGATCCGAAACGAGACCCGCAGCTCGTTCAACATGAAGCCCGTGGTCAGCTCCATAAGCCCCACGTCCGCCGCCCGTGCAGGCAGCGGCCGGTGCGCCATCTGGTAGACGGTCTTCAGGTCCTGGTCGTGCACCTGGCGCAGCATGAACGTCCGGAACGGGGCCGCGCCGTTGTCCATGGCCTGCTGGGTCGTCATCCTTCCCGCCAGGAAAGGCTGGACCGCCGCGGCGTTGACGGCGGTGAAGGTGGGCATCATCGAGAAGGCGGTGAGGAACAGCGCCAGGCTGACCAGGACGGTGTTGGGCGGCGTCTCCGGCATTCCGAACGCGTGCCGGATCATCGACAGCACCACCACGATCCGCACGAACGAGGTCATGCAGACCAGCAGCGCCGGGATCAGCGAAAGCAAAGTGAGGACGATTGCGATCCGCACCACCTCGTTGGTGGCAGGGACCGCAGCGGGCACGGAAGCCGTGGCCGGAGCGGCGGCTGCGGCGCCCGCGGCGCCGACGGCCAGGACGAGCGCGACGGCGATCTGGAGGAGCCGTTTCACGGCCGCTCCTCCGCCTCCGGCCGGGACGCCGGGTGGAAGGTGGGGCCGTGGGCCGAAGCGGCGAACAGGAACGGCTGCCCGTCCAGCTCGAGCAGGCACAGGTCGGTCTGGTGGCTGAGCCGGATCGTCTCGATCAGCCGCAAACGGCGCTCCCCGGTAGGCGCCCGTCGCAGGCTGCCGCGGAAACGGTGGCGCAGCGCGAGGGCCGCGCCGACGGCGAGCGCAAGGCAGAAGAGCAGCGCCGCGAGCACGCGCACCCAGGAGATTTCGGGCCCGCCCCCCTGCCCCAGCGTCTGCGCGGCGGCGGGCGCCGCCAGGAAGAGGCCGCCGCCGGCGATGACGGCGATCCCGTTGCGGATCGCGTTCATCGGACCGGCGCCACCTCCTCGATGCGGACGGCAAAGCGATCGTCGACCGCGACGATCTCGCCGCGCGCGACGAGCGCCCCGTTGAGGTAGAGTTCGACGGGATCGGCAAGGCTCCTGTCCAGCGTCAGCGTCGCGCCCGGCTTGAGCGCCATCAATTCCTCGATCGTCACCTCGCGGCCGCCGAGCCGCGCCTCCAGCGTCACGTTCACGTTGCGGATGATCGCGGAGTCGATGGGCAGAAGCGGCGCCTCCATCCCCTCCGACGGGGGCGCGGCTTTCTTTTCGGTGGAAGGCGGTTTCATAACGCTCCTGAGACGATGGTGAGGCGGATCTGCCGCTCGGCTTCGACGAGCCTCGCCCGGGCGAAGGCGCGGTCGGCGGCGAGAAGATCGGCGGGTTCGTCGAGCGCCCGATCGAGGAGCAGGACGTCGCCGGCCGCCATCCCGCGAAGCTCCTCGAGGGTGAGGACGGCACTTCCCACCCGGACCGCGACCGGAACGGCCGTGGCCGCGACGGCGGCGCCGAGGGGAACCAGCCGGGACTTGCCGCCGCGCGGCGACGCGGACCGCTTTCGGAACGGAACGAGCGCGCGCGCGGGAAGCGCCACGCGCACGGCCTCGGTGCCGTCGGAAAAGGCGGTGAGGACGGCCAGGGTCTCTTCGTCAGCCCATGGATCGTCGAGCGATGTGGGCTCGGCGCGCGGCGCGCCGGCGATGCCCAGCGCACGTTCGATCCGCTCCGCGAGATCGGCGAACAGGCGCCGCTGGAACTCTTCGAGGATGATGCGGTCGCGTTCGCCGCGGGCGGGCAGCGGCAACGGCGCGGCGAGCGCGAGCGACGACAGTTTCGCGATCGCTTCCGGCCCCGCCGCCAGCGCCGCCGCCCGTCCGTGGACCTCCCAGCGATACGAGACGGCCGCCGAGGCCCAAACCGGCCGGCCGGCATGGACGATCGACAGCGTGACGGGCGCCGCCCCCGCGAACCAGGTCTCGCACCACGCCGCGAGCGCGCCGGTCAGCGTCGTCGAGACCGTGGCGTCGGCAAGGCTCGAAAGCGGCAACCACGGCCGTTCGATCATCCCTGTCCTCGCATCGCGAACAACTGCTGGATCATGTCGTTGGAGACGCTGACAACCTGCGAGGCCGCCTGGAAGCCGCGCTGGATGAGGATCAGCTCGCCGAACTCGTGCGACAGGTCGACGTTGGAGGATTCGACTTCTCCCGAGACGATCTTGCCGGCACCCTCGACGCCGCTGCCGACGAGACGGCGGTCGATGCCGACCTTGTCCTCGAACAGGCCGTCTCCGGTGCGCTGGAGCGACTGCGGATCGCGGAAATCGGCGACCGCGACGGCGCCGAGAAGCGCCGTCTTGCCGTTCGTGTAGGTGAGCTTCACCTGGCCGTCGGGGTCCACCGAGACCTGGCTGAGCGCTCCCGGCGCGTTGCCGTCGGTGGAGGCCGCGCGGATCGTGGAGACCGTACCGGACGAGAAGGAGGTCACGCCGCTGGAGAAATCCAGGAGCACGTCGAATGCCTGGGCGCCGCTGCCGGAGGTCACGGTGACCTTCGAATTGGCCGGATCGACGACGCCGGCGGTGAACTTGATGGTGCCGGTACCGACACTCGCGCCCGCATCGTCCGTGACGGCGACGCCCCACTGCCCCGGCGTCGTCGCGTCCGGCGTGAACTTCACCTGCCAGACATGCTTGCCGCCGAGCTTGTCGAAGACCGCGATGTTCGAGACGCTCGCGTCCGTCGCGGTGGACGACAGATTGTCGGCGAACACGATCTTGGTCGTCGTGACGGGCGGATTCGTACGCTTCGAGTCGACGTTGACCGCCACCAGCTGGTTCGATCCGTCGAGTACGGCGAGGCGATAGCCGCTGCCCTGCTGGACGATATAGCCATCGCTGCTGACCTCGAAGCGCCCCGTGCGCGCGTAATAGGTCTTGTCGCCGCTCAGCAGCGCGAGGAAGCCGCTCCCCTGGATCGCGAGATCGAGGGCGTTGCCGGTCTGCTGCAGGTCGCCCTGGCGGAAATCGACCCGAGGCGTATCGACGCGCACGCCGGTCGCCGCCTGCTCGTCCGATCCGTTCGAGGTGAAGGAAAGGCCGGGGGAGCCTTGGCTGAACATGTCGCTGAACGTGACGCTGTTCGCCTTGTAGCCGGAGGTATTCATGTTCGAGACGTTGTTGCTGATCGTCTGCAACCCCTTCGAAAACGCGTTCATCCCGCTCAGCCCGATGTAGATGGAACCCAGCATCTTCCTTCTCCTCCTGAGCGCTCAGCGCACCTGCGTGATGGTCGAAATGGCGACTCCGGCGATGGTCGCGCCGCCCGTGGTCTGAATCGTCGCCGTGGGCTGCCCGCCGCTGAACGAGACCGCCTTGACGGTCCCCGACTGGACGGCCTGGCCGTTGCCGAAATCGACCTGCCGGCCGAGCAGCGACGTCGCCTGCGTCGCGGCCTGTGCGGCGAGCAGGCTCGTCAGCTGGTCGTTGAGCGTCTGCCCCTGTTGGAGCTGCGAGAATTGCGCGAGCTGCGACACGAATTGGAAATTGTCGAGCGGCTTCAACGGGTCCTGATAGGTCAGCTGCGTCAGGATGATCTTCAGCAGCGACTGGAAATCGAGGCCGTTCGCCGCGCTCGAGGCGGGCGCCGCCGCGGCGCTAACGGGTGCGAGAGCCATCACCATCTCCTTGCGTCGCGGAAGCCGGCTCGCTCCCGCCGTTGATCCACATTTCGCCGAGCTCCAGCCCGTGCTCCGCCAGAAGCCGAGCAGCGAGCTGGCGAAGGCGCGCGCCCTCCCCCGGCGCGAGCAGCGGCGCGGCGACGGCGAGCTTCACCGCCGCCGCCTGCGCGACCAGGGTCGCGGCCAGGGGCGCCCCCCGCGCGGCCCGCACAGGAACCGGCAGCCGACGCGCAGCTCCGGCGGGCCCAGCCTCTTCGCGCGCCGACTCGCAGCTCCGGGAGGAGGCGACCGGCGTCGCGGCGAAGATGCTGGCGGAATGCGGTGCCGGTCCGTGCGGATCGGTGGGTTCCGGCACCGGCGCGCTGCCGGCGACCGCCACCGGGGCCGGTCCGCGCGGCGCTGCCGCGGGGGCCGTTGCGATGCTGCTCGCGGGCACGCAAGGCAGCGGCGCGTCCACCTTCGTAACCGGCAGGGGAGCGGACGATATCCGCGTGCCGGCAGGCGCCGGCTCTGTCGCCGGATCGAGCGACGGTGCGGATGCGGCGCGGTAGTCCGGCAATGGCGCGGCGGAAGCGGCCGGAGCGGACGGCTCGGAAACTGCGTCCGGCGATGCATCTTCGCCCAGCGAGAGCGGCGCCGGCGCAACCCCGGCATAAGCGCCGAACATCCCCAGCTCGAGGAAGCCGAGCGCCCGCTGGGCGGGCTCCGCCTGCGGATCGGGCTCGCCGAGAAGCGTCGCGAATGATGGCCCGGCCATCGTGTCCGCGGATTTGCCGGCAATTGTCTCCGGCGGGAGCCATGGCGAAGGAGGGGTCTCGATCCTCATGGCCGCTTCCCCTGCCCAGCCGCGCTTTCCTGATAGGCCGCAAGCGCCCGCTCGTCGGCATCGCGACGACGGCGTCTGGCGGCGCGGCGCGCCAGTTGCGATGCAAGATCGGTCTCGGCCGCCGCGCGGGCGGCATCCGCGGACGCCCGTCCCTGCTCGGTCCTTGCGGCCTCGCACGCCTCCTCCGCCTCACGGACGCCGGCATGGCTCTCCTGAAGCAGCGCACCCCAGGCCCCGGCGATGGTGAAGGCGAGCGGGGATCGGCCAATCGCCGCAATCCATGCCGATTCCTTGTCCCGGTGCGCGGCCTCGGCGGTCTCCGCCGCGCCGGCCGCTTCGTCGACCCGCACGGCCGCCGCGGCGTGCGCCGCCTCGGCCCGTCGCTGCCGCAGCCGCCGCAGCGCCACGAGGCCGGCCGCATCGGCCTCATTCAGCCGCCGGCTCATGATGCCGATGCCCTGAGCGCCGCAGCCAGCGCCGCTCGCGTCGAAGGCCACGCGCTCTGCGCCGATTCCCGCTGGGCGAGGAACTCGAGCAGGCGCGGCCGCGCCGCGACCGCCTCGTCCACCTCCGCGTTGCTGCCGGCAACGTAGACTCCCGCCTCGATCATCATCCGCGAGGATTCGTAGGTGCTGAGCAGCGCCGCGGCCGTCCGGGCGCGGGCGAGATCTTCCGCCGGCAGGAGCGACGAGGCGAGGCGGCTGATGCTCCGCGGCACGTCGATCGCCGGAAACTGCCCGCGCTCGGCGAGCGTCCGCGACAGCAGGATATGGCCGTCGAGCAGCGACTTCATGACCTCGACGATCGGATCGTCATTGTCGTCCGTCTCCGCGAGCACGGTCATCGCCGCCGTGATCGCGCCGCCGCCGCGGACCGCGCCGCACCGTTCGACGACGCGCGGGAGCGTCGAGAAGACGCTCGGCGGATAGGCGCGGACGGTCGGCGGCTCCCCCGCCGCCAGCCCCAGCTCGCGCAGCGCCATGGCGAGCCGGGTCACCGAATCGAGCAGCAGCAGGACGTGGTGGCCCTCGGCGCGCCAATGCTCCGCCAGAGCGAGGGCGTAATCGCATGCCCGCGCCCGCGTCGCCGCAGAGCGGTCGGAAGTCGCGGCGACCAGCGCCGTCCTCGCGCGAACATCTTCGGGGAGGGCCTCGGCCCACAGCGCCTCCACCTCCCGGCCCCGCTCGCCGACGAGGCAAAGCACGCAGCGGTCCGCCTCGACCTGGCGCGCGAGCTGCGCGAGCAGGCTCGTCTTGCCCACCCCGGCCGCGGCGAAGATGCCGACGCGCTGGCCCTTGCCGAGCGTCAGCAGCCCGTCGATCGCGCGGATGCCCGTCTCGACGATTTCGACGGGAGAAATCCGCTCGAGCGGGCTCGGCAGGGGCGCGTGCAAAGGACGATGCTCGGCCGCGCCGATCGGGCCCAAGCCGTCGAGCGGATCGCCGAACGCATCGACGGCGCGGCCGAGGAAGCGGTCGCCGACGGGAACGTTCTGGCCGTGCGGTCGCGCGACCACGCTCGCCCCCGGGAATGCCGCCGCGGCATCCTCGAAGGGCACGAGCACGACGGCATCGTCGCGCACCGCGGCCACCCGCGCGAGGAGGCCGGTCTCGCCGGCTTCGATGTCGCACAACGTCCCGATCGGCACGCCGGGGCCGTCCGCTTCGATCGAGGTCGGCAGGATGCGGCGGACGCGGCCGGTGCGGGCGATCGTCTCGGTCCCCCGGAGCGCCGCGAGGAACGGATGGTCGCTCATGGCTGCACCGAGGAGGCGGCGAGGGTCAGCGTCTCGCGCAGGCGGCGCCACTGCTGCGCCGGCCCGATCTCCATCGCGCCGAGGCGCAGGCGCAAGCGGCACGCGCCGGCCTCCAACTCGGGAAGCGCCTCGATCCGCACGCCGGTGGCCGCCGACAGCGCCGCCAAGGCATCGGCGTCCGGAAAGTCGGCCGCGGCGACGGAAGCGCAGACGACCGCCTCGCGGCTGAGCTGGCGGAGCTGCAGGTCGAGGCTTCGCGCCACCGCATCGGCCTGGGGCGCGCCCGGGCCGAGCACCTTGTCTACCGCCTCCACGGCGAGCGCCGCCGCCAGCCGCTCCAGCGCGGCAAGATCGTACCGAAGCCGCTCGAGAGCGCCGTCCAGCCCCTCTCGCAACGCGGCAAGTCTCTCCTCGGCCCGAGTTTCGGCCTCTTCGAGGCCGGCGGCGCGTCCCTCCGCCGCCGCCGCCGCGACGGCGGCCACGGCCTCGTCGCGCAATCGGCCGATCTCGCGGTCGCGGGCGTCGACACCTGCCCGCGCTTCGGCAAGCTCCGCGCGCAGCGCCTGCTCGCCGTCTGCCGCTCCGCCGGCGGCAAGGACGCTTCCGAGCGGTCGCGCCCGACGCTCCGCGCCGGTCTTGAGGAGCGCGGTCACGTCGGGACGCGCGGCCGGATTAGCCGCCCCTTCATCTGGTCGAAGCGGCTGGGGCGGGGAAGCGGGGCAGGCCGCGGCGCGGCCCTGGGCGCGACAGCCGCGGCGGCCAGCGCCTCGATCGCCGCTGGCGTCATGCCGAAGCTGCGCTTGTCGTCAGCGGTCTGGGTGCCCGTGGCGGCGCGGACGCGGGCCCGCAGCCAGGGCGCCAGTCCCTCTGCAAGATCGACGGGCGGGGCCGCAGGGGCCGGCGCGGGAACCGCGTCGCCATGCAGCAGGGCGCGGATCCGCCGCCGCTGCGCCGGATCGAGTCGGCTCAGCACCGCCTCGACATCCTCGGTCCGCGCCGCGCCGAGGCGCGCGACGAGGCGCCTGAGCGCGCGGTCAGACACTCGCTTCCTCCTGCTCCAGCAGCGTCTGGAAACGGCTGACGAAATCGGCGCGCTGCCTCTCGGTGAGGACGCGCTCGCCCGCCATGCGGCGGCGCCAGGCGATGAAGACCAGGCCGGCGACGAGGGCAGCGAAGCCCGCCCAGAGCCAGGACCAGCCGCCGGAATCCGGCAGGCGGGTCTCGGCGGCGCCTACGGCCGGAGCGGCGGCGGCCACGGGTGCCGGGGTCACCGCGTCCTGCGCAACGGTGATCCGCACGACGTCGCCGGTCGCGGCGTCGCCGCCGCCGATGGCGGTGCGCACCGCGGCGCGCAGCCGCTCCTCCGCGTCGGGAGCGAGGGCTGCGCCGAGGGCCACGGTGACGCGCAGGCCGACGTTGCGGCGATCGGAACGGACTGCCTCGGGTCCCGTCAAGCTCGCGGAGCTGCCCAACGGCTGGGCGCGCACCGCGACTTCCGTCCCACCCGGGGCGATGCCGGCGATCGCGCGGCGCACGGCGTCCTCATAGTGAAGCTCCAGGCTCGCCAGCTCCGGAGACCGCGACGGCTCGCCCGCCCCGTCCGGCTCGCTGCCGAGAATCTTGCCGTCCGCATCCACCACGAAGACGTTCTCGGCCTCCAGCTCCGGGACGGCGGAGGCGACGAGCCGCTGGATGCCGCGGACGGCGCCGAGCGAGAGGCTGCGGCCGGCCCGCGGGATGATGCTCACCGAGGCCTTGGGCGGGATCCTGTCGTCGCGGAAGATGCTGCGCTCGCCGATCGAGAGGTGGACGCGGGCGCTCTCGACGGACGGCATCGTCATGATCGTGCGGCCGAGCTCGCCCTGGAGGGCGCGCTGGTAATTGATCCGCTGCGCGAAGTCGGTGAGGCCCATGTCGGACTTGTTGAAGAGCTCGAAGCCGACTTGGCCCTTGAGCGGCAGGTCCTGGCCCATCACGGCCAGCCGGGTACCGTCCACCTTGCCCTCCGGCACGAGGATGCGCGTCCCGCCGTCGGCGAGCTTGTAGGGCACCTTCTGGCGGTCGAGCTCGGCGACGATGGTCGCCGCGTCGGCAGTGCGCAGATCGGCGAAGAGGACCGCATAGTTCGTCCTCAGGAAACCGAAATAGATCCCCGCCAGCGCGGCGCAGATCAGCGCGGCGGCAAGGACGACGAGGATGAGCTGCCGCCGCGGCGCGCCGTCCCCAAGGAATTTGACCACGTTATCTCCCCCCAAAGGAGTGCTAGAGCTGCATGTTCATCAGTTGCTGATAGCCCTCGACGAGCCGCGAGCGGACCTGGAGCATCAGCTCCAGCGACAGCCGCGCATCTTCGAGGGCGAAGGTGACCTGGTGAAGCGGCACCGAATCGTCGAGCGCGAAGGCCCGGACCTGCGCGTCGGCTTCGGCGACTTTGTGGTCGACGCTCTGCACCCCGTTCATCAGCACCTGCGCGAAAGACTGGGCCGGCGCGGCCGCTCCGGCCGCCGCGTGCGGCGCGAACAGCCGCTCGAGGCCGAGCGCCGGCGTCACCGGGGCGATGGGCGCCGGCGCGGTCATCCGTTCCTCCCCAGGTCGAGCGCCTTGGCGTACATCTGGCGCGCCGCCGTCATCGCGACGATGTTGGCTTCGTAGGCGCGCGCCGTCTGGACCATCAAAGTCATCTGCGCCGCATGATCGACGCCGGGATAGCTGACGAAGCCGTCCTTGTCGGCATTGGGGTTGCCGGGCTCGTGGACGCGGCGCGGCGCCGCGCCGTCCGCCTCCAGCCGGTACACCGCAACGCCGCCGAGGCCGCGCGCGGCGGCGGCGCCGGTCTCCGCGCCCACCAGAGTCCCGAAGCGCGGGCCCGAGACGAGCCGCAACGGCTGGTAGATGCGCCCGGCGGGGCCGCTGCTGTTCGCATTGGCGAGGTTCTGCGCGATCACCTCCAAGCGCCGCCATTCGACGTCCAGGCCGGTGCGGCTGATTTCCATTGCCTGCATCACTTGTTCCCCATGATCGAAAGGCCGTGCAGCTGCATCTGCCGCCCCAGGAGCTCGACCAGCGCGGCGTAGCGGCCGGCCGTGCTCGATGCGGTGGCAAGCTCAAGATCGAGACGGAGCGTCTCGCCGGGCGCGCCTTGCTCGAGACGCGGGCGCACCGCCGCGATCGTTTCCGGCGAGCCTGAGGCCGCCGCCGCGAGCATGCGCTCGAAGCTGACGCGCAGCGGCCGATATCCGGGCGTGCTCGCGTTCGCGACGTTCTGCGCCGTCGCGATCGAGCGCGCCGACAGGCCGTCGAGCGAGCGCAGCACCAGAGCGGTGACCACCGGATCCATCATCGCGCCCCCCTCACTGAACCACGAGCTCGGCATGCAGCGCGCCCGCCGCCCGAACCGCCTGCAGCACCGCGATGATGCCGCGCGTATTGACTTTGAGCCGCGTCAGGCCCTCGACGAGATCGGACACGGTCGTGTCGGGGAAGTGGCGGACGGCATCTCCGTGGCCTTCGTTGACGTCGAGCCTGGTGTTGGTGACGACGAGGCTGCGCAAGCCGTCCCCGCCAGTCCCCTGGCCGAGGCCGTAGCCGCCATAGCCTTCCGGTTGGGAGGCCGTCCGTTCCGCCTTCACCGTCACGCGGATGTCGCCTTGCGACACGACGACGCTGGAAATGCGCACGTCGCCGCCGGCGACGACGGTGCCGGTGCGCTCGTTGATGACGACACGGGCGCGCTGGTCCGGCGCCACCGAGAGCTCGCCGAGCCTGGCGACAAGGCCGTTCACGTCGCCGGCCGCCCCGGCGCTGAACTGGATCGACGCCGCGTCGCGGACCCGCGCATGCGCCCCAGGCAGCGCGGCGTCCACCGCGCGGGCGATGCGGTCCGCGGTGGCGGGGTCCGGGTCGTTCAGCACGAAGGTCAGGTCGCCCTGGGCGTCGACGAGGCTGGCCGCGACCGGCGTCTCGACGGTCGCGCCGCCGGGGATGCGGCCGCTGGTCGGATAGTTGCGCTGCTGCGAGTTGAGATCGGCATCGAAGCGATGGCCGCCGACGACGAGCGGCCCCTGCGCCAGCGCGTAGACGCGCCGGTCGGGCGCCTGGAGCGGCGTCATCAGCAGCGTCCCGCCGGCGATGCTGCGCGCGTCGCCGATCGAGGAGACGTTGACGTCGATCGGGTCGCCGACATGGGCGGAAGGCGGGAGGTTGGCCGTGACGATCACCGCGGCGACGTTGCGGCTCTGCACCTGCTCGGGAAGCAGGTTGGCGCCCATCCGGCTCAGCACGTTGCGCATCGCCTGGCGGGTGACCTCGCTGCGCGGCGAGTCGCCGGAGCCCGAAAGACCGACCACGACGCCGTAGCCGACCAGGGCATTCTCACGCCAGCCGAGGAAGCGGCCGAGGTCCTTCACCCGCACCGGCGCCGACGCGGCGGCGGGCATGGCGCCGGCGAGAAGGCCGAGGACGAGCAGGAGACGCAGCACACGCATCAGGCGAGGCCGAGGAAATGGAAGATGCGGGTGACGATCCCCGGCTTGGTGCTGCGGCTGACGAAGCCGGACCCGTCGTAGGAGATCTCCGCGTCGGCGATGCGCGAGGACGCGATCGCATTGTCGCGAATATCCTCGCGGCGGATGCGGCCGCGTAGGCGGATGAAGGTCTTCTCGCCGTTGATGGTGAGCATCTGCGCGCCGGCGACGTGGAGGTCGCCGTTCGGCAGCACGGAATCGACCGTGACCGAGATCTGCGCGACCATCTTCTCGGAGCGGGCGGTCTGGCCGGTGCCGTCGAAGCCGCCGCCGAGGCCGAGATGGGCGCCGCTGCTCCATTTGCCGGCGCCGACATCGGCCTGAACCGACGTGTTCTTGCGCGAGCCGCGCTGGGCGCTGTTCGTCGCGGCGGCGTTCTCGAAGACCTGCACCATCACCACGTCGCCCACGGCGGCGGCGTTACGGTCGGCGGCCAAAGCGGAGAAGCTGCCCGGCCTGTAAACCTCGTCGGCCGAGACCGGCGGCGGCGCGGCGGCGAGCAGACCGGCCGGAATGAAGAGGAGGAGCCCGTTCATTGCCGCGTCTCCGCTTCCGCGACCGTGAAGACGTCCCCGCCCGCGCCGCGAACAAGGACCGGCTCGCCTGCCCGCGCCGCGCGCAGCGCAGTCACCTCACGCGCCACAGTGGCTGCGCCGATCCGCGCGGTGACGAACAGCTTCTGCCCCGGCCGCACCGCGGCGAGCAGCGAGACGGGGACCGCCGGGACGACCTCGCCGGCGGCAAGGTCGCGCACCGCCCGTACCGTGTGACCCAAGGAATCGTAATGGAAGGCAGGCGCGGCCCGCTCCGCCGGGCAAGCGGCCGGCGCGACGTCGGCGCGCAGCGCCACCTCTCCCGCCGCGAGCGGCGCCGCAAGGCGCAGACAGGCGCCGGCGCCGTCCGCCGGCGCAGCCGGCAGCGCGAGGAGGAATCCGAGAATGGCCACGCCCCCCATCGCGGTCAGCGCTTGAGCCCGTTGGCGATCGCCATCAGCTGATCGCCCGCCTGAACGAGCTGCGCGTTGGCCGCATAAGCGCGCTGCATCACCATCAGCGCCACCATCTCGTCGGTCAGCTGCACGTTGGACTGCTCCAGCGCGCCCTGAACGAGCGTGCCGGCGCCTTCCTCGCCCGCCTGGGCGGAGAGCAGCGCGTCGGGTCCGTCGACCCGGAACAATCCGCCCTCGACCGGGATGAGGGAGGAGACTTCGCGCGGGCGCACCAGCGCGATGTGGCCGATCTCGCTCGGCTGCGTCTCGCCGCTGAGGGTGGCGCTGACGGTGCCGTCGCGGGCGAGGGCGAGCGCCGTCGCGCCGGTGGGAACGGTGATGCCGTCCTTGAGCGCGAGACCCGCGGCGCCGGTGAGCAGCCCCTCCCGGTTCACCGCAAGCGTGCCGCCCCGCCACAACAGGCTCTGCCCGTCCGGCCCGACCAGCTCGATGAAGCCGTCGCCATCGATCGCCACGTCGAGGGCGTTGCCGGTCTGCTTGATGTCGCCCTGCGCCAGGTTGCGCTGGACCGCCGCCGACGAGACGCCGGCGAAGAGCTGCGCGGCGGGAGCCCCGTCCCCGGCCCCGTCCGCGCTCGCCGGCGCCTGGCCGCCGACCAGCTCCGAGAAGCGCACCTCGGCCCGCTTGAAGCCGGGCGTGTTGATGTTGGCGATGTTGTTCGCGACGACCTCGAGCGCGCGCTGCTGCGCTTCCAGCCCGGTCGCGCCGATATAGAAGGGGCCGTTCACGTCAGGACTGCCCGAAGGCCGAGAGGGCGCGGCCCATCAGCTCGTCGTAGACATTGACCAGCCGCTGCGCACTTTCCGCCCGCCGAAGCGCCTCCATCATCGTCACCATCTCCTCCCCCGTCGACACGTTGGACGATTCGTACGCCCCCTGCCTCACCTGCGCCGCCACCGGAGTCGCCTCGGCGCCGCCTTCCGCGCTGATTGTCCCGCCGTTTTCGACAAGCCGCGCGCCTGTCGGCAAATCGACGATGGCGACGCGCCCGACCGGGACCGCCCCCTGCGTAACCGTTCCGTCCGCGGCGATCTCGAACGCACCGGGCTTCAGCACCAGATCGCCGCCGTCCACGGCCTGGAGCGCCTGCCCCGCCGCAGTGCGCAACCGGCCGTCCGCGGCGCGCACGAACTGGCCCTGCCGCGTCAGGAGAACCTTTTCGCCGTCGGCGACGGCAAAGTAACCTGGCCCCGAAATATAAATGTCGCTTGGGTTGCCGCTGTTGATCTGTTTCCCGGGAGCCCCGTCCACATAAGAGGAAAGCCGCTGAGATCCTGCGTAACTATCCTGTAGATCGGTCAATGTTTCGCTGAAGGAAACTTGCCGTTTATAACCGGGTGTGGTCATATTGGCGACATTCTGCGACGCCGTCTCGACGCGTCTTTGCGCGTGTGTCAGCATTACTGACGCTGTTTCAAGGAGCCCCACCACGACTCGTACCTTAACCGCCGATAGGCCGTAATCAAGTGGATTCTTCCAGCATTTTTAGCAGCTTAACTTTTCTCCATTTTCGTGGATGTTATCGCCGTTCTTGCTGTTTCCGATGTGTCTATTCGGCGTTCACGACACCGAACGATCGCAAGTCGATGGTGGAAGGAACCTCATTCACCGAGACGACTGCGAGCGTCGGCACACTGCGTCGCGTCAGGGTCTTGAGATGGCGCCGGACCTCCGGCCCGACGAGGAGCACCGGCGCGAGGCTCTCGCGCGCCATCGAATCGACCAGCGGGACCAGCTTGCGGACCAGCTGCTCGGCGAGGCGCGGATCGACGGCGAGGCCGGCGACGTCGGTGCGGCGGAAGCCCTCGGCAAGCTGCGCCTCGACCCTCGGATTGAGGCTCAGCACCGACAATTGCTGGTGCGCCCCGCGCAGCCCGTGACAGATATTATGGCTGAGCCGCTGGCGGACCTGCTCGGTCAGCTCGGTCGTGTCCTTGACCTGGCGCCCGACATCGACGAGCGCCTCGCAGATGAGGTCGATGTTGCGGATCGAGACCTCTTCCGACAGCAGGTTCTGAAGCACCCGCTGAATGTCGGATAGGCTCATCACCTGCGGCACCAGCTCCTCGATCAGTCCCGGCTGCCGCGCCCGAACGCCTTCGATCAGCTGCACGACGTCGCTGCGCCGGAGCAGCAGCGGCGCTTCGCGGCGGAGCACCTCGCCGAGATGCGCCATCATCACCGTCAGCGGGTCGACGAGCGTATAGGCCATGTCGAGGGCGCGCTCGCGCAGATGCGGCTCGATCCAGGTGGCGGGAAGGTCGAAGGCAGGATCGCGCGCGGCGACCCCCGGCAGCGGATCGGCCGGCGGAGTCGCGCGGATGGCGAGAACGAGCTCCGGACGGATCGTCGCCTGCCCGTAGCGCGCGCCCAGCAACAGTATCTCGTAGTCCAGCGCCGGCGTCTCCGCCGCTTCCCGCACCCGCACGGCGGGAAAGGCGAAGCCGGTCGCCTTCTCCTGCTGGGTGCGCATCGCCGCGATCCGATCGGACATGACCGGCTTCAGACCCTGCCACGCCTGGCTGAGCTCGCGGCCGAGGACGACCTCGATGGCCGCCGGGGGATTGGCCCCCTCCTCGCCCGCGGCCGCTTCCTCCGGCTCGCCGGCCTCCGCTTCCGCCGCGCGGGCGCGTCGCGCCGCCAGCCATCCGCCGCCGGCCAGGAGCCCGATGAGCAGGATCGGCCATTTCGGCATCCCCGGCAGCGCCAGCAGGACGAGCAAGGCGGCGATGACGATCAGGCCGATCTTCGGCACCGAGGCGAGCTGGTTGAAGACTTCGGTGCTGAGCTGGCGGTCCGCCGACGAGCGGGTGACGATGATGCCGGTCGCCACCGCGATCACGAGGGCCGGGACCTGCGTCACGATGCCGTCGCCGATGGTGAGGAGGCTGAACGTCTCGAGCGCGGCGGACCAGTCCATCCCCATCTGGGTGACGCCGACCACCCAGCCGGCGAGGATGTTGATGAGCAGGATGATGATGCCGGCGACGGCGTCGCCCTTCACGAACTTGCTGGCGCCGTCCATCGCGCCGTAGAAGGCCGCCTCCTTCTCCAGCGCCTTGCGCCGCCGCTTCGCTTCCTCCTGGTCGATGAGGCCCATGTTGAGATCGGCATCGATGCTCATCTGCTGGCCCGGGACGGAATCCAGGACGAACCGCGCCGCCACCTCGGAGACTCGCTGCGCGCCCGAGGTCACCACGACATATTGAACGACGACGAGGATGAAGAAGACCACCAGGCCGACGACGAATTGGCCCTGGACGGCGAACTGCCCGATCGCGCCGATCACGTCGCCGGCGCGCCCGCCGGTCAGGATGAGGCGGGTCGCCGCGACGTTGAGGGACAGCCGGAACAGCGTTGCCACCAGCAGCAGCGAGGGGAAGGTCGAGAATTCGACCGGCCGCAGCACGTAGAAGGTGAGCAGCAGCACCGTGAGGGCGAAAGCGAAATTCGCGATCAACAGCAGGTCGAGGAGGACCGGCGGGATCGGCGAGAAGAGGACGAGCAGGATCGCCAGCACGCCGCCGACGAGGAACAGATCCTGGTTGCGCCCGACGATCCCCCTAAACACCCTTCTCTCCCTCTCCTGCGGGCCGCCGCTCGGCGCGGAGGCGGCGATAGATGGCCGCGACCGGCTCGTACTGCGCCTCGGGAACCGGATCGCCGGTCGCGCATCCGGCGTAGAGGGCGCGCGCGAGCGGCTTGTCCTCGATCACGACGACGCCGTGGACGAAGGCGGTGCGGCGGATACGGGCCGCGAATTCATGCGCTCCTTTGGCGACCACCACCGGGGCCGCCATGGTGGCGGCGTCATATTTCAGCGCCACGGCAAGCCGCGTCGGATTCGTGACGACGACGTCCGAGCCGGGAACGCCGCGCAGGCTCTGCGCCGCCTTCGCGAACTGGGTATGGAGCTGCCTGCGCCGCTGCTTGATGCGTGGCTCGCCCTCGCGGTCGCGGACTTCCCGGCGCACCTCGCGGCGGCTCATCCGCATCTGCTTCAGGAACATGCGGCGCACGAGAATCTGGTCGGCCGCGGCGAAGATCAGCGCGACGAGCGCCAGCGCCGCAAGCAGCCGCAGCGCCCCTCCGCCCAGCGCCGCGAGCAGCTCGCGCGCGTCGCGCGCATGCGCCGCATCGAGGGTCGCCGAGGAGCGCAGCACGAACCACGCCGCGGCCGTATAGGCAGCGAGCTTCAGCACGTTCTTCAGCGTCTCGATCAGCATCTTGACCGAGAAGACGCGCTTCAGGCCCTGCGCGGGGCTGAGACGGCTGAAATCGGCCTTGAGCGGCTGGGTGCTGAACAGGAAGCCGACCTGGACGATCTCGGCGATGAGGACGACCGCAAAGAGGAAGCAGGCAAGCAGGAGGACCGGGCGGAAAGCCCCGGCGAGCAGCCGTCCGGAAAGGGCGAGCAGCTCGAACCGCCCCTCGCCGAGCTGCGGCGCGGTGACCAACGCCGCCCTCGACGCGTGCGCGACGTCCGCCGCGGCGCTGCCCGAGGCGGCCCAGGCATAGCCGGTAAAGGCGGCAAGGACGGCGAGGAAGCCGATGTCGAGGCCGCGGGCGACGACCCCCTTCTCCCGGGAGCGCCGCAACTTGAACGGCGTCGGCTGCTCGGACCGGCCCTCTTCGACGTCGGCCATCAGACCAGCCCCGGCAGTGCGTCGATGGTGAGGCGCAGCATGCGCACCAGCACCGCCGCGGTCAGCGCCAGCGTCGCCGGCAAGGCGAGGAGCAGCACGATGGTCTTCACCTGAAAGCCGAGCACGAGCACGTTCATCTGCGGCACGGTCCGCGACAAGGCGGCGATGGCGATGTCGACGAGGAAGAGGCTGAGGATCAGCCCGCCCGCCATGCCGAAGGCCGCGGCGAAGATCGTCCCGAGGAAGGCGGCGAGCGGACCGAGCGAGGCCGGCACCGCCCCCGAACCCAGCGGGATCGCGTCGGCCGACGCCGCGAGGATGCGCAGCACGTCGCTGTGGCCGCCGAAGCTGAAGAAGAGCATCCCCGCCAGCAGGGCGAAGAGGGTGCCGATGAGCGGCGTCTGGGCCCGGCTCGTCGGATCGATGAGCAGAGCGAGGCCGAATCCGCCCTGGATGTCGACCGTCCGTCCGGCGAAGTAGATGGCCCCGAAGGTCAGCTGGAAGGGAAGCACGAAAACCAGCCCGAGAAACAACTCCCGCGCGGACGCCACCGCCAGGGGGCCGGCCTCGAGCGGCAGGCCCGCGATCGGGTCCGGCCGCGCCGCCATGACCGTGGCCGAAATGCCGAGCGCCAGCAGCAGCCGGAACAGCGCCGGCAGTCGCACCAGAGTGAAAGGCGGCGCGGACAGAAACAAGGGGCCTATGCGCATCCCGAACAGCAGAGATGCGGCCATCCACGGCACGAACGGCGCGGCGATCACCGGAGCCGACTCAGTGAAGCTGGGGAATGGTTTGGATCGTCGCCACCGCGAATTGGGTGATTCGTCCGACCATCCACGGCCCCAGCGCGATCAGCACAAATGCCGAGGCGAGGAGCTTCGGCACATAACTCAGCGTCATCTCCTGAAGCTGAGTCGCGACCTGCAGAACGCTGACCAGCAGGCCGACGAGAAGTGCCGCCGCCAAGACCGGCGCCGCGATGATGATGGTGTTCCACAGGAGCTGATTCATCAGCCCCAAAGCCTGATCCGACGGCACCTTAGCCCCCTTTACCCCGGATCAGGTAAAGCCGCGCCAAGGCCTTGGTCAATGGCGATTCAACCACGCGCATCGCGAATCGTACCTGCGTAGGCCTGCCGCAGCTGGAGCCGAGGTTCGGCACACGCCTCGAACCATGGGAAAGCCGCGGCGATAGCTGAAAATTGTTCGGTTTCAGCAAGTTGCCTTACCGGTGGAAATCCCGGGATGGCAATTTTCGCCGAGCCGCACTAGCGCGGCGGGCAGCGGAGATTCGCGTGCCGGACAAGCTTACCGACTCGTTCTTCAGGGCCCTTTTCAACGCCCCCGTCCTGGGGATGGCCGTGGTCCGGCTGGACAGCCGGCGCATCATCGCGACCAACCCGCATCTGCGCCGCATCCTCGGCGTCAGCGAGGCCGAGATGGAGGCGCGCGCGGAGCGCGGGCGCGAGTTCACCCCCAGTGAATATCACGCGCTCGACGAGGCGGCGCTGCGGCGGCTCACCGAAACCGGCCACGTCGATCCGTTCGAGAAGGAGTTTCTTCGCCCCGACGGCAGCCGCGTGCCGGTGCGGGTGAGCGCCAGCATCGTCCCGGACTTCGCGGACCGGGCAGTGATCTTCGTCGAGGACATCACCGCCGAACGGGCCTCGCGCGAGCGCGAGCGCGCGATCCAGCAGCGGCTCGAGATCGCCCTTTCGGCGGCGGACCAGGGCGTCTGGGATTTCGACCTCCTCACCCGGGAAATGATCTACTCGGACCGGGCCAAGGAGATTTACGGGCTGCCGCTCGACCGTCCGGTATCCTACGAGACCATCCGGGACGCGACTCATCCGGACGATTACCCTTTCACCTCGGCGCAGCTGCTTCGCTCGATCGATCCCGCGATCCGCGAGCGCAGCCGCTACGAATACCGGATCGTCCGCCCCGACGGCTCGATCCGGTGGGCTCTCGCCTTCGGCGAAGCGGTGTTCGACGGCCCTCCCGGCACGGAGCGTGCCGTCCGCTACGTCGGCACGATCCAGGACGTGACCGAAGCGAAGCAGGCCGAGCGGCGCCAGCAATTGCTGGTGGCCGAGCTCGACCACCGGGTGAAGAACACCCTCGCCGTCGTCCAGGGCATAGCCTATCAGACCTTGCGCGGCGGCGATGTGCCCGAAGCCGTGGCCGAGGCATTCGCCGGGCGCCTGCAGGCGCTCGCCTCCGCTCATGACATCCTGGTCAACGCCGGGTTCGAGAGCGCCGACCTCCTCGGCCTCGCCCGCGCGGTGCTCGCCGTGCACGACGGTGGAGGCAGGCGCGTGCATCTGGAAGGCGAACCGGTGCCGATCTCGCCGCAGCTCGCCGTGAACCTCGCCATGGCCTTCCATGAGCTCGCCACGAACGCCGTGAAATACGGGGCCCTATCGGTCCCGGGCGGGCGCGTGGACCTTGCCTGGACCTTGGACGGGGGCCGCCTCAACATCACCTGGCGGGAGAGCGGGGGGCCTCCCGTCGCGGTGCCGGAGGGCGAGGGCTTCGGCTCGCGCATGATCCGCCGCGCCCTCGCCAGCGAATCCGGCGGGGAAGTGTCGCTGGACTTCCGCCCCGGCGGGCTCCTCTGCCGCATCGACGCGCCGCTGGCTCGGGCGAGCTGAGCGCGGGAAGGCGCGCGAAATACCCGCTCAGGGCTGGAAGATGCCTTTCAGCAACTCGGCGGCGGCACGGCCGGCGGCGTCGGCCGTCTCGGCCGCGCTCGGATCCCTTTGGATCAGCAGCGGGCGCAGCGCGAGGCGCATGTGCAGCTCGTCGGCGAAGGCGGCCAGCGCCTCCTCGTGGATGAAGACCGGCGTCGCGGCATCCTCGAGCACGCCCTTCGCGCAGGTGCGCAGCGCCGCCGCGAGCGCGTCCAGCACGCCCTTCCAGCGGTCAGGTTCACGCAGGCAGACCATCAGCAGCTCGCGATAGTCGGACGTCGCGACCACCGCGGCAGCGTGACGCGCCACCTGCTGGATCCGCGCGCGCGCGGTCCCGCGCGAGGCGACATGCGCCCGTATCTGAGCGACGACCCTGTCGCGACACCGCTCGACGGCCACTTCAACGAGCCGGTCGATATTGTCGTAATGCGACTTGATGAAGCCCGGTGACGTGTTGGCGTGTCCGAGCAGCTCGCGCACCGTGATGCCCTCGGGCCGCTTACGGGCGAAGAGACGGTAGGCGCCTGCCTCGACGCGACGGCACGCCTCGCGCCCGCGGGTCTGGATCGGCCGCTTGCGCGGCGGATCCAGAAGCACGGCGGGCCTTCCCGACCCGCCGTGGTTGAGGTCCATCGCGGCGCCCCTAGAAGTCGAGCGTCACGCCGGCGAAGATGTACCGGCCAAGGGAGTCGTACACCTGCGGATAGGTGTTGCCGTTGCCGAACGGCGCGGGCGTGACGAGGATCGGCGGGATCTTGTCGAAGATGTTGTTGGCGCCGAGGCGGAACTGGTAGTGATCGCCGATGCGCGCGGTCAGCACCAGGTCGAAGTAGTTCTGCTTCGAGATGTGGTCGCTGCCGGCGGTCCGTGCGGTCGTGGCGAGATCCGTGTCGGTGCTGAGAACGTCGCGGTCCACGGCGGAGAAGTAGCGCCACTGGCCCGACAGGCCGATACCGCCCGGGGCGGTATAGGTCAGCCGCAGCTTGTGCCGCCAGCGCGGGTTGGGGGTGCCGCACGAGGCGCCGAAGAAGCGGGCGCAATCGTAGGACACCGCCGCGTTCGGCGAGCGGACGAGGCTGTCGAGATAGGTCCCGACGAAGCTCACCGCGAGGCTGCCCCAGCCCGACGGCAGCGGCTGCGTGTAGGAGCCGTTGATGTCGAAGCCGCGGGTCGAAAGCGCACCGGCATTGACGTTGAGGTCGGTGACGTAACCCTGCGGGGTCAGCCAGATCGAACCGGAGGCGTCGCGGTGGATGTTGGAGCAGTAGAAGGGCGACGACGTCGCGATGCACTGGTTGATGATCACGTTCGCGCCGAGGGCGCCGATCGCGTTCTTCAGCCGGATGTTGAAATAGTCGATCGACAAGGCGAAGCGCGGGAGGAAGCGCGGCTGCAGCACCACGCCCACGGTCAGCGAGTCGGACTTCTCCGGCGTCAGGTTCGGGTTGCCGCCCTGGAGGCCGTTATACTGCGCCGCCGGATTGGCGCGGATGCTGCCATATTGGCCCGCCGTGACGCCGGTGAGGGCGCACTGCGCCGCCGTCGCCGTCGGCGTGCCGCCCGGCGCGTTGGCGCAGGGATCGATCGAGCCGTCGAGCGCGACCGACTGGGCGGCGAACAATTCGACGATGTTCGGCGCGCGGACGGCGCGGTTGACGGAGGCGCGGAACTTGATGTCGCGCACCGGCGCCCATTCGCCCTCGATCTTCCAGGTGTCGGTCGAGAAGCTGTTCGCCGCGATCTGATACTTGGAGTAGCGGTAGCCGCCGCGGATCTCGAGGAGCTGGAAGAAGGGCCGATCCTCGACGATCGGGAGCTGCACCTCGGTGAAGGCCTCCTTGACGTGGAACTGGCCGTTCAAGCCGATCGTGGCGCCGCCCTGGCCGGCGAGGTCGCCGGTCGAGAAGGCCTGGTCGGTGGCGAATTCGAGCTTCTCCTTGCGATACTCGCCGCCGATGTTGATCGCGAGGCCGTGGTTGGCCCAGGGCGTCTGCAGGCCGTATTCGCCGAGCTGGCCGGTGATCGATGCGGTCGCGACGCTCTCCTGCGTATTGCCGCGCGAGAAGCCCGGCGTCTGGAGGTAGGCGAGCGCGGCGGCGGTGACGCCGCCCGGCGTGAAGATGTCGTAGGGGACGCAGTTCGCATCCTGGCCGTTCAGCGTCGAGCGGCAGACCGGCGTCCCGCCCGGTCCCGTGACGACGTCGAGGGCGCGGCGGATGCGCGTCACCGAGAAGTCGTTGAAATAGGTTTGGGCGAAGACGACCCGGCCGTACTGGTAGGACGCGTCGTAGGAGAAGCCGCCGCCCAGGTCGCCGCGCATGCCCGCGACGAGGCGATAGTCGGTGTGCTGCAGGTCGTCGCGACGGCCGCCGCCCTCGACGTTACGGCGCAGGATCTGCAGATTGCCCTGGAAATAGGGATTGCCGTTCTGGTCGATGAACACGGTGGGCGGCGTGCCGGCCGGGTTGGCCGCGGTCGGCGCCTTGAAGCCGACGAGATTGGCGGGAGCGCAGGCGATCGCGCGCTGCTGCGCGGAGAGCAGCGGGTTGTCGCAGTTGATCGTCGTCGTGTTGCCGAAGTCGCCCGACGGAGCGATCTGGGCGACCGAGCGGTCGTCCATGAACATCGCTTCCATGTAGGGGTGCAGCGCGCTGCTGATCTCGTAGTCGGCGAAGGCGCCGAACGTGTAGCGCTCGTCCGGACGCTGATAATAATTGTACGGACCGAAGTTGAACGGCGTGTTGCCGGCCAGGAAGGTCCGGTTCGGGCCGACCTGGAAGGTCTGTGTGTTGGTGAAGAAGGTGCCGTTCGCCGAGGTCGCCGAGCCGCCGCAGTTGAAGTTGCGGCCGAGCGTCGCGGCCTGGGCCGGGGTGCGGTCGGCGAGCGTGCAGAAGGAATAGTCGCGGTCGCGCTGCAGCACCGAATGCTGGCGGCGGTAGGTGGCGTAGGCGGTGATGTGGCCGTGGCCGTCGTCGAAGCCGGCGCCGAACACGACGCTCGCATCGACCGTGCCGCCGTCGGCGGTATGGCCGATCGGCGGGGTGAAGCCGCGGGCCGCGTTGGCCGCCTGGTACCCGCCGACATCGTCGTTATTCATGTGGTCGAAGAAGCTGTACTGGGCGTCCATGCGGATGCCCTCGAACTTCGTGTCCATGACGAAGTTGACGACGCCCGAAACGGCGTCCGCGCCGTAGACCGACGAGGCGCCGCCGGTCAGCACGTCGATGCGGTCGACGGCGAGCGCCGGGATGAAGTTGATGTCCGGAACCGGCGAGCGCGGATCGCCCGGCATCAGGCGGCGGCCGTTGACCAGGACGAGGGTCCGGCGCGAGCCGAGGCCGCGCAGGTTGACCGTCGCGGTGCCGGTGGCGCCGTTCGAGATGTTGGAGCCCTGGGCCGCGAAGGACTGCGGCAGCGAGTTGATGATGTCCTCGGTGCGGGCCGTGCCCTGCAGCTTCACTTCGGCATTGTTGAGGACCGTGATCGGGCTGGCCGAGGAGAGGTTCGGCTGCGGAATGCGGGTGCCGGTGACGACGATCGCGCCCTTGTCGTCGCCTTCGCCGTTGGCGGGCGTCGCGCTCGGCGAGCCCTCGACGGGGCCGGCCTGGGGCTGCGTCTGGTCGCCCGTGCGCGGCTGCGGCGCCGGCGTGCCCTGGGCGAAGGCCGGCGTGGCAAGGCCGAGCGTGCCGCCGATAAAGGTGGTCGCGAGCAGCGTGTTCAAAATGCGCGTCTTGTTCATGTCCGTCCCCCTCTTCGCGGCATACAGCTCAGCCCCAAGCCGGTGCCGACAATCTAGCCACAATGAATCCAGGCCTCTTTAGGAGAGGGAGGCGAGCAAACGCAATTGCCCAGTGTAAATCGCGAAGACGGCGTGACCATATAGCCACATGTTACCGTTTGATACCTTCAGGTAACCTTAGTTATACTGAGAGTACCGCAGGTTATTTGTAGCTATAGTTACGACCAGCCACGAAATAAAGCGAAAGAGTTCGAAGCGTCCGAAAAGACGCGCTTAGCGCGCCGCCTGCTCGACCAGCAGGGCAAGCTCGGTGCGGCTGCCGACCTTGAGCTTGCGGTAGATGCGGTGGAGGAAGACCTTCACCGAGCCTTCGCTGACGCCGAGCGCTTCGGCGATGTCGCGGTTGCGCAGGCCCCGGCCGACCATCTCCGCCAGCTGCCGTTCGCGCGGCGCCAGACCGTCCAGCGGGCCCCGCGGCCGCCCCTGCGCCACCGTCTCGCGCCAGCGATCGAGGATGGCGGCGTCGATCCATGTCCCGCCGGCCGCGACGGTGCGCAGGCATTCCAGCAGCCGCGCGTGCGCCATCTCCTTCAGCACGATGCCGCCGACGCCGAGCCGCATGGCTTCGAGCAGGTGGCCGTCGTCCAGGCTCGCCGTCAGCAGCACCGTCGGGATCGTCCGCCGCTCGGTCTTGAGCACGCGCAGCACCTCGACGCCGCTGAGCGTCGGCATGCGCACGTCGAGGAGGAGGATGTCCGGAGGGTCGTCGCGGGCGGCGGCGAGGGCGGCGGCGCCGTCCGCGACCGCGCCGGCGATCTCGAACTCGCTGTCGCGCAGCAGCGATTCGAGGCCGGAGAGGATGATCGGATGGTCGTCGGCGACCAGCAGCCGGGTCATGCGGCGAGATCCGCGACCGGAAGGACGATCGACAGCAGCGTCCCGCCGCGCCCGGTGTCGATGTCGATCGTGCCGCCGCGCTGCTGGACCCGATCGAAGATCGAGCGCGGGCCGATCCGGTCGGCGGCGATCTCGTCGTGCCGGAAGCGCCCGCTGCGCTCGAGACCGCGGCCGTTGTCGCTGATCCTGAGGTGGAGCCGCCCCGCGTCGGTGCCGAGCGCGACGCCGACCCGGCGCGCGCCGCCGTGGCGGGCCGCGTTCGCCGCCGCTTCCCGGACGAGGTTGTGGATGTCGGTTTCCAGCCGGCGGTCGACCAGCACCGGCGCCTCCGGCTCCTCGACCTCGAGCTCGATCCCCCATTGGCGGGCGAGCCGGTCGGCGAGCGGCTTCAGCGTCGCCGCGGCGTCCACCGCCCCGGGGGCGAGACCGATGCCCTTGAGACGGCGGATCAGCGCCCGCAGGTCCTGCTGCTCGCGCGCCAGTTCCGCCTGCAGCTCGTCCACCTCGGCGCGCAGCCGCACGGGATCGTCGGTCCGCTTCAGGCCCTCCAGCCGCAGCGCGACGCCGGCGAGGAACTGCACCATACCGTCATGCACGTCCCGGGCGAACGACAGACGGGTGCCCATGATCGCGCTGCGCTCGTTCGCCTGGACCAGCTCGACGCGCTCGAGCGCGCCGACGATCTCGTCGTTGAGCAGCGTCGCGGTGTCGAGATCGTCCGGGCTCAGCCCCTCGATCTCGGCGATGAGGATCTCGCCGCGTATGTCGTCGGTCCGCAGCGGGAGGCGGATGCCGCAGGAGAGGCCGTAGCGCTCCGCCAGCGCGGCCCCGACCGCATCGGGCATCCACTCGGTGCGGGTGCGCGGCCAGCGCCCGCGCAGGATCGCGCCCCGGCGCAGGTCGAAGATCATCGGCCCCTCGCCCGCCGCCGGCGCGACGATCGGGTCGAACGCCTCCGGCTCGATCCGCTCCGACAGGACGCGGCCGCCGGCGAGGCTGACGACATAGTGCCAGGGCTCCTCCTCGTCCGACCAGATGACCAGCGCCCGGCGGCCGCCGAGCCGCTCGGCGACGACGGGCAGGCTCTGGCGGAAGAATTCCTCCGCGCCCTTGGGCTGCACGCCGGCGGGGAGCAAAGGCTGGGCCGCGCTGCTGCGCGAGGCGAACCACAGCAGCATCAGCGCCGTGAACACCACCATGTACATGACCCGCAGGGCGAACCGCTCGAGATCGAACGCCTCGGTTCCCCAGGTCGAGGCGCTGATCCCCTCGATCGCATAAATGGCGATCAGCGCCGTGCCGGTCGCCAGCGTCTCCCGCCAGCCCCAGCGCAGCGAGGAGGAAAGCAGGATGAAGATGAAGAACAGGAAGAAGGGGCTCGCATAGCCGCTCGTGACGTAATTGAGCGCGGTGAAGACGAGCAGGTCGACGGCGTGGAACGGCAGCGACAGCCGCGCCTCCAGCCACCAGCGGTTCCAGGTGAGCAGCACGTAGCCGACGGCGAGCGCCACGTAGGACCACAAGAAGAGGTCGGCGAAAATCTCGTGGACCTGGGGCTGCCGCGGGTCGGCCCAGAGCACGAAGATGAAGTAGCAGGCGAGGATCGCCCGGCCGACCGCCACCACCCGCCCCGAGCGGTTCTCCAGCATGCGGCGCAGCCGCGGACGCACCGCCGCCGCCGGCGCTCCGGTCGCAGCCGTCGCCGCGCTCGCCTCCTGTGTCGCCATCATCCCTCCAGCGCGCGGAGCATAGCGCGTGATCCGGCCCGCACCAACCGCGTTCGGGAGCCGGTGCCGGCCCCGGGGTTGCACGCGCCCCCTTCCCCGCTTTAGGCGGCGTCGGTGTCCGCCCCACCCGTCATCGTCCTCGTCCGTCCGCAGCTCGGCGAGAATATCGGCAAGGCGGCGCGGGCGATGCTGAATTTCGGCCTTGCCGAGCTGCGCCTGGTCGCGCCGCGCGATGGCTGGCCGAACCCCGCCGCAGGCCCCGCCGCCTCGGGCGCCGACATCGTGCTCGAGAAGGCGCGGGTGTTCGCCACCGTCGCCGAGGCGGTGGACGACATCCCGCACGTCTACGCGACGACGGTCAGGAAGCGCGGCCTCGTCATGCCGGTGGTGACGCCGGAGCAGGCGGCGGGCGAGATGCGGGCGCTTCTCCCGGAGCGCTCGGCCGTGCTGTTCGGCGCCGAGCGCTCCGGACTGGAGACGGACGAGGTGGCGCTTGCCACCAAGATCCTGACCGTGCCGATCAACCCCGAATTCCGCTCCCTGAACCTCGCCCAGGCGGTGATCCTCGTCGCCTACGAATGGTCGAAGCACGAGGCGCTCGCCGTCCCCACCGAAGGCGATCCGCGCGAGCCGCGCGCGACTCAGGGCCAGCTCGAGGGGCTGATCGGCCAACTGTTCGACGCGCTCGATGCCGCCGATTATTTCCACCCCCCGGACCGGACGCCGGCAACGAAGAACACGATCCGCACCATCCTTACCAAAGCGGGCTGGTCGAACCGCGAGGTCCAGGCGATGCGCGGCATGGTGCGGGCCCTCAGCCATCCCCGGCGCGAACGCGCCAAGCGTCCCCTCCCTGAAGGGGAGAGGTAAGGGGGTGGGTGCGGCAGGCGGGGCTCGATGCCCCGACTGACGCGTCGCGGTCGAGGCGAAGGGCGCCGCTGTTCGCGGCGACCCACCCCCCAGCCCCTCCCTTCCAGGGAGGGGAGATCAGCTGCGGATCGCGTCGAAGCGGCCGAATTCGTAGGCGATGGAAGCCTCGACGAGGGTCTCGTAGACCTCCGCGACCGCCGGCGCGGGGGCGCCCTCCCCTTCCGCGACGCGCACGGCATTGCCGATCACCTCGGCCTTGCGCGCCTCGTCGCGGACGTGGCCGCGCTCCGGCTTGATCCGCGCCGCCGCGTCCATGTAGCGGAAGCGCTCGGCGAGCAGCGCGACGATCGCCTCGTCGAGCCGGTCGACCCCCTGCCGCACCTCGGCCATGGTCCGGCAGTCGGCCGGCTTCACCCGTTCCTCGCTCATGGAAGGCCCTCTTAGCGGCCCAAAACCCCCTGTCGAGGTTGACTTATCCACCGTCAGCGGCCATGTGGCCGCCTTCGCAATTGGCTCCGCACCCCGGTGAAGCGGCAGCCGCATGCAGCGCAAGGTTGCATGGTGCGGTTCCGGGACACGACAACAAGCAGATTGGATCCTAGCATGAGCAAGCGCAGCAGCGCCAAGTACAAACTCGACCGCCGGATGGGCGAGAACGTCTTCGGACGTCCCAAGAGCCCGGTCAACAAGCGCGAATACGGCCCCGGCCAGCACGGCCAGCGCCGCAAGGGCAAGATGTCGGACTTCGGCATCCAGCTGCGCGCGAAGCAGAAGCTCAAGGGCTATTACGGCGACGTCACCGAGAAGCAGTTCAAGCGCACCTACACCGAGGCCGCCCGGATGAAGGGCGACACCGGCCAGAACCTCATCGGCCTGCTCGAGCGCCGCCTCGACATGGTTGTCTACCGCGCCAAGTTCGCGCCGACCATCTGGGCGGCCCGCCAGCTCGTCAGCCACGGCCACGTCCGCGTCAACGGCGTCAAGTGCAACATCGCCTCGCGCCGGGTGAACGTCGGCGACCTCATCGAGCTTGGCCCCAAGGCGCAGGAAATGGCGCTGGTGATGGAGGCGCAGAGCCTCGCCGAGCGCGACATTCCCGATTACGTCTCGCCCGACGGCACCGCCAGGGCGACCTTCGTGCGCGTCCCCACGCTCGACGAGGTGCCCTATCCGGTTCGCATGGAGCCGAACCTCGTCGTCGAATTCTATTCGCGCTGATCCTCGGATCATCGCTTGCGAAAAAAGGGCGGCGTCCGCGAGGACGCCGCCCTTTTTTCGTGCGGGGACAGCCTATCTGGCTGTCCCCCTTCCGGCGCCGCAAGCTGGGACAGTCATTAGACTGTCCCCGCTCCCGCCTCACTGGATGTGGAGGTTCGCCTTCAGGAAGGCGTCGGCCTTGCGCAGCATGTCGGCACGCGTCTCCGAGCTGTCGAGCTGGTGGTCGTGCTTGGGATAGACGACCAGCTCGACGCTCTTCCCCGCCCCCTTCAGCCGCTCGGCCATCAGCTGCGACTGGTGCACCGCCACGTTGCGGTCGAGATCGCCGTGGAACAGGAGCACCGGCGCCACGAACTTGTCGGCATGCTGGGCCGGGGACCCCTCGCGCGCTTCGGGGCCGCTGCCGATCCGCTGCGCCTCGATGGCGTGGTTGCTCCACCCCTCCCACTCCTGGGCGAGGCTCGGCAGGTCGGTGACCGGGGCGACGGCGACGACCGCCTTGAAGAGGTTGGGATCGACGACGTTCGCCTGCAGCGCGGCATAGCCGCCGTAGGACCAGCCGACGATGCCGAGCTTGCCCGGGTCGGCGATGCCCTGGCTGACCAGCCAGCGGCCCGCGTCGTTGACGTCGCCGATCGCCGTCCGCCACGAATGGAAGCCGTTGCCGTTGAACCAGGCATCGCCATAGCCGACCGATCCGCGATATTCCGGCTGCAGCACGGCATAGCCACGCGCCGCGAAATATTGGGCAAGCCAGTCGAAGCCCCATTCGTCGCGGGCCTCGGGGCCGCCGTGCGGCATGACGATCGCGGCGATCTTCTTGCCCCCACTGCCCACCGGCATCGTCAGGTAGGCGGGGATTTCGGTCCCGTCCGCGGCGCGGTAGGTCATGTGCCGGACCGAGGCGAGCTTCATCCCCTCCATCTCCGGCCGGCTCAGCATCAGCTCCGCGAGCTGCTTCTTCGCCTTGTCGAAGACGTAATAGCGGCCGGGATCGGTGTCGCTGCCGGCGAACAGGAGGAGCTTGCTCTCGTCGGTGCTCGCATCGAGGAAGTCGACGAGCGGGAGGTTGGGAAGCGCTTTCGACAGGCCCTTGGCGAGGGCCTCGAGCGCCGGGTCGAAATAGACGACATGGCCCTTGTCGGTCGCGTAGGTGACGCCGACGACGCGCCGGCTGCGCCCGATCCGGGCGAAACCGCTGACGTCCACGTCCGGATGCGCGAACAGCAGGGTTTCGGTGCCGCTGCCGTCGAGGGCGAGCGAATAAGCGGCGAGCCGCCCGTCCTTCTTCTTGAGGCCGTAGGCGACGTTGCGCTCCGGATCGACGGCGAACGGGCTGAACCCTATGCCGTGGACGCTGTCGTAGGTGCCGAGCTTCTTCCAGTCGTGGGAACCGGCCGGACGATATTGGTAATCGATGAGGCCGGTATCCTGCTCCGTCGCGCCCGAGGTGCGGCCGAGGCCCATGATCCGGACGTTGCCCCGCCCGTCGCTGATATATTCGACCGCGTTGAGGCGCGGCATCTCGGCCGACTTGGTCGACAGGCTGCGCGTGTCGAGCCGGTCGACGCCATAGCCGTCGCGCACGTCCTTGAACTTGGAGCCCGTATGGTCGGCCGGCACGTAATTGCGTGCGACGAGCACGGCGCCGTCCTCGCCGCCCATCCAGTCGATTACCTGGTCGCCGCTGAGGTTGACCGCATGATCATCCCACCGCGCCTCGTTGCTGAGCAGCTTGAGGTTGGTCGCGTCGATATCGATCGCCACCAGCCGCGTCACCGGCAGCAGGTCGGTCGCGCCCTTCACCAGCATGTAGATCGAGCAGGCGAGCCGCTGCTCCGACACCCAGTGGCAAGAGGTGATGCGGTCGGGGTCGCCGCTCCCGCTCAGCACCTGGCGGGGGACGGCATTGTCGGCGGCGTCGACGACGAACAGCGCGTTGCCGCGGCCCTTGCGCGGCGCGATGTAGGCGACGCGGGTGCCGCCCGGCGACAGGCTGATCTGCTGCACCGATTCGCGCGCGCCGAACAGGAGCGCCGGATCGGCCGCCGCGGCGCCCGTCGCTGGGGGCTGCGCCGAGGCCGTGCCCGCCAGGGCCGTGCCGGCGAGCAAGGCGAGCGCGGCCGCCGCGATGTGAAGCTTCTTCATTCCTGGTCCCCTTGTTCGGCGGCGCGGCCGGGCTCCACCCGTGCCGGCCCGCCTGTCATTGCACGTGCAGCTTCGCCTTGAGGAAAGCGTCCGCCTTGCGGAGCATGTCGGCGCGCGCCTCGCTGTCGTCGAGCTGGTGGTCGAGCTTGGGATAGACGACGAGCTCGACCTCCTTCCCTGCGCCCTTGAGGCGCCCTTCCATCAGCTGCGACTGGTGTACGTTGACGTTGCGGTCGCGGTCGCCGTGGAAGAGCAGGACGGGCGCCTGGAAGGCGTCGGCGTGCTGTGCGGGAGACCCCTCGCGCGGTTCCCATCCGGTGCCGACCTGCTCGACGACGATGCGGTGGCTCGACCAGTTACGCGATTCCTCCTCGAGTGCCGGGAGGTCCGCGACCGGCGCCACGGCGACGACCGCCTTGAAGAGCTTCGGATCGACGACGTTCGCCTGCAGCGCGGCATAACCGCCGTACGACCAGCCCACGATGGCCAGCTTGGTCGGATCCGCGATACCCTGCGCCACGAGCCAGCGGCCCGCGTCGTTGACGTCGGCGATCGCCGCGCGCCACGATTTGAACCCGTTCTTCTTGAACCATGCGTCGCCATAGCCCTGCGAGCCGCGATATTCCGGCTGCAGCACGGCAAAGCCCTGACTGGCGAAATACTGGACGAGCCAGTCGAAACCCCATTCGTCGCGGGAATCGGGCCCGCCGTGCGGCATCACTATCGCCGCCAGCTTCTTGCCGTCGCTCCCGGGCGGCAGCGTCAGATAGGCCGGGACCTCGGTGCCGTCGGCGGCGCGGAAGGTGACGTGCCGGACCGCGGCGAGCTTCGCATTCTCGAGCTCGGGCCGGCTCAGCATCAGTTCGGCGAGCTGCTTCTTCGCCCGATCGAAGATGTAGTAGCGGCCCGGATCCGTGTCGCTTCCCGCCCACAGGAGGAGCTTGCCCTCGTCTGCGGTCGAATCGACGAAATAGACCAGCGGGAGGTTGGGCAGCGCCTTGGCCAGGCCCTTCGCGAGCGTCTGCAGCTGGGGGTCGAAATAGAGGACCTGGCGCTTGTCGGTGGCAAAGGTGACGCCGACGACGCGCTGGCTGCGTCCGATCTGCGCGAAACCGTCCACGTCGACCTGCGGGTGGGCATAGATCAGCGTCTCGGTCTTGCTGCCGTCGAGGGACACGGCGTAGGCGGCGAGCCGCCCGTCCTTCTTCCTCAGGCCGTAGACCACATCCTTGTCCGCATCGACCGCATAGGCGGCGAAGCCCTCGCGGTGGACGGCGTCGTAGGTGCCGAGGCTCAGCCACTCGCGCGAGCCCTTCTTCCGGTAGAAATAATCATAGACGCCGGTCGACTGGCCGGTCGCTCCGGGGCTCGTCGCCACCGCCATGATCCGTACCGCGCCGCGGCCGTCGCTGATATATTCGGCCGCCGCCGGCTTGGGCGGCTCGATCTCCTTGACGCTGAGGCTGCGCGTGTCGAGCCGGTCGACGCCGAGGCCCCGCCGAATGTCCTTGAGGTTGGAGCCGATCCGCTCCGACGGCACGTAGACCCGGCCGATGAGGACCGATCCATCCTCCCCGTTCAGCCAGTCGACGACGTTGTCGCCGCTGAGCACCAGGCCGAGATCGTCCGAGCGGTCGTGGTTGCTCAGCAGCTTCGTGTTTCCGCCGCTTGCGTCGACGGCGACGATGCGGCTGCCGGGCATGATCTCGATCGCGCCCTTGACGAGGATGTAGATCTTGCATGCGAGCCGATCCTCGGAGACCCAGCGGCACCATTCGATCCGCTCCGGATCGCCGCTGGCGGTGAGCGCCGCCGTCGGCGCCTTGCCGCCCGCCGCATCGACCACGTAGAGCGCGTTTCCCTGCCCTCTGGTCGGGGCAATGAAGGCGACCTTGGTGCCGGCCGGCGAGAGGCTGGCGTTCTGGACGCCCTCACGCGCGCCGAACAGGGCGGCGGCGTCGAGGCGCTGGGCGGCCGGCGCGGCGGGAGCCTGCGCCTGCGCGGCACCCGCCGCGGTCAGCAACGCGAATGCGGACGCCGCCGCAAGAAGACTTTTCATGAACATCCCCAAGGGTTTGAACCCATTCCCCTCCTCTCACGCTGGCAGAGGGGCGGACGGCCCGCAAGTGAATTCTCGCGCGCCGCGCGGCCTTTGCGTCGGCGCCGACGGCTGCTACGGCGCGGCGCGTCCCGCCACCGGAGCCGTCGCGCATGCCGTTTCGCCAGCCGCCCGAATGGGCTCCCCACCAATGGGTCTGGATCGGCTTTCCCAGCCATGAGGACCTGTGGCTGGACGACCTCGCGCCCGGCCGCGACGAGGTCGCCGCCTTCGCCCGCGCCGTCTGGTCCGACGGCAAGGGCGAGGAGGTCCGCCTCGTCGTCGCCGATCCCGCCGCGGCGCGCGCCGCCCGCGCCCTCGCCCCCTTCGCGACCATCGTCCAGGAGCCGTTTGGCGACATCTGGTTCCGCGACACCGGGCCGATCATCGTCAAGGAGGGCGCCCGCCGCCGCGCCCGCACCTTCCGCTTCAACGGCTGGGGCGGCAAGTACGAGCTGGAAGGCGACGACACGGTCGGCCTGCGCCTTGCCGAGACCGCCGGCATGGAGGCGGCGCGGGGCGGCTGGGTGCTCGAGGGCGGCGCGATCGACGTCGACGGCACCGGCCTCGCCGTCACCACCGAGCAATGCCTCCTCAATCCCAACCGCAACCCCGGCCTCTCCAAGGCGGAAGTGGAGGCGCGGCTCGGCGAGGATCTCGGCATCGAACGGGTGTTGTGGCTCGGCGAAGGCCTCGAGAACGACCATACGGACGGCCATGTCGACAATCTCGCCCGCTTCGTCGGCGAGGGCCGCATCGCCATCCCCGCTCCCGCCAGCGACGACGACCCGAACACCGCCGCCTGGCTCGACGCCTGGGCCCGCGCCCGCGCCTTCGGCCTCGACGTCGTTCCCGTCCCCTCGCCCGGCCGGGTCTTGCGGGATGGCGAGATCGTCCCCGCTTCCTATATGAACTTCTACATCGGCAATGCGGCCGTCGTCGTCCCTCTCTACGGCGCGCCCAACGACGATGCCGCCGTCGAGGCGATCGGGGCGCTGTTTCCCGGCCGCAGGACGGTGGGCCTGCGCGCCGACCATGTGCTGACCGGCGGCGGCAGCTTCCATTGCATCAGCCAGCAGGTCCCCGAATGACGAAGCTCCACGTCGCCGCCCTCCAGCTCGCCTTCACAGACGATACGGACGCAAACATCGCCGCCGTGTCGGACCTGGTGCGCGAAGCCGCCGGCCGCGGGGCGAAGCTGATCCTCCCGCCCGAGCTGTTCGAAGGCCCCTATTTCTGCCGGACCCACGACGAGGGCCATTTCGCCCGCGCCCTCCCTGCCGCCGAGCACCCGGCCGTCCGCGCCATGCAGAAGCTGGCCGCCGAGCTCGAGGTCTACATCCCGACCAGCTTCTTCGAGGCCGAAGGCCACCACCATTATAACAGCCTCGCCATGATCGACGACCGGGGCGCGGTGATAGGCGTCTACCGCAAGAGCCACATTCCCGACGGGCCCGGCTATTCCGAGAAATTCTACTTCCGTCCCGGCAATACCGGCTTCCGGACCTGGCGCACCCGCTACGGCACGGTCGGCCCGGCGGTCTGCTGGGACCAATGGTATCCCGAGACGGCGCGCGCGCTGATGCTCGACGGCGCCGAGATCCTGCTCTTCCCGACCGCCATCGGCACCGAGCCGCACGATCCGGATCTCGACACGAGCCGGCTGTGGCGCCGCGCGATGATCGGCCATGCCGTCTCGAACGTCGTCCCCGTCGTCGCCGCCAACCGCATCGGCATGGAAGGCGACCAGCGTTTCTACGGCCACTCGTTCATCTGCGACGAGCGCGGCGACATCCTCGCCGAGTTCGGGGCGGAGGAGACGGGCGTGATCGACGCCGTGGTCGATCTCACTTTGGCGAAGAAGCACCGCGCCGCCTTCGGCTTCTTCCGCGACCGCCGGCCCGATCTCTACGGCCGCCTCGCCCAGGATCTCTGAGGAAACCGCGTCACGGCCGGCCCGGACCGCGCGCCGCGGGAAGGAAGTCGACCACCCACAGGTCGGACGCGGCGAACAGGCGCAGCGGCACGTGGCTCGTCCCGATCCCGCCGCTGACGATCAGGCTGTGCCCCTGCTCGCGAATGAAGCCGCAGCCGTAGCGGCGCCCGTAATCCGACCCGGTGCGTATCGGCCCCCAGAAGGGCAAGGCGATCTGCCCGCAATGCGTGTGGCCGGCGAGGATCAGGGGGATGCCCTGCGGCACGAGCGGGAAATAATCCGGCTCGTGCGCCAGCAGGACGCCCGTCCCCGGCAGCCGCCCCATCGCCGCCGCCGTCTCCCGCACCGCGCCGGCGGTGGCCTCGGTGTCGCGCCCGCGCGGCGGCAGCCCGCCGAGCGCGAGCGGGCCGACCTCGACGGCGTCCCGGTCGAGCACGCGCACCCGCGCCGCGCGCAGGGCCTGCGTCACCGCCTCCGCGCCGGCGATCAGGTCGTTGTTGCCGAGCGCGGCAAAGGTGCCGAGCCGCGGGGTCAGCCCGGCGAGCGGCGCGATCGCCTCGGCGGGCGTGTAGGAGCGGCCGAGCGCGCTGTTGCCGACAAAATCGCCGGCCAGCAGCACGACGTCCGGCCGCAGCCGGTTGACCGCCTCGACGAGCGCCGCGATCCGCCGCGGCGGCATGTCCGGCCCGTGGGCGTGGATGTCGGCGAGCAGCACCACGCGCAGCCTCTCGAAGGGCACCGTCCCCGCGATATGCACGGTAAGCCGCCGCACCGCCGGCGGGGCGGTGGCGCCGCGATATCCGAAGGCGAGGAGAACCAGGCCGGCGAGTGCGGCGGCAAGCGCGAACGACCTCAATCTCTGCCCCCGAAGCCGCGCCACGGCGCTGCCTAGCACCCGCCGCGCCGCGTCCGAAGCGCTTTCCTTGCCGCCCCTCAGGCTTTCGGGAACAAGGCGTCCGCGGCGCGGAACAGCAGCCGTCCCGGCGCCACATAGGGATAATCCTTGTCGCGGATCGATGCGCTCGAGCGGACGAAGCTGACCGCCTGCGTCCCAGGGTCGATCGCGTAATAATCGACCTGCCCGCCGCTCTCGTTGATGATCCGCATCATCCGCGTCCAGGTCCCGTCCCTGTCGACGCAGCGTTCGCCGGCCTCGACGCTGTCGGGCGCGTCCAGCCGCGCGACGCTCGGCCGCAGCCGCTCCGGCAGATCGCCGTAATGGGCCGTATCGGTGCGATAGCCGTCCTCGACGACGTAGAGGATCGCCTCCCCCGGCCGCCATTCTCCGAGCGGTTCGACGCCGCGCGCCGTGAGGAAGGCGACGATCTGCGCCTGGCTCATCATCGCCGGCCGGCCGTCGCCGCAGGGCTCGGCGCGTGGGACCAGAGGTGGAGGGTCGTCGCGCATCGTGCGTACCCGGGCGTTCAGGGCTCGCGCGCCGGCAAACCCTTGCGCCGGAACAGGAAGCCCCGCCTGCCCATCGGCAGCTCGATCGCGCGCGGCCCCGGCAAGCGGTCGAGGCGGAGGAGCCTGGGCGGCTGCGTGCCATCGACCTCGAACCCTTCGTCCTCCACCACGCCGACATAGACGCTCGGGCGCAGGAAGGGCCCGTGGGCGTCGCGGCCGACCGCATAGGAAACGCTCTGGCTGCCGTTGACCGAGAGGCGCCCCTTGGCGAGGGTGACGGTGCCGCAGCAATCGTTCTCGAACACGCCCTCCTCGCCCGACGAAGGCGGCGGGCCGCGCAGCAGCAGGAAGGCCGCCACGGCCGCCGCCGCCAGCCCCGCGGCGCCGCCGCCCCATGCCGCAATCCTGATCATCGCCGCCCTCCCCCGGTCACGTGCCCGTCCGCCAGCCCCCAGACTGCACCGCCCCTCCATCGTCCGCAATGGGTTCGAAGAGAGACTTCCGACGGAGTGTCCGCAGCGGATCGGGAGCGCCAGGCTCAGGCGAACGGATCGAACCAGCGATCGATGGGCTGTCCGCGGGCCGCCAGCGCGATCTGGGCTGTCGCGGTCAACGCGAACGCCGCCGCCAGGAGGGCCGTCGCGGGTCCGCGATGAAACCAGTTGGCTCCAATGAGCAGCATGGCGAGCAGCGGGTAGTTGAGCATCCCCAGCAGCCGGTCGGCCGCCGGAGGCGTCCGCCGCGCGGGGTTTGCCGGCTCGTCTTTCAGTCGCGCCTCCGCCCGCCGCTGCGCGTTCAACGCGGAGACGGCGCGTTGCAGCCGTGGGTCGAAGACCGCGGCGAGGAACATCCCGCCGGCGGCCGCGCCCACCGCGATGGCCGCAACGACGACCGGCCCGTCGCCCGGAATGTCGGGGAAAAGGTTCGCGGCGCCGAGACCGAGGGAGACGATCACGGTCGCCGCGATGGGCAGCCGAAGCAGGACGGCAAGTCGCGACGCCAGGGGACCGGTAGGCACATGAAGAGGCTGCCCGAGACACCCGCGACACGCAACCGCCCCGGGTTACGGAGCCCCTCCCCCCGCCACGGCTTTGCTGTCATTCCATCGTCGCACCTCGAATGAAGGCCCGCAACGGGTCGAAAGCCGACGCGCGCCATGATCGTCGGCTGGGGTACGACGCGGTCGGCCTCATGGATTCAGGCGAGTTGAAGCAGCGCCTGGGCGAGCGTACTCGGGTCGGAGACGAACGGCGAATGATCGGCGTCCAGCGTGATCACCGCCTGGCATGGCAGTGCGGCTTGCATCTCGCGCTGCATGCGAAGGCTGATCGCGCGGTCGTCGGTTGCTTCGATATAGGTTCGCGGAACACGGCCGAAGCGAGCCTCGGTGATCCTGAGCGGCGTCGTCAGCGCCGCGAGCGGCTCGGCAACGAGGCGGCGGGCCGCGGCGCGCGCCTCCTCGTCGGAACAGCGGTTGTAGAAGATCGGGAGGACCTCTTCGCGATCCACGTCGAGACGGCCGGGATCGTCCGTCGGCCGGATCGCCCTCGCCGGCCCGACTTCGGGATAGCGTTCGGCGACCTCGGCAAGCGACTGTCCTGGCGCGAGGAGGAAAGCGGTCAAATAGACAAGCCTGGCGACGCGATCCGGAGCGCGTTCGGCCGCTTCGCTGATGACCAGGCCGCCGCGGCTGTGGCCGACGAGAATGACGGGAGCCTGCGCGGTTGCGACGAGCTCAGCGGTGAAATCGGCCCACTCGCCCAGCGGATCCGCTCCGAGCGCCCGCGGTTCACTCCCCATGCCGGGAAGGTCGGGCGCCAGAACCTCATGCCCCTCGGCGCGGAGGAGCGGGACCAGGCGATCCCAGCACCAGCCGCCGTGCCACGCGCCGTGGATCAGGATGAACGTTGCCATGTCGATTTTCCCCGCCGCGCCCTCAGGCGGCGCAGCGTAACAGCCGCACGGGAACGTCCGCAACGGGTGGAAAGGAGAGCGTCGGCTTAAGGGACGTCCGGGGCGAAGACATGTCGGGCATCGTGGACCATCAGGCTCCCCCTATCGTCGTGAGCCCGATAGGTCGTTCGCGGGCACCGCGCGTCACGGACGAACTGGGGTTCCTGTCAGTTCGACGAGGCTCCTGAGCGTCTGGTATGGGTCGAAAGCGGGCGCTGGCTCAACCCGGCTGACGTCCCGTCGCCCAGCGCAGGACGGCCATCAACGCCGCGCCAAAATAGACGAATCCGTAGAGGCCGCCGCAAAAAACGAGCGCCAAGGTCAGAGCCGCTTGCAGTGCTTCCACTTTTGAGCTGCCGAGAAGCCAAGCGAGAAAGGCGGCTGCGCCCAGAAAGAACGCGGACCAAAGAAGGCCGCCGAAAACCCATGCACGCCAAAGGCGGCTACGGGCGGCCTTGATGCGCTTAGCGTCCATCCGACGGATACTAGGCCGAGTCTGAATGTCCGCAATGGTGGAAAGCGGACATTAGCGTCACCGCGCCCTCGTCCTCGCCATCCTTAAACCGCGATACTGCCGAACGATCATCAACCAGCCTAAACCGAGGAAGAGCAGCAGGGAGGCGAATACCGTTGCGCCGAGCCGAAACAGGCCCGCCTCCTCCGCAATACCAGCGCGGGAATCCCAAAGCGCCAGCACAGGATTTGTCGCCGCAAGATCGTTGTCGGCACTGATTGTCCGCGTAGTGAGCGAGTAAGTTGCCCCGCGTTGCAAGAAAACGTTCGCGCTGCCCCACCGAAAATATGTCCCGTCATAGCTCCCACCTTGACCATCCGCGACGGATACCTGCCGACTGCCGTTTCTCGCTTCGACTTCGAATAAGACCACCAAAGGTCGCGCGTCCCGGCAGGGCGTTAGCGAAAACCTGTTCTCGTCAGCCAAGCAAGGAGCAAGTTTCTTGGCTTCTCCTTCATTCATCCGCAGGCCAACGGTGAAGGTGCCACTATAGGGAGCTTTGAACGTTGCCACGCTCGTCTCACCCTGCACCAATCCAGCGGGGCCAAGCGTCGTAACCGCATCAGGGCGATACAGGACGAAAGCAGCAAAGAGCACGAGCATCGCCGCGAGCGTCGGGAGATAGAACCACCTCCCCATGCTCATTTTTTTGACGGTCGGCTCAATCACGAGGCCAGAGTATAGCAGCAGATGATGTGCGCAATGGGTCGAAAGCGGCCATTCAGCGGGACGGCGCGGGCCGGAACGGCTTCGCTCTCACCCGGACAGGATGTTCACCCAATGCCGGCGCACCCAGCCTGAGCGGCAATTGCGAGCCTCTCGAAGCTTCAACCCGTCCTGATACGTGCGGTAGCACGGCCCCTCGACACCGCCGAAGAAGACGTTGAGCCACCCCCCTCCGGCTGAGTCGCAAACGTAGACGATACGACCCTCGCCCAGGCGGGCGACCACCGGTGCGTTCCCCCTCGGCTTCGACCTGACCTTCAGCGCTGCTCCACGTTCCAGGCGGTACGTGGTGGCAAGGTTGCAGCGGACGTCGGTTACTGCTCCGCCGCGATGCGGCGCGCGAACGGACTGGCCGGGTTGCGCCGCAACCCAGTGCCAAGGCCCGACCAGGGTGAGACAGGCGAGAGAGGTTCGGACAGGGGCGCGCATACGCCCAGACTAGCCGAACTGGGTATCTCTGCCATGGGTCGAAAGTGGACCTCGTGCAGGTCTCCCCAAAGGGGTGGATCCGAACGTCCGCTCAGCCGGATCTGGCAGCCCGGCGCTTCCAAGATACGAACCGGAGCCGCCATAGGTTCAGGAGCCCTAAGGCCCCGCGTCCGTCGGACATCGGCGTTAGCGGTCGAACGGGACGGGCAGGCTGCGCAAGATGCTCAGCAGGTCGGCGTTGCGGGCGGCGTTGCGGTGCGGGTCGCAGCCCAGGTCGGCGAGGTAATGCGCGTTCGTGTCCGGACCGATCCAGTGGACGCACACCCCACCTTGATCGGTGACGAAATGGGCGGCTTCGCATCGGCGGTTCACCATCTCTGCGGCGCTCTTTGCATCCATCGGTACGGCTTGGGCCCGGTACGGCCGGAGGCGCTCGACCAGCGTCTCGAACTGACGGGGGGCGATCTGGAATGCGCCGGACCTGCCGTGGGGGAGCGGCTCGCTGAGATGGTAATGCCCTTCACCGCCCCTGCCGACCTCCACGTCCACCGCCGTCCAGCCGGAGAGGCGCAGCTCGATTCGGTCGACCGGCTTCGTCCCTTGCGAGGGGGCGCAGGCGCCCGCCAAGGCGGCAAGCAGGATGGCGGGCCCGGTACGCATCTCGCCATGTGTAGCAGGCGCGGAAGAAATTGGACGTGCCGCGAGACGGGATTTTCCTAATCGCGAAAGTTCGAAACTTCCGCCGCCTTCGCCGCCGCCGCCCGCGCGAACACGGCTTCGAACATCGTCCGGGTCAGGCGGTTGGTGTTCTGGTTGTACCGGGAGCAATGATAGCTGTCGATCAGCAGGCGCCCATCGGGCAGGCGGTGCTCGGCGAGGTGCGCGAAGGGGTGGGCGCTGAGCTTGCCGCCCGCCGCGCGCACCGCCGCGTCGTGGGCGATCTTGCCGAGCGCGACGAGCACCCGCACGCCCGGCAGCGCCGCGAGGGCGGGGCGGAAAAAGGCATGGGTGCAGGTCGCGATCTCTTCCGGAGTCGGCTTGTTCTGCGGCGGCACGCACTTGACCGAATTGAGGATGACGACGCCGCGCAAGGAGAGGCCGTCGTCCGGCCGCTCGCCGTAGGCCCCTGTCGCCAGTCCGAATTTCGCGAGCGTCTCGTAGAGGAGGAGGCCCGCGAAATCGCCGGTGAAGGGGCGGCCGGTGCGGTTCGCCCCCTGCTTGCCCGGCGCGAGGCCGCAAATCGCCAGCCAGGCGTCCGGGTCGCCGAAATGGGGAACCGGCGCGTTCCACCAGCCGGGATGCTCTGCCCGCAGCGCGTGGCGGAAGGCGACCAGGCGCGGGCAGAGCGGGCAGTCGCGCGGCGCCTCCTGGGCGGGAACGGGGGACGTGACGGGAGCCATGGCGGCCGTCTAGGGGCGGCGCCATGGCGGTGACAAGCTATGCGATCGCGCTCGGCTCCAACAGGCCGGGGCGCTGGGGCGGCCCGGAGGCGAATGTGCGCGCCGCCGCTGACGCGCTCGGCGTCGCGCGCCTGTCGCGGATCCGCCGGACGGCCGCCGTGGGTCCCGCCGGCCGCGGCTTCGCCAACGCCGCCGCCTTGCTCGACAGCGCGCTGGAGCCGGGCGAGCTGCTCGCCCTCTTGAAGGCCACCGAGCGCGATTTCGGCCGCCGCGGCGGCCGGCGCTGGGGCCCCAGGGTGCTCGATCTCGACATCCTGCTCTGGTCGGAGGGGGCCTGGGCCGAGGACGGGCTGACGATCCCCCACCCGGCCTTCCGCGGCCGGGCCTTCGTCCTCGAACCGCTGGCGGAGATCGCGGCGGATTGGCGCGATCCGCTGGCCGGCCTCAGCATCCACCACCTCCTCCACCGCCTCCGTGCCGGGCGGCCGGTTGACCCCCGCGGGGCGCGCTCGTAGGGGCGGCGGCGTGGGCCCTTAGCTCAGTCGGTAGAGCAACTGACTTTTAATCAGTAGGTCGCTGGTTCGAATCCAGCAGGGCTCACCACCCGCTCCGCTGAAAAGTCGCCCTTTCTCAGTCGGATAGAACCGGGGCGGAGTCCGTTTCGGACCAGCTTGCGGACGCCCGCACGTTCCGCCTCCGTCACAAGTCTCCCGGCCCATTCCGGGCCGCGGAGACCAAGATGCGACGGACCCTGATCCTGGCCGCGGCGGCGGCGGCGATGCTCCTCGGCGGCGCGGCGGACGCGCGGCGCCACAGCTCCGGCCACCATGCCTATCATCACTGGACCTACCACCCGCGGACCTACCACCATCGCAGCTACGCGCCCTCCCACCACGCGGCGTCCGGCTATTACCGCGCCCATAGCGGCCATTACGTCCACCGCCCGATGCACTCCTCCTCGCGGCCCGACGGCGCGACGGCGCGGTGCCGCGACGGCAGCTGGAGCTTCAGCGAAAGCCGCCGCGGCACCTGCTCCTGGCATGGCGGCGTGGCGAGCTGGGTGCGCTAGCTCAGGCGAGGCCGCTGCCGCGGAGGCGGAGAACCGGAATGCCGAGCGCCGCGCCCGCCACGCCCGTGACGACGAGCGCGCCCCGCTCCTGGCGGAAGCCGAGCGGCCCCGCTCCGACCAGCTCCGCCCGCTCGATGGCGCCGGCGGCCTCGCGGCCGAGGCTCTCGATGCGCAGCGTGCCTTCGGGCGGGGTGTCGAGGCCGATCGCGTAGAGGGCGCCGGCGCGGGTCGTGAAGCGGATGTCGGCGGCGGTGAACGGCTTCGCCTGCCCCTCGTTCAACATGCCCGCCGCAGGCCTCGTCGGTCCCTCCCCGTAGCGGCGCCACGGCCGGGAGCCGTAGATCGCCTCGCCGTTGCGCCGCAGCCAGGCGCCGATCTCGCCGACGATGCGCCGCTCGTCGGCGTCGATCGAGCCGTCGCCGCGCACCGGCACGCTGAGCAGCAGGTTGCCGTTCTTGGCCACCGTGTCGGCGAGCCGCTGCACCACCGCCTTGGCCGGCACGTAGCTGTGCTGCTCGAAGCGGGCGCGGTTGTAGTGCCAGTCGCCGAGGCAGGTGTCGGTCTGCCAGGGGTCGGGGCGGAGGCGGTCGCTGAAGCCGCGCTCGACGTCCTCGAGGATCCCGCCGCGCTGGGCGTCGGTGAGCTGCTTGCCGGTGACGACCGCTTCGAGCCGGCCGCGCCGCGCGAGGTTGCGGTTGTAGAAGTGGGCGGTGGCGGCAAGGCCGTGGCGGCCGAGCGGCAGTCCGGTGTCGTCGAAATAGAGGAGATCCGGATCGTAGCGGTCGGTGAGCTCCATGCAGCGCGCGAGCCACCGCGCGGCGAAGCTCGGGTTTCCGGGCGGCGGCGTCTCGAGCCACTGGCCGTCATGCGCGTCGTGCCAGCCGGTCATCGCCGCGATGCTGTCCACCCCGTCCGGCAGCGCCATCTCAGGGCCGGTGTAGAGAAGTTGGGGATCCAGCCCCTGCCACCACCGCCCGCGCCCGTCGGCGGCGCGAAGGCGGAAGGCGTCGTAGCGCTCGCCCCGCCGCGCGCCGACGGGATCGTAGCCATAGGCCGGCTGGTACCAGTGCCAGGCATGCGCGCTGTGGTTGCTGACGCCGAAGCGCAGCCCCGCCTTGCGCGCGGCGCGCGCCCAGCCGCCGATCAGGTCCCGCCGGGGCCCGACGCGGACGCTGTTCCAGCCGTGGTGCGACGAGGCGTAGCAGTCGAAATTGTCGTGATGGTTGGCCAGCGCCACGAAGTAGCGCGCGCCGTTCTCCTTGTAGAAAGCGACCAGCGCGTCGGGATTCCACGCCTCGGCCTTCCAGCGGCCGATGACGTCGAGGAAGCCGGTGTCGGCCGGATGGCCGTAACGCCGCAGATGGTGCTCGTAGAGCGGGTGGCCCTGCAGGTACATGAGCCGCGCGTACCAGTCGCCCGCCTCCGGCACGCATTGCGGCCCCCAATGGGCCCAGATGCCGAACTTGGCGTCGCGGAACCAGTCGGGAGCGCGCCAGCCGGCGGCGAGCGACTCCCAGGCGGGCGCGAAAGGTTCGTGGCGGGGCCGCGCGCGAATCGGCCCGGCGGCGACGGCGGCTGCGGCGCCGGCAAGGACATCGCGGCGCCTCATGCGCTGATCGTCAGCTGAGGATCAGCTCGCGCCCTTCGTCGGGGAGCATCATTTTCGCCTTGATCGCAAAGCTTTCCGCCAGCGCCCTGCGCCGCGCCCGCGCTTCCGGAGTGATCGCCCGCGCCGCCGCGTGAAGCTCCTCGCGCGCCCGCCGGGCGAAATAGCGTTGATTGGATTCCATCAGAATATCCCGCTCCCGGATGCCATAGCTAACATGGATTTCGAACGAGTCGATTCCGGTTCGTCGCACGTGCGAAACGTTCAGCCGAAAGGGCCGGATTGCGGTGGACAGGCCGCGCGCGCGGGAGGAAGGGCGGTTGGCGATGCCCCTCCCCCGCCCCAGCTTCGCCCTGCCCGCGATCCTGCTGTCCTTGTGGCTGGGCATGATGCTGTTCGGCGGGCCGCACGGCGCGACCGATGCGGCGATCGCCCGCCTCTTCCGTGGCGAGACGCTGGTGCCCGCGGCGCGGCTGCTCACCCGGCTCGGCGACTGGCCGCTGCTGCTGCCGCTGACCGCGGCCGGCGCCGCCGCCATCTTCTTCGCCGTCTCCGCCCGCCGCGCCTTGCTCTTCGCCGCCATCGTCCTCAGCGGGCGGCTGCTCGTCGAGGTGCAGAAAGTGGAGCTCGCCCGCGCCCGCCCGGACGCGGCGGGACGCCTCGTCCACGTCTCGAGCCTCTCCTTCCCGAGCGCGCATGCCGCTTATTCGATGATGACCTGGCTCGCGCTCGCCCTGCTGCTCGCGCCGCCGCCGCGCCGCGCGGCCGCCGTCGCCGCGGCGGTGGTCCTCGCCGCCGCCGTCGGGCTCACCCGCCTCATCCTCCACGTCCACTGGCCGAGCGACGTGATCGGCGGCTGGGCGTTCGGCGCGGGCTGGACCCTGCTCCTCGTGCGGCTGGCGGCGGGAACGAGGGCGCGGCGCCGGCATTGATTCCGGCGAAGGAGACACGCTCATGGCCGACACCAACGCCCGCGCCGAGACCGCCCGCGCCCACGACGACAGCGACATCATCGACCGCGTGGAAGACGCCCCCGCGTTCGGCGGATCGCGCGGCGGCAACCTCCAGCGCGACATCGGCGCCCGCGACGAGATCAGCGAGGAGGCCGGCGACGGCGAAGGCATCACCCGCGTGCGCGACAGCGACAAGCCCGAGCAGGCCGACCTGCCCCGCTTCAACCAGAAATAGCGGCTCGCGAGACGCCTAGGGTTTGCGGAAGACGATCGTCAGGTTGTTCGCCGGCATCTCCCACAGCCGCTCGAAGGAGAGGCCGTTCCTCTCCGCCTCGCCCTGCACCGCCTCCAGCGCCCGCAGGCCCCAGTCCGGGTTGCGCGCCTTGAGAGAGCGGTCGAACGCCTCGTTGCTCGGCGCCGTCTCGACGCCGGCGCGGCGGTAGGCGCCGTAGAGGACGAGCGGCGCCCCCGATGGCAGGAGGCGCCCGGCGCCGCGCATCAGCCCCTCCGTCGCCGCCCAGGGGCTGATATGGACCATGTTGATGCAGACGAGCGCCTCCGTCGAGGCGACCGGCCAATCGTCGGCGGAAGCGTCGAGCCGGATGGGCGCGAGGAGGTTGGGCAGCCCCGCTTCGTCCCGCCACGCGGCGATCGAGCGCAGCGCCGCCGGATCCGGATCGCTCGGCTGCCAGTCGATCGCCGGAAAGGCGCGGGCGAAGTGGACCGCATGCTCCCCCGTCCCGCTCGCCACCTCCAGCACGGTTCCGCGCCCCGGCAGCACCTCGCCCAGCACCGCGGCCAGCGGCTCGGCATTGCGCGCCACGTGCGGGGCGGAGCGCCGCGGATCGCCTTCGCCCGGTGCGAGGACGAACGGCTGCGGGCTGCTCAAGCCTGCCGCGCCTCGCCGAGCAGCCGCCGCGCGCGCAGGAACATCTCCACCCGCTGCATGCCGAGCAGGCCGAGCATCAGGGCGACGAGAATGTCCGTCAGCCCCTGCGGCGACATGTGGAACAGGCCGTTATTGCCGAAGCCCGGCATCGAGCGCATCCCCATCTTCAGCGCGACGAGCACGACGATGAACAGGAAACCCATCATCGACTGCTTCATCGTCACCTCCTGCGTCGCCGGATCGACCGCGATGTGGGTCAGCCGCCCGCGCTGCCAGCCGAGCGCCGCGCCGACGGCCAAGGCGACGAGGCTCAGCCCCCATTCCAGCGGCCGGCCCGGCGGAGTCAGGACGAAGAAGGTCGCCGCGACGGCGAGATAGACGGCGGGCACGATCCACAGCCGCCCGACCTTGAGCGGCCGCTCGCGTCCGACGCTGCGCATCCTGAGACCGAGAACGACCACGAGCACGACGGCCATGATCACGTACGTCATCAGCGGCTTGGGCGCCCCTGCCGATCCCTGCATCCCTGTTCCCCTTATTCGGCCGCTTCGGCCTGCTTCGGCTCCTGATAGACCAGAACCGGCCGCCGCGCCGCCTGCGTTTCGTCGAGCCGCCGCCGCGGTGCATAGACCGGCGCCGCCTTGAGGCTCTGGTCGCCCGCCTTGGCGCGCTCCGCCACCGAGCGCAGCGCGCCGATGAACTGGTCGAGGGTCGCCTTGGACTCGGTCTCGGTCGGCTCGACCAGCATCGCGCCGTGGACGACGAGCGGGAAGTACATCGTCATCGGATGATAGCCCTCGTCGATCAGCGCCTTGGCGAGGTCGAGCGTGGTGAGCCCTTCCGCAAATCCTTTGTCGCTGAACAGGGCCTCGTGCATGCACGGCCCGCTCGCCCCGAACGGCGCGTCGAGCACGCCGTCCAGGCTGCGCAGGATGTAGTTGGCATTGAGCACCGCGTCGCCGGAGACCTGCCGCAGGCCGTCGGCGCCATGGCTGAGGATGTAGGCGAGCGCGCGGGTGAACATGCCCATCTGGCCGTGGAAGGCGGTCATCCGGCCGAAGCTCTGGCCGTGATGCTCGCCCGCCGTCTCCTCCTCCACGAGGACGTAATGATCGCCCTGCTTCTCGACGAAGGGAAGCGGCGCGAACGGCGTCAGCGCTTCGGAGAAGACCACCGGGCCGGAGCCCGGCCCGCCGCCGCCGTGCGGCGTCGAGAAGGTCTTGTGGAGGTTGATGTGCATCGCATCGATGCCGAGATCCCCCGGGCGGACCCTGCCGACGATGGCGTTGAAATTGGCGCCGTCGCAATAGACGAGGCCGCCCGCCGCGTGGACCGCTTCAGAGATGGCGATCATGTCCGGCTCGAACAGGCCGCAGGTGTTCGGATTGGTGATCATCACCGCCGCGACGTCGGGGCCGAGGCGGCCCTTCAGTGCGTCGAGATCCACTCGGCCGCGGTTGTTGGCGGGGATGTTCTCGACCCGGTAGCCGACGAAGGCGGCGGTGGCCGGGTTGGTGCCGTGGGCGCTTTCAGGCACCAGCACCACCTCGCGCGCGTCGCCGCGCGCTTCGAGCGCCGCGCGGATGGCGAGCAACCCGCACAATTCGCCGTGCGCGCCGGCCTTGGGGCTCATCGCCACCGAATGCATTCCGGTGAGCCTGACCAGCCACTCGCCTAGCTTGGCAATCAGCTCCAGCGCGCCCTGCACCGTGTCGGCCGGCTGGAGCGGGTGGATGTCGGCGAAGCCGGGCAGCCGGGCCATCTTCTCGCACAGGCGCGGATTGTGCTTCATCGTGCACGAGCCGAGCGGAAAGAGACCGAGGTCGATCGCGTAATTCTGCCGGCTGAGGCGTGTATAATGGCGCACCGTCTGCGGCTCGGAGAGGCCGGGCAGACCGATGGGCCGGTTGCGAAGGAGGCCGGCGAGGCGCGAAAGCCCCTCTCCCCTTGCGGGAGAGGGGTTGGGGAGAGGGGACTCTGCCCTCTCCCTGGCGTCGCTGCGCGCCGCCTGTCCCTCTCCCGCAAGGGGAGAGGGACAACGATCGAAATCGACGCCGCATCCCTCCGCCTCGTCCATCTCGAAGATCAGCGGCTCCTCGAGCATCAGCGCGCGATTGCCCGTCCAGGTGCCGGTCTCCGCCTCGTGGCCGCCCTCGGGCCGCGTCGGCCTGCCTTCGCGGTTCATGCTCATGCCAGGGCCTCCTCGAGCGCGGCGGCGAGCGCCTCGACATCCTCGTTCGTGCTGGTTTCGGTGACGGCGACGACGAGGCCGTTCTCCAGCCCCTCGGCGCCCGGATAGAGCCGCCCCAGCGAGACGCCGCCGAGCACCCCCTTCTCCGCCATCGCCCGCACCGCCGGCCGCGCTTCCCTCGGCAGCCGCAGGGTAAATTCGTTGAAGAAGACGTCGTTGACCAGCTCGACCCCGGCCACGCGCGCGAGCCGGTCCGCCGCGGCGCAGGCGCGGGCGTGGTTCACCTCGGCGAGGCGCCGCAGCCCCTTCTCGCCGAGCAGGGTCATGTGGATCGTGAACGCCAGCGCGCAGAGGCCCGAATTGGTGCAGATGTTCGACGTCGCCTTCTCGCGCCGGATATGCTGCTCGCGGGTCGAGAGGGTGAGGACGAAGCCGCGCTTCCCTTCCGCGTCGACCGTCTCGCCGGCGAGACGGCCGGGCATCTGGCGCACATACTTGTCGCGGGTCGCGAACAGGCCGACGTACGGCCCGCCGAAATTGAGGCCGACGCCGATCGACTGGCCCTCGCCGACGACGATGTCCGCGCCCATCTCGCCCGGTGCGCGGATCAGGCCGAGGGCGACGGGCTCGGTCACCACCGCAACGAGCAGGGCGCCGGCGGCATGGCAGCGCTCCGCCAGTTCGGAAAGGTCGCCGATCCGGCCGAGTATGTCGGGATATTGCACCACGACGCAGCTCGTCTCCGCGTCGATCCGCTCGATCAGCGCCGCCGTGTCCGGCTCCGGCCCGAGCTCCGGCAGTGCCGTGACGAGCCGGTCGCCGGTGAACCGCGCCATCGTCTTCGCCACCGAGACGTAATGGGGGTGCAGCCCCGACGACAGCACCGCCTTGCCGCGCCGGGTGATCCGCCGCGCCATGCCGATCGCTTCCCAGCAGGCGGTCGAGCCGTCGTACATCGAGGCGTTGGCGACGTCGCAGCCGTAGAGCCGCGCCACCTGGGTCTGGAACTCGAACAAAGCCTGCAGCGTGCCCTGGGCGATCTCGGGCTGGTAGGGCGTGTAGCTGGTCAGGAACTCGCCGCGCTGGATCAGATGATCGACCGAGGCGGGGATGTGGTGCTTGTAGGCGCCGCAGCCGAGGAAGAAGGGAGCCTCGCCGGCGGAAAGGTTGCGGCGCGCCATCGCCGAGAGCGCGCGCTCGACCGCCATCTCGCTGGCATGGGACGGCAGGCCGTGGATCGCGCCGTCGAGCCGCGCCGCCTCCGGCACGTCGGTGAACAGCGCCTCCACCGACGGCGCGCCGATCGTCCGCAGCATCTCCTGCCGGTCGGCCTCGGCGAGGGGTAGGTATCGCATCAGTCGGGCTTTCTCATCTGGAAGCGGAGGCGCACATAATCGGCGCTCCAGCTGCCGTCGCTCTGCTGGAGAAGCTGCTGGAGGCGCCGCTCGACCGCGGCGGCGACGGACGGCCGTTCGGCCTCGGGCACGCCGGCGACGTCGAGCATGCCCGCGCGGAAGGTCAGCACCCAGGCGGCGACCCCGCTCGGGAGAGGTGTCGGCCGCGGGATCAGCTGCGCCTCGATGCGGGTGAAGCCGGCGCAGGCGTAGAGACGCGTGAATTCCTCCGCCGAGGCATACCATTGCGGGTCCTCGGCCGGGACGGGGTAGCCGCGCGCGACGAGCTCCTCGCGAAGGGCCCCCCGAAGCGCCGCGAGATTGCCCTCGCCTCCCATCTCGCCGACGAAGCGCCCGCCCGGCTTCAGCAGCGCGAAGACGCCGGAGGCGACGGCGTCCGGATCGAGCATCCAGTGCAGCGCCGCGTTCGAGAAAGCGGCGTCGAACTGGCCGAAGCGCGCGGCCTGCTCGTCGAGGTCGAGCGCCTGCGCGTCGGCGACGAAAGCATCGACGCCCCGCGCCCGCGCCGCCTCGACCATCTCCGCCGAGGCGTCGAGGCCGATCACCCGCGCGCCCGAGGCCATGATCTGGAGGGTCAGCGCACCGTCGCCGCAGCCGAGGTCGACGATCATCTCGCCCGGCTGCGGATCGAGCAGGGCCAAAGCCGCCGCGCCGAGCTTCGGCACGAACGCGGCGTTCGAGGCATAGTCGGCGGGCGACCAACGCGAGGCGGAGTTGACGCTCACTGGCTGTCGCAGAAGCTCTTGTAGGCCGCGTCGTCCATCAGCCCGTCGAGCTCGGAGGTGTCGGAGAGGCGGAGCTTGAAGAACCACCCCTCCCCTTCCGGATCGCTGTTCGCCAGCGCGGGGTCGTCGGCCAGCGCCTGGTTGGGTTCGACGACCTCGCCTGAGACGGGCGCATAGACGTCGGAGGCGGCCTTGACCGATTCGACCACCGCCGCCTCGCCGCCGCGCGTCACCTGCCGCCCGGCGTCGGGCAGCTCCACGAACACCACGTCGCCGAGCTGGCCCTGCGCGAAATCGGTGATGCCGACGGTCGCCTGGTCGCCGTCGACGCGGATCCACTCATGCTCCTTGGTGTAATAGACGGTCATCAGGCGGCTCCCTTGCGATGGTAGCGGTGGGGGACGAAGGGCATGGCGACGACCTTCGCCTGGAAGAGCTTGCCCCGCTGGGCGAGCGTGACGGCGGTGCCCGGCTCGGCGGAGCCGGCGGGGACGTAGGCCATGGCGATCGGCGCCTCGAGGATCGGCGAGAAGCCGCCGCTCGTCACCTTGCCGACCTCGTTGCCCTCGGCGTCGACGACCATCGCGCCTTCGCGGACCGGCTGGCGTCCTTCCACGGCCAGGCCGACGCGGCGGCGGATCGGCCCGTCCTCAAGCTCGCGGGCGATGCGCTCCCAGCCGGCGAACCCGCCCTCGCCGCGACGGCGCTTGGAGATGGCGAAGGTCAGGTCGGCTTCGACGGGAGTCGTCTCCGTATCCAGATCGTGGCCGTAGAGCGGCAGCCCCGCCTCGAGCCGCAGCGAATCGCGGGCGCCGAGGCCGATCGGCTTCACCTCCGGCTGCGACGCGAGGAGGTCCGCCACCTCGACCACGTTGGACGCGGGCACCGAAATCTCGAACCCGTCCTCGCCCGTATAGCCCGAGCGGCTGATCCAGGCGGCGGTGCCGCCGACCTGGAAGGCGCCGCCGGTCATGAAGCCGAGCGCCTGCACGCCGGGCACCAGCCGGGAGAGGGCGTCGACCGCCTTCGGGCCCTGCAGCGCCAGCAGCGCCTGCTCCTTCATATGGTCGAGCACGACGCCGCGCGGCAGCTTGGCGCGCATATAGGCGATGTCGCCTTCCTTGGTGGCGCCGTTGACGACGACGTAGAAATGGTCGCCGCGCCGCGTCGCCATCAGGTCGTCGACGATGCCGCCGTCCTCGGCGAGGAGCAGCGAATAGCGCAGGCGCCCGTCCTTGAGGATGCCGAGGTCTGCCGGGAGCAGGCTTTCCAGCCCCTTTTCCGCCTCGGCGCCGGCGACGATCAACTGGCCCATGTGGCTGACGTCGAACAGGCCGGCGGATTCCCGCGTCCACTTATGCTCGGCGATGATGCCTTCATACTGGATCGGCATCGCGTAGCCGGCGAACGGCACCATGCGCGCGCCGCGGGCGCGGTGCCAGGCGTCGAGCGGGAGGGACTTGGCTTCGGCGTCGCTCACTTGCAGCTCTCCAGCGCACGGGGTGCCGGTCAACGCCCCGAAGGAGCGGAGTGTCCGGCCAAATCCCCCTCTGTCACTGGACCTGAGAGCTTTGCCCACCCTCGCCGCGGCGGGGGCGAATTACCCCTTCGGTGGCCCGCCGTCGCGCAAGGCTATGGCGGGCGCTTTCCAGAGTGTCTGTGCGCGTGCGGTCCTTCTGCCTGAGAGATTCCGGGGCGGTTGCTCCTTCGGCGCCCGCCATAGCCCGCAAGGGCGACGGCGGGTCTCTCCCGCACGCACACCGGCCCGAGGACCGGCGACAGGGCCGCTTTAGGCGACCCTGTCCGCGTGTCAACGCGTCGCGTTGTACTTGATCTGCTCGGGCGTCAGCTGGAAGCCGACCAGCAGCTCGAAGCTCGCCGCGCGGACCGCCTCGCGGACCTTCGGATCGGACAGCGGGTCGACCGCGGCGGAGACGTCCCCGGGCTTGCGCTCCCGCGTGATCTGCTGGCGCACGTCGTCGGGAAGCGTCGCGGCCGCGTGGCTGATCGAGCCGCTGGCGGTGCCGCGGGTCGTCGCGCGCAGCTGGCCAGCGTCGAAATGGACGCCGACGCGGCCGACCGACTTGGAGACGATGTTGGTGCCGCCCTGGACGACGACCGCGAAATATTCGAGCGTCACGTCGCGCGCGCCCCCCGCGTCGCGGCGGCGCGCCTGCACGTCGAAGGTCACGTTGGTGAGGATGTTCGAGCCGGTCTCGTCGCAGGTCGAGCGCAGGTTGGTGATGTTCGCGACCACGTCGATCGCCGCGGCGTCGCGGCTCGCCGGGGGGTCGAACAGGGTGATGTCGCCGGTCTCGGCGGGGATGGCGACAGCCGGGCAGGCGGAGCGGTTGACGACGACGCCATTCTCCCGGATCTGGCCTTCGGTGCTGCAGCCGGCGAGGATCAGCGCAATCGACGCGGCACCGGCCGCCTTGAGCTTGAACACGTGCTTTGGGTCCTCATCTTGTTCGAGGGCGGCCGGGGAAGGCCGGCCGGTCGGCGCGGATCATAGGAACCGGGCCAAGGGGAGGCAACAAGGAAGCCTGCACCGCAAATCCACGCCGCGCCCGGTAGACCCGTCCCGCCGATCCTCGTAAAGGCCCGCCACCCTGCCATGACCGCCTCGAAGCCGCCCCTCACCCTCCTCATCGCCGCGCCGCGCGGCTTCTGCGCGGGAGTCGACCGGGCGATCCGCATCGTCGAGCTGGCGCTCGCCCGGCACGGCCCGCCGGTCTACGTGCGGCACGAGATCGTCCACAACCGGTTCGTCGTCGACAGCCTCAAGGCGCAGGGCGCCGTGTTCGTCGCCGATCTCGACCAGGTTCCCGACGGCATGCCGGTCGTCTTCTCGGCGCACGGCGTTCCCAAGGCGGTCCCCGCCGCCGCGCAGGCCCGCGGGCTCGCCTATCTCGACGCCACCTGCCCGCTCGTCTCCAAGGTGCACCGCCAGGCCGAGCGCCTGGTCGAGCAGGGCCGGCACATCCTTTTCATCGGCCATGCGGGCCATCCCGAGGTGGTGGGGACCTTCGGACAGGTGCCCGAGGGCCGGATGACCCTGGTCGAGACCGCCGCCGACGCCGCGGCGCTCGAGCCGGCCGACGCCGCGAGCCTCGCCTACCTCACCCAGACCACCCTTTCGGTCGACGACACGGCGGAGATCGTCGCCATTCTCGAGCGCCGCTTCCCCGGCATCAGGGCGCCGCGCGCCGACGACATCTGCTACGCGACCGCCAACCGCCAGGCCGCGGTCAAGGAGATCGCCCGCGCCGCCGACGCGGTGCTGGTGATCGGCGCGCCCAACAGCTCCAACTCGGTCCGCCTCGTCGAGGTGGCCGAGCGCGAAGGCGCCCGCGCCCGGCTCGTCGGCCGCGCCGACGAGCTCGACTTCGCCTGGCTCGACGGGGTGCGCACGCTCGGCCTCACCGCCGGCGCCTCCGCCCCCGAAGTGCTGGTGCGCGAGCTGGTCGACCGCCTCGCGGGCCATTTCGACCTCACCGAGATCGAGAGCGAAGGCGTCGTCGAGCGGATGGTCTTCAAGCTCCCCCGCGGCCTCGACGCCGCCGCCTGACCTTCCCTCGTGACCGAAGTCGAAATCTTCACCGACGGCGCGTGCAAGGGCAATCCCGGGCCCGGCGGCTGGGGCGCGATCGTCCGCTCCGGGCCGCACGAGAAGGAGCTGTCGGGCGGCGAGCCGCTCACCACCAACAACCGCATGGAGCTGCTCGCCGCGATCCGCGCGCTGGAGCTCCTGAAGCGCCCCTGCAAGGTCGTCCTCCACACCGACAGCATCTACGTGCGCGACGGCATCACCAAGTGGATCCACGGCTGGCGCCGCAACGGCTGGAAGACGGCCGACCGCAAGCCCGTCAAGAATGCCGAGCTCTGGCAGGCCCTCATCGACGCTGCCGCCCCGCACCAGGTCGAATGGAAATGGGTGAAGGGCCATGCCGGCCACCCCGAGAATGAGCGCGCCGACCGCCTCGCCTGCGACGCGGCGGGGGAGTTCATGAAGCGCTAGGCCCCGGTCTTTGGGGACACGTACCTTTTTGCAAAAAGGTACGTGTCCCCATTCTAGGCTAGCGTCCGCTCCGCCAGCAGGAATCGCGGCCCCGGCCCGTCCGCGCCCGCAATGTCCCGCGGATTGTAGAGCGCGCAGCGGTCGAGCGACAGGCAGCCGCAGCCGATGCAGCCGGCGAGCTTGTCGCGCGTCCGCTCGAGCAGCGCGATCCGCGCGTCGAGCCGGTCGCGGATCCGTTCGCTGATCGCCTGCCAGTCCGCCGGGGTCGGCGCCCGCCCCATCGGCAGATGCGCAAGCTCCGCCTCGATCTCCCGCACGCTGAGGCCGAGCTTCTGGGCGATTATCGCGAACGACAGCCGCCTTATGTCCGAGCGCAGGAACCGACGCTGGTTGCCTGCGGTGCGGATCGGGTTGAGCAGTCCCTTCCCCTCGTAGAAGCGGATCGCCGAGACGGAGAGACCCGTCCGCCGCGCCAGCTCGCCGATCGTCAACAGCCCCGCCATCTCCCCTCCTGAAAATAAGCTTGACCTCAACTTAGGTCGAGGTTGCACGACTCGGCAAGCACGCGATCCGAGGGAGGAAAGAATGCAGGCAAGACTGGAGCATGTGAACGTGACGGTGGCCGACCCGGACCGCACGGCGGCCCTGCTCGAGAAGCTGTTCGGCTGGCGCGTCCGCTGGGCGGGGCCGGCCGGCTCGGGCGGCCGCACCGTCCACGTCGGCACCGAGGACCAGTATCTCGCCGTCTATGCCGGCGCCGGCAGCGACGGCGCACCGCGCGGCTGGGCGAAAGGGCTCCCGCTGAACCATGTCGCCGTCGTCGTCGACGACCTCGCCGCCGTCGAGGCGCGCGTCGCCGAGGCGGGCCTCGCCCCCTTTGGCCACGGCGACTACGCGCCCGGCCGCCGCTTCTACTTCTTCGATCCCGACGGCATCGAGTTCGAGGTGGTGAGCTACGCCGCCGACCGGAAGGCCGCCGCGTGACCGCCGCCGCCCTCCTCGTCCTCGCCCTCCCCGAAATCGTCGAGCGCCGCCTCGCGCTCCTGCTCGGGGGGAATGGGGACACGTACTTTTTCGCGAAAAAGTACGTGTCCCCCCGCGCAGTCCGCGCGTAGCCGCGCCCCCGCGGCCGATATACCGTGCGGCATGGCCGCGCGCTTGAAACCGAATCGCCTGGAGATGGTGGGCCTGGCCGCCGCCCTCCTCACGACGATGTTGTGCTTCAGGGGCGAGTCGCAGGCCGCCGAGCTCTATCTCATGGCGCGCCCGGTGACGGCGGGGATGAAGGCGCTCGGCCTCGCCGGCTGGGCGATCGCGACCTTCGGGCCGATGGCCGTCGCCGCCGCCTTCTGGCGAATCTCAAAGCGCCTCCGCCCGCGCCGGCTCATCCACCTTCTCTTCCTCCCCTGCGCGATCGCCGTGTTCCGCGCCGGGGACGCGCTCATGCTCCATGTCACCGGCACGCCGGATTTCGACGACACGCTGGGCGCGCCGGAAATGCAGGCGGCCCTGATGTTCGTGGTCGCCGCCGCCGCCTATCTCGCCGCGATCCTCTCCACCGTGCGAGACTTTCGGCCGAAGCCCCGCGGAAGGTCCGCCCCGTAGCGCCCGAGCGGCAGGCCCGTTACACCGGTCCGGAACAGGGGAGTGTCTTCATGGGAAGCAAAGCAATCCATTGGCCGGGGCTCGGCGCGCTGGCGCTGGCGGCGGCACTCCTTGGCGCAGGACCCGCCACGGCCGCGAACCCGCATTCGACGCCGCAGGATCGCGAGCGCTTCGTCTCGGTCGTGCGAAGCCTCGAACGCGCTCCCCTCGACCCCGCGCTGAAGGCCGACGGCCAATGGGCGCTGGCGTGGCTCATCGCAGCCCCGGACGTCTCGGCGACGGCGTGCCCGGATACCTTGCCGGGCCTGCTCGATGCGAAATACCGCTACGGCGCGGAGATCCTCGTCCTGGAGATGCTTGCGATGGGCGCCTATGCGATCGAGCATCCCGCGCCGGCGGGGGACCCGGCGGCGCAGCAGCTCGCGGGGGCGGAGAGCGCGCTCAACGCCTATCGCGCCATCCTGCGCGACCATCCGAAGGCGAAGTCGGCGGCGCTCGACGCGTTGCTCGAAACCCAGTCGCGCGGCGGCCTGCCCGAGCACGCCCGCGCCGCATGGATCCGCTGCTCGGCGAAGAAGTAGCGGCGCGCGCGCGTCCTCAGGGCAGCCTGGCGGGTGCGTATGCGGAAGGGTCGATCCGGGTTCCGGCCCGCCCCGTCACCAGCGCCGCCGCCAGCTCGGACGCCGCCGGCGCCGTCTGGATGCCGAAGCCGCCCTGGCCCGCGCACCAGAAGAAGCCGGGCTCCCGCGGGTCGAAGCCGTAGACCGGCAGCCGGTCGGGCGCGAAGCTCCTGAGCCCCGCCCAGGCGCGCTCCACCCGAAGCACCTTCCAGTCGACCACCTTCTCGAGCCGGTCGATCGCAACGGCGACGTCCAGCTCCTCGGCCGCGCAGTCGCCGGCCTCGCACGGCGTCTCGTCCTGCGGGCTGAGCCAGATGCGGCCGCCCGCCTCGGGCTTGAAGTAGAAGGTCTCGGCCGCGTCCATGACCAGCGGCAGGTCGGCCGGCGCGGGCGGGTCGACGCGGAGCTGCGCGACGGTGCGGCGGTAAGGTCGGATGCCGAGTGGCCGCACGCCGGCGATCCGCGCCACCGCGTCGGCCCAGGCGCCGGCGGCGTTCACCAGCACGTCCGCCTCGACGAGGCCGGCGGCGGTGTCGAGCCGCCACCGTCCGCCCTCGCGCTTCGCCCCGCGCAATGCGGCCTCGGTGAGCAGCACCGCCCCTGCCCGCCTGGCCGCGGCGAGGTAGAAAGCATGGAGCGCCGCGACGTCGATGTCGGTGCAGGTCGGCTCATAGAGCGCCGCGTCCCAGCCGGGCCGCACGCCCGGCACGCGCGCCTCGATCTCCGAGCGGCCGAGCGGCTCCAGCCGCACCTTGCCGGCATGCTCGGCGGCCAGCGGCGCCAGCGCCCCGGTATCATGGGCGAGGTGCAGCCCGCCGCGGGGCTTCAGGAAGCCCTGCGCGCGCAGGAACGGCTCCGAGGCGGTGGTAAGCGGCTGGACGAAGGGGCCGCCATAGCTTTCCGACCAGAAGGCCGCCGAGCGGCCCGTCGCATGATAGCCCGGATGCGCCTCCGCCTCGAGCAGCACTACCCGCGCCGCGTCTCCCAGCGCGGCGGCGAGGCCGGCGCCCGCCATGCCGGCGCCGACGATGGCGATGTCGAAGCGGCGGCTCACCGGGCGGCGTGGCGGTCGAAAAAGGCGTCGATCGCCTCCAACGCCGCGAGCCGCACCGCGTCCGCCTCGCGCAGCAGCTCGTGCCCGGCGTTGGGGAAGGCGACGAGCTCGGCGCGCGGCAGCTGCCGCGCGGCGGCGCGGATGGCGGGAACGCTGACCAGCCGGTCGCCCACGGCGGCGAGCAGCAGCACGGGAAGCTCCACCCCCGAGAGGCGCGACGGCGTCAGCCGCCCGATCGACTCATAGGCGGCCTTGAGCCATCCCCAGCTCGGCGCCCCGAGGTGATAGCCCGGCTCCCTCCCCCACCAGAACAATTCATCTTCGTAGCGTTCAGGGCAGGAGGTCAGGATCTTCTGGCGCAGCGAGCCGGCCGGCGCGGGGTCGGGCGACTGATGCCATGCCGGGTGACGGCCCATGCCGATCGCGGTCATGAAGGCCGCCGTCGCCGCGGCCGCCGCGGCCGGCATCGGCGCGCTGTTGATGCCGATCATCGGTGCTACCAGCACGGCCGCGTCGAGCTTCGGCCGGCGCTCGGCGAGCTCGCGCAGCAGGATGTGCCCGCCCATCGAGTGGCCGACCGCGACATGCGGCCCCGGCGTCTCGGCCCGCCAGGCGGCGAGGAGCGCGTCGAGGTCCGCGACGACGGGATCGAAGCTGTCATAATGTCCGCCGGCGATCGAACCGCGCGATCCGCCCTGGCCGCGCCAGTCGAAGCTCGTCACGTTCCAGCCGCGGCCGTGCCAGTGCGCCGCCGGCTCGAGATATTTCTCGATGAAGTCGCCGCGTCCGCCGGCGAAGAGCAGGCTACCGCGCGGCGTCGCGCCCGGCGCCTGCCGCCAGTCCAGCCGCCGCAGCGCGAACCCGTCGGGACTCGTCCAGGAGGAGAGCGCCGCGCCGGCGGGGATGGCGCGGCGGTCGAAGGCTGGGTCGGGCATGGCGGCCGGTTACGGTTTCGCAACACCCTCCGTCTAGAGGCTGTTCACCATGACCGGGGGTCCCGCTTTCTTTCTTCTGGCGCTGCTCGCCTGCGGCCTCGTCGCCGCGGCGGCGATGGACTGGCGCAGCCGGATCATCCCCAACTGGCTGAACGCCGCGATCGCGCTCGGCGCCATTCCCTTCTGGATCGCGACCCGCACGCCGCTCTGGCCCGCCGTTGCGGTCCACATCGCCGTCGCGGCGGGGATCTTCGCCATCTTCGCCCTGGCCTTCCATCTCGGCATGATGGGCGGCGGCGACGTCAAGATGCTGGCCGCACTCGCGCTCTGGCTGCCGCCGCTCGCCGTCCTCCAGCTCATCGTCGTCATGTCGCTGGCGGGAGGCGCGCTGACCCTTGCGATGGTGCTCCGCCACCGCCTGTCGAAGGCGGAGGGGGCGCTCGAGATACCTTACGGAATTGCAATCGCTTTCGCCGGCCTGTGGCTGCTTGGCGAACCGTTTCTTAACCAATTTGTCCGATGAACGAGCCTGCTTTTCGAAGGGCTTCTAGGAGGCGACTGGCGTCATGGATGTGAAAAAGCTCGTGCTGCTGATCGGGGCGCTCGTCGTCGCCGCGGTCACCGCCGTCACGGCGCGCAAGATGTTCAGCGGCGCCGCCGCGCCTGCCGCCGTCGCCGCCGCCCCCGTCCCGCAGGGGCCGGAGGTGCTCGTCGCCACCAAGGCGCTTCCCGTCGGCACCATTCTGGACGCCGAATCCTTCCGCTACCAGCGCTGGCCCGAGGGGCTCGTCCAGAGCGCCTATTTCATCAAGGGCAAGCCGGGCGTGAACCCGCAGCAGCTGATCGGCACCGTGGTCCGCAACGAGATCACCGCCGGCCAGCCGATCACCCAGGGCTCGGTCATCAAGCCGGGCGAGCGCGGCTTCCTCGCCGCGGCCCTGTCTCCGGGCATGCGCGCCGTCACCGTTCCGGTCTCCGTGACCAGCGGCGTCGCCGGCTTCGTCTTCCCGGGCGACCGGGTCGACGTCGTCCTCACCCAGGCGGTGAGCGGCGGCGGCGACGGCCCGCCCCTCAAGGTTTCCGAGACGATCATGCGCAACCTGCGCGTGCTCGCCACCAACCAGCGGATGAGCGCCAACGACAAGGACGGCAAGCCGGTCGTTGAGCCCTTCTCCCTCGTCACCTTCGAGGCGACGCCGAAGATGGCCGAGAAGATCGCGGTCGCCCAGACCATCGGCCAGCTCTCGCTGTCGCTGCGCTCGCTCGCCGACAATAGCGGCGACCTGCAGAAGGCCGTCGCCGCCGGCGAGGTCGTCAAGGGCAAGGGCGGGCAGATCCTGCTCCCCGTCGCCGGCCAGCCGATTGACGGCAAGTCGACCTTCACGGTCGGTGCGGAGGTCTCCCGCTTCCAGCGCAGCACCGTGCCCACCAAGGGCGGCGGCAAGGACGAAAAGTCCGATCCGGCCGACCAGTGGGCCAAGGCGATGGGATCCTTCGCCGGCGCGCTTACCGGGAAGGGCGGCGCCAGCGCCGCCGCCTCCCCGGCCGTTCCGACGGGCCCCGTCGTCCGGGTCGCCCGCGGCAATTCCATCACCATCGTTCCGGTCGGAGCCAAGTAAGATGACCCACGCGAACTTCGCCCGCCGCGCCCTCGCCGGCACCGCGATTGCGGCCCTGCTCGGCGCCAGCGTCGCGGCCCAGGCCCAGCCCGGCTACGCCGCGGCCCCGGCCGGCGCCCGCACGGTCCCTTCGGTCCGCCCGTCGAGCGACCTCACCCTCTCGGTCGGCACCGGCCGCATGGTCCGCCTCGACGGCCAGATGACCGACCTGTTCGTCGCCAACGACGCGATCGCCGACGTCCAGGTCCGCTCCTCCAACCAGATCTACGTGTTCGGCAAGACGCCGGGCGAGACCACCGTCTTCGCCACCGACAAGGCGGGCCGGACGATCTTCTCCGCCAACGTCCGCGTCGGCACCAACATGGGCTCGCTCGATGAGCTGTTGCGGGTGGCGATGCCGGAGGCGCAGATCCGCGCGACTCCGGTGAACGGCATCGTGCTGCTGACCGGCACCGTCGCCGCGCCGTCCGACGTCGAGGAGGCGACTCGCCTCGTCCAGGGCTTCGTCGGCGCCGGCACCCAGGTGATCAGCCGCCTCAAGACCGCGACTCCGCTCCAGGTGACGCTCAAGGTCACCATCGCCGAGGTCAGCCGGACGCTGGTCAAGGAGATCGGCGTCAACCTCCTCAACCGCGACAATAGCGGCGGCTTCCTATTCGGGGTGGCGCAGGGCAATCCCGGCACCATCCAGACGGTGACCAGCCCCGGGAGCAGCGGCCTTCCCGCAGGCTCGACCCAATATACGTTCGCACCCGGCGGCACCGGCACCACCCTGGGCTTCGCCAAGCACCTGCTCGGCATGGACCTCCTCTCGACGCTGCATCTGAACGAGCAGGTCGGCGCCGTGCACACGCTCGCCGAGCCGAACCTCACGGCGCTGTCGGGCGAGACGGCGAGCTTCCTCGCCGGCGGCGAGTTCCCGATCCCGACGTCGAGCGGCCTCAACGGCGTCAGCGTCGAGTTCAAGCAATATGGCGTCAGCCTGGCCTTCACTCCGACCGTGCTCGAGGACGGCCGCATCTCGATGCGGGTGCGCCCCGAGGTGTCGGAGCTGTCGGACGCCGGCGCGATCCAGCTCAACGGCTTCTCCGTCCCGTCGCTGACGACGCGGCGCGCGGAGACGACGGTCGAGCTCGGCTCGGGCCAGAGCTTCATGATCGGCGGCCTGCTGCGCAACTCGAGCGGCAACACCACCAACAAGGCGCCTCTGCTCGGCAGCCTCCCGATCATCGGCGCGCTGTTCAAGTCGAACGCCTTCAAGCGCAACGAGACCGAACTGGTGATCGTGATCACGCCCTATCTGGTGCGGCCGGTCAACGCGAACCAGATCGCGCTGCCGACCGACAACGTCCGCGACGCCAACACGCTGGAGCGCGTGCTGCTCGACAAGAACGAGCGGAACGTGCCCGGCGGCAAGCGCCCGATGCCGAGCATGGCGGCGCCCCAGTCGGCGCCGGGGATCGGCAGCGCGACGCCGGTGCCGGTCCCGGCCGCTCCGGCGGCGCCGCAGCTCGCCCAGCAGCAGCCGGCGGTGCGGCCGGCGCAGCCGCAAGCCTCCGCTTCGGCCGCCCCCGGCTTCAGCTTCTGAGCGACAGGAACGAGGAAATGACGATGAACCCGACCCGCCACCTCCTGATCGCCCTGCTCGCCGCCGGAACGGTGCTCGCCGCCCCCGCCGACGCGCGGCGCAAGCCGCAGGCGGTCGCGCACGGCCTCGATTCGGCCGCCCAGCCGGTCGTCCAGCGCACCGATTACGTGATGGATCTCGCCGCCCGCGAGGATCGGCTGTCGCCGACCGAGCGCAGCCGCCTCAACGCCTGGTTCGGCTCGCTGGGGATCGGCTATGGCGACCGCATCTGGGTCGACGAGCCCTACGGCCCGACCGGGGCCCGCCAGGACGTCGCGCGGATCGCCGCCGAATACGGCCTGCTCCTCTCCGACGGCGCGCCGGTGACCGCCGGCGGCGTCGCGCCCGGGACGGTGCGGGTAATCGTCAGCCGCAGCTTCGCCTACGTGCCCGGCTGCCCGTTCGGCAATGACGGGCGCGGGCCGAGCTCGACCTCGGCCAATTACGGCTGCAGCGTCAATTCGAACCTGGCCGCGATGGTCGCCGATCCGTCCGACCTGGTGCTCGGCCATGCCGGCAACGGCGCCCGCGACACCGGCACCGCCGCCAAGGCCATCAAGGTCTATCGCGAGACGCCGCCGACCGGCGCCAAGGGCCTCACCCAGATCAGCAGCCAGGGAGGCAAGTAATGAACGCGCCCTTCAACGCCTCGCGCGCGCCCAGCCTCAGGGATCCCTTCTCGGCCTTCGTCTGCGACGACGCCACGGCCGAGATGTTGCGGCCGATCGCCGTCGAACATGGCTGGGCTCCGGAGAAAGTAAACAAAGGCGGCCTGCGCAACGCGATCCAGACGCTCTCCGTCTCTGCGAGCCCGTCGATTCTTTTCGTAGACCTTTCAGAGAGCGGCGATCCCCTCAACGACATCAACGCCCTCGCCGAGGTTTGCGAGCCGGGGACGGTGGTGATCGCCGCCGGGCAGGTGAACGACGTCCGCCTCTATCGCGACCTCGTCGCCTCGGGCCTCCAGGATTACCTCCTCAAGCCGTTCACCGCCGACCAGCTGCGCGACACGTTCGCGCATGCCCAGCTCACCATCTCCGGCCCCCGCGTCAACGAGACGGCGACGGACAAGCCCCATGTGGTCGCCGCCGTGATCGGCGCCCGCGGCGGCGTCGGCGCCTCGACGGTGGCGACCTCGCTCGCCTGGCTGCTCGGCGACAAGGCCAACCGCACCACCGCCCTGCTCGACCTCGACGTCCATTTCGGCACCGGCGCGCTGTCGCTCGACCTCGAGCCGGGCCGCGGCCTCACCGACGCGATCGAGAATCCGAGCCGCATCGACGGCCTGTTCATCGAACGCGCGATGGTCCGGGCGAACGAGAAATTGTGCGTCCTCTCCGCCGAGGCGCCGCTCAACCAGCCGCTGATCAACGACGGCACCGCCTTCTACCAGCTGCAGGAGGAGATCCGGAACGCCTTCGAGAGCACGGTCATGGACCTGCCGCGCTCGATGCTCATCCAGCATCCGCACCTCGTCCACGACGTCCATGTCGCGATCGTGGTCGTCGAATATACGCTGGCCGCGACCCGCGATGCGATCCGCCTCCTCTCCTGGCTCAAGGCGAACGCGCCGCAGGCCAAGGTGGTGGTGGTGGCGAACCGCGTCGCGGCGAACCATCAGGAGATCAGCCGCAAGGATTTCGAGCTGTCGATCGAGCGCAAGGTCGACATCTCGATCCCGCTCGACACGAAGGCGGCGGGCCAGGCGGCGAAGCTCGGCCAGCCTTTCGCCAAGGCCGCCGGCGGCGCCAAGACGGCGCAGCCGCTGGGCCAGCTCGTCGATGCGACCATCTCGACCGTCGACGCGCCCGACGGCGGCGGCAAGGACGACGTCAAGGCGACTGCCTCGCTGATGGACAAGCTCAACCTGAAGGGCCTGCTCGCCAAGTCGCCCAAGGCTGCGAAGGCGAACGCGTGACGAGGGGCCGGCGCCTCCCGGCCCGGCATCCTGCGACGGGGAATTGAATGTGCTGAGCTTTCCGATCCTGATGCTGATGGCCGGCCTTGCCGGTGCCGGGCTGCTCGGCTTCAGCGCGATGCGCGGGCCGTCGACCGGCAAGGCGCAGGCGCGGCGGCTCGAAAGCGTGCGCGAGCGCCACAGCAAGTCGACCGAGGTCGCGGCGCAGGCGCAGCTCAAGCGCCTGCTCGCCAATCGCACGCAGAACCGGATGGACGGCCTCGCCCAGCGCTTCATCCCGAAGCCCGCTCTGCTCAAGGCGCGCCTCCACCAGACCGGCAAGAGCTGGTCGCTCGGCCAATATGCGCTCGGCTCGATCGGGCTGGTCCTCGTCATCACCGTGCTGATGACCCTGCGCGGCATGCCGCTGCTGCTCGCCATCCTCGTCGGCCTGTTCGTCGGCGTCGGCTTGCCGCACTACGTGGTGGGCAAGCTGATCAAGCGCCGCGTCGCGCAGTTCAACGCCCGCTTCCCGGACGCGCTGGAGCTGATGGTGCGCGGCCTGCGCTCCGGCCTCCCCATTTCCGAGACGATGAACGTCGTCGCCGACGAGGTCCCAGGCCCGATCCAGGAGGAGTTCCGCGCCGTCTCCGACAAGATGAAGATCGGCCGCACCATGGAGGCCGCGCTTCAGGAAGCGGCCGACCGGATGGGCACGCCGGAATTCCAGTTCTTCGTCATCACCCTCGCCATCCAGCGCGAGACGGGCGGCAACCTTGCCGAGACACTCGCGAACCTCGCCGACGTGCTGAGGAAGCGCGCGCAGATGAAGCTGAAGATCAAGGCCATGTCGTCGGAATCCAAGGCTTCGGCCTGGATCGTGGGCGCCCTGCCCTTCATCGTCTTCACGCTGATCATGTTCATCAATCCCAATTACATGCACGCCTTCTTCACCGACCAGCGGCTGATCATCGTCGGCTCGGGCGGGCTCATCTGGATGGGCATCGGCGTGTTCATCATGGCCAAGATGGTGGATTTCGAGATCTGAGATGCAGGACGCGACCCCCACCCACGGCCCGACCATCATGGGCATCGACGTGCTGATGGTGGCCACCTTCCTGGCCGCCATCGCCACCTTCGCCGTGCTCGTCGCCATCTACGCGGCGACGACGGTCCGCGACCCCATGGCCAAGCGCGTCAAGGCGCTCAACGAGCGGCGCGAGCAGCTCAAGGCCGGCATCGTCGCGTCGAGCTCCAAGCGCCGCCGCAACATCTCCAACCGCAACGAGATGGCGGACAAGGTCCGCGGCTTCCTCGGCTCCCTGAAGATGCTGCAGGACGAGCAGGTCACCAAGGCGCAGCGCAAGCTGATGCAGGCCGGTATCCGCTCGAAGGACCTCGCCTTCGTGGTGATCTTCGCCCGGCTGGTGCTCCCGGTCGTGCTCGGCACCATCGTCATCGTCGGCGTCTATCTGCTCGACTGGTTCCCGGCCTGGGGCGCCTTCAAGAAATATGCGCTCGTCGCCGGCACCCTGATCCTCGCCTACAAGGCGCCGGACCTGTGGCTGAAGAACAAGATCACCAAGCGCACCAGCGCCATCCGCAAGGGCCTCCCGGACGCGCTCGACCTGCTCGTCATCTGCGCCGAGGCCGGCCTCACCGTCGACGCCGCCTTCAACCGCGTCGCCCGCGAGCTCGGCAAGGCCTATCCCGAGCTCGGCGACGAGTTCGCGCTGACCTCGATCGAGCTGGGCTTCCTCACCGACCGGCGCATCGCCTTCGAGAACCTCGCCAACCGCATCGACCTCGAGTCGATCCGCGGCGTCGTCACGACGATGATCCAGACCGAGAAATACGGCACGCCGCTCGCCTCGGCGCTGCGCGTCCTGTCGGCCGAGTTCAGGAACGAGCGCATGATGCGCGCCGAGGAGAAGGCGGCGCGGCTGCCCGCGATCATGACGGTGCCGCTCATCCTGTTCATCCTGCCGGTGCTCTTCATCGTCATCCTCGGCCCGGCGAGCTGCTCGATCTCCGATAACCTCCTCAAGAGCTGATCGCGCGAAATGGAGACGGGGGCGGAACAATAAAGCCGCCCCCGCCTTTCTCATCCCAGCGCCCGTACGCCGGAGGAGGAACGTCCCATGCCCGATTTCACGCCGAACCAGTGGCTCGTCGTCGGCCTCGTCTTCCTGCTCGGCCTCGTCGTCGGCATGGCGCTGAGGAGCGGCGGCAAGTGGAAGGCGCGGTACCGCGAAGAGGCCGACCTGCGCCGTGAGGAGGTGAAGCGGCTCGAGGCCGAGAATGCCGCCCTGCGCAAGGAGACTTCCGAGAAGGACTCGCTCCGGGCCGCCGCCGCGCGCGACGAGGCCCGGCGCCGCGCCGCCGAGGATCCGCCGCTGGCCTGACCGGCCCGGCCACCATGGCAGTCGTTCATGTCCAGGCGGACACAAACCGTGCCCCGGGCGCAACAGGGCCGGCGGTAAGCATTCGCTCCTTGTAACTTTAGTTGACGTCGCCGCGCGCCCTGCGGAAATGTGCGATGCGTTTCAATTCGTTACTCATCCAGGGAGTCGCACTGTGGCCGCACGCGTCCGGGACACGCTTTTCCTTTCCGCTTCCGTTTTCGCCGCCGCCTTCGCCGCCGCGCCGGCCATGGCGCAGACCGCCGATCCGCAGAGCACGCAGACCCGCTGCCCCGACGGCACGATACCGCCGGCGGGCGTCGCCTGCGCTCCGGGTGGGACGCAGAGCAACGACGCCGGTCCCGCCCCGGCCCAGAGCGCCCAGGACGCGCCCCCTCAGGCCGGCGCCGCCGGCGACGAGACGATCGTCGTCACCGGCTCGCGCATCGCCCGCCGCGGCATCGAGACCGCTTCGCCGATCCAGGTCATCGACTCAAAGCAGCTCGACGCCCGCGGCTACCAGACGGTCGCCCAGGCGCTGAACGAGCTGCCGACCTTCGGCGTCCCCGGCGCCTCCCCGGTCGGCTTCAACCAGTCGGGCTTCGGCGCCGGCCAGAGCTTTGTCGACTTCCTCGGCCTCGGCTCCCAGCGCACCCTGACCCTGGTCAACGGCCGCCGCTTCGTCTCGTCCAACACCTCGTCCATCTTCGGCCCGACCGGATCGGGCGGCAGCCAGGTCGACCTGAACGTCATCCCGACCAAGCTGATCGACCGCGTCGAGACGGTCGCCGCGATCGGTGCGCCGATCTACGGCTCCGACGCCATCGCCGGCACGATCAACATCATCCTCAAGAAGAATTACGAAGGCATCGACCTCGACGCGCAGAGCAGCATCTCGCAGCGCGGCGACGTGCCGGACTATCGCTTCCGCCTCCTCGCCGGGCACAATTTCGCCGGCGGCCGCGGCAACATCACCATCTCGGGCGAGTATGACGAGTCGAAGGGCCTGCTCTACACGGACCGCCGCGTCTCCGCCCCCGATGCGCGCTTCGAGCAGTCGCGCAGCGGCACCGGCCCGCAGACCATCTACAACGACTTCCGAATCGCCAGCGTCGATCCGAACGGCGTGCCGGTCGTCGGCGGCGGCGTGTTCGGGCTCGACTTCCCCCTGAGCCCGCAGGTGGCGAACCTTGTCGGCGGCGACTTCAACGTGCGCGACGCCAGCGGCAATTCGCTCCGCTTCGGCCCGAACGGCGCGCTGATCCCGATCGACTTCGGCGGCACGATCGGCCCGGACGACGGCTTCAACATCTTCACCAACGGCGGCAACGGCTTCTCGCTGCGCAGCGTCGAGAACCTCGTCACCGACCTCAAGCGCTACAGCACCAACGTCGAGCTGTCCTTCGACCTCACCGACAATATCCGCCTGTTCGGCGAGGGCTGGTACAGCGTCAGCCAAGGCAAGAACCTCGCCTCGCAGCCGGTCTACAATTCGGGCCTCTTCGATGCCCCGGGCACGCGCGACGGCAGCCTGATCATTTCGCTGAACAACCCGTTCCTGTCGCCCGCCGCGCGGGCGACGATCCAGCAGTCGATCCTCAACAACCCCTTCTCCGACCAGAATATCGGCGTCGTCGCGAACCAGGATTACTTCTATCTCGGCCGCGCCAGCACCGATCTCTCGCCCGGCGTCTCGACCGGCAAGTCGCAGATCCTGCGCTTCGTCGGCGGCGTGGACGGCAAGCTGCACGTCCTGCCGGGCCGCGAGTGGCGCTTCGAGGCCTATTTCAATTACGGCCAGTCGAAGGTCACGAGCCGCAACCCGGAGCTCAACCAGCAGAATTTCCTCAACGCCATCAATGCGGTCAAGGACGCCAGCGGCAATATCGTCTGCGCCCCCGGCTTCACCAACTCGCCGATCGCGACGGTGAGCGCGACCTGCGCGCCGATCAACCCGTTCGGCCAGCAGATCTCCCAGGCGGCGAAGGACTATGTCACCACCATCGCGACGCCGCGCAACCTCAACAACCAGTATGACGGCGTCGTCTCGGTCGCCGGCCCGCTCTTCTCGCTGCCGGGCGGCAACCTCGCCTTCGCGCTCGGCTACGAGCACCGCGCCGAGGATTCGAACTTCGATCCGGGCGCCTTCTATTACGGCTCGGGCACCGGCGATTCCTCGCAGCGCGGCAGCTACGGCCGCTCGGTGCCGATCGACCCGGTGGTCGGCAGCTTCCACACCAACGAGATTTTCGGCGAGCTCAACGCCGACATCGTCTCGCCGGCCAACCACGTGCCGTTCATCCACTCGCTGAGTATCCAGACGGCCGGCCGCTACATCTGGCACTCCCAGGCCGGCGGCGACCCGACCTACACGGTGCAGGCGCGCTGGGCGCCGATCCGCGACATCGCCTTCCGCGGCGCCTACACCCGCGCCGTCCGGGCGCCGTCGATCACCGAGGCGTTCAACCCCACCTCCAGTGCCTTCGGCTTCGCCACCGACGTCTGCGACGTGACGCTGCGCAACTCGGGGCCCGATCCGGCGACGCGCGCGGCCAATTGCGCCGCCGCCGGCGTGCCGGCGAACTTCCGCTCGCTGTCCAACCAGCGCTCGTTCCAGACGTTCACCTTCGGCAACGCCAGCCTCACCAACGAGAAGTCGGACAGCTTCACCGCCGGCACCGTGCTGACGCCCAGCTTCATCCCGGGCTTCAACGCGACGATCGACTATGTCGACATCACGCTGAAGAACGCGATCAGCCTGTTCTCGAACAGCCAGACGGTGGAGGCCTGCTACGATGCGACGAGCTTCCCGAACAATCCGTTCTGCGCGCTCGTCACCCGCGATCCGGGGACGCACCAGCTCAGCAATGTCGGCACGAGCTACTTCAACTCCGCGAAGCTGCGCTACAAGGGGGTCATCGTCAGCGCCGACTATCGCCGCCCGACTCCGTTCCTCGGCGCCGGCAGCCATGTCGGCCTCAACCTCAGCTACCAGTATCTCGATACGCTGACGACGGTGGAGAGCGCCGGCGCCGCCCCGGTGGTGACCGACAATTCGGTCGGCTATTCCCGCCACAAGGGCGTCGCGACGGTGACCTACGACAACGACAGCTTCACCGGCCAGGTGCAGGTCAACTACATCGGCAAGGCCCGCATCGATCCGAACGCGGCGCTCGACTTCTACTCGGTCGCCTATGTGAAGCCGTTCGTGGTGACGAACCTCTCGCTCGCCTACAATGTCGGCAAGCGCTTCACCTTCCGCGGCAGCGTCGACAATCTGTTCGACGTGAAGCCGCCCTATCCGTACCCGGCGAGCGGCGGCACCGTGCCCTATTTCTCGGGCATCCTCGGGCGCTACTTCCGCTTCGGCGCCGCGGTGCACTTCTAGGACGGCCCACAGGGGACCGGCCGGAGCGTTCCGGCCGGTCCCGCCACGCCCTCATCCCTTGAATTCCGGCTGCCGTGGCCGCCGGGGCACGCCTCCTGCGGCTTGTTGCAAACGGGTTACACCGTCTGAACTTTCTATGAACGAGAGGTGTGCAAACTCTTGCGCTTAGCGCCTCTATCGTCTCTCCGTTGATCAGCGGCCGCGCGCGTAGCGTCGGCTGGATGAGAGGGAATCAATCGGGATGAACAAACTAGGCCTTCTGGGCTCGAGCGCGCTGCGTTCGGCAATCTTCCTGGGCGTCGCGGCGACGGTCGCGACTCCCGCTTTCGCGCAGACCACGACGCCGGCCACGACGCCTGCGCCGCCGGCCGATGACCCCAATCGCCCGACCGTCGACGCGCAGGGCGCGCCGGTCTCCGGCGAGGCGATCGTCGTCACCGGCTCGCGCATCAAGCGCCCGGACCTCGAGTCGACCGTGCCGGTCGCGACGCTGCGTCCGGAAGAGATTTACGAGTCCGCCAACCCGAACGTCGGCGAGACGCTGAACAACCTGCCGCAGCTGCGCAGCACCTTCGCCCAGCAGAATCCGGGCCTCGGCATCGGCATCGCGGGCCTGAACCTGCTCGATCTGCGCGGCCTCGGCGTCCGCCGTACCCTGGTGCTGGTCAACGGCCGCCGCCACGTGCCGGCCGACATTCAGAACAGCGCCTCGGCGGTGGACATCAACTCCATCCCGACCGAGCTCATCGACCGCGTCGACATCGTGACCGGCGGCAACTCGGCCGTGTACGGCTCGGACGCCATCGCGGGCGTGGTCAACTTCATCCTGAAGGACCATTTCGACGGCATCCAGGTCCGCGCGGGCGACTCGATCCCCGAATTCGGCGCGGGCGGGAACCACTATGTCTCCGGCATCATCGGCAAGAACTTCGCCGGCGGCCGGGGCAACATCGCCATCGCCGCGGAATATTCCCACCAGGAGCGCCTGTACGGCCGCGACGTGCCGTGGCTGGCCAGCAAGGTGAACGGCTTCGTCACCGTCGACGCCGATCCGGCGGGCACGCCGAACGGCAGCGACGGCGTTCCGGACGCGATCTTCGTCCACGACATCCGCTCGTCGACGATCTCGCGCTTCGGCCTGGTGTCGTTCCTGCAGAACATGAACCCGAACGCGCCGTGCGGTAAGGGCATCGCCAATCCGACCGCGCAGACCAACTACAGCTGCGACTTCATCTTCACCCCGGGCGGCGACCTCGTTCCGGTCACCGGCGTCCGCGTCGGCACCGGCCCGAACGGCAGCTTCCTCGGCGGCAACGCGGACAACAACCGCGAAGATCGCCTGCTGTCGATCCTGCCGTACAACACGCGCTTCAACGCGAACCTGGTCGGCCACTACACGTTCAGCGACGCCGCGACCTTCTTCTTCGAAGGCAAGTATTCGCGGGCGCACACGGTCGGCTCGAACTCCGGTCCGGCGTTCGACCAGGGCACGGGCGTGACCTTCGGCGATACGCGCGCCAATATCCGTCTCGACAACCCGTTCCTCAGCGATCAGGCGCGTCAGACGATCATCAACCAGCTGCTGGCGTCGGGCGGTTCGACCGGCCTCGTCGTGCAGACGCTGACCGCCGCGCAGCTCGCCGCCCGCAACACGGCGATCCAGAACGGCAGCTACCGCTTCGTCGTGGCCCGCAACTTCACGGATCTCGGCATCCGCGACGAGGACGCGCTGCGCGAGACCTACCGCTTCGTCGCCGGCTTCCGCGGCAACATCACGCCGCACCTCAACTACGAAGTCTCGGCGAACTACGGTAAGACCAAGGAGAAGATCCAGATCCTCGGCAACGTCAACGTCCAGCGCCTTCTGCTGGCGCTCGACGCTGGCCGGGATCCGGCGACGGGCCAGATCAAGTGCCGCTCCCAGTTCGACCCGGCGGCGGCCACGGCCGTCACCGACCAGGCGACGCTGGCCGGCGACATCGCGGCCTGCGTGCCGTACAACCCGTTCGGCGCGCCGAACAACGCGGCGGCCCGCAACTACATCGTCGACAATTCGGGCGACCACGGCTCGCTCACCCAGAAGGACGTCACGGCGTTCATCTCGGCGGACAGCGGTGGCTTCTTCAACCTCCCGGGCGGCCCGATCGCGGTCGTGCTCGGCGGCGAGTGGCGGCATGAGGACGCCTATTTCACCGCCGATCCGAACGTCCAGGCGGGTCTCACCTTCCTGAACTCGCTGCAGACCTTCAATCCGCCGGCGCAGCAGGTCACGGAAGGCTTCGCGGAAATCAACATCCCGATCCTGAAGAACATGCCCTTCTTCCACAGCCTGAGCGTCAGCGGCGCGGTCCGCGCGTCGCACTACAACAAGGCGTACGGCACCACCGGCACCCAGTGGGCGTGGAACTTCGGCGGCGAGTGGGCTCCCATCCCGGACATCCGCTTCCGTGCGAACTACGGTAAGGCGGTCCGCGCTCCGAACTACACGGAAACCGCGGCCCCGCTGGTCCAGAACTTCGCGCCGGGCTTCCAGGATCCGTGTAACGCCGCCCGCCTCGGCGCCGGCACGCCGCAGCGCGTGACGAACTGCCAGAACGCGCTCGGCGCCGCGATCAACGACCCGGGCTTCCAGTCGTTCACCAGCGGCACCTACTCGCTGGAGATCCGCAGCGGCAGCAACCCGCTGCTGACGGCCGAGACCTCGAAGTCGCTGACCATCGGTGCGGTGCTCACGCCCCGCTTCCTGCCGGGCTTCGACGCCACGATCGATTATTACGACATCGTCGTGCACAACGTGATCTCGGCGGCGACCGCGCAGGCGATCGTCAACCTCTGCTACGACACGGGCCAGTTCTGCAGCCTCTTCACCCGCAACGGGACCGGCACCGGTCCCCACGGCGAGGTGCCGGGCCAGATCATCCAGGGCACGCTGATCCAGTCGGGGCTGAACTTCGCCGCCCTCAAGCGGCGCGGTATCGACGTGCAGGTGACGTACAACCACAAGTTCACCGAGAACACCCGGCTGAACCTGCGGGCGTACTACACGCACCAGCTGCGCAACAGCAACTTCACCAACCCGACGAATGGCACGTTCGAGACCAGGCTTCTGGACCAGCTCGGCGATCCGATCGACGAGGTGGTGCTGAACGCCGACTTCACCGTGGGCAAGTTCACCTTCGGCTACGGTGCGCACTACATCGGCAAGATGCTGAACACGGCCTATGCCAACCTGTTCTCGATCAACGGCAACCCGCCGGCGAACCAGGACGCGGTGGACATCCTCTACTTCCCGGGTGTCCTCTACCACAACGTCCGCTTCGCGGTTCAGCTCGGCTCGACGACCCAGGAGCGCAAGGGCTTCCAGTGGTTCTTCGGCGTCGACAACCTGGCCGACAAGCACCCGCCGCTCGGCTCCGCCGCCACCGGCAGCGGCAGCGCGATCTACGACATCCGCGGACGCACCTTCTACTCGGGCATCCGCGCGACGTTCTAGTTCGTCGCCAGACGCACTCCTCGAGGGGACGAAGGCACCGCCTTCGTCCCCTCTTTTTTGTGCTGTGAAGATCGGTGCGGGAGGGGCGGCGGCCGCCGCCCCTCCCGGTGATCAGACGAAGCGGAAGTCGACGGGCGACGGGCTGAGCTGCCCGTCAAAGGCCTGGTCGCGATAGGGGCCGTCGGCGTCGACCCAGTGCAGGAAGAGGTGCGCCGACCAGCGGTTGGGGTTGGCGCTCACCCGCCCGTGGCGGTGGTGGACGCCCTGGTAGAGGACCGCGTCGCCCGGCTCCATCGCCAGCGACGAGAAGGCCTCGTCGCCGAAATCCTCGTCGACCCGCGCCGACGGGTCCTGGCGGGTGCGGCCGAGGTCCAGGTTCCACGGCCGGCCGTCGCTATAGGCAAGCGTCAGCGACAGGCTGTGCTCGCACGACAGCCGGTCGAAATGGACGCGACACACGTCGCCTTCCCGGTAGAGCCGGAAATAATCGTAGGTCGGCAGCAGCTTGCGGCCGACGATCTCGCTGATCGTCGGCGTCAGCCCCCACAGGAAGGCGAGCATCGGCTTGTAGAAATGGCCGTAGACCTCGAAGGCCGGGCGGCGCAGCAGGTTGACGTGCTGGGTCACCCGGCTGAGCGGGATGGCGCCGCCGCCCATGTCGGCCTTGAGCCCGGCGAGGAAGGCCTGCGCCACTTCGTTGCCGATCAGCCCGCGCACCAGCGCGTAGCCGTCCTCGTGATAGTCGCCGACCACGTCCATTGCCGCTCGCTAGCCCCGCCCCGGCGGCCCGGCAAGTCCGGCCCCGGCGCTTCTCCCCGGGCGGAGCCTGCCGTAAGAAGCGGCATGCCCGACCGCCCTCCGCTCGCCGCCGTCCACAGCCTCGTCGAAGCCGGCCGCCTCCGCGAGGCCGCCGCCCTCCTCGTCGAGGCGGCCCGCGCCGGCGACGGCGAGGCGCTGCTCGAGCTTGCCCACTGGCGCGTCTATGGCGACATCGTCCGCCGCGACCTTGCCGCCGCCCGCGCCCTCTTGAGCCGCGCCGCCGAAGCGGGAGTCGAGCAGGGCGCCCTGCTCCACGCCGCCTTCCTCGCCCACGGCTCCGGCGGCCCGCCCGACTGGCCGGCCGCTGTCGCCGCCCTCGAACGCGTGGCCCAGGCTTCGGCGGAAGCGCGTGCCCAGCTCGCCCTCCTCGCGGCGATGGACCTCGACGGCGAGGGCTATCCCACCTCCCGGCCCGCCGCCGAGCCGGTCTCCGCCGCGCCTGACGCCCGGATCGCGCGCGGCCTGCTGAGCGGCGCGGAATGCGCATGGCTCGCGGAGCGCGCCCGCCCCTATCTGCAGCCTTCCGTCGTCGTCGATCCGGCGACCGGCCGGATGGTCCCCAACCCGGTCCGCATCTCCGACGGCGCCGCCTTTGGCGTGCTCCAGGAGGATGTCGTGGTGAGCGCGATCAACCGCCGCATCGCCGCGCTGACCGGGACCGCCTACGCGGCCGGCGAGCCGCTCCAGCTGCTCCGCTATGGCCCGGGCGGCGAGTACAAGGCGCATCTCGACGCCCTGCCCGACAATGCCAACCAGCGCGTCGCCACGGTCATCGTCTATCTGAACGCCGGCTATGAGGGCGGCGAGACATTGTTCTGCCGCACCGGCCTTACGATCCGCGGCGCGCCGGGCGACGCGCTGCTGTTCCGCAACGTCCGCCCGGACGGCGCGCCCGATCCGCTGACCCTCCATGCCGGCCTGCCGCTGCGCCGCGGCGAGAAGCTGATCGCGACCCGCTGGATCCGCGCCGCGCGCTTCACCTTCCCGCCGCCCGAGCCGGCCACCGGCGCGGCCTTGGACGGAGCGGAGTTCGACGGCGGTCAGTCGTAGCCGATCCCCACCCGGCCCCGGCGGACCCAGCGGACGGTCCCGGTGCGCGGCGCCTGCCCCTCGACGGCGACGCCGATCCGCTCCCCCGCCTCGGGCTGCAGCGCGGTCGCGATGGTGATCCCGCCTTCGGAAGCATTCACCACCTCGACCAGGGCCGGCTTGCCGCGCAGCAGGATGGCGGCGCGCTCGACGACGCCCTGGTGGCGTTCGCTGCGCCGCTGCGCCGCCCGCCGCCGCTCGGCCGCCGTGGGGGCGGGCCGAGCGTGCGGATCGCGCCGGCATTCGACCAGCGACACCGGCGCGAGCGCCTCGCCCGCCTCGGCTGCCTTGACCTTGCTCCTGAGCCTGTGCGCCATTCCCCGGGCCTCCTCGCCGAAAAGCCGCATAGCGCAGGTCCGGTGAAGGAAGGTTTAGCGCTCCAGCCGCACCCAGGTCGGCGCGTGGTCGCTGGCTTTCTCGCGGCCGCGATAGGCCTTGTCGACCCCGGCATCGAGCAGCCGGTCCGCCGCCCGCGGCGAGAGCAAAAGATGGTCGATCCGAAATCCCGCGTCCCGCTGCCAGCAGCCGGCCGTATAGTCCCAGAAGGTATAGACCGGACCGTCCGGATGCCGCGCCCGGATCGCGTCGGTCCAGCCCTGGTGGAGGATGGTGCGGAACGCCGCGCGGCTTTCCGGCTGCATCAGCGCGTCGTGCGCCATCGCCCGCGCCGAGAAGACGTCGTCGGGATGGTCGGTGGGGATGACGTTCCAGTCGCCGGCGAGCACGACCGGGGTCTCCTCGGCGAGCAGCTCGGCGGCATGGGCACGCAAGCGGTCCATCCAGGCAAGCTTGTAGGCGAACTTCTCCGTCCCCACCGGATTGCCGTTGGGCAAATAGAGGGACGCGATCGTCACCCCGTCCACCACGGCCTCGATATAGCGGCTGTGCGTATCGTCCGGATCGCCCGGCAGCCCGACCCGCCGCACCTCCGGCTTCGGCCCGCCGACGGGAGTGAGGATCGCGACCCCATTGAACCCCTTCTGCCCGTGCCAGGCGCCGTCATAGCCCGCCGCCCGCACGTCCTCGATCGGAAAGGCCTCGTCGGCGCACTTGATCTCCTGCAGGCAGAGCGCGTCGGGCTTCTCCTCGGCGAGATATTCGACCAGCCGCGGCAGCCGCGCGCGGATGCCGTTCAGATTGTAGGTGACGATCTTCATGCCGGCGGATTCGGCGTGGCGGCGGGAACCTCCTCGGGCCCCTTGGGCAATTCGATGCGGCCGGCGAACAGCTCGTCGAGCCGCTTCCTCGCATGGGCATATTCGTCGCTGAACACGCCCCGGTTGCGGGCGAGCGCGATTTCCTTCGCCATCGCGTCCTTGATCCGGTCGAGCGCGGCGTCGTCGAACACGCCGGCGCGCCTCAGCTCCGCGCAGATCTGGAGGACCGCCGTCGCCGTCACGTGCGCCCGCACGCCGACGAAATCGAGCAGATCGTGGATTCGCCTGTCTTCGCGTTCGGCCATGGCGCGCCTCCTCGGGTCCGATCCGCTCCTTAGGCCGGGAGCGGCGCCGGAGGAAAGCTCAGATGCTGAAGCTGGATCCGCAGCCGCAGCCGGACTGGGCGTTGGGGTTGGTGACCTCGAAATGGGCACCGCCGAGCGTGTCGACGAAGTCGACGGTCCCGCCCTTGACCAGCTCGTGCGTCATCTCGTCGACGACGAGGGTGGCGGCGCCGTAGTCGGCGGCGAGGTCGCCCTCCTCCGCGGCGTCCGCCAGCCCGAACCGGTAGGAGAAGCCGGCGCAGCCGCCGCCTTCGACGGTGAGGCGCAGGATGGCCGGCTTGCCCTGCTTCGCCGCGATCGCCGCGACGCGCGCGGCGGCGGCGGGAGTGAGGGCGATGTCGGGACCTTCGGCCATCGCCCGCAGATAGGGCGCGCGGGCGGCGCCCACAAGCGCGTCAGCTGCGCGTGCGATAGCCGCAGATGATGCCGAACAGGAAGGACATGAACAGGCCGAGCTGTATCTGCCCGCCCGAATCGGACCAGCCGAGCAGCTGCCCGCCGAAGGCGAACAGGCCAATGAACATCATCAACGCCAGACCCGTCAAAGGGAGGCTCCCCAACCGCTCATGCAGCCTCCCCTCTCGCAAAATTAGGTAAACGATCGGTGAATCCTTGTCTGGAAGGCGCGCCTTCTCCATAGCCCCGCTCGTCCCAGCCGGAGCCGGAAGCGATGAAGACCCGCGTCTACGTCACCTTGAAGAACGGCGTCCTCGATCCGCAAGGCAAGGCGATCCACCACGCGCTCGAGGGGCTCGGCTTTGCGGGAGTCAACGACGTGCGCGCCGGCAAGCTGATCGAGCTGGACCTCGATCCGTCGGTCGGCGAGGCGGAGGTCGAGGAGATGTGTCGCAAGCTCCTCGCCAACACCGTCATCGAGAATTTCCGCATCGAGCGCGAAGCGGAGCCGGCGGAGGCGCGGGCTTGAAGAGCGCCGTCATCGTCTTTCCCGGCTCGAACTGCGACCGCGACATGGCCGTCGCGCTCGAAGATGTGACCGGCAATCGGCCCGCGATGGTCTGGCACCGCGAGACGTCGCTCCCCCAGGGCCTCGACCTCGTCGCAATCCCCGGCGGCTTCTCCTACGGCGACTATCTCCGCTCCGGAGCGCTGGCGGCCCGCTCGCCGGTGATGCGCGCGGTGGTCGAGGCGGCGGAGCGCGGAGTCGCCGTCCTCGGCGTCTGCAACGGCTTCCAGATCCTGACCGAGGCGGGCCTGCTGCCCGGCGCGTTGATGCGCAACGCCGGCCTCCACTTCGTCTGCCGCGACGTCGCGCTGACGGTCGAGAACAGCCAATCCGCTTTCACCAGCCGCTATGGCCCCGGCGAGCAGATCATCGTCCCGGTCGCCCATCACGACGGCAATTACCAGGCGGACCACGACACCCTCGACCAGCTGGAAGGCGAAGGCCGCGTCGCCTTCCGCTACGCTGGCGAATGCAACGGCTCGGCCCGCGACATCGCCGGCATCCTTGGCGAGAGCGGCAACGTTCTGGGCATGATGCCCCACCCTGAACGCATGATCGAACCCGCCCACGGCCGCGCCGATGGGCGGCGGCTGTTCGAAGGGCTGCTCGAAGCGCTGGCCTGAACGCGGCGCGGAACGCCCCGCGGGCGGCGCGCGCAACCTCGCCTTGTCTTGGCGCGCGATCGCATGCAGACTTGGGCCGGCTCGTCTCGAGGGGGGAGAAGCAGCTTGGAAGAACAGCCGAAGGTCACCGCGGCGAATTCGCGGCCGCCTGCCGGGAAGCGCAAATGCGGTAACCCCATCGTGTTCGTCCTCGAGCGGGAGCTGAGCGAGGTTCATCTTCTGCTCGACAATGTCACCGCGGATCCACGGCGGGTGGCGACGGACACCACGGCCATCCCTCTCCCCCCGCTTCTTCAGGACGGCAATTGGGTCGAGCGGATCTGCGAGGTCAACTGGCCTCCGGAGGAGGACGAGCAGGGCGCCGCCGACGCGGCCCTCCTCATCACGGCGAAGGATTATCTGAACCGCCTGGCCTGGCCGGCCGACGGCTCGACGATCGCCTTCACCGTGCTCGTCTCCCAGACGGATCCTGGCGTCCAGCAAACCGAGCCCGCACCCGACGGCAGCCGGAGCGCGCCCTCGCGCTGGTCCCTTGCGCGCAGGGCCTATCCCGATCTCGCCAAGGCCGCCCGCCGCTTCCGGATCTGGATCACCCTGCTGAACCTGTTCCTGGTCGTGTGGCTGATCTTCACCTGCTTCCTGTCGTGGGACGTGGCGTTCGGGAACGCGGCGCTGCGGGAATATACGGCGGCCGCGGCGGCGTTCGCGGAGGCGCGGACGGTGACGAGCAACGCACCGCCCAAAGGGGGGGTGCAGCCCGGACCCTCCACGGCCGGGCTGAGCCCGAGCGGCGCCCCAGGTGCCAAGGGCCGCGAGGAGAATGCGGCGAGCGCCGTCGAGAACCAGTGCGACAACGCCACCGACGCCGCCCGGAGCGCGGAGGCCGAGCCGGACTACGCGCACCAGCCGACCACCTGCTGGGGCGTGATGCGCGCCCGGCACACGCTCGCGCTCACCGAGGTGCGGCTGCGCGAGTGGCTGGGCCCGTGGCAGTGGCTCATCCACACCAGCAAGGCGGAGGGGGATGGGGCGTCGGCCGCGTCGCGCTTCGTGACCATCATGGCGACCTCGGTCCTCCCCGTCCTGTACGGCATCCTGGGCGCCTGTGCCGCCGTGGTGCGCAGGCTCTCGGGCAAGATCCGCCGGAGCGAGCTCGGGCCGCGCGACCTCGGCCTCTCCCTCCAGCAGCTGGCGCTCGGCGCCGTGGTCGGGGCGTGCATCAGCTTGTTCATCACCGAGCCGGGCGACAAGGCGGCGTTGATCGGCCCGGTCGGTCTGTCGGGGTCCGCCATCTCCTTCATCGCCGGATTCGGGGTCGAGCAGGTGTTCGAGGCGTTGCAGGCGCTGATCTCGCGCATCTTCGATATCGCTCCGATCGGCGGCCGCCGACCGGAGAAGGCTGCCCAGGCGACGGAGCATTGAACTCGCCTTCCCCGGCGGCCACGAGAGACGATCCCGCACGCTCGTCGCCTAGAACATAAAAAGAACTTTCCTACATCGGAACGATGCTCCATGATCGTCGGGTGAGCGAGTCGGACCCATTTCCTCTCCCCCCGCGCCTGGCCGAGCTGGCGAAGGATCTGCCGCATGCGGGGCTCCGCTTCGAGGCCGTGCCGGTCCGCGGACGGAGCGACGGGTGGACCGCAGCGCGCCAGAAGGCCTTCATCGTGCGCCTCGCGCTCTGCGGGTCGGTCAACGCGGCGGCGGAAGCGGTCGGGATGACGCGGCGCAGCGCCTACAAGCTGCGCGAGCGTCCTGGATCGGAAAGCTTCGCCGCCGCCTGGGGCGCGGCTCTCGACTATGGCCGCGGGAGGCGGCTCGATCACGCCATCGAGCGGGCGGTGCTCGGGGAAGTGCGGCCGGTCTTCTACCGCGGCCGTCGATGCGGGGAGCAGGTTCGCTTCTCCGATGGCCTCTCCATCGCCGTGCTCAACGCGATGGGTCCCGAGAGCCCGCTGGGAGGCGCTGAAAACAAAGGGTTTTCTGCGCACGACTCGGGGACTTTTGGGAACTTTGGAATGCCCCCCGGCGGTGCTGCGCGGCGGGGCGGGAGGAGAACGCGATGTCGCTGATCAGGCTCGCCGCTTGCCTGCTCGCCCTTGTGGTACCCGCCTTTTCCGCGGCCGCGCCGCCGCCGCCGGTCAGCTTCGCGCTGTGGCCCGATTGGGCGCTCGCCGCCGACCCACGTCGCGCCGAGCCCGAGGTCGCGCAGGATTATTGGGTCCGCAACGTCCACAAGCCGTCGGTGACGGTCTTCCAGCCCGACCCGCGGCACCGGAACGGCGCGGCGATCGTCGTTTTTCCGGGCGGCGGTCACAAGATCATCGTGTGGACCACTGAGGGCACCAGGGTCGGCGAGGCGCTGATCCGCTACGGCCTCACCGTGTTCGTGGTGAAATACCGCCTCGCCAATGAGGAAGGGTCGAAGTTCAGCGTCGATCGCGAGGCGGCCTGGGATGCGCGGCGCGCCGTGCAGTGGGTCCGCGCCCATGCCGGCGACTATGGCATCGATCCGTCCCGCGTCGGCGCGATGGGCTTCTCGGCCGGCGGCGAGCTCGTCTCCCTCATCGCCGACAATCCCGAGCCCCCGGATCCCCTGGCGGCGGTGGCAAGCCGGCTTCCGCCCGACGCGGTCGGCCGCCAGAGCGCGCGCCCCGATTTCCAGATCCTCGTCTTCCCCGGCCCCAAGGGCATACCGGGCAAGGCGATAGACAAGGCCCCGCCCGCCTTCATCGTCGCCGGCTCGCGCGACGAATGCTGCGCCGCGCCCGCGGTGGCGCTCTACGAGCAGCTGCGCAAGGCCGGCGTCTCGGCCGAGCTCCACATGTTCGCGGAGGCAGGCCACGCCTTCAACCTCGACGAATCGGACCGCATCGCGATCCTCCACTGGCCGGACCGCCTCGCCGACTGGCTGGCCGACGGCGGGTGGCTTGATGCTCGTCCTCAGGGGACAGCCTATCTGGCTGTCCCCGCTCCAGCGCCGCAAAAGGGGACAGCCAGATAGGCTGTCCCCGGCAATTCACTCCGCCGTCCCCGGCTCGGCCTGCTTGCGGTGCATCTCGGCGGTGACCTTCTCGGGCAGCACGCCGGAGGCCAGCACCTGGGCCTTGTTCATGAGGCCGTGGACGACCGACGCCTCGCCCTTCATCATCGCGTCCCAGCCGGTGCGGGCGACGTCGGCGGGGTCGTCCTTGGGGGCGGTGCCAACCTTTGTGTCCATCATGTCGGCGCGCTCGAAGAAATGGGTGTCGGTCGCGCCGGGCTTGAGACAGGTGACGGTGACGCCGCTGTCCTTGAGCTCGTTGCGGAGCGCCGCGGCGAAGCTGTCGATGAACGCCTTGGAGCCGTTGTAGACCGCCTGGAACGCACCGGCGAGGTGGCCGGCGATCGAGCCGGTGAACAGGATCCGCCCTTCGCCCCGCGCCGCCATCGCCTTCGCGACCGGCTGGACGAGGAGCAAGGTGCCGGTGACGTTGGTGGCGATGACGTGCCGCCACTCGCGCGGGTCCTGATCGAGGAAGGCGCGGCCGAGGCCGTGGCCGGCATTGGCGAGGAGCAGGTCGACGGGCCGCCTGCCGGCGGCGTCGAGGAGGCGCCTGACGCCCTCCTCGGTGGCGAGGTCGGCCTCGACCGACTGGACCTCGACTCCCATGCCCTTGAAGGCGGCGGAGGCGTCGACCAGCGGCTCGTCGGCGGCGACCAGCAGGTCGTAGCCTTCCTCCGCCGCGATCCTCGCGAGCTCGTAGCCGATCCCGCTCGAGGCACCGGTGACGATGGCGAACTTGCGCTCAGTCATGCTCAATCTCCTTCCCCGCGCCAACCGCGCCCCGGCGGCGAAGTTCCGCGCCGAAAGAGGCACTTGGTCGCAGCCCGCGGGCGGCTTACAGCACCGGCCATGGCGTTCCTGCAGCGTGCGATCGAGGCCCAGGTCCACCGCCTCGTCGGCTTCGGCGAAGGCGCGACCGACCTCGACAACCCGCCCGGAGACCCCGGCCTGTTCGGCCCCGGCTCCGCCGCCTGGCGGGTGCACAGCGACTTCACCGCGATGATCACAGGCGGCATCGCCGCGCTCTTCCTGCAGATGCTTCATCCCCGCGCCCTCGCCGGCGTCTGGGACCATTCGCGCTGGCGCGAGGACACGTTCGGGCGCCTCAAGCGCACCGCCCAGTTCGTCGGCGGCACGACCTACGGCGGCACCGCCGAGGCCGAGCGCCTCATCGCCAAGGTGCGGTCCATCCACGCCCGCGTCCACGGCACGCTCCCCGACGGCACGTCCTACAGCGCCGAAGATCCCGACCTTCTCGCCTGGGTCCACGTCACCGAGATGCGCTGCTTCCTCGAGGCGCGGCGCCGCTACGGCCCCGGCGGCCTCGAGCCCGGCGACACGGACCGCTACTTCGCCGAGACCGCAGTGATCGCGCGCAAGCTCGGCGCGACCTGGCTGCCCGAGACGCTCGCCGAGGCGGACGCCTATCTCGAGCGCGTCCGTCCGGAGCTGTGCTTCGACGACCGCACCCGCCAGGTCGCCGACGCCCTCCTGCGCCAGTCTGCACCCAATCCGCTTGTCGCGCCGGCCGGGCGGCTGTTCCTGCGCGCCGGCATCGCCCTTCTCCCGGCCTGGGCGGCGGAGATGCACGGCTTCTCCCGGCCGGCTTTGGCGCCGCTCTCCGCCTGGTCGCTCCGCCGTCTCGCCGGCGCGCTGCGCTGGGCGATCCGCGACGGCTCCCCGGCGCGCGGCCTGCGCCGCGCCGCCGCGCTCGACAAGTCCGGGGCGCCGCGCCACAACGCCGCGACAGGGGAGAAAGCATGACCATCGGCGCACAGCTCCAGTCGCTCACCCGGGCGCAGCGCAGCTCGATCCTCGCCAGCTATCTCGGCTGGACCCTCGACGCGTTCGACTTCTTCCTGATGGTCTTCATGCTGTCCGCCATCGCGAGGGATTTCGGCACCGACGTCAAATCCGTCTCCCACGGCGTCTTCCTCACCCTCGCCGCGCGGCCGCTCGGCGCCTTCGTCTTCGGCCTGCTCGCCGACCGGTTCGGGCGGCGGCCGATCCTGATGATCGACATCCTGCTCTTCTCCGCCCTCGAATTTGCCTCCGGGTTCGCGCCGACCTTGTGGAGCCTGCTGGCGCTACGCTTCCTGTTCGGCATCGCCATGGGCGGGGAATGGGGCATCGGCTCCTCGCTCGTCATGGAGAGCATCCCGCCGAAGCTGCGCGGCCCCGTCTCCGGCCTGCTCCAGAGCGGCTATCCGTCCGGCTATCTGCTCGCCAGCGTCGTCTACTTCCTGCTGTTCGACACGATCGGCTGGCGCGGCATGTTCATGGTCGGCGTCGCGCCGGCCCTCTTCGTCATCTTCATCCGCATGCGGGTCGAGGAGAGCCCGGTCCACGAAGTTCATCGCGCGCGCTCCGAGGGCAACATCCTGCGGCCGCTCGGCGAGCTGGCGCGCAACTGGCAGGTCGCGCTCTACCTCGTGCTGCTGATGGCGGCGTTCAACTCGCTCAGCCACGGCACGCAGGATCTCTATCCGACCTTCCTCCAGAAGCAGCACCATTTCGATACCCACACGACCGGCCTCCTTGCGATCATCGGCAATGTCGGGGCGATCGTCGGCGGGATCAGCTTCGGCATCCTTTCGGAGCGGATCGGCCGCCGCCGCGCGATCGTGCTGGGCGCGCTCCTCGTCCTCCCGGTCATTCCGCTCTGGGCCTGGGCAGCGACTCCGCTGCTGCTCGCGCTCGGCGCCTTCCTGATCCAGGTCGCGGTCCAGGGCGCCTGGGGGATCGTGCCGGTGCATTTGAACGAGCTGTCGCCCGGGCGGGCGCGGGGAACCTTTCCCGGCTTCGCCTATCAATTGGGCAATCTCGCGGCCTCGTGGAACGTGGTCTTCCAGACCTCGATCGCCGAGAGCCGGCACGACGATTACGGCCTCGCACTCGCCATCTTCGCGGGCGGCGCGGCGATCGCCGTCGCGGCGCTGAGCTGGCTCGGCCCCGAGCGGCGGGACGTCGATTTCGTGGAGGAGGCGAAGCGGACGTGAAGGCGACCATCTATCACAATCCCAATTGCGGGACGTCGAGGAAGACGCTCGACATCCTGCGCGAATCCGGCGCCGAGGTGACGGTGATCGAATATCTGAAGGCGCCGCCGAGCCGCGAGGAGCTGAAGCGCCTCTACGCGGCCGCCGGCATCTCGCCGCGCGAAGGCCTGCGGGCGAAAGAGGAGGCCGCGGCGCCGGTGCGCGACGCGGACGACGAGACGGTGCTCGACACGATGATGGCGAACCCTGTCCTCATCGAACGCCCGCTGGTGGAGACCGACAAGGGCGTCCGCCTCTGCCGCCCGCAGGACAAGGTGCGCGAGATCCTGTGACCGAGCCTGCCCGCCTCTACATCCGCCCCGAGGCGCCGAACGCGCTCAAAGTGCTCATCTTCCTTGCCGAGCGCGGCCTCAAGCTCGCGACGACCGACGTCGCGACGCTGACGGGCGAGGCCTTCGCCGCTGTGAGCCCGCTGGGCCAGGTGCCGGTGCTGGTCACCGAGAGCGGCCTCACCGTCACCGAATCGCTGACCATCTGCCAGCATCTCGACGCCGCCTCGCCAGGCCCGTCGCTGTTCGGAAAGGATCTCGAGGAGCGCACGCGGGTCGCGATGTGGGAGCGGCGCGCCGAGTTGATGCTGTTCGATGTCTGCATCGAATATGGGCACCACACGCAGCCCATCTTTGCCGGCAGGCTCGCGCAATTCCCGGACTGGGCAAAGGCGCACGCCGCGAAGGCGGCGCCGATGCTGGCGCTGATGGAGGCGCAACTCGCCGCCGAGCGCTTCCTCGCCGGCCCCGCTTTCTCAATGGCCGACATCACCGCCTATCTCGGCATGGGCGGGCTGGCCTTGTGGGGAGCCCTGCCCGCGGCGCCGGGTCCTGCCGTCCAGCGATGGATGGGGGAGATCGGCGCGCGCCCGAGCATGGCACCGCTGCAAGGCATCGCCGATCGGTTCCGGCCCGCCTGAGGCGTACGAAGCCGGTTGACGGGCTGCCCCCGGCGCGCACATTCGCCCGATGGCGGTGATCGACCCGGACGTGCTGCTCCGCGCCTATGCGATCGGCGTCTTCCCGATGTCGGACAGCCGCGACGCCGAGGAGGTGTTCTGGGTCGAGCCGAAGCGGCGGGCGGTGATCCCGCTCGATGCGCTCAAGGTCTCCCACTCGCTGCGCAAGACGATTCGCTCCGACCGTTTCGAGGTCTCGGCGGACGCTGCCTTCGAAGAGGTGATCCGCCGCTGCGCCGACCGGCCCGAGACGTGGATCAACACGCCGATCGAGGAGAGCTTCGTCCGCCTCCACGCCCTCGGCTTCGCCCATTCGATCGAGTGCCGGCACGACGGCGCGCTGGTCGGCGGCCTCTACGGCGTGGCGCTCGGCCGCGCCTTCTTCGGCGAAAGCATGTTCTCCGCGGAGACGGACGCCTCGAAGGTGGCGCTGGCGTGGCTCGTCGCGCGGCTCAAGGCCGGCGGCTACACGCTTCTCGACTGCCAGTTCATGACCGAGCACCTGCGCAGCCTCGGCGCGGTGGAGATCAGCAAGAAGGACTATCTGGGGCTGCTGTCCGCTGCCGTGTCTACCGCCGTGGCCGTGGGCGGCAGTGTGGGACGTGCCGGCGCCGCGGGCGAGGGCTTGCGCACCGGCGACTTCGGCGCGCTCGACCGGTTGCTCGCGGCGGAATTGGCGGCGCCCGGCGGCGGCGCCTCGTCGCCGGGCCGTTTCATCGCGCAGCTCTTGGGCGTCACGTCGTAGATCGGGTGCTCGACCACGTTGAGCGACGGCGTCTCCTTGTAGAGCCAGCCGGAGAAGACGCGGCGGTAGCGGTCCTGCGCGTCGTGCGGCTCCTTGACGTCGAGCTGGACGAACGCGCCGGTCAGCCGCTGCGCCTCCCAGGAGGCGGTCGTCTCGCAGGCGCGCAGCCGGACGATGGCATCGCCCACCCGCACCGCCTGGCCCGGCTTCAGCGTCAGTTCCTGCGAGATGCCGTTGCGCTTGTTGAGGAACAGCAGGGTAGCGACGCGCTGGGGCATGGGCGTGGTGCCGGGGACTTCGGCCGTCACGGTCTGCGGCACGTCGACGGTGCGGGCGCCGTTGCCGGCGGCGGCGTTCTGCCCGCCGCCCTTGTCGCACGCCGAGAGCAAGGCGGCGGCCGCGAGGCCGAGCAGCAGCGGCCGCGGCGTCATCCCGCGTCCGGAGTCCAGGCCTCGTAGTCGCCGCTGGCGGCGGCGCGCCGGCCGCCGCGCTCGATCGCGCCCGAGGGACGATAGGCGGCGGGCGTGCCGGTGAGGTTGCCGGTCGCCGGCTTTAGGAACTTGGGCGGCGGCGGCAGCGCCTCGTCGGGCGTGCCGGCGATCTGGTGGTGCATCCAGGCGTGCCAGTCGGGCGGGATGCGGGCGGCGTCGTTGAGGCCGTTATAGACGACGAAGCGGCGGCCGCCTTTCTTCGCCTCGTAATAGACGTTGCCCAGTTCGTCGGTACCGACCTTGCGCGCGGTGCGCCAGATTTCGAGCGACGTGCCGAGCGTCGCGCCGTCCCACCAGGTGAAGATCTTCTTGAACAGGCCCATGGCCGCCCGCCTAGCGCCGATGCGCGATCCCGCGCAAGCGTTCAGCGCGGCGGGGGCGAGTCCGCGAACGCCTGCAGGGCGTAGAAGGCGACCGGAATGGCGGTGGCGAGCCGCCACGTCTCCTCCGACGCCATCTTGCCGAACCAGAAGGAGACGGTGCCGTCGCTCCGGTGCTCGACATGCAGCGGCTCGAAGCCGGCCTGGGCGAACAGAAGCGCCGCTTCCTCGGCATGCTCTGGCCGCACGCGGATGCGCGCGCCCACGGCGTCTTCGGGCGGAGGGTTTGCAGGCACGTCAGCGCGGCTCGATCTCGACGGCGAGCGGGCCCTTCCGGCCCTGGGCGATCCGGGCATTGAGCGGCTCGTCGGGGAGGAGATCGGAAAGCCCGCCGCGGCGCACCGTCTCCATGTGGACGAATATGTCCTGATCGTCCTCGCCCTCCTCGCGCACCACGAAGCCGTAGCCCTTGAGGCGGTTGAACCATTTGACCCGCACCGGCTCGAACGCGCCGGCTTCGTCGAGGAGGGCGGCCGGATCGACCCGTTCGCCGCGCGGAACAGCGGCGGGCCGGGCCGGCTCCGCCGCCACCGCCGTCGAAAGATCGATCGAGAGCACCTTGCGCGCCTGCAGCCCGCGCTCCTGGTGCGCGACGAGGCATTCGACGCCGGCGCCTTCGGGAAGGCTGCGGCGGTCATGCTCCTTGAGCACGCTGAAGTGGATGAGCACGTCGCCCTCCACATCGTCGCTGACGAGGAAGCCGAAGCCGCGGGTGGCGTCGAACCACTTCATGGTGCCGGAGACGCGGACGAGGCCCTCTTCCTCCGACGCGGCTTCTCCTTCGCCGGGTGCGTCCGCGGCGGGATCTTCCGATCGCAATTGCCGGCGCGACGTCATGAACGGCCGATCCAAACTGAGTTCCGGGGGAGGACTATCACGGGTTTCGCGCCGTTGTGAACTGTTTCCACGGACATTTTAGAAGCTGTCCGGATCAGGGACCTCCCCCGGCGGAGCGGCGAGGATGCGCCGGACCAGGTCGGCGCGATGGCCGGCGCGCAGCATCGCCGCCATCGCCTTCTCCCGCTGCGGCCGGTCCGGAACGACGGTGGCATAGGGGCCGAGACCGCGGCGCTCGGCGAAGCGCAGGGCGGCGGCGAAGGCCTGCGCCCCCGCCTCGTCGCGCGCGTCGGTCGCGTCCTCCTCGGCGATGCCGGCGGCGAGCAGCGCGTCGCGCACGCGCCGCTCGCCATAGCCGCGGCGCAGCAGCGACGAGGCCTTGGCGTTCGCGAAGGCGCGATCGTCGACATAGCCGAGGTCTGCGAAGTGCGCGACCAGTCGTTCCACCGGTGGCGCCCCCGACCCCGCCCAGCCGCGTTCGCGCACCTTCCGGCGCAGATAGGTTTCGAGCTTGGCGCGCGTCGTCGCATAGCGGCCGGCATAAGAAAGGCCGAGGCGCTCGAGCCCCTCCTCGTCGAGCGGCAACCGGGGGTTTCGCTGGGGTTCAGCTTTCACGCGCCATGATTGTGCCACAGTCGAACCCGATGATAAACGCCCGCTTACCATGCCGCCGGCTGCAGCCGTGGCGCCGGATTCGTCCGGCCAGAAACGATGAGGTAGCTTGAGATCGTGCCGGAAACCCTGACGCCGACACCGACCGCCGACCCCAATCCCCGCCGCTTCGCCGACTTCGATACCCTCGGGCAGGCGCTCGATTATGCGGCGAAGGGCGTGCGCGGCCTCAACTTCCACGATCCGCGCGGCGTGCTGGTCCGCGCCTATCCGTATGCCGAGCTGCGCGAGGACGCGCTGGCGGCGGCGCGGCGGCTGATCGCCCGCGGCGTGAAGCCCGAAGACCGCATCGCCCTCATCGCCGAGACGGGGGCGGAATTCGCCGCCCTCTTCTTCGGCGCGGTCTATGCCGGCGCCTGGCCGGTGCCGCTTCCCCTCCCCACCTCCTTCGGCGGGCGCGATTCCTATATCGACCAGCTGACGGTGCAGCTGAATAGCGCCGACCCCTCCTGCCTTTTCTACCCCGCGGAGCTTGCCAGCCTCGCCGGCGCCGCGGCCGAGGCGGCCGGCGTCGAAGGCCTCGTCTGGGAGGAATTCGCCAACCAGCCGGCGCCCGACGCGCCGCTTCCGCAGGCCTCGCCCGAGGACATCGCCTACCTGCAATATTCGAGCGGCTCGACCCGCTTCCCGCACGGCGTCGCCGTGACCCACCGGGGCCTGCTCGAAAATCTCGCCGCGCACAGCCACGGCATGGAGGTGGTCGACACGGACCGCTGCGTCTCCTGGCTGCCCTGGTACCACGACATGGGCCTGGTCGGCTGCCTGCTCTCGCCGGTCGCCAACCAGGTCTCGACCGATTATCTCAAGACCGAGGATTTCGCCCGCCGCCCGCTCGCCTGGCTCGACCTCATCAGCCGCAACAACGGCACCACCCTCTCCTACTCGCCCACCTTCGGCTACGACATCTGCGCGCGCCGCATCGGCAGCCAGTCCAAGGTCTCCGAGCGGTTCGATCTCTCGCGCTGGCGCGTCGCCGGCAACGGCGCCGACATGATCCGGCCCGACGTCATGCAGGCCTTCGTCGACGCGTTCCACGAGGCGGGTTTCAACGCCAAGTCATTCCTTCCTTCCTACGGCCTCGCCGAGGCGACGCTCGCCGTCTCGATCATGCCGCCCGGCGAGGGCATCGTCGTCGAGCTGGTCGAGGAGACCACCCTCGCCGGCGACGGCAAGGTGCATCGGGACCGGCCGCAGCGCTACCGCGCCATCGTCAATTGCGGCCGCCCGGCGCGGGGCATGGAGATCCAGATCCGCGAGGAAGACGGCACGCCGCTCCCCGACCGGCAGATCGGCAAGGTGTGGTGCCGCGGCACCTCGGTAATGGTCGGCTATTTCAGGGACGAGGAAGCGACCAGCGCCTGCATGGACGCCGACAAATGGCTCGACACCGGCGACATGGGCTACATGTCCGGCGGCTATCTCTACATCGTCGGCCGCGCCAAGGACATGATCATCATCAACGGCAAGAACCACTGGCCGCAGGACATCGAGTGGGCGGTGGAGCAGCTGCCCGGCTTCAAGGCCGGCGATATCGCCGCCTTCTCGATCACCACCGCGGGCGGCGAGGAGACGCCGGCAGTGCTCGTCCAGTGCCGCACCTCGGACGCCGAGGAGCGCGGGCGGCTGCGCGACGCCATCCGCGAGCGCGTCCGCGCCATCACGGGGATGAACTGTGTCGTCGAGCTCGTCCCGCCAAGGACGCTGCCCCGCACCAGCTCCGGCAAGCTCAGCCGCGCGAAGGCGCGCAGCCTCTACCTGACCGGCGAAATCCAGCCCTACGACATCGCAGCATAGGCCGAAGGGCGGACGGCGACCCGCCTCTTGCGCGCCTCCGGCTCCCCGGTTAACGGGAGGTCGGCCTAGGAGTGTAGCTCAGTCCGGTTAGAGCATCGGTCTCCAAAACCGAGGGTCGTGGGTTCGAATCCCTCCACTCCTGCCACGCCGCAGCGAGACGGTCGGCGCAGCCGACGCGAAGCCCGCAGGCGGCCTGCGCACAGCGACAGGACCGACCTGACGGGATTTAGTCCCGTGGCGGCCACCGGAAAACACCCGCCCTTGCCTCCGCGCGCCCGGCTCGCTATCTCGCCTCTCTCCCATGCAGGACAGAAGCTCGGCCGACCGGCGCTCCGGTCCCGGGCGGCTGCCCCTAACCGAATTGCCCACGAAGGACGCGCCGCTTATGGCCAAAGTCAGCCCGGTCGAATTCTTCCGACAGGTCCGCGCCGAATCGGCGAAGATCGTCTGGCCGACCCGCAAGCAGACGGTGACGACCGGCATCATGGTCCTCATCATGACGACCATCCTCGCGGTCTTCTTCTTCGGCGTCGACAGCGCCTTCCAGGGCATCGTCCACCTGCTGTTGCGGATGGTGAGCTGAGCCCGGAAGCCGCGAGCGACGAGGGGGGAGACGAGGCCGGCCGGACGCGCTAAGAAGCCGTTTCGCCGACATCGACACAGGAAACGAGGCGGCGCCCCGGCGTCCCGCACGAGACGAGAGACAGGAAGCTAGAGTGTCCCGCTGGTACATCATCCACGCTTATTCGGGCTTCGAGAACAAGGTTCGCGACGCCATCCAGGCCGAAGCCACGCGCCTCGGCCTCGAGCAGCTGGTCGAGGCCGTCGAGGTCCCGACCGAGAAGGTCACCGAGGTCCGCCGCGGCAAGAAAGTGACGAGCGACCGCAAGTTCTTTCCCGGGTACGTGCTCGCGAAGCTGAACATGAACGACGACGTCTACCACCTCGTCAAGAACACGCCGAAGGTGACCGGCTTCCTGGGCTCTTCGGGCAAGCCCCAGCCGATCAGCGACGCCGAGGCGGCCCGCATCCTCAACACCAAGGAGGAGGCCGCCGCCGCGGCGCCCAAGACGAAGATCAACGTCGACTATGAGATCGGCGACAGCGTCAAGGTGCTCGACGGTCCGTTCGCGAGCTTCAACGGCCTCGTCGAGGAGCTCGATTTCGACCGCGGCCGCGTCAAGGTCGGCGTTTCCATCTTCGGCCGCGCGACGCCGGTCGAGCTGGAGTTCGAGCAGGTCGAACGCGTCAAGTAATCGTTCCGAGCCGATCCGCGCCACAATTCCTCAGGGCGTCGCGGCGGGCCTGTAGAGAAAGTCGAAGGAGGGTTGCCAATGGGCGCCGCCATCGACCGAGGTCTCGCCCTTCTGGCGGACGGCGCCCCCCGGCTCGCGCGTGTAGGTCATCCGGACGGTCGCGCCCTTGCCGCCTCCGAGCACGCCCGGCCACCAGCCGGTGAGCACCATCCGGCCCGGCGACGCCTCGCCCTTGAACTCGACCCGCGCGCCGCTGGAATCGATCCAGGTCTGGCGCCAGGCCTTCTCCTCCGGCACGAACGCGCTGAGGCTGCCGCCTCCGCCGCCGGTGAGCGGCATCCAGTTCTCGCGAATGGCGCAGCCGGCATAGAGCCGCTCGATCAGGCTGTGCGCCACCAGCTTGTCGGACCCGGCCGGGTACACATCCCAGCGGCCGACCCAGAAGTCGAATGCCCGATGCTGTTCGCTGGCGCAGGCAGGAGGCTTGGGCGCGGGCGCAGCCCCGCCCCCGTTCTGGGCTGCCGCGGGAGCGAAGGCGATGCAGGCAGCGGCGAGCAGGACGGTGCGAGTCATCATCCACTCTCCTCCGTGACGGTTACTGGGCCAGGATCTTCTTCGCCCGCTTGATCTGCTCGCGCACGCGGTCCGGGGCAGTACCGCCGTAGCTGGTGCGGCTGCTCACCGACGCGTCGACGGTGAGGACGCAAAGCACGCGCGCGTCGAGACGCGCGTCCACGTCTCGCAACGCCTCCAGCGGCAGCTCGGCAAGGGTGCAGCCGCCCTCTTCCGCAATCTTCACGACGCGGCCGGTGATGTGGTGGGCCTCGCGAAACGGCACGTCCGCCTCGCGCACCAGCCAGTCGGCAAGGTCGGTGGCGGTGGAAAAGCCCGCTTCGGCGGCGGCGCGCATGCGGGCGGTATCGAATTGCGTGGCCTCGGTCATGCCGGCGAGCGCCTGGAGCGAGAGCATGAGCAGGTCGTGCGCCTCGAAGACCGGCGGCTTGTCGTCCTGCATGTCCTTAGAATATGCGAGCGGCAGCCCCTTCATCGTCATCACGAGCGACACCATCGCGCCGGCGATGCGGCCGGCATGGCCGCGCACCAACTCGGCCGCGTCCGGATTGCGCTTCTGCGGCATGATCGACGAGCCGGTCGAAAAGGCGTCGGGGAGGCGGACGAAGCCGAAGGGCTGGCTCGCCCAGACGATGAGCTCCTCCGCCAGCCGGGAGAGATGGAGACTGCACTGCGTGGCGGCCATCAGGTAATCGAGGGCGAAGTCGCGGTCGGAGACGCTGTCGAGCGAGTTGGCGGTGGGACCGTCGAAGCCGAGCGCTGCGGCGGTCGCCTCACGATCGATCGGAAAGCCGGTGCCGGCGAGCGCGGCGGCGCCGAGCGGGCATTGGTTGAGCCGCGCCCGCGCGTCCGCGAAACGCGAGCGGTCGCGCCGCAGCATCTCGTAATAGGCCATGAGATGGTGGCCCAATGTCACCGGCTGCGCCGCCTGGAGGTGGGTGAAGCCGGGCATGACGCTGTCCGCATGCTGCTCGGCGCGGGCGACGAGCACCCGCTGGAAGGCGAGGAGCGCTTCGTCCACTTCGTCGACGGCGTCGCGGACCCACAATTTGAAGTCGGTCGCGACCTGATCGTTGCGCGATCGGGCGGTGTGCAGGCGCCCCGCCGGCTCGCCGATCAGCTCCGCGAGCCGCGCCTCGACATGCATGTGGATGTCCTCGAGCGCCGGATCCTCGGGCACGCCCTTGAGGCCGTACTCGTCCTCGATCCGCTCCAGCCCCTCGGCGATCGCGCTCTCGTCCTCCTCGGAGACGATGCCCTGCGTCTCGAGCATCGCCACATGGGCGAGGCTGGCGGCGATGTCCTGTCGCCACAGCCTCTTGTCGAAGCCGATCGATGCGTTGATCTCGCGCATCAGCGCGGAGGGACCGCCGGCGAAGCGGCCGCCCCACATCAGGTTCGCGCTGTCGTCCGCCTTGGCGATGGTTCGTCTCCTCTCGCCTCGGGGGATAGGCAAATGGCGCCGCCGTCACAAGCGACGCGCGCCGGACGCGGGCCACGCCCAGATGGAGAAGGGGCGCCGCGGCCTGCCGCGACGCCCCTCCTGCGTCTCTCCGTACGGCCCTTAGCGGGTCGCGATGTTCAGCGTCAGCACGAACGCCCGCGGGGCGCCGATCTGCACGAACGGGATCGTGGTGTTGAGCAGCTGGCCGCCGAAATTGCCGACGTACAGCTTGTCGAACACGTTGGTGACGTTGAACTGCAGATAGGTGCCGTTGTTGAACCCGGCGAAGCCGAGCGGCAGGCGGGCACCCAGGTCGACCAACGTGTAGGCCGGAACCTTCGCGTTGTAGACCTGACGGCCGCCGGTGATCAGCGGCAGGTTCACGTCGTCGACGTAGCGCGGACCGGTCCGCTTCGCCTGGAGACGCAGCTCGAGCGGACCGAGGTTCGCCTGGGCAGCGCCGCCGAACGTGTAGATCGGAGCGCCCGATTCACGGCGCCCGGCCGTCAGCGCGCACGCCGTGGTGCTGGGGTTGGCGCCGTTGCAGTCCGCCGCGACCGCGGTCCCGGAGATCTGCACGTTGTTCTTGATCTTCGACCACAGATACGAGCCGTAGACGTAGAGCTGCAGCTGCGGGATGATCTGGTACGACACGCTGGCGTCGATGCCGTGCTTGTCGACCCTTCCGAGGTTGCGGAAGACGGTCAGCTGCAGGTCCGGATCGAAGGCCGAGGCGAGGCGGTTCTGGAAGATGGTGTACCAGAAGGACGCCTGCGCGATCAGCTTGCCCGAGCGGTAACGCGCGCCGATATCGAAATTGTCGGTGGTCTCCGGCTTCGGCTTCGCGTTGGGGTTGTCCGGCGCGAAGAAGAAGTTGTTGTAGAGGTTGTCCGTGCTCGGCACCTGCAGGCCGCGCGAATAGTTCGCGAAGACGGCGGCGTTGCTGGTCAGGTCGAACAGCAGGCCGACGTTCGGCAGCACCGCATCGTAGGTGAGCCGGCGGTGCTGCGGGCCCTGGACGGGCTGCGCCGCGCCGGCGACGGTCACGGTCGGGTTGAACTGCTGGTAGGCGGCCAGGCCGGTCGAGTTCGCGCCGAAGCACTCGACGAAACCGCTGGCGCTGGAGGTCAGGCAGTTGTTCTGGAGGTCGCGCACGAAGTGCGGCGCGCGAACGCCGAGGTTCACCGTCAGGCGGCGGTCGAAGAACTCGCCGCGATATTCGGCGCCCACCTGCTCGAGCAGGGCGATCGAACGACGGTCGCGCTTCTGCAGGACGTCGCCGTTCGCCGCGACGATCGGGTCGTTGACCGGGAAGGCCTGGAACGGCTCGCCGTTGATCTCGAGCAAGCCCGTCTCGCCGGTCTGGCGGTGAAGGCCGCGGTCGTAGGAGGCGATGAGACGCACCGTCTGGGTCTCGGTGAAATCGTAACGCAGCGACGCGTTGACGCCCCAGCGGTTGGTGCGGGTCTGGCTCGGTGCGAAGACGCGGATCGTGTCGAGCAGGTCCCCGTCGCCGTTGAGGTCGCGGCCGAAATAGGGCGTGCCGCCGAGATAGCCGATCTGGCAGCTCGTGTTCGCCGGGGGCGTCTTCGAGACGCACTGGTTCGGCGTGGCGGTGCCGCCGGCCGGGTTGACGTCGCGCAGGCCCTCCTGGGCGACCACCGTGCCGCCGCCATTGGCCTTCACCCACTGGAAGCTGGGATCGACGGTGAGGACCAGGTGGTCGGCGAGCGTGAAGCGCGACTGCGCACGGACGTTGCCGGTGTCGGACGGGTTCAAGCGCTCCTCGAACGCGCTGCCGCAGGTGTTCGCGGCGTCGGCGACGCCGGGACGGGCCACCGTGTTGATCGTGCAGCGCGCGACCGTGTAGTTGCGCTCCGCCTTGGTCAGCGGGAAACGGTTGGTGGAGTCGGAGCCGACCACGCGCGGCGCCGAATTGGTCGACGACTGGGTGAGGTCGGTGCGCAGCGGCAGTGAGCCGAAGAAGTTGTTGCGGTTCTGGTTGTAGTGCACGCCCAGCATGATGAAGTCGCCGCTGTGGGCGAGCGGTTGGTACAGCACCGCATTGTACTGCTGCTTGTAGATCTTGCCGCGGTGGCCGTAGACATTGTCGTTGGTGGCCATGCTGGCGGAGCCCCAGGCGCGGGTGCCGAACGATGTGAAGTTGCCAGTGTCAACCACGCCGAAGGTGCGGAAATAATTGCCGCCGTCGAACCAACCGTAGGAGCCCTGCATGCGAGCCGTGAACGTCTCATAGGGCCGGCGCGAGCGGTAGTTGACGGTGCTGCCCGTCGCGGCGGCCGTCGGGCTGTCGACGTCGGTGGAGCCGAGGCTGACGTTGACCTGCTCGATCAGCTCGGAATCGAGCATCTGGTTCGAGAAGATCGCGTAGTTGCCGGTATCGTTCAGCGGCATGCCGTCGAACGTCTCGGCGATGCGGCTGTTGTCGAAGCCGCGGATGATCAGCGAGCCGCCGGCGGAGCCGAACGGATCGTTGTTGGTGAAGCTCACGCCGGGCAGCTGGTTGATCACTTCGTTGATCGACTGGCCGGGAACCTGGCGCTGGATGAACTCGGAGTTCAGCACTTCGCGGGTCTTGGTCGTGGGAGGCACCTCGACGCCCCCGACCCCCTTGGCGCGCGTGCCGGTGACGACGATGGTTTCCTTTTCCATCTCGGTGGTACCGGTCGACTGCGCAAAGGCCGCAGCCGGCATGGCGAGCGCGCTCGCCGCGCACAGCAGTGTAAACTTTCTCATTTCGCCTCAACCCCTTGCCTGGACGTCGCGGGACGCCCTGCACCAGCTGTGTTGCAATAATATTTCGCCCGGGAGGACGACCGCGCACCCGCGGCCGGACCTTCCTGACCGATGCTGCCTTGGAAGAGATTCCCCCGCAAGAATCGCCTCTCAGCCCCGATAGCCGAGCCGCGCCATTGCACCAAGACACGGGGCCGGAACGAGTGGCTGACTCCGAGATGAACGGACGATTTCTCCGCCGACCGTTGCCCATCCGCCACGGTCCGCGCCCGCCGCGCGTCTTTGCGCGGCGCGGCTCTTCGCTTAAGGGGCTGGGATGACAAAGACAGACACGCACCGCCGGCACCGGGCCGGCGCCGCGGCCCCGGAGGCCGCCCGATGACCGCTCCCTCGAACGACCGGCGCCACGACATACCGGCGCTCATCGATTCGCTCGCCGCCATCGCCGACGAATCGACCGCCGCCCTGCGCTCCGCCCTCGCCCGCTACCTGACCGACGGCGAGCGCCCCGACCCGCAGGCGCGGGCCAAGGGACTGTTCGCCTATCCCGAGCTCAGGGTCGACTATCGCAACCTCAAGCCGACCGCCTTCCCGACCCGCGCCTACGGCCGCCTGAACCGGCCCGGCCGCTACGCGACCAGCATCGCCAAGCCGCGGCTGTTTCGCAAATACCTCACCGAGCAGCTCGAGCTCCTCACCTCCGATTACGACGTCGAGCTGTCGGTCGGCCGCTCGGCGAGCGAGATCCCCTATCCGTACGTGCTCGACGGCACCGACGACCTGAGGCTGGACGGGGCGCTCGCCGCCGATCTCGGCCGCTGGTTCCCGACGACCGAGCTTGCCCATATCGGCGACGAGATCGCCGACGGCACCTGGGACCATGCGCTTCGCCCAAGCCGCCCGCTCTCGCTGTTCGACGGCCCGCGCGTCGACTTCAGCCTGGCGCGCCTCAGGCACTATACCGGCACGCCGTCCGAGCACACCCAGCGCTACCTCCTCTTCACCAACTATGTCCGCTACGTCGACGAGTTCGTACGTTGGGCCGTCGACGAGCTGAAGCGCGAGGGAAGCCCCTACGAGGCGCTCTCGGCCGCGGGCGGAGTCTTCGTCACCGCGGACACGCCGGACGCGGTGGCGCAGGTCACCGAGGGCGGCTGGCGCAAGCATCAGATGCCCGCCTACCACCTCATCGCCCCGAACGGCGGCGGCATCACCCTCGTCAACATCGGCGTGGGGCCGTCCAATGCGAAGACGGTGTGCGACCACCTCGCCGTGATGCGGCCCGAGGCTTGGCTGATGATCGGCCATTGCGGCGGCCTGAGGCCGAGCCAGACGATCGGCGACTATGTTCTCGCCCACGCTTACCTGCGCGACGACCATGTGCTGGACGACGTGCTGCCGACCGAGGTCCCCCTCCCCGCCATCGCCGAGGTCCAGCAGGCGCTGTTCGAAGCGGCGGAAAAGGTGACCGGCGAGGATTGGCAGTCGCTCAAGCGGCGCCTGCGCACCGGCACCGTCGTCACCACCGACGACCGCAACTGGGAGCTGCGCTACAGCCAGTCCTCGGTGCGCTTCAACCAGTCCCGCGCCGTCGCGATCGACATGGAATCGGCCACCGTCGCAGCCCAGGGCTACCGCTTCCGCGTTCCCTACGGGACTCTCCTCTGCGTCTCGGACAAGCCGCTCCACGGCGAGATCAAGCTCCCCGGCCAGGCCAATGCCTTCTACGAGCGGGCGATCAGCCAGCATCTGCGGATCGGCATCGAGGCGCTACGGTTCCTCAAGGAGGACGGCGCCAACCTCCACTCGCGCAAGCTCCGGAGCTTCGACGAGCCGCCGTTCCGGTAACCTGGTGCCTCCCCATCGCGAGATGGGGAGGGGGACCACCCGCAGGGTGGTGGAGGGGTGACTGCCGAGGAGTCAGAGGATCTCGCGCGAGGGGGACGATTCTTGACCGGTCACCCCTCCACCACCCTTCGGGTGGTCCCCCTCCCCACCGCTGCGCGGCAGGGAGGCACGAGGTTATCCGTGCCGCCGGGTCCTTTGCGGCCCACTCTCCGGCGCCTGGGCCTTGGCGAAGACCCACTCGAGATACGCCGCCAGCCGTACGCCGCCCTGGGCGAGGCGCTGGCGGACGATCGGCTGCATGCGGTAGGAATAATCCCAGCCGAGCTTCGGATCCTTGGGATAGATGGTGTCGCGGATCGACGCGCTCTCGCGCACCCAGTCGAGCGGGTTCGCATCCCACCATGCTAGGGTCTGCTCGGGAGTGGTCCGGCGCTCCAGACGCGACGCATATTCGCTGAACGACAGCTGCTCCTCGTCGACGAGCCCCGAATCCCACACCGAGTGGAGGTTGGTGGGCCGTCCGTCGAACGTCACCTTCACCTCGTTGCCCCCCTTGTCGGTGCCGTTGCCGGCATGGAGCGGCTGGTGGAGGTCGCCGACGAGGTGGACGACGAAGCGGAGCGCGAGCTGGCGGTCCTTCAGCGAGGCCGAGGGATCGCGCAGCACCGCGGTGAAGCGCCGGAGCGCCGAGATCGCGTCGCCCTCCGGCGGCGCCACGTCATATTCGTGGCCCGCGAGGGTGACATAGTGCCAGGGAGACGCCGTCTTCTGCCAGAAGGGGTCGGGGTCGGAGCGCATCTCGTCCGGCCAGGTCGCCGCCTCGTCGAGGCTTTCGGTGCCGAGTATCTCGCGGACATGGGCGCGGACGAGACCGCTCAGATTCTGGTCGGCGATGGCCGCGATGACGCGGTGACCGGTGCGGCCCCAGCCATAGGCCGGCGCGGTGCCGACGGTGAGCATGGACGCGGCCGCGGCGGCGGCAACGACGAAACGGAAGCGGCGGGACATCGGGCAGGCTCCTCAAACGCGATTGGCCACGGGTCCGGAGCGGCGCTGCCCCGAATCGCGCCGGCGGACGCCGCGCACCCTAGCGCCCCGGCGCGCTCACGCCAGTTACGCTTTCGCCACGCGCCCGCTATGAGCCGGGGCATGACGGACGAATCCACCAAGGCGCTGGTCGAGCATGCTCGCGCCGCGGCGCTGAAGGCCTATGCGCCTTACTCCCGCTTCTCGGTCGGCTGCGCGATCGAGTCGGTGGACGGCGCGGTCGTCACCGGCGCCAACATGGAGAATGCCTGCTACCGGCTCGGCGTCTGCGGCGAGATCGCCGCGCTGACGGCGGCGCAGGCGGCCTTCGGCCTCGCGAAGGTGGCGCGGATCGCGGTGGCCGGCGGGCATGTGCGCGACGGCGCGCTGGCGGGCGAGGCGGTGGTCACGTCGTGCGGCGGCTGCCGCCAGTCGATTCTCGAGGCGGCGCAGCTGGCGGGGGTGGATGTCGAGGTGATCTCCGGGAACGGAGACGGGACCGAAATGCGGGTGGACCGGATTTCGCAGCTGATCCCGCACGGCTTCGGGCCGGCGAATTTGAAGGATGCCGGCTGAACCTGCCTCCCCGTCGCCAGATGGGGAGGGGGACCACCCGAAGGGTGGTGGAGGGGTAACTGCCGTAACGTCGGCGCTTCTCGCGCGAAACGCTGAAACCCTCGACCTGTCACCCCTCCACCAGCTTCGCTGGTCCCCCTCCCCATCCTCGCGGATGGGGAGGCAGAAGGGCACCGCCTCCCTCGCCTAGACCAGCTTTATCTCCCGCAGCCGCTCCAAGAGGTAGTCGTGCGCGGTGATCGGCTCGGGGTAGAGGTTGGGCCGCTCGGGGGTGATGCAGCTCGGCAGGGTCTCGATCAGGAAATCCGGCCGGAAGTGGAGGAAGAAGGGCATCGAATAGCGCGAATGGCCGCGCCGCTCCGGCGGCGGGTTGACGACGCGGTGGGTGGTTGACCGGAGCACGTTGTTCGTGAGGCGCTGCAGCATGTCGCCGATGTTGACGGCGAGCTCGCCCTCGTTGGGGGTGACCGGCAGCCAGTTGCCGTCGCGGTCGAGGAGCTGGAGCCCCGCTTCCTCGGCGCCGAGCAGCAGCGTGATCGTGTTGATGTCCTCGTGCGCGCCGGCGCGGACGTTCGGGCCGTCCCCGGGCGTGGGCGGATAGTGAAGCAGGCGCAGCACCGAATTGCCGTCGCGCACCGTGTCGACGAAATAATCCGGCGCAAGCCCGAGGTAGCGGGCGATCGCCTCGAGGATCCGCGCGCCGGCGGTGTCGAAGGCGGCGAACAGCTCGAGGAACGTGTCGTGGAACGACTCGACTTCCTTCGGCCAGACGTTCGGCGCCATCACCTCGTTATAAGGGTGCCCGGGCGGCAGCTCGCGGCCGACATGCCAGAATTCCTTAAGGTCGTAGGCGGTCGCGCCCTTGGCCGTCTCGATCCCGAACGGCGTGTAGCCGCGGGCGCCGCCGCCGCCCTCGATCTTGTAGCCGCGCTTCACCTCTTCCGGCAGCGCGAAGAAGGCCTTCGCCTTCTCCTCGGCGCGGGCGATGAGGTCGGCGGGAATGCCGTGGTCGGCGATGATCGCGAAACCGTAGCGCTCGAACGAGGTGCCGAGCTCCTGCGCGAAGCCTTCGGGGTCGCTGTCCGACGCCTTGAGCGACACGGAAGCGACCTTGCGGGTGGTGGGCATGTCCATGGCGGCGGTCTAATCCTCTCCCGGGCCGAAGCCAATCCAGGGCAAATGCATATCAGGCGGCGACGAGCGTCTCGCCCTTGTCGGACCAATAGGCGCGGACATAGTCCCACGCTTCCTCGGCGGTCTCGACGAACTTGAAAAGGCCGAGGTCGTCGGGATTGATCACCCCCTCCTCGGCGAGCGCCTCCCAGTTCACCACCCGCTCCCAGAAGTCCCGGCCGAACAGGACGATCGGCATCGGCTTCACCTTGCCGGTCTGGATGAGGGTCAAGAGCTCGAACATCTCGTCGAACGTCCCGAACCCGCCGGGGAAGACGGCGACCGCGCGGGCGCGCAGCAGGAAGTGCATCTTCCTCAGCGCGAAATAGTGGAACTGGAAGCTGAGCGAGGGCGTGACATAAGGGTTCGGCATCTGCTCGTGCTGGAGCACGATGTTGAGACCGACCGACTCCTCCCCTTCGTCGGCAGCGCCGCGGTTCGCCGCTTCCATGATCGAGGGGCCGCCGCCGGAGCAGACAACGAACTGGCGCTTGCCCTCGTCGGTCGGCCCGACGCGACTGACGATGCGGGCGAGGCGCCGCGCCTCGTCATAATATTTCGCCTTCTCCTCGAGCCGGCCGGCGACGCGGCGCTGGAAATCGGTGGCGGCATTCTCGACCAGCGCGTGGGCCTTGTCCGGCTCGGGAATGCGCGCCGAGCCGTAAAAGACGAAGGTCGATTCGATATTCGCCTCGTCGAGCATGAGCTCGGGCTTCAGGAGCTCGAGCTGGAAGCGGACCGGGCGCAGATCCTCGCGCAGCAGGAAGTCCATGTCCTGGAAGGCGAGTCGGTAGGCGGGGTGCTGCGTCTGCGGCGATTCGCTCGGGCGGTTGGCGACTTCCGCCTCCTCGCGGGCGGGCTGGAAGACGCGCTTGGGCGTGACGAGATCGTTCATGGTGTCGTTCTACTGCAAAAGGGGGTGGGGCCGCCAATCGCCGCGGCCGCGTCCGAATCGAAAGCGCGGGGGCTTAGGCGCTCAGCCGGGGAGGAGCAATCCCGCCAGCGCCGCGCTCATCAGGTTGGCGAGCGAGCCCGCGGCCAGCGCCTTGAGCCCCAGCCGCGCGATCACCGGCCTCTGGTTGGGGGCAAGGCCGCCGGTAACCGCCATCTGGATGGCGATCGAGCTGAAATTGGCGAAGCCGCAGAGCGCGAACGTGACGATGGCGACGCTGCGCGGCGAAAGGCCCTTCATCGCACCCAGGTCGATGAAGGCGACGAATTCGTTCAGCACCACCTTGGTGCCGAACAGGCCGCCCGCCTGCCCCGCCTCGTTCCACGGAATGCCGATCAGGAACATGATCGGCTTGAACACCGCGCCGACGATGGCCTGGAAGCTCAGCTCGGGATGGCCGAACCAGCCGCCCAAGCCGCCGAGCAGGCCGTTGGCCAGCGCGACGAGAGCGACGAAGGCGAGCACCATGGCGCCGACCGCCACGGCGAGGCGCACGCCGGTCTGGGCGCCCTGCGCCGCCGCCATGATGATGTTGGCGGGCCGCTCACCCTCCTCGAACGTCTCGGCGACGTCGACCTGCTCGGCCGCCGGAGGAGCGCCCTCGAGCGGCAGCTCGTCCGCCGGCGGCTCGTCCGGCTGCATGATCTTGGCCATCAGGATGCCGCCCGGCGCCGACATGAAGGCCGCGGCGAGCAGGAACGGCAAAGCCTGGTTGCCGAGCAATTGTGCGTAAGCGAGCAGGATCGTGCCGGCGACGCCCGCCATGCCGACCGTCATCACCGTGAACAGCTGCGCCGGCGTCAGCGCGGCGAGATAAGGCCTCACGACCAGCGGCGATTCGCTCTGGCCGACGAAGATGTTCGCCGCCGCGGACAGCGACTCGACCCGGCCGATGCCGGTGATCCAGCCGATCGCGCCGCCGACCCAGCGCACGATCCGCTGCATGATGCCGAGATAATAGAGGATGGCGACGATCGAGGCGAAGAAGATGATCACGGGGAGGGCGCCGAGCGCGAAGGTATGGGCGAGCGGGTTCTTGTCGGCGGGCCCGAACAGGAATTCGGTCCCCTTGTTGGCGTAGCCGAGCAGGTTCGAAACGCCCCCCGAGAGGCTCTGGATGCCGGCCTTGCCCCAGCTCGTGTAGAGCACCAGCACCGCGATTCCCGCCTGCAGCGCGAACGCCGAAGCGACGACTCGAATGCGGATCGCGCGCCGGTTCGAAGACAGCAGGAAGGCGATGGCGAGGATCGCCAGGATGCCGGCGATGCCGATCAGATGATTCATCTACGTCCCCCTACCACACCATGCCCCGCGTCCGCGTCCCCGTCGCTTCGGCGAGGCGGTCGAGCGCGTCGCCGATCGTCTCCGCCACGATCAGCTGGTCGCGCCGCGCCTCAGACATGAACCCGCTCCGCGTCGTGTGGTCAAGGAAGTCGACGAGCCCGTCCCAAAATCCGGAAACGTTGAGCAGCGCGAACGGCTTGGCGTGGTAGCCCAATGCGTTCCAGGTCCACGCCTCGAACAATTCGTCGAACGTGCCGATGCCGCCGGGCAGAGCGACGAAGGCGTCGCAGAGCTCCGTCATCTTCGCCTTGCGCTCGTGCATGTCGGCGACTGTGTGCAGCTCGGTGAGGCCGGTATGGGCGACCTCCAGGTCGACGAGCGCCTGGGGGATGACTCCGTATGCCGCGCCGCCGGCGCCGAGCACCGCGTCCGCGACCACGCCCATCAGCCCGCGATGGCCGCCGCCATAGACGAGCGCGATTCCCCGCCGCGCCATCTCCTCGCCGAGCGCGCGGCCGGTGCCGGCGAAAGCGGGGTCCACGCCCATCGACGACCCGCAATAGACGGCGAGCTTCTTCATGCGGCCACCATCCCCTTCAGATCCGCCTCCGGCCGCGCGCCAAAGTGCGAGATGATCTCGGCCGCGCACAGGGAGCCGATGCGCAGGCAGTCCTCGAGCGGCCGCCCCTCCGCCTGGCCGAACAGGAAGCCGGCCGCGAACAGGTCGCCGGCGCCGGTCGTGTCGACGACCTTGTCGACCCGGGCCGCGGGGACGTGCACGCGCCTCCCGCGCTCGATCGCGACCGCACCCTTCTCGCTGCAGGTGACGACCAGCAGCGGCACCTTGTCCGAAAACACCGCCACGGCGCGGTCGAAGTCGCGCTCGCCGGTCAGCGACAGGATCTCGGCCTCGTTCGCGAAAAGCAGGTCGAGCCCGTCGCCCTTGATGAGGTCCACGAAGCTGTCGCGGCGCTTGTCGATGCAGGCGATGTCGGAAAGGGTGAGCGCGACCTTGCGGCCGGCCGCCCTGGCGATCTCGATCGCCTTCAGCATCGCCGCGCGCGGCCCGTCCGGCACCCACAGATAGGCCTCGAGGTAGAGGATGGCGGCGTCCGCGATCTGCCTCGGATCGAGCGCGGCGGCGGAGAGCTGGTGCGAGGCGCCGGCGAAGGTGTTCATGGTGCGCTGGCCGTCGGGCGTCACCAGGATCAGGCAGCGCCCGGTCGGCTCCGCGGTGTCGAGCGGCCGCGTCTCATATTCGACGCCGAGCGCATGGATGTCGTGGGCGAAGATCTCGCCGAGCTGGTCGGCGGCGACCTGGCCGACGAAGCCCGCTCTGCCCCCCATCGCGGCGATCCCGGCCATGGTGTTCGCCGCCGAGCCGCCGCTCGTCTCGCGCGCCTGGCCCATGTGCGAATAGAGCCGCGTCGCCTCCTCCGCGTCGATCAGCCGCATCGAGCCCTTCACCAGCCCTTCGGCGGTGAGGAATTCGTCGTCGGTGGAGGCGATCACGTCCACGATCGCGTCGCCGATCGCGAGGACGTTGAGGCGGGGCTGGGTCACGGGGCGCACTGATGACGGCAAAGCCGCGCCACGGAAAGCCCTTTTTGGCCGCGACGAAACCCGTTACGCACCCATCCCCATGGAAACCTCCCCGCCCCGCGCCGTGCCGCAGTCGCTCTTCGCCTTCTCCATCTTCTACGGCGGCATGGTGTGCATCGCCGGCGTGCTCGGCGCCAAGCAGGTCGCGATGGGGCCGCTCGCGGTGGAGGCCGGCATCTTCGGCTTCATCCTCCTCGTGGTGCTCGCCAGCACCATCGCCGAGCTGCACGGGCGGGCGACCGCCGACCGGCTGGTCCGCTTCGGCTTCGTCCCGCTGATCGTCTCGATGGGCCTCATCCAGCTCGTCCTCGCCTTGCCGACCGACCCCGGCATGTACGAGCCCGCCAAGGCCGCCTTCCCGATCATCCTCGGCCAGGGCGCCCGGATGATGCTCGCCGGCCTCATCGCCTACGGAACCTCGCAGACGCTCAACGTCCTCATCTTCTCCAAGCTCGCGGGCAGCGAAGGGTCGCGCCTGCTGTGGCTGCGCGCGATGGTCGCGAGCGTCGCCTCGCAGATCGTCGACACCCTCCTCTTCATCACCATCTCCTTCTACGGCGAGCGGCCGATCCTCGACCTGATGCTCGGCCAGATGCTGGCGAAGATCGTCCTTTCGCTCGTGCTCGTGCCGGCGCTCATCTACCTGTTCGTCGCCATCGGACGCCGTCTCGACGGCGCATCCTCCGGCGCCGCCGCGCGTTGAGGCGGCCATGCGCAGCCTCGCTCTTCCCGCCGTCCTTGCCCTGATCCTCTCCGCCTGCACCGTAGCGCAGCCGGGCCGCGACGAAGTCGCCGAAGCGACCGCGGGCCGGACCGCTGGCCCGCCGCAAGATTGCGTTCCGCTCGACGCGCAGCAGCCGCTCCATGTCCTCGACAAGCAGACCCTGGCGGTGGAGGTCGGCCGCACGACCTGGATCACTCGCCTGCAGGCCCCCTGCCCCGGCCTCGAGCCGACCTCGACGCTCCTCACCGAGACATGGGGCGGCCGCTATTGCCGCGGCGACCATGTCCGCTCGCTGACGCCGGGGATGAGCATCCCCGGCCCGGTCTGCGTGCTGGGGGATTTCACGCCCTATCGGATGAGCCGGTAATCCCGGGGACAGTCTATCTGACTGTCCCCATCCCGGCGCCGACGGGGACAGTCAGATAGACTGTCCCCTAGGCCTAGAGCCCCGCTTCTACCGCGATCCGGATCGCATCGGCCGAGGTCGGCGCGCCGAGGCGATCCAGCATTCCGGCGCGGTGCATCTTCACCGTCTTCTCGTCGATGCCGAGGCGGGCGGCGATCTGCTTGTTGCGATAGCCGAGCGTCATTTCCCTGAGCACCTGGCTCTGGCGCGGAGTGAGCTTGCGGGTCAGCGCCCGCGCCCGCTCGCGCCGTATCCCGCTGTCCACCGAGGCCTCCGCCGGCACCTCGACCTGCGAGCCGATGAAATAGTCCGGCCTGCCGTCGGCGCCGAAGATCGGCGCGATCATCACGGCGTTGCGGAACGGGGAGCCGTCCTTGCGGTAATTCACCATCTCGGTGAGCGCGGGCCGTCCCGCCGTCACGGCGTCGTGAAGGATGCGCGAGCAGCCTTTGTCGGTGTCCGGCCCGGCGAGGAAGCGACAGTTGCGACCGACAATCTCCCCCTCGCCGTAGCCGGTAAGCGCCGAGAAAGCGCCGTTGGCGGCGACGATGGGATTGTCGGGGAGGCGCGGGTTGGTGATCACCATTGCCAGCGGCGTCTCGGCGATGGAGCCGAAGAGCTCGCGTTCGGCGGCATCCGCCCGGTTCGTCTGTGCGTCGGCCATGTCGTTGCTTTACCGTCTCATTTGGGCATTGGCGAGACGCTATTGGTCCAGCCGCCGCCGAGGGCCTTGTACAGCGCCACCGCCGCCTGCGCCTTCCCCGCCGCCGCCTGGTCGCGCCGTCGGCCGGCGGCGACGAGCGCCTGGCGGGCGCGGACGAGGGCGAGGCGGTCGTCCTCCCCGGCGCGGGTGCGGCGTTCCGCAAGGGCGAAGGCGGCCCGCTCGCGGGCGAGCGAGGATTCCGCTTCGGCCAAGGCGTCGCGCGTGTTGAGGAAGCGGTTGATCGCCGCCTCGCTGTCCGAGAGCGCGCCGAGAACCGCCTTCTCGTAGCGCGCCGCGGCGGCCTGGGCCCGGGCGTCGGCGGCCCGGATCTGGGCGCGGATCGTGCCGCCGGAGAAGATCGGCCAGGAGAAGCTCGGGCCGATCTGGAGACGGGTCGAGCGGGTCGAGAGGAGGTCGGCGGGATTCTGCGCCTGCTGGCCGAGGCTGCCGAGCAGGCTGAATCGTGGGAACAGGTCCGCCTTGGCAACGCCGATTTCCGCGGTGGCGGCGGCCAGCTCGCGCTCGGCGCGGCCGACTTCGGGACGACGGGTGAGAAGATCGGAGCGGATGCCGACGAGGATGGTGTCGGGCGCGGCGGGGAGCGGAGCCGGCGCGAGCAGCGGCGGGGCAACCTCCTCCGGCGGCGCGCCGACAAGGGCGGCGATGCGGTAGGCCGCGGCGGCGGCGCGGGCCTTGGCATCGGGGACGGCGGCGGCGCTGGCGCGCGCCGCGGCTTCGGCCTTGTCCTGCTCGAGCTGCGAGATCTCGCCGGCGCTGAGGCGGAGCGCGCCGAGCCGCGCCAGCTCCGCGTCGGCGGCGGCCGTCGCGTCCAGCGCGGCCGCGTCCGCCTGAGCGGCGCGCAGGTCCATGTAGGTGCGCGCGACCTCGGCGATCAGCGTCAGCATGACGTCGCGCCGGCCGAACCGCGCGCCTTCCTCGCGCGCCGCGGCGCCTTCGACTTGCCGCGCGCGGCGGCCCCAGAAATCGAGCTCCCAGCTCGCGTCGAAGCCGAGGTCGAACAGGCTGAAGCTGCGCGGGAAAGCCGGGATCTTGGCGACCGGAATCTGGCCGTTCTCGCTGACGACGTTTTCGGTGCCGCTGCCCCGCGCGCTGACCGTGGGGAGTCGGCCGCCCTGCACCGCGTCGCGGTTCGCCCGCGCCTCCGCGAGCCGCGCCTGCGCCTCGGCGAGATCGGGACCTGAAGCGAGCGCGCGGTTGACGAGCGCGGTGAGCTGCGGGTCGCCGAACCGCTCCCACCATTTGAGGTCGACGGGGCCCGGCGTCCCCTTCTCGAGCCAGTCGGGCGCGGCGCTGACCGGCGGCCGACGGTAATCGGGCCCGACGGTGCAGCCGGCGAGGCCGGCGACGAGGAGGAGCGGGAGGAGGCGGCGGGGCATGATCTACTCCATCCGTGCGCGGAACAGCCAGGCGGCGGCGCTCAAGGTGACGCAAGCGATGAGGGCGAGTGGCCAGAGCTGGCCGAGCACCACCGAGGCCGGCATCGCCTTGAGGAACAGTCCCTGGTCGATGACGAGGAAATAGCGGGCCGGGTCGGCGTAGGTGACGATCTGCAGCCAGCCCGGCATGTTGTCGATTGGGCTCGCATAGCCCGACAGGAGGATCAGCGGAGTCGTCGCGAGGAAGGAGCCGAGGAAGGCCTGCTGCTGGGTCTGCGACGCGGCGGAGACGAGCATGCCGACGCCGACGAGGGCGAGCATGTAAGTCCAGAGCGCGAGGTAGAAGAGCAGCAGCGAGCCGGTGAACGGCACCCCGAAGACGACGCGCGCCGCGATCATGTAGAGCGTGCCGTTGAGCGTGCCGACGAGGAAGGGCGGCACCATCTTGCCGATCAATATCTCGTGGACCCGCAGCGGCGAGACCATCAATTGGTCGAACGTGCCGAGCTCCCTCTCGCGCGCCACGGTCTGCGAGGTGATGGCGAGCCCGGCGACCGAGACGATGATCGCGATCAGCGACGGCAGGGTGAACCAGATGTAGTCGAGCGAGGGATTGTACCAGGCGGTGACCTCCGATGCGCCCGCCGCCCGCACCGCCTGCGGTTTGAGCTCCGTGCCCAGCCCGAGTGCGATCTGCTGGATGTAGCCGGCAAGAATTTGCGCCGCGTTGGAGCGGCGGCCGTCGAGGACGAGGCCGACGCTCGCCGGCCGCCCCGCCGCCACGTCGCGGTCGAACCCCTCGGGTATGACGAGCGCCGCGATCGCCTGCTGGTCGTCGATCGCCTCGGCGAGCGCGGCCTCGGAGGCGAGGCGGCGGACGCTCCGCACGTTGGGGCTGCCCTCGATCCGCTGGACGAGCTCGACGGCCGCCCGCCCGCCGCTCCTGTCGAGCACCGCCACCTCGGCATTCTTCACGTCCAGCGTGGTCGCGAAGGCGAAGATGAAGAGCTGCAGGAAAGGCGGCACGATCAGAACGATGCGCGTCTTGGGATCGCGCAGCACCGCCCAGATCTCCTTCACGATCATGGCCCTTAAGCGGCGCATCTAGTCGAGGCTCCGGCGGGTGACGCGGAACGAGAGCGCGAAGAAGAGGAACCCGAAGCCGAGCATGATCCCGATATTGGGGAGCAGCAGGCCCCAATAGTCGCCCGCCAGAAATACGGTCTGGAGCGACGGGATGAGGTAGCGCGCCGGCACGGCGTAGGTGATCAGCCGGATCGGCCACGGCATCGAGCCGATCTCGAAGATGAAGCCGGAGAGCAGGAAGGTCGGCAGGAAGGCGGTGAGGAGGGCGATCTGGCTGGCGACGAACTGGTTCTTGGTCGCCGCCGAGATGAACAGCCCCAGCCCCAGCGCCGGCATCAGGAACGAGGCGGCGACGGCGAGCAGCGCCAGGATCGAGCCGCGGAACGGCACACCGAAGACGAAGACGGCGAGCGCGGTGCACAGCGCCATGGAGGCGAGCGCGAGGAGGAAATAGGGAATGACCTTCGAGGCGATGAACTCCGCCATCGAGATGGGAGTCGCCATCATCGCCTCCATCGTCCCGCGCTCCCACTCGCGCGCGACCACGAGGGCAGTCAGCAGGGTGCCGATCATCGTCATGACGATCGCGATCGAGCCGGGAACGAGGAAATAGCGGCTCCTCAGGTCCGGGTTGAACCAGAAGCGGGGCGAGACCGCGAGCGGAGGGCCGGCCCGCGCGCCGGGCGCGGGGCCGAGTCCTTCGGAGAGGGCCCAACTCTGGCGCACGCCTTCCGCATAGGTGCCGACGAAGCTCGCCGTGTTCGGCTGGGAACCGTCGGTGATGACCTGGATGGCTGGCGGCGCGCGGCGCTTGACGCCGGCGCCGAAGCCGTCCGGGATGACGACGATGCCGCGCGCAGTCCCGTCGACCATCATGCCCCTCACCGGCGCGAGCGACCGCGCCAGCGTCACCTCGAAATAAGGCGAGCGGCGATAGGCTTCGGCGAGGCCGAGCGCGGGCGCGCTGTCGTCGAGCACCACGACGGCGATGCGCGTGCGCGTCGTGTCGAGCGACACCGCGTAGCCGAACAGGAAAAGCAGCAGCAGCGGCAGCGCGAAGGCGATGAGGAAGGTCGAGGGATCGCGCGCGATCTGCGCCAGCTCCTTGCCGATCAGCGCCCTGAGGCGCCGCGGATCGAGGGCCGCGTCGCGCAGCTTCATGCCGCCTCCGCCCGGACGCCGTGGGCGCGGTCGTGCGCCTCGATAAGGGCGATGAAGGCATCTTCCATCGTCGGATCGTCGACCCCGGCGAGCTTCGCCGCTTCCGCCTTGAGGTCGTCCGGCGTCCCGGTGGCGATCTGCGCGGCGCGGTAGATGAGGGTGACCTCGTCGCAATATTCCGCCTCGTCCATGAAGTGGGTGGTGACGAGGACGGTCACGCCCTTTTCGACCAGGCCGTTGATGTGCGTCCAGAATTCGCGCCGCATGACCGGGTCGACGCCCGATGTTGGTTCGTCGAGGAACAACACGGGCGGCTGGTGGAGCACGGCGCAGGCGAGGGCGAGACGCTGCTTGTAGCCGAGCGGCAGCGAGCCGGCGTCGCGGCCGACCACGGCGCCGAGCTCGAAATCCTCGACGGCCCCGGCGATCGCCTCCGCCGCCTCACTGCGCGAAAGTTCGTAGGCGCCGGCGAAGAAATCGAGGTTCTGGCGCACCGACAGGTTTCCGTAGAGCGAGAATTTCTGGGCCATGTAGCCGAGCGACGCGCGCGCACCGGCGGCGGCCGTGCGGAGGTCGAATCCGGCGACGGCGCCGGTGCCGCTGGTCGGCGTAAGCAGCCCGCAGAGCATCTTGAACGTCGTCGACTTCCCGGCGCCGTTCGGCCCGAGCAGGCCGAAGATCCGGCCGCGCCCGATCTCGAAGCCGACATCCTCAGCGGCGGTGAATTCGCCGAAGCGCTTCGTCAGGCCCTTAGCCTCGATCACCGGCCGGTCGGTGTCCGGGATCATCCGGTAGCGCTCGGCAAGGCGGCTGGTGCCCTTGGGACCGCCGCCGAGGATTTCGACGAAGCCGTCCTCGAACCGCGCCGGGGCCGGCTCGGCCCGCGCGTGCGGCGGCGGCTCGAACGTCGCGCCCGGCTTCAACAGCAGCCGGACGCTGCGGCCCTGGATGGTGCCGTCGAGGACGTCCGCCCGGTCAAGCGCTTCCGTGAGGAAGCGGCGGCGGCGCTCCTCGAAGCCGCTGATCCGGATGACCCGGTCCTCGACCCGCCCGGTGAGCTCCGCCGGGGGCCCGTCGAGGAGCAGCCTGCCCTCGTTGAGCAGATAGACGCGGTCGCATTTCTCCGCCTCGTCGAGATAGGCGGTGGACCAGAGGACGCCGATCCCCTCCCCCTTCAATTCGCCGACCATCGCCCACAATTCGCGGCGGCTGATCGGATCGACGCCGACCCCCGGCTCGTCGAGGAGCAGCAGCTTCGGCGTCCGCACCAGCGCGCAGGCGAGGCCGAGCTTCTGCTTCATCCCACCCGACAGCCGCCCGGCGAGGCGGGGACGGAAGCGGGCGAGGTCGGTGAATTCGAGGAGCCGGCCGAACACCTCCGCGCGCTCCTCGCGGGGCAGCGCCCGCAGCTCGGCGTAGAGGTCGAGATTCTCCTGCACAGTGAGGTCTTCGTAGAGGCCGAAGCGCTGCGGCATGTAGCCGATCGCGTCGCGCGCATCGCCGGGCGGTCGGCCCAGCACCTCGACCGTCCCGGCATCCGGCGCCATCAGCCCGGCGAGGAGGCGGATCAGCGTGGTCTTGCCCGCGCCGTCCGGGCCGACGAGGCCGGTGATGCGCCCCGGCGCGACCGCCATGCCGACGCCGTCAAGCGCCGGCGCAGCCTTGCCGAAGCGCTTGACGATGCCGTCGGCGCGGGCGACCGCCCCGTCCATCAGCGCGCCTTGGGCCGCGCGGCGGGGATGCGGATCGTCACGGGCTGGCCCTGGCGCAGCGCATCGTCCGGGTTCGCGACGAGGATGCGCAGCCGGTAGACGAGATCGGTCCGCAGATTCTCCGTCTCGACCGAGCGGGGGGTGAATTCCGCCTTGGGCGAGATCCAGCCGATGGCGCCCTTGTAGGTGCGCGGATTGCCGTCGGCGCGGACCTCGACCGGCATGCCGGGGCCGATCCGGGCGAGGTCCGGCTCGGAGACGTAGGCGCGCACGCGCAGCGGCCGGGGAATGGCGAGGGTCAGCACCGTCTGCCCCGCCTGGACGATGGCGCCCGGCTCCTGCGCGCGCGTCTCCACCACCGCGTCGAGCGGGGCGGTGAGCCGGGTGTCGCGCAGGTCGGTGGCGGCGCTGGTGCGGGCAGCCTCGGCAGCGTGGAGCTGGGCGCCGGCGGCGGCGACGTCCTCAGGCCGGCTGCCGGTGCGGACCAGCGACAGCGCCTGCTGCGCCTCCGCCAGCTGGGCGCGGGCGCGATTGCGATCGGCGATCGTCTGGTCCCACACGGCGCGGCTGATCGCGCCGGGGCCGACGAGGCCCGCGCGGCGCCGGTACTGCTCCTCCGCCGCCTGCGCCGACGCCGCCGCGGCCGCGACGCGGGCGCGGGCCTGGCCGATATCCTGCGGCCGGTTTCCGTGCTGGAGCTTCAGGAGCTGCGCCCGCGCCTGCTCGACCTGCGCCGAGGCCTCGCCGATCCGCGCCTCGAGGCTGGCGGTATCGAGGGCGGCGAGCTCCTGCCCCGCAATCACCTTCTGCCCCTCCTCGACCGCGATTCGGCCGATCCGGCCGGGAACGCGGAAGGCAAGGTCCACCTCGCGTATGTCGACATTGCCGTGGAGGGTGAGCGGCCCCTCCTCCTTCCCGGCGATGAGCCCGAAGCCGCGCGTCGCGAAGGCGGTGATCGCGAGCGCGGCAACGAGCGCGAGCAGGATGAGGCGGCGTCGGGTCATCGCTTCGTCTCCGAGAGGATGCAAAGGGCGTTGGCGCGCAGCCGCGCGCGCAGCAGGGACGCGGTCGCGTCGTCGTCGAGCGTCTCGACCTCGAGCAACTTGCAGGCCGAGGCGCGGCCCCCGCGCAGGATCATCGCCTGGCCGAACAGCAGCAGCGCCGTCGCGCGCGCGTCCCCGTCCGCAAGGTCGGGGCGGGCGCGGGCGACGAGGCGTACGAAGGTGCCTGCGATCGGCTTCATCCCCTTCGCCCAGAGCCGCTCGAAGGCCTCGGTCGGCGCCTGCTGCTCGCGCATGATGAAGCGGGCCCAGGGCGCGGACTCGTCGCGCAGCATCATCTGCGCGAACCCGTCGAGCAGCGCGAGCGCCGCCGCCACGGCCGAGTCGCGCGGCCCGTCCACCGCCGCCCGCGCCGCCGCCAGCGGCGCCTCCTGGCGCTCGGCGATCTTGCCGGCAATGTGCTCGGCGGCGGCGAGGTAGAGCCCCTCCTTGCCGCCGAAATGATAGGTGATCGAGGACATGGCCGTGCCCGACGCTCGAGCGATTTCTCGTGTGCTCGCGCCCTCGAATCCGTTCTTCCCGAACCGATCGATGGCGACGTCGAGAAGCCGGGCGGAGATCATTTGGCCACTATGTTCGTTCGAACGAACAAAGTCACGCGGGAAGAAGCGAGGCGCCTCAGCCGCTTAGCGATCTAGGGGCAGCGCACCCGAGTGTACGGGCCGGTGTCCAGCTGAAAGGCGACGCTCCTCGCGTCGCGTCCGAGGAGCAAGGTCTCGCTCTTCTCCCACACCTCGCCGCCGCCCTCGTAGATGGAGGTGACGACGATCTTGCGGGGGCCCTCCACCCGCACCTCCTGCACGTCGCCGTCCTTCCCCGGCAGGACGATCGTCGTCGGGCCGATGGTGAGGGCGGTGTCGGTCGCCTGGCCGCATTCGGCGGCGGTGCGCCGGAAGCTGCCCTGGAACGGCAGCGGGATGGTTTTGCGCGCCTTGGTGAAGCCGCGCCGGACCGCTTCGTCGTCGGCGCGCATCAGCGCCTCGGGAGTCGGCGCGGAGGCAGGCGCGGCATGGGCGGGCGCCGACATCGCCGGCGCGACGACGAGGATCAGGAACGGATGGGCGATCATGGCGGCGCCCCTAGCAGCGCTGCGCTTAGGCGAACACCTCCGCCAGCGCGTCCGCCTGCGGGCCGTCCTTCCAGTCGCGCAGCTCGATATAGAGCGACGACACGCACACGCCCCAGACGCAAGCGACCACGGTCTGCACGATCCCGGTGACGACAAGGAAAGCGATCGGCAGCTGCCCCGTCGCGTTCATCGCCGCGAAACCCCGCAGGCCGCCGGAAGTCTGCACCGACAAGGCGCCGACCACGCCCGAGAGCACCCAATAGCAGATCATCAGGATCAGCAGGATGGCGAAGACCTTCCAGCGCGCGCCGCGCGTGAGCTCGCTGCTTCGCCCGAGCGCGTCGAACGGCCACAGCCGCTCCTCGACCACCGCCGGAGTGGCCACCACCCAGGCGCAATAGAGCATGATCCCGGGCACGATCAGCAGGATCATCGCCAGGCCGATGCCGAGCGCGCTGAGCAGGCTGGTCAGGAACAGCGGGATGACGACCCCGAGGCCCGCGGACACCGATTCCGCGAAGCTGGATTCGCGTCCCCGGCTATGCGCCACGGTCGCGCGGACGAGGGCGCCCTGGGTAATCGCCGAGATGACGATGCCGATCACCACCATGACGATGCCGAAAGCGACCAGGCCCCACACCCCGACCCTCATCAGGAGATCGGCCTGCCGCCCCTGGACGGCGACGTTGATCGCCACCGTCGGCACCGCGCTGAACAGGAAGGAGATACCGAGCGTCGCGAGCGGATTGGCCCGGATCGTTCCAAAGGCGCGTCCGAAGACCCGCTCGATCGAGACCCCCGGCTCACCCGAATTCGCCGCCGCCGTCGCCATGTCGCCTTCCCCTTGCCCGATCCCCCGAAAGCTGACCCAGCCGCCGCTCGCTGTCCAGAGCGTTTTTGCCGTTGCGCGCCCCCCGCCTTCGGCTAAACCTCTGCGCGGCAAGGGGCTTGGCGGGGAATTCGGGTGGCAGGGGAAGCGCAGGCCGACGCGGCCGCCAGGCTCGAAGCGGCTCACCGCGCGCTGCGCGCCGACCCCGATATCCAGTTCCAGCTCCAGCGGGTCCAGGAGCCGAAGCCGCCGGAATGGCTGGTCCATTTCCTCCGTGCGCTCGGCAGGGGGCTGCGCCCGATCGGCCGCTTCTTCAGCTGGATCGATTCCTTCCTTCCCGACATCGCTTGGGCGAAGATCCTCTTGTGGATCGTGATCGCGGCGGCGGCCGTGACTCTCGTCGTCATGCTCTGGCGCGGCCTGCGCAGCGGCCGCTGGGAATGGCCGTGGCGGCGGCGAACCCTGCGCACGGCCGAGGCAGCCGAGGAAGAGGAATGGCGGCCCGAAGAGGCGCCGGCCCGCGCCTGGCTGGAGGAAGCGGATCGGCTCGCCGGCGAAGGCCGGTATGCGGAGGCCATCCACCACCTCCTCCTGCGCTCCGTCGACGATATCGCGCGGCGCCGGCCGCGCCTCGTCCGCCCGGCCCTCACGAGCCGGGAGCTCGCCGCCGCCGGCGCCGTACCCGTTGCCGCGCGCGACCTCTTCGCCCGCATCGCGGCGACGGTGGAGCGGAGCCTGTTCGGCGGTCGCGCCGTCGATGCGAGGGATTGGGACTCGGCCCGCACCGCCTATGCCGACTTCGTGCTGCCGCGGGCGTGGAAGGCATGAGCACATCCGTGCAACAGCCGGGCGGCGCCGGCGCTCGGCCGGACTCCCCGTTCAATGCAGCGACGATGGGCCTGATCGTCGCCATCGGCATCCTCGCCTTCGTCGCCATGCTGGTGCTCGGCGCCTATGCGCCGGACCTGCGGTCCGGAAGGAACGGCGGCAGCCACGCTTTGTCGAACGCCGCGACCGGCTTCAGCGGCCTCGTCCGCCTGGCCGAGGCGACCGGCCGCCAGCCTTCGATCGTCCGCAACCTCGCCGAGATCGACGACAACGACGCGCTGCTGGTGGCGACCCCCGACAACGGCGCCGACGACCTCAGCGAGCTGCTTCGGCGCCACAGCGGCAAGCCGCTTCTCCTCGTCATGCCCAAATGGACGACAGTCGCCGACCCGGGCCATGGCGGCTGGGTGAAGACCGTCGGCCTTCGGCCCGCTTCGGACCCCGAACGCCTGCTGGCGCCGGGGCACCCGCTCCGGGTGGAGCGCCGCCGCGGCGCCGGGCGATCGCTTCGCACCGTCGCCGCGAACGCTCCCGCGGCCATGCAGTTCGTGGCGCCAGGGGCCCTGCAAACGATGGCCGGCGCCGGGCTCAAGCCCATCGTCACGGACCCGGAGGGCCGCATCGTCGTCGCGGAGATGGAGAACAGCCGCGTCTATATCCTGTCCGATCCCGACCTGATCGACAACCGCGCCCTCGCCGATATCGGCCAGGCCCGGGCCGCCCTCGCTCTGCTCGACTATCTGAACGGCGACGGCGCCGATTACCTGCTGTTCGACGTCACGATGAACGGCCTCGGCCGCTCCAAGAGCCCGCTCAAGCTCGCCTTCGATCCGCCCTTTCTCGGCACCACCTTGACCCTGGCCGCCGCGATCCTCCTCGCCGGGCTGCATGGCCTTTTCGGATTCGGCGCGCCCCGCCGGCCGCAGCGCGCGCTCGCCTTCGGCAAGGCGGCGCTCGTCGACAATGCCGCCGCGCTCGTCCGCAAGGCGCGCCGGCAGGCGGCGCTCGGCGCCCGCTATGCGGAGCTGATCCGGGCGCGCGCGGCCGGGGCCTTCGGCGTGCCAGCGAGGCTGCAGGGACCGGCGGTCGATACCTATCTCGACGGCCTGGGCGGGCGATCCTTTTCGGATCTCGCCGCGGCGGCGGCCGATGCGAAGGATCCGGAGGGCCTGCTCGCGGCCGCGCAGGCGCTCCACGATTGGCAAGAGGAGAGACTAAGGTGACATTGGACGAGGTGCGCGCGCTCGGCGACGCGATACGCGGCGAGGTCGCGAAGGCGGTCGTCGGGCAGGAGGAGACCGCGCAGCTGATGCTCGTCGCCCTCTTCTCCGGCGGCCACATCCTGCTCGAGGGCCCGCCGGGCACCGCGAAGACCCTGATCGCGCACAGCTTCGCCCGCGCCGTCGGCCTCGATTTCGGCCGCATCCAGTTCACGCCGGACCTGATGCCGGGCGACATCATCGGCGCGAACCTGTTCAACTTCCAAACCTCGACCTTCACGCTCACCCGCGGCCCGATCTTCACCGAGCTGCTCCTCGCCGACGAGATCAACCGCACGCCGCCCAAGACGCAGGCCGCTCTGCTCGAAGCGATGCAGGAGCGCACCGTCACCATCGACGGCGAGAGCCTCGCCTTGTCCGACCGCTTCATGGTCGTCGCCACCCAGAATCCGATCGAGCAGCAGGGCGTGTACCCGCTCCCCGAAGCCCAGCTCGACCGTTTCCTGTTCAAGCAGAAGGTCGATTACCCCTCGGCGGAGGAGGAGCGCCGGATCATCGCGAGCCACGGCGCGTCCCAGGGCGCGATGGACCCCGCGCAATGGGGCGTGGAGCGCCGCGCCGACCCTGCCGCCGTGTCCGCCGCCATCGCGGCGGTGGCCGCAATCCGTCTCGTCGACGAAGTGATCGACTACATCGCCGCGCTCGTTCGCGGCACGCGCGAGGTCGCCGACCTCCAGACCGGCGCCTCGCCCCGCGCCGGAGCCATGTTGGCGGGCGCGGCTCGGGCGCGGGCGGCGCTCGACGGGCGCGACTTCGTCATCCCCGACGACGTCAAGGCGCTGGCTCCGGCCTTGCTGCGCCACCGCCTGATCCTGTCGCCCGCGGCGGAGATCAACGGCCGCGCCGTCGAGGAAGTGGTGACCGACATCATCGAAGCGATCGAGGCGCCGCGTTGATCTACCCGACGCGCCTTGCGGTGGCGGCGGCGGCGGCAGGAATGCCGCTGACGCTGGCGGTCGCGGCGCTGGCTCCGGGACGATGGTATCTCGGCCTCGCCTGGCCGCTGACGGCGCTGCTCCTCACCGCCCTCGACGCGGCTTTGGCGCCGCGCGCCGGCCGTCTGACGATCGACCTTCCCTCCTTCGCTTATGTCGGCGAGGCGCGGGACCTCACCCTCACCGCCCGCTTCGCCGGGCGCCGCGCGCCACGCGCCGCCGCCGCCGCGATCGGCGTCAATGCCCTGCTCGACGTGGAGGATGACGGCCGCGCGCCGATCCCGCTCGACAAAGGCGTCGGCGCCGTCCTCCTGCCCGTCGTCGCCCTTCGGCGGGGGCTTGCCCGCATCGACACCGCCTGGCTGCGCTGGAAGGGCCCGCTCGGCCTCGCCTGGCGGCAGAGGCAAAGCGTCGAGGACCGGAGCTTTCCCATCCTGCCTGACCTGCGCCCACTCCACGAGAAAGGCGCGCAGATCCTCCAGCGCCATGCGATTGAGGGCCTCCTCACCCAGGCGCAGCGCGGCGAGGGCGCGGATTTCGATGCCCTCGTCGAGTTCCGCGCCGGCATGGACCGCCGCGCGATCGACTGGAAGCAGTCGGCGCGCCACATGAAGCTCCACGCCAAGGAATATCGCATCGAGCGCAATGCGCAGATCGTCTTCGCGGTCGATGCGGGGCGGCAGATGTCCGAGCCGGTCGCGGGACTGCCGCGCGTCGACCGCGCGGTCTCGGCCGCCCTGCTCACCGCCTGGGTGGCGCTGAAGCTCGGCGACCGGGTGTCGCTCCACGCCTTCGATTCCCGGCCGCGCATCGCCAGCGGCCTCGTCTCCGGCGCCGCCGCCTTCGGCGAGCTCCAGCGCCTCGCCGCCGCCATCGACTATTCCACCGACGAGACGAACTACACCTTCGCCCTCACCACCCTCTCCGCCCGCCTCAGCCGCCGCTCGATGGTGGTGCTGTTCACCGAATTCACCGACCTCACTTCGGCGGACTTCATGGTCCGGGCCGCGCGCAAGATGGTGCGCACCCACCTGCTTCTCGTCGTCGTGCTGCGCGACGAGGAGCTGGAGGCGATCGCCGCCCGCCGGCCCGAGGAGCCCGACGACGTCACCCGCGCCGTCACCGCCTCCGCCTTGCTCCACGAGCGCCGCCTCGCCATCCTCCGCCTGCAGCATCTCGGCGTCCACGTCATCGAGGCTGAGCACGACCGGGTCGGGGAGAGCCTGGTCGCCGGCTATTTCGAGATGAAGCGGAGAAACCTGCTGTGAACGCCAACGCCTCGGCGCTGCTCGATCCAGCCGCGGCGCCGCCGCTCGTCAACGCCAGCCGCTTTCGCGCCGCGCATTCCGGGGACTGGGAGCGGCTCGACGACATCCTCGCCCGCATCGAGAAGGGTTCGCTGCGCCGCCTCTCAGACGAGGACCTCCTCGCCCTCCCCGGCCTCTACCGCACCACCCTCTCCTCGCTGTCCGTCGCGCGGGACACCTCGCTCGACCGGGCGCTGATCACCTATCTGGAGCAGCTCTCGATCCGCGCCTATTTCCAGATCTACGGCGTGCGCACGTCGCCCTGGCGCCAGCTCGCCCGCTTCTTCACCCATGACTGGGCGGAGGCCGTGCGGGGGCTGTGGAAGGAGACCCTGTTCGCCGTTCTCCTCACCCTCGCCAGCGGTGCCGTCGCCTGGCTGCTCGTCGCCAGGGACCCGAGCTGGTTCTACGGCATCATCCCCCAGCAGCTCGCCGACGGCCGCGATCCGACGGCCAGCGTCGCAGCGCTCCGCAAGACCCTGTACGACCACCACCACGATTTCCTCGGGACGTTTGCGGCGTTTTTGTTCACGCATAACGCGCAGATCGCGATTTTCTCGTTCGCGCTAGGCTTCGCCTTCGCCGTGCCGACGGTGCTGCTGCTCATCTACAACGGCCTCAGCGTCGGGGCCTTCCTCGAGGTCTTCTGGGCGAAGGGGCTGGGCTGGAACGCCTTGGGCTGGCTGTGCATCCACGGCACGACGGAGATCTTCGCCATCTGCATCTCGGCGGCGGCGGGAATGCGGATCGGCCTCGCCATCGCCTTTCCGGGCCGCGAGCGGCGCACCGACGCGGCGGTGCGCGCGGGCCGGAGCGCGGCGCTCGCGATGGCGGGAACGGTGGTGATGCTCGCCGTAGCCGGCATATTGGAGGGAGTCGGCCGCCAGACCGTCCTCGACGACACGAGCCGCTACGCGATCGGCGTGTCGATGCTGATCGCCTGGTGCCTCTATTTCTACGTGCCGAGAGGACGCCGGGCCTGATGTGGCCGTTCCGCCGCCGCAAGCAGGAGAAGGCGCCCCGATCGCTGCGGCGCAGCTTCGTTACGCCCGAAGGCATCGACCTGCGGCTCGAGCTCGGCGGCGCGGGCGCGCGGGCAGGCGCCTTCGCCCTCGATCTACTGGCGATGGTCGTCGTGCTCATCGTCGCGACGATCCTGATCGTCCTCGTCGCGATCGCCGCCAAGGCCGAGATCCTCGGCATCCTGTGGCTGGTCGGCTTCTTCATCCTCAGGAATTTCTGGTTCACCTTGTTCGAGATGGGCGGCCGCGGCGCGACCCCGGGCAAGCGCCTGATGGGCCTGCGAGTCGTCGCCCGCGACGGCGCGCGGCTGACCGGCGGAGCCGTCCTCGCCCGCAACGCGATGCGCGAGATCGAGGTCTTCCTGCCCCTCACCTTCCTCGGCGCGCAGGCGGCGGAGGGCCTCGCCGACACCTTCCTGACGCTGTTCGCCTTGATCTGGAGCGGCATCTTCCTCTTCTTCCCGCTCTTCAACCGCGACCGGCTGCGCATCGGCGATCTCGTCGCGGGGACGTGGGTGGTGCGCACCGTCAAGGCGGATCTCGGCGAGGACCTCGCCGCCGTTGCCGCGCGGCGCGAGCGGCGCCGCTTCACCGACGCTGCCCTCGGCCTCTACGGCGTCTACGAGCTTCAGACGCTGGAGGATGTGCTGCGCAACGGCATGCCGGAATCGATCGCTACCGTCGCCGCAACGATCCGCCGCAAAGGCGGCATCCCCGACGACGGCGACGATCGCGGCTTCCTCGAAGACTATTATGCGGCTTTGTGCGACCGGCTGGAGCGCGGCCTCCTCGTCGGCCGGCGGCGGGAGAACAAGTACGAAGCGGCCTGAGCGCCGGGCGGACGCACACCCCCTTTGGTCGCCCTTGCGCGCCGGCGCCGCCCTGCTACGGACGAGGCGGGCGGGGCGATGAGGACAGGAATGCCGTTGGCCACGACCATCTCCGCGCGGCTCAGCCGCCGCTACCTCGACATCCTCGCCTCGATCTACATCTACAACGAGCATCGCGGCTACAGCAGCCTCGACCGCGTGCTGGAGGCGGTGCGCGCCCGCTGCCCGGACGATCGCGGCTTCATCGCCGAGGTGGAGAAGCACCGCGCCGACGAGCGGCGCCACTATGTCATGTTCCGCCGCTATTTCGAGGCGCGGGGCGAGACGCCCTACGCGGTCGACCGCACCTGCGGCCATATCGACCGGCTGATCCGCCTGACCTTCGGCTGCCATATCGACGATCTCGACACCGCGGCGGTCGTCGCCGACGGGCGGCTGTTCAACCGGCTCTGCCGGATCATCATGATCACCGAGCAGCGCGGCATGCGCATGGTCGACACTTTGCTCGCCTCGCGCCTCGTCCGCTCCGACCGGGCGCTGACCAAGATCTTCCGCGTCGTCGAGCGGGACGAGCCGTCGCACTGGATGCCCTACGACGCCTGGCTGGCGCGCCACGCGGGCGGCCGGCCGCGGCTCGGGGAGCGCGTCGCCGACTTCTGGGTGCATGTGAGCCTCGTCCTCGCCAAGCTGCCGCTCCTCTACCTGAACCCGCGGCTTCCCCGACGCCGCGGCTGGTATGACGACGGCGAGGCGGAGGCCGTCGAGGCGACCCTCCCGGCCGCCGCGGCCGCTTGAGGCTGCTTCGCCTGCCGCCGGACGACGGCGCGCGCGACCGCGGCATCGACGATCCCACCAACACGGGGATCGTCCACCCGCTCGGCCGGCTGCTGCTCGTCCCGGCGCTGCGCCTCGGCATCGGTCCGAACCCGGTGTCGCTCGCCGGCCTCGCCAGCGGCGCCGCGGCGGCGGCCGCGTTCCACCGCTGGAGCGTCCCCGGCTGGGCGACTGCCGGCTTCCTCTTCGCCTTGCTGTGGCTGGTCCTCGACGGGCTCGACGGCATGATCGCCCGCGCCACCGGCGCGGCGAGCGACTTCGGCCGGCTCCTGGACGGCCTGTGCGACCACGCCGTCTTCGTCCTGCTCTACGTCTCGGTCGCCGCCTCGTACGGCACCGCCGCAATCTGGTGCCTTACCGTCGCCGCGGGCGCCGTCCACGCCGTCCAGGCCAGCCTCTTCGAAGGCGAGCGCCTGCGCTACCATCGCCGCATCGGCGGCGATCCCGGCCCCGCCGTCCATGCGCCCTCTCCGCACCGCCTCACGCGCCTGTACGAGGCTGTCGCCCACCTCCCGGAGCGCCGGGCCGCGCCGTTCGACCGCCGTCTCCGCGAAGCGCCCGCCCTCGCCGCCGCCTATCGCATCGCCGCCCGAGGACCTCTCCGCCTGATGGCGCTCCTCACCAACAACATGCGGGTGCTCGCGCTCTACGCCGCCTGCCTCGCCGGCGACGCGCGGCTGTTCTGGTGGCTGGAGCTCGGCCCGATGACGGCGGTGACGGTCGCCGGCCTCCTGTGGCACCGTCGCGTCGAGCGCCGGCTGTCCGCCGAAGCCCGAAAGTGACCGCTTTGTCACCTTCCCATTCCCACAGCAGACTCGACGCGGGCGCGTGCCGACCCTAGGGCGAGGCGGCTTTCCTTCGCCTTTCCGGGAGCTTGCCTCGCTCATGCGCCACGCCGCCTTCCTCCTCGCCGCGCTCGCCTCCACCGCCGCCCTCGCCCAGCCGCCCCGCGCCCCGCGCGGCGAAGCGCCCGCCGCCGCCAACGGCTCCGCAGCCGCGCCGGGCGGCGAGCGGCGCGAGGGCGCGACCCGCGGCGCCGAGGACAAGAAGGAATGGGCACTGCCGCCGGTCGCGGAGCAGACGAAGACGAGCGAGCACGCCGTCGGCGTGCGCGGCGGCATCTCCTATCGCGCCACCGCCGGCACCCTCACCATCCGCGACAAGGACGGCAAGCCGACCGCGTCGGTCTTCTACGTCGCCTACACGACGCCGCGCAGCCCCGGGCGCCGCAAGCCGGTGACCTTCTTCTACAATGGCGGACCGGGGTCGGCGTCGCTGTGGCTGCACATGGGCTCGTTCGGGCCGATGCGGGTGCAGACCGCCAACCCCGAGTACATCCGCCCCGCGCCCTACGCCTTCGGGCCGAACCCGGACACCCTGCTCGACAAGACCGACCTCGTCTTCATCGACGCCGTCGGCACCGGCTATTCGCGGCCTTTGGGCGACGCCAAGCCCGCCGACTTCTACGGCGTCGACCAGGACGTCGACGCCTTCGCCAAGGCGATCATGCGCTACGTCACCAAGAACGCGCGCTGGAACGACCCCAAGGTGATCTTCGGCGAGAGCTACGGCACCACCCGCTCCGCCGCCCTCGCCTACGCGCTGCAGGACCGCGGGATGGCCCTGAACGGCGTCGTCCTCCTCTCCTCGATCCTCAACTACGGCATCCGCCAGCCCGGCTTCGACCAGCTCTATATCGGCTACCTGCCGAGCTACGCCGCCACCGCCTGGTACCACCGCAAGGCCGGCGCCGGCACCGAGCTCGCCGACTGGGTCGAGCAGGCGCGCCAGTTCGCCAACGGCCCCTATGCCAGCGCGCTCGCCAAGGGCCAGGACCTCTCCGGCGAGGAGGAGGCCCAGGTCGCGCAGGCGATGAGCCGCTTCACCGGCCTGTCGCCCGACTTCCTGCGCCGCGCGAACCTGCGCGTCGATCTCTCCCGCTTCCAGACCGAGCTGCTGCGCGACCGGCGCCAGACGATCGGCCGCTTCGACAGCCGCTATCTCGGCACCAATCCCGACGCGGCCGGCGAGCGGCCCGAATACGACCCCTCCGACACCGCCATTTCCGGCGCCTTCATCGCCAACCTCCACGACTATCTCAGCCGCGAGATCGGCTACGACAGCGACATGGACTATCGCCTGAGCGCCCGCGAGGGCGGGGACTTCCGCTGGAGCTGGGAGCATCGCGCGCCGGGCGGCGGCCAGGGCGCCCAGCAGCAGCCCGCCGTCACCGTCGACCTTGCCGCCGCGATGCGGACCAACCCGTACCTCAAGGTGCTGTCGTTGAACGGCTATTACGACATGGCGACGCCGTTCTTCTCGACCGAGCGCGACCTGAAGCACATGATGCTCGAGCCTTCGCAGCGTGGGAACCTCCAGTTCCACTACTACCAGGCGGGGCACATGGTGTACCTCAACCCGGAGGAGCTGCACCGCATGCGCCAGGACCTCGACCGCTGGTATGACGAGCTGACCTCCGAGGCGCGCTCGCCCGTTCCGCCGCAGCCGGCGAGCGTCGGACGGGCGCGCAGCGGCGGCGCCGGCCCGACGCCCAACTGAGCGGGGCGGCGACGAAGCGATGGGCAGCGTCGTCGGCACCGCCGGGTGGACGATCCCGCGCGACGCCGCCGGCGCCTTCCCGGCCGAGGGCGCGTCGCTGGAGCGCTACGCCGCGGTGCTGCACGGGGCCGAGATCAACAGCTCGTTCCACCGCCCGCATCGGGTCTCGACCTGGCGGCGCTGGGCGGAGAGCGTGCCGGAGGCCTTCCGCTTCTCGGTGAAGCTCCCCAAGACGATCAGCCACCAGCGCCGCCTCGCCGGCTGCGACGAGGAGCTGGCGCGCTTCCTCGACGAAGCGGGGGAGCTCGGCCCCAAGCTCGCCATCCTGCTCCTCCAGCTGCCGCCGAGCTTCGCCTTCGACGCGGGGCTGGCGGAGGACTTCCTCGCCGGCCTCGCCAGCCGCTCCAGCGCCGCCATCGCCTGCGAGCCGCGCCACCCGAGCTGGTTCGACCCCGAGGCCGACGCCCTGCTGGCGCGCCTGCGCGTCGCGCGCGTCGCCGCCGATCCGGCCCGCGTTCCCGCTGCCGCCGGGCCGGGTGGGTGGGACGGGCTCGCTTACTGGCGGCTGCACGGCTCGCCGGTCATGTACCGCTCCTCCTACGACGACGCCCGCCTGGCGAACTGGGCGGAGGCGGTCGCGGCCGCCGCGGCGCGCGGGGCCGAGGCCTGGTGCATCTTCGACAACACCGCCTCCTCCGCGGCGATGGGCAACGCGCTCGACCTCGCCGCGCGGCTGGCGAGGCCGGTGGGCAAGGCAGCCGGCGGCCTGTAGGGGAAGCGCCGTGCCCGCCCCCGCCCCGCCCTCGTCGAGGAGCCTCAGGCTCCGCACCTTGCTCGTCGGCGGGGCGGCGCTCGGCCTGTGGTTCGCGATGCTGTGGTTCATGTTCGGGGACGTGCTCTGACCGGCTCCGCCCCGCGCATCCTCGTCGACGCCGACGCCTGCCCGGTGAAGGACGAGGTCTACAAGGTCGCCTGGCGCCACGAGGTGCCGGTCGCGATCGTCAGCAACCAGCGCATCCGCGTCCCCGAGCATCCGCTGATCGAGCGGATCGTCGTCTCCGACGCCTTCGACGCCGCCGACGACTGGATCGCGGAGGCCGCGGGACCGGCGACGGTGGTCGTGACCGCCGACATCCTCCTCGCCGACCGCGCCTTGAAGGCCGGCGCCACCGTCCTCGCCCCGACCGGCAAGCCGTTCACCGCCGCCTCGATCGGCCCCGCCATCGCCACCCGCGCGATCATGGCCGACCTGCGCGCCGGCGGCGACCAGCTCGGCGGCCCCGCCCCCTTCGCCAAGGCCGACCGCTCCCGCTTCCTCCAGGCGCTGGACGAGGCGCTGGTGCGGCTCAAGCGGGGGCGGTGAGAGGCTCGGAAGTTTAGGAAGTTTAGCCTCCCAGTAAAACCCACTCGATCAATCCGCGCCGACTAATCGATTTTGTCGATCAGTCCCGCATCCGCTCCGAGAGGCTGGGCGCCCGGCGCGACCGTCAATTTTCGACGCTTCAAAGAGCCCGATCATGCTCCGGAACATAGCACGAACCGACGCGAGAGGCAAGGTGCGAAGAAATGGGTGACGCCGCGCGCTATCACGGCGACTTCGACCCGGCCGGCATCGGGCGCTTCTCGCTAGCCGCCCGCTCACGCGGGTGCAAAGGCCGCGCTTCGACTGGCCACGCTGGAAAATTGGGTGGAAGGAGGCGCGATGCGAACCCGGCACAGCATTTGCGCCAAGAAGCGCCGCTTCGCCTGCGAAGAGGAAGCGCGCGCGGCCGCCGAGGGCTCCGGGCTCGTGCTGCTCCCCTATCGCTGCGACCGCTGCGACGCCTTTCATCTCACCAGCAGGACGAAGGGCAAGCGGCTGCCGAAGGGCGGTTAGCGCACTCGCTCCCTCGCCCTCGCTCGGGGCCGATGTCAGACTCCCAGCATGCGATGGGCGACGCGCAGCCACGCGCGGGTGGCGCCGATCCGGTCTTCGGTGAGGTTCAGCAGCAGGAGGGTCGCCGCGCCGACGAGGGTGGCGGGGTGGACGGCGCGCCGGCTCGCCAGATCGTAGGCAGCCACGGAGGCGATGAGCCCGAGGAAGATCCACAGACCATAGGCCTGGATTTCGGGGATGCGCCCCATGGCGGCGCCGATGAGGCCCAGGCTGCCGAGCAGAACCCAGCGCTTGTGGTATTCCGGCCGGTTGCGCAGCAGCATCGCGCCGCCGGCAAGGAGGCCGAACATGGCGAGGTCCGCCAGCTCGCCGTAGAAGAAGGACAAAGCGGCCTCGCCCTGACCGGCGTTGAAATCGTTGACCGTGTCCCGCGCCGCGACGATGGTGCCGAGCAGCAGCATCGGCAGGATCAGCCATCCGGCGATCGCCCCGAGCCTGCGGTGGGCGCGCAGCCGCTTCGTCGCGGCGAGCGCCGCCTGGACGACCAGCAACGCGGTCCAGGCGAAGAACAGGGCTCCGTGTACGTGGACCACCAGCGGCTTCGAGAAGGTGCCCCGTGCGACCGGCAGGAAGAAGGTTCGCGAGAAGCCGACGAGGACGATGCACGCGAACACGGCGACGAAGAGGATGAAATAGGAGTGCAGCTTGCGCGGGGGGCGGCGCCGGGCGGGCGGCCTGGCCGGCGACGGAACGTCGGCCCGGATCGCGCTTGCCTGCTGCTGCATGGTCCCACTCCCCCTGTATCGAGCGCACGAGAGCACGGGCGGCGGGCCGCGGCAATGGCCGTGGGGCGCGTGTGGGGACAGTTACCGTAACTGTCCCCCCTCCGCTACAACTGTCCCCCCTCCGCTACGCGGTGGAGAGACTTGCGGTATCTCCACTGGCGGTGTCGGAACCCTTGACCCCCGCGCCCCCTCTCCCTAAATAGCCCCCACACCCCATTCGCATCGGAACAGGCAACGCCGTCGCGCAGCGTGGCCAACGCATTGATCGGGCGGGGTTTTCAAGACGCTGAAGCTGCGGTTCCACGATGCGGGACTCGCGGCTTTTTGCGTCTTTAGCTGCGACTCGCATCGGCTTCGCCTCGCTCCTGCAGCGGGGTTTCGAAGCCAGCAAGGATCCTCGGCTTCCGCCGGGGTGACGGTTTTCCGGGGGACCACCCCCCGCAGACGAGGCGACACGATCCATATGGCGACCACCGCTCCCAAGGCTCCGCAGAACCGCTCCTCCGCGGCGTCCAAGCGCATCCGCAAGATTTTCGGCAACATCCACGAGGTCTCGGAAATGCCGAACCTCATCGAGGTGCAGCGCGAGAGCTACGAGCATTTCCTGCGCTCGCGGCCGCAGGACGGCTATGTCTCGGGCCTCGAGAAGACCTTGCGCTCGGTGTTCCCGATCCGCGACTTCGCCGGCACCGCTGAGCTGGACTTCGTCCATTACGAGCTCGAGGATCCCAAGTACGACACCGACGAGTGCCGCCAGCGCGGTATGACCTATGCGGCGCCAATGCGCGTGACGCTTCGCCTCATCGTCTTCGAGGTGGATCCCGATACCGAGACCCGCTCCGTGCTCGATATCAAGGAGCAGGACGTCTACATGGGCGACATGCCGCTGATGACGAAGAACGGCACGTTCATCGTCAACGGCACCGAGCGCGTGATCGTCAGCCAGATGCACCGTTCGCCGGGCGTGCTCTTCGACCACGACCGCGGCAAGACCCACGCGTCGGGTAAGTATCTCTTCGCCGCGCGGGTGATCCCCTATCGCGGCTCGTGGCTCGACTTCGAGTTCGACGCCAAGGACATCGTCAACGTCCGCATCGACCGGAAGCGCAAGCTGCCGGTGACGGCGCTGCTCCACGCACTCGACATGTCGAACGAGGAGATCCTGAACACCTTCTACGGCCGCGTCACCTTCGTGCGCGGCAAGAACGGCTGGCAGATCCCCTATGTCGCCGAGAATTGGCGCGGCCAGAAGCCGGCCTATGACGTGATCAACGGCGAGACCGGCGAAGTCGTGTTCGGCGCGGGCACCAAGATCACGCCGCGCGCGGCCAACAAGGCGGCGAAGGACGGGCTGACCCAGCTCGTCATCCCGACCGAGGAGATTTTCGGCCGCTACTCGGCCTACGACCTCATCAACGAGAAGACCGGCGAGATCTATATCGAGGCGGGCGACGAGGTCTCCCAGGAGAATCTCGAGCGCCTCGACCAGGCCGGGATCGACCGGATCGAGCTGCTCGACATCGACCATGTCGCGACCGGCGCGTGGATCAGGAACACGCTCAAGGCCGACAAGTCGGAGGACCGCGACAGCGCGCTTTCCGACATCTACCGCGTCATGCGTCCCGGCGAGCCGCCGACGCGCGAGACGGCGGACGCCCTGTTCGCTGGCCTGTTCTTCGACCCCGAGCGCTACGACCTCTCGGCCGTCGGCCGCGTGAAGCTCAACATGCGCCTCGACCTTGACGTCGAGGACACGGTGACGACGCTCCGCAAGGAGGACATCGTCGCGGTGGTGAAGACGCTGGTCGACCTGAAGGACGGCAAGGGCGAGATCGACGACATCGACAATCTCGGCAACCGGCGCGTGCGCTCGGTCGGCGAGCTGCTCGAGAACCAGTATCGCGTCGGCCTGCTGCGCATGGAGCGCGCGGTGAAGGAGCGGATGTCGAGCGTCGACGTGTCGACGGTGATGCCGAACGACCTCATCAACGCCAAGCCGGCGGTGGCCGCGGTGCGCGAGTTCTTCGGCTCCTCGCAGCTGTCGCAGTTCATGGACCAGACCAACCCGCTCTCCGAGGTGACGCACAAGCGGCGCGTCTCGGCGCTCGGGCCCGGCGGCCTCACCCGCGAGCGCGCGGGCTTCGAGGTCCGCGACGTCCACCCGACCCATTATGGCCGCATCTGCCCGATCGAGACTCCGGAAGGGCCGAACATCGGCCTGATCAACTCGCTCGCCAGCTTCTCGCGGGTCAACAAGTACGGCTTCATCGAGACGCCGTACCGCCGCGTCGTCGACGGCAAGGTGACCGACGAGGTCGTCTACCTCTCGGCGATGGAGGAGGCCAAGCACACGATCGCCCAGGCGAACGCGGAACTGAACGAGGACCGCACCTTCGGCGAGGACATCGTCTCCAGCCGCCGCGCGGGCGAGTTCCTGATGGCGCCGCGCGACACGATCACCCTGATGGACGTGTCGCCCAAGCAGCTCGTCTCGGTCGCCGCCTCGCTCATTCCGTTCCTCGAGAATGACGACGCCAACCGCGCGCTGATGGGCTCGAACATGCAGCGCCAGGCGGTGCCGCTGATCCGCGCCGAGGCGCCGTTCGTCGGCACCGGCATGGAGGAGACGGTCGCGCGCGATTCCGGCGCCGCCATCGCCGCCCGCCGCTCGGGCATCGTCGACCAGGTCGACGCGACCCGCATCGTCGTGCGCGCCACCGGCGACATCGAGGCCGGCAAGTCGGGCGTCGACATCTACACGCTGATGAAGTTCCAGCGCTCGAACCAGAACACCTGCATCAACCAGCGCCCGCTGGTGAAGGTGGGCGACACGGTCGAGGCCGGCGACGTCATCGCCGACGGCCCCTCGACCGACATGGGCGAGCTCGCGCTCGGCCGGAACGTGCTCGTCGCGTTCATGCCGTGGAACGGGTACAATTACGAGGATTCGATCCTCATCTCCGAGCGGATCGTGAAGGACGACGTCTTCACCTCGATCCACATCGAGGAGTTCGAGGTGATGGCCCGCGACACCAAGCTCGGGCCGGAGGACATCACCCGCGACATCCCGAACGTCGGTGAGGAGGCCCTCAGGAACCTCGACGAGGCGGGGATCGTCTACATCGGCGCCGAGGTCGAGCCGGGCGATATCCTGGTCGGCAAGATCACGCCGAAGGGCGAAAGCCCGATGACGCCGGAGGAGAAGCTCCTGCGCGCCATCTTCGGCGAAAAGGCGTCCGACGTGCGCGACACGTCGCTGCGCCTGCCGCCGGGCGTCTCCGGCACGGTGGTCGAGGTCCGGGTGTTCAACCGCCACGGCATCGACATCGACGACCGCACCCGCGCCATCCAGGCCGAGGAGAAGGACCGCCTGAGGAAGGACGCCGAGGACGAGCGCGCCATCCTCAAGCGCTCGACCTTCGCCCGGATGCGCGAGATGCTCGTCGGCCAGACCGCCACGGCGGCGCCGAAGGGCTTCAAGAAGGGCGGCACCGTCGACGAGGCGGGCCTCAACGAGATCGAGACCCACGAATGGTGGAAGTTCGCGGTCAAGGACGACAAGGTCCAGGCCGATCTCGAGGCGGTGAAGGCCCAGTATGACGAAGCCGAAGCGGCGATCCGCCGGCGCCTCGAGGACCGCATCGAGAAGCTCGAGCGCGGCGACGAGCTGCCGCCGGGCGTCTTGAAGATGGTCAAGGTGTTCGTCGCGGTGAAGCGCAAGCTGCAGCCCGGCGACAAGATGGCCGGCCGCCACGGCAACAAGGGCGTCATCAGCCGCATCCTGCCCAACGAGGACATGCCGTTCCTCGAGGACGGGACGCCGGTCGACATCGTCCTCAACCCGCTGGGCGTGCCGAGCCGCATGAACGTCGGCCAGATCTTCGAGACCCATCTGGGCTGGGCGGCGCGCGGCCTCGGCAAGCAGATCTCGGAGATGCTGGAAGGCATCCAGCATCGCGGCGAGGGCCTCGCCGGCAAGGACGTCAAGGACGTGCGCGCCAAGCTCAAGGACATCTACGGCGACAATTATTTCGCCGAGATCGACGGGCGGACCGACGACGACGTGATGGAGCTCGCCTCCAACCTGGTCGGCGGCCTGCCGATGGGCACGCCGGTGTTCGACGGCGCCCGCGAGGCGGACGTGTCGGCGATGCTGGTCAAGGCGGGTCTCGACCCGTCCGGGCAGGTCACCCTGTTCGACGGCCGCACCGGCGAGGCGTTCGACCGGAAGGTGACGGTGGGCTACATCTACATGCTGAAGCTCCACCACCTGGTCGACGACAAGATCCACGCGCGCTCGATCGGGCCGTACAGCCTCGTCACCCAGCAGCCGCTGGGCGGCAAGGCGCAGTTCGGTGGCCAGCGGTTCGGCGAGATGGAGGTCTGGGCGCTCCAGGCCTACGGCGCCGCCTACACGCTGCAGGAGATGCTGACGGTGAAGTCGGACGACGTGATCGGCCGCACCAAGGTCTACGAGGCGATCGTCAAGGGCGACGACACGTTCGAGGCCGGCATCCCCGAGAGCTTCAACGTGCTCGTGAAGGAGATGCGCAGCCTCGGCCTCAACGTCGAGCTGAACAGCATCGTCGACGAGGACGGCATGGCGGAGGCCGCGGAGTGACGGCCGCTACAGGGATCCCATCGAAGGACTACTTTGATGGGACCCGAGGCCGTCACCCTGAACTCGGTTCAGGGTCCAGTTCTCCACCCGCGAGGCGGCTCGGAGCTGGATGCTGAAACAAGTTCAGCATGACGATTTGGTGCGACGAATGATTTCCAAGCCCTTCCGAGGGTCCAGGAGTAAGACATGAACGAGATGACCCCCTTCGCCAACCCGGTCGCCAAGCCGGAGACGTTCGACCAGATCAAGATCGGCATCGCCTCGCCGGAGCGCATCCGCTCGTGGTCGTTCGGCGAGATCAAGAAGCCCGAGACGATCAACTACCGCACGTTCAAGCCCGAGCGCGACGGCCTGTTCTGCGCGCGCATCTTCGGTCCGATCAAGGACTATGAGTGCCTGTGCGGCAAGTACAAGCGCATGAAGTATAAGGGCATCGTCTGCGAGAAGTGCGGCGTCGAGGTCACCGTCTCGAAGGTCCGCCGCGAGCGGATGGGCCACATCGAGCTCGCCGCGCCGGTCGCCCACATCTGGTTCCTGAAGTCGCTGCCCTCGCGCATCGGCCTGCTGCTCGACATGCAGCTCAAGCAGCTCGAGCGGATCCTGTACTTCGAGTCCTACGTGGTCATCGAGCCGGGCCTCACCGCGCTCGAGAAGTACCAGCTCCTCACCGAGGACGAGCTGCTCGAGGCGCAGGACGAATATGGGGAGGACGCCTTCTCGGCCGGCATCGGCGCCGAGGCGGTCAAGCAGATGCTGATCGACCTCGACCTCGAGGGCGAGCGCGAGATCCTCTTGAAGGACCTCGCCGAGACCAAGTCGGAGCTGAAGCCCAAGAAGATCATCAAGCGGCTGAAGGTCGTCGAGAGCTTCCTCGAGTCGGGCAACCGGCCGGAGTGGATGATCCTCGACGTCGTTCCGGTCATCCCGCCCGAGCTGCGCCCGCTGGTGCCGCTCGACGGCGGCCGCTTCGCGACTTCCGACCTCAACGACCTTTACCGCCGCGTCATCAACCGCAACAACCGCCTGAAGCGGCTGATGGAGCTGCGCGCGCCGGACATCATCGTGCGCAACGAGAAGCGCATGCTGCAGGAGGCGGTCGACGCCCTGTTCGACAACGGCCGCCGCGGCCGCACCATCACCGGCGCGAACAAGCGGCCGCTGAAGTCGCTTTCCGACATGCTCAAGGGCAAGCAGGGCCGCTTCCGCCAGAACCTGCTCGGCAAGCGCGTCGACTATTCGGGCCGCTCGGTGATCGTCACCGGCCCGGAGCTGAAGCTCCACCAGTGCGGCCTGCCGAAGAAGATGGCGCTCGAGCTGTTCAAGCCGTTCATCTACTCGCGCCTCGACGCCAAGGGTCTCTCCATGACCCTCAAGCAGGCGAAGAAGTGGGTCGAGAAGGAGCGCAAGGAAGTCTGGGACATTCTCGATGAGGTCATCCGGGAACACCCTGTCCTGCTCAACCGCGCCCCGACGCTCCACCGCCTGGGCATCCAGGCGTTCGAGCCGGTGCTGATCGAGGGCAAGGCGATCCAGCTCCACCCGCTCGTCTGCGCCGCGTTCAACGCCGACTTCGACGGCGACCAGATGGCCGTGCACGTCCCCCTGAGCCTCGAGGCCCAGCTGGAAGCGCGCGTCCTGATGATGTCGACCAACAACATCCTCTCGCCCGCCAACGGCAAGCCGATCATCGTGCCCTCGCAGGACATGGTGCTGGGTCTCTATTATCTGTCGATGGAGCGTGAGGGCGAGCCCGGCGAGGGCATGCTGCTCTCCGACATGCAGGAGGTCCACCAGGCGCTGAACGCCGGGGCGGTCACCCTGCACTCGAAGATCGTCAGCCGCGTCCCGCAGACGGACGAGGCCGGCAAGCAGTATATGAAGCGCTTCGAGACGACGCCGGGCCGCATGCTGCTCGGCGAGACGCTGCCGAAGAGCCACAAGGTGCCGTTCGAGACCGTCAACCGCCTCCTCACGAAGAAGGAGATCGGCGACGTCATCGACACGGTCTACCGCCACACCGGCCAGAAGGAGACGGTGCTGTTCGCAGACGCCATCATGGGCCTCGGCTTCCGCCACGCCTTCCGCGCCGGCATCTCGTTCGGCAAGGACGACATGATCATTCCGCACGAGAAGGTCGGCCTCGTCGACGAGACCCGCGCGCTCGTGAAGGATTACGAGCAGCAGTATCAGGACGGCCTGATCACCCAGCAGGAGAAGTACAATAAGGTGATCGACGCCTGGAGCCGCTGCGGCGACCAGGTGGCGAACGCCATGATGGAGAAGATCAAGGCGCAGCCCAAGGACGAGAACGGCCGCATGGCGCCGATCAACTCGATCTACATGATGGCCCATTCCGGCGCCCGCGGGTCGCAGGCTCAGATGAAGCAGCTCGCCGGCATGCGCGGCCTGATGGCTAAGCCGTCGGGCGAGATCATCGAGACGCCGATCATCTCGAACTTCAAGGAAGGCCTCACCGTCCTTGAGTATTTCAACTCCACCCACGGCGCCCGCAAGGGCCTCGCGGACACGGCGTTGAAGACCGCCAACTCGGGCTACCTCACCCGCCGCCTCGTCGACGTCTCGCAGGATTGCGTCGTCGTCGAGGAGGATTGCGGCACCGACAATGCGCTCGAGATGCGCGCCATCGTCCAGGGCGGCGCGGTCATCGCGTCCCTGGGCGAGCGTATCCTCGGCCGCACGCCGGCGGAGGACATCGTCGACAGCAAGACCGGCGACGTGCTCGCCAAGGAAGGCCAGCTGATCGATGAGGCGCAGGCGGTGCGGATCGACGAGATCGGCATCCAGTCGGTGAAGATCCGCAGCCCGCTGATCTGCGAGAGCACGCACGGCGTCTGCGGCAAGTGCTACGGGCGCGACCTCGCCCGCGGCACGCCGGTCAACATCGGCGAAGCGGTCGGCGTGATCGCCGCCCAGTCGATCGGCGAGCCGGGCACGCAGCTGACGATGCGGACCTTCCACATCGGCGGCGCCGCCCAGCTCAACGAGACCTCGAACCTCGAGGCCTCGACCGACGGCACGATCGAGCTCAGGGACCTTCCGACCATCATCGACACCCGGGGCCGCCGCGTCGCGATGGCGCGCAACGGCGAGCTGGCGATCGTCGACATGGACGGCCGCGAGCGGGCCTCGCACCGCATCCCCTACGGCGCGCACCTGATGGTGGACCACGGCCACATCGCGTCCAAGGGCGATCGCCTCGCCGAGTGGGATCCGTTCATGATGCCCGTCATCACCGAGAAGGGCGGCGTCGTGAAGTTCCAGGATCTGGTCGAGGGCAAGACGCTCACCGAGCAGACCGACGAAGCCACCGGCATCGTCCAGCGCGTCGTGACCGAGTTCCGCGGCTCCGCCCGTTCGAAGGAGGATCTGCGTCCGCGCGTGACCCTCCTCGACGAGCAGAGCGGCGAAGCGGCCCGCTACATGCTGGCGCCGGGCGCGGTGCTTTCGGTCGAGGACGGCCAGCGGGTCGAGGGCGGCGAAGTGCTCGCCCGCGTCTCGCGCGAGGCGGCCAAGACCCGCGACATCACCGGCGGTCTGCCGCGGGTGGCGGAGCTGTTCGAGGCGCGCAAGCCCAAGGAGAATGCGATCATCGCCAAGGTCTCCGGCCGGGTCTCCTTCGGCAAGGACTATAAGGCGAAGCGCAAGATCGCGATCGTGCCGGACGACGGTTCGGAGCCGGTCGAGTATCTGGTGCCGAAGTCGAAGGTCATCGACGTGCAGGAAGGCGACTTCGTCAAGCGCGGCGACAACCTGATCGGCGGGTCGCCCGATCCGCACGACATCCTCGAGGTGCTGGGCGTCGTGGCGCTGGCCGAATATCTCGTCTCGGAGATCCAGGAGGTCTACCGCCTCCAGGGCGTGAAGATCAACGATAAGCACATCGAGGTGATCGTCCGCCAGATGCTCCAGAAGGTCGAGATCATCGAGAGCGGGGATTCGACCCTGCTCGTCGGCGAGCAGGTTGACCGGCTGGAGATGGACGAGATCAACGCCAAGCTGAAGAAGGAGAAGAAGCGGCTCGCCGAAGGCAAGCCGGTCCTGCTCGGCATCACCAAGGCGTCGCTGCAGACGAGGAGCTTCATCTCGGCCGCCTCGTTCCAGGAGACGACCCGGGTGCTCACCGAGGCCTCCGTGCAGGGCAAGATCGACACGCTCGACGGGCTCAAGGAGAATGTCATCGTCGGCCGCCTGATCCCGGCGGGCACCGGCGCGGGCATGAACCGGATGCGGATCGCGGCGACCAGCCGCGACGCCGCGCTCCGCGCCCAGCACAGGAAGCTCCAGGAGGCTTTGATCGCTCCGGCGACCGCCGCCGAGGAGCATGCCGCCGAGCTGGCGCAGGGCCCGGAGAGCGCGATCGGCGACGATCCGCTCGCGGCGGTCTCGCCGGAAGGCCATGGCACCGACGCGGACGCCGGCGAGTATCTGCAGAGCTGAGGCCCGGCAGAGAGGCTAGGAACAAGCGCCCCGCCGACCACCGTCGGCGGGGCGTCTTGGTTTCGGGAGAAGGTGAATGGAGCTGAAGATCGCGATCACGCTGCTGCTGGTAGCGGTGCTGGTGATCCCTACGCTCGTCGTGGTCCGCAAGCGGCTCGACCGGCGGGAGCGTTGACCGCGCCTCCCTTGACGGAAGGGGCGTTTCAATAGGCGGAGGCCGCCGGCCGCACGTCCGCCTGCTTCCAGGCGGCCTCGGCCTGAGGGTCGATCTCGCCGGGATATTTGCGCTGCGCCGCGTAAGCGGACTGGAGGCCGCGCAGCGCCCAGCCGTTGTGCGGGTGGCGCTTCAGGTCCTCGCGATAGACGGCGTCGGCCTCGGCCGGCCTGCCGGCGGCGAGCAGGGCCGCACCGAGGAGGTGGCGAGTGGGGAAGAACATGTCCTCCGGCTCGTCATAGGCGATCCGGTCCTCCTTCGCGACCGCCTCGGCGAGCAGCGCCGCCGCCTTCGCCTTGTCGCCGCGGGCGGCCGCGATGCGGGCCTTCGCCCGGAGCGCGCCGATCTCGTAGAGCGGCCGGGCGAGGTTCTGGCCCTGGGTCGCCTCCGCCGGCGTGGCGGCGATAAGGCGGTCGAGCTCGGCGACGAGGGCCTCCGCCTCGGCCGGCTTGCCGGTGGCGGCGAGGGCGCTGGCGCGGGCCTGCAGCCAGGCGGCGGTGAGGCCCGCGAGCTTCGGGTTCGGCCGCGGCTCGGCGAGCATGTCGTTCCACAGGCCGAAGCGGACATAGCCGTCGTAGAGATAGCCGACCGACCAATCGAGGCCCGGCATGCCGAGCAGCATCGCCTCCGGCACCGCCCCCTTCGCCTTCCTGAGCGCGTCGATCGCCTCGGCCTTGCGCCCCTCCATCGCGGCGGCGAAGGCGAGGAACTGGAAATTGTGGATGAGGTACATCGGGTAGTAATCGGGTGGCGAAGTGGCGGCGAGATAGGCGAGATCGGCCGCCGCGCCCTTGCGGTTCGCCTCCGCCGCCTCCTCGTAGCGGCCGACCCGCTGGAGGATGTGGGCGGGCATGTGCTCGAGATGGCCCGCCGCCGGCATCATGCCGACCAGCCGCTCCGCCGAGCCGACCGCCTGCTCGGGATGCGGCGACGCTTCGACCGCGTGGATCCAGTAATGATTGGCGCCGGGGTGGGCCGGGTCCTTCGCCAGCACCGCCTTCAGCGCGGCGAGGATCTGCGGCGTGCCGGGCCCCGGCGTGCCGTCGGCGTTCCACAGCTTCCACGGGTTCGTGTTCATCAGCGCCTCGGCGTAGAGCGTCCGGACGTCCATGTCGGCGGGGAAGCGGTCGGCGACCGCGCGCATCGCCTCGACATAGGCCTTGAGCGGCGCGGCGCTGTTCGACGGATCGAGCGGCTTCGGCCCAAGGAAGCGGGCGGCGAGCGCGGCGACCAGCGCCTGCTCGACCGGCGTCGCCCTGGGCGCGGCGGCCCTCGCCTTCTGCAGCGCCTCCCAGCCGGCCTTCGCCCGCGCCTCCGCCATCAGCGGCATGTTGTAATTGGGGCCGAGCGTCAGCGCGACGCCCCACCAGCAGGAGGCGCAAGCCGGATCCAACTCGGCGGCACGGGCGAAGGAGCGGGTCGCCTCGTCATGGTTGAAGGCCCAGATGAAACGCATGCCCTGGTCGAAAAAGCGCTGCGCCTCGGGCGAGGTGGTGGTGACGGCGCGGTGGAAGCTGCCCAGGCCGTCATACAGCCGCGCGCCCTTCGGCCAGTCCGCGAGCGTCTGCGGCGGCATCGGCATGGCGTCGTGCGGCTGGGCGGCGGCCGGCGCCGCGCAGGCCGCGAGCAGGATCGGAAGAAGAGGCTTCAGCATCGTCTCACCCCCGCGATGACGAAGCGAGGCTAGACCCGTTTGCTGCCCCGCTCAACGGCCCGGCATTTGCGCAGCGCCGCCTTATGCGGCTATCCGCCGCGGCCATGGACGCGTCCGACCTGCGCATCGCCCTGTTCAGCGGCAACTACAATTACATACGCGACGGCGCGAACCAGGCGCTGAACCGGCTGGTCGACTATCTGCTGAAGAAGGGGGCGGCGGTCCGCGTCTACTCGCCGACGGTGGAGAAGCCCGCCTTCCCGCCCAACGCGCCCGTCATCCACATACCGAGCGTGCCGGTGCCGCGGCGGGCAGAATACAAGATCCCGATCGCCCTCCCCCCGCGCGCGCGCCGCGACATACGCGAGTTCGCCCCGAACATCCTCCACGTCGCGAGCCCGGACATACTCGGCCACCGCGCCGTCACCCTCGCCCACCGCATGGACCTGCCCGTCGTCGCCTCGGTCCACACCCGCTTCGAGACCTATTTCCGCTATTACGGCCTCGCCTTCCTCGAGCCTTTGGTGCTGGCCGCGCTGCGGCGCTTCTACCGGCGGTGCGACGCCATCTTCGCGCCGTCCGATTCGATGGCGCAGCTGTTGCGCGACCAGCGCATGAACTACGACGTCGGCATCTGGACGCGCGGGATCGACCGCGAGATCTTCAATCCCGAGCGCCGCGATCTCGCCTGGCGGCGCGGGCTCGGCATCGCCGACGACATGCCGGTGGTCGGCTTCGTGGGCCGGCTGGTGATGGAAAAGGGGCTCGACGTCTTTTCCGAGACGATCGACTGCCTCGACAAGCGGCAGGTGCGCCACAAGGTGCTGGTCGTCGGCGAGGGGCCGGCGCGCGACTGGTTCGAGAAGCGCCTGCCGCAAGCGGTGTTCGTCGGCTTCCAGAAGGGGCCGGACCTCGGCCGCGCCGTCGCCTCGATGGACATGCTGTTCAACCCCTCGGTCACCGAGACGTTCGGCAACGTGACGCTGGAAGCGCTGGCGGCCGGCATTCCGGTCGTCGCCGCGCGCGCCACCGGCAGCGAGAGCCTGGTGAGCGACGGCGTCACCGGGCGCCTGATCCGCCCCGGCGCCATCGACCAGTTCACCGACGCGCTGCGCGTCTATTGCGAGGATGGCGACGCGCGCGCCGCGGCGGGCCGCGCGGGCGCGGAGGCGAGCCGCCGCTACGGCTGGGACGAGGTCAACCAGGCGCTGGTCGACGGCTATTGCCGAATCATCCGCCAGCGCGCCGCCGGAGGACGCCCGCCGGGACCCAGCCCGGTGCCCTGAAACCGGCGGAAATCCGCCGTTTTCCGGCGCCCAACCACTCTCTTGATTGTGACGCTTTCAGAACTTAACATGACGGCCGTGGGTAATTCCTGTTGGTTGAGCCTCCAACCGGTCACGCGGGGCTCCCACGGACGCCCCAGCCAAGAGCTGGGGCGTTCTTTTGTGAGGCCGAAACAGAGGGGACTGAATTTATGAAGCTCATCGTGAAGGCCGCGGCTGTCGGCTTCGCCGTGCTCGCGCTCGGCGCCTGCAACAAGCATTCGGCCGCCGGCGACAACGTCGTCGCCAATGCCGACGCCGTCGCGTCGAACATCGAGGCTTCGGCCGAGAACACCGCCTCCAACATCACCGCCGCCGCCGACAACAAGGCGGACGCGATCCGCGCCTCGGCCGAGAACAAGGCCGACAAGATGGACAACATGTCGAAGGCGGGCAACACGTCGACGGCCACCACCAACACCACGACCACCAAGACCGAGACGAAGAAGAAGTAAGCCTTCTTCGCCGATCGAAAGAAGGGCGCTCCGGCGAGGCCGGGGCGCCCTTTTTCGTGCGGATGCTGTCGTGCGGGGTTCGGCCTCCACCGTCCCGCTCTCGCCGTCATGCTGAACTTGTTGCAGCATCCAGTTCTCCGCGGGCGGGACGGGTGACCAGCTGGACCCTGAACGGAGTTCAGGGTGACGCGCGTGCTCGTGACGGACGCCCCGTCCTACAGCCGTTCGATCTTCTGCGCCGCCTCGTCGAGGATGGCGGCGATCTCGTGCAGCCGCTCTTCGCTCATGTCCTCCGCCGCGACCCGGTGCCAGAGCGCGGAGAGGAGGTTGCCGACGGCCCGCTTGATCGGCCGTCCGCCCGCGCGGCGCTTGCCTTCGCCGGCGTCCTCGAGCCGGGCGAGGAGAGACTCCACTTCCTCCGCCCGCTCGGCGAGGTGCGCCTCGCCGTCCGCCGTGATCGCGAACGCCTTGCGCGCGCCGTCCGCGGCGGCTTCCTGGATGAGACCCATGTCCTGCAGCATGGTGAGCGTCGGGTAGACGACCCCCGGGCTCGGCGCATAGCTGCCATGAGTCAGCTCCTCGATTGCGCGGATGAGATCGTAGCCGTGGCGCGGCTGGTCGGCGATCAGCTTAAGGAGAACGAGCCGCAGCTCGCCGCTCTCGAACATCCGCCCGCGCCGCCCGCGGCGCCCGCCGCCGCCGAAGCCGAACTCCTCGCCGAAATCGCCGCCGAACGGCCATCCGCCCGGCCCGCCAAAGCCGAACCCCCGCGGCCCGAACCGCATCCCGAACACGCCGGGACCGAACTTGCCGAACTCGAAACCCGGACCGCAATGTCTGCGCATGATGTGCCTCCGCTGTGTCTTGCTGCATCTGAGATATATCTTAGATGCAGCTTCGTCAAGCGGGCTCAGACGGGGACGACGACGCGGCCGCGATCCGCTAAACAGCGCCCGTGTCCGATCTCTTCGCCGACGATGCTCCGCCTCCCGCGCCGCCGCCCCCCGACAGCGCCCCGCTCGCCGACCGGCTGCGGCCGCAACGGCTCGACGAGGTCGTCGGGCAGGACCATCTGACCGGGCCCGAGGGCGCGATCGGGCGGATGGTGGCGGCGGGCAAGCTCGCCTCCATGATCCTGTGGGGGCCGCCGGGGACCGGCAAGACGACGATCGCGCGGCTGCTCGCCGATGCGGTCGGCATGCGCTTCGTCGCGATCTCCGCGGTCTTCTCCGGCGTCGCCGACTTGAAGAAGGTCTTCGCAGAGGCGAAGGAGTTCGCGCGCGCCGGCCGCCAGACCCTGCTGTTCGTGGACGAGATCCACCGATTCAACCGCGCCCAGCAGGACGGCTTCCTGCCTTATGTCGAGGACGGCACGGTGGTGCTGGTCGGCGCGACGACCGAGAACCCGTCGTTCGAGCTCAACGCCGCACTTCTGTCGCGCGCCCAGGTGCTGATCCTCAACCGGCTCGACCACAAGGCTTTGTGCAAGCTGCTGGACCGCGCCGAAGCGATCATGGAGCGCCCCCTCCCCCTCACGGCGGAGGCGCGCGACGCGCTCGTCGCCACCGCAGACGGCGACGGCCGCTTCCTGCTCAACCAGGCCGAGACGCTCTTCTCGGTCGGGCTCGACGCACCGCTCGACCCGGCCGGCCTCTCTGCCCTCCTCCACCGCCGCGTCGCCGTCTACGACAAGGATCGGGAAGGCCATTACAACCTCATCTCGGCGCTTCACAAAGCGATACGCGGCTCGGACCCGCAGGCGGCGCTCTATTATCTCGCCCGCATGCTCACCGCCGGCGAGGAGCCGCTCTATCTGCTGCGCCGGCTGACGCGGGCGGCGGTGGAGGATATCGGCCTCGCCGATCCCAACGCGCTCGTCCAATGCATCGCCGCCAAGGACACGTACGACTTCCTCGGCTCGCCCGAGGGCGAGCTCGCGATCGTCCAAGCCTGCCTCTACCTCGCCACCGCGCCCAAATCGAACGCGGCCTATGCGGCCCAGAAAGGGGCATGGCGCTCGGCGAAGGAGACCGGCTCGCTGATGCCGCCAAAGAACATCCTCAACGCGCCGACCAAGCTCATGAAGAGCATCGGCTACGGCAAGGGCTACACTTACGACCACGACCGGGAAGGCGGCTTCTCCGGCGACAATTACTGGCCCGAGGAGATGGAGCCGCAGACCTTCTACGCGCCGACCGACCGCGGCTTCGAGAAGCGCATCGCGGAGCGCATGGCCTGGTGGGAGGAGCAGCGGAAGGCGAAGCGCGATGGCTGAGCCGATCCGCACCTGGGAGGAGGCGGTGGCCTATGCGCTGACGCTGCCGGGGGCCGAGCTCTCGACCAGCTACGGCAAGCCGGCGGTGAAGGTGAACGGCCGCGCCTTCCTCTATACCGGGCACGAGCAGGCGACTTCGTTCGGCATCGCCATCGACCTCGACACGATCGAGATCCTTAAGGAGACGGATCCGGACACCTTCTGGCAGTCGCCCCATTACGAGGGATGGCCGGCGGTGCTCGTCCGCTTCGACAGCCCGAATCCGGAACGGGTGTGCGAACTCGTTCGCCGCTCGCGCGACTGGACCGCCGCCAAGCCGCCGCCCCGCCCGCGGAAGAAGACGTGAGGCGTTTCGCCCGGTTCGCGGCGATCGACTGGTCCGGTGCAAAGGGCGAACGGCAACGCGGCATCGCCGTCGCGATCTGCGGGCGCGGCCGCGCGGCCCCGGAGCTGGTCCGTCCCGGCCGGATCTGGTCGCGCGAGGAGGCGCTGCGCTGGATTTTGGAGGAGATGCCGCCCGACACCCTCGTCGGGCTCGACATCGGGCCCTCCCTCCCCTTCGCCGATCGCGGCGCCTTCTTCCCCGGCTGGGACGAGAGTCCGGCGGACGCGCGCGCGCTTTGGGCTTTCGTCGAAGCGCATTGCCGCGACGACGCGCACCTCGGCGCGGGCAGCTTCGTCGACCATCCCGACGCCGCGCGGCATTTCCGCCGCCACGGCGGCCGCTGCGGCGACCTGTTCGAGGCCGGTCGCGGCCGGCTTCGCGTAACGGAGATCGCGCAGCGCGAGCAGGGCCTCAATCCCTACAGCAATTTCAATCTGGTCGGCGCGGCGCAGGTGGGCAAATCGAGCCTCACCGGCATGCGCGTGCTGCACCGGCTCGACGGCCGCATCCCGATCTGGCCGTTCGACCCGCTGCCCGCCGACGGATCGCTGGTCGTCGAAATCTACACCAGCATCGCGGCGCTGGCCGGCGGCCTGCCGAAGAACCGCACGAAGGTGCGGGACGGCGGGACGCTCGACCGTGTCCTCGAGGCGCTCGGAAGCGAGAAGCACGCGCCGCTCGCCCGCTATGATGACCACGCCACCGATGCAGTCATCGCCGCCGCCTGGCTCCGCCGCGTGCACGCGGATCCGCGTTTGTGGAACCCGCCGCGGCTGACGCCCGCGCTCGCGCGGACGGAGGGCTGGACGTTCGGCGTGCTCTAGCCGCTCACCGCGCCGACGGCCGCCCGACCGGCGCCGTCGCGGTCTTCGGCATCCGCGCCTCGAGCGGGAGCAGCCAGGCGGGCACGTCGCCGCCGATGCTGACCTGCGGATAGGAAGGCTCGTAATGCTTCGCCTGCTCCCACTGGCCGATCAGGGCGACGGCCTCAGCCGAGGCGTCGGCGAGCGGCTGGGGCTTCCTCAACGCCCGGTTGATCGTCGCATCGCCGAAGAAGGTCCAGTCGTTGTCGGCGGCGCAGCCGAACGAGGTTCGGTCCGGCGCGGCGGCGGTGAGGAGGGCGGTGCGGTCGCTGGCGAGCGGGCGCACGAACGTGCCCGAATAGCAGGCCGACAGGATCAGCAGGCGGTTGCGGATGCCGAGGCCGGAGAGGATGGCGGCGAGCCGATTGGGCGACAGGAAGCCATAGCCTTCGTCCCCGTCATGATAGGCGATGCCGGTCGGCGCGCCGTGGCTGGTCGTATAGAGGACCAGCACGTCCTCGTTGCGGTCCATCCGCTCGGCGACGCGGGCGAGCGCCAGCGACAAAGCGTGGAGGCTGCCCATCGGCAGGGCGCTGGGGCGGCTGCCGTCGCTGCCGGCGAGGACGATCGTCCGGCCGGCCGCGTCGTAGCGGCGCGACAGCACCTTCGCCGCCTCGCGCGCCTCGCGGCCGAACACGGGATCGCTGTCGAGGGCGATCGAGACGACATAGGCGTCGACGATGCCGGGGCGCTGCGGCCCCAGCGCGGCAAGCGCGGCGTCGAGCCGGCGATGCTCGGCGAGCTCGAATTCCGGGCTGCGGCCGCGCTCGAGGTCCGGCCCGAGGTCAAGGCTCGCCGCCGCCTCGGAGAGGGTCTTCCCCGACAGGAGCCCCGGCCAGGCGGCCTTATGCTCCGGCGCCCGCCACGCCTGCGCCGCGACCGCGCCCGCACAGGCGAGCAGCCCCGCGGCCAAGCCGCCTCTCCAGCCCCATCCGATCCGCGCCATCGGCCCCCCGTCAGCATTGCTCCGGCGCATTGTTCACCCGCCCGCGCGGGCGTCGTCAACAGTCGAGGGGCTGGACGCGCGGCGCGCGATGGAGGATGTCGGGCGCGGGCCGGCTTAGCTCAGCTGGTAGAGCAACCGCCTTGTAAGCGGTAGGTCGTCGGTTCGAGTCCGACAGCCGGCACCACGCAGTAAAGTATTGATATAGCACGATTCTTATTCCGGGAGTGTGCCGCAAATTGTCCCCGGAATTCCGGGGCTTTGCGCCCCCCGCTGCGCGGAAGACAAGGACGGGAGACCGTCTGGCGTCGCGCACATTAGCCGAATCTGCGTCCTCGTCTCCGGGCCCGAAATTCTGTCCTAGAAATTGCTGCGTCGCGAGTTAGCGAGCCAAGCTGCGTTCTTGACGAGAGCTTTGCCGGCATGGTGATGTGAGCCATGCGGCTGCCTCTCCTTCGCCTTAGACATATCACAGCAGCGGCCAGTGCCCTCGCGCTTGCCGGATTGGCCTTCGCAAATTCGGCGGCTGCTCGCGCAGCGCCGGCATCAAAGAGCCCAGTGCACCATACTGCCGCTCCTGATCCGGTTCGGACGCTGGTGACCGCAGTCGCGTTGAACTCCGTCAAACCGGGCGAGGATCTCTATTCCGCTTGCCGGCGGTCGAGTTTCAAGCTCCTGGCGTGGGCCCTCTACGGTGCCCGGAAGCGGGTTTCGATCGAGAAGAGCGAATATGAGACGGAGGTAGAGTTTCAAGCACGCAAGGCGAAGCTCGAGAGCCTGATCAATTTTCGTGGCGACATCATCGTCTGCCAGCCGCTCGACGACAACGAGGATGCTCCCTTCACCTATGACGCGGAGGCGCAGGCGTTCAAGGGGACGTTTCGCGCCCATCAGAATGTCTGGCGCGACGTTAAGCGGACCGGCTCCTACGTCTCCCGCACGCGCATGGGAATTCGAGCAACGGTGACCGCATCGGTCGACATCGAATACGATGTCGACATGCCGTCGCTCGACCAGGTAAGCGCGAGCTGCCTCGATATGAAGTACCTGGAGGCGAGCTATTCTGTGCCCGTAGCGAGAGACAAGGCTCCGACGCTGAAGGCGCTCGGCTACCTCGTGTTCGTCGGCAAGCTCGCGGCGCCCTTTGTCGAGACGAACGACAGCCCCGGCTCCCCGACCCTGGACGACCCGCACGACGTCTTTGAGCGGAGCATCACCGTGAATTTTCGACCTGTGAAGGTGGCCGTCACGGGACCGGGCGGGTTGCAGCCTTTCACTTGCGATCTCGGCTCCGGTTGATACCAGAGCGAAGCATGCAGTCGGCTCTGGACAGCGTCTCCGCCGGCGAAGGCGTCAGCTAAGTGGCTGAGTTTCCGGGAGAAGAATTGCTCTTCTAGGACAGCTAGGTCGTTCGTTCGCGTGTGATGTGGAGCACCACGCAGTAACGTATTGATATAGCACGATTTTTAATCGGACAGTGTGGCGCAAATTGTGCCCGAAATTCCGGGGCTTTGCGCCCGCTGCTCGGGCGGAGACAAGAACGGGAGACCGTCTCGCCACGCGCAAACCGGCCGAATCTGCGCCCTCGTCTCCGGGCCCGAAATTCTGTCCTCAGAATTGTTGGAGGCCAAAGCTGCCCGCCGTCGCCACTCAGGTGCGGCACGGCGCGCCACCTTCGAGGGGTATGGATTGGACTGGCGGACGGCTCGACACTGCTGGGTCCAGACGCACTCAGTTGTGGATCGGTCTTGTGGGGAGTGGCCTCGTCCATACGAAATCCTAAGGTCCGCGCGTTCGCCAACCACCGGTAGACCGCTATGATCGGGTCATTGAGTGGACGTTGACGTTACGGAACGAAGCGGTGGTGGACGTCAGTCGAAGGTCCGCAGCCCCCGCCAGTTCGAGCGATCGGGGCGACCAGAGGTTCGCGTGGAGCGTCATAGGCAAGTGCGGGATTGGTGTCGGATTCCAGCTTCCGCGTTCGTGGATGAGGACGTCGTCGACAAACCAGCGGATCCGGTCGGGACACCATTCGATCGCGTATCGATGGAAATCCTCACCGGCATCGAAGCCGAGATCGATGCTGCAGGGCGACCCGCGATAGCCGTAGTCAAGCTCCGTGCCCTCCTCCCCCGGATTAAAGTAGACATTGAGAAGCACTCTGCGCGGTTCGTTGCCGGCGATCTCGACGTCGATCTCCTGCCGTGGCGCGGAACGGTGCAGGAAGAAGCCGGTGACCAGTCCCGCCCCGCACGCCGCCTTCATCTCAATCTCGAAACGTCCATGCAGAAAACGACGAGCGGACGAGAGGGCGCCGGAACGGAAGGGACGGTCTCCCATCTCCGATGCGGTCAGAGTGATCATCGCGCCGTCGGCTCCATGCTCGACGGAGTCCGGCTCGAACGTGGCGAGGTTTCCCGGGAATGTCCCTAGCATTGCCGGCATCTCTGTCGTGGGCTCGATAAGCGGGGACCGCATTTCGACGGTCCCGTGGTTCCGCGAGGATCGGAGGCAGCCGACCGGCGCCGGCCACCCGTCGGTCTTCTCAATCGCCCACGGCGTGTCATCCATCGCCATCGGGCGTGCCGCGCGGAAGCACCCCCTCGAGGCCTCGACCATCCGACGACCGTCGCGGAATAGTCGCCAGTTGCCAGGTGGGCCATCGGGAAACGCGTGGATCGGCGTTTCGACCCCCGCCAGCGAGCAGAGCGGCGGCCACCATTCGTCGGTCGGTGCGCCGCTCGGCAGGACGACCCACGGCTGCTTCGGGCGGTGGCCGTTGCTCAGCCGATCTGCCTGAGCGGACGCCAGAACGAGCCCGGTGACGAGCCCAGCGATCGCGTCCGGCAAGTCGTCGGGCTGGAACGGCGGGTCGACGAGAACGTCGAAGGTGTCGAAACGGGTGCAGAGCTCGGCGTCGGCGAAGCGCTCGCCGGCGTCTAGCGCCAGGACGCGCAGGCCGAGCATCGACAGCGCCATCGCCAATGGTTCTCGCTCGCCGTGCCCGCTCCAGGCGAGGATACGGATCCTCTCGGAGCGACCAGGGGCCGGCAGTGCGTCTGCATCGACCACCCCTGCCCGAGCTAGGTATGGCAGCACCGAGTACGAGTTATCCGACTCGACGTCAGGCCGCTGCAGGATGACCGGAGACTGGAGGGCGAGCGGCTTGAGCCGGTCGAATTGCCTGTTGATCCACATGTCGGCGGGCCCAACGACCGGCATCGCGCGGAGCAGCGCCTGAGCGCCGCGTCGTGAGAGCACATAGCCGGAAAGGAACCAAAGTCCCCGCACCGGGCGGAATAGCGCGCCATAGGCGTCCGCCCGCTCGCAGGTGCCGCCGGCGTCCTCGTATGAGAGATAGAGCATGGTCAGGCCTGCGCCTGCACTTCTCAAGGCCTCGCTCCATGCTCTATCGATCCTCGCGGCGGCGCCACGGCGGAACCATATGTCGTCCTCGAGGATCAGTACCTGCTCTTCAGAACCCACTGCGACGGCCTTCCAAGCCTCGACGTGGGATCGCGCGACGGCGACCTCCTGGCGAGTCATCATGAGAGGCTCGTCCCGCCCGAAGCAGCTCTCAAGCCTAGCGTCTGGCTGGACATGCAGCTGATGGCCTAGGACGTAGCGGGCGTCGACGTCCGCGGTAGCCGCGACCGCCCTTCCGTCGCGAGCGTCCACCGCCGGAAGGCGAATGACGAGTTCGGTCAGCCGCTGCCCGTCGTGAGCTTTGAACCGTGAGAGTTCCCGCATGGTCCGTGCCATTCGGCGAGGCTGTCGATCGAGGTTGATCACGAGAATCGCTCCGATCCGGCTCGCGCCGGCGCCGAACGCGTCGACCCTTCCACCGGGGAGCACGGCCGCGATGCGCCGCCGCAGGCGAAACGCCACCGCTCGCAGAGCCCTCGCCGGTCGATCGAGCCTCAAGGACGCACCGTCGCGAGGCTCGGAGTCAGCATCCGTAGACGTTGCGCCAATTGCGGTCGTCCCGACGGTAGCCGAGGTCCCACCGCATCTCTGCGATGGCGTCCCAACTGCGTAGCAGTTCAAAGTCGAGCGGTTCACCGCGCAAGAGCAGCGCGAATGCGTGCGTTGCCACAACGGTCGTAAGATTTCCGGGCCCGGTGGTCGCCTGGATTTCCGGCCAGACGTCGCCCCCGAGAAGCAGCTCCGTCGCCCGATCGAGAGCGCGCCGCAGGACAGGATGTCGAGGGGGCGCGGCAATGGGATCATTGTTGACGTAGAAGTTGCGCTGACCCGCAGGTAGATCGGTCCGCCAGATGTCTGCGTTCGGCATCATCCCGGCGCCCGATATATCGTAACAGAGCGGCTGCAGCTTAAGCCTGTCGTCGTCGAATAGTCGCGTCCACCCGTCGCTGAGCAGGACGTCGTCGCAGTCGACATAGAGGCCCCCCTCGTCGAGCAGCACACATAGCCGAAGGTAGTCGCACCGCATCGCCGGATGTGCACATCGACCGAAGGCGGCGACCTCGCGGTCACTGTGGCGTTCGCGTATGTAACGTTGGGCGGAGGCGTCGTCGAAAGTTCGGACGGCGAAACCGTGGTCGACCAGCCGATCCCAGCTGACCATGCAGGCGGCCACGTCGTCCGGCAGTTCAGAGCGATTGTGCCAGAACCTGATGAGGTTGCGCGGTATAGAGCAGGCCGCGCGCGGCGATTGGCATGCCGGATCCATGCCGATGTGCATGAGGATGATGTCTCGAATCAGTGCCGATCGAAGCGTCTCGTGTTGGTGGAAGCCGGGGCGGAGCGCCGCGATCCGACTCCGCGCGTCTGCCGCATGATGGGTCGGGTTGCTCAAGCTGGTGCGCCGTGCACAGTCGGAGCGAATTGGTCGCGGCCTCGCAGCAGGTAGGCCGCATAGACGGGAGAACTCTTCAGGAGATGCATGCGGCCGCCCGCCACGAATCCGTCGAGCCCGCGCTCCCTGGTATAGACGTCGAGGTCGGCGATATCGTTGATGAACCCCTTACCTTTGAAGTTGAGCGACGTGTTGCAAAGGACACCGCAGCCGGTCCTCGCCCGAAAGGCGGACAGCAACGCGTGCAGCTCCGGATTGGAGCGCTGGGTTACGGTCTGAAGGCGCGCCGTCCCATTGACGTGAGTCACGGCGCGAAGCCGATTAGTTGTCGCCCTGTAGGTATAAAGCATGTGCGGGCTGTCGACCTGGCACCCGAACCAGCGCGCCGCTTCATCGCGCAGGCAAACGGGCGCAATCGGCCGGAACTGCTCGCGCTGTTTGATTATATTCAGTCGCTCCCGAGTCTCGTCCCGGAACGGGGCGGCCAGGATCGATCGGTTGCCCAGTGCGCGCGGACCGATTTCGTAGCGGCCGTGCGCCCATCCCAGGACGAGATCGTGCGCCAGGAGGTCCGCGATGAGGGCATCATCGCGTTCCAAAAGATCATAGGCATCGCGCTGGAAGGACACATCGTCGCGGAAGGGCAGCCCGGAATACACGTCCCACTCGATCTTCGGATCGCCCGTCAGGCGGAACTGCGCATCAACCGCCGTCCCGATGGCGGAGCCGCTGTCATTGGCGATCGGGGGCACAAAGACGTTTGAAAACAGACCGCTGTCCACCCACTTGCTGTTCCAGTCGCAGTTCAGCCCGCAGCCGCCGGCGATCAGAAGCGGCAGGCCGAGATCGAGGTGCTCGCGGGCGAACCTCTCGAAGCGGTCGAATATAGCGTCGCTGTAGATGCCGGCGAAGTCGCGAAACGCGGCGTCGTCGACCCCGACGTCGAGATGAGGTGCCCGCGGAAGCCCCGGATAGTCGGAGAGCTTGCGGTAGGGGCCGTCGAGAAGGAATTCCAGGAGTGCCTGCTCCTCCGCCGTCGCGATCGAGCGGTTGGAGAAGGACGCGAGCGCCATGAGCTTTCCAGCGTCGCTCTGTCGCGGATAAGGTCCATCCTTCGGAAATTCGGGGTCCGCCAGCCCGTAGAGCATCCCATAGCGGTTGCCCGGCTGCTTCAGAACGTCTCTCAGCACGGAAATGCGGCCCTTGGCGTCTATCTCGTAGAAGGTCCCCATCTCGCCTTCCCACACTAGCGCGTAGCACGGCGCCCCCTTCGGAAGTGCGGACATTCCCAACGCGCACATGATGTGCGAGCGCTCGTGGGAGGACGAGAAGTAGTCGCAACGTCCGCGCAGGAACCGTCCCTTCTCGTGGATGGCGAGGTTCTCTGCCGTCCCGCGGTATCCGCCATTACGACGGGACCCGTGCAGGAATTCATAGTGATCCCGTGGCCACCAGCCGCTCATGCATATTACGTCGGGAAGGCTCGACAGCTCGCCGACCACATCGAGGACGTCGGCGACCGATATGGCGGAGTAGCGGTAGTTGGACCCCTTTTCGGCTTCGATCGAAAAGGACAACCTGCCATCCTCAATGAAGGCGACTGCACCGTCGTGACCGGGATTGTATGCCAGGATGCGCAAGTAGCTCTTCCCCCCCTGAAGAACGGGCATTCACATGCGTGAGAGGTCTGGCAAGTGGATTGTTCCGAAGTGCGGCAACGCCTCGTGCCGGGGGCGGCTTTCGAGCGAATGAGCAACGTTGCGATGAAGGGCTCATGGCGCGCATGCCGACAAACGTCCGCCTGAGTGATCAGCAGATTGATCCCCTAGCGCTTGCATCTGGCGCAAATCCAAAATCTGGGTATCCGGGCTAGATGCGGCGTTCGATTCTGGATCTACCGCGCGTCTGAGTTGGCACGACTGCTCCCATCAATTGAGACCGGTAGTCAGGTAGACTGACACTCGAGTCAGGCACGCAGTCTTCGAGAAGCGTCTCCAGCGCAGCGGGCGTGGGCTAAGTAGCTGAATTTAAGTCAGAAGGATTGTCCTTCTAGGACAGCTAGGTCGTTCGTTGGTGTTTGATGTGGAGCACCACGCAGTCGGGGGGAGCACCGGGGTTTTCGGAGCGCCCCCTCAAGCCGCGCGAATTATCGCCCGAAATCCGCCGCTTGGGGAGTTAAATTCTGACTCCGCCTGACCGGGAGACGCCTTTGCCAGTCTGACGACCGCCCATTTTGGGCCCGCGTCTCCCGCGCTGAAAATCTGTCCTAGAGACCGCCGCGCGATCGATGTCACGTCATCTAGTGCGTGGTGATCGTCCACGACAGACGCGCTAGGCCGCACTTCGTCCTACACCTTCGATTCTGCCTTCCGTCCGACGGCGATCATCGCGCCGGAGGGGAACCGCGTCGACGTTGCCTATGACGAGTGGGGTAACATCATGTCGAAGACGACCACGCCGAAGCCCGGCTCCGGCCTCACGGCGGTTACCGAGACGGCCTATGTCGATGTCGACCACTGCGCCAACACCGGCGCGCCGGTGCTCTGCTACCGGCCCCTCTACACACGGGACGGGCTCGGACGGCAGACCGACTATGTCTACAACAGCCTCGGCCAAGTCACCGAGAAGACCGAGCCGGCCGATGCGAACGGCGTCCGGCGCAAGACCTATATTAGTTACGAAACCTCGATCGGCATCAGCCGCGCGAACGTGGTCAGAGTGTGCGGCGACGTCTCGACCTGCGGCACGCTCGACGAAGTGCGCACCGAATATACCTATTGGGGATCAACCCTCCTCCCGCTCACCGAAAGCCACGTCGACGCCCGCGCCGGGGTAACGCTGACGACGACATACAGCTACGATAATGCTGGCCGCACGGTGTCGAAGGACGGCCCGTTGCCGGGGACCGACGACGCAGTCTATTCCAAGTACGACGTGCTCGGGCGGAAGACCTGGGAGATCGGCCCGCGCCTAGCCAACGGCTATCGGCTGGCGACGAAGTTCACCTATCGGGACGCCGACGACCAGGTGACCCAGACGCAGACGGGCAGCGTGACCGACGTCGTCAATCCGGTATTCCTGGTTACGAGCGGGCGAGTCGACACAGCCTATGACGCGCGCCGCAACCCGGTGCGCGAGGCGGTGTCGGGGTCCGACAGTGTAGTCTACGGCTTGACTGAACGCAGCTTCGACGACCGCGGGCAGGTTGTCTGTCAGGCGCAACGGATGAATGCGGCGACTTTCGGTGCGGTCACCGACGGCTGCACGCTGAGCGCGCAAGGGAGCTATGGACCTGACCGGATCACGCACAACGTCTATGACGCGGCGGGGCAGCTCACGCAGGTGCAGAAGGCCTACGGCACGTCACTCCAGCAAAATTACACCACCCACGAATACACGCCGAACGGCAAGCAGAAGGCGTTGATCGACGCCAACGGCAACCGGGCGGAGATGAGTTGGGACGGGTTCGACCGCCAGAAGCGCTGGATCTTCCCATCGCCGACGACCGCCGGCGTCGCTAACCAGGCGGATTATGAGGAATATGGCTACGACGCCGTCGGCAACCGCACGTCGCTGAGGAAGCGCGACGGCGTCACCCTCACCTACGCCTATGACGGCATGAACCGGCTGACGCTCAAGACAGTGCCGGCCTCGGCGTCGGGTGCGGCGGGCTACAGCATCTATTACGGCTACGACGTGAACGGTCTGCAGACCTTTGCCCGCTTCGGCTCGCCTTCCGGGTCCGGGATCACCACAACCTACGACCGCTTCGGCCGTGTCGCGACGAGCATGACGAGCATGGACGGCACCGCGCGGACGCTGACCTCGCAATATGATGCGGGCTCCCGGCGGACCTCGCTGACCGGCGATTCCGGCGCGTCGGGCTACAACTCAACCTCCACTTACGACGCCGCCGGCGCCCTGACGGCGCTCAACGAGTTCGGCGTGCCGGTCGTGACTTTCGCCTATGACAGCTCGGGGCGGCGGCAGACGCTGGGCGAGGGGTATAACGCCCCATATTCAACGGCGAGCTACGGCTACGACCCTGTCGGACGGCTCGCCAGCCTCGGCCACGACCTCGCGGGCACGGCCGCCGACCAGACACAGAGCTTCGCTTACAATTCGGCGAGTCAGATCGTCAACCGGACGAGCTCCAACGACTCCTATGCCACAAGCGGCGCTACGAACCGCGCCCTTGCCTATACGGTCAACGGGCTGAACCAGTACACTGGCGTCGGCGTCAACGCCTACACGTACGATGCGAACGGCAACCTGACCTCGGACGGCATTAACAGCTACGTCTATGACGCCGAGAACCGGCTCGTGTCGCGCTCGGGCGGCGTGAGCCTCAGCTACGATCCCAACGGCCGGCTGTGGCAAATGGCGGGTCCCTCGGGCATCACCCGGTTCGTCTATGACGGCGACCACCTAGTCATTGAATATGATGGCGCAGGCAACCTCCTCCGCTCGTACGTCCACGGCACCGGCGCCGACGAACCGCTGATCTGGTACGAGGTGCCGGGTGGCTTCACACGCCGCTTCCTTCACGCCGACCACCAAGGCTCGATCGTGGCGATCACCGACCTCTATGGGAACATGGTTGCACTCAACGCCTACGATGCTTGGGGCGTCCCGAACTCGACCGCAGTGGTGACGGCCGGGCGGTTTGGCTACACCGGGCAGACTTGGCTCCCCGAGCTCGGCATGTGGTACTACAGGGCGCGGATTTACTCTCCGACGCTGGGACGGTTCCTTCAGACCGATCCCATCGGGTATGAGGATCAGCTGAATCTTTATGCCTCCGTGGAGAACGATCCAGTCAACAAGATCGACCCGACCGGAGAAGACAATTGTGATGTCGTGCAGCCCGACCGTAGCCTTAGGCATGTTAAGAGCTGCGTCGGAGACAAGAACGCGCCACCGGCGACCGAATCAGAGCAGAGCGAAGTTGAAAATGCGATCGGCGTAACCGGACAGAAATTCAAAAATAAGAAGGGCGCACCCGCTGCCTCGCCGGACGAGATGACCTCACTCGGCCCTGAGTCCGGCGGATTTAAGGGTGTTAATGGTGATCTATTCTACGTTCCTTTCAAGGTTCACTGCTACTCTGGAAAAAATGAGGTGGGAGTGTTTACGCAAGGTCAATTTGCGGGTGCTTCGTTCGGAGGCCACCACCATGGGACCGAAACCGCGACAGGCGTCGGGGACGACGATGCGCAACTGGCCGCTTTGATCCCTAGTCACTTGGCGATACAGATCGACTCGTCTGGAATCCGTGCCATCCAGCGGACCGCGGGAGGGTCTTTCCGGGTGGTTGCGAAAAACGGCAACTGGGGGAAGATTGGATATTATGGAACTCAAGCCCGAGTAAACGCGTGGAACAAGCCGGCGCCTCAGGGCGGAAAGGCAGGAGCCTATGCCACAAGCACTTGTCCCAATATGCCTCATTAGACGCGCGCTGGTGCTGAGCGCTGGGTTGGTAATTTGCACGGGCGCCTTCGCTTCTGTTCGCCAAATGCAGCGAGAGCTAGAAGTTAGGTCTTTAATCGCGGGTTCACCAGCCGGCGACATGAAAAGAATTTCTATCGTCGGCGTGGTTTACCCAGCAGCACTCCGATCCGTGTATTTGACCGCGCCAGACGAGAAGCTCCCCCCCGAACTTACCCTCCCGCTCCCGGAACAGTGCGTACAGCTCATCCCGTCCCGTGCGCAGTTCGCCGCCCTGGAGAAGGTGGCCGGCAAGGCGATCATCGTACGGGGCGATCTGCACTTCGTGCAGCGATCGGAGGACACTGCTTTGGTCTCCGTCCGCATCGACGGCCGGTACGCACATCCCGAATGCCAATATCAAAGCGGCCGTCTCCCTTTCATCGTGATTAAGAGCTGGCATTTGGCTTCGGTGGGATGAGGTAGACTGTTCGCCAATCCGACGGCGATGTCTCGTTCAGCCACGGCCCCGATGCGTGCCACTGTTGGAAACGGACGGTTTGGAAGCCGACGAATTGATCCCGCCATTGTCCAGAACGGCTCGGAAGCGGACGCTCCTAGCACCCGCACCGGCGGTGGTCGCCGCGCCGAGCCGCCCCCAATGGTTCAAGCGAGGTCGCAGGAGCGCTTGGGCGAGTTCCCGCGGGTCCAAGTCGCGAGGAAAATTGTCGTCGTATGGAGTGATCTCTGGCTGCAAGAGAGCGAGGGTTCCATCTCGCGCTGCATCGGGAGCCCGATGGCACGATCGTCGGTGACTTCATGCGTTCGCGGAACGCGTCCAAACTGCGCCCCTGCTCCTCAGCGAGCGTCGCGGCAGCGAACCATGTCGCGGGGGGACACTCGCGTGCGACCGCAACCACCGCCAGAATACGGTCTATCAGATAGTTGGAGGCTTCGCCGCAGTGCTGGAGGATGAAGGCTGGGTATCAATATCCGCAGGCATACGGCAGTTTTCCGCCTAGAGTGAGCGCGCTAGGGGCCCCCAAACGTGCTCCAGCGGTCAAGGCGCGCGCTGGCTCAGGAGAAGCGATAGCAGCGCTGCATGTCGACAATCCCTGGCTTCTCGGGGAGCGGCCTAGAGAGAGTTCGTGTTGGCCGACACGCCTCAGCACGACCCCTCTAGGCCCATCTCGTCCCGGACCCGAAAATCGCCCCTCCGCCACCGATCGCGGGGTTGCTGTAGGGGATGGAGCAGCGCGGAAGGTGGCATTCCTCCGCTCCTTGTTGAGCGCCTTTTTGCCTGCTCCCGCCACGGCCTTCCCTGCTCCGTCGCCAAATTTCCCTGTTCAACCGGATGGGAATTATCCGACGCGGGCCGCGGAAAACTGCCACTCCAGGAGGCGCCAGATGCACACGCGCATCAGCGCGAGGGCTGATTTCCCTGTAAATTCCCGCTGAACAAGGAATTGCCACGTGGAGACGAGTTCGCACCGGACTGCACCCCGCACCACGCAGAAAAGAGGAGCAGCGTCCGGCGCCGCTTCCCTTCGTCGCACGGGCCTTGCCAGGGACCGCACGCTGTGATGCTCTCGCATCTCCTCTTGCGGGGGAATGCGGATGCGTACCGGATGGTCCCGGCGATCGGTCGCCCTGATGCTGCTGTCGAGCGCCTTTCTCACCTCCGCCTGCGGCGACGGCGGCGGCGGGCCGGTGACCCCCTCGCCTCCTCCTCCGCCACCCCCACCGCCCGCGCCTCCGCCGCCGCCTCCGCCGCCCGCACCGACGCTGCGCACGCTGGCGCACCAGCCGCCGGTCGCCGTCTATCTCGCGCTGCTGCTCACCGACGGGACGGTCATGGCCCAGGCCAACCCGACGGGCGCCGCCGGCGCGAGCGCCGCCGACTTCTACCGCCTGACCCCGGACGCGAACGGCGATTATGCCGGCGGCACATGGACGCACCTCCCGAAGCCGCCGACGGGCTACGCACCTTACGCCTCCGCTGAAGCGGTGCTGGCCGACGGGCGGGTGCTGTTCGTCGGCGGCGAATATAATCAGGACGATTACCGCATCCCGTTCGGCCCGAGCGCGCTCACCAACATGTCGGCGGTATTCGATCCCCTCACCGGCGCCTGGACGATGATCCCCGCGCCGCCGGGAGTCGCCTATATCGGCGACGTGCCCTCGACGGTGCTTCCCGACGGCCGCTTCATCTTCGGCGAGAAGCTCGGCTCGCGCATGTTCTCGCTCGATCCGACGACCCTGGCCTGGACCCCGCTCCCCTCGACCGGGAAGAACGACGTCTTCACCGAGGAAGGGTTCACGCTCCTGCCGAACGGCGCGATCCTCACCGTCGACATGACGACGACGCCGCTCAGCGAGCATTATATTCCGGCGACCGGCGCCTGGGTGCAGGACGGGCCGACTCCGGTCGGGCTCACCTCCCCCACCGGCACGCCCGGCGGCATCACCTACGGCCCGGCGCCGGTGCAGACCGTCGGCGGCGTCACCTACGGACCCGGGACCAGCGGCACCTATTTCCCGCCCGGCGAGATCGGACCGGCGATCCTGCGCCCCGACGGCAGCGTGTTCGCCGCCGGCTCTGCCGTCGCCGGCAAGGCTGCCCACACCGCCATCTACCGGCCGGGCGCGACGCCGGCCCAGGCCGGCAGCTGGACGGCGGGCCCGGACTTCCCGAACGCGGATTCCGCCGGGGATTCCTCGGCGGCCCTGCTGACGAACGGCAATGTGCTCGTCGCCGGGGAGAGCGGCGCGATCTACGAGTTCGACGGAAACAGCCTCACCCGCACCGTGACCGGGCCCGCCGGGGGTTCTGAGGTCCCGGTCTTCCTGCTGCCGCTGCCGTCCGGCGAGGTGCTGGTACTGACGCCGAGCCTTTCGACCGCGGCTCGGCTCTACGTGCCGGTCGGCGGTCCGCAAGCCGCCTGGGCGCCGACCATCACGGCGGTGCCGACGGCGCTGACCCGCGGCCAGAGCTACGCGCTCACCGGCACGCAGCTCAACGGCCTCAGCGAGGCGGCCGCTTATGGCGACGAGCTCTCCGCCGCGACCAACTATCCGCTGGTGCGGCTGACGATGAGCGGGACCGGCCACGTCTTCTACGCCCGCACCCACGGCCACACGATGGGCGTGGCGACCGGCGCGACGCCGGTGACGACGCATTTCGACGTGCCGGCGGGCGCGGAGACGGGGGCGGCGAGCCTCGTCGTCGTCGCCAACGGCATCCCGTCGGCGCCGGTGGCCGTGACGATCTCCTAGCTGCTCCTCACCCGGACGTGCTCAGGCGGGAGCTTGAGGTAGAATTCGCGATAATAAGCGACCGCGAAGGCGGCGGCGGGGGTTCCCGCCAGGGCGCCGAGCAAGCCGAAGGCGAGCGCGCAGGCGAGCGTCGCGAAGAGCAGCACCGCCGGGTGGATGCGCATCGTCCGGCCGCGGATCGCGGGCGAGAGGAAGGTGCCGAGGCTCTCGGTCAGGACCAGGTAGAAGAGCGCGGTCCACAGCGCAGTGGGGACGTCGACGGACAGCGCCAGGATCACCGGCGGGATGGCCATGATGTAGCCGCCGATGCGCGGGATGAACTCGGCGAAGAAAGCGAGCGCCGCCCAGACGATCGCGCCGGGCACGTGCATCAGCGACAGGAAGATGCCGCTCGCCACGGCCTCGATCGGGCCGACGATGACGTTGGCGCGGATCCAGCCGAGAACCGCGCGGGAAGCGCCGCGATAGGCGCGGATCCCGGCCGCCCGGTGCCGGACCGGCAGCGCCGCGACATAGCCGCGCATCAGCGGCAGGGGGTCGGAGGTGATGTAGAGCACCGCCGAGAGATAGAGGATGAGCAGGGTCGCGAAGCCGAGCAGCGACAGCGACGCGCCGCCGAGCCGCCCGATCACGTCGATCACCGACGGGAGCTGACCGGGAGACGAGGCGCCTCCCTGCAGCGCCTGCTGGAGCTCGGGATAGTCGCCGAGGCGGGAGGCGAGCCGGTCGGCGGCGCGGGCGAGGAAGCGCGGGATCTCGGGGACGAGCTGCGAGGCCTGCTGGACCAGGGGCGGGACGATCAGCACGAAGAAGGCGGCGATGGCGGCGACGAACAGCAGCAGGGTGATCACCACCGCCAGCCGCCGCGGCACGCCCCGCCGGCGCATCCCCCGCACTGCTCCCGACAGGGCGATCGAGGTCACCAGCGAAAGGAAGACGAGGATGATCGCCGTGATCGTGTGGTAGACGAACCACAAGGCGACGATGGCCGTGAAGAAGGCCAGCGCATAGCCGACCGGCCGCGAGGGCTCGCGAACCCGCTCGATGCGGCGGACCGGGTCTGGCTTGGAACGCTCCATCTCGCCTGCTTAACACAGACCGCGCGCGGAACGATCCTTCAGGCGCGCACCCGGCGCGCGGGAACCGTGTCGCGGATCAGCTGGTCGAGCTCGTCGAGGGTGAACGGCTTCTCGAGGATCGGCGCGCCTTCCCCCGCTGCGGCCCGGAGCGCGCGCAGAGCCGCGTGGCCCGTCGAGAAGACCACCGGCACCTCCTCGTCGATCTTCGCGATCTCGCGGGCCGTCTCGGCGCCGTCGAGCCCGGGCATCATGAAGTCGAGGATGACCATGCCGGGGCGCTTCTCCTCGACCATGGCGATGGCGGCGCGGCCGCTTTCCGCCTCGCGCACCTCGTAGCCGAGCGCCGCGACCGAGCGGGCGATCGTCGCGCGCACCTGCGGATCGTCATCCACCACCAGAATCATCGTCTTCGCCGTACGTCCTTACTCGGCCGCTTCGGCCGCGGCGGCGCCATACAGCAGGTGGAACGCATCTGGGTAGCCATAGTCGACGACGATGCGGCGAGCCGTGCCGGTCCCCGGAGAGGGCCGCCGCGGCGGCGCGGCGATCGGCGGAATCGCGCGGGGACGGGCGGTCGGCCGGTCGACCACCGTCTCCTTGAACCACTCGCCGACATAGGAGCCGTCGAGCCGGTGGACGCGCGAGCCGAGGATGCGGCCGAGCGGATTGCCGTCGAGATCGTGGATGAAGGTTTCGTAGACGAAGCCGACCGGCGCGCCGCCGGTCGAATAGACGTACATGGCCATGTGGCTGTTTTGCCCCGATAAATACTGGCGCAGCCCCGCTGCTGCGCGTGCCTCAGACTGGCTCGGGCGGCTGTACCGCAGATGAACGCGCCCGGGCGGGGGCGCGCGGCGGCGGCAGGACGAGCGGGGCGCGGGGCGAAGCGCGGTGCCCGGGCGCCTCAGGCCCCGAGCCGCACCCCCAGCGCGTCGGCGACGGCGGCGCGGCGGAGCGCCACATTGCGGCGCGCGACGATGCCCGACCCGGCGAGGCAGGCGTCGAACGCCTCGTCGACCCGGTGCGCGGCGGCCCGCCCCTCGGCCGAACCGGCCGCGGCCGAGGCGAAGGAGAGGCTCGCCTCGCGGTCACGGGCGACGACGCAGCGGCCGGCGGCGCCCCAGCGAACGAGCTGATCGAGGTTCCACGCGTCCCACCGCGAAGCGGTCGGGACGTGATAGGCGTGAAATTGCGGCCCGGCCTCGAGCGGGCTGGCATGCGGGTTGGCGGGCTCCGCATAGCGGGGATAGGCCTGGGCCCCGGCGAGGGTCGGAATCGCGGCGGCGACGGCCGCCAGCGTGATCAGCATGCGCATCGCCACACTCCTTCTACCTGCCTGTCCGGACGAAGATACGCTGTAACGGGTATCGCTTCCAGCCCATGCGCAATCACCCTCCCCGCCGCTCCGAAGCGAGCAGGCGGACGAGGGGCTGCATGCGCCCGTCGAAGCGGGCGAGCACCGGATCGTCGCCGACGCGGCCGAAATGACTGACCAGCGCCCGCCCGGTCCACAGGTGCAGCGCAAAGGCGGGCGGCTCCTCGACGATCAGCGGTCGTCCGTCCGGCGCCTCGGGGTCGACGCGGCCGACGTCGAGCGCCAGCTGCGGCGCCGTCGCCGCACAGACGGTGAGGATCGTGCCCGCGAACCGCGTCGCCAGCGGCCGGTGGAGGTGCCCTGCGACGAGCCCGGCGACATTGCCGTGGCGGGAGACGACCGCCTCCATCCGCGCCACCCAGTCCGCCTCGCCATTTTCACCCATCCAGCTGAGGCCCGAATCTACCGGGGGATGGTGCAGGGCGAGCAGGGTCGGCCGCTCCGGCTGCTCGGCGAGCCGCGCCTCGAGCCAGGCCGCGCGCGCCGCGCAGAAGGCGCCGCCGTGGCGCCCCTCCTCCATCGTGTCGAGCGCGAGAATGCGCAGCGGCCCGGCGTCGATCGCATAGTGCGCGAAGCCGTCGCCGGCGACGCAGGCCGGGAAGTGGGCGGCGAAGCAGGCGCGGCCGTCATGATTGCCGGCGAGCGGCCAGGCGGGGAACGGGAGGTCGGCGAGCGCTTCCTTGAGGCGGCGATAGGCAAGGTCGTCGTCCCCCGCGTCTGCAAGGTCGCCGGTCATCAGCAGGAGATCCGGGCGCGGCGTCATGGCGGCGAGCGCGGCCAGGGTCGCGTCGAGCCGGCGGCGGTTGCGCTCGCGCGGATCGTCGGGCTCGAAGCCCAGATGAATGTCGGTGATCTGGGCGATCAGCATCACTGCCCCTCCCCCACGGCCGTCGCCGGCTCCGCCCGCCGCTCCCCGCGCAGCCGCTGGCGGACCACCATCGCCGGCGCCCCCGGCCGTGCGTGGTACGAGTGGCACATCGCGCACGGCGATGCGACGGCCTTCGAAGTCCGCTCGCCGCCATGGCAATTGCGGCACGTGGCGAGGCCCGGGATGAGCAGGTCCGACGCCGCGTTCGACCGCGCCGCCTGGTGGCAGCTGCCGCAGCTCTGCGCCGCATGGGCGCGGTGATCGAACCAGCCGTGGCGGACGTAGCGCTCCGGGAAGGCCACCGGGTGGATGCGATAGGCCAGCGAGCCGGCCGGCGGCGCCTCGACCTGATGACAATCGTAACAGGCGCCGCCGCGCGAGAAGACGGCGCGGATCGCAGCCTCCGGTCCCGGGGCGTGGGCGCCGGCCTCGAAGCGGATGCGGGTGGCGACGGCGGGGGCCTCGCCCGGCAGCCGCCGCGCCGCCGGGGCAAGGCTCGGCGGCGGCGGGGCGGTGCGGAAGCCGTAATAGTCCCGCAGGTCGGCGATCACCTGCGCCGGATCGCCGTGGCGAAGGGTGCGCACCGTGCCGCCGCTGCGGGCGAAGGCGAGGCTGTGGCAGGAAGCGCAATCGCGCTCCATCGCCACTGGCTGGTAGCGCACCCCGTCGGGCTCCGGCCGGTGGCAGTTCGAACAGTCGAGCGCCCGGCCCATCCCCAGCCGCCGCGCCATCTGCGCCGCGCCGCCCGTCGCCGACACATGGAGCGCGTGCGGGAATTTGAGGCCGTTGTCTTCGCGCGCGCCGGCGCCCGCGGCCACCCGGCCGATTATGGCCCGCTCGCCGTTCCAGCCGACGATCGCCGCCGGCCTCAACTCGGGATGAAGCCGCCCGAAATCGTTCGCATCGCCGGTCCCGGCGTCGGGCAGCCTGGCGTGCAGGCCGCCGTGGCAATCGGCACAGAAACGCTGCGGCGTCGGCGCCATGCGTTGCGCCCCATCATGCTCGCCATGGCAGTCGATGCACCGGCCCGGCGGCAGGTTGAACGCTTGCTTCACCCGGAGCTGGAAGCGGCCCCAGGCGGTGAGGTCCGGCTGGGCGCGGGCGAGCCGGAAGGGGTCGGCATGCCCGTGTATGTCGCGGTGGCAGGACGCGCAGGCCGTATCCCGAACCGACTCGAAGGGCCGGGCGTGACAGGCGTTGCAATTGTGCCGGAGCGCGGCATGGGCGGCGCTCAGATGGCCGACGGACCAGATCTCGTCCGCCTGGAAGCGCGCGAACCGCTCGGCGCGCTGTTGCCGTTCGTAGAAGGTCGTGACCGGCCAGGCGATGCACAGCCCCAGGACGAGCAGCGCCAGCGTCCAGGCCATCGCGCGCTTGCCGGGCAGGACCGAGGCGAGGGAGAAGAGCCGATCGGCGCGCCGGTCCAGCCTGGCCTCGCCTTCGGTGACGCGCTCGATGCCGACCGCGATGTCCTCGCCTTCCGGCGGCGTCGGCAGGAAGCGGAGCAGGTGCGCGCCGATCCTGAGATCGCCGCCGGTCGCGACGGCGAGGCTTCCGGAAGAGACCTGCCGCCCGTCCAGCGCGACGGTGAGGCCGCCCTCGACGCGGACCGCGAGCCGGTCGCCCTCGCGCTCGACCACGGCGTGGCGGAGCGCGACGGCGAGGTCGGTGAGGTGGACGTCGCTGGCGGGATCGCGGCCGACGGTCAGCCGCGCGCCCTCGATCCGGCGGCTGCGGACGATATCTCGCCCCCCGGCGCTCGTCGTCACGGTGCGGAGGACGAACGCCACCCGCGCCTACCAGTAGAAGAAGACGCTGAGGATGTGCGCGGCGAGCGCGGCGAGGAGGGCGAAGGTCAGCGGCACATGGACGTAGAGCCAGACTTCGAGCAGCGCCCGGATGCGCAGGTGCCTGCGGACCTGCGCGAGCGCCGCCGCCTTTCTCTCCAGCACGGCGGACACCGCCGTCTCGCCGCGCAGCCGCTCGATCGCCCGCCGCGTCGGCGAGCGCGGCGCGGAGCCGGCGAGGCGGCGGGCGAGCCCGGCGGCGAACGGGTCCTCGGCAAGCGCCTTGCGAACCAGAGCCGCCTCCACGTGCGCGAGCGGCTGGGCCGCCGCCTGGAGCAGCGCGTCGAGCTTGGCGAGCGCGTCGATCATCTGCGGCCGGGTCATCTCGCCGCGGCTGTCGCCGAGCGCCGGCGGCAGGATCGCGTAGACGGCGATGCCGAAGAGGCCGGAGAGGATCACCAGCAGCATCAGCGCCCAGGCGAGGGTGTGGACGTCGGCGGCGAAGCGGAAACCGGTGTGGAGCGTCGCGACGACGAGGAGCGACAGGCCGAGCCAGACGTGCGCGCTCGTCCAGCCCTTAAGCGACCAGCGGCCGCGCGTCATCGCGCGCTTGCGCACGCCGAGCATCGTCAGCCACAGGATGAGCAGGACCGAGACGGTGCCGAGCAGGTAGCCGAACGGGGTGCCGCCATAATGGCGGCCGGGGACGTCGATCAGCGCGTAGCCTGCAATGGCGGCTCCGCAGAGCAGGATGGCGACCTTCGCCCAGCGGAAGCGCTTGTGGCGCAGGAACCCCTCATGGCTCGCCCGCTCGCCGAGCGTAGTGCGGGGGATGGAGCGCGCGGGCATCAACTCGTCATCCCTTGCCCCCAAGCCGCGCGACGCTGAGCATCTCCTCCGGCGCCACGCGGATGGCCGCGCCGGTGGGGCAGGCGCGCACGCAGGCCGGGCCGCCGTCGATGCCGGCGCACATGTCGCACTTCACCGCGCGCTTCGGGGTTTCCGGCGACACGCGCTTCTCCGTCCACCTCTTCGGCGGCTCGCCCGGGCCGGGGCCGATCCCGGCGAGCAGCCAGGCGAGGAGGGGCGGCTTCCTGGGCGGCACCTTCTCCATCCGGATGACGCCGTAGGGGCAGTTCCTCTGGCAATTGCCGCAGCCGATGCAGCTGTCGTCGATGAACACCTCGCCGTCCTGGCCGCGGTGGATGGCGTCGGGCGGGCAATCGGCCATGCAATGCGGATGCTCGCAATGGCGGCAGGAGGTCGGCACGTGGAGGTGCGCGTAGGTCTTGCCGGCCTCGCGGTCGAGGCGGCTCAGGCCCTCGTGGCTGTCGGCGCACGCACGCTCGCAATTGTCGCAGCCGACGCAGAGCTTCTCGTCGATGAGGAGGACATCGGTCGCCTCGCCGATGCCGTTCTCGACGAGGAAGCTCGCGACCGAGGAATAGAGGTCGACGGCGCCGGCGAACCCGGCCTTCTTCGCCTCGACGAAGGCGTTGACCTCGCGCCGCGCGGCCATGTCGCGCTTCGCCTTGCCGAGCAGGTCCGGCTTGCGCGCGAGCAGCCGGGCGAAGGCGTCGCCATCGAGGCGGATCACCTCCGAGCGGATCGCGGCGCGGACCGTGGCGGTGCGCGGGCCGCCGTCGATCAGCGCCATCTCGCCGACATAGGAACCGGCCGGGAGGTAGGAGAGGAAGACCGCGCGACCGCCGATCGCCTTTTCCACCACCATCGAGCCGCGGCGGATGACGAAGACGTCGCGCCCCTCCTCGCCTTCCGCGATGATCGCCTCGCCGGCGCGGACAGTCTTCACCTCCGCCGTCTCCAGCAGGTCGGCGACGTCCCCGGAGGCGAGGCCGGAGCCGAACACCTGGAGCAGCTGGCGCTCGACGGAAATGCGCTCGATCGCGCGCTTCGCCGCCGGCACCGTCGCCATCAGCTTGAGCGCCGCGGTGCGCGGGATCTCGACCAGGATCGACTCCTCGGCGGTGCGGACGGTGGCGCCGCGGCGGCGGCCCGAGATGAGGCCGACCTCGCCGAAGATGGAGCCGGCGGCGATCGGCACCGTCGCGCCGCCGCCGACCTCGACCAGCACCGACCCGGCGGCGATGGCGAACAGCGAATCGCCGACGCCGTTCCGCTCGAACACCGCCGCGCCGGCGGGCCAGGCCCGGACATGGCTGTCGAGCATGAACTCGCGCATCTGCAGCGGCGACAGGCCCTCGAAGATCGCGACATGCGCGCGCAGGAACTCGAGCCAGTCGTCGACCGAGCGGGTGCCGGGCAGGCCTTCGAACTTCGCCGCGAGCAGCGGCTCGTCGGCCGGCTTCAACGTGCGGTTGCCGGCGATATGCTCGACGACGTCATAGCCCTGGTTCATGCAATGCTTGATCAGCGGATAACCGGCCAGCGCGCCGATCACGTAGAGGCCGGGGACGCTGCTCTCGAAGCTGGGGCTGAGCTGCGGGAAGGCTTCGCGATCCGGGCTGGTGAAGGCGATGCCGCAGGCCTCGACGAAGGCGCGCGGCGCGGCCGAGCCCATGCGGGCGATGATGCGGTCGCAGCGTATGCGCTGCTGCCCGTCGCGCGTGTCGAGGGTGAGCCAGCCGGGCTCGATCTTCGCAGGCGACGTCTCCGTCATTACGGCGATCCGGCCCTCGTCCCGCGCCTCCATCAGCAGCTTGACGTTGGCGCCCTTGGCCCGCGCGAAGTCCGCGCCGCGGTTGAGGATGGTGACGACATTGCCCTGCGCCGGATCGGCGGCGAGGCCGAGCGCGTTCTCGATCCCCGCGTCGCCCGAACCGACGACGACGATATGCTCGTCGACATATTCGCCGGGATCGTCGAGCTGGTACTGGACGTGGGGGAGATCGGCGCCCTCGCAGCGCATCCGGTTGGGATTGCCCTGGGTGCCGATGGCGAGGACGATCGTCTCCGCCTCGATCGCCGCGCCGTCGGCGAGCTTCAGCGTGAAGGCGCCCCGGGAGCCCTCGATCGCCCGCACCTCGGAGTTGAGCCGGACGTGGATGCCCTCGGCGCGGGCGTCCCAGGCACCGAGCACGGCCTCGCGCTTGCCCGCCTCGAACGGCATGTCGGAGCGCAGCACCAGTTGGGCGGGCGTCGCCATGACGTGCTTGCCCTTCTGGTATTTGTAGATCGTATCGGAGAGATGGTCGGCTTTTTCGAGGAGGACGTGGCTGAGGCCGAGCGCCGCCGCGCGCGCCGCCGCGCTCAATCCGGCGGGCCCGGAGCCGACGATGGCAATGCGCAGCCGCTCCGGCATCTCCCCTCCTCGCGCCGCCTTGACGTTGACCATTTTGCCGCGACAATCGCAAGCCATGGCCGCCGCCCGCGAGACCCGCCGCATGCCGTCCCCGGCGACCCTGCTGCTGGTCGTCGCCGCCGTCGCCGCGCTCGGCTCGATCGGCTACGCCGCGCTCGGGCGGAGGGGCGGGAGCGCCGAGGATCCGGCGGCGAAGGACTGGCGCGCCGTCGGCTGGGCCTATGCCGAGAAAGGCGACGCCGCCGCCTCCGCCGCCGCCTATCGCAAGGCCGCCGCGCTCGAGCCGGACAATGCCGAGAACTGGTCCTCGCTGGGCGAAGCGCTGCAGACGGGGAGCCGCACCGTGGTTCCGGAGGCCGCGCAGGCGCTGGCCAAGGCCATCGCGCTCGATCCGTCGGATGCCCGCGCCCGCTACTTCCTCGCCGTCCAGAAGGACCTTGGCGGCGACCATAAGGGTGCGCTTGCCGACTGGTCCGCCTTGCTCAAGGACACGCCGCCCGGCGCGCCGTGGGAGGCGGACTTGAGGCGCACCATCGCCGGGACGGCGAAGCGCAGCGGCCTTCCCGCGCCGGCCGCCGCGCCCGTCGCCCCGGCCACGGCGGCGATTCCCGGCCCCACGCCGGACCAGCTCGCCGCCGCCGGCTCGATCCCGGCGAGCGAGCAGGACAAGATGGCGCACGCCATGGTCGACCGCCTCGCCGCGCGCCTTGCGGCGAACCCCAACAATGCGGACGGCTGGATCCGGCTGATGCGCTCGCGCGCCGTGCTCAACGACCCGGCCGGGGCGCGGCGGGCGCTCGGCGACGGCCTCAAGGCCTTCGCCGCCGACGCGCCGACCCAGGCGCGCCTCAAGGCCGCCGCCGCGCAGCTCGGCCTCTGAGATGGACCTCGACGACCAGATGCGCCGCTATTTCGGCACCGCCGACCTTGCCGCCGTCGCCCCCGAGGCGCTCGCGGCCGGCATCGAGCGGATGCGAGTGGATCTCGGCCTGGAGAAGGACCGCGGCCGCCGCTTCGCGCTCTGGGCCCTCCTCCACATGTTCGGCCAGGCCCCCGATCTCGACGTCGCCTTCGCCTCGGAAGCCGACCGCGACGCGGCGCGCACCTTCATGGCGCTGAGCGAGCAACTGCCCGACGATTGATCCCAATCCTTTCCGCGGAGTTTCCACCCATGCATTCCCCGCCGATGCGGTGGGCGCGACCCCGCTCAGGAGCAGCGATCGGTCCGGACCAGCTCGGCCCAGCCGAATGCCTCCACCGGAATGAGAAGGAAGTCCTTTCCATCCCTGCGCTCGTAGCGAAGATTTCCGGATGGGTGGCCGATCACGACATCGGCCATTCTGGCAGGACCGGTCGGTTCACTGACGCCTCCGTCGTGAAGCACGAATGCCGGAGCGACGTCGAAGTCTCGCCGGTCCTTGTCGCGCCAGTTTCCGATCTTGAAAGAAGCGAGCGTGCCATGGGTGATAAAGGCGCCCGTTGAACCATGAACAGTGAGGAAGGGCTGGCCGTCGGAGAAGCGGTAGCAGCCCGCCGGGATGTGCGCCGCCGATCGGGCGCACCCCGCGAGGAGCATCGCCACGAGCAGAGATGAAAGACGAACCACGGCAGGATCATGCGTGCGACTGCAAAAGTCCGCAATGGGTCGAGAGCCGACATAAGCGGGCAGCGGCACGACATCGAAGGTCGAGGGGTGCATGTGCAGATCGAAATGGCCGCCCGAGCGTTTGGCGCAGCATGACCGACACGATCGAGACGCTGCGCGAACGGATGGAGGCGGCCGCGGCGGCGCTGGACTTCGAGGAGGCGAGACGGCTGCGGGACCGGATCAGCCTGATGCGGGGCGGCGCGACGTCGGCCGAAGCCGAGCAAGCCGACCTTGAGGGATTGCAGCGGCAGCGCCCGGGAGCGATGGGCCTCGGCACCAGCCAGCAGCGAGTCGCGCCCCCGCCCGGCTGGAAGCCTCCGCCCAAACCGGATCCGATGACGCGCGGACGCGGCTCCCGAGGGCGGTGAGCGGAAGACGGGCCCCGCGCGGAAAGGCCAAATGGCGGAGAGGGAGGGATTCGAACCCTCGGTACCCGTGAGGGCACAACGGTTTTCGAGACCGCCCCGTTCGACCGCTCCGGCACCTCTCCGCATCTCTTGGCTGAGATCGCCCCGCGCGGCGGCGGGGCTGGTCGACAGGCGCGGGCCTCTAGCCGATGGCGCGGAGCTTGCCAAGGCGCCTTCGCCGCTTCCTTGCCTCCCCCGCGCGACACCCTAAATAGGAAGCATGATGCCGAGACCCGACACCGCCTCGCTCGACATGGCCGCCGCCGCGCTGATGGCGCCGCCGGTCGCCCATGCGCGATTTTCGATCGGCGACGTGGTGCGCCACCGCCTGTTCGACTTCCGGGGGGTGGTGTTCGACATCGATCCGGTCTTCGCCAACTCCGAGGAATGGTATGAGGCGATCCCCGAGGACATCCGTCCGGACCGGGACCAGCCCTTCTACCATCTGCTCGCCGAGAATGGCGAAGGCAGCTACGTCGCCTATGTGAGCCAGCAGAACCTCGTCACCGACGAAAGCGACGAGCCGGTCGACCATCCGGCGATCAAGGGCATGTTCGACGCCTTCGCCGACGGGCGCTACCGGTTGAAGCGGGAGCACCGCCACTAGGTTGACACGAGGGGCCGCGTTCAGTAGCAGCCCCGTCTCCCGCGCGGGGTTCGGCCGCGGCCGTTTTTGCGTGGGCAGCATTCTAGTTATTGGAAAGAGCCATGTTCGCAGTCGTGCGCACGGGCGGCAAGCAGTATCGCGTCGCCGCCGGAGACAAGATCGTCGTCGAAAAGCTCGCGGGCGAGGCCGGCGACACCATCCAGCTGGGCGACGTCCTGCTCGCCGGCGAGGGCTCCGAGCTGCGCCCGACCGACGGCCTGACGGTCGCGGCCGAGATCATCGCCCAGGCGAAGGCCGAGAAGGTCATCGTCTTCAAGAAGCGCCGCCGCCACAATTACCGGCGCAAGAAGGGCCACCGCCAGCAGCACACGATCCTGAGGATCGTCGGCATCGGCGACCAGCAGGCCGAGAAGCCGGCGAAGAAGGCGAAGGCTGCTCCGGCTCCGGCCGAGGCGCCCGCCGCTGCCGCTCCGGCTGCCGAGGCGCCCGCCGCCGAGGCTCCGAAGAAGGCGCCGAAGAAGGATGCGGCGCCCAAGGCCGCCGCGCCGGCCAAGTCCGAGCCGACCGCCAGCGCGCAGGTCGACGCCCCGAAGACGACGAAGAAGGCTTCGACGAAGAAGCCGGCTTCTGATAAGTCCGCGTAAACACGAGCAGGTTTAGAGAAGAGCCATGGCACATAAGAAAGCAGGCGGTTCCTCCCGCAACGGCCGCGACAGCGCGGGCCGGCGCCTCGGCGTCAAGAAGTTCGGCGGCGAAACCGTTCTCGCCGGCAACATCATCGTGCGCCAGCGCGGGACCAAATGGTACCCGGGCGCCGGCGTCGGCATGGGCAAGGACCACACCCTCTTTGCGCTCACCGACGGCCGCGTCTCGTTCAAGGACGGGCGCCTCGGCCGAAAGTATGTCTGCGTGGACATGCAGGCGGCCGCCGAGGCGGCGGAATAGGAACGGCCGAGAACGGGCCGTTCCCGGGAGGGGCGGCTCCAGGACTCAGTGCGAGATCCGAAATTCGAGGGAGAGGAGCCGCCCGGTTCCTCTCCCTTTTTCATTTCTCTCTCGAAACAGTCGCGGACGTGACGCCGAATGCGGGCACGGGCCGGGCGAAAGAGGGAGACGCACGATGTTCGTGAGGACGGAGAGACTGCTGCTGCGGCCGGGCTGGCGCGAGGACGCGCCGGCGGTGTTCCGCGCCGTCGCCGACGAAGGTATCGCGCGCAATCTCGCGCGCCTGCCCTGGCCCTATCGGCCGGAGCATGCCGAACAGTGGCTCGCGCAGCCGCAGGACCCGCTCTGGCCGTCGATGCTGATCTTCCTGAGAAGCGAGGCGGCGCCGGAGCTGGTCGGCGGCATCGGCATCCATCTTGGCGAGGAAGGCGGTCCCGAGCTCGGCTACTGGATCGCCCGCGCCCATTGGGGCCGCGGCATCGCCACCGAAGCGGGGCGGGCGACGATCGCCGCCGCCCGGGACACGCTGCGCCTGCCCCGGCTCCACTCCGGCCATTTCGTCGACAATCCGGCTTCGGGCCGGGTGCTCGAGAAGCTCGGCTTCCGCGCGACGGGCCGCGTGGTGCCGCGGCGCAGCCTCGCGCGCGGGTGCGACGTGCCGTGCCGGCTGCTGGAGCTCGATCTTGCGGAGGCGGACACTATCGCGATGGCGGCATGAGGCCCCAGGAGTCAGAGGTGCGCGTGCGAACCGCTGAGGCCGCGGCAGTCACCCCTCCACCACCCTTCGGGTGGTCCCCCTCCCCATCCTGACGGATGGGGAGGCACTTAGGCCAAAGCCGCTTCCGCCTTCGCGATGAGGGCGCGGTCGTCGTGGTTCCAGGGGTGGAAGCGGGGGAGGAAAAAGCTCGCCCAGGCGCCGAGGATCCGGCGGACCATGCCCGGGCGGACGAAGGCATGCCAGAACAGGCCGCCCCAGGCGCGCGGGCCGGTGATCCCGTCCTGGGCGAGGAGGTCGAGCGCGCCGAGGGTGCGGTCGACGAGGAAATTCCGCGTGACGAACAGCATCACCCGCGCCTTGACGCTCCAGCGCTTGAAGCGCGGCCAGCCTTTCGTGGCGTGCAGCCAGGTGTCGTAGGCCACGCCCTTGTGCTCGATCTCCTCGATCGAGTGCCAGCGCCACAGCTTCGCCGATTCGACGTCGGCGCCGTCGAGGTGGCGCGGGTCGCTGAGCAGCGCGTGGGCGAGGATGGCGGTGAAATGCTCGAGCGCCATGGTGGCGGCGAGGTTGACGATCGGCGGGCGCGCGCGGGAGATGGCGAGGCGCTCCTCGACCCTCTGCTCGAGCCGCGAGATGTCGTAGCCGGCGTCGACCGCGCGGCGATTGAACTGGACATGCTCGCGGCTGTGCATCACCTCCTGGGTGGTGAAGGCCTTGATCTCGGCGGCGAGCTTCGGCGGGGCGCCGACGCGGAAGGCGCGGACGCTCTCGACGAAATAGGCCTCGCCCTTGGGGAAGGTCACCGACAGCGCATTGTAGAGCGCGGACGCATAGGGATTGCCGCCGAGCCACCAGCGGGCGGTCCGGTCGCCACGGCCGAAGCGCCGGTCGCGCGGCGTGATGGTGAGGTCCAGGGGTGTCGCGCGCGTGGCCATTTGCTGTATCTCCGGGATTGAGAATGGCCACTACTGACACACATGTCAATAGCCGTGCGCGGCTGAGCCCGGGAGAGAGCCGGGCGGCGGCGATCGAAGCGGCGCGGGCGCTGCTGCTCGAGGCGGGCCCGCAGGCGGTGACGCTGAAGGCCGTGGCGGGGCGGATGGGCCGCACCCACGCCAACCTCCTCCACCATTTCGGATCGGCGGCGGGGCTGCAGGCGGCGCTGGCGCGCGACATAGGCGAGCGGGTGACGGCGGCGATCGGCCGCTCGGTGGCACTGGCCCGCGAAGGCAAGGCCGACCCACGCGACATCGTCGAGGGCGCGTTCGACGCCTTCGACCGCGAGGGCGCCGGCCAGCTCGCGGCCTGGATGATCCTCTCCGGCAACCGCGACGCGCTCGACCCGGTGCTCGAGGCGATCCACCGTCTCGTCGACCAGCTCGTCGAGGGCCATGAGGAGCGGCCGGTGGCGGACACGACCTTGTGGCTGGTGCTGGCGGCGCTCGGCGATTCGCTGCTCGGCGGCCCGATGACGGCGGCGCTCGGCCTGCCCAGGGCGAAGGCGCGCGAACTCGCCGTCCGCCATCTCCTCGCGACGCACCCGGACATCCGCCAAGCCTGAGGTTCTATTCGCCGGACGCTTGCTCTAGAGCCCCACCATGCATTTCCTCGACCAGGCGAAAATCTATGTGAGCTCCGGCGCGGGAGGCCCCGGCGCGGTGAGCTTCCGGCGCGAGAAGTTCATCGAATATGGCGGCCCCGACGGCGGCGACGGCGGCAAGGGCGGCGACATCGTGTTCGAGGCGGTCGAGGGGCTGAACACGCTGATCGACTTTCGCTACACCCAGCATTTCCGCGCGCCGCGCGGCAAGGGCGGCGCCGGATCGAATCGCACCGGCGCCGGCGGCGGCGACCTCGTCATCAAGGTGCCGGTGGGGACGCAGATCCTTTCCGACGACAAGGAGCATGTGCTCGCCGATCTGACGAGGCCCGGCGAGCGGGTCGTGCTGCTCAAGGGCGGCGACGGCGGGCGGGGCAATGCCAGCTACAAGAGCGCCACCAACCGCGCGCCGCGCCAGCACGGCACCGGCTGGCCGGGCGAGGAGGCGTGGGTGTGGCTGCGCCTCAAGCTGCTCGCCGACGTCGGGCTGGTCGGGCTGCCCAATGCCGGCAAGTCCACCTTCCTCAACGCCGTCACCAACGCCAACGCCAAGGTCGGCGCCTATCCGTTCACGACGCTGCACCCCAAGCTCGGCGTCGTTCGCCACAAGGGCCGCGAGTTCGTCATCGCGGACATTCCAGGGCTGATCGAGGGCGCGGCCGAAGGCGCCGGCATCGGCGACCGGTTCCTCGGCCATGTCGAACGGACCAAGGTGCTGCTCCACCTCGTCGACGCGAACGGCGAGGACGTAGCCGAGGATTATCGCACCGTCACCGACGAGCTCGAAGCCTATGGGGAAGGCCTTGAGGACAAGCCAGTGGTGCTCGCGCTCAACAAGGTCGACACGATCGACGCGGAGCTGATCGCCGCCCTCTCCGAAGAGCTCGCCGCGGAAGCGGGCTCCCCTCCCCTCCCCCTCTCAGGCGCGACCGGGGCGGGGGCGGAGGCGGTGCTCGACGCGCTGCTCCGGCATCTCGGGCCGGCAAAGGAGGCCGCGGAGGAGGACCAGGCGTGGTCGCCGCTGTAGATCCTCCCCGGGACGGGGAGGGGGACCGCGCGCAGCGCGGTGGAGGGGGGGCTGTGCCCAGCAAGAAGCCCCCTCCACCACGGCGCTCCGCGCCGCGGTCCCCCTCCCCGTCCCGGGGAGGATCGAAGATCCGCACCCTCGCCGTCACCGGAGGCACCGGTTTCGTCGGGTCGCACCTGCTGCGCCTCGCCATCGAGCAGGGCTATGACGTGCGCGCCCTCACCCGGGGCTGGAAGCCGCCCGAGGACGAGATCGCCTGGGTCGACGGCGCGCTCGACCGGCCCGAGACCCTCGCCAAGCTCTGCTCCGGCGCGGACGCCGTCATTCACGTCGCCGGAGCGATAAACGCGCGCAACCGCGCCGGCTTCGAGGCGATCAACGTCGCCGGCACCGCGAACGTGATCGACGCTGCCCGCAAGGCCGGGGTGCGGCGCTTCGTCCATGTCTCCAGCCTCGCCGCCCGGGAGCCCGAGCTTTCCGCTTACGGCTGGTCGAAGATGCGCTCGGAGAAGCTCGTCGCCGCATCCGGCCTCAACTGGACCATCGTCCGCCCGCCCGCCGTCTACGGGCCGGGCGACCGGGAGACGCTGGAGCTGTTCCGCATGGCCCGGCGCGGCATCGTCGCGCTGCCGCCGCGCGGCCATTTCTCGGTGATCCACGTCGAGGATCTGTGCCGCCTGCTCCTCGCGCTCCTCGACGAGCCGGACACCTGGGGCGAGACGTACGAGCCCGACGACGGCCGCGTCGGCGGGTGGGAGCACCGCCATTTCGCCCGCACCCTCGGGCGCCTCTACGGCAAGCGCGCGGCGACGGTGGCGATGCCGCGCCCGGTGATGCGGCTCGCCTCGCGGCTCGACCGGCTGGTGCGGCGCAAGAATGCCAAGCTCACCGCCGACCGGGTCAGCTATTATTGCCATCCAGACTGGGTCGTGCGGTCCGAGCGGCGTCCGCCGGCGAAGCTGTGGGAGCCGGGGGTGAAGACGCCCACCGGCCTCAAGCAGACGGCCGACTGGTACCGCGCCGAGGGCTGGCTCAGATAAGCCGCTCGGCGACGAAGGCGGCGAGGCTCCCGGTGAGCCCGGCGAGGAAGGCACGGTAGGCCCAGCCGAGCATCCGGTACTTCTTGCGGGCGAGCACCACGCCGTTCTGGTGCATGTCGCGCAGCATCGCCCGATAGGCCGCCTCGTCGGTGCGCACGACGTCGAGCATCGCCTCGGTGAATTCCTCCTCGGACAGATGCGCGAACGAGCCGAAGAAGAGGAGGTTGGCGGGCCCCCGCGGCGTGCGCCCCACTGCCGGCATGATCGCGAGCACCGCGCACAAGGCGGCGACGAAGGCCGCGGCGCCGAGGATGAGGAGCGGCAGCGGCGGCAGCGCGCCGTGCGCCTGGTTGATCGCGATGGTGAAGATGACGAACGCGGCGCCCATCAGGATGCTCGCCTTCTGGTCGGCCATGGCCGAGAGCTGGACGTTGATCTGCTGGGCGGTGCGGATGACGTTGACCGCATTGACTGGAAACGGCTGCTCTTGGGCCATGCGCACCTCGCTCGCGCGCCGAGCATCGCATGCGGCCTCCGCGCTGCCAAGCGGGCGCCACGTTTGGGCCCTAATCGCTTGGCAGGGACAGGCGACGACCATAAGGGGACGGCATGACCGACCGAGACCAGACCTTCGACAAGGTCGCCAAGCTGATCGAGCCCTTCAACAAGAAGGGCGTGACGCTCGGCGAGGGCACCAGCTTCGCCGGCGACCTCGAATGGGACAGCCTGATCGTGATGGACTTCGTCGCCTCCGTGGAGGACGAGTTCGACATCCTCATCACCATGAACATGCAGGCCGAGATCGAAACGGTCGGCCAGCTCGTCGATGCCGTCGAGCGGCTGAGGAACGAGGGGTAGGCCCGCGATGACCGACGCCATCGCCACCGCTGACGATCCGGCGCGCGAGACCGCCGCCGAGCCGTCCCACGGCCGCGACCTCTTCTCCAAGTTCGACGCGCTGATCGCCGAGCGCGAGGCGCTGCTCGACACCGGCGTGCGCGACCCGTTCGGGCTGGTAATGGAGAAGGTGCTCTCGCCGACGCGGGCCATCGTCAAGGGCCAGGAGACGATCCTGCTCGGCACCTACAATTACATGGGCATGACCTTCGACCCGGACGTCATCCAGGCCGGCAAGGACGCGCTCGACGCCTACGGCGCCGGCACCACCGGCAGCCGCGTCCTCAACGGCACCTACCAGGGCCACAAGGAATGCGAGGAGGCGCTGAAGGACTTTTACGGCACCGCCCACGCGATGGTCTTCTCGACCGGCTACCAGGCCAATTTGGGGCTCATGTCGACGCTGGCCGGCAAGGAGGATTACATCATCCTCGACGCCGACAGCCACGCCTCGATCTACGACGGCTGCGCGCTTGGCTCGGCGCAGATCGTCCGCTTCCGCCACAACAGCGTCGAGGATCTCGAGAAAAGGCTGCGGCGGCTGCCGGCGGAAGGCGGGCGGCTGGTCGTGCTCGAGGGCGTTTATTCGATGCTCGGCGACATCGCGCCGCTCGCCGACATGGTCCGCGTCGCCAAGGCGGCGGGGGCGATGGTGGTGGTGGACGAAGCGCACGGCATGGGATTCTTCGGCCCGAACGGCCGCGGCGTGTTCGAGGAAGCGGGGGTCGAGGATCAGGTCGACTTCGTCGTCGGCACCTTCTCCAAGTCGGTCGGCACGGTCGGCGGCTTCGTCGTCTCCAATCACCCCAAGTTCGAGGTGCTCCGCCTCGTCTGCCGGCCCTATGTCTTCACCGCCTCGCTGCCGCCGTCGGTGGTCGCCACCGCCGCGACCTCCATCCGCAAGTTGAAATATGCCGGCAACAAGCGCGCGCATTTGTGGGAGAACAGCAAGCGCCTCCACCAGGGGCTGCGCGACCTCGGCTTCCACCTCGCGACGCCGGAGGCGCAGTCGGCGATCATCGCCGTGCTCCTCCCCGACCAGGACACGACGGTGCGCATGTGGCAGGCGCTCCTCGAAGCCGGCGTCTACGTGAACATGGCCCGCCCGCCGGCGACTCCCGCCGGCATGTACCTGCTGCGCTGCTCGCTTTGCGCCGAGCATAGCGACGAGGAGGTCGGCCGCATCCTCGGCATGTTCGAGGCCGCGGGGAAGGCGACGGGCTACCTCTCCTGAGCGGCAGGCCGAGCCGGCGGGGCCGGAACCTTCTTCCCACCTGCTTGAGCTTCCACTAGATTCTCCGCCATGGCGGGTGAGGAAACGGGCGCCGCGAGCGGCGGGGCATCCTCGGGTTCGTGGCCGGGCGTGCTGGCGAGCGCGGGCGCGCTCGTCGCCGCCGCCTTGCTCGCCGCCTTGCTGCTGATGGTGAGCCAGTCCAACGCCGCGCGGGACGCGGCGCTCGCCTCCGAGCGGCACAGCTACGACGTGATGCTGCTCACCCGCACCGTCGACGGCACCGTCGCGCGCGCGGAATCGGCCCTCAGCCGCTACGTCATGGACGAGGAGCCGGACACCGGCACCCTCTATTACAACGAATGGGTGCTGGCCGGGCAGCAGATCGAGCAGTTGCGCCGCCTCGTCTCCGACACGCCGGTCCAGCGGGCCCGGGTCGACGCGCTCGCCAGCCTCTATGCCGAGCGCGGCAAGCAGCTGGCGCCGGCCGCCGCCGCCGCGGCGCAGGGCAAGGGCACCGGCGGCATCCCGCTTTACTACCAGGCCGGCAAGAACCCGACAGGCGACGCCCTGCGCGGCAAGCTCAACGACATCGCCGCGAGCGAGCGGGGCGACCTGCGCGACCGGATGGAGGCGACGCGGCGCACCTCGGACCGCGCCGACCAGCTCACCATCTGGTTCGGCTGGCTGGCGGTGGCGATCGGCCTCGGCGCCGTCCTGCTCGGCTACATCGCCTTCCGCGCGATGCGCGAGCGGATCGAGGCGCTGCGCGAGGCGGACAGCGAATCGGTGCGGGCCCAGCAGCTCGACGCGGCGGTCCGCGCGCGGACCCAGGAGCTCACCGAGGCCAACGAGCGCCTGAAGGCCGAGGCCGCCGAGCGCGAGGCGGCGGAGGCGCAGCTGCGCCAGGTCCAGAAGATGGAGGCGGTCGGCCAACTCACAGGCGGCATCGCGCACGACTTCAACAACATGCTGGCGGTCGTCGTGGGCGGGCTCGACCTCGCCCGGCGCAAGCTCCGCGGCCCGGTGCGCGAGGTCGAGTTCCACCTCGACAGCGCGCTCGAAGGCGCGACCCGCGCCGCCGCCCTCACCCGCCGCCTCCTCGCATTCGCCCGCGCCGAGCCGCTGCTGCCGGTGGCGATCGAGCCGGCCGGGCTGGTCCAGTCGATGCTCGACCTCATCGACCGCTCGATCGGCGAGCGGATCGCCATCCACACCCGCTTCGCCGAAGGCGCCTGGCCGGTGAAGGTCGACGCCAACGGCCTCGAAAACGCCATCCTCAACCTCGCCGTCAACGCCCGCGACGCGATCGAGGGGGACGGCGAGATCGTGATCGCCATCGACAATGCGCCGCTCGCTGAGGGCGAGGTCGGCCAGCTGCCCGCTGGCGACTATGTGCGGATCAGCGTCGCCGACACCGGCCACGGCATGGCGCCCGAGCTGATCGAGCGGGTGTTCGAGCCCTTCTTCACGACCAAGCCGGTCGGCAAGGGCACCGGCCTCGGCCTCAGCCAGATTTTCGGCTTCGCCCGCCAGTCCGGCGGCGACGTCGCCATCGCCAGCGAGGTCGGGCGGGGGACGACCGTCTCCATCTACCTGCCGCGCAGCGAAGCGGCCGCCGCCGCCGCGGCCGAGCCGGGCGACCCGGTGGCGACGGAGACGCGGGCGGACCAGCCGGCGACCATCCTCGTCGTCGAGGACGATCCCCGCGTCAGCCGCTCGACGGTGGCGGCGCTGGAGGAGCTCGGCCACCGTCCCCTCCCCTGCGCCAGCGGCCGCGAGGCGCTCGACATTTTGGCGCGCGACCCGACGATCGAGCTGATCATCACCGACGTGATGATGCCGGAGATGACCGGGCCGGAGCTGGTCCGCGAGGCGGCGGCGCTCTACCCGTGGATCGGCATCCTCTTCGTCACCGGCTATGTCGGTGAGGCGGGCGATGCCGAGGAGCTGGCCGGCCACGACATCCTGCGCAAGCCCTTCACCGTCGCCGCGCTCTCCGCCGCGGTCGGCGCGGCGCTCGCCCACCGGGCTAGCGGATCGCCCCCCGCCGCAACAGCCGCGGCAGCAGAATGATCCCCGCGACGAGCGGCCAGCGCCGCTGCCACGGCTTCACCTCGATCCGCGTCCCGGCGTGGCGGTTGATCTTCCACGCGAGGTAATCGATGCCGTTCGCGAAGGTGAGGCTCGCCTTGAGCAGCCGCACCAGGGTCAGCGCCTTGCCGTTGCGCCGCAGCCGCCGCCAGCGCCGGCGCATCGCGTCGCGGGAGGCGAGGAGCGGCACCTCGCCGCCCGGCCCCACGCCCATCCGCTCCGCGATCTCGGCGAGGACCGGCAAGGTGAAGCGGCGATAGCGCGCCTCGTCCGCGGCGACGAGCGAGACGCCCTTGTCCTTGCGCTCGGCGCGCAGCTCGGCGCCGTAGGTGAGGGCGAAGCCGGCCTCCCAGATCCGCTCGGGCGGCGCTTCGCCGCCGAGCACCGGCAGCGTCATCTGGAACAGGGTGACCGGCGCCTCGGCCACCGCCGCGATCGCTGCCTCGCGCGCCGCCGCGTCCGCCGCCCATACGAGGCGCGAGGGCTGCGCGAAGCGCGCCCAGACCGAGACCGTCGATGCCCGCGGGCTGCACTCGCGCTCGAAATCCGCCTCGCTCAGCACCGCATATTTGGCGGCGAGGCCGTCCTGCTCGAACGGGAAGACGTTGGGCGGGATCAGCCGGTTGGCAGTGGCCAGCCAGCGCTTCGCATACGCGGCCCGATAGTCGGAGACGATCAGGTAGAAATCGAGCATCAGCCCTTCGAGCTGCCGCTCGCGAAGGCACGAGCCGTAGAACAGCACCGCGCGCGCGGCTCCCGGATAGCGGGACGCGATCGCGGCCGCCATCGCGGCGACGCGCGGATCGACCGGCTCTGCGAGCTCGGCGGCGACCAGGTCCCTGAGGCGCTCCATCGCCCGCCCTCGTAGAGCGTTCCGGCGCGGGACGCACGGGGCCGGCACGTTTCACCGCATTTTCACCATCTTGCGCGGCGAGCCGAGGCTTGGCTAGGAACGGCCGCGTCCAACCTACGTTAAAAAGCCCATGTCCGATTCGGAAACGCGAAGCGAGCGCCGGGACCGCCAGACCCGGGAAGTCGAAGACAGCCAGCAAGAACTCCGCGTCAGCATCGAGAAGACCCAGCAATTGCTCGACCAGTCCGACGCGATGCTGAGGCGCCACCGCCAGGAATGCGACGACGCCGGCGATTGAGCCGGGAGGTCAGCCGAGCAGGGTGCTGAGCACGTCCGGGTGGAAGCCCCACCCGAGGAAGCCGCACAGGCCCATGAAGATGCCGAACCCGCCGATCGCCCAGGATCCGACGAGCAGCCAGAAGCTCTCGGCCAGCGCCGACACCGCGGCCATCGAGATGGCGGTGGCGATGAAGGCCTCGCTCGCGTCGAACTGGTCGTCGTGGACGTTGAGCGCGTCGTAGCTGTCGGCGAAGCCCTGCGCCTTCTTGGCGAGCGCCGGCGCCTCGCCTTTGTACTTGGCGATGTCCTTGTCGAGCCGCTGCATCGCCGCCTGGGCCTCGGCCGACGGCTTCGCGCCCGCGATGATTGCGATCTCGCTGCGCGCCGTCTCGGCGACGTGAAGCTTGGTCTTGGTCGCCTGATATTCGCCCCAATGGTCGACGGAATCGGCCTTCGCCTGGCTCATCGCCTGGACGATGTTGCCGTCCTTGATGTTGCACACCCCGGTGAACACCGAGAGCACGACCACCGTCACCGCGACCATCCGGTTGAGGCGCTTGTCCTTGGCTTCGGCGCTGACTTCGACTTCCATTCCGCTCTCCCCGCGTGAACCCTGCGGAGCAGAGATAGGCGCTCAGGCGGCCGGCGCGAAGAGGCGAAGGAAGGCGACGGGGCCGGTGCGCCGCAGGACGATCGGCCGGCTGCGGCTCGCCTCGAAGATCTCGCCGTCGAGGATCACGCTCGAATGCTCGGCCTCGATGCGGATCTCGTCGCTCCGCTCGACATGGACGCCGCCGAAGCGCGCCTTGCCGAGTCGGCCGAACAGGCTGCCGAAGATGACGCGCAGCACCGCCGCCGGGCGGCGCTCGACGGCGATGAGCTGCAGCGCGCCCGCCCGCTCGCGCCCCCCGCCCGGCATGGCGCCGTGGAGGATCAGCCGCTCGAGCGTCGTCACGACGAGGACGGCGTAGCGCCCCTGGAGGCGCCCACGCCGGACACCCGAGACCTCTACGGGATTGGGCTTCTTGGGAAAGAGGCCGCTGCCGACGCCGAGCAGGATCGAGACGAGCGCCGCGACGAAGGTGAGGAAATGGCTGACGCCGTTGGGCAGGCCGAGCGGATAGATGTGGTGGCGGCAGTAGAGCATGATGTCGGCAAGCCCGGCGCCGCCGAGGAACATGCCGAGCACCGTCCGTCCCTTGCCGGTGCCGTCGGACAGGGCGATCAGCTCGCGCTCGACGATGTGGCGGTCGAGATCGGAGCGGGCGATCGCGAGAACGCGCTCCAGCGTCTCCAGCGGATCGCCGTTGGCGCCGAGGTCGAAGGCGATGAGGTTGGTCTTGCCGTTCGGCAGCACCGCCACCGGCGGCGGGTCGTCGCCGAAATGGCCGCCATTGTGGATTTCGGTCAGCGCCGCCTGGACGGTCCCGTCGCCGCCGTTGATGACGAGGACGCGCGGCTTGACCCGCGCGATGCGGCGCAGCGCGGTGCCGATCTGGTCGACCCGCTCCACCTCGTAATGGAAGATGTCGCGCTGCTCCGCGCAGAAGGCGCGGATCTGGGGAAGCAAGGCGCGGTTGCCGCTGGCCGTCGGGTTGGACAGCAAGGCGACGCGGGCGATCGGCGGCGGGCACGCGGCCGGCGCGGCGGCGGCGTCAGTGCCCGTCTCAACCAGCATTCGGCGCGTCCTTTCCTCGATTCTCCCGCGCGGCACGCGAAAGCTCCAACGACACCCTCCCGCCGCTCCTCTGGCGCAGGGTTGCGGCCAAATTAGGGCCGAGCGCGGCAAGTTTCGCGATTTTCTAGGAGGTTCGTTCGGCGAAGCGGCGCATCGCCGACCAGAGGGCGTCGACGTCGGCGGCCTCGGTGCCCGGCGCGCCGATCGAGATCCGCACCATCCAGCCGTCCTCGATCCGGGCGGGGGTGACGTAAGCGAGGCCGGAGCGGTTGAGGGCTTCGGCCCAGGCGAGGCTGTGGGCGTCGAGCGCGTCTCCCGAAAGGCCGTCGGGCAGGTGGCGGACGCAGACGGTCTGGAGCGGAACGGGCGCCACGACCCGCCAGCCGGGGGTTGCCGCCACCGTCTCCGCCAGGGCGCGGGCATTGGCGATGTCGCGGCGAAGGCGCGCCTGGAGGCCGGAGACGCCCTGCTCGCGGATCAGGAACCAGAGCTTGAGGGCGCGGAAGCGGCGGCCGAGCGGGATGCCGGTGTCGCGCAGGTTGCGGACCTCGCCGTCGACCGCGGAGCGCAGGTAGCTCGGGTTGGTCGACATGACGCGCAGCAGGTGCGGCTCGTCGCGCACGTAGTAGAGCGAGCAGTCGAACGGCGCGCCGAGCCATTTGTGGGCGTTGACGACGAGGCTGTCGGCGCCCTCGATGCCGTCGAACATCCAGCGGCATTCGGGAAGGATCATCGCGCTCCCGGCCATCGCCGCGTCGACGTGGAGCCAGAGGCCCTCGCGCGCGGCGATCTCGGCGATCGGCGCCAGGGGATCGATCGAGGTGGTGGCGGTGCCGCCGACGGCGGCGACGATCGCGCAGGGGATGCAGCCGGCGGCGCGGTCCTCGGCGACGGCGGCGGCGAGGGCGTCGGGCCGCATCGCCCGCGTCTCGTCGAGCGGGATCAGGCGAAGGTTGGCGCGGCCGAAGCCGGCGAGGAGCGCGCCTTTCTCGACCGAGGAGTGACTGCCGGCCGAGGTGTAGACGACGAGCGGCGCCGCCTCGGCCTGGAGGCCGCCGCGGGCGAGGCCATAGTCGGTCGTCCGTTCGCGGGCCGAGAGGAGGGCGACGAGGGTGGCGGTGGAGGCGGTGTCGTGGATCACCCCTGTCCAGGCGTCCGACAGGCCGGCCATCTGGCGGAACCAGTCGGTGACCACCTCCTCGATCTCGGTGAGGGCGGGGGCGGCCTGCCAGGAGAGGCCGAGGACGCCGAGGCCGGTCGAGGCGAGGTCGCCGAGCACGCCTGCCGGCAGGGCATTGGCCGGGAAGTAGCCGAAGAAGCGGGGATGCTGCCACCAGGTGAGGTTCGGCGCCACCACCCGGTCGAGGTCGGCAAGGACGGCGTCGAACGGCTCCGGCTGCTCCGGCGGGGACGCGGGCAGCATGTCCCGGACGGCGCCCGGCCGGGTCGGCGGCTGGACCGGAAGGTCCGGCAGGCGCTGCTGGTGGTCGGCGAGCCAGTCGATGAGGGCGTGGCCCCAGCGGCGGAACTCCTCCGGGCTCACCGGCCGGCGAGCTCGCCGAGCGCGTCGAGCAGGGCGTCGACCTCCTGGGCGTTGCTGTAATGGCAGAGGCCGACGCGCACGAGGCCGCCGCTCGCATCGAGGCCGAGCCGCGCGACCGGCTCGACCGCGTAGAAGCTGCCCGACCAGGCGAAGATGTTGCGGGCCGCGAGATGGGCGGCGACGGCGTCGGGGTGATGGCCGGCGAGGGTGAAGCCGAAGGTCGGCACGCGCCCGTCCATCGTCGGCGGGCCGTAGAGCTTCAGGCCCGGAACGGCGCGCAAGCCCGAAAGGAGCCGGTCGCCGATCTCCCGCTCGTAGCGGGTGCAGCCTTCCATAGCGGCGACGAGGGCGGCGCGGCGGCTGTTCGGCGCGTCGGGGGCGATCAGGCGGCCGAGCCATTCGAGATAATCCACCGTGCCGATGATCCCGGCCTGCCCTTCGAACGACTGGGTGCCGGTCTCGAAGCGGTGGGCGGGCGGGTCGATCGAGGCGGGGCGGACCTTGTAGGCCTCGAGCGCGGCGGCGACCTCGGGCCGGGCCCAGAGGATCCCCTGATGCGGGCCGAAGAATTTGTACGGGCTGCAGGCGAGGAAGTCGCAGCCGAGCGCCCGGACGTCCGTCGGCACGTGCGGGACCGACTGGACGGCGTCGACGTAGACGAAGGCGTCGCTGTGGGCGCGGACGATCTGCACCGCCGCGGCGACGTCGTTCAGCGTGCCGAGCGCGTTGCTGGCGCCGCCGAGCGCGACGAGGCGGGTGCGCGGCGAGAGGAGGCCGGCGAGCGCGTCGAGGCGGAGCGTGCCGGCCTCGGCGTCGATGTCGAGCCAGCGCACCGTCGCGCCGCTGTCGCGCGCGGCGAGCAGCCAGGGGGCGACGTTGGCATCGTGATCGAGGCGGGTGACGACGACCTCGTCGCCCGGGTGCCAGGTGCGGGCGAGGGCGCGGGAGACGGACAGGGTGAGGGTCGTCATGTTGGGCCCGAAAGCGATGTCGCCGGGATCGCCGCCGAGGAGGTCGGCCGCCGCGGCATGGGCGGCCTCGGAGAGCGCGTCGGTCTCGACGGAGGTGGCGAACGCGCCGCCGCTGTTGGCGCTGCCCTCCTCGAGATGGCGGGCGATGGCGGCGATGGCGGGGCGGCAGGCCTGGGTGCCGCCGGGCGCGTCGAAATAGATGCGGGCGCGCCCGCCGTCGCTGCGGGCGAGGGCGGGGAATTGGGCGCGGACCTGATCGATCGGAAAGCTCGTCATGGCCCCGCCCTACCCCTCCGCCGCTTGTTTGCAACGCCCTTTGCGGCGATAGGCCCGGCCATGACGAAGGCGATTGTCGCCGCCCTCCAGATCGGCTCGGATCCCGCCGGGACCGCGGCGACGCTGGAGCGCATCCTGGCGTTCGAGGCGGAGATCGTCGCCTCGGGGGCGACGCTCGTCGTGCTGCCGGAGGCGATCCTCGGCGGCTATCCCAAAGGCGAGGCGTTCGGCACCCGCCTCGGCTACCGGACCGACGCCGGCCGCGACGCCTTCGCGCGCTATTTCGCGCAGGCCGTCGACCTCGACGGGCCGGAGGTGGCGGCGCTCGCCGGCCTCGCTAAGCGGACCGGCGCGTGGATCGTCGCCGGCGTCATCGAGCGGGCCGGATCGACGCTCTACTGCACGGCGGTCTTCCTCGATCCGGAGCGCGGCCTCGTCGCCAGGCACCGCAAGCTGATGCCGACCGGGACCGAGCGGCTGGTCTGGGGGATGGGCGACGGCTCGACCATGCCCGTCGTCGACACGCCGGCCGGCAAGGCGGGCGCGGCGATCTGCTGGGAAAATTACATGCCGCTGTTCCGCACCGCGATGTACGCGAAGGGAGTCGCGCTCTGGTGCGCCCCGACCGTCGACGAGCGCGACGTGTGGCGCAGCGCCATGCGCCACATCGCCCATGAAGGCCGCTGCTTCGTGGTGAGCGCGTGCCAGGTCATGCCCTCGCCCGCCGAGACGGGACAGGAGGTCGCGGACTGGCCGGCCGACCGCCCGCTGATCCGCGGCGGCTCGATGATCGTCGGGCCGCTGGGCGACGTGCTGGCGGGGCCGCTGGAGGGCGAAACCGGCCTGGTCGTCGCCGAGATCGAGCCGGAGGACATCGTCCGCGCCCGCTACGATTTCGATCCGGTCGGCCATTATGCGCGGCCGGACCTGTTCCGCCTGACGGTGGACGAGGCGCCGCGGCATGCCGTCGAGCCCGGGGAATGAGGCTGATCGCGCTCAGGGCCAACCCCGTCGCCGGCTAACCCGTTCTCTTTTGTTCTTGACTCTTCCCAAATGTTCCTCTATTGTCCAGCGACTCGAGTGGCTCTTTGACATTGTCGAGCAAATGCGTGCGGCGGCCCGGTCCGGCGCGCGTTCCGCCCTCCCGGCGACCCGCCCGGCCAGGAGGGTGGCGCGCGCCGGATCGCGACCGGCGCGCGGTGGAGGAGGCGCAGCGCGCGTCAAGCCTTCTCGTTCGCGGTGAGCGCGACTCCTCCCGCCATGCTGAACTTGGTTCAGCATCCAGGTGGGAAGCGGCAGGGTGCGTGGAGAGCTGGACCCTGATACAAGTTCACGGTGACGGCAGTGCGGACGATCGGTCCGGGTCCATCCCGATGCGATCAGGCGCTACCCCGCCGGCTTCGTCGCCGTCACGAGATAATCGAGCGACTTGTCGTCGGAGAGGTGGAAGCCGCGGCCGGGGCCCCAGGCGAGGCCGTGGCAGTCCTCGACCGTAAGACCCGCGTCGGCGAGGAGGGCGATGAGCGCCTCGGGGGGCAGGAACTTCTCCCAATCGTGGGTGCCGCGCGGGATGCGGCCGGTGCCTTCGCCGACGAGGATGAGGAGGAGGCGCGAGAGGGCGGTGCGGTTCGGCGTCGAGAGGATGAGGAGGCCGCCGGGCTTCAATGCGGCGGCGAGGCCGTGGAGGAAGGCGCGCGGATCGGCGACATGCTCGACCACTTCCAGGGAAGTGACGAGGTCGTAGGCGGCGGGCTCCAGCGCCTCGACGCTGCCGACCTTGTAGTCGATCGCCAGCCCCTGCCCCAGCGCGTGCTCGCGGGCGGCGGCGACGTTCTCCGGCGCGGCGTCGAGCCCGGTCACCTCGGCGCCGAGACGCGCGAGCGGCTCGGCGAGGAGGCCGGCGCCGCAGCCGACGTCGGCGGCGCGGCAGCCGGCCAGCGGCCTCAGCGCGCATTCGTCGAGGCCCCAATGCTGGTCGACCCGGTCGCGTATGTAGGCGAGCCGCACCGGGTTGAGCTTGTGCAGCATCGCCGAGGAGCCCTTGGGGTCCCACCAGTCGGCGGCCATGCGGCCGAAATGCGCGGCCTCCCTGGGGTCGATCGTGCCGGTTGCCGTGCTCATCGCCTCCACCTATCAGGGCCCGCTTTCCCGCCCAACGCAAAAGCGCCGCCGATGGACCATTTCGAGATGCACGACGGCGTCCTCCACGCGGAGGAGGTGCCGCTTCCCGCCATCGCAGAGGCGGTGGGGACGCCGGTCTACGTCTATTCGAGCGCGACTTTGGTGCGGCACGCGCGGGTGCTGCGCGAGGCGCTGACCGGCCTCGGCGATCCGCTCATCGCCTATGCCGTGAAGGCGAACCCCAATGCGGCGGTGCTGGCGACGCTGGCGCGCGAGGGGCTGGGCGCCGACGTCGTCTCGGGCGGCGAATATCGCCGCGCGGTGGCGGCGGGGGTGGATCCGGCGAAGATCGTCTTCTCGGGCGTCGGCAAGACCGCCGAGGAGATGCGCCTCGCGCTCGCCGGCGGGCTGTTCCAGTTCAACCTCGAGTCCGTCTCGGAAGCGGAGCTGCTGTCGGAAGTGGCCTCGGAGATGGGGCGCGAGGCGCCGGTCGCCTTCCGCGTCAACCCGGACGTCGCGGCGGGCACCCACGCCAAGATCACCACCGGCACCGCCGACAACAAGTTCGGCATCCCAATCGGCGAGGCGCCGGACGCCTATGCCCGGATCGCGGCGCTGCCGGGCCTGAAGGTGCAGGGCGTCGCCGTCCATATCGGCAGCCAGCTGACCAGCCTCGACCCGCTCGAGGCGGCGTTCCGCAAGGTGGGCACGCTGATCGACGCGCTGCGCCGCGCCGGCCATCCGATCGCCGTCGCCGACCTCGGCGGCGGTCTCGGCGTTCCCTACGACCCGGCCCACGCGCCGCCGCCCTCGCCGGACGCCTATGGGGACATGGTGCGGCGCGTGGCGTCCGGCTGGGGCGTCAGGCTGGTGTTCGAGCCGGGGCGGCTCATCGCGGGCAATGCCGGCGTGCTGCTGACCCGCGTCATCCGGGTGAAGCCGGGCGTCAACCACCCCTTCCTCGTCGTCGACGCGGCGATGAACGACCTGATGCGCCCCGCTTTGTACGACGCCTGGCACCGGATCGAGGCGGTGGCGCCGCACGGCGGGCGCATGACCGCCAACGTGGTCGGCCCGGTCTGCGAGACCGGCGACACCTTCGCGATGGGCCGCGAGATGGACGCGGCCGAGGCCGGCGACCTCGTCGTCTTCCGCACCGCCGGCGCCTACGCCGCCGCCATGTCGAGCACCTACAACAGCCGGCCGCTGACGCCGGAGGTGATGGTGAACGGCGCGCAGTGGGCGGTGGTCCGCCCGCGCATCGACATCGACCGGCTGATCGCCGCGGACCGCGTGCCGGAGTGGCTCGGCTGAGCTTGCGGAAAGCCGTCGTTCGCGTTATAACATCGGTATGAACGCGCTTAAAATCCAGAAGATCGGCAACTCTGCCGGGGTAATCCTCCCCAAGGAATTGCTCGCGCATCTGCACGCCGAGATTGGCCAGAGTGTCGCCGTGACCAAGACCCCGAACGGGATCGAGCTTCGCGCCCCCGACGACGATTTCGAAGAGCAGATGCAGGCGGCCCGCGAAGTGATGGCCCGCCGCCGCCGAGCCCTCCGGGAGCTGGCAAAGTAGGGCATGGTCGCCGCGTGGCGCTGGGTCTCTGTAGACGTCGCGATTGCGGCGCACGCGGAGCAGCTCGCCGAGCATGGCGGCGGCGAAGGGATACGCGATGAGGGAGCGCTCCAAAGCGCTATGGCGCGCCCGCAGAACGCGGACGCCTACGGCTCTCCCGACGGGGCGGCGCTCGCCGCTGCATATGCGTATGGAATAGCGCGCAATCATCCGTTCGGGGATGGCAACAAGCGCACTGCCGCAGTGGTGAGCGAAACGTTCCTCGTCCTGAACGGCTATCGACTGGGGGCAACCGACGCCGAACTCGTGGTGGCCTTCCTGGCCCTCGCCGCCGGCGAGCTGAGCGAGGAGGAGATGGCGGACTGGTTCCGCCAGCGTCTGGCGCGCTTGCCTTGAGGGCGGGGGCTCCGTAACGCCGCGCGCAATGGCGCGGATCGTGATGAAGTTCGGCGGGACCTCGATGGCGGGCATCGAGCGGATCCGGCACGTCGCGGGGCTGGTGAAGCGCGAGGCCGAGGCGGGGCACCAGCTCGCCGTCGTCGTCTCGGCGATGGCGGGGGAGACGGACCGGCTCATCCAGTTCTGCCGCGAGGCCTCGTCGGTCTACGATCCGCGCGAGTACGACGTCGTGGTCGCCTCGGGCGAGCAGGTGACGAGCGGCCTGCTCGCCATCACCCTGCAGGGGATGGGGCTGAACGCGCGCTCCTACATGGGATGGCAGCTGCCGATCATGACCTCGGGCCATGCCGCGGCGCTGATCGAGGGGATCGACGCCAAGGTGCTGGAACGCGTGTTCGACCAGGGCGGCATCGCCGTCATTCCCGGCTTCCAGGGGGTGACGCCGGAAGGCGACGTGACGACCCTGGGGCGCGGCGGCTCCGACACGTCGGCGGTGGCTCTGGCGGCGGCGGTGAAGGCGGACCGCTGCGACATCTACACCGACGTCGACGGCGTCTACACGACCGATCCCAGGATCGTGCCGCGGGCGAGGAAGCTGCCGGCGGTGACGTACGAGGAGATGCTGGAGCTTGCCAGCGTCGGCGCGAAGGTGCTGCAGACGCGCTCGGTGGGCCTCGCCATGCGCGAGAAGGTGCCGGTGAGGGTCCTCTCCTCGTTCGAGGACCGGCCGGGGACATGGGTGGTCGGCGACGACCGCATCGGAGATTTCGACATGGAACGCCAGCTCATCACCGGCATCGCCTACGACAAGAACGAGGCGCGGATCACGCTGACCGGCGTGCCGAACAAGGCGGGCGCGGTCGCCGCCATCTTCGCGCCGCTCGCCGAGGGCGGGATCAACGTCGACATGATCGTCCAGTCGGTGCCGCGCGAGGGGCAGGAGAGCGACCTGACCTTCACCGTGCCGACCGCGTCGCTCGCCCACAGCCGCGCCATCCTTGAGGAGCGGCAGGCGGCGATCGCGTTCAAGGAGATCCTCACCGACGTCAATGTCGTCAAGGTGAGCGCGGTCGGCGTGGGCATGCGCTCCAACGCCGGCATCGCCGCGCAGATGTTCGAGGCGCTGGCCGAACGCGGCATCAACATCCTTGCGATCAGCACCTCCGAGATCAAGGTCTCGGTGCTCATCCCGGAGGAATATACCGAGCTCGCCGTGCGGGTGCTTCACACCTCCTACGGCCTCGACGCGGAGGAGACGGCATGAGCCGCAACGACATCGACCGTCACGCCGCCGACCTCGGCCCCGATCCGGCGGGGGCAGGCGGCGACACGATCGGCCACGACCGCCTGCACCGCCTGATGCAGCGGGGGAGCGACTTCCTCGGTTGCGAGACGGCGATCCTGGGCGGAGCGATGAGCTGGATATCGGAGCGGCACCTCGTCGCGGCGCTGTCTAACGCCGGCGCGTTCGGGGTGATCGCCTGCGGCGCGATGACGCCGGAGCTGCTCGACACCGAGATCGCCGAGACGAAGACGCGGACCGAGCGGCCGTTCGGCGTCAACCTCATCACCATGCACCCGCAATTGTCCGAGCTGATCGACGTCTGCGCGCGCCACGGCGTCGGGCACGTCGTGCTGGCGGGCGGGCTGCCGCCGCCCGGCTCCATCGAGCGGATCAAGGGGAGCGGCGCAAAGCTCATCTGCTTCGCGCCGGCGCTGGCGCTGGCCAAGAAGCTGATCCGCTCGGGCGTCGACGCTTTGGTGATCGAGGGAATGGAGGCGGGCGGGCATATCGGGCCCGTCTCGACCTCCGTGCTCGCGCAGGAAATCCTGCCGCCGCTCGCCGGGGAGGTGCCGATCTTCGTCGCCGGCGGGATCGGCCATGGCGGGCTGATCGCCGGCTATCTGGAGATGGGCGCGGCGGGGGTGCAGCTCGGCACGCGCTTCGTCTGCGCCAGCGAATGCATCGCCCACCCGAACTTCAAGAAGGCGTTCATCCGCGCCTCGGCGCGCGACGCGATCACCAGCGTGCAGATCGACCCGCGGCTGCCGGTGATCCCGGTGCGCGCGCTCAAGAACCGGGAGATGGAGAGCTTCGCCGCCAAGCAGCGCGAGGTCGCGCAATTGCTCGACGAGGAGAAGGTCGAGATGGCCGAGGCGCAGCTCCAGATCGAACATTATTGGGCCGGGGCGCTGCGCCGCGCCGTGATCGAAGGCGATGTCGAGACCGGATCGGTGATGGCCGGCCAGTCGGTCGGCATGGTCAAGGAGGAGGCGCCGGTCGCGGCGATCCTGAAGCAACTCACCGACGAGGCCGCCCACGCGCTGGAGCGGCGCTCCGCGCACGCCTGAGGGAGAGGACGAGATGAATATGCTGGACCGCCGCGCTTTCCTGCAGACCGGCGCCGCGTCGGCGGCGGCGCTGGCCCTTCCCTACCCGCTCGGCGCCCAGCCGGCGCCGGGGCGCTCGGCGGAGCTGGCGCGGCTGTTCGACCAGCTCTTCCAGGAGCAGCTGCGCGCGCGGCCGGAAGGGGCGACTCAGCTTGGGCTCGACAAGGGCGCGAACGCGGACCTGCGGGCGAAGCTCACCGACGAGAGCCCGGCGGGGCGCGCGGCGGCAAAGGCGCAGACGCAGGACCAGCTGAGGCGGCTGCTGGCGATCGATCCGAAGACGCTCTCGCAGGCCGACCGCGTCGATTGGGAGACGGTGGTCTATACGCGCCGCTCGTCGGCCGAAGTGCAGAAGTTCGACTTCGGCGGCTTCGGCTACGGGCCCTCGCCTTATGTCGTCAGCCAGCTGACCGGCGCCTACCAGTCGGTACCGGACTTCCTCGACACCAAGCACCCGATCGACACCCGCGCCGACGCCGAGGCCTTCCTGGCGCGGCTCTCGGCCTTCGCCGACCAGCTCGACGCCGAGACGGCGCAGATGCGGCACGACGCGGGCCTCGGCGTGATCGCGCCCGACTTCATCCTCGACACCGCGCTCGACCAGATGGTGAAGACCCGGGTGCCGGCCGCCGACGCGACTGCGGTCCGCTCGATTGCCCGGCGCGCGACGGCGAAGGGACTCGACGATGGCTATGCGCGGGATGCGGCGCGGCTGTGGGACGGCAAGGTGCTGCCGGCGCTCGACCGGCAGATCGCGCTGGCGAAGGAGCTGCGCGCGCGGGCGGTGCACGACGCGGGCATCTGGCGGTTCCGCGAAGGCCCCGCTTTCTACGAAGTGGCGCTGCACAACACGACGACGACGCGCCTCAGTCCCGCCGAGGTGCACGCCTTCGGGCTCGATCAAGCGCGGGCGATCTCGGCGCGACTGGACACGCTGCTCAAGGCGCAGGGGATGAGCCGCGGCACGGTCGGCGAGCGGATGGCGGCGCTCTACAAGGACCCGCGCCAGCTCTACCCCAACACCGATGAGGGCAAGGCGCAGGCGATCGCTTATTGCAACCAGCGCCTCGCCGCGATCCGCGGGCGGCTGCCGACCATGTTCAGCCGCATGCCGCCCTATCAGTTCGAGGTGCGCCGCGTGCCGGTGCAGACGGAGGCGGGCGCCGCTTCGGCCTTCTCCCAGGCGCCGGCGATCGACGGATCGCGCCCCGGCCTCGTCTATTTCAACCTCCACGACAGCGCCGAATGGCCGAAATTCTGCCTGGCGACGACGGTCTATCACGAGGGCCTGCCCGGCCATCAGTTCGAGGGCGGCCTGGCGCTGTCCAACCAGGGGCTGCCGATGATCCGCAAGGTCGGGGGCTTCTCCGGCTATGGCGAGGGCTGGGCGCTCTACGCCGAGCAGCTCGCCGACGAGATGGGGATGTACGACGACGACCCGCTCGGGCGACTCGGTTACCTCAAGTTCCAGCTGTTCCGCGCGAACCGCTGCGTCGTCGACACCGGCATCCACCATCTGCGCTGGAGCCGGGAGCAGGCGATCCGCTATTTCGTGGAGCAGGACGGCGAGGCGCCGGGCTTCGCGACGCGCGAGGTCGAGCGCTATTGCTCCACCCCCGGCCAGGCGTGCAGCTACAAGCTCGGCCACTCGGTGTTCGTGCGGCTGCGCGACAAGGCGAAGGCGGCGATGGGCCCGCGCTTCGACATCAAGGGCTTCCACGACGCGGTGCTCGGCATCGGCCGCGTGCCGCTCGACATCCTCGAGGCCGAGGGAAACCGCTGGATCGCGGCGCAGCGCGCCTGACCCGTTTACCGACTTAATGCGGTAGGACGCGGAACCCGTCCCCCCGCCGCCCGTTACGATTGCTCACAATCGCTCCTCCTGGCGGGGAGGCTGGAGCGCGAGCGGGCCAAGGGCAGAAATTTGACTTCCGACATCTCCAGCAAGGACGATTCGCGCTTCCGCCTGCTCGTCGACGCTGTCACCGACTATGCCATCTACATGCTCGACCCGACCGGGACGATTGTCAGCTGGAACCCGGGCGCCCAGCGCTTCAAGGGCTATGCCGAGCGCGAGATCCTGGGCGAGCATTTCTCGCGCTTCTACACCGAGGAGGACAAGGCGGCCGACCTGCCGCGGCGGGCGCTGAGCACCGCCGCCGAAGTCGGCCGGTTCGAGGCTGAGGGCTGGCGCGTGCGCAAGGACGGCACCCGCTTCTGGGCCCATGTCATCATCGACGCGATCCACTCGCCCACGGGCGAGCTGCTCGGCTTCGCCAAGATCACCCGCGACGTCAGCCAGCGCCACGAGGCGGAGCGTGCGCTGAGGGAAAGCGAGGAGCGCTTCCGCCTGCTGGTCGAGAGCGTCGCCGACTATGCCATCTACATGCTCGATCCCAACGGCATCATCTCGAGCTGGAACCTCGGCGCGCAGCGCTTCAAGGGCTACAGCCAGGACGAGATCCTGGGCGAGCATTTCTCCCGCTTCTACACAGAGGAGGACAAGGCGACCGACCTTCCCCGCCGCGCCCTCGCCACCGCCGAGCGCGAGGGCAAGTTCGAGGCCGAGGGCTGGCGGGTGCGCAAGGACGGCACGCGCTTCTGGGCGCATGTCGTCATCGACGCGATCCGCGACGAGGACGGCCGGCTGCGCGGCTTCGCCAAGATCACCCGCGACCTCACCGAGCGGCGCGAGACGCAGCGCGCGCTGGAACAGGCGCGCGAGGCCTTCTTCCAGGCGCAGAAGATCGAGGCGGTCGGCCAGCTGACCGGCGGAGTCGCCCACGATTTCAACAACCTGCTGATGGCGATCCTCGGCAGCCTCGAGCTTGTCAGGAAGCGCGTCGCCGAGGATCCGCGCGTCACGCGCCTCATCGACAACGCCTACCAGGCCGCGCAGCGCGGCGCGTCGCTGACCCAGCGCATGCTCGCCTTCGCACGCCGCCAGGAGCTCAAGCTCGACGCCGTGCACATTCCGGACCTGGTGCGCGGCATGGCGGACCTGCTCGACCGCTCGCTCGGCCCGACGGTCTCGATCGACACGCGCTTTCCCCTGTCGATCAGCCCCGTCCTCGCCGACGCCAACCAGCTCGAGCTCGCCATCCTCAACCTGTCGATGAATGCGCGCGACGCAATGCGCGACGGCGGATCGATCACCATCTCCGCGCGCGAGGAGACGGTCGGCGAACGCCATCCCACCGGCCTCGCGCCCGGCCCCTATGTGGTCGTCTGCGTCGCCGACGACGGCGAGGGCATGGACGCCGACACCCTGTCGCGGGCGACGGAGCCCTTCTTCACGACCAAGGGCGTCGGCAAGGGCACCGGCCTCGGTCTGTCGATGGTGGAAGGCCTCGCCGGCCAGTCGGGCGGCAAGCTCGCCATCGAAAGCGAGAAGGGCAAGGGCACCGAGATCAGCCTCTGGCTCCCCGTCGCCCAGGTCAACCGCGAGGCCGAGCGCACCTTCCGCCGCGCGCCGGCCGAGGAAGAACGGGCGGAGACGAAGCCGATCGCCATCCTCGCCGTCGACGACGACGCGCTCGTCCTCCTCAACACCGCGGCGATGCTCGAGGATCTCGGCCATGTCGTCCACCAGGCGTCCTCGGGCGCCGAGGCGCTGCTGCTCCTCGACAAGCACGAGGTCGACCTGCTGCTCACCGATTATGCGATGCCGCAGATGAACGGGCTGGAGCTGGTCGAGGCGGCGCGGGCGGCGCGGCCGGAGCTTCCCGTCCTCCTCGCCACCGGCTTCGCCGAGCTCGGCGACACCGCGGCGCCGCAATTCCAGCGCCTCGCCAAGCCCTTTACCCAGGAAGAGCTCGCCCGCGCCGTCGCGGCGGCGGTGGATCCGGAGCAGGCGAGCCGGGTGGTGCCGCTACGCGCGCGCTGACTGCGTGGCCCAGATGCGCGGATGCCGCCGGCGCTCCCTACGCCGACGGCACCCCCCACATCGCGTCCCGGGCGAAAGGAACGCGGTTTAAGGCATGACCGGCATCGTACCGCCGGCAACGAATTGCGCGAGGAAGAGGATCGTCGTGACGACGAGAAGGCCGGTCATCCCGGTGGCGACGCGCAGGCTGTGCATGGTCTCCTCCTCTTCGCTCGAACCTCGTTGACCCAGCTTATGCGCCGGACACGGCCGTCCGCTCCACGGGAAGCCGCGGCAAATGTCCGTCGCGCCGGTCCCGGACGCGATTGGCGGGTGGCGGAGAGTTGACGAGAAGTACGGTTTTGTGCGCACATACGCGCGCCATGGCTACCGACCTTCATCCCGACCTGCATCCCGAGCGCAGCGACGCCGTCGCTCTCGCCGTGCGCGAGGAGCTGGCGCGCCGCCGGCTGTCGCGCCAGTGGCTCGCCGATTCGGCGCGAATCAGCCTGTCGACGCTGGAGAAGGCGCTGTCCGGCCGCCGCCCCTTCACCCTCGCCACCGTGGTGCGGATGGAGGAGGCGCTCGGCATCCACCTTCGAAACGGCAACGCGCCCGCCGCATCCCAGGGCAGCGCCGAATCGGGATTCGCGCCGGAGGAGATGGGCGCCTATGCGCGGCCTGCGGTCCGCTGGCTCGAAGGCGAATATCTGACGCTGCGCCCGTCGTTCAGCGAGCCGGACGCGCTCTACGCCTACCGCACCCTCATCGCCTGGGACGATGCCAAGGGCCACCTCGCCTTCAGCGAGACCAACCGCGTCGACGAGGATTTCGAGCAGAAGGGTTTCGTCTCCTTCCCGCACCTTTCAGGCCACATCTACCTCGTCACCAGCAGCGCCGGCCAGTATCGCGTCGCCCTGCTCAACCGTCCCTCCGGCGGCGGCGCGCTGAACGGCGTGCTCGCCACGCTCGTCGCCGGGCCTGGCGCACAGCTCATCCCGGCGGCGACCCCGATCGCGCTCGTGCCGGCCGCCAAGTCCGCCGACCCGGAATATGGCATCGTCCGCGCCGGCAGCCGCTGCTACGACGAGTTCCGCGCCTGCGTCGACCGCATCACCCAACGCGAATACGCCCTCTTCCCGCGGTAGAAGCGCTCTGCCTCCCCATCGCCAGATGGGGAGGGGGACCACCCGCAGGGTGGTCGAGGGGTAGCTGCCGCGGCATCAGCTATTCTCGGGCGATAGGGCGACTGTCACGACGATCACCCCTCCACCACCCTTCGGGTGGTCCCCCTCCCCACCGCTTCGCGGCAGGGACGCATGGAAGGCCGCGCACCCGATGCGAGCCTAGAGGCCGCCCATTCTTTCTGTTAGCGCTGGCGGCATGCCGACGCCCTCCGCCTCCTCCGCCCGCGAGATCCTGACGGGCCTGCACGAGGTGATGGCGTCGCGCCTCGGCGCCCAGGCCAAGCTCAACAAGGTGGTGAAGATCATCGCCGACGCGATGGCGAGCGAGGTCTGCTCCATCTACCTGCTGCGCGACGGGCTGCTCGAGCTGTTCGCGACCCTGGGTCTCAACCAGAGCGCCGTCCACGTCACCAAGCTGGCCCTCGGCGAGGGCCTGGTCGGCACGATCGCCAAGGACGTCGCGGTGCTGAACCTCGCCGAGGCGACCAGCCATCCCGAATTCGCCTACCGGCCCGAGACCGGCGAGGAGCTGTTCCACAGCTTCGCCGGCGTGCCGATCGTGCGGCGCGAGCGGGCGATCGGGGTGCTCTGCGTCCAGCATGCCGATCCCAGGGCCTACGACACGCTCGAGATCGAGGCGCTGCAGACGGTGGCGATGGTGCTGTCCGAGCTGATCGCCAATGCCGGCCTCGCCGACAAGGCGAGCGCGGCCGGCGACACCGCCCGCGACCAGGGCTCGGCGCGGCTCCAGGGCCTGCGCCTCGTCACCGGCATGGCGCGCGGCCTCGCCGTCTTCCACCAGCCGCGCATCCTCATCGAGCATACCGTCGCCGACGATACCGAGGCGGAGCGCGCCCGCGTCTATTCGGCCTTCCGCAAGATGCGCGAGCAGATCGACAACATGACGACGCTCGCCGAGTTCGGCAATGCGGGCGAGCATCACGAGGTGCTCGAGACCTACAAGATGTTCGCCTATGACGAGGGCTGGTCGCGGCGGATCAACGAGGCGATCGACAGCGGCCTCACCGCGGAAGCGGCGATCGAGCGGGTGCGCCAGCGCATGCAGCAGCGGATGCGCGAGATCGACGATCCCCTGCTGCGCGACCGCATGCACGACCTCGACGATCTGTCGAACCGCCTGTTGAGGATCGTCTCCGGCCGGCTCGGCACGGCGGCGCAGATGGGCCTCCAGGAGGATGCCATCCTCATCGCCCGCAATCTCGGCCCCGCCGAGCTGCTCGAATACGACCGGCGCCGGCTCAAGGGCGTGATCCTCCAGGAAGGCTCCCTCACCGCCCACGTCACCATCGTCGCCCGCGCCATGGGGGTGCCGATGCTCGGCCGCGTCGGCGACGTCCGCCAGGTCATCGCGGAGGGCGACGAGGTGCTGCTCGACGGCGGCGACGCGGTCGCCTTCGTGCGGCCGACCCCCGCGGTCGAGGACGCCTTCAAGGCCAAGCTGGTCGTCACCCAGAAGCGCCGCGCCCAGCTCGCCGCGCTGCGCGACCTGCCGCCGGTGACGAAGGACGGCTGCCGCATCACGGTGATGATGAACGCGGGCCTGCGCGACGACGTCGCCGCGCTCGACGTCACCGGCGCCGACGGCATCGGCCTGTTCCGCACCGAATTCCAGTTCCTCGTCTCCGCCGCCCTCCCTCGCCGGGAGAGCCAGCAAAGGCTCTACAAGGCGGTGCTCGACGCCGCCGGCGACCGGCCGGTGACCTTCCGCACCGTCGATGTCGGCGGCGACAAGGCCTTGTCCTACATGGACACCACCGACGGCGAGATCGAGGAGAACCCGGCGATGGGCTGGCGGGCGCTGCGCCTCGCCCTCGACCGCGACGGCCTCATGAAGGCGCAGGCCCGCGCCCTGCTCGAAGCCGCCGCCGGGCGCGAGCTCGAGATCATGTTCCCGATGGTGTCCGAGCCCTGGGAGTTCGACGCCGCCCGCGACATCGTCGAGCAGCAGCGCCAGTTCCTCGCCGATCGCAAGAAGCTGCTGCCGACGAAGATCCGCTACGGCGCGATGCTCGAAGTGCCGGCGCTCGCGGAGACGCTCGACATGCTGCTCCCCAAGCTCGATTTCCTGTCGATCGGCACCAACGACCTCACCCAGTTCCTGTTCGCCGCCGACCGCGCCAATCCCAAGCTCGCCGAGCGCTACGACTGGCTCTCCCCGGCGATCCTGCGCTTCCTGCGCCGCGTCGTGCGCCAGACCCAGGAAGCGGGCGTGCGGGTCGGCATCTGCGGCGAGATGGGCGGGCGCACGCTGGAGGCGATGGCGCTGATCGGCATCGGCCTCGAGCGCTTCTCGATCACTCCGGTCGCCGTCGGCTCGATCAAGGCGATGATCCGCTCGCTCGACCGATCGGCGGTGATCCCCGCGGTGGAGCAGATGCTCACCGAGCCCGTCGCCAGCATCCGCCCGGCGCTTACCCGATGGGCCGAAGCGAACGGCGTTGCGATAGGCTGAGGCGCGGACGTGGTGCGTTCGGTTGACAGGGGGATGCCCGTCAAGCGACATGGCCGCCCTCGACACGCTGCACAGGGCCGGGAACGATATTGATGGCGGATTTGCTTGGCGAGCAGGGGCACGGAAATCCGGTCGGCGAACGGCTCAAGGCCGCGCGCGAGGAGAAGGGCCTCAGCCTCGACGACGTCGCCCGCCAGACCCGCATCCCGATCCGCCACCTCGAGCATATCGAGAAGGGCGAATGGGACGCGCTGCCGGCGATCACCTATTCGGTCGGCTTCGCCCGCTCCTACGCCAATGCCGTGGGCCTCGACGGCCCCGCCGTGGGCGCGGAGCTGCGCGAGCAATTGGGGGGGGCGCGCAGCAACGTCGCCGGCCCGGCGGCCTATTACGAGCCCGCCGATCCGGCGCGGGTGCCGCCGCGCTCGATCGCCATCGTCGCGGCGATCATCGCTATCCTGCTCGTCGCCGGCTACCTGTTCTGGCGCCACCAGGCCGTCGGCAACGCGCCCGACGCGGCGCAGATTGCCGACCGCCAGACGCCGGCCGACCAGCCGCAGGCGGGTCCGGCCCAGCCCAAGGCCGCTCCCGCCCAGCCGCAGCAGCCGGCCGCGGCGGCCTCCGGCCCGGTCGTGCTGAGCGCCACGCAGGACGTGTGGATGCGGATCAGCGACGGCGCCAACCCCAAGGCGCTCTACATGGGGACGCTGAAGGCCGGGCAGCAATATCAGGTGCCGGCGAACGCGCAGGCGCCGACGGTGCGCACCGGCCGAGCCGATGCCGTCACCGTCTCGGTCGGTGGCAAGGGGCTCGGCCCCCTCGGCCCCGCGAACAAGACCCTCTCCGTCAGCCTCAAGCCGGCCGACGTCGCGAGCCGGGCCTCCGGCGGCGCCGCGCCTGCGCCGAACGGACCCGCAGCCGCGCCCACCGGCGGGCGCTGAGGGCAAAAGACTCTTCATTCCAGCGCCTTGGCCATTTAGGCTCCGGCGCGGGAGATAAGCGGGGAATGAGGTTCATGCGTATCAAGCTTGTGGCGGCCCTGATGGCCGCGAGCATCGCCGTGCCGGCGGCCGCCCAGCGCGCGGAGACGCCGGAGAAGAGGCTCGACCGGATCGAGCAGCAACTGAAGGCGGTGCAGCGCAAGGTCTTCCCGGGCGGCGCGCCGCAGGAAGTGACGCCGGAGATCGTGCCGGGCACGCCGGCGGCGGCGCCGGGCGGAGTCCCCGCCACCGCGCCGATGGCCGACCTCACCGCTCGCATCGACGCGCTCGAGGCGCAGCTGCGCCAGCTCACCGGCCAGTCGGAGGAGAACGGCCACCGCCTCGCCCTCGCCGAGGAGGCGCTGAAGCAGCTCAGGGAGACGACGGCGAGCCGGCTGGCGGCGGTCGAGCAGGCCCAGGCCGCGGCCGCGCAGCAGGCGCAGGCCGCGCCCGCGCCCCGCCTTCCCGAGGCGGTGCCGGAGGAAAAGCCGGCGCGCCGTGCCGCTTCCGCGTCGGCCGCGAAGAAGAAAGCCGCGCCCACCGATCCCGAATGGGTCCCGGCGGCCGAAGCGGCGGCCGAGCCGTCCTCCGCGGCCGGCGCCACCGCCGAAGCGGCCTACAATGAAGGCTTCCACCTTTGGGAGCAGAAGAAATATCGCGAGGCGATCCCGAAGCTCCAGGCGGTGACTCGCAGCTGGCCGAACGACCGCTTCGCCAGCTGGGCCGGCAACCTCGTCGGCCGCGCCTATCTCGACGACGGCAATCCGGCCGCCGCGGCCAAGGCCCTGCTCGCCAATTACGAGGCGAACCCGAAAGGCGAGCGCGCCGCCGACAGCCTGTTCTTCCTCGGCCAGGCGCTGGTCGCGCTCAAGAAGCCCGCCGACGCCTGCAAGGCCTATGACGAATTGAACGACGTCTACGGCGCGACGATGCGCGACTGGCTGAAGCAGCGCCTCCCCGCCGCCCGCGCCGCCGCGCACTGCGGCTAGGTGCCCGATCTCTCCTGCCTGTGCGGCGCGGTCCGGCTCCGCCTGGCGAAGCGGCCGGACTTCATCCACGCCTGCAACTGCACCCTGTGCGCCAAGTCCGGCGCGCGCTGGGGCTATTTCCACCCTTCCGAAGTCGCGGTGGAGGGGGAGACGCGCGGCTACAGCCGGGACGACAAGGCCGCGCCCAACGCCGAGCTGCGCTTCTGCCCAGCCTGCGGCACGACCACCCATTTCATCCTCACGGGCGCCGCCAAGGCGAAGTTCGGCGACACGATGACGGGGGTCAACATGGCCCTCGCAGCGCCCGACGACCTCGCCGGGATCGAACTGCGCTACCCCGACGGGCGCGGCTGGTCCGGCGAAGGCCCGTTCGGCTACGTCCGCGACCCGCGCGTTCTCTAAGGCGCGGTGTCAGGCACCTACCCGGGTACGTACCTGACACCCATCGAGGCGCGGCGGCTGACGCGACGCTTGCCGGGCGCCGCGTTCGGGCTACACCGGCGCAATGGGCGGGGTTCTCGAAGGCGTGCGGATCGTCGAGCTGGCGGGGCTGGCGCCGGCGCCGTTCGCCGCGATGATGCTCGCCGACCATGGCGCCCATGTGGTCCGCATCGAGCGGGTGGGGGAGCCGCCGGCGATCCCTCCCGAGTTCGACATATTGCGCCGCGGCCGCGCCGAGATCCTGTCGCTCGACTTGAAGCGGCCCGAGGACGCGGCGCGGGTGCGGGCGCTCGCGGGCGAGGCGGACGGGCTTATCGAAGGCTTCCGCCCGGGCGCGATGGAGCGGCTGGGGCTCGGGCCGGACTTGCTCTGCGCCGACAATGCGCGGCTGGTCTACGGGCGCCTGACCGGCTGGGGCCAGACCGGGCCGCTGGCGGCGCGGGCCGGCCACGACATCGACTATATCGCCCTGTCGGGCGCGCTCTCCACCTACGGCCGCGCCGGCGCGCCGCCGACGCCGCCCGTCAACGCCGTCGCGGATTTCGGCGGCGGCGGCCTCCTGATGGCCTTCGGGATGGTCGCCGGCATCCTCGCCGCGCGCGCGACTGGCAAGGGACGGGTCGTCGACTGCGCGATGGTCGACGGCGCGGCCCTGCTCTCCGCCCTCACCTTCTCGCTCCACGCCGCCGGCATGTGGTCGCCGGAGCGCGGCACCAACCTCCTCGACACCGGCCGCGCCTATTACGATTGCTACGAATGCGCCGACGGCAAGTGGGTCGCGGTCGGCGCGCTTGAGCCGCGCTTCTTCGCCATCCTCAAGGAGAAGCTCGAACTGTCGTGCGATCAGGCCCACGCTGGCCTGCGAGAGGAGCTCGAAACGACGTTCCGACGCCACGATCGCCAACATTGGTGCCGCTTGCTGGAGGATTCCGACGCCTGTTTCGCGCCGATCCTGGCGCTTTCCGAGGCGCCCGGCCACCCGCACAATGCGATGCGCGGCACCTTCGCCAACATCGGCGGCGTCGTCCAGCCCTCCCCCGCCCCACGCTTCTCGGAGCCCTCCGCATGAAGATCATCGGCAGCTACGTCAGCCCCTATGTGAGGAAGGTGCTCGCCTGCCTGCACCTCAAGGGCCTCGCCTACGAGATCGACCCCATCACCCCCTTCTTCGGCAACGAGGAGTTCGAGCGCCTTTCCCCGCTGCGGCGGATCCCGGTGCTGGTCCACGAGGGGCTGGTCCTCTCCGATTCCTCGGTCATCTGCGCCTGGCTCGACGAGGCATTTCCCGGGCGGCCGCTGCTGCCGGCGACCCCGGCCGAACGGGCGCGGGCGCGGTGGCTGGAGGAATATGCCGACACCAGGCTCGGCGACCTGTTCATCTGGGGCCTCTTCTACCAGAAGTTCGTGCGGCCGATCGTCTGGGGCGAGCCGACCGACGAGGCGCGGGTGGCGCAAACCCTCCAGCAGGGATTGCCCCGGGAACTGGACTATCTGGAGGGGCAGCTTCCGGCCGAAGGCTTCCTGTTCGGCGAGGCGATCGGCCTTGCCGACATCGCCCTCGCCACCTTCTTCCGCAACGGCGCCTTTCTCGGCTTCCAGGTCGATGCGACGCGCTGGCCGCGGACCGCCGCCCTCGTGGCACGGGTGCTCGCCGAACCCTGCTTCGCCGCCTTCTTTCCCTTCGAGCAGGCGCAGATCGCCGTCGATCCGAAGGGCCGGCGCCAGGCGCTGTTGGCGGCCGGCGCGCCGCTCACGGCGGAGACGCTCGGCACCCGCGCGCCCAGGCGCGGAGTCATGGTGCTGTAACAGAAGCGTCGCATTAGGAGCTTCTCGCCCGCGGCGCTCTCTGCCATGGAGCGCCGACCCTCAACCGGGAGCCGACCCATTCGCCAAGTCGCGGCCTTGCCGTACCGGTCCAGCGGGAGCGCGATCGACGCGCCGGTCAGCATCCTCCTCGTTACGTCGCGCGAGACCAAGCGCTGGGTGATCCCGAAGGGAAATCCCGACGGGGGCCTCGCGGCGCATGCCGCCGCGGCGCTCGAGGCGGAGGAGGAAGCCGGCGTGCGCGGCGCCGTCTGCCCAACTCCGCTCGGCTCTTATCGCTACCGCAAGCGGCGGGCGAGCGGCGCGTCGGTGATGCTAGATGTCGAGGTCTTCCCGCTCGCCGTGCGGGAGGAGCTCGCGACCTGGAAGGAGGCGGACGAGCGGCAGCGACGGTGGTTTCCGCTTTCCGAAGCGGCCGACGCGGTCGAGGAGCCGGACCTTGCCGACCTCATTCGATCGTTCGGGCCGGTGGAATTCAACCGGGCGGCGAAGCGGGGCTTCGGCCTCGGCGCCATCGCCCAGAAATCGAAAGTGGGTCCGATGTTCGCCTGGTTCCAGAAACTGCTGCCGCGTACCGGCAACTTCTTCGAGCTGTTCGAACGCCACGCCGGCAGCATCTGCGCGGCGGCGAATGCGCTGTCCCGGCTGCTCGACGGCGGTGCTTCGATGCGTGAGAATATTCGCGAGATCCACGAGCGCGAGGGCGACGCCGACAACGTTATCCGCGAGGTTCTGACGACCGTCAGACGCACCTTCCTGACCCCGTTCGACCGGGGTGCCATCACCAGCCTCATCGCGGCCATGGACGATGCGATCGACGAGATGCAGGCGGCGGCGTCCGCGATCGACCTCTACGAGCTTACTGATTTCGACCAAGAGATGAAGGATATGGCGGCGATCATCGTCGACGCCTCTCGCATCACGGCCGAGGCGCTCCCGCTGCTGCGCGACGTGGCCGCGAACGGAGCGCGTCTCCACGAACTTACCGAGCGGCTGGTCCGCATGGAGGGCCACGCGGACGAGATCCACGCCGCGGGCCTCAAAAAGGCCTTTCAGCGCTACGCCGAAACCGACACGCTGCGGTTCATCGTCGCGCGCGAGATCTACAAGCATCTCGAACGGATCACCGACTCGTTCGAGGACGTGGCCAACGAGATCGACGACATCGTCATCGACCACAGCTGAAGGCGGCCGGACATGCACGAGCTCGCCTTTCCGCTCCTCGTCGGGCTGATCGTCATCGCCTTGGCCTTCGACTTTCTGAACGGCCTCCACGATGCGGCGAACTCGATCGCGACCGTCGTAGCGACCCGGCTGCTCGGGCCGGTCCAGGCGGTGGCGTTCGCAGCCTTCTTCAACTTCGCCGCCTATTTCCTGACGCTCGCCTTCCCGAGTCTCCACGCCGTCGCCAACACGATCGGCAAGGGGCTGGTCGACAACATCACGCCGGCAGTCGTGTTCGGAGCGCTGGTCGGGGCGATGTTCTGGAACGTGGTGACGTGGCTGAAGGGCATTCCCTCCTCCTCGAGCCACGCGCTTATCGGCGGCCTGATCGGCTCGGGCGTCGCCCATACCGGCTTCACCGGCGTGCAGTGGACCGGCCTCAACAAGACGCTGATCGCCATCGTCGCCTCGCCCGTCCTCGGCATGATCCTGTCCATGGCGATCATGGCCGTTTCGAGCTGGGCGATGGTGCGCGCCTCCGCGCAGCGCGCCGAGCGGAGCTTCCGCGTTCTCCACCTCGCCTCGTCGGCCACCCTCTCGCTCACCCACGGCCTCAACGACGCGCAGAAGACGATGGGGATCATCACCGTGCTGCTTTATTCGACCGGCTGGCTGCACGGAAAATTCGAAGTGCCGCACTGGGTGGCGATCAGCTGCTACATCGCCATGGGCCTCGGCACGCTCACCGGCGGCTGGAAGATCATCGAGACGATGGGCGCGCGGATCACCAAGCTGTCGCAGCACCAGGGCTTCAGCGCCTCGCTGGGCGGGTCGGTGATGCTGTTCATCGCCTCGGCATTCGGCATTCCGGTTTCGACGACTCACACGATAACCGGGTGCGTCATCGGCGTCGGCGTCGCCCGCCGGGCCAGCGCGGTGCGGTGGGGAGTGGCGCAGAACGTCGTCGTCGCCTGGCTGATCACGATTCCCGCATCGGCCGCCGTCGGCGCCCTGTTCTACTCGCTGACCCGCCTCTTCTAAGGCGCGGCCGCGGACGCCGGCGGCGCTAGCGCGTCGCGATCCAGCTCTTGACCTGCGGCGGCGGACCCGCGGCCGTCTCGACCCCGCCGGTCAGGCGGGCGATCACCTGGGAGAAGGTCCCTTCCACCGCCACCCGCTGCTCGCCGATATAGATGTCGGTGAACGGTCCCGAGGCCGTGCGGACGTGCGAGACATGCTCGGGATTGATTGCGACCTCGCCCGGCTCCCCGCCTTTCCTGAACACGACCAGCTTCACCGCGACCTCGTCTCCTTCCGCAGCCCCTCCTAGCCGCGCAAGGCTGAACGGACCAGCGAGGATCGTGGTCAACGCGGCGTTAACGAAAGACTGCTTGACTCATTAACTTATTAGTTAAATAATACCCCGGTGAACAAGGTCTTCGAAGCCCTCGCCTCGACGCCGCGGCGCAAGATCCTCGCTTACCTGGCGGAGGTGGACCTGACGGCGGGGGAGATCGCGGCGCGCTTCGACATGTCGAAGCCCGCCATCTCCAAGCACCTCCAGATCCTCGAGAATGCCGGCCTGGTGACGAGCGAGAAGCGCGGGCAGTTCGTCCATTACGCGCTGGTTCGCGAGAATCTCGTCAACACGCTGAACGGATTCGTCCAGCACCTCTGCCCGGTCTCGACCCCGCTCAAGCGCGAAAGCGCGGCGCTGCGCGAGCGCCGCCAAGACCCGCCTCGGGACGAATAGGAGACGCGCCATGGAGCTGGTGCCGGGATCGCAGCGGATCGTCGCCGACGCCAGTTCCGACCCGGTGCGCGGCACCGTCCGCTGGGCGCCGGCCAAGTCGCTCTGGATCGGCGGCATGACGGCGGCGGCGCTGCTGCTGGGGCCCTTCTACCTGACCTGGGGGGCCGTCGCCCTGTTCCTGGCAAGCTGCGCGGTCACCTTGTGCGCCGGTCATTCGGTCGGCATGCACCGCCGGCTCATCCACAACAGCTTCGCCTGCCCGCTCTGGCTCGAATATGCCTGCGTCTATCTCGGCGTGCTCGTCGGCATGGCGGGGCCGATCGGCATGATCCGCATCCACGACATGCGGGACTGGGCGCAGCGCCAGCCCGCCTGCCACCCCTATTTCGGCCATCGCGCGAGCTTGCTGCGCGACGGGTGGCAGCAGCTCCACTGCAGTCTCCACCTGACCGCGCCGCCGCTCTTCCGGCTCGAGCCGCGGATCGCGGGCGACCGCCTCTATGCCTGGCTCGAGCGGACGTGGATGGCGCAGCAGCTCCCGTGGGCACTGCTCTTCCTCGCCGTCGGCGGCCTGCCGTGGCTGGTCTGGGGCATCTGCGCCCGGGTGGCGGTATGCGTCACCGGACACTGGCTCGTCGGCCATTACGCGCATCGCGAGGGGGCCCAGACCTGGATCGTGGAGGGCGCCGCGGTCCAGGGCCATGACGTGGCGCTCGCCGGGCTGATCAGCATGGGCGAGAGCTGGCACAACAACCACCACGCCTTCCCCGGCTCGGCGCGGCTGGGGCTGGAGCCCGGACAGGCCGATCTCGGCTGGCTGCTCCTCCTGGCTTTCGAGCGCCTCGGGCTCGCATGGAGCTTCGTCCTGCCCGAGCACCTGCCGCACCGCCCGGCCCTGCGGCGCGTGCGGGCGCATGGTGCCGGGTGCCGGATCGCAGCGCGGCTCGTCGCGTGGAGCGGGCGATGATCCTGCGCCCCTTCCGCGGCCGGATGTCGCCGCTCCTCTACCCGCTCGCCGCCGCATTGCTGCTGCTCGCCCAATATGCGGCGGTGCTGTTCGTCTTCAGCCGCCACGGCGTTCCCCTGGAGCGGGACGTCGAGTTCTGGGCGCTGCCGCTGCGCAAGCTGGGAGCCTTGTCGAGCATCGACGGCCGCGACGACGCGCTGGTCGCCCTGACCGCGCTCGGCTCCTACGCCTGCCTGGCGATCCTCTCCTTCCGCCGTGCGGCGCGCTCCGGCATCGGCTTCGGGCTGGCGGTGCTGACGATCCTTCCCGCCATCCAGGTGGGCGCCGTCGCCGCCCTGTCCGTGCTGCCCTTTGCGATCGGGCGAAGCGATGCGGCCGCCGAGGAGGAGGAGAGCGAGGCGGAGGAGGACCGCCCCGGCGTCAACGTCGCCCACGTGCTGCAGGGGCTGTTCGCCGGCGTCGCCCTCATCGTCGCCGCGGTGCTGGTCTCCGCCGTCAGCTTCGGCGCCTATGGCTGGGGGCTGTTCGTCATGACGCCGTTCAGCGTCGGCGTCACCACCGCCTATCTCGCCAATCGCCGCACCGACCTCGACAGCCGGCAGAACCAGATGCTGGTGGTGTCCGCGACCGGGCTGGGCGGGCTCGCCTTGCTCCTGCTGGCACTCGAAGGCCTAGTCTGCATCCTCCTCATCGCGCCGCTGGCGCTGGGGCTCGCGGCCGTCGGCGGCGCCATCGGCCGGGGCCTGGCGCGGGATCGCAACGAGTCCGAGCGCGGGCTGATGGCGCTCGCCCTGCTGCCCGCCCTGTTCGCGCTGGAGGCGACGATGCCTCCGGCCGCTGCGATCGAGACGCGCGAAAGCGTCGACGTCCGGGCGCCGCCCGAAGCGGTGTGGCGTGCGCTCACCGACGGCGCGCCGATCGCCGCCGGGCCGGGCCTCGTCGGCGCCTCGGGGCTCGCTTACCCGATCCGCGGCCGGTTGCTCGGCAGCGGCGTGGGGGCGACCCGGATCGGCTATTTCTCGACCGGCACGGCGCGCGAGCGGGTGACGCGGTGGGAGCCGGGGCGCGCGCTCGCCTTCGCCGTCCTGTCCCAGCCCCCGGCGATGGAGGAGATGAGCCCCTACCGGCGCGTTCACGCGCCCCACGTGCGCGGCTATTTCGCGACCGCCGGCACCAGCTTCACCCTGCGCCCACTCGCGAACGGCGGCACGCGCCTCACCGTCGCGGCGTCGCACGTGCTGCGGATCGATCCGATCCCGTATTGGGAGCCGCTGGCGCGCTGGGCCGCGAAGACGAATGCGAGGCGGGTGCTCGACGACGTCAAGGCGAAGGCGGAGCGACGCTGATCGGCCACGCGGCCGGAACCAGGCCGCGCCGCCGGCATTGGGCGCCAGAAGCGCATGCGGCCCGCCGGGACTGCGTAGAACCGAAGGGAACACCGCCGTGACCGTCGCTGGCGATCCGAAACGGGTGAGGCCGATCCACCCGGTTTTCGCCTTCCTCCTCGCCGCGGGCGTGCCGCTCTACCTCGGCGGCTTCCTCAGCGACATCACCTATGGCAACAGCGCCGAGCCGCAATGGGCGAATTTCGCCGCCTGGCTCATCGCCGGCGCCATGGTGTTCACGGGGCTGGCGCTGCTCTGGGCGCTCCTCGCCGCGATCCGGCCGAGCGGGCGCGGGCTGCGGCCGGTCCTCTGCCTCCTCCTGCTGATCGCCGCCTTCGTGCTCGGGCTCGTCGATTCCTTCCACCATGCCCGCGACGCCTGGGCCATCATGCCCGCGGCGCCGGTCCTGTCGGCGCTCGTCACCGTCGCCGCGGCGCTTGCCGCCGCCGTCGGCCTCTCGACCTTGCGCGCGGGAGAAGCGCCATGACCCGCCTTACCCGCCTCTTCGCGGCCGCCGCCTGCGCCGCGCTCGCCGCCGGGTGCAGCCGCGACCCCGGCTCGGACCCGATGCAATACGGCCCGGATCCGCAGCTGCCCGCGGCGCATCGCGGCCTTCTGCCGACCATGAAGATCGCCGATCCCGCACCCTGGGGAAAGGCGCGGCCGACCGTTCCGCAAGGCTATACGATCACCGCGATCGCGACCGGATTCGGCATCTGCCGCCAAATCCTGGTGCTGCCCAACGGCGACATCCTCGTCGCCGAAGGCCGTGGCGGGGGCGAGCCGGCGCTGCGGCCCAAGGACATCATCGCCGGGTTCATCAAGGCCAAGGGCACGAGCCAGGCGAAAAGCGGCAACCGCCTCACTCTCCTGCGCGACGCGGACGGCGACGGCGTCTACGAGGGGCGGACCGTCTTCGCCGACCATCTCAATGCGCCGTACGGGCTCGCCCTCGTCGGCGGGCAGCTCTACGTCGCCGATCAGGACGCGCTGCTGCGCTTCGCCTACACGCCTGGCCAGACCCGCACGAGCGGGCCGCCCGTCAAGATCACCGACCTGCCGTCCCACATCAACCATCACTGGACGAAGTCGCTGGCCGCGAGCCCCGACGGCCGCTTCCTCTACGTGGGGATCGGCTCGAACAGCAACATCACCGAACGCGGCATGGCGGTGGAGCTCGACCGCGCGCAGATCTGGCAGATCGATCCTGCGACGGGCGCCCATCGCGCTTTCGCCACCGGCATCCGCAACCCGACGGCGCTCGCCATCCAGCAGGGCACCGGCCAGCTCTGGGCGGTGGTCAACGAGCGGGACGAGATCGGGCCCGACCTCGTACCCGATTACCTCACCTCGGTGCGGGACGGCGGCTTCTACGGCTGGCCCTATTCCTATTGGGGGCAGCATGTCGATCCGCGCGCCCAGCCCCAGGACCCGAAGATGGTGGCGGCGGCGATCCGTCCGGACTACGGCCTCGGCTCGCACGTCGCCGCCCTGGGGCTCGCCTTTTCGAGTCCGGCGATGGGGCCGCAATTCGCCGACGGTGTCTTCGTCGGCGAGCATGGCAGCTGGAATCGCAGCCGGCCGTCCGGATACAAGGTGGTGTTCGTCCCGTTCCGCAACGGCCGCCCCGCCGGCCCGCCCGTCGACGTCGTCACCGGCTTCCAGGCTCCGGACGGGAAGACGTTGGGACGCCCCGTCGGAGTGGCCGTCGACCCGCGGGGCGCGCTGATCGTCGCGGACGACCTGTCGAACACGATCTGGCGCATCGTGCCGGCGCGCCGCGCCCCGGCGGCCGAAGCGCCGACGCGTCCCGCCAGTCCGCCCGGCAAGGACAAGCATCAGGGCTCCACCGCGCCCTATTGAGCTTCCCGGCCGCGCGCAGCTTCCCTCCCCCGCACGCGAAGCCTAATCGGTCGGCATGGCCGACGACCTGCCGCCCGCAATTCCCGCCGCGACGCTCATCCTGATTCGGCCCGCGGCTGGAGGCGGCGCGCCGGAAATCCTGTTCCTCGAGCGCGCAAAGACGATGGCCTTCGCCGCGGGCGCGCTCGTCTTCCCGGGCGGACGGATCGATCCGGGCGACCATGAGGCCGCCGCCCTGCTGGCGCCCGAACTGGCCGACGGCGCCGCGCGCATCGCGGCGGTCCGCGAGACGATCGAGGAGACCGGGATCGCGCCCGCCCTTCCCGCCCGCGCCGACGCGGCGGCGCTGCGCGCGGGGCTTGCGGCCGGCGAACCGTTCGCAGGCCTGCTCGCGCGGCTGGGCATCGGCCTCGACCTCGCCGCTCTCACCCCCTTCGCCCGCTGGTGCCCGAATTTCCGGGAAGCGCGCCGCTTCGACACGCTCTTCTACCTCGCCGAGGCCCCCACTGGCGCGGCGCCGCCGCGGGCGGACGAGTCGGAGGCAGTGCACAGCTTCTGGGCCACGGCCGCCGACGTCATCGCCGAGGTCGAGGCGGGCCGCGCCCACGCCATCTTCCCGACGCGCCGCAACCTGGAACGGCTGGCGCGCTTCGCCAGCCTCGAGGACGCGCGCGCGGACGCCGCCGCCCATCCGGTGGCGAAGATCACGCCGTGGGTGGAGGAGCGCGAGGGCCGCCGGTTCGTCTGCATCCCGGAGGGGATCGGCTATCCGGTCACCGCCGAGCCCTATGAAAGCGCGCGGCGGCGATGAGGCCGGCGTTGCGGTGGGTGCGGCGGCTGGTCGCGCTGGCGCTGATCGGGTCCACGGCTTTGCTGCTGTGGAGCTATGGCCGCCGTCATCCCGAGGATGTGCCGTGGACCAGGCTAGACCTCACGCGGCCGGTCGGCGCTTTCACCGCGAGCAAGGTTGCTGGCCTGCGCGGCGACGGCGCCCGCTGCCAGGCGCTCCTCCGCGCCGCCGGCGTCCGCTTCACTGCCGTCCCGCCGCGCGTGGACGGGCCGCAATGCGGCTATAGCGACGGGATCGTGCTGGACCCGAGCGGCGCCGCTGCGCTTGGCTACGCGCCGGCCGGCCTCACGACGAGCTGTCCCGTCGCCGCGGCGCTGGCGCTGTGGGAATGGCACGTCGTCCAGCCGGCGGCGGTGCGGCGGCTCGGCAGCCGCGTCGCCTCGGTGGAGACGTTCGGCAGCTACAATTGCCGCCGCATGTACGGCCGGGCGACCGGCGACTGGAGCGAGCATGCCCGTGCCAGCGCGATCGACGTGGCCGCCTTCCGCCTTGCGGACGGCCGCCGCGTCGCCGTCGCCGCCGACTGGTCGGACAAGGGTGCCAGGGGGCGGTTTCTCCACGAGGTGCGCGACGGCGCCTGCCGCCTTTTCACGCATACCCTGTCGCCGGACTACAATGCGGCGCACCGCGATCACCTTCACCTCGACGAGGCCGGCAAAGGCCGCTTCGGCTGGCGGGCGTGCCGCTGAAACGAGATCGGCCCCGCCCTTGCGGGCGAGGCCGACCGGAAGCCGTCGTGGCCGACGCGCTTACTTCAGGTGGTTCGAGAGCAGCTTGTTCATCTCGAACATGGTGGCGCTGTCCTTGCCGAACACCTTCTTCAGCTTGTCGTCGGCGAGAATCTCGCGCTTGTTCTGCGGATTCTGCAGATTGTTCTTGCGGATGTGGTCCCACACCTTGGAGACGACCTCGCTGCGCGGCAGCGGCGCCGAGCCGGTGATGGCGGCGAGATCCGCCGACGGCGTGACCGGGCGCGCGAGACCGCCGCGCGCACCACCCGAAGTACCTTTAGCCATGGATGCCCTCCCTGTTGACGTTGCGCCCTGATACAGCCGAAACGCCCGTCGAGCGCAAGAGACTAAGAGAGGAAGAGGCGCTCCATCCGCCGCATCGGGGCCCCTACGGCGAAAATGATGTGGATTAGTTGCTCCAGCGCACCGGCGAACGGGCGGCGCGGAGCGGCTTCCTGTGTCTCGTGAAGGCAGATTGCCCGCGACCGGCGCCCAAGGCATCCCGAGTCGCCATTGCTTTCCTTGATCACCTCAGCGGCGCCCGAAGGGCACGACCTTGTTGTCCGCGTCGTGGCCGATGTCGGCCCGGCCCAGATAAGGGATGTCGGCGCGCCCGCACCAGAAGCGGAAGACCTCCTCCTCGCTTTCACCGAAATCGGGATCGTTGACCGGCACCTCGCTGCAGCGCCCGAGGCGGATGCCGGCCACGCGCCGGACCGCCGCGGCGCCCGTCAGGTGGAACATGGCGCGATCGGTGCGGTACATATGCTCCGACACGTCCTCGAGCAGCAAGGTGTGGCCGCCAAGGTCGGGCTCCAGCGCGGTGCCGAGAAGGTGGCCGAAGACGGTGATGTTGAACGCGACCGCGGGCGCCTCGCCGAGCCCCGGCTCGAGCGCGGCGGCGTCGCGGGCGCTCAGCCAGGCGAGGGCGCGCCGCAGAGCCGCCTCGCCGCCGATCCTCAGGATGTCGTTCGGCATCGGCCCATGCGCGACCGTGCCGATGCCGCGCCGATAAAGGCCGGCGAGGACGAATCCCGCGTCGCTGTAGCCGAGATAGGTCTTGTCGCGCGCCGCGGGGCCGAGCCGCTCCAGCACGTCTTCGGCGACCCGGCACGAGCCGTAGCCGCCGCGCGCGAACCACAGCGCGTCAAAGCCCGGGTCGTTCGCCATTGCGACGAACGCCTCGGCCCTGACGGCATCGGGCCCGGCGAAATGGTTGTGGCGCGCAAAGCATTGCGGGTGGAACACGATCTCGACGCCGGGAAATGCCTCGGCGGCGAAGGCCTCGACCCGCGCCGCCGTCTCCTTGGCGATCGGCGTGCTCGGCGCCACGACCGCAATCCGCAATGCGATTCTCCCCGTTTGAAAAGGCCGGGCGACCTCAATAGGGCGGCGCCATGGCGGAGACAAAATCCTATTTCTTCTGCGGGATCGGCGGCAGCGGCATGCTCCCCCTGGCCTGCATCGTGCGGGCGCAGGGGGCGCATGTGGCGGGCTCGGACCGCGCGCTGGACCAGGGCCGGACCGGCGACAAGTTCGCATTCCTCGAGGGCCGGGGCATCGCGCTCCACCCGCAGGACGGCAGCGGCATCGTCTCGGGCGACCAGCTACTCGTCGCCTCGGCGGCGGTGGAGGAGAGCGTGCCCGATGTCGCCGCGGCGAAGCGGGTCGGCGCCGCCCGCGTCACCCGCGCCGAGCTCCTCGCACGGCTCTTCAACGCCGCGCCGCTGTCCATCGGGGTGGCCGGCACGTCGGGCAAGTCGACCGTGACGGGCATGATCGCCTGGATCCTTCACGCCGCCGGCCGGGACCCGACGGTGATGAACGGCGCGGTGATGAAGAATTTCGCCGGCGACGACACGCCGTTCGCCAGCGCCCTCGTCGGCCGCGGCGACGCCTTCGTCAGCGAGGTGGACGAGAGCGACGGCTCGATCGCCCTGTTCAGCCCCGGCATTGCCGTCCTCAACAACGTCACGCTGGACCACAAGGGGCTGGACGAGCTGCGCCGCCTGTTCCTCGATTTCGCCCGCAAGGCACGGACGGCGATCGTCAATCTCGACGATCCGGAGGCGCGCGCCATCGCCGCGCACCTCCCCGCTGCCACCGGCTTCAGCCTCGCCGATCCGGCGGCCGATTACTTCGCGGCCGACGTGGCGGAGGAGCCGCTCGCCGTCGCCTTCACTGTGTCGGAGCGCGGCGCGGCGCCGGTGCCGGTCCGGCTGCCTGTTCCCGGCCGCCACAACGTCGCCAACGCCCTCGCCGCCCTCGCCGCCGCCCGCGCGGCCGGTGTGGCGCTCGGGGAGGCCGCCGCCGCGCTCGCGGGCTTCCAGGGGCTGCGCCGCCGATTCGAAGTGGTCGGCACCCGCGGCGGCGTCACCGTCATCGACGATTTCGCGCACAATCCGGACAAGATCGCGGCGACTTTGCGGACGCTCCATGCCTTCCCGGGCCGGCTGCTCCTCTTCTTCCAGCCCCACGGCTACGGGCCGTTGCGCACGATGGGCCGCGAGCTCGTCGAGACGTTCGCGCAGGAGATGGGCGCCGAGGACGTGCTCGTGATGCCCGACCCGGTCTATTATGGCGGCACCGTCGAGCGCAGCGTCGGCAGCGGCGACATCGTCGCGGGCGTCGTCGCCGCGGGCCGGCGCGCGGAGCATGTCGCCGAGCGCGCCGAGGCCGGACGGCGCCTCGCCGCGCTCGCCCGGCCCGGCGACCGCATCGTCGTCATGGGCGCGCGCGATGACACGCTGCCGGCATTCGCGCGCGACGTGCTGCAGAGCCTGTGAAAAGCGAGAGCGGCGGACCCGAAGGCCCGCCGCCCGTGTCATGCCAGAGGTCGCTCAGCCGGCGACGGTGAGGTCGACCTTGTCCACCCACTCCGGGAAGAAGGCCGGCTCGCGGTTCGACCAGCCCGGCGCGGTGGCGGCGGCTTCGCTGATCGACTGGAGCAGCGCGCGGCGCTTTTCCGGGTGGAGGTGCGGCAGCGCGGCGGCGGCGCAGAAGGCGCCGGGCAGCCACGGCCGCACCGCGGCGCCGATCAGCCGCTCATAGAGGAAACGATAGGAAGCGAAGTCGGGGAGGCGGTCTTGGCCGAGGTCGAAGGCGGTCATGGTGACGAGCGAGCCCATCATCGGCTCCATCTCGTCGAGCCCGCTGTCATCGGGGACGTTGGCACGGATGTTGTCAAGCCGCCGATAGACACGCTCCTGCGCCCGGATCGAGGCGGCCTCGCCGGCGTCGCGCGACCAGCGGCGCATGGCGTCGCGGCGGCCGAGGCCGATGTCGAGCGCGCGGCGGATGTAGCGCTGCGTCGCCGGCGAAAAGCCTGCAAATTCCTTCATCTCGGTGAGCGTCAGCGCCCCGTCGGCAGGCTTCGTATTCGTCGCCATGATCCCACTCCTCACACCGCGGAGATCATAGGATTCAAACGGTTACGAACCGCTTAACCAAATCCCCGCTCCCCATTCAGGAATGAATCAAACTTCGAGAGGCTCGGCAACGGGAAAAGTGGCGCTGCGGTGCCTGGCGCGCCCGGTGTCACTCCCGCGCCACAGGTACTTCACGAATCGGAAGGCATCTCAAGAGGTTGGGAGGGGACGGCACACTTTTCCACAGAAAAGTGCCCGCCCCTCTTGCGGAGCGCACCTAACCGAGGATTTCCGTGCGAATCCAGCGGCATCGCGGTCAGAAGGGCCGATTCGTCAATCCTCGCCGATCGGCATGCCCTGCGGAATGCGCGGCAGCCGGCGCGTGTCGGCCGTCGCCTTGTCGAGCGCCTCGCGGTCCCCGAGCAGCCGGCCGAGGCCGCGGCTCCAGTCGCTCTGCACCCCAGCGCCGGGCGCTGCGGCGAACTGGCGACCGAGCCGGGCGAGCCGATCGGACAGCGCCAAGGCGAGGGTCGGCGACAGGTTCGGGTCGCGTTGCACCCGCGCTACCGCGAGGATCGCCGTGGTCGCGACCCGCCGCTGCACCGCCGCCTGGGACGGGGACAGGCCCGCGAAGCTTGTCACCTGGGCGAGCAGCCGGTCGACCGCCTCGCTTGCGCCCGGGGAGGCCGGGTCCGCCTGGTTCTGGATCTCCAGCCGGTTGAGGCGATTGGGCGCAAGCAGGTCCGTCAGCGTCACCATCGCTCCGACTTCGGCGGCGGTGAACGGGTCGAACACCGGGCGGCCGGCCGTGTCGAGGGCCTCGATCTGCTGCTGGCGGTCGGGCGATCCGGACCAGCCGGCGGAGAGGCGCGGCAGCAACAGGGGCGGGACGGTCAGCGCCGTGGGCGTCAGGGTCGCGAGCAACGCGTCGAGCGCGCGCCGCTGCGCCGCCGCCGGCACCGGCCGCATGTCCTCGCGGCCGTCGCCCCTCACTGCATAGACGAAATCCACTCCGCCGAGCACCTTCGCAGCCGCCTCGACCTGGTAGCGGTGGAGCAGCCAGATCGGCACGAAGGACCGCCGCAGGTCGGCGAGCGGCTCGCCCGCCGGCAGCGCGTCGGGGCCGAAGCGGGCGATGGCGGCGGCACGCACCTCCATCATCCGCTTCAACTCCGCCACCGGATCGCCGGCATCGTCCCACAGGCTGCCATAAGGATGCGCCGCTTCGGCCGGCCGGGCGTCGTCGTCGCCGACATACCGGAGGCCCGCGGCGAGGCCGGCGTTCAGCCGGGCCTGCGCTTCCGCGTCGGTCTGCGCATAGTTCCAGCCGACGATGAACCGGTCCCAGGTGCCGACGCCGACGCCGTAGGCGTCCGACAGATCGGGGGCGCCTCCGGAGAGGCGGATGCGCGGCGCGGGATAGTCCATGACCGAATAGCGGCCTTGCGTGCTCGCCGCGAAATTGTGCGCGAAGCCGAGCGCGTGGCCGACCTCGTGCGCGCCGAGCTGGCGGATGCGGGCGAGCGCGACCTGCACCGGATCGTTCGGCCCGCCGCTCCCCGTCTTCGCCGCGCCGACGAGCGCCTGATAGATGATGAGGTCCTGCCGCACCCTCAAGGACCCGAGCAGCACGGAGCCCTTGATGATCTCCCCCGTGCGCGGATCGCTGATCGCCTGTCCGTAAGACCAGCCGCGGGTGGCGCGGTTCACCCAGTTGACGACGTTGTACCGGACGTCGAGCGGATCGGCGCCTTCCGGCAGGATTTCCGCGCGGAAGGCGTCGATATAGCCGGCCTCCTCGAACGCCTGCGCCCACCAGGAAACGCCTTCCCGTAGCGCAGAGCGTATGGGCTCGGGCGCGCTGCGATCGATGTAGAAGACGATCGGCTTCTTCACCCGCGAGCGCGGCGCCGCCGGGTCCACTTTCTCGAGCCTGAAGCGGTTGGCGAGCTCGTAGACGATCGGCTGGCCCAACGGTTGCGCGAAGTCGACGACCTGGGTGCCGAAGGTCCCGGTGCGCGGGTCGAAGCGCCGGGGCACGTAGCCGGGCTCGGGCAGCCGGATCAGCGAATGCCGGACGACGAAGCTCAGATTGCCGTCTACGGGGGCGATGTTGTTCACCTCCTGCGTCGGCGCGGTGGAGGTGAAGGTGAGCCGGCCTTCCAGCTCGACATTGTCTGGGAACACCTTGACGAAATTGGTGTCGGCGACGCTGAGCTCCGGCGCGAGCTTGAACTCGCCGCCGCCGCCGCGCTTCAGTGCACCGGCGATGTCCATGTCGTCGCGGGTGAGGAAAGTGGAAAGATCGACTAGCAGCCGTCCGTCGGGCTGCTCGGCGACGTCGCCAATCCACAGCGTCGAATAAGCGAAGGAGCGGCGCACGCCCTCCTGCTCGTCGCGCGGCGCACCGGTGGCGCGGAAGCGGGGATTCTCGATCTCGGCGACCATCTTGCGGCCGACCCGGCGGAAGACGAGCAGCCGCGTCTCGCGTGCCTGGGCCCGGTCGAGGCCGATCGGGGCCGAGCCCAGCCCGGTCTCCAGGGTGGTGAGATAGATGAAGCGCCCGGAAATCCCCTCCGCGTCCGGGGCCGGCAGGACGAGGAAGACCTTGCCGGCGCTCCTGTCCACCCGCACCGGGACGAGCCCCGGCATCTCCGCCAGGCTCGCCTGCGCAGGCGCGGCGGGCGGGGCCGGAGGCGGGGCCGCGACGGCCGCGGCCGAGACGAGGATGAGCGGGAGGACGGCGAGGCGCAGGGACATGAGGACTCCGGCAGGGAGGGACCGTGGGACACTAGGGAGGGGCCATGGGGCTGTCGAGCGGCGGCATAGGGTGAGAACGAGGAGCAAGGGGACGGGCCAAGGGGACAGTTACCGGCCCCCAAGGCCAGCAGCGATCAAGTCAGGCTTGCGCGGCCGGTAACTGTCCCCGTGCGGCCGGTAACTGTCCCCGGTCGGAGAGCTTGCCAAGTCTCCGGCCGCCGCCCCATGATCGGCATCAGCTTCATGGGGAGAGACGATGCCGGCGCGGTTCACCGCCCTCGATTGGACGGTCGTCGGCGCCTATGTCGCGCTGCTCGCGCTCGCGGGATGGCTGGCGACGCGGCGGCAGCGCAGCGCCGAGGATTATTTCCTCGCCGGCCACCGCGTCCCCGTCTGGCTGGTCGCCGTGTCCGTCCTGTCGACCACCCAGTCCGCGGCCACCTTCCTCGGCGCGCCGGACTACAGCTACCGCGGCGACTATACCTACCTGATGAGCTATGCGGGCGCGCTCGTCGGCGCCTTCCTCGCGGGCCGCATCCTGGTCCCGCGGCTTTACGCGCTCGGCGCCACCACTTGCTACGAGCTCCTTCGCGCCCGCTACGACACCCGTGCCATGCGCGCGGCGGGCGGCATGTACCTGGTCGGACGGGTATTCGCGAGCGGGGCGCGGCTCTATCTCGCGGCCATCGCCGTCGCGATGATCATGTTCACCAACATCGAGCCCGGGAGCGTCCTGCTCGCCTCGCTCGCGCTGGTGGTCCTCGGTCTCGCCTTCACCTTCCTGGGCGGTCTCAACGCGATCATCTGGAGCGACCTCGTCCAGGTGGTGCTCTATACGGGCGCGGCGCTGATCGTGCTGTGGCTGCTGTGGACCAGCATCCCCCTGCCGTCCGGGGAGATCCTCCACGCCCTCGCCGCTCCGCCCTCGGGGGGCAGCAAGCTCCGCCTGCTCGACTGGTCGCCGTCGCTCGACCGTCCCTTCTCGCTGCTCGCGACATTCACCGGCATCGTCCTCCTCTTCTTCGCCAGCACGGGCCTGGACCAGGACACGACCCAGCGCCTCCTCGCCTGCCGCGACAGCCGCGAGGGGGAGCGGGCACTCTACGCCAGCGTGCTCGCGTCGGTGCCGGTGGTGCTGCTGTTCATGGCGATCGGGTCGCTCCTCTACCTCGTCTACGATCGCCCCGACCTGATGGGACATGGCGCGGCCGCCGCGGGCGCGTTCCAGGGCGAAAAGATCACGATCTTCATGCACTACATCCTCACCCAGGTGCCGCCGGGCATTCGGGGCCTCGTCGCAGTAGGGGTGCTGGCGGCGGCGGCGATCAACTCGGAGCTGATCTCGATGGCGTCGGTGCTGGTCGAGGACTTCTACCGGCCGTGGGCCGAACGCCGAAGTCCGCGCGATGCCGGCCATTATGTGATCGCCGGCCGGATCGGCCAGTTCGTCATGGCAGGGACGCTGCTCGCCATGTCGGTGCTCTGCTATTGGTGGCAGCATTACACGGCCGCGCCACTCCTCGCCTTCGTGCTCGGCGTGATGGGATTCGCCTATTCCGGCCTGCTCGGCGTCTACTTCACAGCGCTCTTCACCCGCCGCGGGTCGACCTTCTCGGTGATCGCCGCCCTCGCAACCGGATTTCTCGCCATCGCCCTGCAGCAGCCGTTCGTCGTCGATACCCTCCGCCTGCCGGCGTCCTGGAAATCGCTCGCCTTCCCGTTCCAGCTCTGCCTCGGCACCGCGGTCGCCTTCGTCACCTGCGCGGCTGGCAAGCAAGCGCCGCGCTCGGCTAACGAGGCGGCATGACGGTCCGCAACCTCTTCGCTACCCGCTTCTACGAAGGCCTCCTCGACGATGCCGCGCTGGTCGAAACACTCGACGCCTCGTGCCGCGCCCTGGCGGAGGAGGACGAGGCCGGCCGCCGCTGGTCGAAGGCGCACGGCTATCGCGGCTACACCTCCTACGCCTCTCTGAACGACCTACCGCTGCGCGACCCCGCCTTCGCCGACCTCGTGCGGCGCCTGAACCGCCACGTCGCGGCCTTTGGGCAGGCCTGCGCCTTCGACCGTGGCGGCCGGCGGCTGAAGCTCGACAGCCTGTGGGTGAACGTTCTGAAGCCCGGCGGCGCGCATTCCGGCCACATTCATCCGCACAGCGTCGTCTCGGGCACCTGCTACATCGCCGTCCCACCCGGCGCGGGGGCGCTGAAGCTCGAGGATCCGCGCCTTCCGATGCTGATGGCCGCGCCGCCGCGCCGCCCGGACGCGCCGGAGGACCTCGCCACCTTCGTCTACGCCGAGCCGCAGGCAGGCTCGGTCTTCCTCTGGGAGAGCTGGCTGCGCCACGAGGTCGTCCCCGGCACCGGCCGCGAGGAGCGGGTCAGCATCAGCTTCAACTACCGGTTGTGAGCGGATGGAGCGCGTTCTCGTCCTCGGCGCCCCAGGATCGGGCAAGTCGACCCTGGCGACGGCGATCGCCCGCCAAGCGGGTCTGCCGCTCGTCCATCTCGACCAGCATTATTGGCGCCCGGGCTGGGTGGAGCCCGACCCGGCCGAATGGTTGCACCATGTGGAAAAGCTGGCCGCGGGAGAGCGGTGGGCGATGGACGGCAATTACGGCGGCACCCTCGCCCCGCGCCTCGCCCGCGCGGACACGATCGTCTGGCTCGACTTTCCCACCTGGCTCTGCCTCGCGCGCATCGCCGGCCGGGCGCTGCGCCACCACGGTCGGGTGCGCGCAGACATGGCGCAGGGATGTCCCGAGCGGCTGGAGTGGGAGTTCTTCGCCTACACCGCGACGTTCCGCCGCCGCGCGCGCCGGCGGATCGTCGAACACCTACGCGACTTTCCCGGCACGATCGTCCAGCTGCGGCGGCCGCGGGAGGTGGCGCGATTCCTCGCCGGCCTCGCCTGACGCCGCCAAAGCGGACGGGCCGCCGCGCGAAAGCGGCCGCGGCGCGCCGTCAAAAACACCGTTGGCAAAGCCCCGCCGCCGCGTCTATCAGGCCGCCCAAGCCGCAAGGGGCCTCCCCGACGCGGCGCTGTGCGGCGTGCGCCGCGGCTGCGATCCTTGCGGCCCGGCGCGCAGCTTTTCCGCACATCCTGGTTCGAACCGCTGAAGGACGACATGGCGACGGTTGAACATAGCGACGGAGCGCACTCCGCGGGCGTGGAAGACGGCGTCCGGCGGCGCGACTTCATCAACATCGCGGCGGTGAGCGCGGCGGGCGTGGCGGGTCTCGCCACCCTCTACCCGCTGCTCAACCAAATGAATCCCTCGGCCGACGTGCTCGCGCTCGCCTCGACGGAGATCGACATCTCGGCGATCAAGCCGGGGCAGGCGATCAAGACGATCTTCCGCAAGCAGCCGCTGTTCGTCCGGCACCTGACGCCGGACGAGATCAAGCAGGCCAACCAGGTCTCGATGTCGGAGCTCAGGGACCCGCAGTCGCTCGCCGAGCGGACCAAGCCCGGGAAGGCGCAGTGGCTGGTCACGATGGGCGTGTGCACCCATCTCGGCTGCGTCCCGCTCGGCGCTGGCGAGGGCGAGAATCGCGGGCCGTTCGGCGGCTATTTCTGCCCGTGCCACGGCTCGGCGTACGACACCGCCGCGCGCATCCGCCGCGGGCCGGCGCCGAAGAATCTCGAAGTTCCCGACTACAGCTTCAAGTCGGACACGGTCATCACTGTCGGTAAGGCTGCCTGACGATGAGCTTTTCCTGGGCGAAAGCGTACGAACCCAAGCACCCGCTGATGCGCTGGCTCGACCAGCGCCTGCCCCTGCCGCGGCTCGTCTACGGCGCCGTCGGCGGCGGCTACCCGGTGCCCCGCAACCTCAATTACTTCTGGAATTTCGGCGTCCTCGCCGGCCTCGCGCTGACCATCCAGATCGTCACCGGCATCGTGCTCGCCATGCACTTCGTTGCCTCGGGCGACCAGGCTTTCCAGTCGGTCGAGGCGATCATGCGCGACGTCAACCAGGGCTGGCTGTTGCGCTACGTCCACGCCAACGGCGCCAGCTTCTTCTTCATCGTCACCTACATCCACATCTTCCGCGGCCTCTATTTCGGCTCCTACAAGGCGCCGCGCGAGCTCGTGTGGATGCTCGGCCTCGTCATCCTGCTGCTGATGATGGCGACCGCCTTCATGGGCTACGTGCTTCCCTGGGGACAGATGAGCTTCTGGGGCGCCAAGGTGATCACCGGCCTGTTCAGCGCCATTCCCGTCGTCGGCCCGTCGGTCCAGCAATGGCTGCTCGGCGGCTACGCGCCCGACCAGGCGACGCTCAACCGCTTCTTCTCGCTCCACTACCTGCTGCCGTTCGTCATCGCCGGCGTGGTCATCCTCCACATCTGGGCGCTGCACATTCCGGGCTCGTCGAACCCGACCGGAGTCGAGGTCCAGGACGAGCAGGACACGGTGCCGTTCCATCCGTATTACACCGCCAAGGACGGCTGGTTCGCGGGCCTCTGCCTCACCCTGTTCGCGGTCGTCACCTTCTACGCGCCCAACTATCTCGGCCACGCCGACAATTACATCCAGGCGAACCCGCTCTCGACGCCCGCGCATATCGTGCCGGAATGGTATTTCTGGCCCTTCTACGCGATCCTGCGCGCCTTTACGGCGGACTTCATCCTACCGGCGAAGCTGTGGGGCGTCATCGCGATGTTCAGCGCGATCATCCTCCTGTTCTTCCTCTCCTGGCTCGATCCGTCCCCGGTCCGCTCGGGCAATTACCGGCCGACGTTCAAGTGGTTCTTCTGGATCCTGGTCGCGGACGTGCTGGTGCTCGGCTTCTGCGGCGGCCGCCCGGCGGAGGAGCCCTGGGTGATGCTCAGCCAGGTCGCGACCATGTACTATTTCGCCCACTTCCTCATCATCCTGCCGATCATCTCCTGGACGGAGAAGACGCTGCCGCTGCCGCGCTCGATCACCGCCTCGGTGCTGCACGGGGAGGCGGCGGAATCGGCGCCTATCGACTATAGCGGGCACGGCCCCGCGACCGCGCACTGAAGGGGTAGACGGTCCATGGTTCGCATTCTCGGCATCCTGGCCGGCATCGTGATGGTCTTCGTCGCGGCCTGGTCGTTCGGCCACGGCGCCTATTCCTTCCTGACCTCCGAGCGGGAACGGAACGTCGTCAGGGAGTTCCACGAGGAGCCCCGCGACCTCCATCTCGCCTCCGACGGGCCCTTCGGAAAATATGACCGGCAGCAGCTCCAGCGCGGCTTCCAGGTCTACAAGGAGGTCTGCTCCTCCTGCCACTCGCTGAAGTTCGTCGCCTTCCGCAACCTCGAGGAGCTCGGCTACAAGGAGCCGGAGGTGAAGGCGATCGCCAATCAATGGCAGATCGACGTTCCCGACGTCGACCCCAAGACCGGCGATCCCAAGGGCCGCAAGGCGATCCCCGCCGACCATTTCCCGAGCCCGTTCCAGAACGAGACCGCCGCGCGCGCGGCGAACAACAACGCGCTGCCGCCGGACCTCTCGCTCATCACCAAGGCGCGCGAGGGCGGGGCCGCCTACGTCTACTCGCTGCTCACCGGCTATCGGAACCCGCCCGCCAACCTTCCGGCGGAGAACCGTCCGGGCCCGAACCTCCATTACAATCCCTGGTTCGCGAACCTGAACATCGCCATGCCGCCGCCGCTCAAGTCGGACGGGCAGGTCGGCTACAAGGACGGCACCAAGCCGACCGTCGACCAGATGGCGCAGGATGTCGCCGCCTTCCTGACCTGGACGGCGGAGCCGCGGCTCGAGAACCGGCACCGCACCGGCCTCGCGATCGTGATCTTCCTGCTGTTCGCGACGATCCTGGGCTATCTCGCCTACCAGAACATCTGGCACGGCCCGACCAGCCGCGCGGTCCGCCGCACCGGCCCTCTCGATCCGGAGAACATGGCGAAGCGCGACGCGGCGAACGCGGAGGCCGGAATTCCCTCGGCCTGAGCCCCGAACCTGTCCGAAAATGGGGCGCCGGAGCGATCCGGCGCCCCTTTTCGTTTCGCCGGCGGACCGGAACCGCTATGATGGCGCGTTCGTTCTGAGCGCCGTCCACCGGGAGTCCAGCTCATGCGCCACCGCCGTCTTCGCGCCGCCCTCCTCGTCCTTGCCGGCAGCGCCGGCCTCGCCGCCTGCGCCGAGGATTACGGCTACGGCTATGGCGGCGGCACCCTCGGCTATGGCGGCCGCGCTTACTGCGACCCTTATTATTACGATTGCGGCGCCTACGGCACCTACGGCTACGGCGGCTACGGCGGCTACGGCTGGAACAGCTACGCCGACCCCTATTGGGGCTGGTGGGGCAATTATTATTATCCAGGCATCGGCTTCTACATCTACGACAGCTACGGCCGTCGCTATCCCTGGAACGAGACCTATCGCCGCTATTGGGAAGGCCGCCGCGGCGCCTGGGGCAACCGCAACTGGAACGACCAGCGCTGGCAGCGCTGGGACGGCTATCGCGGCCACAGCGGGACGGGGACCGGCACCTGGAACGGCGGTGCCTGGCGGGGCGGGACCGGCACCGGGAGCGGCGGCTACACCCCTCGCTCGGGCGGCGGCACCAGCGGCCACTGGGGCGGCGGTAGCCATGGCGGAGGGAGCCATGGCGGCGGCGGTCATCACGGCGGCTGGAGCGGCCACTCGGGCCACTGACAGCAGCCGAGCGCGGCGCTAGGCCGGCCGCCGGCGCATCAGCACGATCGAGGTGAAGGTGAGGACCGGGACGTCGTCCTGGTTGGTGACCGTCGTCGCAGTCCGGAACGAGCCGATGTCCGGCCGGCTGCGCGACGGGCGCGTCTCGAGGACCTTGCCGCGGACGTGGAGCGTGTCGCCGGGATAAACCGGCTTCAGCCACCGCAGCTCGTCGATCCCGGGCGACCCGAGGCCCGCCTGCTCCTCCTTGACGACATGGCGGGCGATCACCGCCATCGTCATCGCGCATGTGTGCCAGCCCGAGGCGGCGAGGCGCTTGAAATGCGTCTTGGCCGCCGCCTTGTCGGAGAGATGGAAAGGCTGAGGATCGTATTTGCGCGCGAAGTCGATGACTTCCTCGCGCGTCACCTCATAGGCGCCGAAATAGGTCTCCCGCCCGACCTCGATATCCTCGAACCAGATCATGGCCGCGGCGTAGCAGAACGCGAAGCGATTGCCACCCGCGTTGCCCCGGCGGCCGGCCTCGGGCAGCATCCTCGCAGGAGGCAAGTGCGATGGACCGAGCGGCTCCCGATCCTGCGGCGCAGCGCCGCACCATCATTGCGGGGATGGCGATTGCGGCGCCCGTCGCCACGCTCTTGTGGATCGGCGTCTACCGCTTCCTCCCGCCGGTGATGGTCGCGAGCGGAGCGTTCGACCCCACCCGCTTCGCCCTCGGATGGGTCGCCGTCGCGGTGCTGCTCTGCCTGGCGACGGGAGCCGAGGCCGTTGCCCATCGCCGGCTGTTCACGCCGGCGATCGACCCCCTCGCCGGCGCCGATCCGCCGGCGATGAAGGTGGATCAACGCTATCTCCAGCAGACCGTCGAGCAGATCCTCGTCTTCGCCGCCGGGCTTTTCGGGGTTGCCGCCTGCGCGGCTCCCGAGACAGCCGCCCGGTCAATCGCCGCCACGTCCTGCGTCTGGATCCTCTCCCGCTGGGCATTCTGGATCGGCTATCGCCGCGCGCCCCGCTTTCGCGCGCCGGGGCTCGTCGGCATGGTGCAGAGCCTCGTCGTGCTGCTGTGGGTGGCGTGGCAGTTCGGCAATTCGGTGGCGGGGCGGCCGTGGGGCGCGGTTCCGGTCGCGCTCTTCCTCGCCATCGAAGCGCTGCTCCTGGTGCAGGCAAGACGCTGACCTTGCCGTTGCGGCGACGGCCGCTTTGAGCCACCGTTGCCGCGACAGGAGGGGTTCCGATGGACGTATCGATCAGCCGGCGCGCGGCGCTGGGCATGGGGGCCGGCGGGCTGGCAATAGCGGCGCGGCCGATCTGGGCCGCCGAAGCGGCGGCCTCGCCGGTCGACGCCATCATTGGCCGTTTCATGGCCGCGTTCGAGATTCCCGGCATCGCCGTTGCGATCGTGCGGCCGGGCCGCCCGGACTTCGTCCGCGGCTACGGCATCCGCCGCCTCGGCCGTCCCGATCCGGTCGATGCCGACACGCTCTTCTCGATCGCGTCGAACACCAAGGCCTACACGGCCGCCGCGATCGCGATGCTGGTCGAGGCGGGGAAGCTCGGGTGGGACGAGCCGGTGGTGAAGTACATGCCGGACTTCGCCCTTGCGGATCCGGCGGCGACGCAGATGATGACGGTGCGTGACCTGCTGTGCCACAGGAGCGGCCTTGCCCTCGGTGCCGGCGACCTCATGCAATTCCCCAGGAGCGACCGCACCGCCGGGGAGCTGCTGAAGGCGCTGCCGCACCTCAAGCTCGCGCGCGGCTTCCGCTCCGGCTACGCCTACGACAACATCCTCTACGTCGTCGCCGGGATCCTCGTCGAGCGCATGTCGGGCATGGCGTGGACTGACTTCATCGCGACCCGGATCTTCCGCCCGTTGCGCATGCCGGATGCGGTTGCGAACCTGCCGCTGGTGCGCACCGCCAACATCGCCGGCCGCCATGCGCGCCTGGGCCCGCCGCTCCGCGGATTTGGCCCCATGGAAGCGATCGAGCCCGACGAAGGCGCGGTCGTCGCCGCGGCGGGCGGCATCCAGGCCAGCGCGCGCGACGCGCTCCCCTGGCTCAAGACCCAGCTCGGCAAGGGCCAGGCACCGGGCCTGCCGCGGCTGTGGAGCGAGAAGCAGTCCGACGAGATGTGGAAGCCGCAGGTCATCACCTCGGCGACGACGGGGCCTGTCCCCGAAAGCCCGGTCCGGCCCGTCCTGCAGGGCTATGCGCTCGGCTGGTTCGTCCAGCAGTTCCGCGACCGGCGCCTCGTCTGGCATTCGGGCGGCCTGTCCGGCCAGATCACCCACACGGCGCTGCTTCCGGAGCAGGGGATCGGCCTCGCTTTATGGTCGAACGTCGAGGACGGCGCCGCCATTTCCTACTTGCGCTACGCCCTGCTCGACCACCTGATCGGCGCGCCGGTCCTCGACTGGGTGGCCGCCGCCCGACGCGCCAAGGCGAAGAACGAAGCGGAGGCGCGGGCGCTGGTCGCCAGCGGCGACGCGAAGGCGCCGCCGGGCGGCCCCTCGCTTCCGCTCTCCGCTTATGCCGGCCGCTATCGCGACCCGTGGTATGGCGACGTCGTGGTTGCGGAGCGGGGCGGCCGCTTGTGGATCGACTTTACCCGGACGCCGGTCTTCAAGGGCCCGCTGGAGCCTTGGGGCCCGGACAGCTTCCGCACCCGCTGGGCGAAGGGCGCCGGCGAGGACGCCGTCGTGAGGTTCGTCGTCGAGAACGGCCGCGCCGCCGCCATCCGCATGAAGGCGCTCTCCCCGCTCGCCGACTTCAGCTACGATTTCCACGACCTCGCATTGACACGAGTGGACTAGGGCCGGCGGCGCTTCGTCACGCCGGCATCCGGTACAGCGCGCAGAGCTTATTGCCGGCCGGATCGCGCAGATAGGCCAGGTAGAGCCTGACGCCCATGCCTTCGCGTATCCCGGGCGGGTTCTCGCAGGCGGTGCCGCCGGCGGCGAGGCCGGCTTCGTGCCACGCATCGACCGCCTCGGGCGACTCCGCCGCGAAGCCGATCGTACCGCCGTTGGCGTGGCAGGCCTCCGCGCCGTCGATGGGTGTGCCGATCCCGAACACGCCGCCCGCTCCGCGGTAGAAGACACGGCCCTTCTCGTCCTCGCGACCCGGGCGGACGCCGAGCGCGCCAAGCGTCGCGTCGTAGAACCGGCGGGACACGGCGACGTCCTTTGCTCCGAGCATCACGTGACTGAACATTCCGCCTCCTCCCCTAAGTCAGGCGACCGCGAGTTCCGGCCGGCCGTGCGGGACGGTCAGCGTCGCGCGCTTGCGGATCGGCGCGCCCGGCGTGGAGACGCTGTCGAGCACCATCACTTCCGTGCGCCATGCGTCTGGCGTCACCTCGCACACATGATAGCCGCGCTGGTCGTTGATGAACCTGAGCTCCGGATTGTTGCGGAGGATTACGTCGCTGCCCTTGCGCTTGTCCGATCCGTCGCCGCCGCTGCTGATCGAGCTTGCGACGAATTCGACCGCCACGGGCTTGTCGCCGTCCACCAACAGCCCCGCAAAATTCTGGTGCTCGTCGCCGGTCAGGACCACGACATTGCCAAGGCCCCGCATCCGCGAGAGGAGGCGGCGGCGCGCCGCTTCGTGGCCGGCCCAGCTGTCCATGTTGAGGATGCGGCTGGGGCCGGCATCGGTCCGGCGGTCGAGGGACATCATCATGACCTGTTGCGCGACGCAGCTCCAACGCGCCTGGGGCCGGCTGAGATTGCGGGCCAGCCAGGCCTCCTCCTCCGCGCTGATCATCTGCGCCGACGGGTCCTCGAGCTTCGGGCAGGCCGGCGCGAAATCGTCGCCGCACAGATAGCCGGACCGATATTGGCGGGTGTCGAGGAAATCGAGGCTGACCAAGTCCCCGTAGCGGGCGCCCCGCCACGCATCGATCGTCGCGCCGCGGGGGAAGAGCGACCGGCGCACCGGCATATGCTCGTACCAGGCCTGGAAGGCGGCGGCGCGGCGGGTGCGGAACAGCTCCGGCGGGGTGTCCGTCGGGTCGTGGTCGCCCGCCCAATTGTCGCGCACCTCATGGTCGTCGAAGGTCGCGAACCAGGTCTGCGCGGCGTGGGCCCGCTGCAGGTCGCCGTCGGTCTTGTACTGGGCGTAGCGGCGGCGATAGTCGGCGAGATCGTAGCAATATTGGCCGACGTGGCGGCGCACCGGCGTCACGATCTCGCCGCTGTGGGCCGTCTCGATGCCCTTGGCCCAGCCCTCGTAGATATAGTCGCCATAGTGGAAGACGAAGGCGAGGTCCTCGTCGGCGAGGTGGCGGAAGGCGGTGTAGAAGCCGTCCTCGTAATGCTGGCAGCCGGCCACTCCGAAGCGGAGGCTGCGCGGGCTGCTGCCGACGGCCGGCAAGGTGCGGGCGCGGCCTATGACGCTCTTCTGGCCGCCGGCGCGGAAGCGGTACCAGTAAGGCCGGTCCGGCTGCAGCCCGCTCAGCTCGACATGGACGGAATGGGCAAGCTCGGCGCGCGCCTTCTCCTCGCCCTTGAGGAGGATGTTGCGCATCCCCTCGTCGGTCGCAAGCTCCCAGGTCACCGTCACCGGCGCCATCGCCATGCCGCCATGCTGCTCCAGCGGCTCCGGGGCGAGGCGGGTCCAGATGACGAAGCCGTCGGGCGAAGGATCGCCGGCCGCGACGCCGAGGCTGAACGGGAAGGCGGTGAAGCCGCCCTGGGCGCGGAGGATGGCCGGGGCGGCGAGCGCCGCGCTGCCGGCCGCGGAAAGGAAGGCGCGGCGGGTGAGCATGGCGCACGGCTAGTCCGCTTGCGCGACGCTTCCAAGCCTATTCGTAGCGAGCCTAGCGGCAGACGGGGATCTGCGATCCAGGCGCTGCCCCCGCGGGCCAGGTGACGCGGTACGTGACGAGGAAGCCGTCATGGTCGGACAGCGTCTCCCCTTTCCACGGCGCGTCGAACATCGCCTCGACGCGGATCGGCTGGACGGCGATGCCGCCGCCGCTTTCGAAACCTTCGAGATCCTCCGTGTCCATCCAGGGGGCGTCGCCGTCCCAGGACATCTTCACATCGCACCCGCTGTCCTTGCGCAGGCAAAACTGATGGACGAGGGTGTACGGCATCACCTCCGCGAAATGCGCGAAGCGGGCCGGCGCGTGGCGCATGTTGAGGTCGCCGCCGAAAATCAGCGGGTGCTTCCTGTCCCACTTCGCCTCGATGAAGCGATGGAGCTCGTCGACCTGCAGGTTGTGCGCCTTGAGCGAGCGTTCCTGCGACACGCCGGCATGGCCGCGCGAATTGAGGTGGGTGTTGAACAGGTCGATCTCGGCCGGAGCGCCCGGCAGCGCGAGCCGCGCATGCATCACCCCTTTGTTGGACAGGCAGTCGAAGCCGGCGCATTCGCGGCTCGGAAAGGGCGTGCGGTCGACGGCGACGAGCGGCAGGTCGCTGAGGATGTAGAGGCCGCTCGAGAAGATCGGTCGCCATTCTCCCCGGGTGCGCTTGCGCTTGTCGACCAGGCTCGGATCCGCGTCGTCCGGCGTGGCGGGCCGCCGGGTGTGGGAAGAAGGGCCCTTCAGGTAATTGCGGTAGCCCGCGCGCGCGCCGATCCGCGCCGCTTCCGTCGAAAAGGCTTCCTGGAGGAACACGACGTCGGGGGCCGTGCCCTTCGCCCGCATCTCGGCGAGCTCGCGGCCGATCTCCCGCAGCCGCGGCGGGCGGTGCCGCTTCGCGGGCCAGGGGATGCCTTCGACATTGTAGGTGAGGACGCTGAGGGTGCGCGAGACGTTGCTTTGCCCCGCGGCCGCGGCCGCGCCGGGCGCGGGAAAGCAGGCGGAGACGCGCTGCTTCTGGTGGATGGCGCAGCCGGAGGCCGCGAGGCTGAGGAGCAGGAGCGCGCGCGCCGCGATCATGCCGCCCGCCTTAGCCGCGCCGCCTGAGCCGGGGCTGAACGTCAGACATTGAAGCGGAACAGCATGACGTCGCCGTCCTGGACCAGATAGTCCTTCCCCTCGGAACGAAGCTTGCCCGCATCCCGCGCCCCCGCTTCGCCGCCATATTTGAGGAAATCGTCATAGGCGATCGTCTCGGCGCGGATGAAGCCGCGTTCGAAATCCGAATGGATCACGCCGGCCGCCTGCGGCGCGCGGGCGCCTTTCTCCACCGTCCAGGCGCGGGCCTCCTTCGGGCCGGCGGTGAAGAAGGTGATGAGGTGGAGGAGGTCGTAGCCGGCGCGGATGACGCGGGCGAGGCCGGTCTCATGCAGCCCCAAGTCGGCGAGGAACTCTCCGCGGTCCTCCGGCGCCATGGTGACGATCTCCGCCTCGATCGCTGCCGAGACGATCACGGCGCCCGCCCCTTCCGCGGCGGCCTTTTCGAACACGCGCGCGCTGTGGGCATTGCCCTCGGCCGCGTCGCCCTCGTCGACGTTGCAAACGTAGAGGACAGGCTTGGCCGTGAGCAATTGGGCGCGGTCCAGCGCCAGCTTCTCCTCGGCGTCGCGCGGTTCGGTCAGTCGCGCGGGCTTCGAACCGCGCAGCAGTTCCAGCGCCTGGCCGAGAACGGAGGCCTGCACCTTCGCCTCCTTGTCGCCCTGCTGCGCTTTCTTGACGAGGTTGGGGACGCGCTTTTCGAGGCTGTCGAGGTCGGCCAGCATCAGCTCGGTCTCGACGGTTTCGGCGTCGGCGACCGGGTCCACCCGCCCCTCGACGTGCGTCACGTCGCCGCCCTCGAAGCAGCGGAGCACGTGAACGATCGCGTCCACCTCGCGGATGTTGCCGAGGAACTGGTTGCCGAGCCCCTCCCCCTTCGACGCGCCGCGCACGAGGCCCGCAATGTCGACGAATTCGAGCTGGGTCTCGATCTCCTGCGCGGACTTCGCGATGCGGGCGATCTCGTCCAGTCGCGGGTCGGGGACGGCGACGCGGCCGACGTTCGGCTCGATCGTGCAGAAAGGATAATTGGCCGCCTGCGCCGCGGCGGTCTCGGTCAGCGCGTTGAAGAGGGTGGACTTGCCGACGTTGGGAAGGCCGACAATGCCGCAACGGAAACCCATAGTGGAACCTTGTGAGAAAACGGGGGATGCGGCCCGATAGAGGCTGCGGCGCGTTCGCGCCACCCCGCCGGGGCGCGGGCGGCGCAAGCCCGCGTCGCGGGCGTTGCAGTCCCCACTGCGCCGTGTCAGCAGGGCGGGATGCTCTACCTGTTCATCAAGGCGTCCGTCTCCGGCCTGCTCATCGCCCTCGTGTCCGAAGTGGCGCGGCGATGGCCCGGGTTCGGCGGCCTCATCGCCTCGCTGCCTCTGGTCTCGGTGCTCGGCATGATCTGGCTGTGGCGCGACCGGCCGGACGCCTCGAACATGGCGGCGCATGCCGAGGCGACCTTCTGGTTCGTGCTGCCGTCGCTCCCGATGTTCCTCGTCATGCCGGCCATGCTGCGCCACGGCTACGGCTTCTGGGCCGCGCTCATCGCCGGGTGCCTGCTGACGATGCTGCTCTACGCGCTGACGCTCTGGGCGGCGCCCCGCCTTGGCCTGCGACTCTAGCTAGGCCAGACGGTGCGGCTCGCCCTCTTTCAGCCGGACCAGGCCGGAAATGTCGGCACCATCCTCCGCCTCGCGGCCTGTCTCGGCGTCGCCGTAGACGTCATTGAGCCGTGCGGCTTCCCCTTCTCGGCCCGCGCGCTGAAGCGCTCGGCTATGGACTATGCGGCCCGCGCCGACCTGACCCGCCACAGCGGCTGGGAGGCCTTCGCCGAGCGGCTCGCAGGCCGGCTCGTCCTGTTCACCACCACCGGCGCCGCTCCGCTTCCCGAAGCCCGGTTCGAAGCGGGAGACACCCTCCTGTTCGGGTCGGAAAGCCGCGGTGTGCCGGAGGAGGTCCACGCCCGCGCCGACCTGCGGGTACGGATCCCGCAGGCCGCGGCGACCCGCTCGCTGAACGTCGCCGTCGCCGCCGGGATCGGCCTGGCCGAGGCGCTCCGGCAGACCGGCGGCTGGCCTCGCTGAAGGCAGCGTCTTATGCTCGCATACGGGCTGACCTTGGGGAGGAGCACGCGATGGAGCGGCGGTTCGAGAAGATGCGGATGGACGGCGCGGCTTTCCGCGAATGCGGCCTCGCTGAGGCGCAGTTCGAAGATGTGAACCTTGCCGGCGCCCGCTTCACCAACGTCAATCTCGCCGGCGCGCGGCTGGAGGACGTGAACCTCGCCGGCCTCACGATCGCCAACGCCAACATCAAGGGGCTCACGATCTTCGGCTACGATGTCGAAGCGTGGGTTCGCGAGCAGCTCGCCAAGGACGGCTGCCACCTCGACTGAGCCCGGACCGCGCGCGGCTAGCGCGCCAGCGCCTCGAGCTTGTCGATGCCGACGGAGGCGACCGCCTGCTTCAGCGCGTCGATCGAGGGAACCGTCCCCTCGGCCTCGACCATGAAGCGGCCGGCGACGACGACGCTGTAGCTGCCGTCGCGCGACTTGGTGTCCCATTTCTCGCTCGTCATCCGGCCGTCGACATTGCCGCTTTTCTCGTACCCCGTCTCGGTCTGGCGCGACGATTCGACGTTGAGCGCGCTGCCCAGCGCCGCGATCGCGCCGGCCGCGGCCATGTCGGTGACCTTGAGGCGGATCGAATTGTCGCCGTTGACGTAGCGCGCATCGGCGGTCGAGCCGCCGATGCCGCCGGCATTGGCGCCTGCGCTGGAAATCTCAGTCCTTTTATAGTCGCCGAGCGCGGCCGGAAGCAGACCCTGCAGCGTCGCCGGCGCCACCGCCTTCGCCTGCTGCGCCGCCTGCATCTTGTCGGCGGTCTGCTGGAGCTTGCCGAGATCGACGGTGCCGGCGCCGGGCACGGTGACCGTCCCTGCCGTCGGGCTGCCGACCAGCGCGGATCGCGTCACGAACAAGGACGAGATCGGCGCGACGACAATCATCACGACGATCGCCAGCAGGATCGCCGCGCCGATCGTGACGAGCGTGTACGGAAGTGCCTTGTCCTCCGCGACCTTCATCAGCCGCGGCAGGCCGAGGTACAAGAGATAGAGGCTGTAGAGGCCGAGCAGTCCGAGGAAGGCGAGGCTCGGCACGATCGCGAAGATGCCCGCGAGCCAGGACGCGGTCGCCGAGTAGGCGGCGACCTTCATCGCCTGCACCTTGCTCTTCGTGCCGCCGAAATTCGGCGCGAGCGCGTCGATGATCAGGGCGAGGACGAAGATGGAGACGAGCGCCATGACGTAGCGCACCACCGCTCCGCCCGCCGCCTCGGCGATCGAAGGCCGGTAGACGAAGCCGAAGGCGCCGTAGCCAAAAGCCAGCGCTCCGATCATTCCCGCGAGCGCGGGAATCGCCGCGAGCGGCACCACCCAGCGGGTGAAAATCCCGCCGACCGTATCCGGCTCGACATCGATCCGCGCCCATTCGGCTTTCGGCTCAAGCAGGATGCGCTTGATCCGGCCGATCATGCCCGTCTCCGCAGGCGGGACGGGCATTTCGACAGGGGCGGCAGCGTGCGGCGTGACCGGCGGCGCCGGCTCCGCGGCAAGCTCGGGCGATACCGGCGGCGGCGTGTCTTCGCTCATGTCTGTCCCCCTATCGCTGCGGCCGGCTGGGCGGCGCGCAGACCTAGGCGGACACCCTAACACCCGCCGCGCCCGGCGTCACGCCCGCGGGGCCTGCCTTCTGTAGCTCAGCGCCTCGGCGACGTGCACCCGCCCGACGCCTTCGCTCCCGGCGAGATCGGCGATCGTCCTTGCTACCCTCAGCACCCTGTGGAAGCCGCGGGCGGATAGGCGCATCGCTTCGGCGGCCTGACCCATGAGGCGGCGGCCGGGCTCGTCCGGGGTTGCCACCGAATCGAGCAAATCCCCGTCCGCCTCGGCGTTGGTGCGGATTCCGTGCACCTTGTAGCGCTCGGTCTGGATCCGGCGGGCAGCGCCGACCCGAGCTGCGACCTCGGCCGAGCCTTCGGTCGGCGGCGGCAGGACGAGGTCCGCCGCGGCGACGGCCTGGACTTCGACATGCAGGTCGATGCGATCGAGCAGCGGGCCGGACACCTTCGCCTGGTAATCGGCAGCGCATCGCGGCGCGCGTGAGCAGGCGAGCGCCGGATCGCCGAGATGGCCGCAGCGACACGGATTCATCGCGGCGACGAGCTGCACGCGCGCCGGGAAGGTGACGTGGGCGTTGGCGCGGGCGACGGAGACGGTACCGGTCTCGAGCGGCTGGCGCAGCGAATCGAGCGCCGAGCGCTGGAATTCGGGCAGCTCGTCGAGGAACAGGACACCGAGATGGGCGAGGCTGACCTCGCCCGGGCGGACGCGCAGCCCGCCGCCGACCAGGGCCACCATCGAGGCGCTGTGGTGCGGTGCGCGAAAAGGGCGGCTGCGGACCAGCCTGCCGCCGGTCAGCGCCTCGGCGACCGAGGCGATCATCGACACCTCGAGCGCTTCCGCCGGCGTCAGCTCCGGAAGGATGCCTGGCAGGCAGGCGGCAAGCAGCGACTTGCCCGCCCCCGGCGGTCCCGTCATCAGCAGATTGTGGCCGCCGGCGGCGGCGATCTCGAGCGCGCGCTTGGCCGTCTCCTGACCCTTCACCTGCGCCAGGTCCGGACCGAGCCCGTTCAGCGCCGCCTCCCCCGGCTCGGGCGGCCGCAGCACCGCGCTGCCGCGGAAATGATTGAGAAGCGCGATGAGGTCGGGCGCCGGCACGATCTCGATGTCGCCGGCCCAGGCCGCCTCCGGCCCCTGCGCGGCGGGACAGACGAGGCCGAGGCTGCGCGCCGAGGCGTGCATCGCGGCGAGCAGCACGCCTGGCGAGGGCGCGACCCGCCCGTCGAGGCCGAGCTCGCCGACCGCCACATAGCCCGCCAACGTCTCGGTATCGATGGCGCCCATCGCGGCGAGCAGGCCGAGCGCAATCGGCAGATCGTAATGCGATCCTTCCTTGGGAAGGTCGGCTGGGGAGAGATTGACGGTGATACGCTTGGGCGGGAGCGAGAGGCCGATCGCGGCGAGGGCGGCATGCACCCGCTCCCGGCTTTCCGCCACCGCCTTGTCCGGCAGCCCGACCATGAGGAACTTGGGCAGGCCCGCCGCGATCTGCACCTGAACCTCTACGCTACGCGCCTCCAGCCCGAGAAACGCCACCGTGGCGACATGCGCGACCATCCAGCCCCCGATCCGAAACGAACACCGATCCGGACCTTAGTCCCGCAAATAGTCGAAACCTGTCGTACGCAATCCTCCCCGGACCTGCGCGCGGCAGCATTTGACCGGCCGCCCCATAAGGCCGATCAGCGGCGGGCGGATGGCTGATGTCCGCGCAATGACGCGGAGAGCCAGATGAGCGGATATATGGTGGCACTGGAGTGCGACGGCCGCAGACAGATCTTCATGGTGCGCGAGCCGGATGCGGAAAAGGCGCGGGACCGGGTGAGGCGAGTCATGGGCGAGCACCCGACCTACGCTCTCGCCTCCGTCTCGCAGGAGACGCTCGATTACTTCCAGGTTCCGCTGGAAGGTACTTTCACTGTCCACAGCCACAGCTGCGACGAAGTCCTCTGCTGTCACGGCATGCCGTGAGCAAGTGAAGGAAGCGCCTGGCCGACGGCTGTTGCGCCAGGCCCGGCGCTTGATGCGGAACGATCGCAATCGCGCCGTCTTGTCAGGGCAACACACCTGCCCCACATGACTTCCGATGAAGGGCTGGTGGCGCAATCTCACGCAAATCGCGGCTGTCCGTGCCGCGCTGGTGGTGCTCGGCTGCTTCCTCATCGCGCTGACGCCGGTGGTGGGGCCGATCCCCGGGCCGGGCGGGGTGATCGTGTTCGCGGCGGGGCTGACCCTCGTGCTGCGCTATTCCGACTGGGCGAAAAAGAAGTACGTCCACTTCAAGCGCCGGCATCCGAAGAAGGGGGCCTGGGCAGACTGGGGGCTGCGGCGGGCGAGCGCGCGGCGGCGGGAGGAGCGGCGGAAGGCGCTGGAGACCGCCGCGCAGGCCGGCGGCGGGAATTGACTTTCGCGGCGGCCTCCCATATCGGCACCGGCAACGGTGGCCGCCCCGCGACGGGTGGCCCTTTTAGTTCTTATCGAGGAATGAGCGATGAAGCGGACCTTCCAGCCCAGCAGGCTCGTGCGCAAGCGGCGCCACGGCTTCCGCGCCCGGTCGGCGACCGTGGGCGGCCGCAAGGTGCTGGCCGCGCGCCGCAACCGCGGCCGCAAGAGCCTCTCCGCGTAACCGCGACGGCCAAGCCTTACATCACCCTTACCCGTCGCGCCGACTTCCTGGCCGCCAACAGCGGCCGGCGCGCGCCCATGCCCGGATTCGTCCTGCTCGTCCGCGCCCGCGGCGATGGCGATCCGTCGGTCCGGCTCGGCATCACCGTCACGAAGAAGATCGGCGGCGCGGTGGTGCGCAACCGCATGAAGCGCCGTTTCCGCGCCCTGGCGCGCGAGCTGCTGCCTCATTGTGGCGTCCCCGGCGCCGACCATGTGCTGATCGGCCGCGCCGGCGGAGTGGAACGGGAGTTCGGCCTCCTTCGGGAGGAGCTTTCGAAAGCGCTGGCGAAGCTCGGGCAATGATCGCGCGCCTCCTCATCCTCGTCGCGGTGGCATGGCAGAAGGGACCGTCGCGCATCCTCCCGCCGAGCTGCCGCTTCCAACCCTCCTGCTCCGCCTATGCAATCACGGCTCTTCGGCGCTATGGGGCGCTGCGCGGCTCCTGGCTCGCCGCGCGCCGTCTCGCCCGCTGTCACCCCTGGGGCGGCCAGGGCTACGATCCCGTACCGTGAAGACATCCCGTGAGAATTGAGGAATGGACGTGAACCCACAGCGCAACCTGTTGCTCGCGATAGCCCTATCGGCGCTCGTGCTGTTCGGCTGGAGCTTCTTCGCGCAGAAATGGCTGCCGACGTCCAATCCGCCCGTCACCAAGGTGGTGAACGGCAAGCAGGTGCCGCTTCCCAAGCCCGGCGCGAGCCCCTCTCCGAGCTCGGCGCCGGCAGTGGTGCGCAGCCGGGAGGCGGTGCTCGGGGAGACGCCGCGGGTTGCGATCGACACGCCTCAGCTCGAGGGCTCGATCAACCTCAAGGGTGCGCAGATCGACGACCTCGTGCTGGCCAAGCATCGCGAATCGATCGCCAAGGATTCGCCGGCGATCCGCCTTCTCTCTCCCGCCGGCGCGCCGGACGCCTATTTCGCTCGCATCGGTTGGGCCGGTGACGGCGTCGCCCTCCCGGACGCCAACACGGTGTGGACGGCGAGCGGCACGCGCCTGGCGCCGGGCAGCCCGGTGACGCTCAGCTGGACCAATCCCACCGGTCAGCGCTTCGACATCGCGCTCTCCGTCGACGACGGCTACATGTTTTCGGTCCGGCAGACCGTCTCGAACGGCGCTGCGACTCCCGTCGCCGTGCGCCCCTACGCGCTGGTCAGCCGCGCCGCAGCGTCGAAGGATGTCAGCAGCTGGACGATGCACGTCGGCCCGATGGGCGTGTTCGACGGCAAGGCCAATTACGGCTGGACCTACGCCGACCTCCAGAAGAAGGGCGCGCAGAGCTTCTCCACCACCGGGGGCTGGCTCGGCTTCACCGACAAATATTGGCTGACGGCCGTCATCCCGGACCAGAACGGCGCCGTCCAGGCTTCGCTCCAGCCGGGGCCCAACGGCAGCTTCCAGGCGGACTACACCCCCGCGCCGGCGATCGTGGCGCCCGGCAAGGCGCTCTCTTATTCCTCCCGCGTCTTCGCCGGCGCCAAGGAGATGCGCCTGCTCGACCGCTACACCAACGAAGGGGTGGCGAAGTTCGACAAGGCGATCGACTGGGGCTGGTTCGAATGGTTCATGAAGCCGATCTTCCGGCTGCTCTTGTGGCTCTACCAGCAGATCGGCAATTTCGGCGTGGCCATCATTTGCCTCACCATCATCGTGCGCACGATCATGTTCCCGATCGCGCAGAAGCAGTTCCGCTCGATGGCGGCGATGAAGGTGCTTCAGCCGAAGATGAAGGCGCTGCAGGAGCGGCACAAGGAGGACAAACCGCGCCTCCAGCAGGAGATGCTGAAGCTCTACCAGGAGGAGAAGGTGAACCCGATGGCCGGGTGCCTGCCGATCCTCATCCAGATCCCGATTTTCTATGCGCTCTACAAGACGCTGATGGTGTCGGTGGAGATGCGCCACAAGCCGTTCGCGCTGTGGATCAAGGATCTCTCGGCGCCCGATCCAATGACGCCGGTCAACCTGTTCGGCTTCCTCCATTTCACGCCGCCCGCCTATCTCGCGCTCGGCGTGCTGCCGATCCTGTTCGGCATCACCATGTACGTGCAGACCCGGCTCAACCCGCCGCCCGCCGACCCGGTGCAGAAGCAAATGATGAGCATCATGCCCTGGTTCATGATGTTCATCTTCGCGCCCTTCGCGGCGGGGCTGCAGCTCTATTACGTCTGCAACAACCTGTTCGGCCTCGCCCAGCAGGCTTGGCTGAACCGGCGCTACGGCACCGGCCATTCGTCCGACGTGATCGAAGCGAAGCCGATCGCGCGCAAATGAGCGACGAGACCGCCGACGACGAGCTGGACGCGCTGGCCCGGAAGCTGTTTTCCGGGCCGGTGGCGTTCCTCAAGTCCGCGCCGGCGCTCAAGTTTCTGCCCGATCCGGACGCGCCGGAGGTGGCATTCGCCGGCCGCTCCAACGTCGGCAAGTCGTCGCTGCTCAACCGGCTCACCAACCGCACCGGCCTCGCCCGCACGTCGAACACGCCGGGCCGGACGCAGGAGCTGAACTTCTTCGACGTCGGCGAACCCTTGCGGCTGCGCCTCGTCGACATGCCCGGCTACGGCTTCGCCAAGGCGCCCAAGGACGTGGTCAGGAAATGGCGCTTCCTGATCAACGACTATCTGCGCGGGCGCGCCGCGCTGAAGCGTGCGCTCGTGCTGGTGGACAGCCGTCACGGCCTCAAGGAGGTCGATCACGAAATCCTGAAGATGCTCGACGACGCCGCGGTCGGCTACCGGCTGGTCCTCACCAAAGCCGACAAAGTGAAGGCGACCGAGCTGGCGGAAGTCACGGCGGCAACCGAGGCGGAGGCGCGCAAGCGGCCCGCGGCGCATCCGGAGGTGATCGCTACCTCGAGCGAGACGGGGCTCGGCATGGAGGCGCTGAGGCGCGCGGTGCTGGAGGCCTTGTAGCTCCGCGGAGGAGCTTAATAGCCCATCAGCGCCAGGACTTCGCGGCGGCTCCGCTCGTCGTCCCTGAACACACCCATCATGCGGCTGGTGGTCATCATCACGCCGGGCGTCTGCACGCCGCGGGCGGTCATGCAGGCGTGGCTGGCCTCGATGACGACAGCGACGCCTTGGGGCTGGAGATGCTCCCAGATGCAGTCGGCGACCTGCGCCGTCAGCCGCTCCTGGACCTGGAGGCGCCGCGCGAAGCCGTGGAGGACGCGGGCGAGTTTCGAGATGCCGACCACGCGCTCGTTCGGGAGGTAGGCGATCGATGCCTCGCCGATGATCGGCGCGAGATGGTGCTCGCAATGGGACTGGAAAGGGATGTGCTTGAGGAGCACGATCTCGTCATAGCCGCCGACCTCGTCAAACGTGCGGCTGAGATGGTGCGCCGGGTCTTCCTCGTACCCCCGCGCATATTCCTTCCAGGCGCGGGCGACGCGGGCGGGCGTGTCGAGAAGGCCCTCGCGGGCCGGGTCATCCCCGGCCCAGCGGATGAGGGTGCGCACCGCCTCCGCAACCTCCGGGGGCACCGGCAGCTTGGGCGCAGGCCGGACAAGGTCACCGTCGGCGGGTTCGGGGCGGTCGGTCATGCGCTTGCGACTAGAACCTCGCTGCCGCCCCGGCAACCGCGCCGCTCAGCCGACCGGCATGGCCGGATAGGCGGTGGCCGCGACATGGGCGCCCGGGGACCCCGCCGCCACCATATTGTAGAGCGACAGGCCAAGCGGCAAGCCGGCAACCATCTCGGCTATGACCTGCCCTCCCAGGATCGCAGCGAGGCCCCACCACCAGGCCGGGTGAATGCGTCCGTCGCGCCGGCGGTCGGAGACCATGCCCCAGACGGGGAAGACGAGGGATGCCGCGACCGCGGCCTCGCCGGCGTAGGGAATGAGGAGCGGCATCGGCAGCAGCCGGCCAAGGCCGTTGCCCGTGAACACGGCCATCCCGCAGAACATCAGCCGCCGGTGCCAATCGGTCCGCCGCCGGAGCCGAATGGCGGCGGCCGTAAGGGCGACGAAGCTTACCAGGATCATCGTGTCCATGGTGAGGAAGTAGATGGGCGTGAAGAAGAAGGGCACGGCGCCCCGCCGCACCATCGCGACGATTACGTAGAGCGCGGCGACGATCATCGCCGGCACCCAAAGCGCCGAGATCCAGCCGAGCCGACGGTGAACCGCGACGTTGCCCGTCGCGACCAGCGCGTTCTGGGTCACATAAAGGCCGAGCCAGCCCATGAAGAGCAAGCCGTGCACATGCACCGAGAGCGGCGCACCGAAGCTCGACCGCCCCATCACGGCGTTCAGCGAGAAACCGGCGATGATGACGATCGCCATCGCCACCGCCGAGGTCATGAAGAAGCGCTGCTCCGCCGTCGCGCCGGAGCGCGCGGCGCCTGCCGCCAAGGTTGCCATTTTTACCCTCCCGAATGCAGGCGGGACCGGCGCCCTCCCGGCGCAGCGCTCACCGCCAAATCGACGGTGCAGATGCCGCGAGGGCGTCGCCGAGGCCACGGGGACGGTTCTGCAAACTTCCGGCGCAGGCCGGACAAAATGTCCGTAGGCGGCGGATTAGGGCGGACGGCGCCGTCAGCGGCGGCTCGACATGCTCCCGCCGCCCGCCGCCCCGAAGGTCGCCGTCTCCGGCGAGGCGGCGGCATAGCCGTCGTAAATGGCGCGTGCGAGGGTAGCGATCACGCCGGGCCGATTGTCGCCGCCGCGCGCGAACATCGCCATCGCGATGCGGCGCCCGTCGGGAAGCGTGACGAACGCGACGTCTCCCGAGAAGCCGTTCAGCGTCCCCGTCTTGTGCTCCACCCGTACGCCGGGCGGAAGCAAGGCCCGGATTCTGTTCCGGCCCGTGGCACAACGGCTCATGATGTCGAGAAGCACGAGGCGGCTTTCCGGCTTCAACGCCTGACCGGTATCGATCAGCCGGAGCAGCGCGATCATCGCCTCCGGCGTGCTCGAATCGCGCACGTCGTGGAGATCCCGCTTCGCTGCGAGCAGCTGCGCGATCGTCCGGTCGACGCGGATGCCGCTCAGATTGTTCGCATGCAGCCAGTTGTTGACCGTCGCGGGCCCGCCGAGCGCCGCGATGAGCTGGTCGGTCGCGACATTGTCGCTGTGGATGAGCATCCGATTCATCAGGGCTTCGGCGGTGGTGCCCGCGACCGGATCGCCGAGGGTGCGGCGGCCGGCGTCGACCTCGGACAGATAGGTTGCCGCGACCGCGACCTTGACCGTGCTCGCCATCGGGAAGGGGGTCGCGCCGTTGAAGCTCACCGACCGGCCGGTCGACAGATCCATGGCGGCGATCCCGAACTGGCCGGGATTGTCTCGCGCCGTCGCGGCGAGGCGCTGCTCCAACTGCTGGAGCGGCGCCGCCGAAGCCTGGGCCCAAACGCCGGGCGCCTGCACCTGCGCGAAGGCCGGCTGCGCGGCAAAGGCCGCGAAACAAAGGAGAAGTTTTGTCGTCCGCATTTCAATTGAATAGGCCAAGCGACGACGACACCAAAGACCAGCGGCGCGCTCTCGGGTCCTAAAGACGACCAGCCGGGTCGAACCCAGGCCGAGTCGCGGATCGAAAGCGGGGCGTTGACCTGAAGCGATCAGGCAGCGGACGAGATCTCCACCATCTCTCCCGCGCAGGCCTCATGGAGAATGAAGCCTTCCGTCGCGTCCACGGGGGCCCGCCAGGGGGCCTTCTCCAGCGTCTCCATCGTGTGGCGGTAGCCGGCCTCGCGGCGGCGGGCGATACCTTCGGGGCTGAAGTCGATGTCCTTGGCGTGGTCCTCATAATCGAGCGCGGGGGCGAGCAGGCGGACGACGTGCATCCGGGTGAGGCAGCCGTAGCTCGCCATCTCCGCCACGCGGTTGTCGCGCCGCCGCTCCTCGGGAAGCATCGCGGCGAGCTCGGCGACGATGTGGCGCAGGCGGTGGAGCTGGCGCTGGCGGTTGATCTGGGCGACGGCCCGGCTCGAATATTGGACGTCCTTCTGCCGGTTCATCACCTCCCAGATCGTCTCCGGCTCCGGACCGTGCGGATTCCAGATGTGGACCGCGAAGACGAGGCCGCTGCGCCGCGGCGCGTCGTCGAACACCACTTCCACCGGCGTGTTCGAGAGGATGCCACCATCCCAGTAAAGATCCCCGTCGATTCGCACCGCCGGGAAGGCGGGCGGCAGGGCGCCGGACGCGAGGACGTGGTCGAGGCCGAGCGGCATGTCGCGGCTGTCGAAATAGCGCATCTCGCTGGTCCGCACGTTCGACGCACCGACGGTGATGCGGGTGGCGCCGCCGTTGAGCTCTTCGAGGTCGACCAGTTCCGAGAGCGTCTCGCGCAACGGCGCCACCGAATAATAGCCGGCGTCCTCCGGCCCCAGCGGCGCGTGGGGGCTCAGGAAGGCGAGCGGATTGGGACGGAAGAAGGCCGGGATGCCGGCGGTAACGGCCGCGGCGTTGCGCATCGCCGCGCTCGCCCAGGCGGGGAGCGGGGCGCCGAACATCCGGCCGTGCTCGACGCGGCGCCAGAATTCGTCGAGCTTGTCGATCCGCTCGCCGCGCCTGGCGCCTGCGATGAGGGCCGCGTTGATCGCGCCGATCGACGTGCCGATCACCCAATCGGGTTCGACCCCGGCCTCGTGCAGCGCCTGGTAGACGCCGACCTGGTAGGCGCCCAGGGCGCCGCCGCCCTGGAGGACGAGCACGGTCTGGCCGAGCTCCTTGACGTCGTGTCGGATAGTCATGGCCTGTCCTTTCAAGCCGCCTCGAGCGCGCGCGCCGGGCTCGGCGCGGGCGGGGCGATGTCGCCGGTGATGAGGCGGGCGCTGCGTTCGAAGGTGAGGTAGTTCCAGGCCCAGCTGAGGCCGACGGCGAGCCGGCTCCTGAAGCCGACCAGGAACCAGATGTGGACGACGCACCACAGCAGCCAGGCGGGCAAGCCGCTGAGGCGCAGCCGCCCGAAATCGGCGACGGCGCGGCGGCGGCCGATGGTCGCCATCGCGCCGTAGTCGCGGTAGCGGAACGGCCCGAGCGCGTGCCCGAGGATGCGGCGGGCGACGTAGCGGCCCTGCTGCTTGGCGACGGGCGCGATCCCCGGCAGCGGGCGGCCTTCCGCGCCAGGGCAGGCGGCGGTGTCGCCGATCGCGAATATCCGGGTCTCGCCCGGCACGAGCAGGCCTGGACCCACGACGATGCGGCCGGCGCGGTCGGACGGCGCGTGGAGCCAGGCGGCGGCGGGGCTCGCCTGCACGCCGGCCGCCCAGATAATGGTATGGGCGTCGATCCGCTCGTCGCCGATGCGGACGTGGGCGGGACCTATGTCGGCGACCGGACGGCCGAGCCGCACGTCGACGCCGAGCTGCGCGACCGCCTCCTCCGCCTTGGCGGAGAGGCGCTCGGGAAAGCCGCCGAGCAGGCGCGGCGTCGCCTCGATGAGCACGACGCGCGAGCAATGCGGGGTGATCGAGCGGAAGTCGCGCGACACCGACTTGCGGGCGAGCTCGGCGATGGCGCCGGCCATCTCGACCCCGGTCGGGCCGCCGCCGATGACGACGAAGGTGAGGAGCGCGTCGCGCCGCGCCTTGTTGGTCTCGGTCTCGGCGCGCTCGAGCGCCAGCAGCACCTTGCGGCGGATCGCGGTCGCGTCCTCGATGGTCTTGAGGCCGGGCGCGTGGGCCGCCCAATCGTCGCGGCCGAAATAGGAGTGGCGGGCGCCGGTGGCGACGACGAGCCAATCGTAGCCGAGCGTCCCGCCGCCGGCGAGCTGCACCTCCCGCGTGGCGGCGCGGACGCCGCGCACCTCGTCGAGGAGGACACGGACGTTTTTCGCCTTGGCGAGGATCGCGCGGATCGGCGCGGCGATGTCGGCAGGCGACAGGGCGGCCGTCGCGACCTGGTAGAGCAAAGGCTGGAACAGGTGGTGGTTGCGGCGGTCGACGATGGTGACGTCGACCTCCTGATTAGCCAGCGCCTGGGCGGCGGCGAGCCCGCCGAAGCCGGCGCCGACGATCACGACATGGGGCCGGCTCATTGCGGCCTCCCGAAGCGCGAGAGCTCGGCGAGGATTCCGCGAGCGCTCCCCTCCCTGCAAGGGAGGGGCTGGGGGTGGGTCCGCCGAAGGCGGGTAATGGCGCAGGCCGCAGGAGGCTCGCTTTGCTCGCCTACCCACCCCTGGCCCCTCCCTTGCAGGGAGGGGGAGAGGAAAGCGAGGACGGCCGCGAGATCCGGTCGAAGCCCGCACGGGGGCGCCTCAGTCGCCATCGTCAGTGCGCCGTCCAGCCGCCGTCGACCGGCAGCGCGGTTCCGGTGATGGAGCGGCCGCCGGGGCCGCAGAGGAAGACGGCGAGCGCGCCCAGTTCCTCCACCTCGGCGAAGCGCTTGTTCGGCTGGGCGGCGAGCAGCACGTCGCGCACCACTTCCTCGCGGCTGATACCGCGCGCCTTCGCCGTGTCGCCGATCTGGTTCTCGACCAAGGGCGTCCAGACGTAGCCGGGGCAGATCGCGTTGCAGGTGACGTTATGCTCGGCACCTTCGAGCGCCACGACTTTGGTGAGGCCGACGATGCCGTGCTTGGCGGCGACATAGGCGCTCTTGAACGGCGAGGCGACGAGGCCGTGGGCGGAGGCGACGTTGACGATCCGCCCGAACCCCGCTTCCTTCATCGATCCGAAAGCGGCACGGATGGTGTGGAAGGCGGCCGAGAGGTTGAGCGCGATGATCGCGTCGTACTTCTCGGGCGGGAAGCTCTCGATCGGGCTGACATGCTGGATGCCGGCATTGTTGACGAGGATGTCGACCTTGCCGAAGTCGGCGATCGTTTCCTCGATCAGGGCGCGGGCCGCCTCGGGCCGCATCAGGTTGGCGGCATTGTAGGCGACGCGGGTCGAGCAGCCGTGCTGCAGCTCGGCGCAGACGAAGTCGATCTCGTCGCGGTCGCCGAGGCCGTTCACCACCACGTCGGCGCCGGCCTGGGCAAGCGCCCGGGCGATACCGAGGCCGATGCCGCTGGTCGAGCCCGTGACGACCGCGACGCGGCCGGACAGCGGCTTCGCCGCGTCCATCCTTTCCTGCACCTGCATTTCCATCTGCACGCTCCTTGGTCTCGTGTGTCGGACAAAGGATGCGGGAGCGGCGCGCGCGGCTGAAATGCCTTTCCTGCATGGACACGATGCCGCCTCGCCATTTCCCCGGCGGCGGCCGGCCCTCCTATTTTGAAAAGCGTCACGAAGCCGCCCGGCACCTGGATGGCCGGCGGGTGAGACAGAGAATCCCGCGCATCGTCGCCGGCGGCTTCGTGACCCCGTTTCACACCGACAGGAGAAGGCAATGTTCAACATCAAGATCCGGGCGGCGGCGTTCATTGCCGCGGCCGCGTTCGGCGGGCTCGCCGCCGCCCCCGCTTTCGCCGGCACCTGCCCCGCCGGCCAGATGGCGGAAAACCCGCTGACCGCGCGCATCACGATGCCGAAGGCGGTGACCGACGACGTGCTCGGCTCCGTCGACCTCGGCAAGGAGATCGGCGTCGCGGGGCGCGACCTGCGCCTGCGCCGTCTCGTCGTCCAGCCGGGCGGCGTCGTCCCCTATCACAGCCATGCCGGCCGCCCTGCCCTGATCATCACGATCAGCGGCGAAATCACCGAATATCGCTCGTCCTGCGCCGTTCCGATCACACACCATGCGGGCGAGCTCGCCCGCGAGGCGGACGGCATCGGCCATTATTGGGTCAATCACGGCCGGGTGCCGGCCGTGCTCCTCTCCGCGGACGTCAAGGCGGCCGAGTAACCTCTCCCCGCGCCGGCTCCCGACCGCCCCCTCGCGCAGCCGGCGCACCCTCGCGGCGTCCCGCTCTCCTCCGGGCGGGGCGCCGCACCCCCACGATTCTCGAGGACCCGATGACCGACGCCCGCACCCTGGCGCCCCCTTTGGAGGCGATGCCCGCCCCGCGGCTGACCACGCCGGCGGCGATCGGGCTGATCGGCTTCCTCACCCTCGTCGACCTGTTCGCCGCGCAGGCGATTCTGCCGAGCCTCGCCAAGCATTACGGCGTCAGCGCCGCGCAGATCGGCGTCGCAGCCAACGCCTCGACCCTCGGCATGGCCATTGCCGGCCTGCTCGCCGGCGCGCTCGGCGCGAAGCTCGAGCGGCGGCGCGCCATCTGGATGAGCCTGGCGCTGCTCGCGATCCCCACTTCGTTGCTCGCGCTGGCGCCGAACCTCACGGTGTTCGCCGTCCTGCGCGTGACGCAAGGCCTGTTCATGGCCAGCGCCTTCACCCTCACCCTCGCCTATCTCGCCGAGCGGTGCACCATGGCCGCCGCGCCGGGCGCGCTCGCCGCTTATGTGACCGGCGGCGTCGCCAGCAATCTCGTCGGCCGCCTCGCCGCCGCCTTCGTCGCGAGCCTGGTCGGACCGGAGGCGAGCTTCCTGTTCTTCGCCGCCCTGAACCTTGCCGGCGCGGCGCTGGTCGCCGCGACCCTGAACCGCAACCGGCCGATGGCGGCGCAGGGCGAGGCGCCGGGCCGCTTCTGGGCCGCCTGGGCCGGGCACCTCGCCGAGCCGCGCCTGCGCCGCGCCTTCGCCATCGGTTTCCTCATCCTGTTCGGCTTCATCGGCACCTTCACCTATGTCGGCTTCGTGCTGATGGCGCCCCCGCTGTCGCTCGGGATGCGCGCGCTCGGCCTCGTCTTCCTGGTCTTCGCGCCCTCGATGGTGACGACCCCCCTCGCCGGCCGTGCCGCCCGCCGCTTCGGCGCGGGTCCGACTTTGCTCCTCTCGCTGGGCCTCGCCCTCGCCGGCCTCCTGCTGATGCTTGCCACGAGCCTCGCGCTCGTCCTCGCCGGCATGACGATCGTCGGCGTCGGCACCTTCTTCGCCCAGGCGGCCGCGACCGGCTATGTCGGCCGCACCGCGACGCGCGACCGCGCCGCGGCGAGCGGCCTCTATCTATCCGCTTATTATTGCGGCGGCCTCGCCGGCGCTGCCGCGGTCGGCCAGCTGTTCGACCGCTTCGGCTGGAACGCCGCCGTCGCCGGTATCTTCGCCGCCCTTGCCGGCGCCGCCCTGCTGGGCGCGGGACTGAAGGAGAAGCTCCCGTGAATCCGCGCTACTTGAGGGGCGTCGAAATCCTAGAGGCCGTGACCGGCAACCCGGCGGAGCAGCTCACCAGCCGCGTCGCCGAGCTCGCTCCCGACTTCGCCCGGATGACGATCGAGTTTCCGTTCGGCGATCTCTACGCCCGGGACGCGCTCGACCTCCGCACCCGCGAAGTCGCCGCCGTCGCCGCCCTCGCCGCCCTCGGCACCGCCGCCCCGCAGCTGCGCGTCCACGTCGCCGCCGCCCTTCACCTCGGCCTGGCGCGCGAGGAGGTGGTCGAGATCCTCATGCAGACCGCGATCTACGCCGGCTTCCCCGCCGCGCTGAACGCGCTGGCCCAGTGCCACGATCTGCTCAGCGAGGGCGCCTGCTCTTCCTGCGCCGTGGTTCGGGCGGGTGCGCCTTCGATCTAGCCTCAGCTGGACCGACGGACTGTCACGCTTCCGTCGCCCCGGGCTCGACCCGGGGTCACCATCTTCCTCACTGCGTCCGAAACAGAAGAAGGTGGATGCCGGATCAAGTCCGGCATGACGAGGTCGGGACCATGATCGACGCATGCCGTCGCTCCGTGCTCGGCCGGGGGTCCACCTGCCTGCGATGATTCCGAGACATAAGAAGGTGGATGCCGGATCACGTCCGGCATGACCGGAGGGCGAGGGCTGTCAGGCCTACTGCGTCACCCCGGACTTGATCCGGGGTCCACCTTCTCCTCACCGCGGTCGGAACACAAACAGCTGGATGCCGGATCAAGTCCGGCATGACGGATGGAGCTTGTGTCTACGGAGGATGGACTGGTCACGCGGCCAGCCGCGTCGCGGGCCAGGGGTAGCGGCGGGCTTCCTGGACGAAGGCGCCGACCGCCGGCGAGTGCGGCCGGCCGCGCACTGTCGCAAGGTAGATCGTCCGGCTGAAGCTCGGCGCGACCAGCGGGCGGACGACGAGGTCTGGGTCCGTCACGCAGAATTCGGGGAAGAAGCCGAGGCCGAGGCCGGCCTTGATCATTCCCTGCACCCAATCGTCGCGGGGCGAGCTGAACACCTGGCGCATGGCGACGCCGCGGGCGAGGAGGGCGTCGCGCACCGGCTCGAACACTTCGCAATTGGAGCGCGAGACGTACGGCTCCTTGTCGAGGTCGGCGGCCTCGACCGGGTTCTTGGCGACCAGCCGGTGGTTGGGCGGCAGGACGATGACGAAGCGCTCCTCGAAGATCGGCAGCTGGTGGAAATTTTCCGGCAATTCCTCCGGCACGCCGACGATGGCGACCTCGAGATCCCCTTTCTCCAGCTTCTCGATCATCGAGGGCGCACCGCCGTCGACGACGCTGACGTCGACCTCCGGATGCGCCGCCTGGAACCGGACCATGAGCTCGGCGACGAGCTGCGGGCCGATCGTGCACATCGCGCCGATGTTCAGCGTCGCGCGCTCCAGCTTCTTCACGGCCCGCGCCTGCTCCCGCGCGGCGCGCGCCGATTCCTCGACCGTCTGCAGGTAGGGCAGCATCATTCGCCCGAGCTCGGACAAATGGGTGTTGCCCCGCTCTCGGTGAAAAAGCGGACCCCCCAGCTCGTGCTCGAGCTGCTGGATGGCACGCGTGAGCGCCGGCTGGCTGACGTTGCACTGCTCGGCGGCGCGCGTGAAGTTGAGCGTGCCGGCGAGCGCGACGAAATAGCGGACCTGCTGCATCTCCATGGCAGCACCCTCCCCGCCGCGCCTTTAACACGTCCCGCGGCCGCGCGCCCATAGCATCCGGTTATCGAACCGATGCCGCATCGGCCTGAGACGCCGCCCGCCACCGCGCCGATAATGGCGCCGCACCACCGACGGTGCGGGAAACCCATTCCTTTTCAAGGAGACGAACAGCATGAAAGCCACCTCGATGGCGGTGACCGCCGCCGCCCTCGCCGCCATGTCCGGCGCGGCGCTCGCCCATCCGGTCGCGCCGCAGCCGAACAGCGAGAAGTGCTTCGGCATTTCGCTTGCCGGCAAGAACGACTGCGCCGCCGGCCCGGGCACGAGCTGCGCCGGCACCTCGCACCGCGCCTACCAGGGCAATGCCTGGAAGTACGTCGCCAAGGGCACGTGCACGAAGATCAAGACCCCCAAGGGCGCCGGCTCGCTGAAGCCGATCGCGCGCTGAGGGGACGCGAGCCATGATCCCGACCGCCGGACTGAGCTTCAAGCCCGTCCATTGGGAAGAGGCGCTCGCCGCGCCGGCGGCGGGATTGTGGTTCGAGGTCCATGCCGAAAATTATATGGTGGAGGGCGGCCCGCGCCTCGCCATGCTCGAGGCGCTGCGGCGCGAGAAGCCGCTGTCGATGCACGGCGTCGGCCTCAGCCTCGCCGGCGCGGCCGATCCGGACGGCGGGCATCTGGCGGCGCTGAAGGCGCTCGTCCGGCGCTTCCAGCCGTTCCTCGTCTCCGAGCACCTCGCCTGGTCGCGGAGCGGCGGCATCGCCTTTCCCGACCTCCTCCCCTTCCCGCGCAGCCACGAGGCGCTGGACCGCGTCGCGCGCAATATCGACATCGCCCAGACCGCCCTCGGCCGGCAGATCCTCATCGAGAATCCCTCGCTCTATCTCGCCCTCGACGGCCACGACTGGAGCGAGACCGACTTCCTCGCCGAGCTGGTCCGGCGCACCGGCTGCCGGCTGCTGATCGACGTCAACAACGTCTTCGTCAGCGCCCGCAACCTCGGCTTCGCGGCCGAGAGCTACATCGACGCGCTGCCGGTGGAGGCGATCGGCGAAATCCACCTCGCAGGGCATAAGCTCGACCCGGCGCTCGGAGAGGCCCTGCTCATCGACAGCCACGACGCTCCCGTGGCCGAAGTGGTCTGGGACCTCTACGCCCGCTTGCTGGGCCGCATGGGCGCTCTCCCCGCGCCAACGCTGATCGAGCGCGACGGCGACATCCCCGCCTTCGAAACGCTGATGGCCGAGCGCAACCGCGCCGCCTCGCTGATGCGTCACCGCGGCAGGGTGCCGGCCTATGCCTGACCTCGCCCACTTCCAGGACGCCTTCGCCGAGGCCCTGCTCGCGCCGGAGCCGGAGGGCCGCCTCGCCCGCGCGCCCGGCTTCGCCGTCTACCGCAACACCTGTGCCCACGGCATCGTCGAAGCGCTCCGCGCCGCTTACCCGACGGTCGACTGCCTGCTCGGCGAGGAGGGCTTCACCGCCGCCGCGCTCGGCTTCCGGGCGGAGCAGCCGCCGGCGAGCCCGGTCCTGTCGCGCTACGGCGCCGCCTTTCCGGGGTTCCTGGCGCGGCAGCCCTGGACGAGCCAGCTCCCCTATCTGGCGGACGTCGCGATGCTCGACCGGCTGTGGCTCGAGACGCACCTCGCCGCCGACCGCGCGGCGCTCCGCCCTCCGAGCGCCTCCGTCTCGTTCCAGCCGCTGCGCCTGACGCTGCACCCGGCCGCCCGCTTCGCCTGGCTTGAGACCCCGGCGGTGACGATCTGGCTCGCCCACCGCGCTCCCGACGGTTTCGACGATCTTGCCCCGGAGTGGCAGCCGGAGGGCGCGCTCGTCACCCGCCCCGGCGCCGCAGCGATGCTCCAGCCGATCGGCCGTACCGAGCACCGCCTGCTCGCCGCCATCGCCGGCGGCGCGCCGGTATCCCGCCTCGGCGAGGCGCTCGGCCGCGAAGCCGACCTGCCCGCCCTCATCGCGCGCCTCATCGCCTGCGGCGCCGTCCTTCCCGCCTGACGCATCGAAAGGAAATTGCCATGGCCACCCTCGCTCCTCCCGCGCCCGTCCCGGCCCGCGGCGGCCCCTACGCCCTCTTCGCCGGCGCGGCCGAGAAGGTGCTGCGGCCGTCCTTCATCCTCCTGGTCCAGCGGATCGGCATCGGCGCCGTCTTCTTCCAGTCCGGCCGCACCAAGGTCGAAGGCCTGTTCAGCGTGCCGCAGACGACGTTCGACCTGTTCGCGAGCGAGTACAAGCTGCCGCTGCTCGATCCGCACACCGCCGCCTATGCCGCGGCGACCGCCGAGCACGTCTTCCCGATCCTGCTCTTCCTCGGCCTGTTCACCCGCCTCTCGGCGCTGGCGCTGCTCGGCATGACCGCCGTCATCGAGATCTTCGTCTATCCCGACGCCTGGCCGACGCATTTGAGCTGGGCGGCGGTGTTCCTCCCGCTCATCGCTTTCGGCGGCGGCCGGCTCTCGCTCGACCGCCTGCTGCGGCTCCCGTGAAGGAGGCGGCGATGCAGCGGCTGGTGCGCGACACGATCGAGGTCAGGGAGTGCGATTCGCTCGATCTCCTGCTCGCGCGGCTGCAGGCGGTGCGCGAAGCCCTTCCCGACCCGGCCGCCGCCCAGGTCAAGCTGCGCGGCGACGACGTCTTCGGCAGGCTGATCACGATCCGCTACACGCGTCCGCTCACCGACGAGGAAGCGGCCCTGGAGCGGCGATACGGCTGAGGCGGCGTGACGGCGGTGGTGACCCCGACAGGATTCGAACCTGTGGCCCTCAGATTAGGAATCTGATGCTCTATCCTGCTGAGCTACGGGGCCGCACCGCCGCAGCCGGGACCTAGGACGCGCCGCCGCGGCGGTCAATTCTCCGTGCCGGGCTCGGCGACCGGGAAGGGAAGCGGGGCAACCGGGATGCCGTCGTCGACGAGGCTCTCCGCCTCCGCCCGGGTGGCGCGGCCGTGTATCGCGCGCGCCTCCGCCTCGCCGAGGTGAATGGCGCGGGCCTCGTCGGCGAACCGGTCGCCGACCGCTTCCGACTGGGCGAGCATCTTCTTCTGCAAGGCGGCCGCGGCGGCGAGCATCGCCTTCACCTCGTGCGGCGCCCCGGAGAAGAGCTCGCGCCCGGCGGGGCCGCTGCTTCCTTTTGCGGGAACGGCCGGCGCCATCGGCGCCTTCGCGATGTCGGCAGTGCCGCAGAGCGGGCAGGCGACGAGACCCCTCGCCTTTTGCTCCTCATAATCGGCGGAGTTGCCGAACCAGGCCTCGAAGACGTGCCCCTCGCCGCAGCGCAGGTCGAAGATGATCACAGCCGCGTGACCGACGGGATCGGGCGCCGGTGCGCGAGGGCGGGCACGCGGGCCCGCACGCGATCCACTTCGCCGAGGTCGATCTCGGCGAAAGCGAGGCCCGGCTCCGGCCCCATGTCCAGCAGCACGTCCCCCCAGGGGCCGACGACGAGGCTATGGCCGTACGTCTCCCGCCCGTCCTCATGCCCCCCCGCCTGGGCCGCGGCGATCACGAACACGCCCGCTTCTATCGCCCGGGCCCGCATCAGCACGTGCCAGTGGGCCTTACCCGTCGGTACGGTGAAGGCGGCGGGGATGGCGATCACCTTCGCGCCCGCGTCGGTCAAAGCGGCGAAGAGGGCCGGGAACCTCAGGTCGTAGCAGATCGAGAGGCCGAGCGGCCCCACCGGCGTCTCGGCGACCACAGTCGCGTCGCCGGGCGCATAGGACGCCGACTCGCGCCAGCTCTCCCCGGTGGGCAGATCGACGTCGAAGAGGTGGAGCTTGTCGTAGGTGGCACGGATGCCGCCGGCGGCATCGATGAGGAAGGCGCGGTTCGCCAGGCGCGCCTCGTCGCCGCGGCGGACCGCGAGGGACCCGATATGCACCCAGATGCCGGCCTTCGCGGCAGCGTCCCGCACCGCCGCGAGCACCCGATCTTCTTCCGGCAGGCGCAGGTGGGCGGCAGCCCGCCCCCGATCGCGATCGAGGAGGCCCGACATTTCCGGCGTGAACAGCATGGCCGCGCCCCCGGCCGCCGCCGCCTCGACGGCTGCGGCGAGGGATTTCGCATTCGCCTCGGGGTCGATTCCGGTCTGCGCCTGGAGGAGCGCGACGCGGGTCATGCCCCCTGAAGCATCGGGTCGAGCTCGCCCGCCCGTTCGAGCGCCGCGAGGTCGTCCGAGCCGCCGACATGACGGCCGTCGATGAAGATCTGCGGGACGGTGTGACGGCCGCCGGAGCGCTCCATCATCTCGTCGCGCTTGCCCGGCGTCGAGTTGATCTCATACTCCTCATATTCGACCCCCTTTTCGCCGAGGAGCGCTTTGGCGCGGGCGCAATAGGGGCAGCCGAACTTGGTGTAGATCTCGACACGGGTCATGGGTCGCTCCTGTTGGGGTTGCGGCGGAAGTGAGATCGTGCGGCGCCCTTGTCAATGACCGGGGAGGGGCTGGCCGCCGCTTCGCGCCATGGCGGCGCGCCCCTTGTCCTGCGCGCGGTCGATGCGGTGCTGGGTCTTGCGGTCGGCGATCCAGCGGAAGGCCATGCCGGCGATCGAGAGGGCCGCGCCCACGAGGATGACGCCGACGGTCCATGGGTCCTTCGCCGTCTTGAGCGGCGGGAAGGCGAGCAGGAAGACACTCAGGATCGAAACGAGATAGCCGTGTCCTTTGAGGCTGTGCGCATCTGTCTTCATCTTGTCACAAACGACGCTGCCGCCTTTTGGATCAATCCGGCTCGGTTCGCACCACCCGCGCCCAGGTGAGTACGGCGACGGAGCGGGCACCGGCGCGGCGCAGCGTGCGGGCGCAGGCGGCGGCGGTCGCGCCGCTGGTGAAGACGTCGTCGACGAGGATGGCGTGACGACCCTGGAGCCGCGGGCGGTCCGCCTTGGCGACGGCGAACACGCCGCGCACCGCCAGCGCCCGCTCCCGGCGGCCGAGGCCGCGAAGCGGCGGCGTCGGGCGGGTGCGGCGGAGCAGGTCGAGTTCCACAGGGATGGCGCTGGCGCGCGAGAGGGCGGAGGCGATCAGCGCGGCCTGGTTGTAGCCGCGCTTCCAGATGCGCCAGCGATGGAGCGGCACAGGGATGAGCAGCGAATCCTCGTCGCCGCAGGAGGGGAGCTGGCGGGCCATGAAGCGCGCGAGCGTGTCGGCCACGCCCGGCCGGCCGCTATATTTGAGCTTCAGCGCGACCTTTCGCGCGGTCTCGCCGTAGGCGACGGCGGCGCGCAGGCGCTCGAACGGCGGCGGGTCCGCAAGACAGCGTCCGCATTCCGAGGCGCCGTCGGACTCATATTCGAAGGGGAGGCCGCAGCGCGCGCAGCAGGGCTCGCCGAGGAACGCCAGGCTGCGCCAGCAGTCGAGGCAGAAAAGGTTCGGCTCCGGGACGATGGTGCCGCAGGCCGGGCAGCGCGGCGGCAGCGCGAAATCGACCACGTGCCGGAGCGCCGCGCGTCCGAGCCGCGGCAGGACTGCTGCTTCCACCTTGTGACTCCGCCCCTTGGAGACGCCCCGATCTTAGCTGTCCGGCGCCGGAAGAGCGAGGCGATTTATCGCGACGGCGGGACGAGGGCGTCCTTGATCGGACCGACCCAGCCGTCGGCTTTCATGTCCCAGACGACGAAGTCGCTGTCGAACTGCCAATAGGCCCAGGGGAAGCCGCGCGCCTCGGCGGCACGCGCGACGGCCGCGGTGTAGGCGGCGCGAAGCGCGATGGGCGTCCCGCTCTTGTCGTAGGCGCCGAACTCGCCGAGCAGGACTGGGCGGCCGGTGCGTGCGGACCAGGCGCGGACCCGGTCGAAGTCCGCCGCCAGCCGTGCGCGGTCCTCGGCGCTGCCCCAGGAGACGCCGGAGACGTCGGAGAGCTTCGCCCAGGACGCGCCCTGGTGGGTGAAGCGGAACGGCTCGTAATAATGGAAGGTGACGAGGATGTTCCTGTCGTTTGCCGGCAACTCGAGCGAGCCAAGCTCGGCGAGGCTGTTCCACTGGGTCGGGCCGACCACGACGGTGCGGGTCGGGTTGGTGCGGCGGACGATCGCCAGCATCTCCCCGAGCAGGGCGTTCCAAGCGGCGGCGTCGAGCTTGCCGTGCGGCTCGTTGAGGAGCTCGAACGAGACGGTGGCGGGGGCGCGGCGATAGCGCGGCGCCACCTGGCTCCAGAAGGCGCCGAGACGAACACGGCACATGGCCGGATCGGCCGAGCACGGCTCGAAATCATGTTCGTCGAGGATCACCGAGAGCCCCGCCGCCTTCGCTTGTTCGACGACCCAGTCGAGCCGCTTCAGCCACGCCGGCGAGAGCCGGTCCTGCGCGTCCATATAGCGGAACGCCTGGAGGTTCACGCGCACGAAGTCGAAGCCGCCCCTGCGGATCTGCGCGAAATGCCGTGCCTGGAACCGCGCCTTGGCAGGCTCGCGCCAGATCGGATCGTAGCCGAGGATGTTGACGCCGCGATGGAGGGCCGTCGGCGCCGCGGCCGCCGGCGCGAGGGGGAGGAGCAGCGCGAGCGCGCCTGCGAGAATTTGCTTGAGCACCTGTCGCCAAATCCTTCGAAATCCACGGGAGCGCCAGCCGTTTAGCGGGCGCTCCCAGATTTCGCGAGAGGCTAGATGCGTCCCATCAGCACCAGGATGATGATGATCAGCAGGACAAGACCCAGACCGCCCGACGGGAAATAGCCCCAGCCGCGGCTGTAGCCCCAGGACGGCAGCGCGCCGATCAACAGGATGATGAGGATGATGATGAGAATGGTACCCATGAAGATCACTCCGTCAGTACGCGCAGCGGAGATGCTACGGGGGTGTAACGAGCCTCGGCCCGCCGGGTTGCGTCAGCTTCGCGCCCATTCCGCGCCTTCGCGCACCATCGTCTGCAGGGCGCCGGGGGCGTAGGGCTTGGTGAAGAACAGCGCGCCTTCGGGATAGTCGCCGCCGGCCGGCCGCACCTCGCCGGAGACGATGACGATGCGGATGCGCGGCCAGCGTTCCGCGACGGCACGGGCAAGGGCGATGCCGTCCGGCCCTTCGGAAAAGCTGATGTCGGTGACAAGGACGTCCGTCTCCGGCGCCGCTTCGAGCCGGCGGAGCGCCTCGGCATAGCTTCCTGCGAGGACGACGTCGCAGCCGTCTTGGGCGAGGATTTCGGCGGTCGTGTGCAGGACGAGCGGCTCATCGTCGACGATCAGGACCGTCCGCGCCGCCTCGCCCATCGCACTCTCCCTCGCGGCCACAACGACGGCCGCAGACACCGCATAAATCAGGTGCTCGCCGGGTTCGTTCCCGGGCGCGGGTCCGCGCGAGAAATAAAGTTGTGGAAGGGCGGGGGTTAACCCTTTGCGGCCGCCTTGCGGCTTCGAAACGGCGATCGCTAGGAATGCCGCGCCAACCATTGCTTAACCTGGATCGGCGAGAAGGAGCGGGTCGCGGAGGGGCTGCGGCGGGGCGGAAAACGGCGACGGGACCGCCGCCCCTTGAAAGCACCGGCGGGAGCAAGGCGGGCTTTGCTGCATATCGATCCCGAGACGCTGGAAGGCGCAATCGCCCTCGCCGCGGCGCCGGGCGGCCCGCAGGACCCCTTCCTGCGCGCCGCGCTGGAGGCGGCGCGCGTCGGCACGTGGCGGATCGAGATCGCCACCCGCCTTTCCAGCTGGGACGCCGTCACGAGCGCCATTTTCGGCCTCGATCCGGTCGCCCGCGTGAATGCCGAGCCGCTGATGCTCGTGCACCCGGACGACAAGGAGGCGGTGGCGCGCAGCCTCGAGGATTGCATCCGCCGCGGCGCTTCGCACGACGTGGTCTTCCGCACCCGCCACCCGGACGGCGGCATTCGCTGGATCCGTGCCGTGGCGCGCGCAGTGGCCGCGGGCGGCGACGCGCCGCGCTGGGTCTGCGGCACGGTGAGCGACGTCACCGAAGCGAAAGCCGCCGAGGACGCGCTGGGCGAGAGCGAGCGCCGCCTCTCCACCTTGCTCGGCAACCTTCCCGGCATCGCCTATCGCTGCGAAGTCGAACGGCCGTGGCGGCTGGATTTCGTCAGCGAGGGTGCGGAGGCGATAACCGGCTGGTCGGCGGACGAGTGGACCGCCGGCGTGGTGGACTGGGCGGACATCGTCCATGAGGAAGACAGGCCCGGGCTCGTCGAGGAAGTGAAGCGCGGCGTCGCCGCGCACGACCGTTTCTCCCGCACCTATCGCATCCATCGCCGCGACGGAGAACTGCGCTGGGTCCACGAGACCGGCGCGCCGATCGTCGGCCCGGAAGGCGGGGCGATCGCGCTCGAAGGCTATATCGCCGACGTCACCGAACAGAAGGCGCTCGAAGAGGCGCTCCGGGCGAGCACCGAGCGCGCCCACCACATCCTCGATTCGGTGCCGCAGATCGTCTGGTCCTGCGATGCCGAGGGCCGCACCACCTACATCAGCCCGCAATGGGAAAAGTTCACCGGCGCCGTCGGCAGCGCGGCGCGGCTCGAATGGTCGAGCGCCATCCACCCGGACGACATCGGCCGCATCGAGGCCGACTGGCCGCGCAACATCGCCGCCGGCCAGGCTCTCGAATATCAGTATCGCCTGCGCCACGCCTCGGGAGAGTATCGCTGGATGCTCGCCCAGGCCGTTCCCGAGCGCGGGGCGGACGGCCGCATCGTCCGCTGGTTCGGCACCTCGACGGACATCCACGAAAGCGTCCTGGCGCAGCAGGCGCTGCGCGATGCCGAGGCGGTGAACCGCACGATCCTCGAAGCGAGCCCGGACTGCATCCAGATGCTCGATCCGGACGGGCGGATCCTGTTCGTCAACCCGCTGGGCGCCGCAGCGATCGGCGTGGAGGATGCGGCCACCCTCATCGGCCTCCCCTGGCCCGACCTGCTGCCGCCCGAGAATAGCCGCGACGCCCGCGAAGCGCTTCGCCTCGCCCGGCGGGGCAAGACGGCGCACTTCACCATGCCCTGGGCGATGCCCGGGACCGTCCGCTGGTGGGACATCGTCGCGACGCCGCTGCGGGACGGCGAGGGCAAGGTCTCGCGCATCGTCGTCGCCTCGCGCGACATCACCCACCAGAAGCAGTCCGAAGAGCGGGTCCGCTGGATCGCCAACCACGATTCGCTCACGGGGCTTCCCAACCGCCTCCTCTTCCAGGAACGCCTGGACCATATGGTCCACCCGGACGAAGGGGAGTCGCACTTCGCTTTGCTCCTCCTCGACATCGACGAGTTCAAGCGCGTCAACGACACGCTCGGCCACGACGCGGGCGACGCCCTCCTCTGCGCCTTCGCGGAGCGGCTCAAGGAGGCGTCGCGGGCGGACGATCTCGTCGCCCGCCTGGGAGGCGACGAATTCGCGGTGATCCTGAACGGCGTCGGCGGCGAAGCCGAGGTCACCGCCGCGGTCGAGGCGGTGATGCGGGCGCTTCGCCGGCCCTGGGTCCACGGCGGCATGGTGCTCGACTGCGACGCCAGCATCGGCGCCAGCATCTTCCCCAAGGACGGCGCCACGCGCGCCGAGCTGATGAAGCATGCCGACATCGCCCTGTACGTCGCCAAGGCCTCGGGACGCGGCAATCTGAAGCTGTTCCACGCGAAGATGCGCGCCGAGATGCAGAACCGCATCTCGATGCTCGCGCTCGCCCGCGACGCGATCGAGAAGGACTGGATCGTCCCCTTCTACCAGCCGAAGGTGGACCTGAGGAGCGGCGAGATTGCCGGCTTCGAAGCTTTGCTGCGCTGGCGCCACCCGGGCAAGGGCGTGCAGAGCCCGGACAGCATCGCCGCCGCCTTCGAGGATCTCACCATCGCCGCCGGCCTCAGCGACCGCATGGTCGAGAAGGTGATCGAGGACGTGCGGCGCTGGCGCGGCGAGGGCGTCGACTTCCGCCACGTCGCCATCAACGCCTCGGCGGCCGAATTCCGCAGCGGCGACTTCGCCGAGCGGCTGCTCGAGCGACTCGCCAAAGCGGGGGTGCCGCCGCACTGCCTCCAGCTCGAAGTGACCGAGACGGTGTTCCTGGGCCGCGGCGCCGACTGCGTCGAGCGCACGCTCAAGATGCTGAGCGGCGCCGGCATCACCATCGCCCTCGACGATTTCGGCACCGGCTACGCGTCGCTTTCGCACCTCATGCAGTTCCCGGTCGACCTGCTGAAGATCGACCGCAGCTTCGTGCGCGAGCTCGGCCAGTCGCCGGACGCCGCCGCGATCATCCGCGCCGTGATCAATCTCGGCCACAGCCTCGAGATCGGCATCGTCGCCGAAGGGATCGAGACCGCGGCCCAGGAGGCCCGGCTCCTCGCCCAGGGCTGCGATTACGGGCAGGGCTATCTCTATTCCCGCGCCGTGCCCGCGGGCGAGGTTCCCCCGCTCCTCGCCGCGCGGGCGGAGCGCGAGCGTCTGCCCAAGGCGGGCTGAGCGCTTCCTCGCTACAAGCCCCTCCCCTTGAGGGGGAGGGGTTGGGGAGGGGTGGAGTCTCCGGACACGCACCGCGCTCATTGACTCCACCCCACCCTGACCCTCCCCGCTCAAGGGGGAGGGATTTGGGGGCCCCCTGAAAGGGCGGACAAAATCATGGATGCGGGATCATCCCGCCGATCGCGCGGTCGAAGATCGACTTCTTCTTCTTCGGCTGCTGCGGCTGGTTGGGATCGCCGCGCTCGCCCCGCTCCTCGCCCATCTCCGGCATGTTCATGCCGAGGATGCCCATGTAGCTCGACTTGAGGCGGAGCCGGACCAGCCAGTCCGGGTGCCAACCGGCGGGCGCGCGGGCGGGGCGGACGGGGCTCGAGAAGACGTGTTCGCCGCCGAACGCGGTGACCGTCAGCATCGCGCCGCGGCCCGCGCCGGCGACTTCGGCGGGGACGGTGCAGCGGTCGGCCGCGCCGGGAAGCAGCACGCGCTGCTGGACGAGGCGGGCGAGCTCGGCGTCCGACATATGATCGAGGCCCATCGCCATCGCCTGGGTCTCGCTGGAGGTCCACATCACCATGTCGCCGTTGCCGCCGCCGCCCATCGCGGTGAGCAGCCAGCCCCGCGACTGGGCGATGGGCTGCCAGCTGACCGGCATCGCCCCGCCCGGCGCGGCGCCGCCCGAGGTCAGCGTCACCGCCGGCATGAAGTCCTGGTTCGGGCCGAGGCTGAAGCGGATGTCGGGGCTGTAATTGCCGTGGACGAGATGCTCGCCGACCAGCGAGGCTCCCGCAGGGATGCGCTGGGAATTGCGGGCGTTGGGCCACTCCCCGTAGGTCGCGAAGCGCTCCGGCGAGGGCGGCAGGGCGCCGCGCATCGCCATCAGGTTGGCGAAGGCCGGAGGGAGGCGGCCCTGAGAGAGGGATTCGAAGTCGATCACCACCGGCTGGCCCGGCCGGGCATGGTCGCCGCAGCCCCAGTAGATGAGGATCCGTCCCTTGGGGCGCTCCATGTTGCGGGTCCACTCGGTCGGACCGGAATCCGGCGCCGGACGCGCCTGTTCGGGAGTCACGAGCGGGAGGGCGGGACCCGCCTGCAGCCCGGCGGGAGGCACATGTTCCGCCGCGGGAGCTCCGGCCGGTCGGCGGGCCGAGCCGAGCTGAAGCCGAAGCGTCCGCGCCGTGCCGCCGCCCATGCCGCGGCCGCGCATCATCTGGCCGAGCATCGCGCCGCGACTCATCCCGGCCATGCCGCCGAGCCCCGACATGGTGTCGGCGGTCATCCAGTAGACCGTGGTCGCCTCGCCGCTGCCGGCCTGGGCGTAGACGGCGCCGCCGGCGGCGAGAGCGAGCATCGCCGCGCCGGCGAGAATCAGTCCTGATTTCCGCATCCTGTCCCCCTTCTTTCTGACCGGGTCGCCATACCATTCCGGCACCGCAACCGGCAACGGTAACGCTGGCGTCACGAGCCCGAAGGGCGCATTCTCTCGCGATGCGCCCCTGCCTCGCCCTTGCAGCCCTGCTGATCGGCGCGGCGCCGCCGCCGGCGCCCGATCCGGTCGGCCGCTACCGGCTGACCGGCGAGCATGACGTCGCCTCGGAGCTGATCGTCGCGCGCGACGGCCATTTCGAATATGCGCTCGCGGCCGGGGCGCTCGACGACTATGCCAGGGGGCGCTGGACCCGCACGGGGCGGCAGATCCGGCTTACCACCGTGCCCAAGCCGGTGCCGCCCTCCTTCGCGGCCGGGCCGGCGAAGCGGACGGCGGAGGCGCCGCTCGTTCTCCACGTCGCCTGGCCGGACGGGCGCGACGCCGTCGGTACCGACCTCAGGATCGAGTTCGAGACGGGGGAGCCGCTCGTCACCTATGTCGGCGGGCCTGACGGGTGGACGATGCCGGAGGGGGAGACGCGGCGGCCGGTGGCGGTGACGCTGGCGCTCGACATGTTCGGCTTCGCCTCGCCGCGCTTTCCGATCGACGCGGCCAGGGCCAACGACCTCAGCTTCGTCATCACGCCGCACGACCTGGGCAAGGTGGACTTCGAGTCCCTGCCGCTGGACGTCGAGCCGGGCCGGCTGGTGATGCACCGCGGCGGCGGGCGAATGGTCTATGCGCGGGAGCGCTGAGCCCGAAAACGGGGACAGTATACATTTTCCGCCGAAGCCGGGTTTCCGTCAGCCGGTCCCGAAAATGTATACTGTCCCTGTTTTCAGGCCGCCAGGCCGAGGCGCTCGGCGACGCTCTTCGAATAGTTCGGGCCGACCTGGACGATCGCGCCGTCCTTCAGGACGAGGGCGCTGATCGTCTTGCCGAGGCGCTGGACCTCGACGACCTGGGCGGGGCGGGCGAAGGCGGAGCGGTGGACGCGGATCAGCTGCGAGGGATCGAGCTTTTCCTCGAGCGCCCGCATCGACATGCGCACGATGTGGCTGCGCGTCGCGGTGTGGAGCATCACGTAATCGCGTTGCGCCTCGATCCAGTCGATGCTCTCGACCGGCACGAACACGGCGCCGGCGCGGGTCGGGACCCAGATGCCGTCCTCGTGGTCGGACGCCCTGGCGGCGGCGCCGTTCGCCTCGGCCGCTTCGGCGCGGCTCGCGAGGGTGCGCAGGTGCTTGCGGCGCTTGGCCCGCTCGACGGCTTGCCAGAGCCGGTCGAACCGCACGGGCTTCAACAGATAATCGGCCGCCTCCACCTCGAAGGCGTCGGGGGCATATTGCTCGAAGGCGGTGACGAAGATCACTTCCGGCCGCTCGTCCTCGGGGAGGGTGGCGGCGACGCGGAGGCCGTTCTGCTCGGGCATCTGGATGTCGAGGATGGCGAGATCGGGCTTGAGCGCGCCGATCTTCTCGGCGGCTTCGCGGCCGTCGCGGGCGGTGCCGACCACCTCCGCCCCCTCGATGTCCTTGAAGAAGACGGCGAGGCGTTCGAGCGCGAGCGGCTCGTCGTCGACGAGGATGGTCCTGAGCATCGTCATGCCGCCGCGACGAGGCCGAGGGCGGGCCGCTCGGCGACGGGGAGGCGGACGATCGCGGTGAAGCCGTCGTCATAGGCGATCGTCTCCAGCCGCGCCTTGCGGCCGTAGAGGACGTCGAGGCGGCGCCGGGTGTTCTCGAGCCCGACCCCGGTGCCCGAGGGCTTGCCCGCGGCGGCGGCGGCGGCGTTGCGGCCGTTGTCGCTGACCGAGAGGACGAGGTCGTCGCCTTCCCGCCGCGCGCCGACGCGCACGATCACCGGCTGGCTGGTCGGCGCGACGGCATATTTGATCGCATTCTCGACCAGAGGCTGGAGGATGAAGCTCGGCACCGGCACGTCGACGACGTCCTCGCCGGCGGCGAACTCGACGGTAAGGCGGTCGCCGAAGCGGATCGCCTCGATCTCGAGATAGGTCTGCAGCGTCTCCATCTCCTCGCCGACGCTGTTGGTGCCGCTGGTCTCGGCGGTGAGGGCGGTGCGCAGGAAGTCGCACAGCTTGCCGAGCATCGCCTCGCCCTGCTTCGCCCGGCCGGTGACGATCAGCGAGGAGATGGCGTTCAGGGTGTTGAACAGGAAATGCGGGTTGAGCTGGAGGCGGAGCGCTGTGAGCTGCGCGGTCTGGGCGAGGCTGCGGGCCTCGGCGAGCTGCAGCTCGCGATCGCGCATGGCGGCGTGGGTGTGGAGGATGACGTAGATCGTGCCGAGCAGGCCGTAGAGCCAGGAGAAGCTGATGAAGTTGGAGACGGTGCGGTTGACGAAATCGGGCTTGATGTGGTGGCCGCTCATGAACAGCTGGATGATCTGGCCGCCGTTCAGCGCGTCGAAGGCTGAGAAGGTCATCGCCGAGAAGCAGACGGCGGCGAAGGTGCCCGCGATCTTCAGCGGCGGGGGCCGGTCATGCAGGCGCGAGGCCACCCAGTAGAGCGGCAGCGACATGACGATGCCGAAGGCGATGCACAGCAAGGTGATGCCGATGATGAAATGCGGCAGCCGCCCCGACGAGACGACCATCGGCATCAGGAACAGGATGAAGGTGAAGAACCAGACGCCGAGCGTCAGCTTGGCCGCCTGGCGAAAGATCTCCGGATGGGGGATGCGTTCGACGTCCATCGCGCGGCGGTTTCCCTGGGTTCGCGGCCGAAGGTAACCTGTTCGCCGCACAAATTCTGCCGTTTTCGTCGCACCGATCGACAGCTTTGCAGACAAGGACCGCCGGGGCGATGGGGGCAACGCCCCGGCGGCAGTCGGCGGAGGCACGGAAGCACGCCTCCGCATAGGGGTCAGTGCGGCGCCGATCTGGCGGCGGGCGGCGCGTTGGTTTCGTCGACGACGAGGGTCCAGCCGGCCGGCCGGCGCTGCCAGATGCGGACATAATAGCCATGGCGGTCGCCGCTCGCGTCGGTCCAGGCGGCGGTGCCGTAGGTGTAGGCGAGGTCGCCGGCGGCGGAGACGGCGCCGCCGAGGCGGGTCGCGGCGATCCGCGCCGGCTCGGCGGCGAGCGCCGCGTCGACGGCCGCGCGGCCGACGGCGGCGGGCGGGCCGCTGCGCAGGAGCCGTGCGTCGGCGGCGAGCGCGGTGCGAAGGGCATTGGGAGCGTCGACGGCGAGCGCCCTGGCGAGCGCGGCTTCGGCCGCTTCGACTCCGTCCCAGGCTCCGGCGGCCTTGCCCGCGCCGGCGGGGAGCGCGCTCACCGGGGACGCGGCAGCCGGCGCGGCGGGCGGCGCCTTTTGCGGCGAGCCGTGGTCGAGCACCCAGCGCCACGTGCCGTCAGGCTGGCGCTTCCAGATCGTGAAATAGGTGCCGTAATGGAGATCGGTGCCCTGGCCAGCGACGAAGGGGCCGGTGGTGAAGCCGAGGTCGCCCGAGGCGGCGAGGCCGGCATAGACCGGCCACCAGCGGATCGGGCCGAAGCCGATCTTGCCGGACTGGAGCAGCGGCCGCGCCCGGGTCGGCGCGGGCATGAACATCTGCCCGTCCTCGGCGATGAAGGTCTTGAACGCCTCGCCCGTCCCTTTCTCCTCAGCCATCGCGGCGAAGGCGCGCTCGGCCTCGACGACCGGCGCGACGGCGCGGGGCGGCGCGGGGAGGCTAGAGGGAATGGCGGGGGCAGCCAGCAGGCTCGCGGCGAGGAAAGTCTTGGCGATCGACACGGGAGCTCCGCCGGTTGGAGGAAGGCGCAAGGGAAAGGGGCGGGAAGGCGGCGCCGGGGGATTGCGCGCCGCCTTCCCTGCCGCCGACGCTCAGCGGGTGCCGGCGACGGCGGTGTCCTGGCGGGCCGAGGCGAGGCTGACCCGGCCTTCGGCGCTGCGCTCGAAGCCGGCGCGGCACTGCGCGATCTGCGTCGCCTCGACGAGCGGCGAGACCTTGGCGTCGCCGCAGGCATGGGCGGCGGCGGCGCGGACCCGGCCGCGGAAGGTGGCGAGGCCGCTGGCGCTGGCGAGGTTGAGATCGGCGCTGCGCACGGCGACGCTGTACGTGTCGTCGGCCGCGGCGGCCGGGGCCTGCGCCTGAGCGGCGCCGGCGGCGAGGGAAGCGGCGAGGGCCGCGGCGGTGAAGAGCTTCAACATGATGTCCTGTCCTTCTGGTCGAGGGTGCCGCCGGGCTGCGAAGGGGGCGATCGTTCGCCCGGCGGTGATTTCCGGCTAGGACGAGGCGGGGCGGAAGGCGCGGCCGGCGCGACGGCGGCCCCACCCGGCGCTGCAAATCGCCGCCGGGCGCGACGAAACTCCTTTCCGCGTCGACGGAAAATTCCTTTCGGCTGCGGGACCTTTTTGCGAATCCCATCGTACAGGGGCTGTTCATTGTGGGTGCGGCAGCCGCCGCGCCCGACAACCCTTTGCCGAAAACGGGGCCGTACCGCGTGAAACCCAAGCTGATGACCGCCGCCTTGCTTGCCGGCGTCGCCGCCTCCCCCGCTTTGGCGCTGGCCCAGCCGCCGGCGCAGCAGACGCCGCCGCCCGCGCCTGCCCCGGCGCCGGCCCCTGCCCCTGCCGCGACGGGCAGCGCCCCGCCGCCCGCCGGCGCGCCGACCAGGGCTACGCCCCCGGCGGCCGCTCCCGAGCCGGACGAGAGCGACGACGAGAACGGGCCGACCATCGTCGTTACCGGCACGCGCGAGCGCGGCGCGGTGCTGAGCGACATCCCCCCCGAGATCCAGCTCGACCGACGCGACATCCGGGCGACCGGGGCGAGCAGCGTCGCCGACCTCATCAACATCCTCTCGCCGCAGACGACGAGCACCCGCGGGCGCGGCGGCGACGGGCCGGTGATCCTGCTCGACGGCCGGCGCATCTCCAGCTTCGGCGAGATACGCGACCTGCCGCCCGAGGCGATCGACCGCGTCGACATCCTCCCGGAGGAAGTCGCGCTCCAATATGGCTATCGCGCCGACCAGCGGGTGGTGAACATCGTCCTGCGGCGGCGCTTCAAGGCGATCACCACCGAGCTCGGCGCCGGCGTGGCGACCGCCGGCGGGCGCGACACGGAGAATGCCGAGCTCAACTTCCTGAGGATCCTCAACGGCGGCCGGGTCAGCATCGACGCGCAATATCAGCATAGCGGGCGGCTGCTCGAGAGCGACCGCGACATCATCGAGACGACGCCGTCGCGGCCCTTCGCTCTGGGCGGCAACGTCGTGGGCAATCCGTTCGGGGTGCAGATCGATCCGGCGCTGAGCGCGCTTGCCGGCCAGCCCGTCACCGCCGCGGGCGTGCCCGTGGCAGCGGCCAACGGCGGCCTCCCGCTCTCGGCCTACAACGACCCGCTCAACACGACCAACCTTGGGCCTTATCGGACCCTGTCGCCGGAGACGCAGAGCTTCACGGTCAACACCTCGGTGAAGAAGAACCTCTCCGACAAGGTGCAGGCGACGGTGAACGGGCGCTTCTCCGTCTCGTCCAACGACAGCCTGCTCGGCCTCGGCAGCGCGACCGTCGCGGTGCCGCGCGGCAATCCCTATTCGCCGTTCGGGAGCGACGTGTCGGTGCTGCGTTACCTCGCGCCGGGCGCGCCGCTGGAGCGGCTGAACGACAGCCAGACCGCCCATGTCGGCGTGACGCTGAACGGCGACCTGCTGCCCTGGCGCTGGTCGTTCACCGGCAATTACGACATCGGCTACACCCTGATCCGCACCGATTCCGGATTCGACCTCACCGACTATCAGGCGCGGATCGCGGCGGGAGACCCGAACGTGAACCCGTTCGGCCCGGTGCCGCAGCGCTTCCTCAACCCCTCGCCGATCGACCGGGCGCGGACGATCACCCATGACGGCACGGCCGACCTGTTGTTCAACGGACCGATCGCGACGCTGCCGGCCGGCAAGATCAACCTCGCGGCGCACGCGGCGTTCGAGAGCCACCAGCTCGACAACGACGTGCTGCGCGCCGGCGTCGCCACTTCGGGGCACCTCTCGCGCGACATCGAGCGGACCCAGTTCAACGTCGACGTGCCGATCGCCAACCGCCGCACCGGCGTCCTGTCCGCGATCGGCAACCTGTCGCTGAACGGCAATGCGCGTATCGAGCATTATTCGGACTTCGGCACGTTGCGCACGCTGGGCGGCGGGGTGAACTGGTCGCCGGTGCTGCCGCTGTCGCTGATCGCTTCGATCACCGACGAGCAGGGGCCGCCCTCGACCTCGCAGCTCGGTGGGCCGGTGCTGGTGACGCCGAACGTCAGGATCTTCGACTTCACCCGCGGCGAGACGGCGGACGTCACCGTGGTGAGCGGCGGCAACCCGACGCTTCGCGCCGACCATCGGCGGCTGTGGAAGCTCGGCGCCAATCTGAAGCCGATCAAGGACAAGGATCTAACGATCTCGGCCGAATATACGACCGAGCGGATCAACGACCCGATCGCCTCCTTCCCGATCGCGACCGCGGCGATCGAGGCGGCCTTTCCGAGCCGCTTCACCCGCGACTCGTCGGGGCGGCTGATCCGGATCGACCAGCGGCCGGTCAATTTCGAACGCTCGGAGCGGCAGCAGCTGCGCTGGGGAATCAATTTCAACGCCCCGCTCGGCAAGCCCCGCCGCCCCAATTTCGGCGGCGGCGGAGGCGGCGGCTTCGGCGCCTTCGGCTTCGGCGGACCGGGCGGCGGCGGCGGACGGCCTCCGGCGGCCGGCGGACCGGGCGGCGGCCAGCCGGCACAGGGCCAGGCGGCGCAGGGCCAGCCGGCGGCGGGCGGCGCTCCGGCGGGCGGCGGCGACGGCGCCCGCGGCGGCGGCCGTGGCGGCGGCGGCGCCGGGGGCGGCGGCTTCCGCGGCGGCGGCGGCGGGCGGGGCGGCTTCGGCGGCTTCGGCCAGGGCCGGCTCCAGCTCGCCGTCTACCACACCTGGACGTTCAAGGACCGCATCCTCGTCCAGCCGGGGCTGCCGGCGCTCGACCTTCTCAACGGCTCGGCGGTCGGGAGCAACGGCGGCCAGTCGCGCCACCAGCTCGACGTCCAGGCGGGCGTGTTCAAGGACGGGCTCGGCGCCCGGCTCACCGCCACCTGGCAGAGCGGCACCGTGGTCCGCGGCGCCCCCGGCCTTGCCGGAGCGAACAGCAGCGACCTTTTCTTCTCGCCCCGCACGACGCTGAACCTGAGGCTGTTCGCCGACCTCGGCCAGCAGATTTCGCTGGTCAGGAAGCATCCCTGGATCCGCGGCACGCGGGTGAGCTTCAGCATCGACAACCTGCTCGATTCGCGGCTCAACGTGCGCGACGCGGCCGGCGTCACCCCGCTCAGCTACCAGCCTTATTATATCGACCCGGTGGGGCGCACCGTGCGCTTCAGCATCCGCAAGATGTTCTTCTAGCGCTTTACAGCGGCGCGTGCCGGCGCGAGGGCGGCGGCGTGAGCGAGGACCTGCCCTTCGACCGCGCCTTGCGGCGCCTGCGCCGCGACCGTGCCGCCGCGGCCGGCGACGGCGCCGACTATCTCTACGCGCGCGCGGCGGACGAGCTGATCGCGCGGCTCGACCTCGTCACCCGCCGCTTCGCGCGCGCGCTCGACCTCGGCACCCATCGCGGTGCCCTCGCCGCCAGGCTGCGCGAGCGAGGGATGGAGGTGGTGCAGCTCGACGCCGGCGCCCGGTTCGCGGCGGCCGCCGGCGGCGTGCGGGGCGACGAGGACAGGACGCCGATGGGCGACGGGGCCTTCGACCTCGCCGTCTCGCTCGGCGCGCTCGATTCGGTGAACGACCTGCCCGGCGCGCTGATCCTCGCGCGGCGGGCGCTGAGGCCCGACGGTCTGTTCCTCGGCGCCTTCGCCGGGGCGGGCAGCCTGCCCCGGCTGCGCGCCGCGATGGCGGCGGCCGACGAAGCGGAAGGCGGCGCATCGCCGCGCATCCACCCGCAGATCGACGTGCGGGCCGCCGGCGACCTCCTCCAGCGCGCCGGGTTCGCGCTGCCCGTGGTCGACGCGGAGACGGTGGAGGTGCGCTATTCCGGCCTCCCCAGCCTCGTCGCCGACCTCAGGGGGATGGGCGCGACCAACATCCTCGCGGCTCGGGCGCGGAGGCCGCTCGGACGGCGCGGCTATGCCGCCGCGATCGCCGCCTTCGCCGCCGCGGCCGAAGCCGACGGCAAGACCCGCGAGCGGTTCGAGATCCTCCACCTCTCCGGATGGGCGCCATCGCCGGACCAGCCGCAGCCCGCCCGCCGCGGCAGCGCCACCGCCTCGCTCGCCGCGGCGCTGGGGAAGCGCTCAGACTAGGCCGTCGAGGGCGTCGACCAGCGGCACGTCCGCCGGCGGCATCGGCAGGGTCCGCATCTCGGCCGGCCGCACCCATGCGAGGTCCGCCGCGTCGAGCGCCCGCGGCTCCCCCTCCCAGGCGCGGCAGAGATACAGGAGCAGCAGCAGGTGCCGCTCGCCGAGCTCCGCGCTGGCGAAGGCGGCGGGGGCCAGCGCCCGCTCGTCGACCGCAATGCCGAGCTCCTCGGCGAGCTCACGGGCCAGCGCCGCCTCGGGCCGCTCGCCCGCCTCGACCTTGCCGCCGGGAAATTCCCACAGCCCCGCCATCGCCTTTCCGGCCGGCCGCTGCTGGAGGAGGACGTGCCCGTCGGCGCGCACCAGCGCGGCGGCGACGACGAGGAGTGTCGGATTTTTTTCCATCTTAACGCCCGATGCTAGGAATCCCTTAACCGTGCCAGCCTTATTCCCCTGCCTCACTGGCACAGCTGCCGGATGTTGGGGCGGAGGATGAGAATGCTTCGTAGGCTGATCGAAGACCGCAAGGCTGCGACGGCCATCGAATACGGTCTCATCCTCTCCCTCATCGTCCTCGCCATCATCGGCGGGCTGTCGATGTTCGCGAACACCACGATCGGCATGTGGAACAACGTGTCGTCCGCGGTGGTGACCGCCGGCTGAGCCAGGGGCGTCAACCTTTTGGAAACCCGCTTGTCGTAATCGAAAGGTCAGTCTCGAGCGAAGTGGACATCGCGAAGGGCTGAAGTGAGCTTCCAAAGCTTTGGAAACAGGAGACCAGAGATGAACTTCATTCGCAAGATTCGTAAGTCCGAGAAGGGTGCCACCGCCATCGAGTACGGCCTGATCGCCGCGCTCATCGCCGTTGCCGCGATCACCGCGATGCAGGGCGTCGGTTCGAGCCTCAACAAGACCTTCTCGAACGTTTCGAGCTCGATGAGCAGCTAAGAGCTGAGCATCGATCGAAAAGAGGGCGGGGCGAGCGATCGCCCCGCCCTTTTCGTTTTGCACGCCCACCCGGCCGGGAGGAGCTAGGGGTTCGTTAACCATCCCCCGCTACCCAGTCGCCAGGACCAGGGGAGAGTTGCGTGAAACCGATACCGGCCGCCGAATTCGCCGTCGCCGCGCCCGCGCGGGGCCTGACCCGCGCCGTCCTCCTCGATTTCGCTGAGCGGGCGATCGTGCTCGCCATGGCGGCCCTGTTCTTCTCGCGCATGGCGGCGACGATCGGCAACGGCAACGTCGTCAACCTTCTGATCACGGTGTCGGAAGGCATGACGGCGGTCTTCGTCCTGATCCGCCGCCCCGGCCGGATCGCCACCACCCCCTATGCCTGGTCGATCGCCTTCGTCGGCACCTGCGCGCCGCTGATGGTCGCGCCGCAGGGCCTGCATCTGGTGCCGACCGCGGTTTCGGTGACGGCGATGGTCGCCGGCCTCACCCTGTCGATCGCCGGCAAGGCCTTCCTGTTCCGCAGCTTCGGCATCGTGCCGGCCAATCGCGGCATCCAGAAAGGCGGCCCCTACGGCCTCGTCCGTCATCCCATCTATCTGGGCTACCTCTTCGCCCATCTGGGCTACCTGCTCGCCAATCTGTCGCCGTGGAACGCCGCCATCTATGCGGTGACCTGGGGCGCCCAGGTGCTGCGCATCCGCGCCGAGGAAGCGATTCTCTGCCAGGACGAAGCCTATCGCCTCTATCAGGGCGAGACCCGCAAGCGCCTCATCCCCGGCCTCTGGTGAGCCCGAGGCACGTCACCCCGTGACGAGGAGAGAGCCTGCACACGCCCTGTACTATACAAATAATACACTTCCCCCTTGCGCGGGACGGCTCCCCTGCCCCATTTAGCGGGCAAAGACCGGGAGAATTGGGGACATGGCCAGCACCGCCACCGCCACCGAGACCAAGCTGACCCTCGACGCGCCCGAACCCGTCGCCGCCGTCGCGCCCGCCGACGCGGCCGGACTGGTGCCGATCGAGGAAGGCGTGAAGTCGAAGCTCGACACCGTCGTCGACAAATATGTCGCCGAGCTCGTCGCCGCCGACGCCAACAGCCCCGAGTTCGGCAAGAAGGTCGACGAATTGACCAACATGGGCCGCAAGCAGATCGCCGAGGCGGCCAACCATTCGAATCGATTCCTCGACCGCCCCGTCCGCGCGATGGACAAGGAAGCGGGCATCGGCGCCGACCTGACCAAACTGCGCCGGACCGTCGAGGAATTGGATCCCGGCCGCCAGGGCGCGCTGACCAAGCCCCGGAAGATCCTCGGCATCATCCCGTTCGGCAATCGGCTGGGGAACTACTTTCAGAAATATCAATCGGCCCAGACCCACATCGCGCAGATCCTCAAGAGCCTTGGCTCCGGCAAGGAGGAGCTGCAGATGGACAATGCCGCCATCGCCACCGAGCGCGCGGCGATGTGGAAGACGATGGGCAATCTCGAGCAGATGATCCACATCTCCAAGGCCCTCGACGCCAAGCTGGAGGAGAAGGCCAACGAGCTCGACGCCACCGATCCGGCAAAGGCCAAGGCGATCCGCGAGACGGCGCTCTTCTACACCCGCCAGCGCACCACGGACCTCCTCACGCAAATGGCGGTGACGGTGCAGGGCTATCTTGCCCTCGACCTCGTCAAGAAGAACAATGTCGAGTTGATCAAGGGCGTCGACCGCGCGTCGACCACGACCGTCGCCGCCCTGCGCACGGCCGTGACCGTCGCCGAGGCGATGGCGAACCAGAAACTGGTGCTGGACCAGATCACCGCGCTCAACACGACGACCGCCAACATCATCGATCGCACCGGCGAGATGCTGAAGAGCCAGACCGGCGAGATCCACAAGCAGGCCGCCTCGTCCACCATCCCGCTGGAGACGCTGCAGCGCGCGTTCCAGAACATCTACGACACGATGGACATGATCGACACGTTCAAGCTTGAGGCGCTCGGGAACATGAAGCAGACGGTCGACACCCTCACGAGCGAGGTGGAGAAGAGCCGCGGCTACATCGCCCGCGCCGAAGGGGTCGAGCAGAACCGGATCGCCGCCGGCGCCGGCACCTCGCCGCTCCTCGCGCCGATCGAGGGCTGAGCCGGCCATGGCGCGCGACCCGGACGAGATGCTGATCCGCGCGGAGGAGATGTTCCGGCGCTTCGATTCGCGCACCAGCGACTATGTGCGCGACGCCGGCCGCCGCTACGGCCCGACCGCGCGCGGCCTCGCCAAGCGCGTCGCCGGTCTCGGCGCCGGGCTCCTCGCGCTCGCGATCGCAACCGTCGCCTTCGCGATGATCGTCGGGCCGATCGGGCTGACCGGGCTGTTCATCGTCTCGATCCTCGCGCTGGCCATCCTGTTCTTCGTCGGGATGATGCCGACGGAGCCGAAGCGCGTGCCCTATCGCGAAGAGCTGCCGACCAAGACGGTGGTGCGCCAGCTTTCCTCCCTGCTCAGCCGCGAGCGGGCGGCGCTGCCGCCCGCGGCGGCGCGGCGGGCGGACGCGATCGGCGCCACCCTGCCTCTCCTCGAGCAGCGCCTGACGGAGCTGGATCCGCTCGACCCGGTCGCCGCCGACGCGCGCCGCCTGATGGGCAAGCACCTTCCGGAGCTGATCGACCGCTACGAGCGCGTGCCGCCGGCTTACCGGCAGGAGAAGGACGGCGAGGGAATGACGGTCGACGAGCGCCTCGTCGCCAGTCTCGATGCCGCAAAGACGGCCCTCGACGATATGGCCGACCGCCTTTCCCGCTCCGACCGCGAGGCGTTCGAGACCCAGGGGCGCTTCATCGAAAGCCGCTACAAAGACCCGGCGGCGTAAGGCTGCGTGGGCCCTCGGCCCGTCACCCGGGCTTGATGCCGGGCCCACCTTCTTCACACCTGCCTGAAGGAGAAGGTGGATGCCGGATCAGGTCCGGCATGACAAAAAAAGACATCCGGCGGACTAGCCCCACCGGCGGATCGCAAGCACGAACGCGACGAAGGCCGCGGCGGGGACGAAGAACGTCCAGGGCATCGGCAGCGCGAAGATGCCGATCAGGCCGAGCAGCACGACCGCGGTCTCCAGCGCCGCCTCCAGCCACGGCGCCGGCGTGCCGCACCCGCCGCAGCGCGGCAAGACGCCGAACCAGGACAGGAATGGGAGCGCCCTTGCCGGGCTGAGGCTCGCGCCGCAGGCCCCGCAGCCCCGGCCCGCCACGAGGCTCCGCCCCCGCATCCACGCCGACAGCGCCCCGCCCAGCCCGACGCCGAGCAGGAAACCGATCGCGGTGACGAGCTTCGGCTCGAGGTCGCTCACCGCTCGTGCGCGGCGGCGAGGATGCGTTGCGCCTGAACGAGGTGCGGGCGGTCGATCATCCGCCCGTCGAGCGACAGGGCGCCGGCCTGCGGGTGCGCCTCGAAGGCGTCGACCACCGCGCGGGCGTGCGCCACTTCCTCGGCCGTCGGCGTGAAGGCGGCGTTGATCACCGGCACCTGCGCAGGGTGGATCGCCATCATCCCCATGAACCCGTCGCGGCGCGCCCGGGCGGCGTAGGCGGCAAGACCCTCCAGGTCCCGAAAGGCGGGGTAGACGGTCTCGATCGGCATCACGCCCGCCGCCGCCGCGCCGAACAGGCACAGGGCGCGCACCATCTCGTAGGGCGGCGTGTAGGACCCGTCCGCCTCGCGCGAGGTGGCGGCGCCGATCGCGGCGGGCAGATCCTCCGCGCCCCAGGTAAGGCCCGCGAGGCGCCGCTGGCCGCCATAGCTGCCGAGCTGGAAGATCGCCGCCGGCGTCTCCGTGGCGATGGCGAGGATCTGCGCGGTGGCGTTCCCCGCCGCCGTCAGCCGCCGCGCCAGCTCGGCCACCGACGTCCCGCCTTCCGTCTTCGGCAGGACGATGCCATCGGGATGCGCCGGGAGGATTGCGGCGAGGTCCTTGTCGGCCTCGGGACCGTCGAGCGGGTTGATCCGCACCCACAGCGGCGCCGTCGGATTTCGGTTCAGGAAGTCGGAAACGTGGCGGCGCGCCTCCGCCTTGGCCGGCTGGGCGACGGAATCCTCCAGGTCGAGGATCAGCGCGTCGGCCTCCGCCGCCAGCGCCTTCTCCATCCGCTCGGGCCGGTCGCCGGGCACGAAGAGGAGCGAGCGCAGCCTCATCCGGGCTTCCGCTGCATCAGCGCGGTGCGCTCACAGACGCAAACGAGCTCGTCGCGCTGGTTGAGAAGCCGGTGCTCGAAGGTGACGATCCCGGCATCCGGGCGGGAGCGGGAATCCTTGAGCGCGATCACCTCGGTCTCGGCGCGCAGCGTATCGCCGACGAAGACCGGCTTGGGCATTCTCACCTTGTCGTAGCCGAGATTGGCGACGAGCGTGCCGAGCGTGGTGTCGCCGACGGAGAGCCCGACCATCAGCGCGAAGGTGAAGGTGCCGTTGACGACGATGCGGCCGAACTCGGTCGCGGCGGCATATTCGGCGTCGAGGTGGAGCGGCTGGGGGTTGTGGGTGAGGGCGGAGATGAGGAGATTGTCGGTCTCGGTGACCGTGCGGTGCGGCTGGTGCGACAGGCGATCGCCGATCGTCCACTCGTCGTAATGGCGGCCGGGCATCAGCCTGCCTTCTCCACTCGCACCAGCAAACTCCCCTCGGTCACCTGGGCGCCCTCCTTCGCCTCGAGCGCGGCCACCACACCGTCGAACGGCGCGGCGAGGCTGTGCTCCATCTTCATCGCCTCCAGGGTGACGAGCTTCTGCCCCTTTGTCACGTTATCGCCCTGCCGCACCTCGACGGCAATCACCCGGCCAGGCATCGGCGACAGAAGGCTGCCGTCGGACGCCGCGCCGCCCGCGCCGCCGCCGCCCGCGCCGGGGAGGGTGAAGGCGAAGGCCTGGCCTCCGGAGAACGCGAGCACCCGCTCCCCTTCCGCGGTGGCGATGCCCTCGAGCGGCGGATCGCCGGCCGTATCGACCAGCCGAGTCTCGCCCGCATAAGCGAGGGCGACGCGGCGATCGGGCGCGGCATTGAGGCGGAAGCCCTGCAGCGCCGCCCACGGGTCGGCCTCGCCGCCGGTGCCGAAATCGGAGGCGAGCACCGCCGTTGCGGCGAGGTTCCAGACGGCTTTCGGCGGCGCCGTGTCGGGCACGAGCCGATCGATGCGGGCGGGAATAAAGCTTGTGTCGACGTCGCCGGCGCGGAAATCGGCATCGTCGACGGCGCGGGCGAGGAAGGCGGCGTTGGTCCTGACCGGCCAGATCTCGATCGCATCCAGCGTGTCGACCAGCCGGTCGATCGCCTCCCCGCGCGTGCCGCCGCGGGCGATCAGCTTGGCGATCATCGGGTCGTAATAGGGACTGATCCGGTCGCCCTCTTCGACGCCGGTGTCGATGCGGACGCCGCGGCCGAGGACGAAATGGTCGAGGCGGCCGGTGGAGGGCAGGAATTCGTGCGCCGGGTCCTCCGCGTAGAGCCGCGCTTCCATGGCGTGGCCGCGGATCGAAAGCTGCTCCTGGCGCAGCGGCAGCGGCTCGCCCGAGGCGATGCGCAGCTGCCACTCGACCAGGTCCTGGCCGGTAATCTCCTCGGTCACCGGATGCTCGACCTGGAGCCGCGTGTTCATCTCCATGAACCAGATGCGGTCGGGACGCAGGCCCTCGGAGGCGTCGGCGATGAACTCGACCGTCCCGGCGCCGACATAATCGACCGCCTGCGCCGCCTTGACCGCCGCGCCGCAGACGGCGGCGCGCGTCGTGTCGTCCATGCCGGGCGCCGGCGCCTCCTCGATCACCTTCTGGTGACGGCGCTGGAGCGAGCAGTCGCGCTCGAACAGGTGAACGACGTTGCCGTGCGTGTCGCCGAACACCTGCACCTCGATGTGCCGCGGCCGTTCGATATATTTCTCGATCAGCACCCGGTCGTCGCCGAAGGACGCCGCGGCCTCGCGCTTGCACGAGGCGAGCAGGTCCTGGAACTCCGCGGCCGCGTTCACGCGCCGCATCCCCTTACCGCCGCCGCCCGCGACCGCCTTGATCAAAACCGGAAAGCCGATCCGCTCGGCCTCCGCCTCCAGCCGCTCCGCCGCCTGGTCGTCCCCCAGGTAGCCGGAAGTCGTCGGCACGCCCGCCTCGTCCATGAGCCGCTTGGCCGCGTCTTTGAGCCCCATGGCGCGGATCGACGCCGCCTTGGGCCCGATCCACACCAGGCCGGCCGCTCCGACGGCCTCGGCAAAGGCGGCGTTTTCCGACAGGAAGCCGTATCCGGGATGGATCGCCTCGGCGCCCGTCGCCTTCGCGGCTGCAAGGATCTTCTCCGCGACGAGGTAGCTCTCCCGGGCCGGAGATGGGCCGATATGCACCGCCGCGTCGGCCTCCCGCACGTGCAACGCATGCCGGTCCGCGTCCGAATAGACCGCGACGGTGCGCACGCCCAGGCGCCGCGCCGTGCGTATGATCCGGCACGCGATCTCGCCCCGGTTCGCGATGAGGAGCGACCTGATCATGGGCGTGGGCAGCCCTCCTTCACCTGGTTCCAGGTGATGTTGAGGATGCGCCACTTCCCGTCGACGCGGACCAGGTCGAAATGGTCGGTGCCGCAGTGGAGGAAGTTGCCGTCCACCGTCACGATATACCGGCCCCAGACGACGCCCACGTCGCCGTCCACCCGGACCAGAGGCGCCGTCATCTGCTCCTCGACGACCGGCTTGTCCTTAGGGAGGTGCGCGAAGAATTCGGCCCAGGTGAAGTGGCGCACGACCTGCTTGCCGTCCTTCCCCGTCGCCACCGCCGTCGCCCCGCCCTCGGGCAGGGTCAGCGTCTGCATCGCCGCCGGGTCCTTGCCGGTGAGGCGGCCGAGCAGCTGGTTCGCGGCGGCGAGGGCGGCGGCCTCGTCGGCGGACGGAGCAGGCGCACCCGCAAGCGCAAGGGCAAGAATCGCTGCGATCATTCTCCACCTCCGTCATGCTGAACTTGTTTCAGCATCCAGTCCTCCACCTCTCCGACGAGCGACCAGCTGGACCCTGAACCAGGTTCAGGGTGACGGCTAGCGAGTGCGGCCACTTCCTCACATCCTGAACAGGCCGAACTGCGCGCGCTCCGGGATCGGGGCGTTGAGGCAGGTCGAAAAAGCGAGGCCGAGGACGTCGCGGGTCTGGACCGGGTCGATGATGCCGTCGTCCCACAGGCGCGCCGTCGCGTAATAGGGATTGCCTTCGTCCTCGTAGCGCTGGCGGATCGGGGCCTTGAAGGCTTCGGCTTCCTCCGCGGTCCACTTGTCGGCGTCCTTGTGGACGGTGGCCAGCACGCTCGCCGCCTGCTCGCCGCCCATCACGCTGATCCGGCTGTTCGGCCAGGTGAACAGGAAGCGGGGGCCGTATGCCCTCCCGTTCATGCCGTAATTGCCGGCGCCGAAGCTGCCGCCGATCAGCAATGTCACCTTCGGCACCTGGGCCGTGGCGACGGCGGTGACGAGCTTGGCGCCGTCCTTGGCGATGCCGCCGGCCTCGTACTTGCCGCCGACCATGAAGCCGGAAATGTTCTGGAGGAAGAGCAAAGGCGTGCGGCGCTGGCAGGCGAGCTCGATGAAATGCGCCCCTTTCAGCGCGCTCTCGGAGAACAGGATGCCGTTGTTGGCGAGGATCGCCACCGGCATGCCCCAAATGCGGGCGAAGCCGCAGACCAGGGTCGACCCGTAGAGCGGCTTGAACTCGTGGAAATCGGAGGCATCGACGATGCGGCCGATCACCTCGTGCACGTCGTAGGGCGTGCGGACGTCGTCGGGGATGATGCCGTAGAGGTCTTCGGGATCGAGCTTGGGCTCGGCCGGCTCGGCAAGGTCGAGGCCGACTTCCTTGGTCGTGTTCAGCCGCGCGACGATGCTGCGGACGATGGCGAGCGCATGCTCGTCATTGTCCGCGAGGTGATCGACGACGCCGGACCTGCGCGCATGGAGGTCGCCGCCGCCCAGATCCTCGGCCGAGATCACCTCGCCCGTCGCGGCCTTCACCAAGGGCGGGCCGCCGAGGAAGATCGTGCCCTGGTTGCGCACGATCACCGTCTCGTCGGACATGGCCGGAACGTAGGCGCCGCCAGCCGTACAGCTTCCCATCACGCAGGCGATCTGGGCGATGCCTTCGGCCGACATGTTCGCCTGATTGTAGAAGATGCGGCCGAAATGCTCCTTGTCCGGAAACACCTCGGCCTGGTGCGGCAGGTTGGCGCCGCCTGAGTCGACGAGGTAGACGCAGGGCAAGCGGTTCTCGCGGGCGATTTCCTGGGCGCGCAGGTGCTTCTTCACGGTCAGCGGGAAATAGGCGCCGCCTTTCACCGTGGGGTCGTTGGCGACGACCATGCACTCGCGGCCCGAGACGCGGCCGACGCCGGCGATCATCCCGGCACCGGGCGCCTCGTTCCCGTACATGCCGTTGGCGGCAAGCTGGCCGATCTCGAGAAGGGCCGAGCCGGGATCGAGCAGCCGGGTCACCCGGTCTCGCGGCAGGAGCTTGCCGCGCGCGACGTGGCGCTCGCGATGCTTCTCCGGGCCGCCGAGCGCCGCGGCGGCTACCTTCGCGCGCAGCGCCTCGGCAAGCGCGCGATTGTGGGCGGCGAAGCGGCGGAAGCTCTCGGAACCGTCGTCGATCTTCGAGAGGATCTGGACCATCAGGCGTGCACCGGCTTCTTGCGGAAGAGGTAGCGATAGACGCCGTTCAGGTTGATCGCGAACAGCACGACGTTCTGCCAGGCCACCGCCTTGCCTTCGTCGTTGAGGAAGCCCCACAGCACGTAGGCGATCGAGCCGGTGACGAAGAGGACGAACGCCCAGCCGGTGGGCCTGCGGCCGAGGTCGAGCGAGACGACGAGGGCGGCGACGGCGCCGGCGATCGCGCCGTACCATTGGAAGGCGTTCAAAAGTCCGTCGCTCATCGGCGGGTGCCTAGTGCCCCCGGGGCCGCTTGGGAAGCCGCGGCGGCCATCAGGCGAAGGCGGGACGCCGGGCGTCGAGCCATTCGTCGTTCATCCACTGCGCCGCCGCCGCGCGCAGGCGGGGCGCGTAATCCGGCGCATCGAGCCCCGCCAGCGGCAGGCCGAACGCGGCCGCCGTCGCCGCGATATCGCCGTCGTCCAGGCGCTCCCGTCCGGCCGCCACCGCATGGCGGGCGAGCTCCAGCTCCTGGCCCCAGAAATAGACTCGCCCGGCGCCGATCTTCTCCTGCATGCGGCGGACATCCGACACCCGGTCGCCGCCGACGAGCGGCAGCCAGATGTCCGCCATCAGCAGGTCGACCGGTGCTTCGGGCGTCCAGTCGAAGGCGTCGGCGAGGACGATCCGCACCTTCTCGCCGGCGCCGTCGGGAAGCCTGCCGAACAGGTCCAGCGCCTCGTGGAGCGCGACGAGGTCGCGGTCCCGCTCGACCACCGTTACGGCCGTGACCTCGGGCCGCAGCGCCGTCGCGGCGGTTGCCCAGCCCATGCCAAGTCCGAGGACCGCGACATGGCCCGCCGCGCACGAAATGCCGATCTGCTGGCTCTCGATCTCGACCGGCATCAGCGACATCCAGGTGTCGGCGCCGCGGTCGAGCGAGACCACGCCCGAGACCGGCCGGACGGCGCTCCAATAACCGCGCAAAGGGATGTTGTCCGGCCAGCGCCGCAGGATCCAGTCGCCGGAACGCATCTCGCGGTAGAGCGGCGCAATCGGGTCGAGGCGCGCCACGTCTGCCGCGTCGGCGTTCACGCGCCGATCAGCTCCCGGCCGATCAGCATGCGGCGGATCTCGTTGGTGCCCGCCCCGATGTCGAGCAGCTTCGCATCGCGGGCGTAGCGCTCGACCGGCCAGTCCTTCGTGTAGCCGGCGCCGCCCAGCGCCTGGATCGCCTCGAGGCTGACCTTCACCGCGCTTTCCGAGGCGAGCAGGATGGCGCCGGCGGCGTCGAACCGCGTCGTCCTGCCCGCATCGCAGTTGCGCGCCACCGTGTAGACATAGGCCCGCGCCGAATTGAGGGCGACGTACATGTCCGCGATCTTCGCCTGCATCAGCTGGAAGGCGCCGATCGGCTTGCCGAACTGCTTGCGCTCCCGCACGTAGGGCAGGACCGTGTCGAGGCAGGCCTGCATGATGCCGAGCTGGATGCCGGCCAGCACGGTCCGCTCGTAATCGAGGCCCGACATCAAAACGCCGACGCCGCCGTTCACGGGACCCATCACATTCTCGTCGGGCACGAAGCAGTCGTTGAAGACGAGCTCGCCAGTCGGCGAGCCGCGCATGCCCATCTTGTCCAGCTTCTGGCCGAGGCTGAACCCTTCGAAATCCCTTTCGATGAGGAAGGTGGTGATGCCGCGGCTGCCCTCGCCGGTCTTGGCGTAGACGACGAGCGTATCGGCATAATGGGCGTTGGTGATCCAGAATTTTGTGCCGTTCAGCCGCCAGCCGCCGTCGACCTTCTCGGCCTTGAGCTTCATGCCGACGACGTCGGAGCCCGCACCCGCTTCGGACATGGCCAGCGCCCCGACATGCTCGCCGGAGATCAGCTTGGGGAGGTATTTCGCCTTCTGCTCGTCATTGGCCCAGCGGCGGATCTGGTTGACGCACAGGTTCGAGTGGGCGCCGTAGGAAAGGCCGATCGACGCCGACGCACGCGCGACTTCCTCCTGCGCGACGACATGCTCGAGGTAGCCGAGGCCGAGGCCGCCATATTCCTCCTCGACGGTGATGCCGTGAAGGCCGAGGGCGCCCATCTCCGGCCACAGCTCGCGCGGGAACCAGTCGTCGCGGTCGATCCGCTCGGCGAGCGGGGCGATACGGTCGGCGGCGAAGCGGGCCGTCGTGTCGCGGATCGCGTCCGCCATCTCGCCGAGCGCGAAGTCGAGCGCCAATTCCATGCCAAATCTCCTGCTGGGCGGCGCCCTAGCAGAGGCCCTGCGCGCCGAACAAGCGGCGGCTCAGGACGCGGGCGGCTTGGCCGGGGCGGGCGGCGCGGCCGCCGCCGGCTGGGCGGGCGGCGGCGGCGATACCGCCGGGTGGGGGCTGCCGCGGTGGCAGGTGTAGCAGCCGACCTTCGAATCCTTGTCGGCGATCTTGGGCAGTTCCTCGTTGAGCCGCATCGCCATGCGCATCATGCCGCGCGCGACATTCTTGTGCGGATTGGCGTCCGAGGCGAAATCGAAGGCGGAGAGCGGCCCGTTCTCCGGCCCGACATGGCAATAGGCGCAGCGCACGCCGAGGCTCATCGCGAAGCTGCGCATCGTCTGGCCGAGCTCGCGGTGCGTGATGTTCGCCGGGAGGACCTTGCGGTTCTTCATCTCGGCGGGCGCGTCCGGATTGCCGCGCGGAGCGGCTGCCGGGGCGGCGGGCGCCGGAGCAGGCGCGGTCTGCGCATAAGCGACGGAAATGCCCAGCGCGGCCGCGGCGGCGGCGAGCAGGACGGACGGAAGCTGCCTCATCGTGATCGGGCTCCTCTCGTTATGGCTGCGTTTCTAGGCGGGGCGCCCGGTTTGAACAAGCCGCCCCGCGCGCCTATGTGGCCACCACACACCGCCCGCGGCGGCAGGGTGCGCGACACAGCTATCCGTTCGTCCCGAGCGCAGTCGAGGGGCGCATCTCGAGAGCCCGTGCAACGCCCCTCGACTTCGCTCGGGACGAACGAAGCTTTGGGAGTTTCCGAACCGATGGCCAGCGCCGCGCACGATCCGATCGTCATCCTCTCCTACGCCCGCACCCCTATGGGCTCGTTCCAGGGCGCGCTTGCCGGCGCGAGCGCCACCGAGCTCGGCGCCACCGCCGTCCGCGCTGCCGTCGAGCGGGCCGGCGTCTCGCGCGAGGACGTCGACAAGATCTTCATGGGCTGCGTGCTCCCCGCCGGCCTCGGCCAGGCGCCGGCCCGCCAGGCGGCGCTCGGCGCCGGGCTTCCCAAGTCGGTCGAGGCGACGACGGTCAACAAGGTGTGCGGCTCGGGCATGCAGGCGGCGATGTTCGCCCACGACATGATCGCCGCCGGCTCGGCCGACCTGATCGTCGCGGGCGGCATGGAGTCGATGTCGAACAGCCCGTACCTCATGAAGAAGCACCGCTCCGGCGCCCGCATCGGCCACGACACGGTCTACGACCATATGATGCTCGACGGCCTGGAGGACGCCTACGACGCCGGTCGGGCGATGGGGACGTTCGCCGAGGATGCGGCGCGCGAGTACCAGTTCACCCGCGGCGACCAGGACGAATATGCGATCGAATCGCTGCGCCGCGCCAACGCCGCCATCCAGTCCGGCGCGTTCGACCGCGAGGTGGTGCCGGTGAGCGTGGTGAGCCGCAAGGGCGAGATCAACGTCGACGTCGACGAGCAGCCCGGCAAGGCCAATCCGGAGAGGATTCCCGGCCTGAGGCCCGCCTTCGCCAAGGACGGAACGATCACCGCCGCCAACGCCTCGTCCATCTCGGACGGCGCCGCCGCGCTGGTGATCGCGCGGGAGTCGGCCGCAGAGCGGCTCGGCAGGAAGCCGGTCGCGCGCATCGTCGCCCACGCCGCCCACGCCCAGGCGCCGAACCTCTTCACCAGCGCCCCCGTCCCCGCGGTGAGGAAGGTGCTGGAGAAGGCCGGCTGGAGCGTCGGCGACGTCGACCTGTGGGAAGTGAACGAGGCCTTCGCCTGCGTCGCGATGATCGCGATGCGGGACCTCGGCATCCCGCGCGAGAAGCTCAACGTCCATGGCGGCGCCACCGCGCTAGGCCACCCGATCGGCGCGAGCGGCGCGCGGCTGCTGTGCACCCTCATCTCCGCGCTGGAGACGACCGGCGGCCGGCGCGGCGTCGCCACCTTGTGCATCGGCGGCGGCGAGGCGACGGCGATGGCGGTGGAGCTGGTCTAGCCGCGCGGGCGCCTGCGGGGACGGCGCTCCGCGCTCAGACGAAGGGGGCGGCGTGGCGGGCGAGGCGCTGGGCCTCGCCGAGCCGCAGCATCAGGCGGATGAGGACGAGCGCGGCGGCGGCGTTCAGCACCGCGTCGAGAAGATCGACATAAGACGCGGCGGCGAGCGGCGAGTCGGTGCGGCGCCGAACAGCGAGCCGAGCCGCGCCAGCACGTTGCCGCAGATCCACAGGCCCCACCACCAGCCGACGATCGGCGACTGCGCCTCCTCGTGGCGCCCCGCCGCCTCCTGGCTCTCGCGCCACGTCTCCTTCATCGCCTGGTAGGGCATGACGAGGTTGGCGAAGGGCACGAAGAACCAGCCGACCGCCCAGCCCGGGCGGATCGTCATGTCGGCGCTCAGCGCGTGCGCGTTGGCGCTGGCGCGGTAGATCCAGCAGGCGACGAGGACGATGCTGGCGAGGAAGGCGAGGAGGAACGGGATCCCGACATAGTCGGCAGGGGTCGGGGCGTCGGGGCCCGCCCAGCGCGGGGAGGCGAAGCTCATGAGCGCGAACAGCGCGCCGAAGACCATGTAGCCGACGAGCGCCCCGGCGGTGGCGCGCGTGAGGCCGCGCAGCTCCTTGTATTCGTACATGTGCCCCTTCCCTGTCGGCGCGGAGGTTAGCGGGGCGGCGGGGGGAATCCAGTGGGTTTGCGGGGGCGCGGTGCGGGGGGAGCGGCGCGGGACTTGGTTCACGCGGAGGCGCGGAGGAGAAGGAGGGGCGCGGAGGGTTTGTCGCCGGCTTCCTTTGCGGAGCGAGCGTCATGCTTCGGTGCGGGCGCGGAGGTGGGGGCTTGCCTCACGCAAAGACCCGAAGGCGCGAAGGGACCGTGCGGGTTCCGGACGCGGAGCGGACCTGATGCTCCGGCTCGGGCGGATGCTCGGGCTGGCGAGGTTGCCTGCGGCGCGGGAGCGTGGCGCTGAACCTTCGCGGCTTTGCGTCTTTGCGTGAGACCATTCAGCCGGTTGAGGCGAGGCGGCGGGCGTCGGCCTTGAGGGCGCGCATGGCGGCGAGGTCGGCGGTGAATTCGCTCGCGGGTTCGTAGAGGGCGAGGTCGAGCTTGAGGGCGAGCGCGGCGATGGTGGGCGCGAGGGTGAGGAGGAGGCGCTGGGGGGCCCTTCGACTGCCTTGCAGGCGCTCAGGGTAAACTCCGTGGCGGTCGCCGAGGCGGTCGTAGAGGGCTTCGTCGTCGGTGCGCGCAACGGCGGCGAGGGCGGCTTCGGCTTTTTGGTACTTCTTCAGCGCGCGGTCCCGATTAGTGACCGCGAAGAAACCGCCCTCACCTTTCCCGTCACCCCGGACTTGATCCGGGGTCCACCTGCCTTGCCGCGGCGATGGCGGTAGGGAAGGTAAGAAGGCGGATTCCGGATCAGGTCCGGAATGACGAACGAGAGCCGGAGCAAGCGCGGCGCCCAGCACGGCCCTTCGGCTGAGCCGAGGCCCCTCCCCGCTCACGGCGCGGGGACCGCTGGCGGTTCAGGGCGCGAGGGTTTAAGCTGGGCGGCAGCCATGCTTCGCCTCCTCATGCCGGCCCTCGAGGCCCGGCCTGCGCGGGTGTACCTGGCCGAAGCCGGACCAAGGCGGCGGCCTTGGGGCGGCTTGTTTTTACGTGTTACGGCTTTTCGAGGGGCGGGTTAATAGCTGAAACACACAAAAGACGCCGCGGCCGCCCCGCCACCGGCAGCGACCCGGTGCGAACGATCCGCCTGTCGGCCGAGCTGGAGGAGAGGATTGTTGCTTGGATTGACAAGCAGCAAAGCCCGAAGCCGTCACGCTCCGAGGCTATTCGGCGCTTCATCGAAAGTGGCCTTGCCAGGTGAAACTGGTCTCCGCAGTCGACTTACTCGTCTGACGCTTGGTCCTGCGCTGTGGCAGACGGGTCCTGGTGCCCTAACCGATATGTTCTAACCGAGTAGCGGGAGCTGTGGCACTGGCGGTAGACATCGCCCATTCCCGCTGTAGAGTTCCTGCTTTTCCGGCGAGGAAAGACGATGCCTAATACCGATTCTCGGCGAACCTATTGTGCGGTCTACAAGATTGAACGCGACAAAACGCAGGTTAGCGGGGTCATCGTCGATGACGATGTTGAAAGAATCCGCAGTCGCCTTGATACTAGGTTTGAAGACACTCCTAATGACACGGACGTAGATGAAAGCGATGAACAAGAAGAGGTCGAAAGCGAACGTGATGATGAGGACAGTCTACTGCTCGATCTTGGTCATTTCTTTGATCCACTAGGTCGCTACTACGAGTTGTCCTATATCTCACGGACTCTCAAGAGCGTTTACTCGTTCGGATATTTCAATAGCGTGTTGTTGAAGTACGCTGAGCGCCTTGACAAGATTGATGAACACCGAGGTACCGCAATTTGTGAGGTTCCCGAATATGAAATGATTGAGTTTCAGCGCAAGTTGAGCCGCTGGGACGACATACAAGCTGGCATCGATAGCTTTTCTCCCGCAGTATTGCTCGGGGTTGTCGCATCATACGATTCGCTGTTTGGTGAATTGTTCAAAGATCTCCTTCTTCTCCGGCCAGAGCGGTATAATCGGAGTGACCGTCAGATTACCGTCTCGGACCTTCTTAAACTTGGCAGCTTTGATGAGGTGATCGAAAAGGTTGTTACTGATGAGGTCGATGCTATCACCTTTAAGACGCACTTGGAGCAAGTGATCTCATTCGAGAAAAGTTTTTCTATTTCTGTAAAAGACGATTTTCTTGCATGGCCTAGTTTAGTGGAGATTTTCGAGAGGAGAAATTTAGCAGCACACGGAGATCTCCGTGTTGACAAGAGATATCTCGATAATTGCCGAAAAGCAAACGTGCCGAATACAGCGGACCTAAAAGTGGGGGATTCACTTGCTGTAGACGACAAATACCTCACAAATGCGCTCGATGTACTGATCGACTTCGGGACGCGGCTGGTATTCGCGGCATGGGTTAAGCAAATACCTGATCAAAAGGACGAGGCTTTCGTCGCGGCGGTCAATACCACCTACGAGTTGATTAAAGCTAAGCGATTTTCTGTCGCCAGAAGCATAGCCGAATTTATCCTGAATAACTATAGTAAAGTTGGTTCAGAGGGTGACCTTAAGGCTCTCACGATCAACAGGGCAATTTCGTCCAAAAAGTTAAAAGATGGGGATGGTGCGCGGAAGATTCTTGAGGATGTTGACTGGACTGCCTCGGCTCCGATTTACCGAATTTGCGTGTCGGCTATTAAAGAAGACTTGGAAGCGGTAATTAACTTTTTGCCGATTATAAAGGCAACGGGTGAAATTCAGCCTAACGAATTCAGGGATTGGCCGGCATTTGACTGGGTGAGGGGGGTGGAAGCGTTTTCAAGTGCGTTTGAGATCACCTTTGGTGAGCCTTTGGCTCGAGCGAGTGAGGTCCAAACCGTCACACCGGATCTGCCAAGTCAGGCAAGCGCCTAAGCTTCGCCGAGGCTGAGGAACCGAGGCGGAGAAGGATCGTCATCGCAACCGCTGCCAAGCTGCAGCCCGGCCTCATTCCGCCGCTTCTCGCTGGCGGATCGAAGCGGAGGAGCCCGGCCTTTTTTAGGCGTGCGCGTGACACGGGGCTCAGCTCGGCTCGATCTCGCCAGAAGTTCCTTGAGATAACCTCGGTAACAATCTCGCCGCCCTTGTAACCGCCCTCGGGCCCAAGGTCCAAAATCCAGTCCGCCGTCTTGATCACCTCCCGCTTACGCGAGTGCTCGATCCGACCGTCCCCCCGGACAGTCGCCCCTGCGGGCACCACCACGCTTCATTCAGCGGCCTCTCGCTGGCGCATCGAGACAGAACCCCGCTTCTTCTTCGGCAGTGCGGGCGGTGTGTCGGAGCGGGCGGATTTCGCGAGCAGCTCCTTGAGATAGCCGCCGGTATAAGAGCGGGGTTCCGCGGCGACCTGTTCAGGGGTGCCTTCGGCAACCACTTCGCCCCCCTTGTCACCGCCCTCCGGCCCCAGGTCCAAAATCCAGTCCGCCGTCTTGATCACCTCGAGGTTATGCTCGATGACGACAACGCTGTTCCCCTGCTCCACCAGCGCATGGAGCACCTCGAGGAGCTTGCGCACATCCTCGAAATGCAGGCCCGTGGTCGGCTCGTCGAGGATGTAGAGGGTCTGGCCCGTCGCGCGCCGCGACAACTCCTTCGCCAGCTTCACGCGCTGCGCCTCGCCGCCGCTCAGCGTCGTCGCCTGCTGGCCGACCTTGATGTAGCCGAGGCCGACCTCGGCCAGCATCGCCATCTTGTCGCGGATCGGGGGGACGGCCTTGAAGAATTCGACGGCGTCCTCGACGGTCATGTCGAGGACGTCGGCGATGCTCTTGCCCTTGAACTTCACCTCCAGCGTCTCGCGGTTGTAGCGCTGGCCGTGGCAGACGTCGCAGGTGACGTAGACGTCGGGGAGGAAGTGCATCTCGATCTTCAAAAGGCCGTCGCCCTTGCACGCCTCGCAGCGGCCGCCCTTGACGTTGAAGCTGAAGCGGCCCGGCTTGTAGCCGCGCGCCTTGCTTTCGGGGAGGCCGGCGAACCAGTCGCGGATCTGGGTGAAGGCGCCGGTGTAGGTCGCCGGGTTGGAGCGCGGGGTGCGGCCGATCGGCGACTGGTCGATGTCGATGACCTTGTCGAGATATTGGAGGCCGTCGATCTTCTCGCACGGGCCGCAGACGACGCGGGCGCCGTTCAGCGCGCGGGCGGCGCCGGCGTAGAGGGTGTCGATCGTGAAGCTCGACTTGCCCGAGCCGGAGACGCCGGTGATGCAGGTGAAGGTGCCGAGCGGGATGGAGGCGGTGACGTCCTTCAAGTTGTTGGCGCGGGCGCCGCGGACGGTGAGCTTCTTGCCGTTGCCTTTGCGGCGCTTGGCCGGGACGGCGACGGCGCGGCGTCCGGTGAGATAGTCGGCGGTGAGGCTGGCCTCGTTGGCGAGGACGTCCTCGAGCTTGCCCTGGGCCACGACCTCGCCGCCGTGGACGCCGGCGCCGGGGCCCATGTCGATGACATAGTCGGCAGTGCGGATCGCGTCCTCGTCATGCTCGACGACGAGCACGGTGTTGCCGAGGTCGCGCAGGCGCTTGAGGGTGATCAGCAGGCGGTCGTTGTCGCGCTGGTGGAGGCCGATCGAGGGCTCGTCGAGGACGTAGAGGACGCCCGACAGGCCCGAGCCGATCTGCGACGCGAGGCGGATGCGCTGGCTCTCGCCGCCGGAGAGGGTGCCGGAGGTGCGGTCGAGGGAGATGTAGTCGAGGCCGACATTGTTCAGAAAGCCGAGGCGCTCGTTGATCTCTTTCAGAATGGCGCGAGCGATCTCGCGCTGCTGCGGGTTCAGCTTCTCCTCGACGGTGGAGAACCATTCGAGCGCGTGGCGGACCGAGCGGCGGGTGCTTTGCGAGATGTCCTCGCCGGCGATCTTGACCGCGAGCGGCTCGGGACGGAGGCGGGCGCCGTGGCAGGTCTCGCACGGGGCGGCGGACTGGTATTTGGAGAGCTCCTCGCGCATCCAGGCGGACTCGGTCTGGAGCATGCGGCGATTGAGGTTGCCGATCACGCCTTCGAAGGGCTTGCGGACGTCGTAGCTCTTGCGGCCGTCGACGAAGGTCAGCGTCACCGGCTTGCCCTTGGTGCCGTAGAGGATGATGTCGTGGATTTCGTCGGGGAGATCGTTCCACGGCGTGTCGAGGCTGAAGCCGAACTCGCGGGCGAGCGAGCCCAGCACCTGCATGTAGTAAGGCGACGGCGGGTTGGACTTGGCCCAGGGGACGACGGCGCCCTTCTTGATCGAGAGGTTCTCGTTGGGAACGACGAGCTCGGGATCGAACAGGAGCTTCTCGCCGAGCCCGTCGCAGGCCGGGCAGGCGCCCTGCGGGGCGTTGAACGAGAACAGGCGCGGCTCGATCTCGGCGATGGTGAAGCCGGAGACCGGGCAGGCGAACTTCTCGGAGAAGACGATCCGGCCGGGAGGGGCGTTGTCGGAGAGGACGGCGCGTTCCCCCGCATCAGACGCCGGGGACACGCTATTGCGTGTCCCCTCACCAGCACCATCGGAAGGGACACCCAATAGGGTGTCCCCGGCTCCTGCGCCTGGGTCGGCCGGATCGAGGTACACCAGCCCTTCGGACAGCTTCAGCGCCTGCTCGAGCGAATCGGCCAGCCGCGTCTCGATGCCTTCGCGCACGACGATGCGATCGACCAGCACTTCGATGTCGTGCTTGTACTTCTTGTCGAGGGCCGGCGCGTCCTCGATGTCGTAGAGGGTCCCGTCGATGCGGACGCGGGTGAAGCCCGCTTTCTGCCACTCGGCCAGCTCCTTCCTGTACTCGCCCTTGCGGCCGCGGACGACCGGGGCGAGGAGGTAGAGGCGGGTGCCTTCCGGAAGCGCCATCGTGCGATCGACCATCTGGCTGACCGTCTGGGCGGCGATCGGGAGGCCGGTGGCCGGGCTGTACGGAATCCCGACGCGCGCCCAGAGCAGGCGCATGTAGTCGTAGATCTCGGTGACGGTGGCGACGGTCGAGCGCGGGTTCCGCGACGTCGTCTTCTGCTCGATCGAGATGGCCGGCGAGAGGCCCTCGATATGGTCGACGTCCGGCTTCTGCATCATCTCGAGGAACTGGCGCGCATAGGCCGACAGCGACTCGACGTAGCGCCGCTGCCCCTCGGCGTAGATGGTGTCGAAGGCGAGCGAGGATTTGCCCGAGCCGGAGAGGCCGGTGATGACGGTCAGCGTCTCGCGCGGAATGTCGATGTCGACATTCTTGAGATTGTGCTCGCGCGCGCCGCGGACACTCAAGTGGGTCAGCATCGGGCAAGCCCTCGCTTCGGGAGATGAGTCAGCATCGGCCTGTGAGTTCCAGCTATGTTCCGAGGGTAAGGGCGCTCGCGCGACACGTCAACGCGGCCTGCGCGAGATGGGGGCGGGGGGCACGGAAGGCAAGGCGATCTTTTGAGCGTGGGCGTGACGGGGATCACGCGCGGTGCGAGCCGCTGCAACGATAAAGGCACGGCAACAAAGGGGATCGCCATGCCTCTCGTGACATTCAAGGTCGATACCACCTCCACCGACGTGCGTCTGAACGTGCGCAAGAGTGCACAGCTGGATCCGGTCAATCTCGACGGAAATGGAAAAGGCGAGAAGACGTACCCGTCCGGGTATGTTGCGACCGCCGTCCTCTACTTCAGCGGGGCAGTCGGCACCAAGGCCAAGCTCAAGATCACGCAGGAGCATGACGGCGTCGTGGCGACGCTCGCCGAGAGGAACTTCATCGAAATCACCGACGCCGGCGGCGCCGCGACGGCCGACGTCGGCTTCGCCGTTCTCTAGAGGGGGAACTTCAATGCGATCGAGCCTAAAAGGGGCGTCAGTTGCCGCTATCGCTGCGGCCATCTTCGGCGGCACTGCGTACGCCGCGCCCGAAGACGAGAAGCACGTTCAGGCACTGGAACTGGTCCGCTCGTCCGCCGACGCCCAGGAACGGCAGGATCGCCGCGTCGTCGAAGCGCAGGGGCCCGCAGACCGTCCTGGATATTCGCCTCCCGATCCGACCTTTCAGCTGCGTGCCGGCAGCGACGAGAAGGAGGTTTCGGTCGGCCTCACAGTGGGCCGCTCGATCATACGTGTGGACCCGAAGGACAAGTACCGGCAGCGATCAGAGAGTCTGCGCTTCTCGGCCATCGGGTTCGCGCCTGTGGACAAGGACGCCGCGAAGCGCTTCGTGAGCCTCGCCGATCCGGTCAGCGGAGCCAGGCTCAAGGTCGGGCTGACCTACTATTTCAGCAACTATTCGATCCGCCAGGCCGATGTCGATGCGGCGGTCGCAGTGATGAATGCTTCGTTCGGCAAATGCGTGCGCGAACGCGTGCACGGCTGGTCCGCGTTCAAGCCCGAGGACGGGCGGCGCGTGGCCGCAGACTATCTCAATGTGGTCGCGACGCTCGAGGCGGCAGGGCGGGAAACGGAGCAAGCGCTCGCGACCGTCGAAAGCCCAGCCTTCGCGGATCTCGGCGCCGATGCCGCGGTGGCCGAATATCGGGATGTCCCCGAGTTCAAGGCGCTTTCGGCAGCCCGGGGTGGCGGCGCCTTCAAGGAGATCCAGGCGGTCGTCGATACCTGCCGGGTCGGCACGGCGGACGGTTTCAAGGCCAACGAGCTCCTGATCCGGCAGTACGGAGAGTCGACGCAGATTCGCACGTCTATCCGGGCGGTCACGGCAAACGCACCGACCTTCTTCGTTGGCGGAAACGCCACATTCGGCCGCAAGAGCTATTCCTACATCGATCGCGCTGCGTTCGCTCTTCAGGATAAACCCAAGGGCGAGTACGCGCTGGCCGCCTTTGCGGGCGTCATCTCGGGCGACGGCTTATGGTCACTGCGCGCGGCCGTTACGCACTCGCTCAGCTATGATGCACAGGATCAAATCGAACTGTGCCAGCCGACCGCAACCGCTGGCCAAACTCAGTGTCTGACCGGCGCCGGCGGTCCGCCTGCCCGCAGCAAAGTGACCGCCCTCTCGGTCGAGGGTCGCCGGCTGTTCACAATTCCGGGGACAAAGTCGCAGATCGGCGTTGCCCCCGAATTCGCGATCAATCCGTCAAATGGCAAATACTCGATCGATGTCCCGGTCTACTTGGCACCTGACAAAGACGGCAACCTCACCGGCGGCGTGCAGGTCAGCTATGGAAGCAAGAAGAAGAACGTCGTCTTCGGGGTCTTCGTAGGCGTCCCGTTCACGGTCTTCCAGTAACCGAGGTGTCCGCCATGACCGAGCTCACGTTCTGCCAGCACTATGTCCGTTTGGCGGGCGATCTCGCAAGCCTCGGACGACCCTTCGTCATAGCCGCCCTCATCCTCGGCATTGCCTTCGGAATCGCCGAGACCATGGCGAGATTCCGGGCCCCGGCTGCGCCTGCGCAAACCGCTCGGGGCCTGGCGGATTCTCCGCTCAAAGATCTGATCGATGCGCTGAAGGGCTTCCTGGAGGCACTCGCCAAGGCGCCGGCATGGATCGCCATGATGGGCGTCGGCGTGCTGCTATTCTGGGCGGCGGCAGCCACGGTGCCCGCGACATGTCTACCTGAGATGAACAAGCCTTCTCCGGGCCCCGACGCCCCTTCCGCGCCACCAGCGCACGCGCGGTAGCGCGGCAGCTGGGGAGAGCTCGCCGATCGTGTTCGGAAGCTCACCCGGCGCTTTTCGCTCCCAACACAGCCCGCAGCACCGCCGCCTCCCGCCGGCTCCCGCCGCATCTCCGCCACTATGGCCGGATGCTCCGCCTCCGCCGCCTCAATGCCGACGCCGCAGAAGGGGCAGGCACTGTCACGAGTGCCGACAGCTGCGGCACAGGTGCAGCGGGAGGAAGCCGATCGTCGAACAACGTGAGGACCGGTGGGCAGCCGAAACGGAGTCGACCCGGCTCATCCCCCCAGGGCCTTCAGCGGCGCGCTGAGCCGCCACCTGAGTCCGTCGGGGCAATATTCCGTCTCGGCGCTCCCCCGGAACCGGCCGCCGAGCAGCTTCGCGATCATCCGGGAGCCGAAGCCCTGGCGGCTGGGCGCCACGCAGGGCGGGCCGTCATGCTCCGCCCACTCCAGGGTCAGGCGCTCGTCGTCGAGGCGCCAGGAGACCTCCACCCGCCCCTTTGCGTCCGACAGCGCGCCGTACTTGATCGCGTTGCTCTCGAGCTCGTGGAAGACCAGGGTCAGCGCCATCACCGCATCGGCGCCGAGGGTGAGGTCCGGGCCGTCGATACGCACGCGGCCGGCGTCGTCGGCGAGCGCGCCTTCGATCAGCGCGCGCAGGCTGCCGGCCGTCCAGCCGCTGCCGAGCAGCATGTCGACCGCCTGGCCCATCGCGGCCAGGCGGGCGTCGAGTGCGTGGCGGGCCTCGTCGATCGAGCGGCCGGAGCGGAGCGTCTGGTTCGCCACCGCCTGCACGACGGCGATCAGGTTCTTCATGCGGTGGCGCAGCTCGAGCAGCGGGATCGCGGCTTCGTCGAACTCGGACGGATCGGCGGGGGCGCTCACGGGGCGCCGTTTCCGGCGTCGAGCACCTTCTGCGGCCGCACCTCGGGCAGCACCTCGCGGAAATGGCGCTCGACCGCGCCGTGACATTCGCAGGAGCGCGCCTCGACCCCGGCGCGATCGAGGATGCTGATCGCGCCGCGGCGATAGGCGATCAGCCCCTGATCCTGCAGGGCCTTGGCGACGGCGCTGACGGTGGTCCGCTGCACCCCTAGCATCTCGGCGAGATACTCCTGGGTGAGCGGGATGGTCTCGGTCCCCGCGCGATCCTGCGCGGTGAGCAGCCAGCGGCAGCAGCGCGCCTCGAGCGGGTGGAAGGCGTTGCAGGCGACCGATTGCATGACCTGGGCGAGGAGAGCGTCCGAATAGCGGGCGAAGAGCTCGCGGATATGGGCGGAGCGGGCCTTGGCCTGTTCAAGCGCCTTGAGCTCGACCTTGAGCGCGGGCCCGGCGATCTGGACGACGGCGCGCGCGAAGGCGGGCGCGTGGCCGCCGCTGACGATCCCGCCGACCGCGCCTTCCTTGCCGATCGTCGCCACCTCCACGGTGCGGCCGTCGGCGACCGAGACGACCAGCGCGACGACAGTGCCGGCGGACGGGAAATGAGTCGCGCCGACCTCGGCGCCGGGCTCGAACAGCACCTCGCCGCGGCGCAGGCCGACGATGGCCGCGCACGCCTCGATCAGCTGGCGGTCGCCCGGAGAGAATGTGGCGAGCAGCCGATTGCTCGCGAAATGCATCGTATACGGCAAACGCACACCCCCGATCGTTCCGGCGCCCACGAGCGCCGGAGCCCTTCCCCTCCCGCAGGGTGTATCAAAGCCGAAACGACCTGTCTGTCTGCAAGCCGACATTGCAGCGTCGCAGCGACGCGACGCTTCCCGAAAGTTTCACGGGTCTATCCACAGGAATCCGCTCCTGGGACCACGGAAGCATCCGCTATCCCACTGGACAGGCGGTTAAATTGCCGTAACCATGCTGTCACGCGGCCGGCGTAGCGCCGCTCTGCACACGGCCTCGGGCCGACGAATCAACCGCCGCAGCGGCTCCCATCGACCCCGCGTCCCCAACCGGCGCCGTCGGCGGGATCGCGCGGCGCCCATGGGGGGAAGGCACGCATGAGCACCGGTACCGGCACGATCTCGCTGAAGGACACCAACCCCAACACCGAGAATTTCAACACGCTGTCCAACACGGCCGGATCGACCACCAACAGCGCACTTCCCACCGGGTGGTACATCACCGAGGGTGGCGGCGGCGCCCGCGACAACGAGCAATATGCGGTCGATACGGGCGGCTCCACGACCGGCGACATCTACAGCTACGGCTCGGCGGCCAGCACCGACCGCGCGCTCGGCGAGGAGCGTAGCGGCACCTTGATCCCGCTGTTCGGCGCGAAGCTCAGCAACGACACGGGCGCGACCATCACCTCGCTCGACCTCAGCTATGTCGGCGAGCAATGGCGGTTCGGCGGCCCGCATACGAACGCCAGTTCGACGATTCCGGACAGGCTGGATTTTCAGATCAGCTTCGACGCGACCGACCTCACGACCGGGACCTGGATCGACGTCAACGCTCTGGACTTCAGCCCGCCCATCGTCGCCGGGACCGCGGGGGCGCTTGACGGCAACGCCGCGGCAAACCGCGTTTCCATCGCCAGCATCATTTCCAACCTCAACATTCCGGCCGGCGCCACCTTCTGGATCCGCTGGGTCGACCAGGACGCAACGGGCGCCGACGACGGTCTGGCGATCGACGATTTCTCCGTCACCGCCCACACCGGCGCGGCGACTCCGCACCTGACCATCGCCGACGTCTCGCACAGCGAGGGCGATACCGGCACGATCACCTACACCTTCACCGTCAGCCTCGACGCGCCGGCACCGGCGGGCGGAGTCACCTTCGACATCGCGACCGCGGACAACAGCGCGACGACCACGGACGGCGACTACATCGCCAAGCTGCTGACCGGGCAGACGATCGCGGAAGGGCAGACCAGCGCGACCTTCGACGTCACCGTCAATTCCGACCGTGCGATCGAGCCGAACGAGACCTTCTTCGTCAACGTCACCAACGTCGCCGGCGCGACGGTCACCGACGGGCAGGGCCAGGGCACGATCGTCAACGACGATACCACGCCCGCGCTCAGCATCGACGACGTGTCGCACGTCGAGAACGACAACGGGACCGTCACCTACACGTTCACCGTGAGCCTCGACCATGCGGCGCGCACGGGCGGCGTCACCTTCGACATCGCCACCGCCGACGGCACCGCGACCACCGCGGACGGCGACTATGTCGGCCGCACGCTCACCAGCCAGACGATCCCCGAAGGCCAGTCCACCTACACGTTCGACGTGACGGTGAACGGCGACACCAAGGTCGAAACGGACGAGACCTTCACGGTCAACGTCAGCAACGTCACCGGCGCCAGCGTCGCCGACGCGCAGGGGACGGGGACGATTGTCGAGAACGACATCGCGCCGACGCTGAGCATAGCCGACGTCACCAAGGTCGAGGGCCAGAGCGGCACCACGACCTACACCTTCACCGTCAGCCTCGACCATCCGGCGCCGGCGGGCGGCGTCACCTTCGACATCGCCACCAGCGACGGCACCGCCACCGCGGGGAGCGACTATGTCGCGAAGACGCTGACCAGCCAGACCATCCCGGCGGGCAGCACCAGCTACACGTTCGACGTGGTCGTGAACGGCGACCGCGCGTTCGAGGCCAACGAGACGTTCAACGTCACGGTCAGCAACGTCACCGGCGCGGCCGTGGGCGACGGCGCCGCCGTCGGCACGATCACCAACGACGACAGCGCGGGCGGCGTGCCGTTCATCAACGAGTTCCACTACGACAATAGCGGTACCGACGCGGGCGAAGGCGTCGAGATCGCCGGCCCGGCCGGCACCAGCCTCGCCGGCTGGACGCTCGTCCTCTACAACGGCACCAACACGCCGACCGCTGCGCCGACCTACGGCACGATCAGCCTCTCCGGCACCATTCCCGATCAGGACGACGGCTACGGCGTGCTGACCTTCGCCGTCCCCGGCCTCCAGAACGGCGCCAAGGACGGCTTCGCGCTGGTCGACGCCAGCGGCAACGTCGTCCAGTTCCTGTCCTACGAGGGAACGATGACCGCCGCGGCCGGCACCCCGGCGGCGGGGATGACGAGCATCGACGTCGGCGTCTCAGAAGAGCCGGCGGTCGGCGTCGGCCTGTCGCTGCAGCTCACCGGCACCGGCGCCAGCTACGGCGACTTCACCTGGCAGCCGGCGACGACCTCGAGCTTCGGCTCGGTCAATGCCGGACAGGATTTCGTCGGCACCAATGCGACGGGACTGGTCTCGATCGCCGACGCCTCGATCGCCGAGGGCGATTCGGGCACGACCACCTTGTTCCTGACGGTCCACCGCGCCGGCGGTTTGGGCCAGGCGGCGAGCGTCGACTGGACGCTCAACCTCGACGGCAGCGCCGACTCCTCCGACATCGCGGCCGGCCAGCCGATGAGCGGCCATATCGACTTCCCGGCGGGTGTCTCGGAGGTCAAGATCGCCGTCGCCGTCGCCGGCGACACGACCGGCGAGGACAATGAGACGTTCCACGTCACCCTCTCCAACGCGGTCGGCAACATCTCGATCACCGACGCCGTCGCGACGGGAACGATCCTCAACGACGACTGGGTCTCCAAGACGATCATGGAGATCCAGGGCGCGGCGCACACCTCGCCGCTGCTCGGCCAGCACGTGATGACCACCGGCATCGTCACCATGGTCGGCCCGAACGGCTTCTACATCCAGGATCCGAACGGCGACGGGAACGACGCCACTTCGGACGCGGTCTACGTCTTCACCCACACGGCGCCGACGGTGAACGTCGGCGACTCCGTCCAGGTCAACGGCACCGTCGCCGAGTTCGCGTCCGATCCGGGCGTCGGTCTCACCGTCACCGAGATCGATTCGCCGACGACGACGGTGCTGAGCACCGGCAATGCGCTGCCGGCGGCGGTCATCATCGGCGTCGACGGGCGGCTGCCGCCGCCCAACGTCATCGATGACGACCATCTCACCAGCTACGATCCTTCGACCGACGGCATCGACTTCTACGAGTCGCTCGAAGGCATGCGGGTGACGGTCGAGAATCCGCAGGTCATCCAGAGCACCAATTCGTTCGGCGAGACCTATGTCGTCGCCTCCGACGGCCAGGGCGCCACCGGGGTCGCCGCGCGCGGCGGGCTCACCCTCTCGGCGGGCGACTACAATCCGGAGCGGATCCAAATCGACAGCCTCAACGGCAGCCCGACCCACTTCACCGAGGGCGACCATATCGAGAGCGTCACCGGCATCCTGGGCTACAGCCACGACGAATATGAGGTGCTGACCTCCGTCGAGCCGACGCTGCGCCAGCCGGGCAGCCTCGGGCGCGAGACGACCAGCCTCGTCGGCGACGCCGACCACCTCGCCATCGCCACCTACAATCTCGAGAATCTCGATCCGTCCGACAACAAATACGCCACGCTGGCCCACGACATCATCGACAATCTCGGCGGCCCGGACATCATCGGCGTGCAGGAGGTGCAGGACGACAACGGCACCGGCACCGGCGTGCTGACGGCGACGCAGAACCTCCAGAACCTCGTCGATGCGATGAACGCGCTCGACCCGAGCGCGCATTACGTCTTCGCCGAGATCGACCCGACGGCCGAGAATTCGACGGGCGGCGAGCCCAACGGCAACATCCGCAACGCCTTCATCTACGATGCCAACCGGGTGAGCCTGGTCAGCGGCAGCCTGGAGATTATCCAGGATCCGGCTTTCCACAACAGCCGCAACCCGCTGGTCGGCACCTTCACCTTCAACGGCAAGAACGTGACGGTAATCGACGTCCATTCCTATTCGCGCGGCGGCAGCGAGCCGGACTTCGGGGCCGACCAGCCGCCGGTCCAGTCGGGAGACGACCGCCGCACGGCGATGGCGGACGTGGTGCGCGGGTATGTCGACGCCCATCTCGCCAGCGACCCGAGCCAGAATTTCGCCATCCTCGGCGACTTCAACGGCTTCTATTACGAGACGGCGATCAGCCACCTCACCGCGGGCGGGGTGCTGACCAACCTCAGCGCCCAGCTGCTGCCGCCGGAGGAGCGCTATTCCTACCAGTTCGACGGCAACCTCCAGGAGTTCGACTATATCCTGGTGACCGCCGGCCTCGCCTCCGGCGCGCAGTACGATTCGGTGCACATCAACTCCGAATTCTCCGCCGCCACCCGGCCGACGGACCACGATCCGCAGGTCGCCTTGTTCGCGATCCCGAACACGGCGCCGACGGGCCATGACGATGCCGTCTCGGTCGACGAGAATGCGACGACGCCGAACCTTTGGACGACGGTGCTCGGCAACGACACGGACCCGGAAGGCGACGCCCTCACCATCACCGCCGTCGACACGACGGGGACGCTGGGCCACGTGATCTTCGATCCGCAGACCCAGACGCTGCGCTATGTGGCGGACAATGCCAGCTTCGATGCGCTCGCCACGGGCACGACCGCTCCGGACCATTTCTCGTACACGCTCAGCGACGGGCACGGCCACACGACGACCGCGACGGTGAACCTCACGGTCACCGGCATCGACGACAGCCATAGCCAGACCGGCGACGGCACCGGCGAGAGGCTCAACGGCACGTCCGGCGAGGACACGATCGACGGCGGCGGCGGCGACGATTATATCGATCTCTCGTCGGGCGGCACCGATCACGCGCAGGGCGGAAGCGGCAACGACGCCATCTATTTCGGCGCCGCCTATTCCTCGGGCGACACGGTCGACGGCGGCTCCGGCAAGGACGGCGTCGGCCTCGAGGGCGATTACACCGGCAGCCATGCCGTCACCATCGCGACCGGCAGCCTCTCCAACGTCGAGCTGCTGAGCCTCATGCCCGGCAGCGGCGGGGCGGTCGGCTACGACATCACCTGGCAGGACGGCAATCTCGCCGACGGGCAGGCGATGACGATCTACGCCGGCGCGCTCGGCTCCGGCCAGAACGTCTCGTTCGACGGCTCGGCCGAAACGCACGGCTATTTCCTCATTTATGGCGGCCAGGGCGCCGACAATCTGAAGGGCGGGAGCGGCAACGACGGCTTCTATTTCGGCCCCGGCAAGTTCAACGCCGCCGATCAGATCGACGGCGGCGCCGGCGCGGTCAATCAGATCGGCCTCGACGGCAGCTACGATTTCGAGGCGAGTTCCCCGCTGGGGACGCTGGGCGGGAATTTCGCGAACATTCAAACTTTCGTCCTCTATCCCGGCCGGCCCGACGACCAGGCGAACCCCTTCCCCAACGTCTACCATATCGTCACGAACGAACAGGCGGTGGCGAGCGGCCAGACGCTGACCATCTACGGCGTCCAGGTGGCGAGCGATCTCTACTTCGACGGCTCGGCCGAGACGAACGGCGCCTTCCGCCTGCTCGCGGGAAGCGGCAACGACACGCTGATCGGCGGCCATGGCGACGACCTCCTCTGGGGCCATGGCGGAGCCGACTCGCTGACGGGCGGCGCCGGCAACGACACCTTCGTCTACACCGACGTGACCGAGTCCGGCGGCAGCGCGATCGACACGATCACCGACTTCGACCAGGGCGACCGCATCGACCTCTCGCAGATCGACGCCGACACCAGCCAGGCGGGCGACCAATCCTTCGCGTTCATCGGCTCGGACGCGTTCGGCCATCATGCCGGCGAGCTGCGGGCGGAGTTCGATCAGGCATCGAACCTGTGGACCGTCCAGGGCGACGTCGACGGCGACGGGCAGGCGGATTTCTCGATCCACGTCGCGACGATGAACGGCCACCAGATCGTCGCCACCGACTTCATCGCCTGATCGGCCCTCCAAGCGACGGACCCCACCGCCGCTTCGCCGGTTATCGCCTCATTCCAGCAAGGAGAGCGGGCGATGACGATGGCGAGGCGGCTGCTGGGTGCGAACGGGCCGGAGGTGTCGGCCATCGGGCTCGGCTGCATGGGCATGTCCGAATTCTACGGCGCGCGCGACGAGGCGGAGGCGATCGCGACCATCCGCCATGCGCTCGATGAGGGCGTCGACTTCCTCGACACGGCGGACATGTACGGCGTCGGCCGCAACGAGGAGCTGGTGGGCCGCGCCATCGCCGGGCGACGCCAGGAGGTCTTCCTTGCCACCAAGTTTGGCAACGTGCGCGGAGAGGACGGCAGCTTCGGCGGCGTCTGCGGCCGCCCGGACTATGTCCGCTCCGCCTGCGAGGCGAGCCTCAAGCGGCTCAACGTCGAGACGATCGACCTCTATTACCAGCACCGCGTCGACCCCGATGTGCCGATCGAGGAGACGGTGGGTGCCATGGCGGAGCTGGTGCAGGCCGGGAAGGTGCGCTTCCTCGGCCTCAGCGAGGCGGCACCCGAGACGATCCGCCGCGCCCACGCCACGCACCCGATCGGCGCGCTGCAGACCGAATATTCGCTATGGAGCCGCGACGTCGAGGCGGAGATCCTGCCGACGGTGCGGTCGCTCGGCATCGGCTACGTCGCTTATTCTCCGCTCGGCCGCGGTTTCCTCACCGGCCAGTTCCAGAGCCCCGACGACTTCGCGCCGGACGACACGCGCAGGCTGCACCCGCGCTTCCAGGGGGAGAATTTCGACCGCAACATTGCGCTCGTGCGGGAGGAGGAGGCGATGGCCCAGGCGAAGGGCTGCACCGCCGCCCAGCTCGCGCTCGCCTGGGTGCTGGCGCAGGGGGAGGACGTCGTCCCCATCCCCGGCACCAAGCGGCGCACCTATCTGGACCAGAATATCGGCGCCCTGGAGGTCGCGCTCTCGGCAGAGGACCTCGCAAGAATCGAGGCGATCTTCCCGGCGGGCGCGGCGGCGGGCGAGCGCTATCACGCCCGCGGCATGGAGACGCTGAACCGCTGATCAGTGCCGGTGAAGACCGGCCCGATCGAGCCCCGCCTGGCTCTGCGCGTAGCGGATGGCGGCGTCGATCTGGGCAGCGCTGGGCTGCGGCGCGGGCTTCGGTTCCGGCCCAGGCTGGAGCATCGCCAGCGCGAGCAAGGCGGGCAATGCCACGACGGCGATGTTCGCGTAGCGCATTTTTCGTCTTCCCCTGCCGCGGCGCCCGAGGCAGCCGCTCCACACTGGCGCGATAGGCGCGGCAGCCGCACGGCGCGAGCGTCTTTAAAGGCCTGTTTCGGCACCGGACCGGACGTTTCCGCACCGCAAGGGCGGACGCTTGGCCCCCGTGGGCGCCGGCTGCTAGCAAGAAGCCCGTGCTGCAGCGCATCGATTATGAAGCGGACGGAACCCCGCTCACCGGCTGGTACGCCGCCCCGCCCGGCGGCGCGCCCGTCCCGGGCGTGCTCGTCGCGCACGAGGCGCCGGGCGTAGGCGCGCATGTGAAGCAAGCGGCGGAGCGGCTCGCGGCGGAGGCCGGCTATGCCGCTTTCGCGCTGGACCTCTACGGCGGCGAAGGCTTCGCGCTGGAGGAGGCGCGCAGGCTGCACCAGGAGATGATGGAGACGCCGGGGCTGATGGTCAGGCGAGCTCTTGCGGGGCTCGCAGCGCTGCAGGCGCAGCCGCGGGTGGACCGCTCGCGCCTCGGCGTGGTCGGCTTTTGCCAGGGCGGGATCACGGCGCTGGAACTCGCCCGCGCCGGCGCACCGATCCGCGCGGCGATCGGCTTTCACCCCGGCCTCAAGCGCCCGGCCGGCAGCCCGGAGGGGCCGATCGCGGCCAAGGTGCTGATGATGGTCGGCGACGCCGACCCGGTCGTGCCGCCGCAAGACCGCCTCGCCTTCGCCCGGGACATGTCGGCCGCGGGGGCGGATTGGCAGCTCCGTCTCTATGGCGGCGTCGGCCACAGCTTCACAAACCGGGATGTCGACGCGCTCGGCTTTCCCGGATTTCGCTACGACGCCCGCGCGTCCGGCCGGTCCTGGGTGGCGATGCTGGCGCTGCTGAAGGAGGTTTTCGATGAACAAAGGCCCGACGGACACCGCTTTCGCTGAATAATTCGAAAGTTGACAGAAGCGGTCCCCAAGCGGACATTAACCCGAGGCAGAATTTTCGGTCGGGGGGCCGAAAGATGACCTGGTGGGCGCTCAAGATTGTCGTGGAAATATCGGTGGCCGTCTGGTTCGCCGCCATTGCGCTGATTGTGGTCGCGCGAATGATCACCGGCGCCATTCCGCTCGACGGGATGCTCAAGCATGATCGCCGGGCGCCTTCCTTCCAGTTCCACCGTCTCCAGCTCGTCGCCGTCACGCTGCTGATGGCGGGAGGCTATCTGATCCTGGCGCTCGGCCGCGGCCACGCCCGGACGCTTCCCGACGTGGAGCCGGTCTTCCTGCTCGCGGTGGCCGGCAGCCACCTCACCTATCTCGGCAACAAATTCGCGCTGACGCGCAACCTGGGGGGAATGAAACCATGGTGACCGGATATTGGGGCATATTGTCGGCGGTGATCGCGGGGTGCCTGGCCTTCGTCATCTGCACCTTTGCGCTGGCAGTGGCGTGGCGGATCTGGACCGACCGGATCGACCTCTCCTTCCTTCTCGCCGAGCCGGTCGAGCCGGACGTGGCGTCTGCGATCGAAGTCACGCCGAAAGCCAGCCTGTCGCGCTTTCAGTTCCTGATCTTCACCTTCGTCATCGCCGGCGTCTACCTCGTCCTCTGCCTCGAATCCGGGCGCTTCGTGGAGATCCCGCAGAACGTCATCCTGCTGCTCGGCGTCAGCGGCACGAGCTACGCCGCGTCCAAAGGCATCCAGGCCGCGGCGGTGACGTCGCAGAAGCATTCCGAAGCCACCGTGGCGGCGGCGCAGGCCAACGCGGCGGGGATCGCCAATGGCCCGTAGGCCCGTCCACCGGCGCGCCGAAGCACCGCGGCGGCGCACGGCCCCGCCGCACCGGGCGCATCCGCTCCGCAAGCGGCACATCGTCCATGCGATCGGGGCGGCCGCTCCGCTCGCCGTGGCCGGCCTCGCCCTCGCGACGCCACAGGCGAAGCCGGTACCGCTGCCGCCGCCGGGCCGCACGGCGCCCGCCGCCCCCGTCGCCCCTGGCACCGAGCAACCGCCGCCCCCCACGGCCGGGATGGACTCGCCCGACTGCCTCAACCGCTACGGCAATCTGCTCCCCTCGAACGGCGCCGACTCCAAGGCGCGCGAGACTCTGGTGTGCCGCCGCACCTACGTGCTCGCCTTCGACGCCGACACGCGCGACCCGGACTGGGTGATGGAGCATCTCTCGCCGGCGGACCTCAAGGGGAGCGCCAAGCGCTCGAACAAGTTCCGCCAGGACCCGTTCCTCAAGGGCGCCGACGCCGGCAATTGGGACTATGCCGGCATGCACTTCGACCGCGGCCACCAGGCGCCGGCGGGCGACGCGCGCTTCACCCAGAAGGCGATGGACGACAGCTTCTACTTCTCGAACATGGCGCCGCAGGTCGGCATCGGCTTCAACCGCGGTGCGTGGAAATATCTGGAGGAGAATGTCCGCGCCTGGGTTTCGTGCGGCGGCCATAGCGACGTCTACGTCTACACCGGCCCGGTCTACGATCCCGGCGGCAAGGCCATCGGCCGCGACAAGGTCGCCGTGCCACGAGCCTTCTTCAAGATCGTCTACGATGCCGGCAGCGACCGCGCCGTCGGCTTCCTGCTCCCCAACCAGGTGATCGGCGCCACCATCGACCTGTCGCTCTACGTGAAGCCGATCGCCGACATCGAGGGTATGACCGGCCTCACCTTCTTCCCGCATTACGACCAGCGCCGGCAGGCGCTGCTCAAATCGAGCGCAGGCACGCCCTGGGGGCACGTCGCGCAATGCGCGAGCGACGGCGGTGACTGACGCCGGCGCGACGACCGCTCCGCGCAACATCGTCGTCTGCTGCGACGGCACGGGCAACGAGGTGTCGGGGAACCTCTCCAACGTCCTGAAGCTGTTCCGGATAGCGGTAAAGAACGACGCGCAGCGCGTTTGGTACCATCCCGGCGTCGGAACGATCGGCACCGAGAGCGCCTGGGAAGCGTGGAAGATTCGGATGCGCTCCTACTGGGGCATGGCGACGGGAGCCGGCCTCGACGAGGACATCCTGCGCGCCTACCGGTTCCTGGTCGAGACGTGGCGGCCCGGCGACCGTATCTTCCTGTTCGGCTTCAGCCGCGGCGCCTACACGGTACGCGCGCTCGCCGCCTTCATCCAGATGATCGGCCTGCTGCGGCCCGACCAGTCCGACATCGCCGACTATGCCCTCACCACGTACAAAAGGGCGGGCTGGGCCAATGAGGACGCGGCCCGCAGGGACGGCGCCGCTGCGCCGTCGGCCGGGGCGCAGGACCCGTTCGAGGAGGGCGCGCCCGACGGCTTCCAGGCGGCCTGGGACTTTTCCCGCATCGCCGGCGCGCGACGGGTGACGATCCACTTCGTCGGCGTGTGGGACACCGTCTCGTCGATGATCGTGCCGGGAACTGGTCTCCTTTCCCTGCCCAAGCTGCGCACCCTCCCCTACACGCGCACCAACAACATCGTTCGCACCTTCCGGCACGCGATGGCGATTGACGAGCGGCGGCGCATGTTCCGCCTCAACCGCTGGGTCGACGGGCAGATGTTCGTCGAAAATCCGTTCGTCACGCCCAAGGTCCAATTCCCGCAGGACTGCAAGCAGCTGTGGTTCGCAGGCGTCCATTCCGATGTCGGAGGCGGTTACCCGGAGGCGCAGAGCAGCCTGTCCAAATGGCCGCTGATCTGGATGATCGACGAGGCGGTGGCGCACGGCCTGCGCATCGACCGCCCGACCTTCCGCCACCTCGCCTGTGGCGATCCGGAGCCCGGCGGCCGGCATCACTATCGCCCGCCAAATGCCTGCGGCCCCGCCCACAGGTCGCTGACCGGCTTCTGGTGGCTGCTCGAGATCTTCCCCAAGAGCGCGAAGTGGCGTGAGTGGCGCCCCGCCTTTCTCGGCCTCTATCTACCCCTGGGCGAGCCGCGGCCCGTTCCGCCGACCGACAGCCTGCACCCGAGCGTTCCGGAGCGGGAGGCGGGCTGCCCGGGCAAGCCGGCGGAAACGCCGCGCTACAAGGGCTGCCTCTACCCGCCTTACGACCCCGTGAATCTCCGGGACCGCCGGCCGCTGCCGGCCCCCGAAGGGTCGTGGGGGCCGCTGCTGCGCAAGATCGCCGTGGCGCTGATCATAGCCCTTATGGCCCTGGGGATGTGCGCTCTCCACTGGCTGTGGGCGCGCCACCCGGCATGGAATCCGGGCTTCTGGATCCACCTCTGGGCAGCGAAGCTGTGGCACGGCCTCGGCTGGCTATGGGGCGAGGTTCCCAAATCGTGCTGCCTGCGCCGCTAAGCGCGCGGCGCGTCCGCTATTCGCCGACCACCTTCAGCAGCCGGCGCTCGAGCGGGGCGAGCAAGGGCCCGAGGTCATGGCCGCGGCGGACCACCATTCCGCCTTCGTTGACCAGCGCCCACATGCCCTGCCTGTGGCGGAGCGCCGGGCGCTTCTCGATCTTGTACTCAGGCCGCTCGGCCGAGCGGCGGAAGGCCCAGAAGGCGGCGTGGTCGCGCCCGAACTCGACCGCATAATCCTTCCACAGGCCGGCGGCGACCATGCGGCCGTAGAGGTCGATGATCCGCTTCAGCTCGGCGCGGGTGAAGCCGATCTGCGGCGAGGAGCCGCCCGGAAAAGGGTGGACGGTACCCATCAGGCGCGGCCGCGCTCCTTCCCTTTGCGGGAGGGGGTCTCGCCGTCGCGCTCGGCCGCCAGCGCCGCGAGCTCCGCCCGCAGCCGCTCGACCTCGCATTGGAGAATCTCGAGCTTCTGCGTCGCCGGATCGAACAATTCGCTGCACGGCGTGCCGTAGGGGAGGAAGCGGCCGGCGCTGCTGTTCTCGGCGGGAACCAGGGTGGAGCGCGCCGGGATGCCGACCATCGTCGCACCTTCCGGCACGTCCTTGGTCACGACGGCGTTGGCGCCGATGCGGGCCCGGGCGCCGACATGGATCGGGCCGAGCACCTGCGCGCCCGAGCCGATGATCGCGCCGTCGCCGATCGTCGGGTGGCGCTTGCCGGCGACGCCGTCCGTGGGATTGGTGCCGCCCAACGTCACCTGCTGGTAGATGGTGACGTCGTCGCCGATCTCGGCGGTCTCGCCGATGACGACGAAGCCGTGGTCGATGAAGAAGTTGCGGCCGATCACCGCGCCGGGATGGATGTCGATCGCCGTGAAGGACCGGCCGATATGGTTGACCAGCCGCGCGAGGAAGAAGAGGTTGCCGCGATACAGCCAATGCGCCGCGCGGTGAAAGCCGAGCGCCCACACGCCCGGATAGAGAAGCACCTCCCACCGGGACCGCGGCGCCGGATCGCGCGCCTTGATCGAATCCAGATAGGCGACGAGCCCGTCAAGCATTGGCAATCCCGCTATCGCTCCCGAGCCGAAGATAGGCAGGCCATTTGCAAAATACCAGCAAGCGCGGTGCGATCGTGCCGCGGGCATGCTAAGGCGCCCCTCCCCACCTTTCGAGGAGCAGCAGCATGGCCGACGCATCCCAGATCCGCGAGCATATGGAAGTGATCGGCGCCGACGGCGTCCATGTCGGCACGGTCGACCATATCGACGGCAACCGCATCAAGCTCACCAAGGCCGACAGCGGCCAGGGCTCGCACCAGGGCCACCACCATTACATCTCGCTCGGTCTCGTCGCCGAGGTGGAGGGCGACAAGGTCCGCCTCTCCGCCAATGCCGACGTCGCGGTGACCTTCGAGGAAGAGGAAGGCGGCGCCTGAGCTAGGCCGGCCCGCCGCGCTTCGGGCTTGCCGCGACGCGCGGGCCGCCGTCCAGGCCGTAAGGGTCCGGGCGCAGGTCCAGCCCGTTCCCGTCCGGAAGCGCGGTGACGTAGGTGAGATAGACCGGCACCGGCTCCGGCAGGTCGACGCGCTGTTCCGGCGCGGTTCCTTCGGGAGTCGGCGCCGCGCCGCGGAACAGCCAGCGGGCGAGCGCGGAGGCGTCCGCGAGGCGGACGCAGCCCGAGCTCAGCCGCCGGTCCTCCCGCGCGAAAAGCGACTTGTCCGGGAAATCATGGAGGTAGATGCCGAGACCGTTCGGCATCATGAACTTGATCCGCCCCATCACATTGGAGGGCCCCGGCAGCTGGCGGATGCGAAGCGCCTCGCCGCCCGCGGCGGCAGCCCGCCAGTTCACCGAGCCGAGCGGCACCGGACGGGCCCGTTCGCCCCAGTCCGACAGCACCTGAAAGCCGCCGGCGGCGAGGAAGCCGGGCCCCTGCTTCAGCACCCGCTTCGCCCGCTCGCGCGCGAGATCCGGCGGCATGTTCCAATAGGGATTGAGCACCGCGTAGGTGAGGCGGCTGGCGATGAGCGGCGTCTTCATCTCCTGCTTGCCGACGACGACCGGCATGGGCCCGCCGACGCGCCCTCCCTCGATCGTCCAGAGCCGCGCCGAGGCAAGGTCGACGATGACATAGCGCGGCGCTTCGGCGGGAATGGCGCGGGCCCGGTCGAGGTTGAGCAGGGCAAGGGTCTGCTCGCGGGGGGAATGCGGCCGCGTGCGCCAGCGGGCATAGCCGCGCTGGAGGGCGCCGTAGAGCGGGTTCATCCGCGTCGCCGCGGCAACGCCCTCACTCAGGGTAGGCGCCGCGGCCAGCGCCTCGAGCAGCGCCCGCGGCGCCGGCTGGGGCGGCTCCAGCCCCGGTTCGGCCTGCAGCATCGGGTTCTCGCGCGGGATACGCAGATCGCGGACGAAGGCGGTGAAGCCGCGCGACAGCAGCAGCTCCGCCCGCGCCAGGGCCGCGGGGTCGCCGGAGCGGGCGCCGGCGAGGGATCCCGCCACCTCCGCCGCGCCGTAACGCGCCGGATCGAGGCCGTGATCGGCAGCCTGGGCGAGAAGCGCCGCCGCGCGCTCGGCGCCGGGCCGGACGCCGGCGCTCGTCACCCATAGCGGCCGGTTGCCGCGCGCCGCGTAGAAAGCGGCGATCTCCGCTCCGACCTCGACCGGCGGCAGCGCGACGGCGGCGGCGGGACGCGCTTCGCGGCGCGGCGCCGGCGCTTCGGGCGAGCGCCCGCACGCGGCGAGCGTCACGAGGAGCGCGAGGCTGAGGCGGCGGCCGTACACGGCGCCGACTCAGCCCCTTTTTCCGCCCCGTTTCAAGACGCCGGCGACAGCTGCCCCGCGCCGGGACGGATCAGCTCTGGTGTTGCGGGCGACCAGACTGGATGAGGCGCTGGCGCGACGTGTTGCCCGGCACCGCGATGTGCGTCGCGGGATCATATTCCCTGCCCACGGCCGCGCTGCCCTGCGGCACATAGATCTCGACCCGCGTCGTCGAATAGCCGCTCGGGATGTAGCGGATCATGTAGCCGTCCGGATGATCGGACCAGCGGCCCGAGGGCACGTCGATGCTGCCCGGCCCCGGCGGCGCCATGCCGGCGAGCACCGCGACCCGCTCCATCTCGGAGAAGCTGCCGCCGGAGGTCAGCATCGAGCGCAGGCTCTGCTCGGCCTCGGCGACCTGGCGCAGCGGCCCCGGCATGCGGTTCATGACCTCGGCCGGCAGGAAATCGAGCGCCGTGCGGTTGAGGCCGGCGAGCTGGCGCGGCGTCAGCAGCCGCGCGGCGACCGCCTTCAGCTCCGTGCTCAGATTCTCGAACTTGGCGCGCGCGATGATCGCCCAGAGGAGAAGCTGGATGTCGTGCTGCTGGATCTCCGGATGGTTCACCGAATTGCGCACGATCGTCATGACTGCGTCCTGCGCCGGGCCCTTGGGCGGCGCGTAGAGATAGCCGTCGCCGCCGCCGGGCCCGTGGGTGCCGGCATGGAGGCAATAGCTCTGGTCGACCAGCATGTAATAGCCGGGCTGGAGGACGAAGCCGCCGTTCGGCGTGCGCTGCAGGGTCATCAGCGAGCGCAGCGGCTCGCGCGGCGTGAACCCGTCTCGCGAGGCATCGCCCCATTTGGCGTCCGGGAGGCTGGTGGTGATCGGCTCCTCGCCGCCGAGCAGCTTGTTGGCCGGACTGTGCTTGAGGAGCGCGCCGCCGAGCGAGCGGCCGAGGCCGCCGATCTGGGCCGAGGCGCCGCCCGACGCGGCGAGGATCAGGGCAGCCGCGGCACCGGCGCGCAGCATTGTTGCAAGTTTCATCGTCATTCCCCCAAATGCGCGGGGGGCGATGAGAAAAGCCCCCTCTTTCCCAAGGGTTGAACGTTATCGCTCCGCGCCCCGCCGCGCCAGCGATTCTTCGCCCCTGGGGAGGGTGAGGGTTGCCGAGAGACCGCCGCCCGGCCGGCTTGCGAGTTCGAGGAGGCCGCCGTGCGCCGCCGCCACCGCCTGGGCGATGGCGAGGCCGAGGCCGGCGCCGCCCGTTTCGCGGCTGCGCGAGCCTTCGAGCCGCCGGAAGGGCTCGAGCACCTCCGCGAGGCGCTCCGGCGCAATGCCGGGGCCTTCGTCTTCGACGAGGATTCGAACGGCCTCATCGTCGGATTCGACTCGCACTTCGGCGCCGCCTCCATAGGCGGCGGCATTGTCGGCGAGATTGCGGATGGCGCGGCGAAGCAGGTTCGGCCGTACCGCGAGCACGGTCCGGGGCGAGTCGACGAAGACGGCCGGCCGGCCGAGATCGCGCAATTCCTCCACCACCGCGTCGGCGAGCGCGGCGACGTCGACCGCCCGCGCCGGCTCCTGCGAGCGGCCGGTGCGGGCGAGCACGAGGATATCCTCCAGCGTCGCGTGCATCTCCTCGATCGTGGCCACGAGTCGCGCGCGCTCCTCCTCCGGGCCCAAATTCTCGGCGCGGATGCGGAGCGCCGCGAGCGGCGTACGAAGGTCGTGGCCGATCGCGCCCAGCATCCGGTCCTTCTCGTCGAGCAAAGCGAGCGTGCGGGCACGCATCGCATTGAAGGCCTCGATCGCCGCGCGCACGTCGGAGGGACCGCGTGCCGGCACCGCTTCGCCATCCGCGCCGCCGTCGAACCGCTCCGCCGCGCGGGTGAGGTCGTGCAGCGGCGCGGCAAGCCGGCGCGCGGTCCAGAACGCGGCGGCGAAGACGAGCGCGAACAGGCACAGCGTCGCGACCAGCAGCTGGTGGACGAGATAATGGTTGAAGGGAGGCGCCGGGAGGCGGCCGTTAAGCCAACGCCCGTCGGGAAATCGGACCGACAGGAAGACGATCTTTTGTCGATCGCCAGGGCCGAAGAGCGGCGGCGGCGGGGCGCCGCGCGGCGGAGGTGGCCGCTTCTCCACGCGCGTCGCAACGCGCAATGCCGTGCGCGGAACGCCTGCGCGGCTCAAACCCTCCGTGAGCCGCGCTTCGAGCGCCGGATCCCGCGCCAGGCCGGCAAGCTCGACGGCACTCGCGTCTCCCATCCGATAGAGCATCCCCGGCTCGCGCGGCAGCACCTCGGCGAGCCGCGCCCTGTCCCCCGGCGGCGCCTCGGCGACCGTCGCCGCCACCTGCACGAAGCGGACGATCGCCGGCCCCTCATTCTGGGCAAGGCTCAATTTCTGCTGCTGGCTGAGCAATGCGGCGACGTTGATCAGTTGTGCGACGACGAGCGCCGCTCCGATGAGGAGCAGCATCTGGCCGAGCAGGCTTTTCGGCAGGAACCGGCTCACAGGCGGGTCACATCGGCGGCGAGCATGTAGCCGCCGCCCCAAACGGTCTTGATCAGCGTCGGCTGCTTCGGGTCGGGCTCGATCTTGCGCCGCAGGCGCGACACGGCATTGTCGACGCTCCGTTCGAACGCGGCGAGCTCTCGTCCCCGTGCAAGGTCGAGCAATTGGTCGCGCGTCAGGACGCGGCGCGGATGCGTGACGAGTGCGAGGAGCAGGCTGTACTCGCCCGTCGAGAGCGGCGTCGCCACGCCCTCAGCGTCGACGAGCTCGCGCTCCCCCGTCCTCAGCACCCACGGGCCGAAGCCGAACGCCTCGGCGCCCGCCGGCCGCCCCACCGCCGGCCGCTCGCCGACCCGGCGCAGAACCACCTTGATGCGGGCGAGGAGCTCGCGCGGGGAGAAGGGTTTTACTACATAATCGTCGGCGCCGATCTCGAGGCCGACGATGCGGTCGGTCTCCTCGGCCTTCGCGGTCAACAATATGACGGGGATTCCCGAAGTCGCGCGCACGTGCGCGCATAAGGACAGGCCGTCTTCGCCGGGCATCATCACGTCGAGGAGGACGAGGTCGATGCCGTAGCCGGCGAGCGCGCGGCGGGCGGCGGCGGCGTCGGCGGCCTGGGTGACGCGCAGGCCGTTGCGGGCGAGATAGTGCGCCAGCGGATCGCGGATCGACCGTTCGTCGTCGACGAGCAGGATATGGGGCTCAGCGGCGGTGGCCATGCGGCACGTTCCGGCGGCGGAAGGGATCGGTCAAGGGCGGCCGCGGCGCGAGGTGCCGCGGCCGCCCTTCCCGGTCACGGACGCGGCGGGTGCATCGCCCGGTGCGCCGCCTCGAGCTCGTCGTGGCTGAGCACGCCGTCATGATTGGCGTCGATCATGGCGAAATGCTGCTCGAGATGCTGCTGGAACTCGGCGAGGGTGACGGCGCCGTCATGGTCGCTGTCGAGATCCTCGAACCGCGGCGGGTGCGGGCCGCCCGGCGGCGGCGGGCCGCGACGGTCGCCCGGCGGCGGGCCCATATGGCCGCCCGGGCCGCCGCCATGCGCGGCCATCAGCTTCTCGTGATGGGCGCGCATCTCGTCCTTCGTGATGCGGCCGTCGCCGTCGGCATCGATGGCGCGGAACAGCTTGGCCGAGCCGTCGCGCAGCTCCGTGAGGCTGATATTGCCGTCGCGGTCGGCGTCGAACATCGCCATAGGATCGTGGGGCGGCGGCCCCGGCGGCTGCGCGTGGAGCGGGGCGTGGAGCAAGGCGGCTCCGGCGGCGAGGAGGAGGAGGGTCGGCTTCATCGGAAAATTCTCCCTGGTCGGTCGGCGCTTCGTCGGGCGCCCGGCCTTCCCACTGGGCCGCAATTGTCCCTCATCTATGGCGCGCGCGGGCGAAGTCGTCGCAAATTGTATCAGGCGAGACGGGGAAGCGACTGGTCGGCCTCGCCCCATCCGCGCAGCCCCTTGCTCCGCGCCCGCCGCAGCAGCGGTTTCAGGTCGGCGATCGTCCAGCGGCCGGCGCGCTCGATGTCCGGCAGCTCCTTCCACGTCACCGGCGCGGCAACCGGCGCGCCGGCGCGGGCGCGCAGCGACCAGGGCATGATCGCCGTCGCCGTGCGCTGGTTGCGCAGGAAATCGAGGAAGATGCGGCCCTTTCGCTCCTTCTTCGGCAGTGCGACCGTGAAGCGCGCCGGCTCCGCCTCGGCGAGCGCCGCGCAAAGCCGGCGAGCAAAGCCGCGCACGGCGTCCCAATCGCCCTCCGGCCGGATCGGCACGACGACATGGATGCCCTTGCCGCCCGAGAGCATTGGGAAGCTTTCAAGCCCGACCGCGTCGAGCAGGTCGCGCATCGTGAAGGCGGCGGCCTTCACCTCCTCGAAGCCCATGTCTTCGCCGGGATCGAGGTCGAGCGCGATCCGGTCCGGGCGCTCGACATCGTCGACGCGGCTGCCCCAGGCGTGGAACTCGATGCCGTCGGCGAGCGCGCAGGCGAGGATGCCGGGCTCGTCGTCGACCCAGAGATATTCCTCCGTCCGCCCGTTCTTCTGCGCGATCGGCACGAAACGGATCGGCGGACCGAAATCGTCGCCCGAAGCGGGGTGCGCGCGGTTGCGCTGGAAGAAGCAATAGCCGCCGGTGCAGCGGAAGAGGTTGAGCGGCCGCCGCTCGGCATGAGCGAGCACGTGCGGCGCCATCGCCGCATAATAGGTCAGGAGGTCTTGCCCGGGCGGCAGCTTCGGCTTGGTGTAGCTCGGCTCGCCGCCCGGCCTGGCGGTCCCCGGGATCGGCCGCGGGACGTCGGCCAAGCGGCTACCGCGCCGTCGCCGCCCGCCACGGCCCGGCGGCGCCCAGCGGCGGCGCGCCGGGCGCCGGCACCACCGGCAGCTCAATCCAGCTCTGCTGCCTGCCGGCGGTGAAGACACGCTGCGTCGCCTTCTGGAAGTCCTCCGGCCTGGCCCAGAAGATGTTCGGCACGAACTTCTGCGGGTTCCTGTCGTAGAGCGGGAACCAGCTCGACTGGACCTGCACCATGATCCGGTGGCCCGGCTGGAACACGTGGTTCGCCGTCGGCAGCCCGAATGTGTAGGCGAGCGGCGCGTTGGGCCGCAGCGGCTTCGGGGTGGAGAGGCTCTCCCGGTACCGACCGCGGAAAATGTCCATCGCGACCGGCAGCTGGTAGCCGCCCATCTTGGGGTTGCGCGCCACCTCGTCGGGATAGACGTCGATCAGCTTCACCACCCAGTCGCTGTCGGTGCCGCTGGTCGAGGCGGTGAGGTGGACGACCGGCTCGCCGCTCACCGTCACCGGCCGGTCGAGCACCGGCGAGACGAAGGTGAGGACATCCGGCCGGCCGGAGGGGTTGCGCTGGTCGTCGACCAGCCAGCACGCCCATTGCTCGCACGTGTCGTAGCCGGCCGTCGGCACCGGCCGCGGCCGGTTCGGCACCGGCTTGTTCGGATCCGAGACATATTCGGCATATTGCGGCCGCCCCTGCGTCGGCGCGAAGCCGAGGCTCATGTCGGTGTTGAGGTAGAGCGGCGTCGAAACCGGCGCGCAGGTGGGCTCGGTGCAGGTCGACGGCCAGCTGCGCAGCCGCAGCCATTCGTTGGTGCCGGACTGGAAGGCGGTGACCGGTGCGACGTTCATCGGCGGCGCCTCGTCCTTGAGATAATGGGCGAGGAAAGGCGCGAGCACGTTGCGGCGCCACCAAAGCGACGTGTCCTGGCCGAACCGCAAGGCGCCGAGGCTCGCCCCCTCCTCGATCTCCTGGCCGTGGTTCCACGGCCCGATCGAGAGGTAGACCATGTCGCCGGCCGCGTCCCGGGGCTTCAGCGCCTTGTAGACGGCGATGTCGCCGTAAATGTCCTCGGCGTCCCACAGGCCGTGGACGAGCATGATCGGTACCTTGAGCGGCTGCTTGGCCAGGATCTTGTCCAGCGCCTGGTCCTGCCAGAAGGCGTCATAGGCGGGGTGCTCGAGGATGCGTTTCCAGAAGCCCATCTGCTCGAGCCCGCGCCGCTTGCCGAGCTCGCCGGCCGAGCCGGGGCGCATGTAGAGATCGTAATCGTCGGTCGTGTCGGTGAACCATTTGGCGCTGTTCGCCCGCGTCCCCTCCTGCTCGTAGATGTAGGGCATGTTCTGCTGGCGGAAGGCGCCGTTGTGGAACCAGTCGTCGCCCTTCCAGCCGTCGACCATCGGATGCTGCGGGATGGCGACCTTGAGCGCCGGATGCGGATTGATCAGCGCCATGAGCGGCGTGTAGCCGTCATAGGAGATGCCGAGGATGCCCACGCGGCCGTTCGACTCGGCCACGTTCTTCACCAGCCAGTCGATCGTGTCGTAGGCGTCGGTGGAATCGTCGACGTTGGTGGAATTCCAGCGGCTGCCGGCGAGCGGCCGGTTCATCACGTAAGTGCCTTCGGACCCGTATTTCCCCCGCACGTCCTGGACGACGCGGATGTAGCCGCCCTCGACCACGACATCGGCCGGGTTGTCATAGCCGTTCAGCGCCGATTCCATCGAGCGGCTGGCATTGTGGCTGGTCTGCTCGTCGGCATTGTAGGGGGTGCGGGTGAGGAGGATCGGCGCCTTCTTCGCCCCCCGCGGCACGAGGATGACGGTGTGGAGGTGCACGCCGTCGCGCATCGGGATCATCGCCTCCCGCCGGACGTAGTCGAAGCTGTCGGTGACGGGCCGCAGCGTCTCGGGCGTCTCGTTATAGCCCTGTGCAAGGGCGGGCGCCGGGGCGGCGAGAGCGGCGATGCCGGCGAGGAGGGAGAGCATCACCGGGACGCGTGGAGACATCCTTTTTTATCCTTGCTGCAGTGCGGCGGCGGGCGCCGGATTTTCGTCGATGGGGTCGCGAACGATCCAGGGGCCGCGTCGTTTCACGACCAGAACATAATATCCGGCCGCCAGCAGCATCTGCGCCGCGGTGGCGAGAAGGCCGCGCCGGCCGGTCTCGAGGTCCCACCAGTTGGTCCAGAAGACGTAGAGGAGCGCGACAATCGTCACGAGCGGCGCCAGCGGGAAGAGCGGCATGCGGTAGGGCGCGTGGGCCGCGGCGCCCTTCCAGCGCCCGGCGAGCGCGGCGAAGGCCATGGCCAGATAGGTGACGCCGATCCCGGCGCCGCTCAGCACGAGCAGCAAGGGCAGCGGCAGGAAGCAGGCCGCCGTGCCGACCGCGCCGACCGCGAGGGTGGCGATCCAGGGCGTCCCGAAGCGCGGGTGGACCACCGTCGCCCAGGCGTCGAACGGCCGTCCCCAGGCGCCGTCGCGGCCGGTCGAATAGAAGAAACGCGCAAAGGAGATGATGCAGGCGATCGCCGCGTTGACGATCGCGACGGCGACGCCGAGCGATACCCAACCGGCGAGCGCCGGACTGCCGCGCACGGTCACGAACAGGCCGAAGGGGTCGGAGCCGGCGTACAGCATCTCAAGCACCGGGACGCCGGCGAGGACGGCGGCAAGCGGCGCGATTTCGACCAGAAGGGTGAGCGCCAGCGCCATCAGGATGACGCGGGCGATCCGCCTCGCGGGTTCGTGCATCTCCTCGGCGAGGTAGACGGCGTTGCCGTAGCCGTTGAGCGCGAAGATCGCGACGGTGGTGGCGAGGCCGATGCCGGCCGCGCTCGCCGGCCCGCTCGGCGCGGCGGGATGGAGGAGCATCGGCGCGAGCGGCCGCACCGGATCGAGAAGTCCGAGCGCGAACAGGATCAGCAGCGCGGCGAGCTCGACGGCGAGGAAGATGCCGGTCAGCCAGGCGTTGAAGCGGATGCGAAGCACGCTCACCAGCGTGCAGGCGATCACCATCGCCACCGCGACCGGCACCGGCTTCAGCCCCGGCACGAGCGTGCTCAGCACGTCGCTGAGGCCGAGGCCGACCACGGCGGGGAAGATGAAGTTGTTGATCGTGTTGACGCCGAGGATGACGAAGCCGGCGAGCGGGCCGAGCGTGTGCGCCACCATCACATATTCGCCGCCCGCGACGGGCCAGGCCGAGGAGAGCTCCGCATAGAGATAGGCGGTGGCGACGCAGACCAGGCCGGCGATCAGCATCGCCCAAAGCGCCCCGGTGCCGGCGTCCCTCAGCATCTCCGGCACGATGATGAAGACCGACGAGGCCGGGGTGATCGCCGAGAGGGTGAGGAAGAGGATGCCGACGACGCCGAGCGAGCGGCGGAGCGGCTGAAGGATCGGCGCGGGAAGCGGCTCGGCCGGTTGCACGGAGGCGCGTTTAGCAGGGCCGGCGGCGGGCGCAATGCGGTGACGCAACAGGAGCGGGGCGGATCGCGCCACAATCGTCATGCCGGTCCCGGATCAAGTCCGGGATGATCCGGCACCCACCTTCTCTTGTCGCGGCGGACGTGAAGAAGGTGGACCCCGGATCAAGTCCGGGGTGACGAGTCGGCCGGGTTCATGGCGCTCAGTCCCCGCAGTTCGGCCGCCTTCGCCTCCGCGCGCCGTACCACCTCGCGCCAGCGGCGGAGCTCCTCCGCAGCGTCGTCGACCGCGCGATGGCGCGGCGGGGTGCGCTCCGCCTCGGCGCGCACCTCCTCGACGATCTCGCGGATCGCGCCTGCGGCCTCGCCAGGCGTCAGCAGCGGATCCAGCAGCTCGGCCGCCGCTTCCGCCTGCGCCGCCTCGGTGTCGCGAAGGCGCAGCGCGTGGCGCGGCAGCCCGGCGGCGCGAAGCAGCAGGCTCAGCCATTTGCCGTCCCAGGAGGGGGCGCTGGCGAAGAGGTCGTGGCCTTCGAGCGCCTCCACCATCCGGCGCGCCACGGCGTCGTGCGGCTCCCCCTCGCGCTCCACCCGTGGCCGCGAGAGGCCGTGGATCGCCTCCGCCTCGGCGTCCCAGTCGCTCCAGCCGGGGGCGGGGCGGATCAGGTGCCCTTCCGACGCGCCGTCCTCGAAGACCCAGCCGACCTCGACCGGAAAGCCGTTCTTGCGAAGCGACGAGGCTTCGAAGTCGAGGAAAACGCGCATGAGGCGGCAACGCGCGGAGGCGGTTTCCTGTGCCTCCCCAACGTCAGTTGGGGAGGGGGACCACCCGCAGGGTGGTGGAGGGGTGGACTGCCTCGGCTTTCGCCGTAACGCGGTCGAACCGCTGATTCCTCGACCTTTACCCCTCCACCACCCTTCGGGTGGTCCCCCTCCCCATCCTGGCGGATGGGGAGGCAAGATCAGAGCGTCGCGTGGACGGTCGCGACGGCTTTCATGACAGCACCGATGCGGGCTGCGGCCTGGATGGTCTCGGCCTTGACGCCGTGCTGCTGGAGGACGCGTTCGTGGCTGTCGATGCACATGCCGCAGCCGTTCATCGCGCTGACCGCGAGGCTGAACAGCTCGAAATCGTCCTTCTCGATGCCGGGATTGCCGATGACGTTCATTCGCAGGCGCGCCGGGAGGGCGCCGTATTCCGGGTTCGAGACCAGGTGGACGAAGCGGTAATAGACGTTGTTCATCGCCATCACCGCTGCCGCGGCGCGCGCGGCGTTCGCCGCCTCGGCCGAGAGCTTGCCCTCCACCTCCGCCTCGGCGGCGGCGACGATGGGACGGTAGCCGGTGCCGTGCGCGCAGGCGAGGAGCAGGCCGTACTTCCTCTGGTCGCCGAGCGTCTGGTCGGAGAGCATCGAGCCGAGGTTGAGCCGGAGGTCCTTGGCGCAATCGGGCAGGACGTCGGCGAATTGCTTGAGGGACATGGGGAAATTCCTGGGACGGTTGGGGTGACGGGCCAAGGAGGCTTGGCCCGTCGGACGGGTTCGGCTGGGGTCACCAGCCGCCCCGCCGTCCGGGCTTGCGCAAGTCCGCGCGCAGCTAACGGACGCGGGACGTCCGCTTCGCTGCGCTCGGCCGCGCTGCGCCTTACGCCGCCGGGCGGAGCGGCTCCTGGCCTTCCTGCCAGTTGCACGGGCACAGCTCGTCCGTCTGGAGCGCGTCGAGGATGCGCAGCGTCTCCTGCGGATTGCGGCCGACGTTGAGGCCGTTCACCGTGACGTGCTGAATGACGTTGTCGGGATCGACGATGAAGGTCGCGCGGTAGGCGACGCCGGCGTCGGGGGCGACGATGCCGAGCGCGTTCGCCAGCTCCTTCTTGTTGTCGGCGATCCAGGGGAAGTCCGCGGCGGCGAGCCGCTCGTCGGCCTTGCGCCAGGCGTGGTGGACGAAATCGGTGTCGGTCGAGGCGCCGATCAGTTCGGCGTCGCGGTCGCGGAAATCGGACAGCAGCTCGCCATAGCCGATGATCTCCGTCGGGCAGACGAACGTGAAGTCCTTCGGCCAGAAGAAGACTACCTTCCACTTGCCGTTGCTCTCGCCCAGGTTGAGCGTCTCGCCCCCGGGGAGGGCGCTGCCCTGCTGGACGGGAACGGTGAGCGCGGGAAACTTGTCGCCGACGGTGAGCATGTCGAATGCCTCCTAAGGGTGGGGGTGGAAATCCGGTGTAGCGCCGATATAGGGACGCCGACTGATTGGACAAATTGATTAGTTCGCGCTTTTCGATCGATCGAGGCGATTAATGTGAGCACCTACCTGCCGACCCTGAAGCAGCTCCAATATCTCGTGGCCCTCCACGATTTGGGGCATTTCGGCAAGGCGGCGGAGAGCGTCTACGTCACCCAGTCGACGCTGTCGGCGGGGCTGCGCGAGCTGGAGAGCCTGATCGGCGTCATCCTCGTCGAACGCACCAAGCGGGTGGTGCGGTTCACGCCGCTCGGCGAGCGGGTGGTGGAGAAGGCGCGGCGGATCCTGCGCGAGACGGAGGACCTCGCCGACCTCGTCCGCGCCGCCGGCAAGCCGCTTTCGGGGGAGCTGAGGATGGGGGTGATCCCGACGATCGCGCCGTTCCTCCTCCCGCGGCTGCTTCCCGAGCTGCGCCGGCGCTTCCCGGAGCTCCGGCTCTACCTGCGCGAGGAGACCAGCCAGGCGGCCTGCGACAGCCTCCACCGGGGGCAGCTCGACTGCGTGCTGCTCGCCCTCCCCTACGGCTGCGGCGACGTCGAGGCGGAAGCCTTGTTCGACGACCGGCTCTACCTCGCCTTCCCGCCCGGAGAAGCGGCGGCAGGCACGGAAGTGACTCCCGACGCCGTCGACGAACGCCATTTGCTGCTCCTCGAGGACGGCCACTGCCTGAAGGAGCACGCCCTCGCCGCGTGTAATCGCCCGGAGCTGCGCGCCGAGGCGGCGATGATGGGAACCTCGCTCCACACGTTGGTGCAGATGGTCGGCAACGGGCTCGGCCAGACGCTGGTGCCGGAAATGGCGGTGCAGGCGGGGATCCTCGAGGGCACCGGCGTCGTCGCCCGCCCGCTCAAGGCGGCCCACGCCTTCCGCCGCATCGCCCTCATCTGGCGCAAGGGCAGCCCGCGCGAGAAGGAGTTCCGCCTGCTCGCCGACACGCTTCGCGACTCCCGTTCGCTGGAAGGGCGGGGAGGAAGCGCTTCCGTCCCCTGAGGGCAGCCGCTAGCATCGGGCGATGATTCAATCCCTCGCCGATCCTCCCGGCAGCAGCCCGATCCTCGCCGCGGTGACGTGGGTGCAGGGGGCGTTGCTCGGCACCGTCGCGACGGGGATCGCGACCATCGCCATCGCGGCGCTGGGCTTCCTGATGCTGACCGGGCGGCTCCCCGTCCGGCGGGGGATGACGGCGATCCTGGGCTGCTTCATCCTGTTCGGCGCCGCCAGCATGGCGCGCACCATCCGCGCGGGCCTCGGCGACCTTGCCGGTGCGGCCGAGCCGCCGGTGGCCTACGCGACGGCGCCGCCGCCGCGGGCCCTGCCGCCGCCGCCGGCGCCCAGGCCGCAGCCCCAGGCCGATCCCTTCGCCGGCGCCGCCGTTCCCATCCGCTGACATGGAGCGGGTGCGCGCCGCGCGGCGCCTGCTATAGCGGGCGCGATGGCGAACCCGGTCTTTCACGATCCCTCGGGGCGGCGCGGCCGCTGGACGGTCTCGTCGCTGGCGCTGATGGTGCTGCTCGTCGTGACGACGGCGGTGCTGTTCGCGATGACCATCGTCAACGTTCCCATTCCCAACCCGCTGCCGATGCGCTTCGAAAATGGCGGCCTGCACGCGCTCGCGGAGACGATCGGCCTCTCGCGCCACCACCGCCGCGCCCCCGCGCAGGACGGCAGCTGGCTGCCGCTGGCGCCGCCGAAGAACGGCCATGCCGGCCGGCAACGGATCGCCGGCTTCTACGTGCCGTGGGAGGAAAGCAGCCGCGCATCGCTGCAGGCCCACGTCTCGGAGCTCGACGCCGTCATCCCGGTCTTCGGCTTCGTCACCGGCCCGGCGCATCGCCTCCGCGTCACCAGCGACCGCGCCTTCGACGCCATCATCGCCGGCGCGGCCCGACGCCCGAACGTCGTGCCGCTCGTGCAGAACGCCACCGGCGGCAATTGGGACGGGGCGGGCTTCGCCGCGTTGCTCGCCGACCGCCAGGCGCGGGCGCGCCTGCTCGACCAGATCGGCGACATGCTCGCGGCGCGCCACGCGACCGGCGTCGTGTTCGACTTCGAGGAATTCCCGGCCGCCTACCAGCCACTCTACAAGCGCTTCCTTGCTGAGGCGCGCGCACGGCTCGCGGCGAAGGGATGGACGCTCGGCGTTACCGTCCCGGTCGGCGACGACGCCTGGCGGCTCCCGGACTATGCCCGACTCGCCGACCGTGTGTTCCTGATGCTCTACGACGAGCATTGGGCGGCAGGCGACCCGGGTCCCATCGCCTCCCAACCCTGGTTCGTCGCCAAGCTGGAGGAGGCGGTGCGGCAGGTCGGGCCCGAGAAGGCGATCGCCGCGATCGGCAATTACGGCTACGACTGGACCGACGGGAAGAAGGGCGCCGCGGCGCTTACCGCCGGCGACGCCTGGCTCGCGAGCCACGACAGCCAGGCGCCGATCCGCTTCGACCCGGCGAGCGGCAACGCGACCTTCGACTATGAGGAAGCCGGCAAGATCCACCACGTCTGGCTGCTCGATGCGGCCAGCGCCTGGAACCAGCTGCGCGCCGCCCATCTCGAGGGGGTGCGCGGCGTCGCCTTGTGGCGGCTCGGCAGCGAGGATCCCGGGATCTGGAAGGCGTTCGCGGCGATCGGCGCGGACCGTCCGCCGGACCTTTCGGCCATTCCCGGCTCGAACGACGCCGACGTCGAGGGGACCGGCGAGGTTCTCCACATCAACGCCGCACCGGCGCAGGGGGAACGCGCGATCGTCGTCGACAAGGCGGGCCTGATCCGCGACGAACAATATAAGGTGCTGCCGACGCCCTATGAGGTGCAGCGGACCGGCTACATGCCGAAGCTCGTCGCGCTGACCTTCGACGACGGGCCCGACCCCGACTGGACGCCGCCAATCCTCGACATCCTCAAGGCGAAGCAGGTCCCCGCCACCTTTTTCGTTGTCGGCGAGAACGCCCTCCCCCACCCGCAACTCTTGAACCGCATCCTCGACGAGGGCCATGAGCTCGGCAATCACAGCTACACCCACCCCAACATGGCGCTGCTTTCGCCGCGCGGGGTCCGGCTCGAGCTCAACGCCACCGAGCGGCTGGTCGAGGCCTATACGGGGCGCGGCATGCGGCTCTTTCGCGCGCCCTATTTCGGCGACGCCGAGCCGACGACCGCCGACGAGCTCGGCCCGGCGCTCGAGGCGCAGCAAAGCGGCTACGTCAATGTCGGCCTCCACGTCGATCCCGCCGACTGGCGCCGGCCCGGCATCGTGCCGATCGTCCGCCGCACGATTCAGCAGGTCGAGACGGGGGATGCGGAGCGCTCCGGCAACATCGTCCTGCTCCACGACGCCGGGGGCGACCGCAGCCAGACCGTCGCCGCCTTGCCCTACATCGTCGATATGCTGCGGGCGCGCGGCTACCGCTTCGTGCCGGTCTCGGCCCTGGTCGGCCTGTCGCGCGACCAGGTGATGCCGAAGGTGGAGGGAAGCGACCTTCTCGCCGTGCGCGCCGACGTCGGCATCTTCCTCGGCCTGGCGGCGCTTTCGGTGGCGCTGTCGGGCCTGTTCGCCGTCGCCATCGCCGTCGGACTGGTCCGCTCCGTCACGCTGAGCTTCCTCGCGCTGCGCGCCCGGCCGGCCGAGCCGCCGCCGCCCGTCGACGAGCTCATCTCGGTCCTCATCCCCGCCTATAACGAGGCGCGGGTGATCGAGGCGTCGGTGCGGCGCGTGCTGGCGAGCCGCGGCGTCCGGCTGGAGGTCGTCGTCATCGACGACGGATCGAAGGACGAGACGAGCGCAATCGTCGAGCGCAGCTTCGCGGGAGAGCCGCGCGTGCGCCTCCTCACCCTTCCGAACGGCGGCAAGGCGCGCGCGCTCAACCGGGGGCTGGAGCTTGCCAGCGGCCGCATCGTCGTCGCGCTCGACGCCGACACCCAGTTCGAGACGGACACGATCGCTCTCCTCGCCCGCTGGTTCGCCGACGAGCGGATCGGCGCCGTGGCCGGCAACGCCAAGGTCGGCAACCGCGTCAACCTCGTCACCCGGTGGCAGGCGGTCGAATATGTGACGGCGCAGAATCTCGAGCGCCGCGCGCTGGCCGGAGTCGGCGCGATCATGGTCGTGCCCGGCGCGATCGGCGCCTGGCGCAAGGCGGCGATCGACGATGTGGGCGGCTATCCCGTCGACACGCTCGCCGAGGACCAGGACCTCACCATCGCCATCCAGCGCGCCGGCTGGAAGATCGCCAACGACACCGACGCGGTCGCCTGGACCGAGAGCCCACAGACGCTGCGCGGCCTGGCGCGGCAGCGCTTCCGCTGGGCATTCGGCACCCTCCAGTGCCTGTGGAAGCACCGGGCGGTGCTGCGCGAGCGGCGGCCGCGCGGCCTCGCCCGCATCGGCATGCCGCAGGCGTGGGTCTTCCAGATCTTCTTCTCGCTCGTCTCGCCGCTCATCGACCTCGCGCTCATCCTGTCGATTTTCGCGACGGCGGGGCGCGTGCGCGAGCATGGCTGGGCGCAGACCCACACCGACCTGTTCAAGATGCTGACCTTCTGGCTGCTGTTCGTCACCGTCGACCTTCTCGCCGGCTACATCGCCTACCGGCTCGACCCGCGCGAGGAGCGTTTCCCCGCCGGGCTGCTGGTCGCCCAGCGCTTCGTCTATCGCCAGATCATGTACTGGGTGGTGATCCGCGCCGTCGCCGCGGCGCTGCACGGCCGCTGGGTCGGCTGGGGCAAGCTCGAACGCACCGGCCGCGCCACGGCCCCGGCGGCGGCCTGATCTGGGGACAGTTACGTAACTGTCCCCAACATTCACGTCATGCCGGACTTGATCCGGCATCCACCTTCCTACCCAACGCACCGAAAGAAGAAGGTGGGCCCCGGATCAAGTCCGGGGTGACGATGGGGCTCAGCCGGTGACGGTCAGGGTCACGCTCTTGAGCGCCACCGAATTGGGGCCGGCGGAGATGGTGAAGGTGCCGGGCTCGACGACGCGCTTCATCGCCACGTTCCACAAGGCGAGGTCGTCGGGCTGCAGCGTGAACGTCACCGTCCGCCGCTCGCCCGGCGCCAGCCGCACCCGCTGGAAGCGCTTCAGCTCGAGCACCGGCCGGGTCACCGACGCCTCGTCGTCGCGCACGTAGAGCTGGACCACCTCGTCGCCGGCGCGGGCGCCGGTGTTGGTCACGTCGACGCTGACCGCGACCGGCTCGTTCGCCCGGATCGCCGCCCGCGCCAGCCGCGGCGCCGACACCTCGAAGCTGGTGTAGCTGAGGCCGTAGCCGAACGGGTAGAGCGGCGCCGTCGTGTCGAACAGATAGCCGCGCCGGGCGGTCGGCTTGCGGTTGTAGAAGATCGGCAGCTGGCCGACGTTGCGGGCGATCGACACCGGCAGCTTGCCGCCCGGATCGGCGCGGCCGAACAGTATGTCGGCGACCGCATTCCCGGTCTCCTGGCCGAGATACCAGCCCTCGATCAGCGCCGGCGCCTTCTCGGCCAGGAGATTGACCGACAGCGGCCGGCCGTTGAGCAGGATCACCACGGTCGGCTTGCCGAGCGCGAAGATGGCGCGGGCGAGGTCGTTCTGCTGCCCCAGCAGGTCGAGCGACGAGCGGTCGCCGAGGTGGGCGTCGGCCCAGGCCTCGCGGCTGGTCTGCTCATTGTCGCCGAGCACCATCACCACCACGTCGGCCTTCTTCGCCGTCTCCACCGCCTCGGCGATCAGGCGGCGGTTCACCGCCTCTGGCACCAGCTTGACCTCGTCCGCCGTCCAGGAGCGGCTCTCGGTGATCCGCACCCCCTCGGCATAATCGACCGCGAAGCGCCCGCGCGCCTCGTTCTGCAGCCCTTCGAGGACGCTGACGACGTGGCGCGGCTCGTCCGAATAGCCGCCGATCGGCGTGTCGCGCGCATGCGTGCCGAGCACCGCCAGCCGCTTGATCCGGCCGGCGTCGAGCGGCAGCAGCCCGCCCTCGTTCTTCAGGAGGACCATCGCCTCGCGCGCCGCCTCGCGGGCGAGCGCGATCGCGTCCGGCGTCGCCTCCTTCGCCAGCGCCGCATTGGCGTCGACATAGGGATGCTCGAACAGGCCCGCCTCGAACTTCATGCGCAGGATGCGGCGCACCGCCGCGTCGATCTCCGCCTGCGGCACCCGGCCGGACCGCACCAGCTCGGGGAGAAGCGCATAAGCCTCACCGTCCGGGGTCTCGGCATCCACGCCGGAATCGAGCGCCCGCACCGCGGCGTCGTGCAGGTCGGAGAACATGTGGTGCCGCCCCGCCAGCTCCTTGATCGCGAAATAGTCGCTGACGACGGCGCCCCTGAATCCCCACTCGCCGCGCAGCACGTTGGTCAGCAGCCACTTGTTGGCGTGGGAGGGGATGCCGTCGATCTCGTTGTAGGACGCCATCACCGATCGGATCGGCAACTGCTTCACCGCCTTCTCGAACGGCGGGAAGAAATCGGTGCGAAGCTCGCGCTCGCCGAGGCTGGCCGGGCCGACATTGGTGCCGTTCTCCGGCTGGCCGTGGCCGGTAAGGTGCTTCAGCGTCACGAACACCTTGTCCGGCGCGAGGGGCAGCGTCGTGCCCTGAAAGCCGCGGATCGCCGCGAAGCCCATCTCGCTGACGAGATACGGGTCCTCGCCATAGGTCTCTTCGATCCGGCCCCAGCGCGGGTCGCGGGCGACGTCGACCACCGGCGCCAGCGCGAGGTTGGCCCCGCGCGCCCGCATCTCGCGCGCCGCGACCGAGAAAATGCGCGTCAGGAGCTGCGGGTCCCAGGTCGAGGCGAGGCCGATCGACTGGGGGAAGCTGGTCGCGCCGCGCGCGACGTAGCCGTGGAGCGATTCCTCGTGGAGGATCAGCGGAATGCCGAGCCGTGTCCGCTCGACGGCCCAATGCTGCGCCGCATTGATATACTCCGCCGTCTCGCGGGCGTCGCGGCCGACCGAGCCCGCCGCCGCGCCCGCCGCGCCGTTGGTCTGCGCCGCGACACCGCGCCGATCCGAGGGACGCGCGATCTGGCCGAGGCCGTTCGGGAAGGCTTGGCTGGCTTTCTCGGGCGAGAAGTCGCCGGCGGGCGTCTGGATGCGGTCCTTATGCTCCCAGACCGAGAGCATCTGCGCGACCTTCTCCTCCAGCGTCATGCGCTTCAGGAGGTCCTCGACCCGGCGCTCGACCGGCTGCGACGGGTCCTTGTAGAGCGGCCGCGCCGGCGCCGCGCCGATCAGCGCGCCCAGGGCCATCGCCGCCGCCAGCCCCGCGCGGCCCCAGCGCCGCGTCGTCCTCGCCGTCATCCTCGCCTCGCATTCGCTGCTTTTTGGTAGCGTTACCATAGGCGCTCGCGAAAGCCGGGGTCAACGCGTTGCATCCGCGCCTGCCACCCCATAGGGTCGCGGCGATGGGAAGGGGCAGCATCGCCAGGCCGCCGAGCCGCCGCCGCCGCGGCACGATCACGATCGAGGACGTCGCGCGCGCCGCCGGCGTCTCGGCGATGACCGTCTCGCGAGTCGTCAACGGCGGCCGCAACGTGCGCGAATCGACCCGCGCCGCCGTGCTCGAGGCGGTGGACAAGCTCAATTACTCGCCCAACACCGCCGCCCGCTCGCTCGCGGCCGGCGAGGCGACCCATATAGGCCTCCTCTACGCCAACCCGTCGGCCGCCTATCTCAGCCAGTTCCTGATCGGCGCGCTCGAGGCCGCCCGCCGCGCCGGCTCCCACCTCGTCATCGAATCGTGCGAATCCGAAAATGCCGACGAGCAGGCGGAGGTCACCCGGCGATTCGCGACCAGCGACGTCGAGGGCGTGATCCTGCCGCCGCCGCTCTCCGAATCGCAGCCGATCATGGCCGAGCTGCGCGCGATCGGCATCCCGGTCGTCACCGTCGCGATGGGCGTGCCCGGCGAGGACGACCTCAACGTCAAGATCGACGACGAAGCCGCCGCAGCGGAGATGACCCGGCACCTGATCGCGCTCGGCCATCGCTCGATCGGCTTCATCAAGGGCCATCCCAACCACATCGCCAGCCACGACCGCGAGCGTGGGTTCCTCCAGGCGCTCGCCGAAGCCGGCATCCCGACCGAGGATTCGCCGATCGAGCAGGGCTATTTCACCTACCGCTCCGGCCTTGCCGCGACCGAGCGGCTGCTTTCGCGGCCCAAACCGCCTACCGCGATCTTCGCCTCGAACGACGACATGGCCGCCGCGGCGGTCAGCGTCGCCCACCGGCGTCATCTCTCCGTCCCGGGCGATCTCAGCGTCGCGGGCTTCGACGACACCTCGCTCGCCACCACCATCTGGCCGGAGCTCACCACGGTGAAGCAGCCCATCTCGGCCATGGCGGAGGCGGCGCTCGAACTCCTCCTCGACGACCTGCGCGGCCGCCGCGCCGGGGGTGCGCGCCACAAGGCCGAGCGCGTGCTCGAGCACGACCTCATCATCCGCGAATCGACAGGCGCGCCGACAGGGCGGTTGCGCCGCCGCTGAAGGGCGTGTTACCGCTAACAAAACGCTGACGCAGCGCAGCCAAGGGAGAGGGTTTCCAATGACCGAACCGAGCGCCGCCCGCGCCAATATGGGCTTCATCGGCGCCATCGTCGCGGTCGCGACGATCGGCGGCTTTCTGTTCGGCTACGACAGCGGCGCGGTGAACGGGACGCAGCCCGGCCTCACCGCCGCTTTCGGCCTGGTTCCCGGCAGCTTCTCGCCCGGCAACGGACTTGCCTTCACCGTCGCCTCGCTGCTCATCGGCTGCTTCATCGGCGCCTTCTTCGCCGGCCGCCTCGCCGATCTCGCGGGGCGCCGCAACGTCCTGCGCATCGCCGCCTTGCTGTTCCTGATCGGGGCGCTGGTCCAGGGCTTCGCGCACAGCCACGGCCTGTTCGTCCTGGCGCGGATCCTGGGCGGCATGGCCGTCGGCGCGGCGAGCGTGCTCTCGCCCGCCTACATCTCCGAAGTCGCGCCGGCCAGCATCCGCGGACGGATGACGACGGTCCAGCAGATCATGATCATCACCGGCCTCACCGCCGCCTTCGTGGTCAATTATTTCCTCGCCAAGTCGGCAGGCGTCTCGACCGCGCCCTTCTGGGCCGGACTCGAAGCGTGGCGCTGGATGTACCTGATGCAGGCGCTGCCGGCGGCGATCTTCCTCGTCGCCCTGTTCTTCATCCCGGAGAGCCCGCGCTACCTCGTCTCCAAGGGCCGCCACGAGTCCGCGCTTTCGGTGCTGACGCGGCTGTTCGGCGGCGGCGACGTCGCCCGCGCCAAGCTCGACGAGATCCGCGCGACGTTCAGCGAGGACCACCGCCCGCGCCTCGGCGACGTGCTCGCCCCGGCCGGCGCGCGCAGCCTCGCCGGCATCCGCCCGATCGTCTGGGTCGGCATCATGCTCGCCGTCTTCCAGCAGCTCGTCGGCATCAACGTCATCTTCTATTACGGCGCGACGCTCTGGCAGCTCGCCGGCTTCAGCGAGAACGATTCGCTGCTGATCAACATCGTGTCCGGCGCCGTCTCGATCGCCGCCTGCTTCGTCACCATCGCCGTCATCGACAAGATCGGCCGCAAGCCTTTGCTCCTGATCGGCTCGGCGGGCATGGCGGTGACCCTGTTCGTGATGGTCTACGCCTTCAGCCACGGCTCGCTCGATGCGGCCGGCAACCTCGTCCTCTCCAAGGACCTTGGCATGATCGCCGTCGTCGCCGCCAACCTCTACGTGATCTTCTTCAACGTCTCGTGGGGCCCGGTCATGTGGGTGATGCTGGGCGAGATGTTCCCGAACCAGATCCGCGGCTCGGCGCTGGCCGTCGCCGGCTTCTGCCAGTGGTTCGCGAACTTCCTCATCTCCTTCACCTTCCCGCCGATGGCGAAGAATCTCGGGCTGACCATCACCTACACCTTCTACGGGGTGTGCGCGGTGATCAGCTTCTTCCTCGTCCAGAAGTTCATCCGCGAGACCAAGGGCAAGGAGCTCGAGGAGATGCAGGGGTGACATTGAGATCCTCCCCGGGACGGGGAGGGGGACCAGGCGAAGCCTGGTGGAGGGGGCTCCGTGCCACGCTCCGAACCCCCTCCACCGCGCTTCGCGCGGTCCCCCTCCCCGTCCCGGGGAGGATCATTTGACCGACCGAACCCCCGCCCGCCCGTTCCGCTCGCGCGAATGGTTCGCCGCGCCCGGGCGCAGCGACATGGCCGCGCTCTACCTCGAGCGGTTCATGAATTATGGGGTGACGCCGGACGAGCTGCGCTGCGGCAAGCCGATCATCGGGATCGCCCAGTCCGGCTCCGACATCGCGCCGTGCAACCGGGTGCATCTCGAACTCGCCCACCGCATCCGCGCCGGCATCCGCGACGCGGGCGGGATCCCGATGGAGTTCCCGCTCCACCCGATCTTCGAGAATTGCCGCCGGCCGACCGCGGCGCTCGACCGCAACCTCGCCTATCTCGGCCTCGTCGAAATCCTGAACGGCTACCCGATCGACGCCGTCGTCCTCACCACCGGCTGCGACAAGACGACGCCGGCCTCGATCATGGCGGCCTCGACCGTCGACATCCCGGCGATCACCTTGAACGGCGGGCCGATGCTCGACGGCTGGCACGAGGGCGAACTGGTCGGCTCGGGCACCGTCATCTGGCGCTCGCGCCGCCTGCTCGGCGCGGGCGAGATCGACAAGGAGGAGTTCCTCCGCCGCGCCACCGACTCCGCCCCCTCGCTCGGCCATTGCAACACGATGGGGACGGCGAACACGATGAACGCGGTGTCCGAGGCGCTCGGCCTGTCGCTCCCGGGCCAGGCGGCCATCCCGGCGCCCTACCGCGAGCGCGGCCAGATCGCCTACGAGACCGGGCGCCGCATCGTCGACATGGCCTATGAAGATCTTCGTCCTTCGAAGATCCTGACCCGCAAGTCGTTCCTCAACGCCATCCGCCTGGTCACGGCGATCGGCGGCTCCTCCAACGCGCAACCGCACATCGTCGCCATGGCCCGCCACGCCGGCGTCGAGATCGGGAACCACGATTGGATGGAGCACGGCTACGACCTCCCCCTCCTAGTCGATATGCAGCCGGCCGGCCGCTTCCTCTCCGAGCGCTTCCACCGCGCCGGCGGCGTCCCCGCGGTGCTGTGGGAGCTGCTCCAGGCCGGCAAGCTCGACGGCGGGGAGATGACCGTCACCGGCCGCACGATGGCGGAGAATCTGCAAGGCTGCGAAGCCACCGACCGGGAAGTCATCCGTCCCTTCGCCGAGCCGCTCAGGGAGCGCGCCGGCTTCCTCGTCCTCAAGGGCAACCTCTTCGACTTCGCGATCATGAAGACGAGCGTCATCTCCGACGATTTCCGTCGCCGCTACCTCAGCCAGGAAGGCCACGAGGGCGTGTTCGAGGCGCGGGCGGTCGTGTTCGACGGCTCGGACGACTATCACCACCGGATCAACGACCCGGCGCTCGACATCGACGAGAATTGCATCCTGGTCATCCGCGGCGCCGGCCCGCTCGGCTGGCCGGGCTCGGCCGAGGTGGTCAACATGCAGCCGCCCGACCACCTCCTACAGCGCGGCATCCAGAGCCTGCCGACGCTGGGCGACGGCCGCCAGTCCGGCACCTCCGACAGCCCCTCGATCCTCAACGCCTCGCCCGAAAGCGCCGCCGGCGGCGGCCTCGCCTGGCTCCGCACCGGGGACACGATCCGCATCGACCTCAACACAGGGACCTGCGACGCGCTCGTCGAGGAGGACGAGATCCACCGCCGAATCGCCGAGGGCCCGCCCCCGGTCCCGGAGAGCAACACCCCCTGGGAGCAGCTCTTCCGCGAAAAGACCGGTCAGCTCGCCGAAGGCGGCGTGCTCGAATTCGCCCTGCGCTACCGCGGCACGAGCGCCAAGACGCCGCGCCACAACCATTGAGGCGGCTTCACGCCCTGCTCTTAGCGCTGCTGGTCGCGGAACCGGCGCTCGCGCAGGACGCTTCGACCGATCCGAACCGCCTGATCCCGTCGCAGGCGGCGAACGGCCTCGCCCGCACCCCGCCGATGGGCTGGAACAGCTGGAACAGATTCGGCTGCGACGTGAACGAGGCGACCGTGCGGCGCACCGCCGACGCCCTCGTCGCGAGCGGCATGCGCGACGCCGGCTATGTGTACGTGATCATCGACGATTGCTGGCACGGCCCCCGGGACGCCCAAGGCTTCATCACCGCCGACGCCGCGCGCTTTCCCGCCGGCATCAAGGCGCTCGCCGACTACGTCCACGCGAAGGGCCTCAAGTTCGGCCTCTATTCCGACGCCGGTCGGCGCACCTGCGGCGACCGGCCCGGCAGCCAGGGCCACGAATATCAGGACGCCCTCACCTACGCCGCCTGGGGCGTCGACTATCTCAAATACGATTGGTGCAACACCGGCACCCGCAATCCCGAGGAAGCCTATGCGCTGATGGCGGACGCGCTCAAGGCGAGCGGCCGCCCGATCGTGTTCAGCCTGTGCGAATGGGGCAATTCCAAGCCCTGGCTATGGGCGCAGAACGTCGGCAACCTCTGGCGCACCACCGGCGACATCTACGACCATTGGCAGGGGCCGCGCACCTACTCGCTCGGCATGCTCGACATCGTCGATCGCAACGAGCCGCTCTGGCCCTATGCCGGCCCCGGCCACTGGAACGACCCCGACATGCTCGAGATCGGCAACGGCGGGATGAGCGATGCGGAGTATCGCGCCCATTTCAGCCTCTGGGCGATGATGGCCGCGCCGCTCATCGCCGGCAACGACGTCGCCGGCATGTCGGAGGCGACGAAGGCCATCCTGCTCAACCGCGAGGTGATCGCCGTCGATCAGGATGCGCTCGGCGTCCAGGGGCGCCGGGTCCGCCGCGACGGCGACAAGGAGCTGTGGGTGAAGCCGCTGGCCGGCGGCGGCCGCGCGATCCTCCTCCTCAACCGCGGCGCGGCGCCGGCGGAGATCGGCTTCGGCTGGGACGAGATCGGCTACCCGGCGCGCGTGAAGGCCCGCATCCGGGACCTGTGGCAGCACAAGGACGTCCCGCGCCGCGCCGGCGCTTTCTCGGCATGGGTCGAGCCGCACGGGGTGGCGATGCTGCGCGTCCAGGGCTAGGCTGGCGACCATGATCCGCGTCGTGACCATCTTCGGCGCCCTCACGGCCCTGCTGTGGCTGGCCGACTGGATCGACACGCCCGACACCGTCCCGGCGATCAAGCCGCTCTTCTGGGCCAGCGCCTTCTGCTTCGCGGCCCTGCTGGTGCGCGCGCTCGTCGACTCGCTGCGCAAGCCGCGGTCGCGCGATCCGCGCCGCGGCGACTGAAGGACGCGTGCCCGAGAGGTTTTTAGCGGGGTCGACAGACGGCGCGACGGCACTAGCATCCCGCTCATGATCGTTGTCATTCCCCTGGCCGCGCTCCTCGCCTCCGCCCCGTCGCCCCAGCCGGTGCCGCAGCCGAAGGTCCACGCCAGCGCGCACATCCCGAACTTCGCGATGGAAACCGACTATCCCGCCGCCGCTCTGCGCCGCCACGAGCAAGGCACGGTAGGGTACCGCATCGAAATCGATGCGACCGGTGCCGTGGCGGCGTGCACGATCGTCCAGTCGAGCGGGTCTGCGAGCCTCGACTCCGGCACCTGCGACCTGTTCCGGAGCCGCGCCCGCTTCACGCCGGCGCGCGACGCGGAGGGCCGCGCCGTTCCCGATTATTACGTCGGCCGGATAACCTGGCGGTTCGGCAATTGAACCGCCGCGCGTCCGTGCCAGGGTCGCCATCGAAACGCCGCACGCGACGCTGGTAGGCCGGTCGCCCGATCGCTAGCTCAGCCCAATGATCTCCCTCGTCGCCGCCCTTCTCGCAGCCGCCCCGGCGACCCCGGCGCGACCGCTTCCCGACCCGGCCTCGCTCGCCGGCCTCATCTCCCCGGATGATTATCCGGCCGCGGCGCTGCGCAACGAGGAGCAGGGGATCGTCGCCGTCCGCCTCGACATCGGGGCGGACGGGCTCGTCAAGGGCTGCACGGTCACCGCATCGAGCGGCTCCGCCGCCCTCGATTCCACGACGTGCGCCCTGCTCCGGCAACGCGCGCGGTTCGCGCCCGCGCGCGACAGGAAGGGCCGGGCGATGCCGGACACCTACGCGCAGAAGATCGCCTGGATGATCGCGGGCGATTCAAACGCGGAGCAGGGGCTCAACGGCGCCGCGCAGGCCTGGGTCGACTGCCTGCTCGCGGAGGCCGGACGACATGTCGGCGAAAGCGGCTCGGCGGACGCGATCGCCGATCGCGCCTTCGCTGCATGCCCGGACGGCGAGCGCGGCCTTCTCGCGGCCATGGCGGCGGCGGCGCCGCAGGGCGCTCCGCCGCCCAAGGAGGTGCCGGCGGCAATCCGCGGCGCGATCCGCGAAACGGTCGTCAAACGCATCGTCCAGCTTCGCGCCGGGACATCCTGACGGGCGCACGCGATGCGACGCTACGGGCGGATCGGCACCTCGAACGGACCGGCCGGGAGCGGCGCCTCGTCGTAGAGGTTGACCACCGGTGCGTCGGCCCAGGCGTAGCGGACGCGGGTGGCGGGGCGGCCGTCGTCGGCGAGGCGGACGGTGGCGCCCTCGGCAATCGCCTCCGCATAGCGGCAGCTCGCCTGCGTCTCGGCGCACAGCTCGAAGCCGAGCGGATGCGCGCCGCTCCACGCGTGGAGGCCGCCCTTCACGCCGCGAAAGCCGAGGACGATCGCGCCCGGCGCGCGCGCGGCGGAGACGACCTCCGGCCCCGACGGCGGCAGGTCCGCGCCGTAGGCGAGCGCCCGCGCCGCCTGGGTGAGCCGCCGCCCCACTTCCTGCTTGTTGGCCGGGTGGATGTCGAGCCGGTCGCCGAGGTCCATCGCCACCACCACCGCCGCATGGCCGTCGCGGAGCGTCGCCTCGCGCTGCGCCTCGCGGATCTCGGCCCAGCCGCTCGGCCGCGCCGCCGCGCCCGGCTCCCCGAAATTGGCCAGGCTGACGATCAGGAAGGGCAGGCCCGGCACGCCGAGCTGGCGCCGCCACCCGGCCATCATCGCCTCGAGCTTGGCCGCATAGCCCGCCGGCGATCCCGCGTCGGTCTCGCCCTGGTACCAGGCCGCGCCCTTGAAACCGAAGTCCCCGAGCGGCGCGATCATGCCGTCGTAGATGAGCGACAGGCCCGCCGCCGCGTCCCACGGGCTGCGCGGCGGGTCGCCGATGCCGGCCGGCGCCACCGCATAGTCCCAGCCCTCGCCGAGCGGCACGGCGACGCCGCCGGCGAGCCCGAGCCGCAATTTCTCCGCCGGCCCCTGGAAACCGCCATAGCCCCAGGAGTCGATCAGCGCGACGAGGAGGACATTATCGCCGGCGTGGAGCAGGCCCTTAGGCAGCCGATAGTCGCGGTCGACGTCCCAGCCGAACGTGTTCCCCACCGGCACGCCGTTGACGAACGTCTCGTCGATCTCGTCGACGACTCCCAGCGATAAGGTCTCCGCCCGCGCCGCCTGCTCCGCGGTGAGCCGCACCGTCTTGCGCGCCCAGACGATGCCGTCGAACTTGGCAAAGGCCGGGTCGCCCCACGTTTCCCAATAGGCGATCTTCGGCATCGGCTTCCAGGCGAGACCGGACGAGTCGCGCCACGGCGCCTGATGCGCATGCGCCTCCCACCATGCCGCCCAGCGCGCGCCGAACTGCCGGTTCGCCGCCACCGGATCGCGGCGGTAGAGATCGAGCAGACCCACTTCCGTGGGCGCCACCGCGCGGCTGGCGCCCTCGTCGAGCCACGAACGGATCGCCGTCCCGCCCCAGCTCGCGTTGATTGCGCCGACCGGCACCTTCTCGGACGCGCGCAGCCCCTTCGCCATGAAATAGCAGGCCGCCGAGAAGCCCGGCACCGACTGCGGCGTCACCGCCGCCCACGCCACCGGCCCGCCGAACCCGTAAGCCGGCGCCACCGCCGTCTTCCTCGGCACGGTGAGGATGCGCAGCTGCGGATCGCTCGCCCCGGAAATCTCGCTGTCGTTGTTGAGCACGCGGGTGAGCGGCAGCTCCATGTTCGACTGGCCGGAGCAGAGCCAGACGTCGCCCACGAGGATATCCCCGGCCGCCGCCCGCGCGCCGCCGGCGCCTGCCGCCTCGAGCCGGTAGGGCCCGCCCGCCGGCATGGCGGGCAAGGTCGCGCGCCAGACGCCGTCGGCTGCCGTGACGGCCTCCGCGCGACCGGCGCCGAAGGTGACGGTGACCCGCTCGCCGGGATCGGCCTTGCCCCACACCCGGATCGGCCGCTCGCGCTGCAGCACCGCATGGTCGGAGAAGAGCGGGTGGAGGACGGGCGCCGCCTCGGCCGCGCCGGCGCCGAGCAGCGCCGCCAGCGCAAGCGCCGCCTTCACCGCGCCACCCTCGGGCACGGCACGCCCGGCACGTCGACGCGGAACGCGAACAAATCGCCGATCTGCGGCTGCTTCGCGATCTGCTCCGGCTTCAGCAGCTGGCGCGCCGTGGTCGCGTAGACGGTGCGCAGATCCTCCCCGCCGAACGCGATCTTGGTGATGTTGGAGACCGGGAACCGCACCCGGCCGACCAGCTCGCCGGCCGGCGAATAGCGTCGCGCTTCCCAGCCCGCATAGAGGCTGATCCACACGCATCCTTCCGCGTCGATCGTCGGCCCGTCGGGATGCCCCTCTTTGGGGTCGATCCGGACGAACGGCCGCCGCGGCCCGAGCGAGCCGTCGTCGTGGATGTCCGCCGCCTCGATCGTCCCACCCAGCGTGTCGACGAAATAGAGGATGCGCCCGTCCGGCGACACGCACGGCCCGTTGGTGATCGCGATGCCCTCAATGTGGGTACGCACCACCACGCCGCGCTCATAGCGGTAGAAGGCCCCGCTCTTCTCCTTTTCGCCATTGTCCATCGTGCCGAACCACATGCGCCCCGCCGGATCGGCGACGGCATCGTTCAGGCGATTGTCGGGCCGCTCCGGCTCCATCTCGGCGATGAGGTCGAATGCGCCGGTCTCCGGGTGGAAGCGATGCACCCCGCTCTGCAACCCGGCAATGAAGGCGCCGCCCTCTTCGGGCAGGATGAAGCCGACCTGCTCCGGCGCGTCCCAGCTGCGTTTCTCGCCGCTGTCGGGGGCGTAGAGGTGGATCTTCTGCGTCTTGATGTCGACGAACCACAAAGCCCCGCCGACCCAGACCGGGCCCTCGCCCAGCTCGCAATGGAGGTCCCAGACGTTGCTCGGCTCGCGACCCGTCTCCGCCATCTCACCGCCATCCCGCGTCGATGAACACCTCGTGCCCCGTCATCAGCCGCGCATCGTCCGAGGCGAGGAAGAGGACGAGCGAGGCGATGTCCTCGGGCACCAGCCGCCCCTTGAGGCACTGGGCCGCGACGATCTCGGCCTCGCCCTCCGGCGTATACCATTGCAGCTGGCGCGGAGTCCTGACGTTCCCGGGCACCACGCAATTGACCCGTATGCCGTCGGGGCCGAGCTCGCGCGCCAGCGCCCGCGTCATGCCCTCGATCGCCGCCTTGGCGGTCTGGTACACGGCGAGTTCCGGGATGCCGAGGTGCCAGGAGATCGAGCCGAAATTGACGATCACCCCGCCGCCCTTCGCCCGCATCCCCGGCACCACCGCCTGGCTGCAGAAGAAGAGGTGCTTCAGGTTCACCGCCATCCTCTGGTCCCAATAATCGGGAGTCACCTTCTCCCAATCGTGGCGGTCGTCGTTGCCGGCATTGTTGATGAGCACATCGAAGGCCCCGCCCTCGTCGGCGAGGCGGCGGATCGTCGCCTGCACCGCCTCGATGTCGGTCAGGTCGACCCGCTCGTAGCGCAGCCGCTCCGCGCCGAGGCCGGTGACGAGCTGGTTGGATGGCTCGTCGGCGATGTCGAAGAAGACGACGTCGCTTCCCTGCCGCACGAATCCCTCGACGATCCCCGCGCCGATGCCGGAGCCGCCGCCGGTGATGAGCACCCTCTTGGCCGCGAGGCTCGGATAGACGGCGCGTTGGTCCTTGCTGTCGGTCACGTTCAATCCTGCGTCTGGAGCAGGCCGCGCGCGGCGAGGTTGCGCATCAGCGCGCGGACCCCGAAGCGCCACGGCGGCGCCGCTTTCGATGTCGTCACCCGGTTCTGCAGCACGCCGAGCTTCGGCGACGAGATGCGCACCACGTCCCCTTCCTTGTGGGTGAAGCCGCGGCCCGGCTCGTCGCGATCCTGGACGGGCGCGAACAAGGTGCCGAGGAACAGCGTGAAGCCGTCCGGGAAATGATGCTCGCTCATCGCCTGGCGGAGCAATTCCTCCGGGTCGCGGCTGATCTGCCGCATCTCGCTGCGGCCTTCGAGGCGGAAATTGTCGGTCCCCTCGACGACCAGCTCGACTTCGGCGCCGCGCACGTCGTCCATGCCGAAGCCGGCGCCGAACAGGCGGATGAACGGGCCGATCGCGCAGGAGGCGTTATTGTCCTTGGCCTTGGAGAGGAGCAGCGCGCTGCGCCCCTCGAAGTCGCGCAGGTTGACGTCGTTGCCGAGCGTCGCGCCCCTGGCGCGGCCCGCGCTGTCGGCGACCAGCACCACCTCGGGCTCCGGGTTGTTCCAGGTGGAGTCGGAGCGCACGCCGATCTCGCCGCCCCAGCCGATCGTGGAAAGCACGGACGACTTGGTGAAGATCTCCGCGTCCGGGCCGATCGCAACCTCGAGATATTGCGACCACATGCCCTCGTCGATCAGCGCGCGCTTCAGCCGCATCGCCTCGTGCGAGCCCGGCACCACCGCGCGGATGCCGCCGCCGATCCGCTCCTCCAGCATGGCGCGGATGCCCGCCGCCTTGTCCGCATCGCCCCGCGCCCGTTCCTCGATCACGCGCTCGACCGCCGAGACGGCGAAGGTGACGCCGGCGGCCTTCACCACCTGGAGGTCGACCGGGGAGAGGAGGAAGGCGCCCGGAGCGGACGCCGCGACTCGCGCGATCAGTTCATCCGTCGAGAAGAGCCGCTCACCCGGGGTGGCGGAGGGATCGTCGCCGTCGAGCAGGTCGGCGACGGTCGGCGCGGCGCGGGAGACGTCGAACACCGCACCGTCGCGCACCAGCACCGGCGTCGGGCCCGGCTCGAGCAGGAGCCGGCCGGCGAGGATCGCACCGTCCAGATCGACCGGCAGCATCGCCGCCGAAAAAGCCTGCTCCACCCTCTCCGCCTCACTCGCGCCGTTGCGCCTTGGTAGCGCTACCACTCGGCTTCCGCCCCGCGCCTGTCAAGGCAATCGCGCGCCGGTCGCCGCCGATCAAGCCTCTGCCGGCTCGGCCTTTCCGTCGACCCGCCGGTCGATGCCGCGCGGGTTCGAATCCCTGAGCTCGGGCGGCAGCAGGTCGTCCGGCAGGTCCTGGTAGGCGACCGGGCGCAGGAAGCGGTCGATCGCCATTGTGCCCACCGAGGTGGAACGGCCGTCCGAGGTCGATGGGAACGGGCCGCCGTGGACCATGGCGTGCGTGACCTCGACACCGGTGCCGAAGCCGTTGACGAGGATGCGGCCGACCTTGCGCTCCAGCACCGGAAGCAGCCGCCGCGCGTCGTCGTGATCTGCCTCGGTCATGTGGAGCGACGCGGTGAGCTGGCCTTCCAGGCTCTCCACCACGGCGGCGAGCGCGGGCTCGTCCGCACAGCGCACGATAAGGGACGAGGAGCCGAACACCTCCTCCTTCAGATGCGAGTCGCCGAGGAATGCGTCGGCGCTCGTCGCGAAGAGGCCGGCCTGGCCCTGGTAATTGTGGCCCGCCTTGCCGCGCGCCACGGTCTCGACCTTCGGGTGCCGCGCGAGGCCCTCGACGCCGGCGCAATAGGCCTGGTGGATGCCGGGCGTCAGCATGGTCCCCGGCGCCGCCTCCTGGAGCGCCGCGGCGGCCGCCGCGGTGAACCGGTCGAGCCCCTCGCCCTCGATGCCGAGCAGCAGCCCGGGGCTCGTGCAGAACTGCCCCGCGCCCATCATCAGCGAATTCACGAACGCCTGCGCGATCTGCTCGCCCCGCTCGGCCAGCGCGCCCTTGAACAGCAGCACCGGGTTGACCGAGCTCATTTCCGCATAGACGGAGATCGGCTCGGGCCGCTCCTGCGCGATCTTCATGAGCGCGAGGCCGCCGCGGCGCGAGCCGGTGAAGCCGACCGCCTTGATCCGCGGATCGGCGACCAAAGCCTGGCCGATCTCGTAGCCCGAGTCGAAGACCAGCGAGAAGACGCCCTCCGGCAGCCCCACCGCCTCGACCGCATCGCGGATCGCGCGGCCGACCAGCTCCGAGGTGCCGGGGTGCGCCGGGTGCGCCTTGGCGACGACGGGGCAGCCGGCGGCGAGGGCCGAGGCCGTGTCGCCGCCGGCGACGGAGAAAGCGAGCGGGAAGTTCGACGCGCCGAACACCGCGACGGGTCCGAGCGGGATCTTGCGCGACCGGACGTCGGGCCGGGGCAGCGGCTTGCGCTCCGGCTGGGCCGGGTCGATCCGCGCCTCGAGGTAGCGCCCGTCGCGCACCACTTGGGCGAAGAGCCGCAGCTGCATGGCGGTGCGGCCGCGCTCACCCTCGACGCGGGGCCGGGGAAGGCCGCTTTCGGCGATCACCCGCGCAACCAGCTCCTCGCCGAGGCCGACGATATTGTCGGCGATCGTCTCCAGCAGCCTGGCCCGCAATTCGGGGTCGGCGGCGCGGTAGGCGTCGAACGCGTCCCAGGCGAGGCGGCAGGCTTCGTCGAGCTGCTCACGAGTGGCGCCGCGATAGGCGGGCTCCAGCGTCTCGCCGGTGTCGGGATTGACGCCGCGCACCTCGCCGACAGACCCCTGGACGGCGCGGCGGCCGATGAACATCTCTCCGTTGATCACGTCACTCTCCCGCAGCGAAGGCATTTGGTAGCGCTACCAATCTGGTCCCGCGCCGTGTAGGCTCAACCCCGCACGAAAGAAAAGGCTTCGGGAGAGATGATGAAGATCCTTGGCGCCGCGGCTGCCGCCGCTTCCCTGGTCGCGCTCGCCACCGCCGCACCGTCCGCGCCGGCGCGGGGGGCCGGCCCCGCCGCTTCCGCGCGGCCGTGGATGAACCCCGGCCTTTCCCCCGACGAGCGCGTCGCCCTTCTGCTGCCGCGCATGACGGAGGACGAGAAGCTGACTCTCGTGTTCGGCTATTTCGCGACGGACTTCCCGCCGAAGACCTACGTCATGAAGGAGGGCGGGCGCGAAGGCTCGGCCGGCTACGTGCCCGGCATCCCGCGCCTCGGCATCCCGGCGCAGTGGCAGACCGACGCCGGCGTCGGCGTCGCCAGCCAGGGCGGCGCCAGGCAGAAGCGGGAGCGGACCGCCCTCCCCTCCGGCATGGCGACGACGGCGACGTGGAACCCGGCGACCGCCTTCGCCGGCGGCCGGATGATCGGCGCCGAGGCGCGCGCCTCCGGCTTCAACGTGATGCTCGCCGGCGGCGTCGACCTCGTTCGCGATCCCAGGAACGGCCGCAATTTCGAATATGGGGGCGAGGACCCCCTGCTCGCGGGGACGATGGTGGGCGCGCAGATCGCCGGCATCCAGTCCAACCCCGTCATCTCGACGGTGAAGCATTATGCGCTGAACGATCTCGAGACCGGCCGCGACTATCACGACGCCGTGCTGGCGCCGGACGCGGCGCGGATGTCGGACCTGCTCGCCTTCCAGATCGCCATCGAGCGGTCGGACCCGGGCTCGGTGATGTGCTCCTACAACCAGGTGAACGGCACCCATGCCTGCGAGAATCGCTGGCTGCTGAGCGACGTCCTGCGGGGGCAGATGGGCGCGAAGGGCTATGTCATGTCCGACTGGGGCGCGACGCACAGCACCGAGGCCGCGGCCAATGCCGGGCTCGACCAGGACAGCGGCTTTCCCTTCGACAAGCAGCCCTTCTTCGGCGCGCCGCTCAAGGCCGCCATCGCCGAGGGCCGGGTGCCCAAGGCGCGGCTCGACGAGATGGCGGGCCGCATCCTGCGCGCGATGTTCGCCCACGGCCTGTTCGACCGGCCCGTGGCGCCGGGGCCGGTCGATCTCGCCGCCCACGCCGCAATCTCCCGCGCCGACGCCGAGGAAGGCGCGGTTCTGCTCAGGAACGAAGGCGGCGTCCTGCCGCTGTCGCCGCGGGCGAAGCGGATCGTCGTCGTCGGCGGCCATGCCGATGCCGGGGTGCTCGCCGGCGGCGGCTCCTCGCTCGTCTACCCGGTCGGCGGCAATGCCGTTCCCGGCCTCGCCCCGACCGGCTGGCCGGGCCCCGTCATGTACTATCCAAGCTCGCCGCTCCGCGCGCTGAAGGCGCTGCTGCCGGGCGCGGAGGTCACCTATGTCGACGGGCGCGACCCGGCGGCCGCGGCCGCCGCCGCGCGCGGCGCCGATGCGGCGCTCGTCTTCCTGACCCAGTGGGCCGGGGAAGCGTTCGACGTTCCCTACCACCTCCCGGACAATCAGGACGCCCTGGTCGAGGCGGTCGCCGCCGCCAACCCGCGCACCGTCGCGGTGCTCGAGACCGGCGGCCCCGTCGCCATCACCTGGGCCGGCCGCGTCGCCGGGATCCTCGAGGCCTGGTATCCCGGCACCGCCGGGGGAGAGGCGATCGCCAACCTCCTCACCGGCCGGGCCAACCCCTCCGGCCGCCTCCCCGTGACCTTCGCCCGCGACGAAAGCCAGCTCCCGCGCCCGGCCTTGCCCGGCGCCGGGCTGAAGGAAGGCGAGCCCTTCGCGGTCGATTATTCGGAGGGCGCGGCGGTCGGCTACAAATGGTTCGACGCGCGCCGGCTGGAGCCGCTCTATCCGTTCGGCCACGGCCTTTCCTACACCCGTTTCACCCATAGCGGCCTTGTCGCAGGGAGCCGGGGAGGCCGCCTCACCGTCCGCTTCCAGGTCCGCAACGCCGGCGCCCGCCGCGGCAGCGACGTGCCCCAGATCTATGTCGCCGCCCCGCGCGCGGCCGGATGGGAAGCGCCGAAGCGGCTCGCCGGCTTCAGCAAGGTCGATCTCGCGCCCGGCGCCGCCACCACCGTCTCCCTCACCGTCGATCCGCGCCTCCTCGCCACCTTCTCCGGCGGCCACTGGCATATCGCCGCCGGCGACTACCGCGTCGTCCTCGCCCGCTCGGCCGGAGACCCGGGCGAGGCGGTCGCCGTCCACCTCCCGGCCGCTACCCTCCCGGGCAATTGGCGCCCGGCCCCCTAGACCGGAATCCGCCGTCCCTCCCGGGCGCTCTTCCGGGCGAGATCGATGAGCCGCAGGCCTTCCCGCGCGTCCGCCGGCGCGACCGGCACCGGCCCCTCTCCCCGGATCGCCGCGGCCACGGCCGGGTAGAAGGCGACGTAGCGTCCCTGCTCGGTCGGCACTTCCTCCCCGGTTCCATCCGGGAGGGTCAGGACGCCCATCCCGGGATCGCTACCGGCACGGTGCGGATCCGCTCCGGCCTTGAGCTCCGCCTCCTGCGGATCGAGGCCGTGGCGCACGAAGCTCCCCCCGGTCCCGTGCACCGCGAAGCGCGGCCGCGGCGCCGCGACGAGCGAGGCGGAGCCGAGCACCGCCCGCATCGGGCCGTATTCGAGGGTCAGCGCGAAATAATCGTCGATCCGGCTCCCGGGACGCTGCGCCAGCACGTCGGCGCGGACGGCGTCGGGTATTCCGAACAGCAGCAGCGCCTGGTCGATGAGGTGCGGCCCGAGATCGAGCAGCAGCCCGGCCCCTTGCTCCGGTTCCTCCTTCCACCCCTCCCGCAACGCCGGGCGGAAGCGGTCCCAGCAGGCTTCGTAGAGCCGCACCTCGCCAAGCCGCGGCAGCAGCCTGCGGACAGTCAGGAAGTCGCCGTCCCAGCGGCGGTTGTGGAACACGCTCAGCACCCGACGCCGCGCCGAGGCGAGGTCGATCAGCGCGTCCGCCTCGGCGAGGGTGACGGTGAAAGGCTTGTCTACGACGACATGCTTGCCCGCCTCCAGCGCCGCGCGGGCGAGCGGGAAATGCGAGGCGTTCGGCGTCGAGACGACGACGAGGTCGACATCGCCAGCCTGCGCCGCCTCGGCGGCTTCCGCCGCACCGACCCAGCGCACCAGCTCCAGCTCCGGACAGGCGCGGATCAGCGGCGCGTGGAAGGCGCTGCCGCCGAGGCCCCGCCCGATCAATGCCGTCCGGATCGCCGCCGCCATCCTTTTCGCTCTAGCCGATGGGCCGGCGGCGTAAAGCCGGCCTGCCGCCGAGGCTCACCAGAAGTTGCACCGGTCCCAGACCGCCACGATCTCGGATCCTCCCTCGACGACGTGATAGCGCTCGTGCGCGGCCGCGGTCATGCAGGCGTGGTTGGGCAGGACCCGGACCAGGCTGCCGAGCGGGAGGCGAGCGAAATCCTCTTCCCGCGCCGGAACGAGGCCGTGCTCCTGGTTCACCGAGGCGACGCGGAGGCCGAGCGGCGCGCCGGTGGCGGCGTCGGCGAGGCGGCCGTAGCCGCCGCCCTGGCCCGCATCCTTCGAGAGGGCGAGGCCGCCGGCGTCGATCAGGATCGTCGCGGTGTCGCGGCGGTGGCCGATGACGGTCGCGAGCACCGACAGCGCGACATCCTCCTCGCCGCAGACGCCGAGGCCCACCATGACAAGGTCCATGAACATGTAGACGCCCGCGCGCACCTCGGTGACGCCGTCGAGGCGCTCGGCGAACAGGGCCGTCGGCGTCGAGCCCACGCTCACCACCGGCGCGGGAAGGCCGGCGGCGCGGAGCGCCTCGGCGGCGGCGACCGCGCCGCCCCGCTCCTGCTCCGCCATCGCCCGCAATGCTTCGGGCGAACGGCATTCGTAGGAGCGGCCGGCGTGGGTCATCACGCCGCGCAGCTCCGTGCCGGGCGCCGCGTGCAGCCGCCGGCCGATCTCGACGAGACGGGGATCGCCGGGCGTGACGCCGGCGCGGCCGCCGTCCGTGTCGACCTCGATCAGCACCGGGAAGATTGTACCGAGCGCCGCCGCCCGCGCGGCGACGGCATCGGCCATCTCCACGCTGTCGAGGATGATCGTGACGCCGGCTCCCCTGCGGCGGAGGTCGGCGACGTGCGCCAGCTTCCCCGGCGCGATGCCGACGGCGTAGAGGATGTCGGTGAAGCCCTGAGCGAAGAAATGCTCGGCTTCCCTGAGGGTGGAGACGGTGATGCCGCCTGGCTCCGCTTCCACCGCGAGCCGCACCGCGTCGATCGACTTGGCCGTCTTGACGTGCGGCCGCAGTGGCACGCCGAGCGCGGCAAGTCTCCCCCGCATCCGCGCAAGGTTGCGGAGAAGACGTGGCCGGTCGAGCACCAGCGCCGGCGTTTCGAGATCGGCGATCAGCATCCGGCCGCTATAGCGCGGCCGCGGCGCGTTGCGACCCTAGCGGACGGGAATCATCAGGTGCGCGTAGGGCGTGCCCGACCACATGACATAGGGCCTGGACGTGTCGGGCTTCGCTCCCGCCGGATAGCCCGCGAGCAAGGACGCGGAGCCGACCACCATCAGGTGGGGCCCGGTGCGCACCCAGTCGCCGGTCGGCTTCTCGGCATAAGGATCGGTGTTGCTGGCGTCGGTGCCCCCGGCGAGCATGTACATGAGGCCCACCGTGTCGGCGGGGGGCGGCTTGTGGCCCATCCAGGCCTCGGCCCATTTCATCGCGTTGCCGTCCATGCACATCGCGTCGGGGCCCGGCGTGGCCGGGCTGTCCGGCATGCAGGTCCAGCCGTTGCTGCCCTTGCGAAGCGTGCGCATCGCCCCTTTGGCGTCGACCGCGATGACGGTGGCGTCCTTCGCGACGGACATGGGCGCCGCCGACATGGCGCTCCGGATGAGGGCCGCGTCGGACGTCTGCGCCTCCGCGGCGGCGGCGGCGAGCGGCGGCGCGGGCGCGACGAGCGCGGCGGCGACCGCGCATCCGGACAGTAAGAGCTTCTGCATGACCCTGCCTCCTGTTCGACGGGGAAAACAGGCGCCGCGGACGGCCGGCGGAGCGGGCCGGGCGGTGCGAAGGACGCGCGGCGACCGTGGGGGCCGGCGCACACGCATCATGCGGCGACGCCGCCCGCGAGTCGAGTGGCTGGCGTCCGGCCGCCGCGCCGCCTAGTCTCGCCCCGCCGTGACCCGCCGCTCCCGACTTCTGCGCTTCGCCGCGGTCCTCCTCCTGATCGGGCTCATCGCGAGTTGGGGCCTCGGCGAGCTGCTTGTCCGCGCGACGCCGTCCGACGTGCCGGCGGCGACCGCGCCGGCACTGGATTTCCGCCTTGCCTCGACGGACGGGCTCCCGCTCGCCGCCACCTATCGCCCCGGCCGCAGCCCCGCCTCGCCAGCGGTGCTCCTCCTCCACGGCAACGGCGCCTCGCGCGAGGCGATGGCGCCGACCGCCGCGTTCCTCGCCGCGCAGGGTTATGCGACGCTCGCCATCGATTTTCGCGGCCACGGCCAGTCCGCCCCGGCGCCGCACAGCTTCGGCCTGTTCGAGAGCCGCGACGCGGAGGCGGCCCTGCGCTGGCTCAAGGCGCGGCAGCACGGGGCCAACGTAGCAGTCGTCGGCCTTTCGCTGGGTGGCGCGGCGGCGCTGGTCGGCGAGCACGGACCGCTGCCCGCCGACGCGCTCGTCGTCGCGGCGGTCTATCCCGACATCCGCCACGCCATCCGCAACCGCATCGCCGCCTTCACCACGGCCGCGCCGGCGGCGCTGCTCGAGCCGCTGCTGAGCCTCCAGGCGCGGCCGCGCTTCGGCGTCTGGCCGTCGCGGCTGTCGCCGCTCGATGCGGCGCGCCGCTACCCCGGCCCAGTGCTGGTCGTCGGCGGCGGTGCCGACCGCTATACGCCGCCGGAAGAAACTCGCAGCCTCTACGCCGCCTTCCCGGGACCGAAGCGGCTCCATTTCATGGCGGGACGGGCGCATGCCGGAGTCGGCGACATCGCCGACCCGGCCTATCGCACCGCGCTCCTGGCCTTCCTTCGCGCGACGCTGGGACCGATGCCGTAACTCTACGGTAAGCGCTTTAACTCCGGCCTCATTCCCGCCGGCCCACCATTCGACCCGGGGGATCAGGATGGGGAGGAAGCGGATGGCGCAGCCGAATCAGTCCGAAATTCCAGCTCCGCCGGACGCTCCGGCGCCGGCGCCGCCGCACGACCCGCGCCGGGAGCAGCGGCTCTGCACGATGTTCCGGACCGGCAAGCTCAGCTGGGCGGACGGCGAGACGATCTGCCGGGTGCGCAACATCTCGCCCAACGGCTTCATGGCCGACGTCTGCCCCGCGCCGGCGCGGGGGGCGACGGTGTGGCTGGGACTCGACGAGGAGCGGCGCTACGAAGCCAGGGTCGTCTGGACTCAGGGCGACCGCTTCGGCGCGCAGTTCGCGGCCGAGCAGTCGATCTCCGACCTGCTCAATCCCGCCGACCGCGATCCGCGCCGGCGCCACCGCGCGCCGAGGCTGGAGCCGCGCTGCGCGTCGGTGACGCTCGCCCAGGACGGTCGGACGATGCGCGCCTCGATCCTCAACATCTCGCAATCGGGGATGGCGGTCTTCGCGTCCGGGGTCGCCCTCTCCCGCGGCACGCGCGGCATGCTGCGGATCGACATAGACGGCCTCGACCCGATGACCGGCTTCCTGTGCTGGAGCGGGCAGGACACGGCCGGCATCCAGTTCGCGGAGCCGCTCAGCTTCGAGACGCTGTCGCACTGGCTGTGGGCCGTCACGTTGGCGACGCAAGGCCGCGGCGGAGGGGAGCCCTAGGGGGCGCGGCCGCGCCAGGCGCGGGGCGGCTCGCCGATCGTCCGCGAGAACCAGCGGCTGAACGAGGCCGGCGTCGCATAGCCGACTCGCGCGGCGATTTCGGCGATCGGCAAGTCGCTGTCCCGCAACAGGTCGCAGGCGAGCTGGGCGCGCGTCGCCTCGACGAGATCGGCGAAGCCCAGCTCCTGCGCCGCCAGCCGCCGCTGGAGGGTCCGCGGCTGCATGCCCAGCGCGGCGGCCACCCGCTTCAGCGTCGCGCCGCCGGCCCCGAACAGCTGGCGGATCGACGCGCGAACCTGCTGATCGAGCGACGGCGCCGGCAGGTCCTGCGCGAGGAGCTCCACGTAACGGTGCGCGTGGACGGCAAGGCCGGCGTCGCGATGGGCGTTGGCCCGGTCGAGCGCCCCGTCGGGCAGGGCGAAGCCGTTGAACTCGGCGTCGAAGCGCAGGGGCGCGCGGAAGACGCGCCGATGCACCGAGGCGTCGGCGGGGGCGCGGTGCCGGAAATAGACCTCCCGCGGGCGCCAACCGCCGAACATCGCCCCGCCAAGCACGTCGCTGGTGAGGGCCATCACCATCTCGACCGCCTGGCGGCTCGCGACTTCCGGAGCGACCTCGACGACGAGCCGCGCCTCCTCGTCCCTCTCCTCCTCGAGGCGGAAGCCTGCGACTTCCGAGAGGAGCGGCGAATATTCCTGCAGCCGCCGGATCACTTCGCGCAGGCTCGCCTCGTGCCGGAGGAGCAGGCTCAGCGGCCCGAAGCTGGAGAATTGGCGTCTTTCCGCCAGCAGCAGGCCGAACGCCTCGTTGCCCGACCGCGCCGCCGACTCCGTCAGCAGCCGGTTGACGGACGCGGCGGCGATCTTGCTCTCGGGATCCTGGAGGAGGCGCGCGTCGATGCCGAATTCGCGCAGCATGGCCGGGCCGTCCAGGCCCACTTCCCGCGCAACCGTCAGATAGTTGGTCAGCGACGCCGCGCGAACGTGGAGCACTGGCTCGGCGGGCGTGCCGGATGGCGTCATCGGCTAGGCGATTGTCGCGCGCTGCAAAGAAGCAGCCGGCGGCCCGCGCTAAGGCTGGGCCAAACCCCGATCGTCAGGCCGCTTACCATGTTCGACCGCTCCGCCACCGCGCCCCACGCCGGCGCGTCCTTGCCTGCCCGCCCCCTCCTGCCGCTGGCGAGGGTGCTGCGCTCCCACCCCCTTCGCACGCCGATTGTACGGCAAAGCGGCGTCCCGGTCTATCTCGTGGAGGCCAACCGGGCGGTTCGCATCGCGCTCGCCGCCGATCTGCGCGCGGCCGGGCTGGAGACCAGGCCCTTCGCCGCCGCCGACGACCTGGCGGAGGCGCTTCCCGAACTTGCGCCGGGCTGCGTGATTGCCGACATCGAGCTCGCCTTCGCCTCGCCCGCCTTGCGCGAGGGAGGCGGCGAGGGCGAATTCCTCTTTCCGACCCTGCTGCTGTTCGGCGCGCTCTCGCCCGACGATGCGATCGCCGCGGTCCGGCTCGGGGCCGCCGATCTCGTCCGCCGTTCCGCGTCCCTCGACGAACTGGTCGCGGCAGTGGAGCGGAGCCGGCCCAAGGTGCGCGCGCTCGAGGTCCGGCTCGCCAGCCGCAAGGCGAAAGCGGCGATCGACACGCTGACCCCGCGCGAGCGCGAGGTGCTCGGCTGCATGATGAAGGGCCTGTCGAGCAAGGAGATCGCGCGCGTCCTGGGAGTCAGCCCGCGCACCGTCGAGATGCACCGGGCGCGCCTCCACCGGCGGCTGTCGGTCAACTCGATCGTCGACCTGCTCTCGCTCGCCTGGCGCGCCCGCTACGCCGCCTGAGCGCAGGTTGCGGCCGCTGGCAACGCGCCGCGGGGCAGCTTATGCTGGGCACGTGGAGCGGACCGGTCAGGCTGCCGAAACGGACGCGCGGCGCACCGCCGGCCTTCGGCATCGCTGAAGCGGCGCCGAGCGCGTGACCTATTCGCCGCCGCCCCTGCGCCTGCGCCTCGCTATTCTCGCTGGCGTCCTAGCGCTGCTTGCGGGCTTGCCGACGGCCGCGCTGCTCTGGATGACCTCGGTTCCGGGACAGGGCTGGGCGGGGCCGCTGCCACCGCTGTCGATCGCCGAGCAGGCGCTCGCCGGGCGGCTGGAGCGCCATGTCCGCGCGGTCGCCGCCGAGCCGCACAACGTTGCCCACCCAGAGGCGCTGGGCCGGTCCATGGCCTATATCGAACGCGCCCTCGCCGCTTTGGGCTACGCGGTCATCCGCCAGCCTTTGGACGAGGCGAACGGGGCGCCGGTCGCCAACCTTGAAGCGGTGGTCGGGCCGGCCGACCCCCGCGCCGCGTCTCTCGTCCTCGGCGCCCATTACGACAGCGCCGGCGCCGCGCCCGGGGCGAACGACAACGGCACCGGCGTCGCCGCCCTGCTCGAGATCGCCCGGGTGCTCGCGCCCTTGCGCGGCCGAGCGGCGAAGCGGGTGCGGATCGTCTTCTTCGTCAACGAGGAGCCGCCCTTCTTCAAGACCGAGCGGATGGGAAGCCTCGTCTATGCCCGCCGCCTCGCCGCGACGGGCGAGCGTGTGGAGGCGATGCTCGCGCTGGAGACGCTCGGCTTCTATTCCGATGCGCCGGGAAGCCAGCATTACCCGCCGCCGCTCGGCGCCCTCTACCCTTCCACCGGGAACTTCGTCGCCTTCGTCGGCACCGTCGGCGCGCGTCCGCTTGTTCGCCGCGCGGTGGGAGACTTCCGCGCCGCAGCGCGCTTCCCGAGCGTCGGCGGCACGGCGCCCGCCTTCCTCTCCGGCATCGACTGGTCCGACCATTGGAGCTTCGGCGAGGTGGGCATCGCTGCCATCATGGTTACCGACACCGCGCCGTTTCGATACCCTTATTACCACCGGGTGGAGGACACGCCCGACAAGATCGACTATCCGCGCCTCGCCCGTGTGGCGCTGGGGCTGGCGCGCGTGGTGCGCGGCTGGGCCCTCAGCGCCCGCTGAACAGCAGGGCGACCGCTGCGAGGATGAGGGCGAAGGCGCCGAGGTGGCGCCAGTGAAGCGGCTCCCCCAGCACCAGCACCATGAAGCCGCCGAACACGGTCAGCGCGATCGCTTCCTGGACGATCTTGAGCTGCGCCGCGCTCCAGCCCGAGGCGTAGCCGATGCGGTTGGCCGGGACGGCGAAGCAATATTCGATGAGCGCCAGGCCCCAGCTGATCAGGATGACGAGCAGGATCGGCTTCTGCATCCCGCCCTTGAGGTGCCAGTACCAGGCGGCGGTCATGAACAGGTTGGAGACGGTGAGGAGGATGAGGACGGGCATGCGCCCGCTCTGCCTCAGCGCGGCGCCCGGTTCCAGCCTCAGGCGGCGCGGCGGGGAGCGGCGGCGGTGCGGGCGTAGAGGGCGAAGAGCGAGTCGAAATGCTCGGGCATCGTCCGCGCCGGGGCGAGCGGCATCGGGCGGGCGCCGTCGACGAAGGAGACGATGGCGCGGGCCGCGTCCTGCGCGCTACCCGATTCGTAGACGAGGCCGCCGCTCTTCGCCGCATGATCGGCGGTGCCGCCGCGGTCCGGGACGATGAGCGGCAGGCCGGAGGCGACCGCCTCTGCGGCGACCAGCGAGAAGGTCTCGGCGTCGCAGCCGTGGATGAGGGCGTCGGCGCTCGCCATCAGCCGCGCGAGCGCGGCGCGATCCCGCATCGGCGCGGCGAGGAAGATGTGCGGGTTGCCGCGCGCCTGGCGGCGCACGCGGCGGCGCTGCGGCCCGTCGCCGACGAGGACCAGGCCGATCGGCCGCTGCCGCCCCGCCGCGGTCACCGCGTCCACCACCATCGGCCAGCGCTTCTCCGGCGAGAAACGGCCGACGCCGAGCAGCAGGGTCGCATCGTCCGCCAGGTCGCAATGGGCGAGCATGCGGGCGCGCAGGCCCCGATCGCGAAGCTTGGGCGAGAAGATTCCCGGCTCGACGCCCAAAGGAACCGACAGCACGTTGGCGATGCCCTGCGCCTTCAGGCGATCGCCAAGGCCTTCGCTGGGCGACACCACGACGTCGTAGCTGGCGGCGAGGCCGCGCATGTAGCGCCAGCCGAATTCGAGGCCCCGGTCGATCGCCTCGACGCTCGCGAACTCGCCCAGCCAGCGATAGCCGTAGGCGGCGAAGGGGTCGGCGTGCATGAACAGGGCGCGCGGCACGCCCGGGAAGGCACGGCCGACCTGACTCGCGCTGCGCCAGGGCGAGGAGGCCTCGATGAAATCCGGCTTCTCAGCCTCGACGCGGGCGAGGAGCCGCGCCTCGTCGTCGAAATAGCGGTAGCGGCGGTCGACGGGGAGTTGCGGCGACTTCACCCACTCGATGCGGCCGCCGCCCGGCCGGGTCTCGGTGCGGTCCTCGTCGCCGGGCGCGACGATGACGATCTCGTGGCCACGCGCCTGGCCGTAGGCGAGCTTCTGCTCGACATAGGTCTTCACCCCGCCGCCCTGCGGCGCGTAGAAGGCGCAGACGTCGACGATCCTCACGCGCGCACCCCCCGATGCTTGACGCCGGCGAAATCGATCGCGGAGAGTATCAGGCCGAATGCGATGTGGGCAATGACGATGACGCTGGCGACCATCGTCACCACCGGCGTCACCTGATCGTTCTTGCCGAGCAGCAGCAGGATCCCGGCCGCGAACGCCGCCTCCTTGTTGGGCAGGAAGGGAAGGCGCGAGAGGAGGAGGCGGAGCGCGCCGAGCACGACGAGCCACAGCAGGGGCTGGCCCGGCAGCACGATGTACCACAAGAGGATGCCGAGCGCGGTCGTGACGCAGATGCGCAAGGTGTGGATGGTGAGCACGAAGGCGAGCTCGCGGCGCGACAGCGACAGGAAGCGGCGCTGGAGGAGGACGATCCCGAACGAGCTCACCGCCAGAGCGAGGAGCGACCAGTTGAAGATCGGCCCGCTCAGCGACAGCCGGCGGATCACCGGCCAGAGCAGGACGATCATCACGAAGGTCAGCCCGTTCCCGGCCACCGCGGAGAGGATCGAGACGTCGCGCACGGCGCCGAAGGGCGCGGCGTGGAAGCGGGCGTTCTTGCGCGCCCAGGTGTAGAAATAGACCTCGCCGGAATAGCCCAGCAGCAACTCGTTCGACACGAACTTGCGCATCAGCGGCACGAAGGCGATGCGCGGCAGCTTCCAGAGGTGGCGGTAGATGATCCAATCGCCCACCACCGGGGAGAAATAATAAGCGGCGAAGGCGGCCCAGAAGGCGGCGCTCAGTGGAATGAGGCCGAGCACGGTGCCGAAGTTCAGCCGGCGCAGCTCGACGACGATGACGATGAGGATGGCCCCGGAGAAGCCGAGGCTCAGCCAGCGGCCCCACTTGCCGGTATTCTCCATGAGCGGCATCGGCTCGCCCGGCATCGGGGCATAGGCGTCCGCGCTCGCAGGATCGATCGCCCGCGCGCTCATCTCGCCGCCTTCTTCCGCTTCGCCAGCGATGATCCAGCCCCCGCGCGCGCCTGCCAACCCGCCGCGCCGAGGCGCCGCAGGCCTTCACAAGTAAGGAATGGCGGGGCGGGCGCAACCCCGGCGATGGTCAGGCCGCGCACGCCAGGTCTCCGTACCGCGCCGGCAAGTGGCTGCGCGCAAAGGATTTCACCGTCCGGTCGATGCTGGCGAGGAGGCTGTCGTACCGCGCGTCGCCGGGGTGGAGGGCGATGCGGACGACCGGAAGCGGCTTGAGCGCCGTCCGCGCGAGCGCCGCGAAGCCGAGCGAGCTCAGCCGCCGCGGCCGGCTGCGGCTCGCCCAGCTGATCACCGGCCCCCGCGCCAGGACCGCGCCGTCGGACGGCCGCCAGACCCGCATATGATCCTCGGCGAGCGCGAAGCCCTCGTCGCGCAGCGCCTGCTTCGCGCCCTCGCCGTAGAGCCAGGCGGGCGCGACGAAGCCGGCGATGGGCCGCCCGATCACATCCTCGACCAACGCCCGCCCCTCGACCAGCCGCCGCCGCGCCTCGTCCCGGGCCAGGCCCAGGAACTCGCCCTCGCCCGCCGTCAGGTGCTTCGCCTTGAACGAGGCGCCGGCGCCGGCGTGGCGGCTGTCGTCCTTGTGGAACCAGCCGTGCAGGAACATCTCGACGCCGTGGTCGGCCCAGGCGCGCAGCTTGGCGCCGAATGCCGGATGCTTCGCCAGCGGCGCCTCGCCCCAATGATCGGGGACGACCAGCATCGCCATGCGGTTCGTGCCGGTGAGGCGGCAGAGGCGCTCGTACAGCCCGTCCACCGTCGCGTCGAAGCGCGGCGTCACGTCGTGGATCGACAGCAGCAGCTTGTTCTGCCGGTCAGCCATGGTCAAATCGTGTGCCTCGTCCTGCCTCGCGGCGCCGCGCGGGCGCGCATCCCGGCCGCGCGCAAGCGGCCTCTCGTCTGTCCCGGCAGGAATATCCCGCCCTCCCCGGCATCGCCGGTCCCCGCGCGGACGCGGCTTCGGCCCCCAAGCCTATCGGCGCGTCCGCAGGCGGGCCAGTGAACAAAGTGTAAGCCCCTGTCCAGCCCGGGCGCGACCGGGCGGGCGCCGCCCGCGCCAGGGCGGTGCGCGCGCCAAGGGCTTGTTTCGGCGGGAAGATGCCGCCAGATTGCCGGCACCGGCCGCCGCGAAGGGGCGCGTCGCCGCCCCTGCCACCCGACGAGACGCCCGCTCACATGTCCGCGACCCACCTCCACGATCATGATGGCGGGCACGGCCATTCCCACGGGCACGGCCATCATCACGGCCTCGGCCATCATCACCACGCGCCGGCGGATTTCGGCCGCGCCTTCGCGATCGGCATCGGCCTCAACCTCTTCTTCGTCGGCTGCGAGACGGCGTTCGGCATCGCGTCGGGATCGATGGCCCTCCTCGCCGACGCGGGCCACAACCTGTCCGACGTGCTCGGCCTCGCCGTCGCCTGGATCGCGACGCTGCTGGCGCGGCTCAAGGCAACCGACCGCTTCACCTATGGATTGAAGGGCAGCTCGATCATGGCGGCGCTCTTCAACGCCGTCTTCCTGCTCTTCGCGGTGGCGATCGTCGGCGTCGAGGCCTCGCAGCGCCTCGCCGCGCCGCAGCCGGTGAACGAGCCGGTGGTGATCGCGGTCGCGCTGGCCGGCATCGTCGTCAACACGCTGACCGCGCTGCTCTTCGCCTCGGGCCGGCATTCCGACCTCAACGTCAAGGGCGCCTTCCTCCACATGGCCGCCGACGCGGCGATCTCGGCCGGAGTCGCCGTCGCCGCGCTCGCGACGATGTGGACGCACTGGCTGTGGCTCGATCCGGTGGTGAGCCTCGTCATCGTCGGTATCATCGTCGCCGGGACCTGGGGGCTGCTGCGCGACGCGGTCTACATGTCGCTGGCGGGTGTGCCGGAGAGCGTGGACCCGGCGGACGTGCGCTTCTTCCTGTCGCGCCAGAGGGGAGTCGCCAAGGTGCACGACCTCCACATCTGGCCGGTCAGCACCACCGAGGTGGCGCTGACCGTGCATCTCGTCATGCCGGGCGGCTTTCCGGGCGACGCCTTCGTCGGCGCGATCGCCGACGTGCTGCGCGAGCGCTACGGCATCCCGCACGCAACGATCCAGATCGAGACGGGCGAGCATGCGGTCTGCGCCGTCTCGCCGGACCAAGCCTGCTAGGATCAGGGGTGCGACGCGGCGTCGGTGCGCGCCTGGGCGCGCGCCGCCGACCATTGGCGCAGCATCTGCTGGAAGCAGCCCGTCTGGCCCCAGCTGCCGACCGGCGAGCAGCTGCCCGGCATGCTCGGCCGGCTCGCTTCCTCGAGCGCGCGCGTCCGCGCCGCCCAGCTCGTCTCGGAGGGCTGCTGCTCGCGGCGGCGCAGCTCCTTGGGGATGCGGTAGCGCTCGTTGTCGGAGCGGCGGCCGCAGACGACCACCACGCCTTCGGTGCTCTTCGGGCAGGGATCGGTGCCGTAGACGGTGACGTTGACGACCTTCTGCGGCGGCGGCTCGGCCGCGGCAGGCTGGCCGGATGCCGCACCTGCCGCGAGGAGCGCCGCCGCCATGCCGAATATCGCCTTGGTCATCGTCTCATCCCGTGTCGCGAGGGCTTCTTTCCGCGCCGCCGGATGAACCGGGCCTTTCCAAACGCTCATTTCGGAACGACAACGTGGCACTCCGCGTTCGAGTCGCGCTCCGCCAAAGCTCCGGGAGGGTTCGAATGAAGATGCCTTCGCTGTTCGCCGCCGCCGCCGGCCTCACGCTGCTCGGCGCGTCTCCGCCGCCGATGGACGGCATGTACGGCCCGCCGGGCGGCCCCGGCGGCTACCCGCCCTGCACCAGCCGCGGGCAGGACCGCTGCATCCAGCTCTACGAGCGCGGCGTCGCCAACCCGCGCAACCTCGCCATGAACGACCGGTTCGGGCCGGGCCGGGAGCCGCGCCGCTACGCGCACGGCCCGATGGGTCCGCGCCCCGGTGAGCGGGTCGTGGTCGTCGCGCGAAACGACTATCCGCCGTGCGGCGGCGGGGTCGCCGACCGCTGCATCCAGGCGCCGCCGGCCGCGCGGGCGGGCGGGGGCTACGCCCCGGCGCCGCGCCGGGTCGCGCTGCGCGCCCATTACGACCGGCAGGCGGTCAGGGTCGGCGAGCGGGGCTAGGGAGCGGCGATGACGATCGTGAAGCGCCTCGTCCCGCTTGCCGCCGTCGCCGCCCTCGCCGGCTGCGTCACGCCGCGCGGGGAGCCGATGCCGGAATTCGTCGGGCGCCCGCTCAGCGTCCAGGCCCCATCCGGAGTCAGCACGCTGCTGCTCCACCCGGACGGGACGGTGGAGGCCCGCTTCAACGGCCGGACCACCGCCGGGCGCTGGGACTTCCGTGGCGGCAACATCTGCTACACCTGGGGCGGCACCTATCGCGAATGCTGGCCCCACGGCGCGCCCTTCCGCCGCGGCCGCACCGATACGATCCGCAGCGACCGCGGCAACGTCGTCAGGGTGACGATGCAGTAGGGCGCTTCAGCGCAGGCGCCGCGCGACGAGCCGGACGGCGAGCTCGTCGGGGCGCGGGTTCATGTAGGTGAGGCGGACGCGGCCGTCGGGCTGCGTCTCTACCGTGCAGGGCATGTTGCTCGACACCGGCGTCCAGCCGGCGGGGAGCACGACGACATTGTCGGCGCGTCCGAGGCTGCGCTCCCACAGCAAGCTGCCGTCGGGCTGGAGGCCGTAGCGGCCGGGATCGGTGTAGGTCTCGGCGATGCGCAGGCGCAGGCTCTCGCCCGCGGCGAGGGGACGGAAGCGGAAGAGCACGGCCTTGGTGTCGGGGCCGACGTCGCCGGCCTCGGGCTCGGCGCGCTTCACCGCATCGCCGGCGATCATCGTGAAGGGGATCGTCTCGCCGGTGTCGAGATCGAGTGCCGACGGGTTGGCGACGGCGCTGCCGGCGCGGACGATGTTGACGTAATGGTCGGCGCCGGGGCGGGTCTCGGTATAATCGTGGGTGAGCGCGAAGCTGTGCGTCTCCGGCGGGTTCAGCCAGTAGACGATGTTGCGGCTCTGGTGCGCGCGCTCCGCCTCCGCCGCCAGCGGCCGCGGCGCGGCGGGGGCCACGGTCTCGGCCTTGCGCGCGGCGAGGCGCAGCGGCGCTTCCGCCGGGGTGACGTTCCAGAAGCTGACGAGCACCCGCCCGCCCTCCTCGAGAATCTGCGCGGGGTAGTTGGAGGAGACGAGCACGTAGCCGGCGGGAAGGAGGACGGCGTTGCGCTTCACGCCGAGCGGGCGGTCGAAGACGATCGCGCCGTTGGGCGCCGCCGAATAGCTTTTGGGATCCTCGTAGGTCTTCTCGATGAGGACCCGCGCCGCGCCGCCGCCCGAGGGCACCGGCCGCGCCAGCGTCACCTCGATGAAATTCATCCCCGCCGCCTCGCGGACTCCGCAATCCTTCGCCGCGGTGGCGGCGTCCACGACCCGCCAGGCGAGCGGGCGCCCGGTCGCGCGGTCCGTCACCCGCTCGTCGCTGGCGACGCTGCCGGCGCGGATCGGGTTGCAATAGGCGCGGGCGCCGGGAGTCGCGGCGCTGATCTCGTAGACGATGCGGAACTTGCCCGAGCCCGGCGCGAGCAACTCGTAGCGCGTGTAGCCGTCCGCCTCGCGCTGGGCGGGGCGCGGAGCCTCCTGCGCCGCGAAGGCGGGCGCCGCAACGAGCGCGGCGGCGGCTGCGGCAAGCAAAGGGGTGTGCATCATGGGCCTCCTCGGCGGCTGGATAGCGCAGCGGCACGGCGGAAGGATAGCTGGCCGCGGGCGGCGCGGCTCGATAAGCTCGCACTCAAGTCGGGGGAGACAGAGATGGCGACGATGGTGCCGCGGTACGACGAGCCGGGCTCCGGGACGGCGGTGGACGTCAGCCGGCCCGACTTGTGGCGCGACGATGCCTTCGCGCCGCTCTTCGCGCGGCTGCGGGCGGAGGATCCGGTCCATTATTGCCCCGACAGCCTTTTCGGCCCCTATTGGTCGGTGACCCGGCATGCCGACATCATGCAGGTCGAGGCGCTGCCGGACCTCTATTCGTCGAGCTTCCGCTACGGCGGCATCACCATCCTGGGCGAAGGCAAGCCGATCTGGGGCGACGAGCTGCTCCCCATGTTCATCGCGATGGACCGGCCCGAGCACACGGGCCGCCGCCGCGCCGTCGCCCCCGCCTTCGCGCCGTCGGAGATGGAGCGGCTGAAGGCGAACGTGCGGCAGCGCACCGAGGAGGCGATCGACGCGCTGCCGGTAGGCGAGACGTTCGACTGGGTCGACCGCGTGGCGATCGAGCTGACGACGCAGATGCTCGCCATCCTCTTCGACTTCCCCTGGGCGGAGCGGCGCAAGCTCACCACCTGGTCCGACTGGGCGGGCGACCTCGAGGCGGTGCTCGACCCGGTGCGTGGGCCCAAGCGGCTCGAAATCCTGTGGGAATGCAGCGCCTGGTTCACCCGCCTGTGGAAGGAACGCGAGGCGGCGGCACCGGCGGGCGACCTCATCTCGATGCTGATCCATTCCGAGGCGACGCGGGCCATGTCCCCCCAGGAATATCTCGGGAACCTCATCCTCCTCATCGTCGGCGGCAACGACACGACGCGCAACTCGATGAGCGCGCTCCCCATGGTGAGCGCGCGCTGGCCGGAGGAATGGGAGAAGATCGCCGGCGATCCGGCGACGATCCCCAACGCGGCGCAGGAGCTGATCCGCTGGCAGACGCCGCTCGCCCACATGCGGCGGACCGCGACGACGGACGCGGAGCTCGGCGGCAAGAGGATCCGCGCCGGCGACAAGGTGGTGCTCTGGTACATGTCCGGCAACCGGGACGAAGCCGTGTTCGAGGAGGCGGAGCGGTTCGTCGCCGACCGGCCGAACGCGCGGCGCCACCTCGCCTTCGGCTTCGGCATCCACCGCTGCGTCGGCGCCCGCCTCGCCGAGCTGCAGGTGACGACCTTGCTCGAGGTGCTGCGCGACCGACGGCTGCGGCCGGTGCAGACCGGCGCGCCGGAGCGGGTGCCGAACTGCTTCGTCCACGGCTATCGCACGCTGCCGGCGAAGCTCGAACGCGCCGGCTGATGGCCGTAAGATTTTTTTGCGCGGCCATTCGAGGTGCCGCCGAAATCCTATTTTCCGCGGCAATCCGCCGAAAATAGGAAAATAACCTATCTGGAAAAAGTGCTTGACAGCGTCACGCTGATGTGGCACAAGTAGGTCATCGTCGAGAAATGCGCTTCCGCCGATCGGGCGCCGATTCGCTTTCAGGAAAACCCAGGCCTCACCGCTGCCGCCGCGCCTTGGTGAGGAGGTGGCGGGCGAGCATCGGCAGCGGCATGCGCAGCAGGTGGGAGCGGACGTAGAAGCCGAGGCGCGAGGCAGGCCGGGTGGGGCGGCCCCAGCCGTCGCGGGCGAGGAGGCGGCGCAGGAACAGGCGATCGGCGGGGCGGGCGCGGCCGGCGAGCAACGGGTCGACCGGAGTCGCGAAGAGGGCCCGCGCCAGCCGCAGGGTGCGCGAGACGGCGGACACCAGGCCGTGCTCCCAGGCGCGTTCGCGCAGCTCCACGGTCAATTCGGGGCCGTGGGCGGAGAAGTGGCGGATCAGGCGGTCGACGTCCCAGAGGTTGCGCAGGCCCCCGGCGAGGTCGCCGTCGGCGATGAGGTGGGCGGCGGCGTGGACGATCATGTCGGCGGGAGCGAGGACACGCAGGCCGCCGGGCAGCGCCTCGCTGCTCGCGACGAGGGCATCGGCATCGGGCTTCGGCCGCGCCGTCAGGGGGAGGATCGTGTGGTGGACGTCGATCATCCGGTCGCGTTCGCGGTGGATGAGCGGCGGCAGCTCGTGCATCCAGCGGCGATAGTAGAGGTCGTCATAGGCATCCTCCTTCACCCATTCCCAGCCGGCGGCGAGGAGGGCGCGCTCCACGTCCGCAAGGGATCCGCGCGGGACGAGGATGTCGAGGTCTCCGATCGACCGGCCTTGCGCGGCGGGAAGGCCGGCCGCCGCGTAGGCGGTTCCCTTGAGGAGGATGACGGGGACGCCGAGCGGGGCCAGGGCGCGCCGGGCCATCTCGGCTTCCCAGAGCGCTTCGGTGCGGACCGTTTCGGAGGCGCGGCGGGCGTCTTCCATCGACCGCTCCACCTCCGGCGGGAGCGGCACGCCGGCGAGGCGGCAGGCGAGGCTGCCGGCGAGCGATTCGGCGCGGGCGACGGAGAGGAGGGAGGTCCAGTCGGTCACCTCCGCGGCCCGATGCGGCTCAGCGAGGATGCGGGCGAGCCGGAGCGCGGCGGCGGTCACGGCGCGCTCCACAGCCGGTCGACCAAAGCGAGGGCCTCTTCGGTCGACGCATAGTCGATGGCGGCGGCCGGGACGGTTCGGCAGAGGCGGGTGAGGCTGTCGAAGCCGCCGCGGCCGAGGGCGACGTAATTGGTCGAGGCCTGGGTGAGGCGCATGAACAGCTCGGCCGCGCCGACCGGGCGGATCGCGGCCGCGAACTCGGCGCCGAAGCGGGGGAAGAGGATGAGGGCCGGCGCGGCGGGGACGTCCATCGCGGCGATCGCGGCGGCGTTCGGACGGAGGTGGCGGATCGTGCCCTTGGGCGTCCCGGCGAGCAGCGGGCCGAAGCGCTCCGGGGCAACATCGCCGAACAGCTCGGCCGCGGCGTTCTTGAGGCTAACGGCGCGGGGGAAGGGCCAGAGCCTTCCGTCGTCGAGATCGAGCAACGCGAATTCGTCGCCCATGAAGCGCCAGCCGCGCTCGCCGAGCAAGGCGGAGAGGGTCGACTTGCCGGCGCCGGAGTCGCCGGTGAGGAGCAGGGCCCGCCCGTCCCGCTCGACCGCGCCGGCATGGAGGAGGAGGTAGCGGCGCTGGCCGAGCGCCATCTGCAGGTTCATGCCCATCTCGGCCGCGAGCAGGCCAAGGGCGAGCGGCAGCGGCGCCGCGTCGGGAAGGACGTAGTCGCCGCGGATCGCGACGGAGGGGCGAAGCCAGCGCCGCCACGGCCTTTCCGGCTCGAGGCGGACGGTGAAATCGCAGGCGCCGCCAGGCTCGGGGTAGCCGGCATAGAGGCGGCGGAGCTCGGCGATCGGCCGCGGCCAGGCCGAGCCGATGCGGAAGGCCACCGGCCCGACCTGCAGCCTGAGGACGTGCCTCACGGCCGGTGGACGAGCCCGGCCGCTTCGAGCTCGGCGAGGCGGGCGGCGAGCGCCCTCGGATCGTCGGAGCGCAGCTCGAAGCGGGCGCCGATCCGGGCGAGTATCGCGTCCTCGTCCCCCGCTTGGCCGGCGAGGGCAGCGAGGATCTGCGGCGCCGGCGGGGCGAGGATGTGGGTCTGGCCGGAGGCGGCGTGGAAGAGGATCGTGAGCCCTTCCATCTCCGCCGTGGCGGCGAGGATGTCGGCGTCGGCGATGTAGCGGGAACCGGCCATGCCGGCGGCGGCGCGGCGCGTCAGCGCGGCATCTGCAGCGAGGCGTAGCAGGTGAAGCCGCTCATGCCCGCCTGCAGACGGCGTATGTAATTGACATAGGCCTGCGCCGCGTCCGGATCGAGGCCGGCGGGGGTGGGGCCGTGGTTGAGCAGCGCCTTGGCCTCCTCGCCGGTGATCGGCCGCGCCGGCGGCGGGAAGGCGCCGGCGGTTCCGGGGGGCACGACGCTGCCGTCGGCGGCGATGTAGCTCCCGGCCTTGTCCGGGCTCGGCACCGGGATCTGGCAGTGCATCACCGAGCCGGCGGTCTGGGCGAGGGCGGGGCGGACCGTCACCACGGTCGAGGCCGCCGCGGCGCCGAGGGCGAGCACGGTCCGGCGGCTCGGCACCAGGCCGCCGCCGGTTTCGCTGCCGGTCTCGTCGCTCCGCTTGTCCATCGCTTCGCCTTTACGCGCCGGGGCCTTTCGCAAGCGTAAAGCCCATAAGCCGCTGAGGAAAGGGCCGCTCTCGCCCCGTCCCGCGCCGGGACGCGTCCGGCGCGGAAAGCCTAAACTCTCTTTCATCGAGGCGGGCGGAGAAAAATCGTTTCGGGGACGTTGGGATGCCGGGTCGCCGGAGCTGAGGCGGCTGCCATCCCAAGGAGGATCACCTGATGAAAACCCTATTGTTCGCGGCCGCGCTGATGGTCGGCGGTGCCGCCTACGCGCAGGACACGACCGGCACCCAGGGCACCGGCATGGCGCCCGGCGGCACCAGCGCCCCGAGCAACGCGGCGCCCAAGCGCGACGCCCGCGGCGTCCCCGTCATCTCCGCCCCCGCCGAAGCGCCCGCCGGCTACAACCAGCCGCCCAACAGCTCGGGCATGGCGCCTTCGACCGGCGGCGCGCCGACCATGGCCCCGGCCGGCCCGATGCCGCCCTGCTCGCGCAAGGTCACCGACCATTGCACCCAGACCTATGAGCGCAACCACGGCGCGGCCGGCAGCGGCGCGATGGCGTCCGGCGGCGGCAGCGACATGACCGCGACGGCCGACACGGGCGGCGACAGCGCCACCACGACGACCACCACGACCAAGAAGACGACTCACCACCGCCGCGTCCGCCGCCACAAGAAGTAAGGCGGCCGACGGACGACAAGGGGCGGGCTGGTCCGGCCCGCCTTTGTCTGCCATGAGCTTCCGGCGCCCGTGCGGGCGCCGGAGCCTGGCCCGATGCGCGGCCCGGCTCTCCACCGACAAGCGAGGAGCGGGCCGCGGCGATGACCATTTCGTTCGACAATCGGGTGGCGATCGTCACCGGCGCCGGCGGCGGGCTCGGCCGCGCCTATGCGCTCGAGCTGGCGCGGCGCGGCGCCAGGGTGGTGGTGAACGATCTGGGCGGCGCGCGCGACGGCACCGGCCATTCCGACGCCGCCGCGAAGGTCGTCGCGGAGATCGAGGCCGCGGGCGGCACGGCGATGGCGAACGGCGCGAGCGTCACCGACCTCGCGCAGGTGGAGGCGATGGTCGCGGCGGCGATCGAGCGCTGGGGCCGCGTCGACATCCTCATCAACAATGCCGGCATTCTGCGCGACAAGAGCTTCGCCAAGATGGACATGGCGGACTTCCGCGCCGTCGTGGACGTCCACCTGATCGGCTCGGCCAATTGCACCAAGGCGGTGTGGGAGCCGATGCGCGCCCAGGGCTATGGCCGCATCCTGATGACGGCGAGCTCGACCGGCCTGTACGGCAATTTCGGCCAGGCCAATTACGGCGCCGCCAAGCTCGGACTCGCCGGCTTCGCCAAGACGCTGAGCCTCGAAGGCGCGAAGCACGATGTGCGGGTGAACACGATCGCGCCGACCGCGGCGACGCGGATGACCGAGGACATCTTCCCGCCGGAGATGCTGTCGCTGTTCAACCCGGACAATGTCGTGCCTGCGGCGCTCTATCTGGTCTGCGAAGACGCGCCGACCGGCGCCATCGTCGGCGCCGGGGCGGGGGTGGTGCAGGCGGCCTATGTGACGCTGACGCCGGGCTACGCGCTCCCGGAAGGGCGGCGGACGGTCGAGGAGGTGGCGGCGCACTGGGACGAGATCACGAGCCGCGAGGGCGAGATCGTGCCGCAGTCCGGGGCCGAGCAGGCGATGCTGATTTTGAAGAGGTTGCAGGGATAGCCTGCCTCCCTGCCGCGAAGCGGTGGGGAGGGGGACCACCCGCAGGGTGGTGGAGGGGTGACAGGTCGTAGACCGCCGCCGTCGCGCGCTCGAACCTTCCGATTTCTCGGCCGCTACCCCTCCACCACCCTTCGGGTGGTCCCCCTCCCCATCCGCGGGATGGGGAGGCAGGCTTACCGTGTTGCATCACTAATACAGTTGTGATAGGGCCGCTCCGTTAGGGAGGACCAGAGACATGTACAGCGACAGCGATCTCGAGGCGGCGGTGGCGGCGGGGGCGGTGACGCCCGAGGCCGCGGCCGCGCTTCGCGCCTATGTCGCCGGCCGTAGCGCGAGCCCGGCGGTGGACGAGGAGCATTTCCGGCTGATCACCGGGTTCAACGACATCTTCGTGGCGGTGGCGGCGGCGATCCTGCTGTTCGCCTTGGGCTATATCGGCTGGTCGATCGGGCCGCGCATCGAATATGACGGCCCCTCGCCGACCAGCGGCCTGCTCGTCGCCGGCGCCGCCTGGGGCCTGGCCGAATTCTTCACCCGCAAGCGGCGCATGGCGCTGCCGAGCATCCTCCTTCTCCTCGCCTTCGTCGGCGGGACGGTGGCGGCGACCGGCTTCGCGCTGGCGCTGGGCATCGGGCCGGACGCGGTCGAGCACAACAAGACGCTGGGGGGCTTCCTGATCGCCGGCGCGGCGGCGGTGGGCGCGGGTGCGGCCTGGCTGCACTGGCGGCGGTTCCGGGTGCCGATCACGGTGGCGGCGGGCGCCGCCTCGGTGTCCGGCCTCGTCATGGCGCTGCTCGCCTCGAGCTTCGACCTGACGCCGCGCGACCCGATCTTCCTCGGCTTCATGCTGCTGCTCGGCGTCGGCATGTTCCTGTTCGCGATGAGCTGGGACGCGTCCGACCCGACCCGCGAGACGCGCCGCTCGGACGTCGCCTTCTGGCTGCATCTGCTGGCGGCGCCGATGATGGTGCACCCGATCTTCCGCCTCCTCGGCCTCGCCGACGGCGGCGGCTCGGCGATCGGCGCGGTGGTGGTGCTGGCGGTCTACGCGGTCTTCGGCCTGACCGCGCTGGCGGTGGACCGGCGGGCGCTGCTCGTCTCGGCCCTGGTCTACGTGCTGTTCGCGCTCAGCCGGCTGTTCCAGCAGGCGATCGCGGTGGAGCTGAGCTTCGCGGTGACGGCGCTGGTGATCGGCTCCGCGCTGCTGCTGCTCTCGGCCTTCTGGCACTCGGCGCGGGCGGCGGTGGTCCGGCCGCTGCCGGCGGCGCTCAAGGCGAAGCTGCCGGTGCTCGACCGGCCCTCGGCCGCCGCCGCGGCGGCCTGAGCGATCCGAGAGGACGGGAGGGGCGGCGCCGGCAGCGGCGCCGCCCCTTCGCGTGTCCGGAGCGCGGCCCGGCGGCGGCGCGCGCGCCGGATTGGAACGGAACCGTAAGGCAGCCCGTTACCCACGTTCCAGGATCAGGAGGTATCATGCGTAAGTTTCTTCTCGCCGTCTCGGCAATCGCCGTCACTCTGCCCGCCCTCGCCGTGCCGACCGCCGCCGACGCGCGGCGCCATCGCTACCGCCATTATGCCGCGCGCTGCCATCATCATGGCGGAACCACCGGCGCGGTGGTCGGCGGTGTCGGCGGCGCCCTCGTCGGCCATGCGGTGACCGGCCACGGCCTCGCCGGTCCCCTCGTCGGCGGCGCCGCCGGCGCGCTCGCCGGCCGCCACATCGAACGCCACAGCCAGCCCCGCCGCTGCTGAGGATTCGGGGGGGACGGTCGCGAAGACCGTCCCCTTCCCCCGCGACGAGCTTATCCTTCCGCCTGCGCGCCGTGGCGAACGCGCAGGATCAGGACCGCGTCGGCCTCGACCCGGTAGCGGATGATGTACGGCCATACGGAAACGATCTCGCGGCGGCCCGCGCCCGCTTCTCGCCCGCGGTCCGCGAACTCGGCCAGGCTGTCGGCCGTCTGGACGAGCCGGTTCGCCAGGCGACGCGCGGCCGCCGGATTGAAGGCGGAGATGTAGCTCTCGATCGACTGGAGATTGGAGACGGCTTCGTCCGTCCAGACGATGCGGCGCAAATCAGTCCCCGACGCGGGGGCGGGGCCTTGAACTATCTGTGCCCCAAGAGGAGAGCCAGCGGCGGACCGCGTCGTGGCTGATCAGGCGGCCGGCCTCCGCATCGGCGTCTGCGCGCGCGTCGGCTTCGGCCTCGGCATTGGGGTCCGCAGCGTCAAAGAGTGACTTCTCCGGCTTCATTCCTGCCTCATAGCACTCACGGGTCCGTGAAACCATCTTCGCGCGAACAGGCGGCTATGTCGCCCCCGCCACCAAAGCATTCCAACCCGCCTCGTCGATCACCTCGACGCCGAGGTCCTGCGCCTTCTTGAGTTTTGACCCCGCCCCGGGGCCGGCGATGACGAGGTCGGTCTTGGCCGAGACGCTGCCGGCGACCTTGGCGCCGAGCGCTTCGGCCTGGGCCTTTGCTTCGTCGCGGCTCAGCGTCTCCAGCGTGCCGGTGAAGACGAGCGTCTTGCCGGTGACGGGGCTTTCCTTCGTCTCCCAGACGAGGTCGGCCGGGTGGACTCCGGCGGCTTCGAGGGCGGCAAGGACTTCGCGATTGTGGGGCTCCTCGAAGAAATCGAGCAAGGCATTGGCGACTTCGGGGCCGATGTTCGGGGTCTCGACCGCGGCGACGACGGCGGCGTCGCGGCGCTGCTGCGCCTTGCGCTCCGGCTCGCCGATGGCGGGCGCGAAGCCGTCGCGCGCCTCGAGGGCGCGCCCGATCATCGCCATGAAGGCGCTCCAGCTGCCGTAGCGGCGGGCAAGGTCGCGGGCGGTGACCTCGCCGACATGGCGGATGCCGAGGGCGAAGAGGAAGCGATCGAGCGGTGGGCGCCGTTTGGCGTCGATCGCGGCGAGGAGATTGTCGACGGACGTCTCGGCCCAGCGCTCGCGGCCGACGAGGGCGTCGCGCTTCTCATGAAGGCGGAAGATGTCGGCGGGGGACTGGAGCAGGCCGTCGCGGAAGAAGCTTTCGATGTGGACGAGGCCCAGCCCCTCGATGTCGAGGGCGTGGCGGGAGACGAAGTGGCGGAGGCGCTCGACGCGCTGGGCGGGGCAGACGAGGCCGCCGGTGCAGCGCACGTCGACCTCGCCCTCCTCGCGCACCGCTTCGGACCCGCATTCGGGGCAATGGTCCGGGAAGAGGTAGGGCGGCCGGTCGGCGTCGGGGGTGAGGTTTTCGAGGACCTGCGGGATGACGTCGCCGGCGCGCTGGATGAGGACGCGGTCGCCGGGACGGACGCCGAGGCGGGCGATCTCGTCGGCATTGTGGAGGGTGGCGTTGGTGACGGTGACGCCGCCGACGCCGACCGGCTCGAGGCGGGCGACGGGCGTCAGCTTACCGGTGCGGCCGACCTGGATGTCGATGGCGAGGAGCGTCGTCTGGGCGCGCTCGGCGGGGAATTTGTGGGCGAGCGCCCAGCGCGGGGCGCGGGCGACCTGGCCGAGGCGGCGCTGCCAGTCGAGGCGGTCGACCTTGTAGACGACGCCGTCGATGTCGAAGGGCAAGTCGGCGCGCTTGGCCTCGATGCCGCGGTAGAAAGCGAGGAGCGGCGCGATGTCGGTGAAGACTTCAAGGTCCGTCGAGAGCGGCACACCCCAGGCTTCGATCGCGTGCATGACGCCGTGCTGAGTGTCGGCGGGGAGGGCCGAAGTCTCGCCCCAGCCATGGGCGTAGAAGCGCAAGGGGCGGGCCTCGGTTACCGCCGGGTCCTTCTGCCGGAGCGAGCCGGCGGCGGCGTTGCGCGGATTGGCGAAGATCTTGCCGCCGGCGTCGGCCTGACGCGCGTTCAAGGCGGCGAAATCGGCCTTGGACATGTAGACCTCGCCGCGGATCTCGAAGAGGTCGGGCGCGCCGGGCGGGAGGCGCTGCGGGATGTCCCGGATCGTGCGCACGTTCGGCGTCACGTCCTCGCCGGTGGTGCCGTCGCCGCGGGTGGCGGCGAGGACGAGGGCCCCTTGCTCATAGCGCAGCGAGCAGGACAGGCCGTCGATCTTCGGCTCGGCGGTGAGCGCCACCGGCTCGTCCTCGGCGAGCTTCAGGAAGCGGCGGACGCGGGCGACGAAGTCGGCCACCTCCTCGTCGGAAAAGGCGTTGTCGAGGCTGAGCATCGGCAGCGCGTGGCGGACCTTGGCGAGCGGGCCTTCCGGCGCGGCACCGACCGCGCGCGACGGGCTGTCGGGCCGGACAAGGTGAGGGAATTGCCGTTCCAGCTCGGCGTTCCGGCGGACGAGGGCGTCGTACTCCGCGTCGCTGATCTCCGGCGCGTCCTCCCCATGGTAGAGGCGGTTGTGGTGGGCGATCTCGGCCGCCAGCCGCGCCAGCTCGGCCGCCGCTTCGGCCTCGGTCACGCCAGCACCTCGGCGAGGAAGGCTTCGAGCGCCGTCCAGGAGCGGCGGTCCGCGGTTTGGTTGTACTGGACGCCCCGCCCGGGCTCGTTCGCGCCGGGATTGGTGAAGCCGTGCAACGTGTTGCCGTAGGCGTGGATCTGCCAATCGGCACCGGCGCGGGTCAGCTCGGCGGCGAGCGCCTCGACGGAAGCGGGCGGCGCCATCGGATCGTCCCAGCCGTGGAGGGCGAGAACCTTGGCGCGGATCGGGGTGCCTTCACGGTTGCCGGGCGGCGTGAACAGGCCGTGGAAGCTCGCGACCCCGCGCACGTCCACGCCGGTGCGGGCGAGGTCGAGCGCGCACAGGCCGCCGAAGCAATAGCCGATCGCCGCGATGCGGGACGCGTCGACCTCGGGCCGGGCGCGAAAGCTTGCGAGGACGGCGAGCAGGCGGTCCTGGAGAAAGGCGCGGTCCGCGAGCAGCGCCTTCATCTCTTCGCGGCATTGCTCGCGCGGCAGGCCGACCTTGCCGTAGAGGTCCGCGACCATGGCGGTGTAGCCGAGGCCGGCGAGGCGGCGGGCGAAGCCGAGCTCGAGCTCCGAACGGCCCATTATGGTGGGGAAGATGAGGACGGCCGGGGCCGGCGCCGTTCCCGCCCGCACGAGGAGCGCCTCCAGCGCGGCATCGCCGTGGCGCGTGGGGACGGGGCGACTGTCGCTCATGCCGCCCCCCTCGCCGGAGCGGGACCGCCGGTCAACTGTCGGGCTCCTTGTCGGGCTCGGCGACTCCTATACCCTTTAGGCGCTCGCGCAGCCCGTCGTCCCTATCGCCCAGATGCCAGGCGCCCATCCAGTAGAGCTTCGCCGACTTGTCGTCGCCGCGACCGTGGGAAAGGTCGCCGAGGACCCACAGAGCCACGCTGTTCGGACGCATTTCGAACGACTTCCTGGCGTCCGCGAAAGCGCCCGTCTCATTCCCCAGGTCGAACCGGATCGATGCGCGGGTGGCATAAGCGGCGAAGCTCGGCTTAAGCGCCAGCGACCGCTCGATCCGGCCCAGCGCTGCCTGCGCCCGGCCGAACCGCGCGTAGAGGCCCGCGACGTTGAGCAGCCAGTCGGGATTTGAAGGGTCGATCGCGGCCGCTACCTCCGCATCCCGCAGCCACCGTTCCTCATCCTGCAGGCCCGCAGACCAGGCGACCGAGCGGTACGTCAGATATTCCGCCTTCTTCGCGGCGGTTCCTGCGGCGAAGAAGGCCGCTGTGCAGTCGCCGATCACTCCCGGTGCAGCGACGGCCGCCGTATCGAAGGCCTTCTTGCAGCGTTCCGCCGCGCCCGCCGATCCCGCGGTTTGCCAGTGGACGACGGCGGCGCGTTGGCGGTCGATGCGCTTCGCCAGCTTCGGGTCGTCCCTCCCTTTCGCGAGAGAGGCCGCAAGATCCGTCTCGCGCGCCGCTTCGTCGGATCGTCCCAGCCACAAGGCCCGCTCGGACTTCAGGAGATGCGCGTCCGGCGCCTTCGGGTCCAGCTCGACGATCCGGGCGGCGTCGCGATAGGCGCCATCGAGATCGCCGGCCGCCAGCCGGGCGAAAGTGCGCTCCCTATAGGCCTCGATCGAGCTTGGCCGCACCGCAATCTCGCGGTCCAGGTCGCGCAGGGCCGCGGCGAAGTCGCCCATGTCGCTGAGCGCGTAGCCCCGCTCGTGGCGCAGCTTGGGATTCTCGGGATCGAGCGCAATGGCACGGTCGAGATCGGCAACGGCGTCCCGCGGACGATGGAGGGCGTTGAGCGACCAGGCGCGCTGATAATAGAGTTCCGCTTTCGCTTTGGGATCGGCCGCGGCTGCGATCGACGCCTCGCAGGCTGGGGGCGAAGCGCGGACCGAAGCGGGGGCGCAAGGGTCGCCCGCCGCGTCCGCCGGCGCGGCGGCAATGGCGAGGGCGAGCGCCAGGATCATGCCGCCTCCAGCAGCCGCACCGCCTGGGCGCGCGCTTCGTCGGTGACCTGGGCGCCGGAGAGCATGCGGGCGATCTCCTCGCGGCGGCGCGTCTCGTCGAGCGCCTGGACGCTGGTGCGGGTGACGAGGCCGGCGTGGGTCTTCTCGATGAGGAGGTGGGTGCGGCCGCGGGCGGCGACCTGCGGGCTGTGGGTGACGACCAGCACCTGCGCGCCCTCCGCCAGGCGGTGGAGGCGCTCGCCGATCGCGGAGGCGACCGCGCCGCCGACGCCGCGGTCGATCTCGTCGAAGATCATCGTCCCCGCGCCGCCGCGCTCGGCAAGCGCGACCTTCAAGGCAAGAATGAAGCGCGAGAGCTCGCCGCCGCTGGCGATGCGCACGAGCGGGGCGAAGGGCGCGCCGGGATTGGTCGAGACCTCGAACTCGACGCGGTCTCGGCCGCGGGCGGACCATTGCGGCTCCGGGAGCGGATCGACGAGGGTGCGAAACCTCGCCGCGTCGAGCTTGAGCGGCGCGAGCTCGGCGGCGACGGCGGCGTCGAGCCGGGCTGCGGCGGCGGTGCGGGCGGCGGTGAGCGCGGCGGCAGCGCCTTCATAGGCCGAGCGGGTCTCCGCGACCCGCGCTTCGAGGCGGGCGAGCCCTTCCTCGCCGGCGTCGATCGCGGCGAGGCGGGCGGCGAGCTCTTCGGCGAGGGCGGGGAGCGCGTCCGGATCGACCCGGTGCTTGCGGGCGACGGCGCGGATGTCGAACAGCCGCGTCTCCGCCTCCTCGAGCCGTTGGGGATCGAAGGCGAGGGCTTCCGCCGCGGCGGCGAGCCGGTCCTCGGCGTCGCCGGCCTCGATGAGCGCACGGTCGAGCGCGGCGAGCGCCTCCTCGAGGGTCGGGTGCTCGGGCGCGATCCGCTCGAGCCGCCGCGCCGCCTGGCGGAGCAAGGCGAAACCGCCTTCGGAGCCTTCGAGAAGCTGGCCGACGGCGCCGATATCCTCGGCGAGGCGGGCGCCCTTCTGCATCGTCGCGCGCAGTTCGGCGAGCGCCGCCTCCTCGCCGGCCTCGGGGGCGAGGCGGGAGAGCTCGGCGACGGCGTCGGCGAGCCATTCGCGGTCGCGGGTCGCCGTCTCGATCTGGTCGCGCGCGGCACCGAGCGCGGCTTCCGCCTCCCCCCAGGCGCGGTAGGCGGCCTCGGCGGCGGCCGTGTCGACGCGGCCGAACGTGTCGAGGAGGGCCCGGTGGCCGCGCGGGTTCAGGAGGCCGCGATCGTCGTGCTGGCCGTGGATCTCGATGAGCAGGGCGCCGAGGTCGCGCAGCAGGGCGACCGAGGCGGCCTGGTCGTTGACGAAGGCGCGGCTGCCGCCGTCCGACTTGACGATGCGGCGGATGACGAGCGGCTCGCCGGGCGCGCTGTCGAGGCCGTTCTCATCCAGCAGGGAACCGGCCGCGTGGTGCGCGGGAAGCTCGAAGGTGACCGTCACCACGGCCTGGGGCTGGCCCTGACGGACGAGGCCGCTGTCGGCGCGGGCGCCCAGCGCGAGGCCGAGGGCGTCGAGGAGGATCGACTTGCCAGCGCCGGTCTCGCCGGTGAGGACGCCGAGGCCGGGGCCGAATTCGAGGTCGAGGCTCTCGATCAGCACCACGTCGCGGATGGAGAGGCCGGTCAGCATCGAGGGCGTTTGTGCCACCCTCCGGCGCGCCGGATCAAGGCTGCGGCGTCGGGTTCGGCGTCGGCTGCTGCGGGGCGGACGCCGGGGCGGCCGCGGGAGTCGCCGGAGCGGCGGCGGGAACGACCGGGTTGCCCGGGTGGCGCTGCACCAGGTCGTAGGCGCGCTGGTACCATTTGCTGCCGCGATAATTGGCGCTGAGGATCGCGGCGGACTTGCGCGCTTCCTCCGGCACGCCGAGCGCCAGATAGCATTCGGTGAGCCGCATCAGCGCTTCGGGCGTGTGGCTGGTGGTCTGATATTCGTCGACAACGGCGCGGAAGCGCGAGACGGCGGCGAGCCACTGCCCGCGCCGCTCGTAGAATCGGCCGACCTCCATCTCCTTGCCGGCAAGGTGGTCGCGCACCAGGTCGATCTTGAGGCGGGCGTCGGCGGCGTAGCGCGTGTCGGGATAGCGGCGGACGAGCTCGCCCAGCGCGTCGAGCGCCTGCTTGGTCGAGGTCTGGTCGCGCTCGACGTCGGTGATCTGCTCGTAGGCGTTGAGGGCGATCAGGTAATAAGCATAGGGCGCGTCGCGGTTGCCCGGGTGGATCGAGAGGAAGCGCCGGGCGGATTCGGTCGACTTGGTGTAATCGCGGGCGGCGTAATAGCTGAACGCGCTCATCAGCTGCGCGCGGCGCGCCCAGATCGAATAGGGATGCTGGCGCTCGACCTCGTCGAAGATCGCAGCCGCCGCGGCGTAGCTGCCTTGGTCGAGCTGCTGGCGGGCGAGATTGTAGAGGGTGGCAACGTCGCGGGCGACATATTGCGTGTCGGCGCGCGTATGCTTGCCGCGGCCGGCGCAGGCGGGAAGCGCGAGGACCGCGCCGATAAGGATTGCGGCGGCGATCGGGCGGGTGAAGCTACGGGGCATGGACGGCTTCTTAGCGAAGGGTTGGGACGAGGCCAAGCGGAGAGACGGGCCGCTGGCCCCGCTGCTTCGGGCGCGCGCGATGAACGGCGGTTTAATGACTTCGCGCTAGGGGGGAGGGCGATGCTGCGCGTGCTGACTCTCGCGACCCTCTTCCCCGACGCCGGGCGGCCGGATTTCGGCCGCTTCGTGCTGCGCCAGACGCAGGCGCTGGCGACACGGCCGGGGGTCGAGGTGGAGGTCGCCGCGCCGGTCGGGCTGCCGCCCTGGCCGCTTTCGCGCCATTCCCATTATGCCGGCCGGGCGGCGCTGCCGGGGCGGGAGCGGTTCGAGGGGCTGAGCGTCCACCGCCCGCGCTTCCGGGTGTGGCCGTGGGTCGGCGAGGCGGGCGCGGGGCGCCGCCTGGCCGCGGCCGTCCTGCCGCTGGCGGAGGCGCTGCGGCCGGACGTCATCGACGCCGAATTCTTCTGGCCGGACGGTGTGGCGGCGATGCACGTCGCGCGGGCCCTCGGCATCCCCTTCTCAGTGAAGGCCCGGGGGAGCGACATCGCTTATTGGGGCGGGCGGCCGAAGGTCCTCGCGCAGATGCTGGCCGCGGCCGAGGCGGCGGGCGGTCTCCTCGCGGTCAGCGCCGCGCTCAGGCGCGACATGGCGGCGCTGGGCATGGCCGAGGCGAAGACCGCCGTCCATCATACGGGCATCGACCTCGACCGCTTTCGCCCCGGCGACAAGGCGGCGGCGAAGGCGGCGCTCGGGGTCGCGGGGCCACTCCTCCTCAGCGTCGGTGCGCTGGTGCCGGTGAAGGGGCAGGCGCTGGCCATCGCGGCGCTCCCGCATTTGCCGGAGGCGACCTTGATCCTCGCCGGCGACGGCCCCGAGCGGGCGCGGCTCGAGGCCGAGGCGCGGCGCCTGGGCGTCCCGGATCGGGTCCGCTTCGCCGGGGCCGTGCCACACGGCGCCCTCCCCGCGCTCCTCCACGCGGCGGACGCGATGGTGCTTCCCTCCGAGCGCGAGGGGCTGGCCAACGCCTGGGTCGAGGCGCTGGCGTGCGGGGTGCCGCTGGTCATCCCGGACGTGGGCGGCGCGCGCGAGGTGCTCGACCGCCCGGAGGCAGGCCGGGTCACGGCGCGCGACCCGGCCGCCATCGCTGCCGCCGTGCGGGAACTGCTGGCGGCGCCGCCGGAGCCGGAGCGGGTCCGCGCGGCGGCGGCGCGGTTCACCTGGGAGGCGAACGGCGCGGCGCTGCACGCGCATCTCGCGCGCCTCGCCGGCCGTCCTGGCTGAGTTTGCGCGCCTCTACTTGGCGAGACCCTTCGCCGTGTTGAGATGCGCGGTGACGGTGGGGATCATCTTCGTCGCCAGCGCCTTGAGCTGCGGGACGTCGCCGCTCGCCGAATAACCCTTGAGCGTGTCGAGCGTCTTCTGGTGGGCCGCGACCTGCGCATCCGCATAGGCCTTGTCGAAGTCGGCGCCCGTCTTGCCCTTGAGCGCATCGAGCTGCTGCTGCTGATCGGGCGTCAGCGCCGAATCGGGCGTGATCGCCGGCTTGGCCGAGGCCGCGGCCGTCTTCAAGGAGGCCGTGGAGGCGGTATGCGCGTCGATCATGTGGCTGGCGAAGGTCTTGACCGCCGGCGACTTCGCGGAGGTCTTGGCGAGCTGCGAGGACGCGATCTCGAACGCGTCGCTGGCCGCGGCCGCGTTGGCGAAGGCCTGGCCCCCGCTCGCCGCGGTGGCGGTGTTGCCCGCCGTGTTGCCGGCGCCGACATTGGCGCCGCTCATGCCCATGTCGTCGACGTTCGCGGTGGCGGTGGCGTCGCCGCCGTTGGCGGTGGCAGTGTCGTCCGACTTGTGGCCGCAGGCGCCGAGCGCCAGCGTCGCCGCCGACAGCAGAATAAGGGTGGATTGCCGCATCGAGTCTCTCCTCAAGGCGCGCCGCCGGGCGCGCTCCCGCCACAACCGCCGGGCATCGGCGGCGTTCCGTCCGCCGCCGCGCCCGCTTCGCCGAACCGCGGGACCCTTGCACCCGCCAGGCCGTTCAGGGGCCGCCGCCGAACGGGCGGCGTTTGCTTTCTCAAGGAGGTTGCGTTGGGCATTTTCGGCAGCATCATGAACAAGATATTCCACCACGGCGACGACCAGGCCGCAGCCGCGCCGGCCCCGCAGGCGCAGGCGGCGCCCGCCCCCGGTTCCGGCGGCGACACCGCCGTTGCCGAGGCGCCCGCGCAGCAGCAGGTCGACGTCGGCGCCGTGCTCGCCGAGATGGCCGCGACCAAGGGCGGCGGCGGGAACTACCAAAGTTCGATCGTCGACCTGTTGAAGCTGCTGGACCTCGATTCGAGCCTCGGCGCGCGCAAGCAGCTTGCCGACGAACTCGGCGTCCATGCCGGCGAGGCCGGCACCGCGGAGGAGAATATCGCCCTCCACCGCGCGGTGATGGACAAGCTTGCCGAGAATGGCGGCGTCGTGCCGGACAGCCTCAGGAACTGAGGCGGGCGGCAGTCCTGTTCCCTCTCCCCCCGGGAGAGGGCCAGGACCCCGATCTAGCCGAGCGGCATCAGCGCGGCAGCGATCCAGCGGCCCTCGCCGCGGAGCAGGCCCCAGGTGCGGGCGGCGGCGCGGCTGTCCATCGCCTCGACGCCGATGCCCTGCGCCTCGAGCGCGCGGACCAACGCGCGCGGCGGCTGGGCGAGCGTCGCGCCGGTGCCGAGCAGGAGGAATTCGGGCGGCCGCTCCAGCGCCAGCAAAGGGGCGAGGTCGTCTAGGCTCAGCTCGGCGGCAGCGGCGGGCGGCGACCAGGCGGCGACGCTCGCCGGCGTCAGCAGGACCGCCGCATAGACTCGGCCGTCGATGGAGAAGCCGGCGCCGGAAAAGCCCTGGACGATCGGCCCGGGCGGCGCGTCTTCCGGGATCAGCCGCGCCATCTGCGGCGCCTCACGGCTCTTCGCTGGTGATCCGCTCGGCACCGGTCGCCACGCTCTTCGCCCGCGGCGCCGGCGTGCCCGGCTGGGGCTTGAGGCCGAGCGTGATGAGCAGCGACGAGGAAACGTAGATCGACGAATAGGTGCCGACGATGACGCCCAGGATCATGGCGGCGGTGAAGCCGCGCAGCACGTGGCCGCCGAAGATCAGCAGCGAGCCGAGCGCGAGGAGGACGGTCAGCGACGTCATCACGGTGCGCGGCAGGGTCTCGTTCACCGAGAGGTCGACGATGCCGCGCATGTCCATCTGGCGGTATTTGCGCATGTTCTCGCGGATGCGGTCGTCGATGACGATCTTGTCGTTGATCGAATAGCCGACGATGGTCAGCACCGCGGCGACGATGGTGAGGTCGAACTCGAGCCGCGTCACCGCGAAGAAGCCGAGGGTCATCAGCACGTCGTGGCCGATCGCGACGAAGGTCGAGAGGCCGAACTGCCACTCGAAGCGGAACCAGCCGAACAAAGCGATGGCGAAGACGGCCAGAAGGACGGCGAGGATGCCGTTGCGGATCAGCTCGTCCGAGACTTTGCCCGAGACGCTGTCGGTCTTGCCGAAATGGACGCCGGGGAACTGCGCGGCCACCGCGCCCTGAACCTGGCTGACCACCCTGTTGGTCGCGCCCGGATCGCTGCTCTTGGGCGGGGGCACGCGGATCGAGACGGTCTTGGGATTGTCGGCATATTGGGTGATGTTGGCCTCGCCCTGGTTCAGGCGATCGACCACCGCACGCAGGTCGTCGACCTTGGGCGGCTGCGGGAAGGTCGCCTCGATCGACAGGCCGCCGACGAAGTCCACGCCGAGCTCGAGCCCGCGTGTGACGGTGGCGAAGACGGCGATGACGGTCAGCAGCGCGGTCAGGCCGAACGCCCAGCCGCGCAGGGCGACGAAGCCGATGTTGGTGTTGTCCGGGACGAGCTTCAGGAGGCGCATGGGTCGATCCCGATCAGATGTGCAGCGTGGCGGGACGGTGCCGCTTGATGTAGCCCGCGGTCAGCATCCGGGTGAAGGTGACGGCGGTGAACACCGACGTGATGATGCCGATCAGCAGCACCACCGCGAAGCCCTTGATCGGCCCCGAGCCGAGTAGCAGCATGATCACGCCGGAGATGGCGTGGGTCGCGTTCGCCTCGAAGATGGTGCGGCTCGCCTCCTTGTAGCCGAGCTCCACCGCCATCACGACGTTGCGCCCGCGCCGCAATTCCTCGCGGATGCGCTCGTTGATGAGCACGTTGGCGTCGACTGCGGTGCCGATGGTGAGCACGAAGCCGGCGATGCCGGGAAGGGTCAGGGTGCCGTTCAGCATCGCCATCACCGCGAGGATGACGAAGATGTTCAGGATCACCGCGATGTTCGCATAGACGCCGAAGCGGCCGTAGGTCAGCAGCATGAAGACGACGATCGCCACCGAGGCGATGATCGATGCGGTGACGCCGGCATGGATCGAATCCTTGCCGAGCGAGGCCGAGACGGTCCGCTCCTCCACCACCTTGAGCGCCACCGGCAGCGCGCCGGACTGGAGCGCGATGGCGAGCTGCTGGGCGGACTGGACGGTGAAATTGCCCATGATCTGCGCGGAGCCGCCGAGGATCGGCTCGTTGATGTTCGGCGCCGAGAGGACGACGTTGTCGAGGATGATCGCGAACGGCTTGTTAACGTTCTCGCGCGTCACCTGGGCGAAGCGCTTGCCGCCTTCGGCGTTGAAGGTGATGGCCACGGCCGGCAGGTTCGACTGGTCGTAGGTCTGGTTCGCCTTGGTGAGCTGGGCGCCGGTGATGATGGCGCGGCGCTGGACGGCGATCGGCGCACCATTCTCGTAGTGCAGGATCTGGCTGCCGATGGGCGCGCGGCCGGCCTGGAGGTCGGCCTGGCCGACATTCTGGTCGACGAGCTTGAACTCGAGCTTGGCGGTCCTGCCGATCAGCGCCTTGAGGGCGGCGGGGTTCTGGAAGCCGGGCACCTCGACGAGGATGCGCTGGGCACCCTGGCGCTGGATGCTGGGCTCGCGGGTGCCGAGCGCGTCGATCCGCTTCCTGACGACGGTCGTCGCCCCTTCCATCGCCTCGTTGATGAAGCTGGTGAGGCCGGCCTTGGTCGGCGTCATGACGATGCGGCTGCCGTCGATCACCCGCACGTCCCAGTCGCGCTGGCCGCTGCTGCCGACGCCGTTGGTCTGGCGGCGCGCGACCTCCATCGCCGCGTCGACCTTGGTCGCGTCGCGGACGAGGAAGCTCAGCTGGCCGTTGGTCGTCGAGACGTCGCCGACATCGATCGGCGGCGTCTCGCGCTTCAGCGCGGAGAGCATTGTGTCCTCCATCGCCGCGACGCGGCTCTTGGCGACGTCGTCGACGTCCGCCTCGAGGAGGATGTGGCTGCCGCCCGAGAGATCGAGGCCAAGGCTGATGCGCGGGAAACCGCCCATCCCGATCTGCTTGGAATAGGTCTCGCCGATCAGGCTGGGGACGGCGAGCAGCACGCCGAGCAGCAAAGCGGCCCAGATGGCGATTCGCTTCCAGCGCGGGAAATCGAGCATGTCAGTCGTTCGCCGGCTTGGCGTTAAGGGGCCGGACGTCGGCCAGGGTGGCACGCACCACCTTGATGCGGACGCCCTGCGCGATCTCGATCTCGACCTCGGCCTCGTCGACCTTGGTGACCTTGCCGACGATGCCGCCGCCGGTCACGACCGTGTCGTTGCGCTTCACGTCGGCGACCTTGCGGCGGAGCGCCTTCACCTGCTGCTGCTGCGGGCGCAGCACGAGCAGGTACATGATGACGAAGACGAGCAGCAGCGGCGCGAAGCCGATGAGGCTGTCCATTCCGGACGTTGCGCCGCTGGGGGCGGGGGAGGCTTGCATCTGCGATATACCTGATGGCGGCCCGCGCGGCGGCGGGGCCGGGAAAGCGGCGCGACTATCACGCGCGAGGCCGAAAGCGCAAGGCGAAGTGGCGCAAGGGGCGCCGGATCAGCCGCCGGGCGGGAGGATGAGCAAGGTCGAGCTGCCGTGGGCGAGCACCTTTCCCTCGCCGTCGAGGAGGCGCGCCTCCGCCGTGGCGACGCGGCGGCCGCGGGTCACGACCCGCCCCTCGCAGCGCACCGGCCCGCTGTCGGGCCGGATGGCGCGGGTGAAGTTCACCTTCGTCTCGAGTGTCGTATAGCCGGTTCCGGCGGGAAGCTCGGTGTGGACGGCGCAGCCTGCGGCGCTGTCGATCAAGGCCAGCGCCCAGCCGCCATGGACGGTGCCGAGCGGGTTGAGCAGCGCCTCGGACGGCGTCGCCTCGAACAAAGCGAAGCCCGGCTCGGCCTGGACGAGGGCGAAACCCAGAGTGCGGCCCATCGGCGGGGCAGGCGCCGCGCCCGCGATGATCGCGCGCAGCAGGTCCAAGCCGGACCGGCCCGCAACGTCCTGTGCGCTCGCCACGCCCGTCCCGCGCTCGCCGGACATCTGCTCCTCCTCGATGCGTTGCAAAAAGAAACTAGACAGGCCGCGGTCCAAGTCAAGCCGCTTGCCATGGCCGACGGGCGGCTCTACAGCGCCGGCCTTCGCAAGCGGCCCCGCGACGGGCCGAAGCGGCATCCGGTCGGGGCGTAGCGCAGCCTGGTAGCGCATCACACTGGGGGTGTGGGGGTCGCTGGTTCGAATCCAGTCGCCCCGACCATCATGCGACGGAGGCCCCTTACTCCGCCACCACCGCCCCGTCCCGGATCGACTCGTTCATGAAGCGGGTCACCGCCTCGAGCTGGCGGCGGACGAGCGACAAGGCGGTGTCGTCGTTGACGCGCTCGGGCGGGAGGGCGATCTCTCCGGCTTCGGTGCGGATGAGGGCGCCCTCCTCCATCAGCCGGCGGACGCGGCGGCGGACGGTCTCGCGGTTGATGCCGGTGGCCGCCGCGATCGAGCTGACGTTGCAGCCCTGGAGCCGCGAGAGCGGCAGATATTCCTCGAGCGAGCGCTGCGTCTCGGTGAGGCCCGCGCGGATCAGCTTCTCCGACGTGATGGCGATCACCGCGACGATGATGAGCGCGTTGTCGGCGTCGTAGCGGCCGAGCCGCCACACCTCCATCAGCCGGGTCAGCAGGGTCGCGAGGCGGATGCCGGTGACCCGGCTGTTGCGGTCCGCGCCGGCGGGATCGATCAGCAGCTGCATGGCCGGCCCCGCCGCGTAGGCCGCGCGGGGGCCAAGCGGGCCCGCCGGCGTCTCCGGCGGCGGACCCGGCCCCTCGGCTCGTGGGGGATCCCGAGCGGCCCGGTTGCCGTACGGGAATCGCCCGCGCTCGCGAGCGTGGCGGTGCACATTTCGTGCGCTCTGCGCCCGGCGCGGGCGCGCCGCAAGCGCTGAAAAGTGTTCCGGCTTGCCTTCCGCCGGGCGGCGAGTCAGAAAGCCGGGGGGAGGAAACAGCCAATGTGGACGAAAATTGCTCTCGCGGCCGCGCTCGCCGCCACCGCCAGCCCGGCGCTCGCGATCAACTGGACCTATATCGGCAAGAACACCTACGGCAGCGTCTACGAGGTGGATTCGGACAGCGTGACCCGCGCCGGCAGCGTCGTCACCTTCCACCTGCGCGTGCGCTACGGCCCGGACGGTCCGAAGGGCGAGGCCGACGGCTATGTCGCCACGCGCCGCGCCAATTGCGCCGATCGTTCGTACAGCGATCTCACCACCGACTATATGAAGGACGGCCGGGTGCTGCGCACGAGCGGCGCCGAGGAGACGCGCACGGCCAATCCGGAGTCGATCGCCGGCGAGGTGCTGAAGCGGGTCTGCGGCGGCTGAGCCGGCGCCGGGGCGTCAGGCCTCGGCTTCCCGTCCCGCCGGCCGCGCCTCGGCGTTGAGCACGGCCGTGTAGAGCTTGCCGATGCCGATCAGGGCGATGCCGAGGCCGAGGAACGAGAGGATGCGCAGCACGCCCTCGAGCTTCGACGCGTCGACCAGGAACACCTTGGCGGCCGTGGCGCTGAGCAGGACGAGGCCGGCGAGGCGCACCGCCTTGTCGGGAATGCGCATCCCGGCGGCGAGCAAAGCGATCGAAAGCAGCAGGGCGGCCAGTGAATAGGCGTAGGATTCGCTCGCCGTGACGCCCGGCGTGCTGAGGATCGTGCCGTGGAAGCCCTGCCGCACGAGGAGCAGGGTGCCGGCGACCAGCGCCGCCAGGGCAAGAACCAGCCAGAGGCCGGAGCGCGCCTTGCCGGTCGCGCCCTGCCGCGCGCGATAAAGCCAGAAGGCGCTCAGGATGTAGGCGGGTAAGAGCAGGTTGGCGACCGGCCAGCCGCCGACGCGGAAATCGACCAGCAGCGGCGTCGCGACAAGGAGGTCGAACCAGGCGAAGCGGGCGGCGGCGAGCGCGGTGAGGCCGGTGCCGAGGGCGCGGCGCTGCGGCGCGTCGAGGCCGCGTAACGGGATGCGGCCGCCGCAGGTCAGCCAGCCCAGCGCGAACAGGAACTGGGTGATCAGCACCCGCTCGGCGAAGCCGCGGGCGAGATAGTCCTCGTCGCTCGACAGGCCCCACGCCTGCTTGAACAGGACGTACAGCCCCGCGACGGCAAGGCCGACGGCCGTGGCCGGCAGCGCCAGCGCGAGGCGCGGCAGGCGGCGCGGCGCGATCCGCCAGAGGAGGACGAGGAGGGCGGCGGGGAGGAGCAGCGTCTCCAATGCGATGAGCGCGGGCGGCAGCCGGGTGGCGAGCACTCCCTCTCCCACCAATGCCGGCAGCAGCGCGTCCCACAGCTTCGGCACGAGGAGGACGCTGGCGCAGGCGGCGAGCGCGCCGGCGGCGTAGGCGAGGAGGGTGAGCTCCCGGTCGGCGAGGCGCGCCGCGGCGAAGGCGGCGGCAATGCCGAGGACGAGCCAGGCGGCGGGAAGGAAGGCCTCCGGGACAGTGTCGTAGGCGGCGACGCCGAGCAGGAGCAAGGCGGTCGCGGCGGCGAGGAGGCGCGGGCGGTCGGCCTCCCCGGCGCGGGCGCGCAGGGCGGCGAGCGCCAGCGGGCCGAGCGCGGCGGCGGCCAGGACGAGCCCCCATTGCGAAGGCATCAGCAGCGGACCGGGGTCGAGCAGCCGCAGCACGAGCGCCGGCCCGGCGAAGGCCGCGGCTCCGACCGCCGTCCACAACAGCGCCTCGGCGGGCCGGCGCAGCAATGCGGCGAGGCTCCCCGCGGCGAAGAGGAGGGCGATGCCGGCGCCGAGGGCGAGGAGATGCGGCGCGGCCGGCGGAAAGGCCTTGATCGCGAGCAGGACCAGAGCCGCGGCGAGCGCCAGTGCCGGAATCGGCCGGTATTCGGCGGCGCGGCCGGCGAGGTAGAAGGAAGCGAGCGACAGGAGCGCGAACAGGCCCCAGGCGGAAAGGCCGAGATCGCTGCGCCCGACCAGGACGGCGAGTTGGAGGACTCCGAGCGCCGCCGGCCGCAGGACGGCGAGCTGGCGCCCCTCCCCCGGTTGCGGCAGCGACGCGCCGACCGCCAAAACCAGAACGAACAGGCCGGTGGCGAGCGCGTCGTCCGACGCGGAGAAGAGCAAGGCGGCGGACCAGCCGAAGCTGAGCAGCGCCGCCGCGGCGGCGAGCCAGGTCCAGCCGCGCCGGGCGGCGAGGCCGAACAGGGCGGCGTCCAGCAGGCCGAGATAGAAGAGCAAGGGGATGATCTGGCCGTGCCGCTCGCCGACGAGAAGCGGCGTCGCGAAGCCGCCGGCAAGGCCCATGACGGCGGTCGGCGCGCCGTGGCGGAGCGAGAGGACGAGGGCGAGGCCGGTGATCGCGATCATCAGCACCATTGCCGTGCCGTGGCCGTAGAGATGGTGGAGGACGAGGCTGCCATAGGCCGCGGCGTAGAGGACGAAGATGCCGGCGCCGGCGAGCGACTGTCCGACCCGCGGATCTGGCAGCGCGCCGGGGCGGCGCTGCGCCCACTCGGCAAGGCCGATGAGGAGCAGGCCGAACAGGGCCGCGAACGCCATCTGCACCGGCGGGCTGATCAGCCCGACCTGGATCGAGAAACGGACGAGGAAGATGCCCGCCACCGCCAGCGCGATGCCGCCGGCCCAGATGAGAAGGCGGCCGCCGACGTAGCGCTCGAACAAAACGCCGAGCGTCTCGCGGATCGGCGCTCCTTCATCCTCAGGCTTCGGCTCTTCCACGGCCGGCGAGAGCAGCGCTGCGGCGGGAGACGGGACACGGGGTGCGGCGACGGCGGGTTCGGCGGGCGGCCTTTCGGCGACCCGCACCGCGACCGGCTCCTGCGGCTCCAACGCGTCGAGCCGGCGTCTCAGCGCCAACACGCGCGCGTCGAGGCGAACGTAGCCGACGGTCAGCCCGAGGACGAGGAGGAGAAGGAGAAGCTCCATCCCCGCCAGACCTAGCGCGACTCTTCCCACGTCGCCAGAAACCGTTTGGCATTTATATACATTGCAAATTCAGCGGGAGCGGAAGCGCCGTCCGATTTGGTAGCCGCCTAGGCTGAGCCCCCAAACTACCCCGTAACCGAAAAGCAGAAAGACCTGAGACAACGCCACTAATAGCAGAGCCTCGTAAACTGGCGTCGTGGGATCGGTAAGGGCTCTGTAGGTGACGTAAACTGTGGCCGCCGCCACGGGAGCCAGAAACAGCACCTTCCCCCAGCGCTGCCGTCGGTCCACCGCCGGTATGCGGCCGACAAGGAATCCACCCACCGCCGCGATCAGGCCGATCACAAGCGCGACATGCAGATACCAGGTCGCATCGAGACTAAAGAACATCGACGGCTACTCCGCTGTCGTCGATTCCCCATTGGGCTTCGTCCCCGCCACCTTCCGCAGCCTCTCATCCCAACGCGCCTCGTCCTCGTCGCAGCCTAGCTCGCGAGCGGTGTCCTTGAACTTGTCGGACTGAGATTTTTCGTCGGCCACGTGCCACTCTCCGCGTTCGTCGCTGGCGACTCGAATTTGCGCTTTCACAACGATTCTGGTACATAACGCAAATCGGCTCGGCGGGCACCGTCAGGCACCCGCCGAGGGTTGGAGTGGAAGGGAGGTCGGCGCGTCCGCCTTCCCGGCGACTGCTCCCCTACGGGGCTGCGAACGGCTAGAGGGTCGACTCCTCGAACCGCCCGGAAGCCTCTACCGGCTAGTCAGGTGGTGGTGGCCGCATGTGCATCACCTCCTTCCTGGCTGGGTTGAGACGATGAGGCGCCGGACCCGTCTTGCAAGGGGAGGTCCGGCGCTTCATTTTTGAAAGGCTGAGGGAGATCGACGCCCGACAGCCACCAATAATACAAGCCGTCTCGGCGGAAGCTGTAGAACCGCGCGTCCCGCGAGAGCGTGGATCCGAAATTCATCTGCGCGTTCTCGCCGCCCACCGTCACGCCCTTCTCCGGCACTCGCGCTAGCAATTCCGTGAGAACGAGCGGCTTTCCCTGTTCGCGAAGAATTATTTCGGCTGCATCTCCTTGTGAAAGGCGTCGACGCGGCGGAGGATTGGGAGGCGCGGCCGTTCCGGCTGCGACAACGACGCCGTTCAGTGTGACGCCGCTAAGGGGGCTCAGCAGGCGCCTGCCTCCCATGGCCGCCACCGCGTCATCCATCGCCTTGAAGGCGCGGAACGGCTCTGAGGCCTTCAAAGCCTCATATGCTGTAGCGCGTAGGGCCTCTGCGCTTTTGAGAAGTGAATCAGCCATGGCAAGCTCCTGTCAGAACGCCATAGCAGGATTGACGGGGTTCGCAAACCCGTCCTGTGGGGTTTATTTTCGTTCCGCTTTCGTGTTAGGCCGCGCTGACACTAAATCGCCGATATGTCAGGCGGCGGCCCACGATGCCGCGAAGGGCTTCGACCGTACGTTCGCCGTCATTGAAGCCGTTCGCCTGACAGAAGGTGTAGCGGAAATCGTACTCCGCCAGATACCGGTGAAGGTGCTTCTTCGCGCAGTGCTGGTAGATGCCCTTCATGCCGCGCTTGAAAATGCTGGAATAGCCTTCGATGGTATTGGTGTGGACGTGGCCGCGCACATACTCGTCGGCGCGGTGCTGAACGCTCTCGTGGCTCGCGAAGGCGCGGGAGAAGGGCAGATAGACGGGGCTCTCGTCCGTCACCAGCTTGGCCTCGCGGGAGAGGTTGTGGAATAGCTGCGGCGCGATATCGGCGGCGGTTACCTTGTCCACGACCATGGCGCGGCTGCGGCCGGTGGAGCGATCGACAAGCGCCAGCACCTTCCTCTTGTGCTGATAGCCGTGCTTCTTCTCGGTGCCGGGCTCGCGGCCGATGTAGGTCTCGTCGACTTCGACGATGCCGCCACCCTCACCGAAGAAGCCCGGATCGTTGGAGCGCATGGCCTCGCGGATGCGATGGGCGAGGAACCACGCGGACTTGTAGGTGATCTCGAGAGTGCGGTGGAGCTGGTGGGCAGAGACACCCTTCTTGCTGCTGGTCATGAGATAGACGGCCTGGAGCGCCTTATGAAGCGGGAGGCGCAGATGCTCGAACACCGTTCCAACCTTGACGGTGAACTGCTTCTTGCAGTCGCCACAGCGCCAGAGGCCAAGACGGATGCGCTTGGCGGGGTTCGCCTTCACCGTCGTGATCCGGCCCGTGCAGCCGCAATGCGGGCAAACCGGCTCGCCATTCCAAATCAGCTTTTCGAGGTGGGCGAAGGCCGCTTCCTCACTGTGAAACTCGGGACGGGACAGGGCGGACATCGGGGTAGCTCCTTAGTGTCCGTCCCCTACGCCATCCTCTGATCGTGTTTGCAAGGTATATAATCGCCAACCGTTTTCCTACACCTGTTCGTTCGTGATATGTTCAGGATACCGGCGAATCGAGGGGAGGTCCGACGGCTATCTCAACAGCCAGGGAGAGAGAGGCATGTCGTTCAAATCTTTGTTGAAGGCCATTGGAAAGGCGCTGCCGGCGATCGTCGCCAACGCGCCGGCGCTGATCGGCGCCTTCAAGGACGTGAAGCAGGCCGTGAAGACGCCGAAGACGCCGGCGGCCTGAAGCGGGCGCGGCCTTTCGTCCCGGTGGCGAGAGGCCGCGTTCTCGGGCATGCAGCGCGGCGAGGGAGAGGCGGCATGAAGGCACAGCGGCTCGAGGCGTTCACCGACGGAGTGCTCGCCATCGTCATCACCATCACCGTGCTGGAGATGAAGGTGCCGTCGGCCGCGACGCCGGCGGCGTTGGCCGCCACCGCCCCGGTGCTCCTCGCTTACGCGCTCAGCTACATCAATGTCGGCATCTTCTGGGCCAACCACCACCATATGATGCAGGCGACGGAGCACATCCGCGGCCCGGTCCTGTGGGCGAATCTCGCCTTGCTCTTCTGGCTGTCGCTGATCCCGTTCGTCATCCGCTGGATCGACGAGCAGGGCCTCGCGCCGCTCCCCACCGCCGCCTACGGCTTCATCCTGCTGATGGCGGCGCTCTGCTACTCGCTCACCGAAAAGGCGATCATAGCAAGCGCCCCGGGACGCTCGCTCCTTGCCGAGGCGGTCGCCGCCGACCCCAAGGAATGGATTTCCGGCCTCCTCTATTTCGCCGGCACCGGCCTCGCCTTCGCTTGGCCGCCCGCCGCGATCGCCTGCTATCTCGCGGTCGCGGCGATGTGGCTGGTCCCGGACCGGCGGATCGAGCGCAGGCTTACACAGCGCTGATCCGGTGCGTTGCAGCGGCGGCCCCGCCGCACCACATTCCCGGCACGAGACGAGCGGGAGTTCAGACATGGAAAGCTGGCACGGCACGACGATCCTCGGCGTGCGCAAAAACGGCAAGGCGGTGATCGCCGGCGACGGCCAGGTCACCCTCGGCCAGACGGTGATCAAGCCCAATGCCCGCAAGGTGCGGCGGCTCGGCGACGCGAGCGTCGTCGGCGGCTTCGCGGGAGCGACGGCCGACGCCTTCACCCTGTTCGAGCGGCTGGAGCGCAAGCTGGAGCAGCATCACGGGCAGCTGATGCGGGCGGCGGTCGAGCTCGCCAAGGACTGGCGGACCGACAAATATCTGAGGAATCTGGAGGCGATGATGATCGTCGCCGACAAGGACGTGACTCTGGTCCTCACCGGCAATGGCGACGTGCTCGAGCCCGCGGATGGCGTCGCCGCGATCGGCTCGGGCGGCAATTACGCGCTCGCCGCCGCAACAGCCCTCTACGATTATGAGGAGGACGCCGAGGCGATCGCCCGCAAGGCGATGGCCATCGCCGCCGACATCTGCGTCTACACCAACGGCAACCTCACCGTGGAGACGATCGGGGGATAGGGCGCCGGCCGTGCTTGAACTGCCTCGCCGCCGGTCCAATCTCTCACATACGATGAACTATCAGACCTCTTTCCCGGCGACGGACCGGGACCAGCCGAAAGCGCCAGGATCGATGCAGGACAGCCTCACCCCCAAGGCGGTGGTCGCCGCGCTCGACGCGCATATCGTCGGCCAGCAGGACGCGAAGCGAGCCGTGGCGGTGGCGCTCAGGAACCGCTGGCGGCGCCAGCGCCTGTCCGACGCCCTGCGCGACGAGGTGACGCCCAAGAACATCCTGATGATCGGCCCGACGGGCTGCGGCAAGACGGAGATCAGCCGGCGCCTCGCCAGGCTCGCCGACGCGCCGTTCGTCAAGGTCGAGGCGACGAAGTTCACCGAGGTCGGCTATGTCGGCCGGGACGTCGAGCAGATCGCCCGCGACCTGGTCGAGGAGGCGGTGCGGCTCGAGAAGGAGCGGCGGCGCATCGCGGTGAAGGACGCGGCCGAGGAAGCGGCGATGGACCGGCTGCTCGAGGCCCTGACCGGGAAAGGCGCGAGCGAGGCGACGCGCGAGAGCTTCCGCCAGCGCTTCCGCGACGGCCATCTCGATGACGCCGAGGTCGAGATCGACGTCACGGAGGCGCCGGCGGCGCCGTTCGAGATACCCGGCATGGGCGGCCAGGTCGGCATGATCAACCTCTCCGACATGATGGCAAAGGCGATGGGCCAGCAGCCGAGGAAGCGCCGCCGCCTGAAGGTTCGCGAGGCGTGGAACCGGCTCGTCGAGGAGGAAGCGGACAAGCGGCTCGACCAGGACGACGTGACCCGCACCGCGCTCGCCGACGCCGAGGCGAACGGCATCGTCTTCCTCGACGAGATCGACAAGATCGCCGTCTCCGACGTGCGCGGCGGCTCGGTCAGCCGCGAGGGCGTGCAGCGCGACCTGCTGCCTCTGATCGAGGGCACGACGGTCGCGACCAAATACGGGCCGATGAAGACCGACCACATCCTCTTCATAGCGAGCGGCGCCTTCCACGTCGCCAAGCCCTCGGACCTGCTGCCGGAGCTGCAGGGGCGCCTGCCGATCCGGGTGGAGCTGAAGGCGCTGACCGAGGAGGATTTCGTGCGCATCCTCTCGGACACGCGGGCCAGCCTTACCGAGCAATATCGCGCGCTCATCGCGACGGAGGGCGTGTCGGTTTCCTTCACCGACGACGGCATCCGCGCCATCGCGAGAATCGCGGCGGAGGTGAACGGGCAGGTCGAGAATATCGGCGCCCGCCGCCTGCAGACGGTGATGGAGAAACTGCTCGAGGACGTGAGCTTCGAGGCCGCCGAGCGCGCCGGCGACACGATCACGGTCGACGCCGCTTATGTGGAGACGCAGCTGGCCGAGATCGCCCGGAACACCGACCTGTCGAAATACGTGCTGTAGCTTGAGCCTCCCCGTCGCGCCGCGACGGGGAGGCAGAAGTCAGGCGGCGCCGCTCGATCCGGTCGACGCCGAGGCGCCCGCTCCGTCGCCGGCTTTCTTGCGGCCGCCGCCGCGCTTGGTGCCGCCGCCCTTCGCGCCGGACGACGCAGCCTTGGCCGCACCGCCCGAGGACGCGCTCTTGCCGCTGCTGCCGGTCGAACCGCTCGCCCCGGAGCGGCCGCGGCCGCCGGTGCTCGAGCCGCTCGCTTTGGCCGCCGCGCCGCCTGCCGCGGAGGCGGCCGCCTTGCCGCGGCCACCGCCGCTTCCCGACGGGGACCCGGCCGCCTTCTTGCGACCACCGGTCTTCGCGCCGGTCTTGGCCCCGGCCCTGGACCCGCCGCCGCCACCCGCGGAGGCTGCGCGCGGCTTGGCCGCCTTCGCACCGCCCGACGACTTACCGCCGCCGCGTCCCGAAGACCCGGAGGAGGCGCCGGCGCCCTGCCCGCCTTCGCCGCCGATAAGCCGGCGCACCGCGTCGGTGGCGGCGGTGACGATGGCGGCACCGATCTCAGCAGCGCCGGTTGCCGCCGCACCGGCCGTGTCGATGGCGTCGCGGCTGGCATCGGCGACCGTCTTGCGCACCCGGGCGTTGGCGGTGAGCGCGGCCGCGGCGCTGACCAGCCCCGCCGCCAGCATCGAGCGGGCGATCGGGTTCTGGGCGAGCTCGGCGGCGCGCTGCCCCGCTTCCTTAAGGGCGTCGGTCAAGCCCTCGGTCGTCGATTTCGAGCCGCCCCGGCCGCCCGACTTGGATCCCTCAGCCATGTTCGTCTCCAAAAGCTTGTAACTGAGGCGAAACGGTCGGCGGGATGCGGGGTTCCGTCAAGCCCGGCGCGCGCGGCCTAGCCGGCGTCGCGGTTGAAATCCTCGTCCGCCTCGCTCTGGCCGCGATCCTGGTGCTCGCGCTGGTCCTGGGCGAATTCGAGCTCGTCGGACGAGGGCGACAGGTCCTCGACGCCGCGGCCGCCATTGGCCTCCTCGTCGTAGCGCTCGCCGCGCGAGACGCCGGCGCCGCGCGCCTCGGGCGCGTCCCCGCCGGCCTGGCCGGAATCGGCGCCGCCGCGCGCCTGCTGGTCCTGCTGGTTGACGACGTTCTGCGACGAGCCGTAGCCGCCCGTGCCGCTCGATCCGCCGGCGCCGGTGACGTCCGCCGCCTCGGTCCCGCCGCCGACTTGTCCGGACCGCTGCGTCTCGTCCCGGTTCCCGCCGAACCGGCCGGAGCTCCCGCCGGACTGCGACTCCTGAAGGTCGCTTCCGGTCATCGTGTCGAACTTGTCCTTGGTCATGATCTCACTCCTCGATCTTTTCGCCGCGGCCGGCATCGTCGTAGCGGTACGGCTCCCCGTCCGGGTTCACCGCCTCGCCGGCCGGCGTCACCGCAGCCTCATCGTCGTCGCCCCTGCCCTTTTCGGCCTCGGCGCCCTCGGGGATCTCGCCGTGCCGCGCCTCCTCGCTCGCCGGCAGCGGGTGGCCCTTGCCTTCGCCCGTCACGTCAGACCCCCTCGTCCGGATCGATCGGCCGGGCCGCCGCTTCCGCCGCGGGGCGGGGTTTCCCGACATGTTCCTTGCCGGACCCGTTCTCCGGATCCTGGTCGTAATCCTCGTTCGGGTTGCCACCGCCGCCGGCGCCCGAGCCGCTGCCGTGCACCTCGCCGGTACGCCGGTCGAAACTTGCCGGCTTGCCGCGTTCGCTGTCGTCCATGAGGCGCTCCTTTCGACGGCTGAACGTCGCGCCGGAGCGAGGCGTTCCCGCGCCGGAGCCGCGCACCCGCCGGCGCTCGCCGCGCGTTACCCCCTGCGTACCCCTCAATCAGGAGCCACTGCATGTTCGACCAGAGCCACGACATCTCCGTCCTCAACAGCCTCATCGAGACGACCATCGACAGCGTCGACGGCTATCGCCATTCGGCCAACGAGGCGTCGAACCAGCGGTTCAGCGAGAGCTTCCGCCAGTGGGCGCAGGACCGCGAGCAGGTGGTGACGAAGCTCAGGGACCGCGTGCGGCAGCTCGGCGGCGAGCCCGAGCATGACGGCGGCATCCTCGCCGCGATGCATCGCCAGTTCCTGTCGCTGCGCGACAAGGTCACCGGCTCCGACGACCAGGCGGTGATCGCGGAGGTCGACCGCGGCGAAACCTATCTGGACGAGAAGTGGCAGGCGGCGCTGAACGACAATGAGCTGTCGACCGAAACCCGCCAGCTCATCCAATCCTGCTACGACAGCGTCCGCGAAGGACGGATGCAGTGGGAGCAGCTCCACAAGAGCCTCAGCGCCGCGAGCTGAGCCGGCGCCTCGCCTGAAACGACAGCGCCCCGGGGCCAAACGGCTCCGGGGCGCTGCCCTATCCTGGAGCGAGGGGCCGTTTAGTGGGTCGCGTCCTTTGCCTTGTCGCCGGCCTTCTCGGCGGCCTTGCCCGCTTTCTCTGCCTTCTCGCCGGCGGCCGCAGCGGCGCTGCCAGCGGCTTCCTTGGCTTTGTCCGTGCCGTTCATGACGGCATTGGCGGTCGCATTCGCGGCGGCGTTCGCCTCGAGCGACGCCGCGTCGGCGGCGGCGGCCGCGTTCTGGCTCTCGTTCACGGCCTCGGCGGCATCCTTGTTCTTGTCCCCGCACGCCGACACCATCAGCGCCGACGCGGCCGTGGCGGCCAGAAGCAATTTCCTCATCCAATGTCTCCCTGAAACCATTCGTGTCCGCCCCCGGGCGCGGCCGGGGCGGCAACGGCTCGGAACGATGCTACGTCCGACATGTTCCGGATGCGAGACGATTCACCGGCCGGCGGCACCGCCTTCGATCCGCACGTAATGCATCGCGCGGGTGAGGCGCGGGTCGTTGCTCGTCCAGCGCGCGTCGTAGCTCGCCTCGCCGAGCAGCCATTGGGTGCGCAGCCGCGTGTCCCCGGCCGGGCCGCGGCCGACCACGCTCTCGCCGAAGTCGAGGCGCCGGCCGTCGCCGCGCATCGTGCCCCGCATCGTTTCGCCATCGCTGCTCCAATAGGTGAAGGCGACCTGCCCGGCTTCCACGCCGTAGACCGTCTCGCCGAGATAATGGGTGCCGCCCCCGCTTACCTCGTGGCGGTCGCGCACGAAGCGGCCGTCGTACATCGGCTCGAAGCAATGGACGTCGCGCTGGCCGCCGGGAAGGTCGGCCGCCCAGCAGTGGCCGACCAGCGGCGCCATCGGCGCCAGCGCCGGCGCGAGGTTGGGCGCTGCCGCCGACGCGGCCAGGGCGATGAGATGCGGCACGATCATGCGGACGTCCCCTCTTTGATGCTCAACGAATCGATGTGGCGGCGGAGCTGCGCGACGCCCCGGTCGAAGCGGGCGAGGTCGCGGTGGGTGCGCGCCTGCATGACTCCACCCTCCATGACGCTGAGCGTCAGCTCGGCCAGGGCCTGGAAATCCGTGCCTGCCGGGAAGCGCTCCGCCGCGGCCTCGTAGCAGCCGCGCACCGCCGCCACCCAGGCATCGAGATTCGCGGCGATCCGCTCGCGCACCACGGGATCCGCCTCGTGCAGCTCGAGCGCCAGGCTCCCGATCGGGCAGCCGTAGGCGCAGCCGCTCGCCGCCAGGCTGTTGCGGTAGGCGTCGAGCAGCCGGAATATGCGCTCGATCGGGTCCGCCTCGCCCGCCCAGGCCGGCTCGAGCAGCATCGGGGCGATCCCCTCGCGATAGGCGTCGAGCACCGCGACCAGCAGATCCTGCTTGCCGGGGAAGAAATGATAGAGGCTGCCGCTGTTCACCTGGGTTCGGCTGAGGATGTCGGCGATCGACGTGGAGCCGTAGCCCTTAGCGTGGAAGAGCTCCATCGCCGTGCGCACGATCCGCTCCCGTGTGTCGCCCTTCGCCATGCCGGAAAGTTAGTTGAACGATCAACCAAGAGTCAAGGCCGCGCTTCCCCGGACAAGTTGAAGGGCCGCCGCGCCTTCGCGCGACGACCCTCCGAACATGGTCAGCGGCCGGATGCTCCAGCCCGGGACCCTGTGAAAACCTTAGGCTTTCAGCTCCCGAACGAGCAGAACCGACCTCACTGCTGAACCATGAGACATCGGATCACCTCCTTTCGCTTGTTGATTGGCAGGTGCACGATGAATCATCGCGAATCCCCCGGCAAGGCTTGTTTTCAACTTTTTTGTGGATAAGATTCCCGGCTTCCGCGGGCGCTCGAAGCGCCGCGTCCCGTCTTTTCCGGACCACGCGATGCTGCGGCTCCTCCTACCCGCCACCGTCCTCCTCGCGGGCGCCTGCGCCGGCCCCGCGGTGGAGACGCTGCAGCCGCGCGCGGCTGCGCTCTCGACGCCCGTTTACCTGTACGACGTCGATCTCAGCCTCGGGCCCAACGCCAGACGCGAGGTTGCGCAGAGCGACGCGAAGATCGTCGCCAAGGCGGCCGCAGATTATGCCGGCATGCCGTTCAAGACCTTGCTCCGGCGGATGTTCGAGGAAGGTGCGGCCGAACGCGGCTTCACGGCCGGACGCGCCGTCACCGTGGCCGTCGAGCTCGATCACCTGCGCGTCCCGTCGGCCGCCGGGTCGCTCGGCGGACGCCACGACCGCCTTGCGGGGCTGGTCCGCCTCACCGACTCCCGCACCGGCGCGGCGCTCGGCACCTTCTACGTCGACGTCGATCGCCACTATCCGGGCCTGATCGGCCTCGCGGTGCGCGAAGGCAACGGGAGCGTGCGCGAGCGCCTCGTCAGCGCCTTCGTCCGCCACACGCTCGACCAGATCGCGCCGGCGCCCCGTCGCTAGCCCCGACACTCCTCCACCGCCCGCGCCGGCTCGGGCCATGTCGGCAGGATCAGCGTCGGCAGGCCAGCAGCCTCCAAGGCGATGCGCCCGCGGCTCGAGACGATCTCGTCGAGCAGCGGGTCGGTCGCGGCGAGCCTGGCCACTCCGTCCGCCTCGACGGGGAGCGCGCGGGACCCGAACGTGGTGCGCACCGTGAGGACGGCCCCTGCCCCAGCGCCGGTGCGCGCCACGGTCAGCCGCTGCCGCGGCGCGTCGCAGCGAAGCGTGAGGGCGGCCGCGCCCGCTTCGCCATATTCGGCGCCGGGCGTCGGCGATGGGAGATAGCGCCAGTCGCCGGCGGCGGGCTCCCTGTCCTCCCAGCCGGCGGGGGCCGGCGCGGGCGGCAGCGGTTGCGGGGTCGCGACGGGGGGAGGTGGGGGCGGGGGCGCGGCTGCCGGCGCCGGAGCCTTTGGCGCCGCCGCGCAACCCGCGAGCAGCAACACGCAGGCACCCCCTGCCAGCCTGTTCGTGCGCCGCATCAATTTCCTCCTTCAGCTGGCCGGCGCCACGCGCGAGGCCGCCGGAAGGTTCCCCCGCACGGCAATCGACGCCGCAACGACATTCATGCGCTATTCAATGGCGGCCCGCTATCCCGTGCCGCATGCGTAACGCTTTCAAGCCAGTAACTCTTGTCGCCGCGCTCGCCACGGCGGCCGTGCTCGCGCCCGCCGCGGGCGCCCATCCGCCGCGGCCGCGCGAGCAGGACGAGGCCTTTCGCGGCCGCGAGCAGGGCCGCTTCATGCCGCTACGGGCGATCGAGGACCGCATCGTGCCCCGAATGCGCGGCTTCGACTATCTCGGGCCGGAGCTCGAACCCGGCATCGGCCGCTATCGCCTGAAGTTCATGCGCGGCCAGAAGGTCGTCTGGATCGACATCGACGCGCGCACCGGGGAGGTGACGGGCCGCTCCGGCTTTTGACAGCGGCCGCGGCCCGCGCCACATCAGGGATCCGACCGGCCGCGCAATGAAACCATATGCGTCAGCGAGCGGTTGGGCGCTAATTCCGGCCCGCACTTCGAGAGGGGAATGCGATGCGAGTGTTGATCGTCGAGGACGAGCCCAATCTCGGCCGCCAGCTTCGTGCGACGCTGGAGGGCGCCGGCTATGCCGTCGATCTCGCGACCGACGGGGAAGACGGCCATTATCTGGGCTCGACCGAGACTTACGACGCGATCGTTCTCGACCTCGGCCTGCCGGAAATAGACGGCCTCACCGTCCTCGACCGCTGGCGCAAGGAGGGCAAGACGATGCCCGTCCTCGTCCTCACCGCCCGCGACAGCTGGTCCGACAAGGTTGCCGGGCTCGACGCGGGCGCGGACGACTATCTCGCCAAGCCGTTTCAGACCGAAGAGCTGATCGCCCGGCTGCGCGCGCTGATCCGCCGCGCCTCGGGCAATGCCTCCTCCGAGCTCACTGCAGGCGACGTCCGCCTCGACACCCGCTCGGGCAAGGTCACGCTGAACGGCGAGCCGGTGAAGCTGACCGCTCAGGAGTACAAGCTCCTCTCCTACCTCATGCACCACAAGGGCAAGGTGGTGAGCCGCACGGAGCTGATCGAACATATATACGACCAGGATTTCGACCGCGATTCGAATACGATCGAAGTCTTCGTGACGCGCATCCGCAAGAAGCTCGGCCCCGACGTCATCACCACCATCCGCGGCCTAGGCTACTCGCTGGAGGAGCCGCGCGCTTGACCCGGCTCGCGCCGGGCGGCCTCGGCTGATGGCCCAGGCCGTGCGGCGGCCGCGGCGCGGCGGCGGCTCGCTTGCCGGGCGGCTGATCCTCGTCTCCGCGGCCTGGATCCTGATCCTGCTCGGCGCCGGCGGGTTCGCGCTCGACCGGGTGCTGACGTCCGCCCTCACCCGCAATTTCGACGCGCAGATCAGCTACGTGCTGAGCGCGCTGATCGGCTCGGCCGAGATCGACCCCGAAGGCGCCGTCTTCCTCAACCGGACGCCCGCCGACCAGCGCTTCCTCGAGCCCAATTCCGGCGCCTATTTCCAGATCAGCGCCATCGACCAGGCGGGGAAGGCCTCCCGCCAGGACCTCGATCTGTCGTCCCGCTCGCTGTGGGACCGCCGCCTCAAGGTCACGACCGGGCATAACGATTACGGCATCCACTCCTACGACAGCAGCGAGTTCGACAAGGAGAAGCTGCGCGTGATGGAGCGCGACGTGCGGCTGCCCGGGTCGCCGATGCGCTGGCGCTTCCAGGTCGCGCAGAGCCGCGAGGAGCTCGACGCCCAGATCCGCGTGGTACGCGCGACGATGATCCGCTCCTTCGCGATCCTCGGCCTCGGCCTCGTCATTCTCGCGGTGCTGCAGGCCTTTTACGGGCTGTGGCCGCTCCGCCGGGTGCGCCGGGCGATCGCCGCCATCCGCTCGGGCGCCCGCTCGCGCATCGAAGACCGTTTTCCGCGCGAGATCGCGCCGCTGACCGAGGAGCTGAACGAGCTGCTCGCGCACAACGAGAACCAGGCCGAGGAGGCGCGGCGGCATGCCGGCAACCTCGCCCATGCGCTCAAGACGCCGCTCACCGTCATCACCAACGCGGCGACCGCGCAGGCGCCGGACCTCGCCGACACCGTCTGCCGGGAAGCGACGACGATGCGCCGCCAGGTCGACCACCATCTCGCCCGCGCCCGCGCCATCGGCCGCCGCTCCTCGGCCCAGGCGCGCTCCGAAGTGTGGCCGTCGCTCGAATCGGTCGAGCGCGCCGTCTCGCGCCTCTACGAGAACGTCACCATCGACCTCGCCGGCGACAAGACGGCCTTCGTGCGGGTCGAGCGGCAGGACCTCGACGAGATGCTCGGCAACCTCATCGAGAATGCCGCCAAATATGGCGGAGGCCGCGTCTTCGTCACCGTCAAGACGAGTGCCGAATGCGTCGAGATCGAGATTGAGGACGACGGGCGCGGCATCCCGGAAGGAGAGCGCACGTCGATCTTCGACCGCGGCGCGCGCCTCGACACCGGCAAGCCCGGCACCGGCCTCGGCCTCGCCATCGTCCGCGACGTCGCCCAGATCTACGGCGGGTCGGTGCACCTGGAGGAGAGCGAGGATCTCGGCGGCCTGCTGGTGCGCCTGAAGCTGCCGCTCGGCGGCTGAGGCCCCCGCCGCTCTTGCCTTTCGGCCGCCCGCGTCGCAGGAGGCGCGGCGACATGAGCGCCACCCTCCACGCCATCGGCCCGGCCCGCGTCCCCTCGCTCGAGCCGATGATCCAGCTGGTCTCGGCCGACCTCAACCACGTCAATGCGGTCATTCTCGAGCGGATGCAGAGCCCGGTCGCGCTGATCCCGGAGCTCGCCGGCCACCTCATCGCCGGCGGCGGCAAGCGGATGCGACCGATGCTGACCCTCGCCTCGGCGCAGCTGCTCGATTATTCCGGCTCGCGCCACCACAAGCTCGCCGCCGCGGTCGAGTTCATCCACACGGCCACCCTGCTCCACGACGATGTCGTCGACGGGTCGGGGCTGCGCCGGGGCCGCCGCACCGCCAACGTCATCTGGGGCAATCCGGCGAGCGTGCTGGTCGGCGACTTCCTCTTCTCCCGCGCCTTCGAATTGATGGTCGAGGACGGATCGCTGCGGGTGCTGCGCATCCTCTCGCGCGCTTCCGCCGTCATCGCCGAAGGCGAGGTCGACCAGCTCACCGCCCAGCGCCGCGTCGAGACCGGCGAGGATCATTATCTCGCCATCATCGGCGCCAAGACCGCGGCCCTGTTCGCGGCCGCCTGCCGCATCGCCGCGATCGTCGCGGAGCGCGACGAGCGGGTCGAGGAGGCGCTCGACGCCTATGGCCGCAACCTCGGCGTCGCCTTCCAGCTGGTCGACGATGCGATCGACTATGCCTCCGACGAGGCGACCATGGGCAAGGATTGCGGCGACGATTTCCGCGACGGCAAGGTGACCCTCCCGGTCATCCTCGCCTACGCGCGCGGCTCCGACGCCGACCGCCGCTTCTGGCGTAGCGCGATCGAGGAAGGCGCGAACGACGAGGAGGCGCTTGCCCGCGCGACGCGCCTCATTCGCGACAGCGGCGCCCTCGCCGACACCCTCGCCCGCGCCCGCACCTACGGCCAGCGCGCGATCGACGCGCTGGGTCCCTTCCCGGCCGGCAAGGCCAAGGCGGCGCTCACCGAGGCGGTCGCCTTCGCCATCGCGCGGGCCTATTGAGCGCCCTGCAGCAGACCCGACCACCGTCACCCCGGACTTGATCCGGGGTCCACCTTTACTTTCCAGCGTCCGGCACGAGAAGGTGGATGCCGGATCAAGTCCGGCATGACGAGAGACGGCGCCCCGTGAACACCCTCCCGATCCACGCCGTGCTGCCCGAATTGCTCGCCGCGCTGCGCGAGCGCGCGTCGGCCGTGCTCGTCGCGCCGCCGGGGGCCGGCAAGACCACCGCGGTCGCCCCCGCCCTTCTCGCCGAACCCTGGTGCAGCGGCGAGATCCTGCTCCTGTCGCCGCGCCGGCTCGCCGCCCGCGCCGCCGCCGAGCGGATGGCGGAGACGGCGGGCGAGCGGGTGGGCGAGACGATCGGCTACGCCACCCGGCTCGACACGAAGCGGTCGGCGCACACCCGCATCCTTGTCCTTACCGAAGGCATCTTCAGGACCCGCATCCAGGCCGACCCGGAGCTCGCCGGCGTCTCGGCGGTGCTGTTCGACGAGGTCCACGAGCGCAGTCTCGACAGCGATTTCGGCCTCGCCCTCGCTCTCGACGCGCAGGCGGCGCTGCGGCCAGACCTCAGGCTGCTCGCCATGTCGGCCACTCTCGACGGCGAGCGCTTCGCGGCGCTGATGGACGATGCACCGGTCATCACCAGCGAGGGGCGGTCGCACCCGATCGAGCTTCGCCACCTCGGGCGCTCCGCCGAAAAGCGGATCGAGGACGAGATGGCCGCGGCGCTGCGCCGCGCGCTCGCCGAAACCGAGGGAAGCATCCTCGCCTTCCTCCCCGGGGTCGCCGAGATCGAGCGGACCGCCGAGCGCCTCCAGCCGCTCACCCCCGGCATCGAGCTCCACCGCCTCCACGGAAGCCTTGAGCCGCGCGAGCAGCGCGCCGCCATCGCCGCCGCCGCCGCGGGCGTGCGCAAGCTCGTCCTCGCCACCTCGATCGCGGAGACCAGCCTCACCCTCGACGGCGTTCGGGTCGTCGTTGATTCCGGCCTCGCCCGCCGCCCCCGCTACGACCGTGCCGCCGGCATCACCCGCCTCGTCACCGAGCGCGCCAGCCAGGCCGCGGTGACGCAGCGTGCGGGGCGCGCCGGCCGCCAGGCGCCGGGGATCGTCTACCGCCTCTGGGAAGAGGCCGCGACCGCCGCGCTTCCCCGCTTCGACCCGCCGGAAATCCTCGAAGCCGACCTTTCCGCCCTCGTCCTCGACTGCGCCCTGTGGGGCGTTCCCGACCCGCGCAGCCTGCGCTGGCTCGACCCGCCGCCGGCCGCCGCGGTGGCCGAGGCGAAGCGGCGCCTGCTCGCGCTCGGCGCCATCGAGGCCGGCGGCCGCCCCACTGCCCACGGCCGCGCCATCGCCGCCCTCCCCCTCCCCCCGCGCCTCGCCCACATGCTGATCGAAGCCGAGGCGTGCGGCTGGGGCGAGACCGCGGCCGAGGTCGCCGTGCTACTGTCGGAGCGCGGACTCGGCGGCAACGACGCCGACCTCGAGATCAGGCTGCGGCGCTGGCGGAGCGAGCGCGGCCCACGGGCCGAGGCGGCCCGGGGACTCAGCAGGAGATGGCTCAGAATGGTTCCCCTCCGTGGAAGGGAGGGCCGAGGGGTGGGTTCCGGCGAAGCCGGCTTGGACGCTAGCACCGGAAGCTCGCTTCGCTCGCGACCCACCCCCAGCCCCTCCCTTCCAGGGAGGGGAGGAGACGTAGGGGTCTCGATCGCCCTCGCTTATCCCGACCGCGTCTCCCGCCGCCGCTCCGCCTCCGGAGAGGAGTGGCTGTCCGTCGGCGGCCGCGGCTTTCGGCTCGACGCCGCGTCGCCGCTCGCCCGCGCCGAGTGGCTCGCCGTGGCGGAGGTCTCCGGCACCGCCGCCGGCGCCCGCATTCTCTCCGCCGCCGCCCTCGACGAGCAGGATGTCCTGGCCCTGTTCGCCGATCGTATCGAGACCGGCGCCCAGCTCAGCTTCGACCCGGCGACCGGCACCGTCCGCGCCCGCAGCGGCCGCCGTCTCGGCGCCGTCACCCTCGCGGAAGGGCGCGATGCGAGGGCCTCGCCGGCCGCGATCGCCGCCGCGCTCGTCGAGGGCGTGCGCACCCACGGCCTCGACCTGCTGCCGCGGAGCGACACGGCCCGCGCCCTCCGCCGCCGCGCCGCCTTCGCCCGCCGCTATGACCCGTCGCTGCCGGACCTATCGGACGAAGCCCTCGTGGCGGGCCTCGACGAGTGGCTCCCCCTCCTCGTCGCCGGCAAGTCGAGCCTGCGCGCTATCGACCCGGCCGCGCTCTCCGGCACGCTCGACGCGATGCTCGGCTGGGACGGCCGCAAGGCGGTGGACCGCCTCGCGCCGCACAGCTTCGAGACGCCGGCCGGCAGCAGCCATCCGATCGACTATGAAGCGGAGGCGGGCCCTACCGTCACCGCCCGGGTGCAATCCCTGTTCGGCCTCGCCGAGCACCCCACCGTCGCCGACGGCGCGGTCCCGCTGGTGCTCAGCCTCACCTCGCCGGCGGGCCGGCCGATCCAGACGACGCGCGACCTGCCCGGCTTCTGGGCCGGAAGCTGGGCGGCGATCGCCAAGGAGATGCGCGGCCGCTACCCCAGGCACCCCTGGCCGGATGACCCGGCGCGCGCCGACCCGACGCTGCGCACCAAGAAGGCCGATGCGCGCAGGCGTTGATTTGCGGACGCCGCTGGGGCATCGGCAGCGGGCAGAAGGAGCTTCGAGACATGGCGGCGGCGCGGATCTTCCAGCGGTCCAAGAATGCGATGCAGTCCGGCCAGGCGCGCGCCGGCGAGTGGATCCTGCAATATGAGAGCCACCGTCCGCACAGCCCCGATCCGCTGATGGGCTGGTCCGGGGGCGGCGACACGCAGAGCCAGGTCACGATCGGCTTCCCGACGCTCGATGCCGCCAAGGCCTATGCGGAACGCCGCGGCATCGCCGTCCATGTCGTCCCGCCCGCGCCGGCCAAAAAGCTGCGCCTCCAGAGCTATGCCGACAATTTCAAATAAGGCGCGGGCGTCCCGCGACGCCCGCGCCCCGCTTGCGCTGTCGGATCACCGGCCGCTCACTGGCCGGAGGCAAGCACCGGCCGCCCGCTCTGGCCGAGCGCGATCGCCCGGGACCGCGCCGCGGCGGCGCCGGCGACCGCTCCGTCGATGCAGGACGAAACGTCCCTGCGGCCGCGCGGATCGGCGGCGGACGGGCTCCCGCACAGCTCCGCCGCCGCGTGGCGGATGCGGCGGTCGAGACTTTGCACGCCCCGCTGGGTAGCAAGGTTCAGCCCGGCCGCATCGACGATGGCAACCCGTTTCTCCGCCGGCGCGAGCGCCGGGGCGGCGGTGGCATGGGCAACCGCGGCGAGCGCGGCGATAAGGATCAACTTGTTCATGACGGTCTCCTGTTTCGCGAGATGACCGTCGGCCGACGTGGGGCCCGTTTAGACGCGCCGATCGTGGCGCGCTAACAACGATGTTGCGCGGTGCATCTGCATAATTGCAGAATGCCGCGATGTTCGACTGGGGCGACTTGCGCTACTTCCTCGCCGTCGCGGAGACGGGGAGCACGCTCGCCGCCGGGCGCGTGCTCCGCGTCAGCCAGACCACCGTCGCGCGCCGCGTCGCGGCCCTCGAAGAAGCGCTGGGCCTCGCCTTGTTCGACCGGCGCCGCGCCGGCTATGCGCTGACGCCGTCCGGGGAAGCGCTGCTCGCCGAGGCGCAGGGCGTCGCCTCGGCGGCAGCCGCCTTTGCCGAATCCGCCGCCGCGCGCCGCCGGGCCGCCGGAGGGACGGTGCGGCTGACCGCCGAGCAGTCGGTCGCCTACGAGGTGCTGCCGCCGATCCTGCGCGACCTGCGCGACGTCCACCCCGAAATCCTGATCGAGGTCGACGCGAGCGAGGAGTTGCGCGATCTCGAAGCGGGCGCCGCGGACGTCGCGATCCGGGTGCTGGCGAAGGACGACCAGCCTGCGCTGGTGGGCCGCCGCCTGGGCCCAGACGACTGGAGCGTCTATTGCAGCCGCGACTATGCCGCGGCGCACGGTGCGCCGGCGAGCCGCTCCGGGCTCGCCGCCCATCCGTTGATCAGCGTCGGCGGCGGCGGCCAGGTCGCGCGCTATTACGGCAAATGGCTGCACGAAAACGGCCTCGAAGCGGCGGTGGCGATGCAGCACGGCAGCGTTACGGGGCTGATCGCGGCCGTCCGCTCCGGCCTCGGCATCGCCGCCTTGCCCTGCCTGATCGCGGAGCTCGACCCGGCGCTGCAGCGCTGCTTTCCCGGCGGCAGCTATGCCGGCCGAGACATCTGGCTGCTCTGCCACGAGCGGCTCCGCGGCGAGCCGCGCGTCCGCACCGTGATGCAGTTTCTCGGCGACCGGCTCGGCCGGCATGTGGCCGAGGTCCGCCGCAGCATCGAGACGCGCGCGCCGCTTGCCAGGCCTAGCCCAGGAGGCGGCTCGCCAGCAGCAGCAGGAGCTTGACGTCCGCGCAGGCGCCCTCGGCGCGCTTCGCCTTGAGGAAGGCGGGTACCTGATCGAGCGCCACGCGGTGCACCTCGATATCCTCGTGCGCGTCGACCCCGCCGCCTTCGCCGACCTTGGTCAGCCCCTCCGCCCGCACCAAAGTGAAGGCCTCGGACGACATTCCGGGAGACGCGTGGAACTTGCCCAAGGCGACCATCCGCTCGGCGCGGTAGCCGGTCTCCTCCTCCAGCTCGCGGATCGCGGCGGCGGCGACCTCCTCGCCCGCCGTTTCGTCGCCGACCAAGCCGGCGGGCAGTTCGACGCACCGCGCGCCCACCGGCACCCGATATTGCTCGACCAGGATGACGTGGCCGTCGTCAATCGCCAGGATCACCGCCGCGGTGACGCCGCGGGTGCGGGAGACATATTCCCACGTCCCCTGCTTCGTCACCTTGATATACTTGCCTTCCCAGACGGTCTCTTCCGGCGCGTCGCTGCCTGCGGTCAAAGCTCGATGACTCCGTCGGGTATCTCGTTGGGATTGTCCTGCAGCGCCGGCACGTGCGCCGCAAGCACGCGGCCGATCCTTTCGACGGCCTGTGCCATGCCCTCGCCGGGCCGACCGGCGCGGACCTCGCTCACCAGCGCTGTCATCGCCTCGCCCCACTCCGACGGGTCGACCTTCGCCAGGATCGCCTCGTCGACGACGATCTCCGCCCGCCGCTCGGCGAGCGAGAGGTAGAGGAGCACGGCCGTCTGCCGCTTGGTGCGGCCGAGGCAGGCCGATTTGAACAGCTCGGCCGCCCGCCGCCGCACCCGGCGGACCTTGGTCGAACCGGGCGTCAGCGCCATCCGCCACGGCATGTAGGCGAGCGCATATCGAACGACCAGGAAGAGGAAGATCATCTTGGCGAAGATGAGCAGCATGAGGAGGTGCAGGCCGGCCGAGGCGTTCCAACCGAACACGAGCGTCATCCACCAGTCGATCCAGCTCACCGGAGTCACCGCCGTCCCGGCCGGCACCAGCAGCATGGCGAGGATCGCGTAGTGCAGTCCGACGTCGTGGTAGGAATCGGATTTCGCCGCGACGATCGTGACGATCTCGGCGTCGGTTCCCCGCTCCGCGGCGCCGACGGCCTCGGCGATGCGCCGGCGATCCTGGTCGGTAAAGCTCACCATGATCCCGATGCTCCCCCGCCGCCGAACGAGCCGCCGCCGCCCGAGAAGCCGCCGCCGTCGCCGCCGCCCCACGAGCCGCCGCCTCCGCCCGAGCCCCAGCCGCCCCCGCCGAAGCCGGGGCCCCACAGGAAGACGCCGGGCGAGCGGCCGTAGCGCCGGCCGTAGGTCTTCCGGCGCTTGCGGAACATCGGCAGGACGAAGAAGAAGATGATCACCCCCCAGAAGATGAGCGGCACGAACGAGCCCGAGCTTTTGCGCGCATGCGTCGCCTTCTGGCCGGCCGCCGCGGCGCGTTTCTCCGCTTCCTCCTGCGGCGCCTGCAGCTGCTGGATCAGCGCGTCCGCGCCGGCGTTGATGCCGCCTGGATAATCGCCGCTCTTGAACGCCGGCACGATCTTCTCGTCGATCACGTCCTTGTTGAAGGCGTCGGTGAGGATCGGCTCCAGCCCGTAGCCGGTCTCGATCCTTACTTTCCTGTCGTTCTTCGCGACCAGCAGGATGACGCCGTTATTCGCCCCTTTCTGCCCGATCCCCCAGGCGCGGCCGAGCTTGTAGCCGTAATCCTCGATCGGATAGCCCTGCAGGTCCGGCACCGTCGCGACGACGAGCTGCCGGCTCGACGCCTTCTCCAGCGCCTCCAGCTTCTGCGCCAGCGCCTGCTGCTGCTGCGGGTTGAGCAGGCCCGCCGTATCGACGACGCGGCCCGTCAGCGGCGGGAATTTCTGCGCGGCGGCGGGCGCGGCGGCAAGGGCGAGCAGAAGGAGGAGGAAACGCCAGAGTCGAGTCACCGCGTCTTCTCCTTTAGCGGCTGGGGACGCCGCAGGTCGGATTCCAGGACTGCCGCGATTCGACCGACGCCGGCTTCGGCGGCGGCGTCGTAGCGCCGCGCTTTAAGAAGCGGCAGCAGCGACTGCTCGACGATCGCCGCAGCGCGGGGCGGGGTAAGCAACCCCTCGAGCCCGCAACCGACTTCGATCCGCACCTTATGGTCGGCGGGCGCGACGATCAGCAGCACGCCGTTGCCGAGGCCCTTGTGCCCGATTCCCCAACCATTGCCGACCGCCATTCCATAGGCTTCGATCGACTGCCCCCGCAGCGTCTTGACGGTGAGCACGACCAGCTGGTCCCGCGTCTTGGCTTCCAGCCGAGCAAGCCGGGCGGAGAGGGCGCCCCGGACGTTCGGTGACAGGATGCCGGCATTGTCCACGACTCGTCCGGTGAGGCGGGGAATGGCGATGCCCCGAGCCGACGGGCGGCCCCCATGGGCAGCGCATCGTCCGTTGGAATAGGTCGCGCGGACGGAGTCGGCGGCCGCCGCGGAGGCAGCAGGAAGCGCGGCCAGAAGCGCGAGGAGGAGCGCTGCGCGGCGCACCGGCGCCGCCTCAGTGCCCGGCCGTATTCGTGTCGAAATTGACCGTCGGCGCCGCTTCCGCGTTCGGCGTGGTCGCCTGGTAGGGCACCTTCGGCTTGGCGCCGTAGAAGACCTTGGCGCCGATCACGTCGGGGAAGGTGCGGATGCGCGTGTTGTAGGACTGCACCGCGGAATTGTAGTCGCGGATGGCGATGGCGATGCGGTTCTCCGTGCCTTCCAGCTCGGTGATCAGGGTCTTGAAATTGCCCTGGCTCTGGAGCTGCGGATAGGCTTCCTGCAGGCGCTGGAGCGACAGGGTCAGGCGGTTCTGCGCCTCGGCGAAGCGCTGCATCGCCGCCGGATCGGACAGCTGGTCGCCGCTCACCTGGATCTTGGTCGCGTCGGCGCGGGCCTGGGTGACGCCGGTCAGGATCTTCTCCTCCGACGCGGCGGCGCCCTTCACCGTCGAGACGATATTGGGAATGAGGTTGGCGCGGCGCTGATAGTCGGCCTGGACGTCCGCCCAGCGCGCCTTCACATTCTCCTCCGCGGTCGGCACCGAGTTGATCCCGCAGCCCGACAGGGACGCGGCGGCGACGGGCGCGAGCAACAAAGCGGCAAGGCGATTGCGGGTCATCGAGAAGTCCCCTCCCTCAGGTGTGTTACCCGTGTAAGTAGGCGGTCCGATGCGCCGCCGCAACGGCTCCCCTTCAAAAATCGGCGCAGGGGCCTATATGGGATGTGCCGGTTTCGGCCGGCTATGGCGATAAAGTGTTGCGTGCAATAGGTGCAGCGGACCCGGGGGCAGTACCCGGCGGCTCCACCAAAACGGGCGGCGAGCCGCCCGTTTTGAGGGGGCCGAACCAGGATAGACGTGTGCTGAAAAGCGCAGCTTTCGCCCGGAATGGACCACCGCGACGGTCCATCACACAAGTGCCAACGATAACGAGGCGCTCGCGATTGCTGCGTAACCCCAGGCCTCACGGCTAAGGTTACAAAGTCAAAAGCGCGGTCGGGCCGCACCGGGCAACAGAAGCGGACACCAGCGGTACGGGGAGCACCGGGCAACAGAAGCTCCCCACTTCCCCCTTTTCCCAGGCGGCGCGGCCTGCGATGACGCGATCATGACGCTGCGCTTCCTCCTCCCCCTCACGCTCGCCCTGCTCGCTGCCGGCTGCCACAAGGCCCAGGAGGAGAATGTCGAGGCGCAGGCGGCCAATGCCTCGCGCGACCTCGAGCAGCGTTACAATGCGCTGGAGGCCGAGGCCGCGAACGGCGCCGACGCGGCCGCCGCGCCTTACGACAACGAAGCCGACGCCTTGCTCAACCAGATGTCGGGAAATGCGGCCGCCCCATCGGCTGGGAACGGCGCGGCGCCGCCGCCCGCCCCGGCCAACGGCGCGCGCACGCGCCGCTGACCACGATCTTCCGGCGGGAAGCCGAAGGCGGGCCCCCACGCCCATCCTTCGACCCCAGCGCCAGAGCTTTGCGAAAAACCCTGCCCCCGCGCGCATTCTAACAGGAAATTCATCCGGCGCGAGTCGAAGAAATCGCGCTCGCTACTTTGCCCGGGACGGACGGGCCGGCCGCAGCGCCCCCGGCGCCGGCGTCCGCAGCGATTCCCGGAGCAGGAGCAGCCGCGCGCGATAGGCCGCGACGACGGCGCGGCTGCGGGCGAGGCCGCGCTCGAGGCGCTTCGCCGCCCGCTCGCTCCTGTCCGTCTCCTTGCCCGGCATCGGAAGAAATCCTTGATCGAAATCAAGGTCTAGAACGGCCCGGCCGGAGCGGAGTTGCCACGATTCCACCTGCGAAACGGCCTTTGTGCGGTATCGGCACGGCCGCGGCTGCACCCGTCAACGCCGTCAGGTCACCCTTCGTAATGCGCCGTCGTCTTCGCCCGCACCTCGTCCGCGCTCACCTCGGGCGCGAGCTCGATCAGGCGGAAGGCGCTGCCATGGTCCGGCCGCTGAAAGACGGCGAGGTCGGTGACGATCATGTCGACGACGTTCTTCCCCGTCAGCGGCAGGGTGCATTCGGGAATGAACTTCGGATCGCCGTTCTTGGAGACGTGCTCCATCACCACGATGATCTTCTTCACCCCGGCGACGAGGTCCATCGCCCCGCCCATTCCCTTCACCATCTTGCCCGGGATCATCCAGTTGGCGATGTCGCCCTTCTCGGACACCTCCATCGCGCCGAGCACGGTGAGATCGATATGCCCGCCGCGGATCATCGCGAAGCTCTGCTCGGAGCCGAAATAGGAGGAGGAGGGCAGCTGTGAGATGGTCTGCTTGCCGGCGTTGATCAGGTCCGGGTCGACTTCGTCCTCATAGGGAAAGGGCCCGATGCCGAGCATCCCGTTCTCCGACTGCAGGGTCACCTCCATCCCGGCGGGGATGTTGTTGGCCACCAGCGTCGGGATGCCGATGCCGAGATTGACGTAATAGCCGTCGCGCAGCTCCTTTGCGGCGCGCGCGGCCATTTGATTGCGGTCCCAGGGCATCTATCGCCTCCTCTGGAGGTCTGCGGGAAGCGGGAATTGCGGCGATTCCTCCTGCCAGAGGATCGACGCGACCAGCCAGCGCCCGTCGACCCGAACCAGCTGGAAGGAATTGATGCCCCGCTCGTGAAAGCTGCCGCTCGCGGTCCGCCCGTCATAGGCCGACCAGACGGTCGCCAGATTGCCGTAGATCTCGGTCCGCCGCCCCAGCTCGCGCTCGGTGAATCCCTCGCGCTCGAGGACGGGCGCGTTGCGCGCGATATAGTCTTCGAGCGTGCCGCCGCGCACGCCCTTGGCCGTGATCGCCCGCATCAGCGCGTTGGGCGCGAACAGGCTGCGCATCCGCGCGAAGTCGCGGGCCTTGCCGGGCGGGCCGGAGATGACGTCGTAGACCCCGCGGACCGCCGCATCGATGCCGGCAAGGTCGGCCGCCGGCGCCGGCGCGGCCGGGCGCGGCGCCGCGGCCGCTCCGCTCGCGACCGCCGCCGCCAGCAGCGCCGCCCCCAGCCGCGTCACGCCGCCTCCCTCTGCCGCACGGTGCGGAACTCGATCTTCTTGTCGTAGGGCGCGCCGTCGATCATCCGCTTCACGTAGATGCTGGGCAAATGGATGCAGTCCGGATCGAGGCTGCCGACGGGGACGATCTCCTCGACCTCCGCGACGCAGATCCGTCCCGCCGTCGCCATCGGCTGGTTGAAGTTGCGCGCGGTCTTGCGGAAGACGAGGTTGCCCGCCTCGTCCGCCTTCCAGCCCTTGACGATCGACAGGTCCGCCCGGATGCCGCGCTCGAGGATATAGGTCTCCCCGTCGAATTCCTTATGCTCCTTGCCCTCGGCGACCTGGGTGCCGACGCCGGTCTTCGTGTAGAAGCCCGGTATCCCGGCCCCGCCCGCGCGGCAGCGCTCGGCGAGGGTCCCTTGCGGGCAGAATTCCACCTCGAGCTCGCCGGCGAGATATTGCCGCTCGAACTCCTTGTTCTCGCCCACGTAGGACGAGATCATCTTGGCGATCTGCCGGGTCCGCAGCAGCTTGCCGAGCCCCTCATTGTCGATCCCGGCATTGTTGGAAACGACGGTGAGCCCCTTCACCCCCGAATCCCGGATCGCGTCGATCAGCCGCTCGGGAATGCCGCACAGGCCGAACCCGCCGGCGCAGATCGTCATGCCGTCGAACAGCAACCCCTCGAGCGCCGCGCCGGCATCGGCATAGACTTTCTTCATCCGCACCGCTCCCGTTTGGTGGGGGTGCCGATAAGCGGGCGGAGAGGGATGGGTCAACTGCGCGCTGCGGCCCGAGCGCAGGGTTCCCATCAAACTACTACTTTGATGGGCGCCCCAGCGCCGCCGACGGCGCAGCCGTCGCCGAAGCAGCGCGTAGAGACGAAGCGCGCAGCCATGCCGGGGGGCATGGCGAGTACTGCAGTCGAGCCGGCCAGCCTGCGCCGCAGGCGACAGGACTGACGTCACGGAATTCAGTTCCGTGACGGCCTCGCCCTAAGCGGCCTCTGCCTTCCGGCTCGCCCGCTTACGCTCATGCGGATCGAGGTAGCGTTTGCGGAGGCGAATAGCCTTCGGCGTAACCTCCACCAGCTCGTCGTCCTGGATATAGGCGATCGCCTGCTCCAGCGTCAGCCGCCGGGGCGGCGTCAGCCGGATGCTCTCGTCCTTCGGGCCGCTCGCGCGGAAGTTGGTGAGCTGCTTGGACTTCAAGGGGTTCACCTCGAGGTCCTGCGGCTTGGCGTTCTCGCCGATGATCATGCCCTCGTAGAGCTTCTCGCCCGGCGAGATGAACAGGACGCCTCGCTCCTCCAATGCGTTGAGCGCATAGGCGACGGCCTCGCCCTGCTCCATCGAGATGAGGACGCCGTTCTGGCGGCCCTGGATCGGGCCCTTGTAGGGCCCGTATTTCTCGAACAATCGGTTCATGATGCCGGTGCCGCGCGTGTCGGAGAGAAACTCGCCATGATAGCCGATGAGGCCGCGGCTCGGCGCCGAGAAGGTAAGGCGCGTCTTGCCGCCGCCCGAGGGGCGCATGTCGGTCATCTCGCCCTTCCTCAGCGCCATCTTCTCGACGACGGTGCCGGAATGCTCGTCGTCGACGTCGATGACCACCGTCTCGTACGGCTCCTCGCGGCCATTGGGGCCGTCGCGGTAGAGGACGCGCGGGCGGCTGATCGAGAGTTCGAAGCCCTCGCGGCGCATCGTCTCGATGAGCACGCCCAGCTGGAGCTCGCCGCGGCCGGCGACCTCGAAGGCGTCCTTGTCGGCGCTCTCGATGACGCGGATGGCGACGTTTGTCTCGGCCTCGCGCTGCAGGCGGTCGCGGATCACCCGGCTCTGCACCTTGTCGCCCTCGCGGCCGGCATAGGGGCTGTCGTTCACCGCGAAGCTCATCGCCAGGGTCGGCGGGTCGATCGGGCGGGCGGCGATCGGGCGGGTGACCGCCGGCTCGCAGATGGTGTTGGAGACGGTCGCCTTGGTGAGGCCGGCGATGGCGACGATGTCGCCCGCTTCGGCGACTTCGACGGGCACGCGCTCGAGGCCGCGGAACGCGAACACCTTGGTGGCGCGGCCGGCCTCGACTTCCTTGCCCTCGACGTCGAGCGCCTTGATCGGCGCGTTGACTTGAAGGCGGCCGCTCTCGATGCGGCCGGTGAGGATGCGGCCGAGGAACGGGTCGCGGTCGAGCAGGGTGCCGATCATCCGGAACGGCCCTTCCGGATTGGCGTCCGGCGCGGGGACGTGGCCGACGATCGCCTCGAAGAGCGGGGTCAGGTCGCCGGAGCGGACGTCGTCGCTGGTCCCGGCATAGCCGGCGCGGCCCGAAGCGTAGAGGGTCGGGAAATCGAGCTGCTCGTCGCTCGCCTCGAGGGTCAGGAACAGCTCGAACACCTCGTCGAGCACTTCGGCGGGGCGCGCGTCGGGGCGGTCGATCTTGTTGACGACGACGATCGGCCTCAGGCCCAGCGCGAGCGCCTTGCCGGTGACGAACTTGGTCTGCGGCATCGGCCCCTCGGCCGCGTCGACGAGCAGGATGACGCCGTCGACCATCGAGAGGATCCGCTCGACCTCGGCGCCGAAATCGGCGTGGCCGGGCGTGTCGACGATGTTGATGTGCGTCGTCTCGCCTCCATGCTCCCACTCGACGGAGGTGCATTTGGCGAGGATGGTGATCCCCCGCTCCTTCTCCAGGTCGTTGGAATCCATCGCCCTTTCCTCGACGCGCTGGTTGTCGCGGAAGGTGCCGGACTGGCGGAACAGCTGGTCGACGAGGGTCGTCTTCCCATGATCCACGTGCGCGATGATCGCCACGTTGCGGAGGCTCATTTCGATTTTCCTGATTTTTCGGTTCGCCGCGCCCATAGCCGCCAATCGGCACGCTGGCTAGGTCGCGTCACCCCAACGTGGGATTGCGGCGCATGAATCGCAAGCGGCTCGCGCCTCAGGCCTTCTTGAGGTTGTCGTCCGGGACCCAGCCGAGCGTCGGCTCATCGTTCCGGCCGTTCTCGGTGACGAAAAGATCGGTGACCTTGCGAATTTCCAGAAGGCGACGGGCATCGGCTATCGAAGCGCTCGAACCCGTCCATGCGAAATTGCCCGCGTCTTTTCGGTTTTCGCCGCGCTCCAGATAATCCTTCAGCTTGTATGCCTTCGTATCGTCCGGTTTGGCGGCTGGGGGCATCGCTTCGTGGCGAATTACGTAAACGGGGATCTTCTTGTCGTCGAATATGACTATGCGCACGATGCCCGGAGGCTGGAACAAGCCGACGATTTCGCTGAGATCGATGTCTTCGGCAGCCACCTTAGGGTCGCGCTCCTTTATGAAGTCGGCGCTCATCTGATGTCGAACCACGCGGTCGAACGGAACCATGGTTCCGGGGCGGGTGATCGGATCGAGATCGGTGTCCCGGCCTAGCGCCTGATTGACCTTCTGCCCTTGTCGGAAGCTCTCGCTGCTGAAGTAGAAGGCGAGGACGGTTCCGACCCAGGTCGAAAACACCGGCAGGACGGCCGTGAAGATGGAGTTGACCCGCTCCGCCCATTTCATGTCGTCCTTGTTCGGCATCGAGACGATGATCGTGAACGCGATCGCAAAGATGCCGATCGTCCCGGCGGTCACCACCCACCGGGCGATCTGGGAGCGGTTCCGATCCGTGTCTCCATCGTCGGGGGCTTTTGGCGGAGACAGCGGTACCAGAGACCGGACAGCATATCCCACGGCAACGCCGCCCACGCAGAAGATTGCGACCAGGGCCAGCGAGTTTTGTGTGGCCGGGTCGCCAAGGTTCGAGAAGACGAGTTGCGCCCGAAAGATGAGAACGGTCGTGATGATCAGCGCCACGAGGGCTGGCAGAAGCACGATGAACTGGAGCGCTCCGGGGCTGAGCAGCGTCAGCGCGGAGAGCGCTCCCGGAACCGCCCCCTGTTCGGTCGCGACCGACCGATACCGTCCGCTGCCCCCGCCGTCTCGGGGGAGCAGCAAGCGCATGCCCGCACCGATCGCCCATGCCGCCGCGACGCTGACCGACACGGCGGTTATCGCGCTGCTTCCACCGGGCACGACGAATGCCGAGCGCATCAAGAACAGCACCGTCGCCAAGGTTATGATCATGGCAATGGCGGGCAGAAAAGCTGTCACGCCGATGATAACGGGTCCGGCCGTTCGCGAATTCTCGGCCATCGGTCAGCTTCCTGGAAGAGGTTAGGAAAACTGCGAAGCACACGGAAGTCAAAGTCGGGAGACTCAAGCGCCCGCGACTCAGGACTTACCCCGACCTTGCTTGGAGATTAGCCAAACCTGCCTTCTGGTCAAGCGGTCATCTTGAGAGGACTCACAGCTTTACGCCGACCATGCGCCAGGCGAGCAAAATCCACCCGCCGATCATCAATATACCGCCGCCAGGGGTCACGATCCCGACCGACCTCGGGGCGCCCAGCGCCAGCGCATACAGGCTCGAGGAGAACAGGAACGCTCCCGTTGCCAAGAGCCATGCCGGCAGTCGCAGGGCGCGACGATCGGAGGCGCCGAGGGCGACCAGCGCCAGGCCGTGCCACATCTGGTACTGGACCGCCGTCTGCCACCAGCCGAGCTGCTCCGCGGCCAGCCGGTCCTTCAGCCCATGCGCGCCGAATGCCCCCAGCGCGACCGCCACCGCGCAGAGCAGCGCGCCGGACGCGAGCACGCCCCGCCGCCGCGTGCGCGCCTCCGGCAGAGGCGGGCCGGCGCGTCCGCCGTCCCGCTCCTCAATGCGATTCGACAATGTCAAAGAGCCTCACTTGAACGAATTGGAACATAGCAGGATAATACGAACATAGCAAGCACGAAAACGTCCCGCCCAAATTGCGCCGCTTGGAGACGAACCTCCGGAACGGAGTCCGAATCGGATGCAACTGGCGCGCTGCCGCGCCTGCGCCGGTGGCAAAGCCCGGCGATGCGGATCGCCACCCTCGCGGACGCCGAGCCCCTGCTCGCGCCCTTCTTCGCCGACGCGGCGGAAGAGCGGGTGATCGCCGTCCACTTGCGCGAGGACCTGACATTGCTCGCCGTCACCTTCGAGCAGGCGGGGGAGCGGGACGAGGTGCCGCTGCCGGTCCGCGCCATTGCCGTGTCGGCGCTGCGCCTCGACGCGGCGGCCTTGCTCATCGCCCACAACCATCCGAGCGGCGACCCGGCGCCGAGCGCGGCCGACGAGGCGGCGACCCGGCGCCTTGCCGACGCCCTCCGCCCGCTGGGCGTGCGCCTCCTCGACCACATCGTCTTCGCCCCCGGCGGCTGCCGCAGCATGGCGGCGATGGGCCTTCTCTAACCGCAGGTGGGAATCGCCGCCGGCGCAGGCTTCGGTGCATTCGGCTCGAACTGCGCGAAATAGGCATCGCCCGTCAGCCGCTCGAACCGGGTGAGGCCGTAGCCCAAAGCCGCGAACTCGCACATCAGGAGGCGCGGCGGCGTGCCGTGGCGGTCGGTCGGCCGGTCCCCGTCGACGACGACGATCCGCCCCTTCGGCGCCAGCGCGTCGCGCAGGTGCCAGAGGAACTCGCTCGGCCGCGCGATCTCGTGATACATGTGGATCATGAAGATGCGGTCGAACGACCGCTCGGGCAGCAACGGGTCGTTCTCCTTGCCGAGCCGCACCGCCACATTGTCGAGATTGTCGCGCTGGACGCGGGCGGCGAGATTGTCGCGGGTCGCGGGCACGATGTCCTCGGCCAGCACCCGCCCCTTCTTGCCGACCAGCGGCGCCAGGCGGACCGTGTAATAGCCCTCGCCCGCGCCGATGTCGGCGACCTTCATCCCCGGCTGCACGTCGGCGAGCCGCATCACCGTCTGCGCCTCCCTGACGCTGTCGCGCGCATCCTCGTTCGAATAGCGCGGCGAGACGATCGGCGAGACCGGCCGGTGCGGAAGCGGAAAGGGGTCGGCCGGCGCCTGCTTCTGGCAGGCGGCGAGCGCGAGGCCGGCGGCGAGCATGGGAACCCACGTACCTAGCCCCGGAGTCGTTCGTCCCGAGCGAAGTCGAGGGGCGCTGCACGGACTCATCACGCGCGCCCCTCGACTTCGCTCGGGACGAACGGGGCGTGGAAAGCTGCCCACAGGAAGCACGTCACCGACCTAATCCACATCGTCCACGTCCACCTTCTCGCCCGTCACCCGCTGCGACAGGGCCGCCGCCATGAAGCGGTCGAGGTCGCCGTCGAGCACGTCGGACGGCGAGGTCGAGGTGACGCCGGTGCGCAAGTCCTTCACCAGCTGATAGGGCTGGAGGACGTAGGAGCGGATCTGGTGGCCCCAGCCGATGTCGGTCTTGGTGGCGTTCTGCGCATTCGCCTCCGCCTCGCGCCGCTGCAGCTCCGCCTCGTAGAGCTTGGCGCGCAGCTGGCTGAACGCCTCGGCGCGATTCTTGTGCTGGGAGCGCTGGGCCTGGCTCTGCACGACGATGCCGCTCGGCAAATGGGTGATGCGCACCGCCGAGTCCGTCGTGTTGATGTGCTGCCCGCCGGCGCCGGACGAGCGGTAGGTGTCGATGCGGAGCTCGGACTCGTTGATCTCGATCTCGATCGAATCGTCGATCACCGGATAGACCCAGACCGACGCGAAGCTGGTGTGGCGCCGCGCCGAGCTGTCATAGGGGCTGATCCGCACCAGCCGGTGGACGCCGCTCTCGGTTTTCGCATAGCCATAGGCGTTCTCGCCCTTGACCAGGATCGTCGCCGACTTGATCCCCGCCTGCTCGCCGGCGTGGAAGTCGATCAGCTCGACCTTGTAGCCGTGCCGCTCCGCCCAGCGCGTGTACATGCGCTGGAGCATGCCCGCCCAGTCGTTCGACTCGGTGCCGCCGGCGCCGGAATTGATCTCGATGTAGGTGTCGTTGGCGTCGGCCTCGCCGGCGAGCAGCGCCTTCACCTTGTCCTGCTCGGCGCGTTCGGCGAGCTCGCCGAGCGCCCGGACACCCTCCTCGGCGAGCGCCTCGTCGCCTTCCGCCTCGGCCATCTCGATAAGCTCGGCCGTGTCGGAAAGCTCGCGCTCGATGCCGCGGGTCGCCGCGATCGCCTCGTCGAGCCGCCGCCGCTCGCGCATCACGTCCTGCGCTTCCTTGGGGTCGTTCCACAGCGACTGGTCCTCGACGCGCGCATTGAGCTCGTCGAGCCTCGCCAGCGCCCGGTCCCAGTCGAGGAACCGGCGAAGCAGGGCGAGGGCCGACTGGACCTGGTCGACATAGGCTTGCGCTTCTGCGCGCATTCTCTTCCTTTCCTGGGCCCGGCGGGCGCGCCGAGCCGCCTACCGAATGGGGGTCTGCTCGTGCAAGCCGTCGCTCGGGGAGGGTGACGGAGCGGGCGCCGCGGCGTTCGCCCCCGCCGGAGCCGCCGCGTTCGATGCCGCCGCCGCCGCAGCGTGCGGACGCCTCGGCTTCGCCCCCGGGGGCGGCGTGCCGGCGCCAAGCAGCTCGTCGCGCCTGAGGCTGCGCCGCGGCTCGCTCTCCGGCTTGAACGCTTCCCAGATCACTGCCGCCTTCGGATCGTCGGTCGGCCAGGCGCCGAACACCTTCTGCCCGGATCGCCGGTCGATGCGGACCATGCGGATGCCCGACGGCGCACGGAACGGGATGACCGGCGCATCCTTGTAGGCGACCTGCGCCCATTGCTTGAAGATCGGCGCGGCGATCGTGCCGCCCTGGGCGTAGCCGCCCATCGGCTTGGGATGGTCGAAGCCCATGTAGATGCCGGCGACCAGCTCCTGCGAGCCGCCGATGAACCAGACGTTGGTCGGCCCTGATGTCGTCCCTGTCTTTCCGAACAACGGCCGGCCGAGGTCCCTGAGCACCGTTGCCGTGCCGCGCTGGACGACGCCCTCGAGGATGTGGACCATCTGGTAGGCGGTCATCGGGTCGACGATCTGCTTGGTGCGAAGCGGCGGCCGCGGCATCGGCTTGCCGTCCCAGTCCTTGCCGTTGCAGCCGTCGCACGGCCGCGTGTCGGCGCGGTAGATGACCTTGCCGTTCCTGTCCTGGACATAGTCGATGAGGGTGGGCCGCTGCGCCCGTCCCTGGTTGGCGAGGATGGCGAAAGCGTTGACCATCCGCATCGGCGTCGTCTCGCCGGCGCCGAGCGCAATGGCGAGATAATTGGGATAGTCGCCGACGCCGAGCTCGTGGGCGCGGCGCGTCACCTTGTCCATGCCGATCGTGTTGGCGGTGCGGACCGTCATCAGGTTCCTGGATTGCTCGACGCCCCAGCGCATCGTCTGCGGCCCGGCATTGCCGCCCGAGAAGTTCCGGAAGCATTTGTTGCCGAGCCCCGCCCCCTGCCAGACGCAGAAGGGCCCATCGACGATGATCGTCGCGGGCGTCATGCCGTTGTCGAGCGCCGCGGAATAGACGACCGGCTTGAAGGTCGAGCCCGGCTGGCGCTGCGCCTGGGTCGCCCGGTTGAAGTCGTCGCCCCGCAAGTCCCAGCCGCCCTGCATCGCCACCACCCGGCCCGAGCCTACCTCCTCGGCGACGAAGGCGCCGCGTACGGCCGGGATCGATTTCAGCTGCCAGCTCCCGCCGTTCGCCTTGACGGCGACCACCATGCCGGGACGCAGCGCGTCGAAGGCGGACGTGCCGGTCCCCTGCTTGGGCTGCACCGCGCCGGAGGCCAGCAGGGTGCCGCGGCTGCCGTCCACGAAGCCGAGCGTCGCCGCGCCGCCTTCCCTGGCGAGCACCACCGCCGGCCGCCAATCGGGATAGCCGGTGCCGAACGGCGCTGCGGCGAGCTGGCTGCGCCAGTCCTTCGAAAGATCGACGGTGAGGCCGGGGTCGCGCCAGCCATGGCCGTTGTCGTAGCGCACCAGCCCGTCGCGCAGCGCCTGCTCGGCGGCGTGCTGCTTTTCCGGGTCGATCGACGAGCGCACCCACAGGCCGCCCGTATAGACGCCGTTCGGCCCCTTTTCGGTGCCCTCGCCGAACTTGTCGATCAGCTGGCGCCGCAATTCCTCCATGAAATAGCCGCCGATGTTGCGGAAATTGTCGTGCGGCCCGTTCACCGTGCCGAGCGGCGCCGCCTGCGCCTCCGCCCGCTGCTGGGCGGTGATGAAGCCGTTCAGCTCCATCTCGTGGAGCACCCAGTTGCGCCGCGCCCGCGCCCGCTCCGGCGCCGCCACCGGATCGTAATTGTTCGGGCCTTTGGGAAGGATGGCAAGATAGGCCATTTGCGGGAGGCTGAGCTGGTTCAGATCCTTGTCGAAATAGGCGCGCGACGCCGCCTGCACGCCATAGGCGTTCCGGCCGAGGAAGATCTGGTTGAGGTAGATTTCGAGGATCTGCTGCTTGGTCAGGACATTCTCGATGCGGCGCGCGAGGAAGGCCTCCCGGATCTTGCGGGTGATCGAATATTCGTTGCCGACGAGGAGGTTCTTGGCGACTTGCTGGGTGATCGTCGAGCCGCCCCGCGCCCGTGTCCCCGATCCCACCTTCTTGATATAGTCGCCGACCGCGGCGAGCAGCCCGGGATAGTCGATGCCGTGATGGCTGAAGAAGGTCTTGTCCTCGGCCGAGAGGAAGGCGTTGACCAGGGGCTTGGGGAATTCGTCGTAGGAGAGCTGCACCCGCCGCTCCCGCGCGAAGCTCTGCACCGGCAGGCCGTTGATGTCGCGCACCTGGCTGGGCAGCGGCGGCTGGTAGGTGAGCAGGGTCTCCGCCGAGGGCAGGCCACGCGCGAAGAGCAGCCACAACAGGAAATAGAGGATGATCGGGATCGACAGCAGGATCGCGACGATCCTCACCCACCGCTTGCGCCACGCCCGCCGCACGAACCCGCCGGCACGGCTGCCGGCGTCGCGATAGAGGGTCATGCGGGTTGGCTGGGCGGCATCGGAAGTCACGAACGCGGCTCTAGCCGATGCGCGGCGGGGGGTGAAGCGGGTACGGGGCGTACAGAAACGGCGCGGCCCGTTTCCCCGTCATGCCGGACTTGATCCGGCATCCACCGTCTCTTTCGGCCGGCAGATGGAAAGAAGGTGGACCCCGGATCAAGTCCGGGGTGACGGCCTCTTCATCGCCCCTCTCACCGCGCCGCCGTCGTAACCCCGTAGCGCCGCCGCGCGAAGTGCGTCTCGATCGCGCTGCGCATCCCCGCGGCGATCTGCCGCCGCCCTTCCGCGCTTTCGATATAGGCCGCATCGGTGGGGTTGGTGAGGTAGCCGGTCTCGAACAGGATCGAGGGGACGTCCGGCGCCTTGAGCACGATGAGCGAGGCGAAGCGGTGATAGTCGGAGCGGAACGGAAAATAGGCCGAGGCCTCGCGCTTCAGCAGGGTCGCGAAGTCGGCGGAGATTTCCATGCTCTCGCGCTGCGCGAGGTCGATGAGGATGCGGTTGACCTCCGCCCCCGCTCCGGCCGGCGCCCCGCCGACCGCGTCGCCGCCGTTCTGGGCGGCGGCGAGCTGTGCCGCCTCGCGGTCCGAGGCGACTTCGGAGAGGGTGTAGATGGTGGCGCCGCGTGCGGAATCGCCGGCCGGGGCGGCGTCGGCGTGGATCGAGATGAACAATTGCGCGCCCATCCGCCGCGCGATCTCGTAGCGGTCGCGGAGCACCAGGAAGCGGTCGTCCTCGCGGGTCATCGCCACCCGCACCCGGCCCGAAGCGGCGAGCGCGTCCTTGATGTCGCGGGCGATGGCGAGAGTGACGTCCTTCTCCTGGCGCCCTCCGAACGGCGAGGTGGCGCCGGGATCGTGGCCGCCATGGCCGGCGTCCAGCACGACCAGCGGCCGCGACGGATCGCGGCTGCCGTAGATCGCCGGGAGCGGCGCCGCCGGCCCGGCCTTGGCCTTGTCGAGATCGAGCGTGACGCCGTCCGCCTCGCCGCCGCCGCGGCCGTTGCAGGCGGCGAGCGCGGCCAGGGCGAGGAGCGGAAGGAGGCGACGGAGCATCGCGCCTTTGTCCCTCTCCGGGTCGCTCCGGTCCAGCCGAAATCCGCGCCGCCCCGGCCTTTGCCGGTTGCCGCTGACGGGCGCGGATGCTAGCAGTCATGATCGGCATCAAGTTGAAGGATCGACGCATCCTTCTCATCTAGAGCCGCAATGAATGCGCCGGGGCGACGTTTCGCGCCGGCCACCAAGGTTGACGCTGCATGAGCTTTTTCGCCCCCGTTCCGCTCCGCCTCCCTTCGGGGATCGGCGCCGCGTCGGGGGCCGTGCGGCCCGCGCTTACCGCCGGGCGGCTCGCTGCAGCAGAGGCGACACTTCTGATTTCAACCCGGACACGGAAGGCGCGCGCCGCAACGGCCGCGCCTTCCTGCCTATTCGAGCGCGCGCATCGCCGGCCTGCCAAGGCGGCACGGCGCGCGTGGAGACTTATCGATGACAATGCGCATGCTGATCGACGCGCGCCACCAGGAAGAGACCCGGGTGGCGGTGGTCAAGGGAAACCGGATCGAGGAATTTGACTTCGAATCGGCCGAGCACAAGCAGCTCAAGGGGAATATCTATCTCGCCAAGGTGACGCGCGTGGAGCCCTCGCTCCAGGCGGCCTTCGTCGATTATGGCGGGAACCGGCACGGCTTCCTCGCCTTCTCCGAAATCCACCCCGATTACTACCAGATCCCGCGCGAGGACCGCGAGGCCCTGCTCCGCGAGGAAGCGGAGCACGCCGCCGAGGAGGAGCGCCTGCGCGCCGCCGAGGACGCGCGCTACGAGGATCATGACGACGAGGAGGCGGACTATTCGGCCCGTGAGGAAGCCGAACTTTCCGAACCTTCCGACGCCGAGGACCATGACGAGCATGGCGAGGACCATGGCGACGAGGCCGCGCCGCCCAGGTCCGAAAGCGCCAGCGCGCCGGAGGAGAATGCCGCCGACGAGCTGCGCCGCAAGCGCCAGAATCTGCGCCGCCGCTACAAGATCCAGGACGTCATCCGCCGCCGCCAGGTGCTGCTCGTCCAGGTCGTCAAGGAAGAGCGCGGCAACAAGGGCGCGGCGCTCACCACCTATCTGAGCCTCGCCGGCCGCTATTGCGTGCTGATGCCGAACACGACCCATGGCGGCGGCATCAGCCGCAAGATCTCGAACGGCGCCGACCGCAAGCGCCTCAAGCAGATCATGGCCGACCTCTCGCTGCCGTCGAGCATGAGCTGCATCGTCCGCACCGCCGGCCTGAGCCGCACCAAGGTCGAGATCAAGCGCGACTTCGACTATCTCGCCCGCCTCTGGGACGAGATCCGCGACCGGACTTTGCACTCGTCGGCGCCCGCGCTCATCTACGGCGACAGCGACCTCATCAAGCGGGCTATCCGCGATATCTACAATCGCGAGATCGACGAGGTGATCGTCGAGGGCGAGGACGGCTACAAGGCCGCCCGCAACTTCATGAAGCTGCTGATGCCCAGCCACGTGCGGCGGGTCAGGAATTATGTCGACCCGGTGCCCTTGTTCCAGCGCTTCGGCGTCGAGGACCAGCTCGCCGCCATGTACCAGCCGGTCGTCCAGCTGAAGTCCGGCGGCTATCTCGTCATCAACCCGACCGAGGCCCTCGTCTCGATCGACATCAACTCGGGCCGCTCGACGCGCGAGCACAATATCGAGCAGACCGCCTACGCGACCAACATCGAGGCGGCGAACGAGATCGCCCGCCAGTTGCGCCTCAGGGACATGGCCGGACTCGTCGTCATCGACTTCATCGACATGGAATCGAACGGCCATATCCGCAAGGTCGAGAAGGCGATGAAGGAGGCGCTGAAGAACGACCGCGCCCGCATCCAGGTCGGCCGCATCTCCTCCTTCGGGCTTATGGAGATGAGCCGCCAGCGCCTGAGGACCGGCGTGCTCGAGGCCTCCACCCGGCCCTGCCCGCATTGCGAGGGCACCGGCCTGATGCGCACCGCGGCCTCCTCCGGTCTTTCGGCGCTCCGCATGATCGAGGACGAGGCGGCCCGCGGCCGCGGCAGCCGCATCATCCTGCGCGCCGGCCGCGAGGCGGCGATCTACGTCTTGAACCGCAAGCGCGGCGAGATCGGCGAGATCGAGGAGCGCTACGGAGTCATCGTCGAGGTGCTGATCGAGGAGAGCTTCGAGGGCGCCCGCATGGCGGTCGAGTCGCTCGGGCCCCCGCCGACCCAGCGTCCGCGCCTCGCGCCGATGGCCGAGCCGGAGCCCGAGGAGGACGAGGACCTTCCCGAGGAGATGGAAGAGGCCGAGGAGCCTGAAGAGGAAGAGGCCGAGCCGGCCCGCGAGCCGCACCGCGAGCGCGGCGAGCGTCCCGACCGTCCCGAGCGGGAGCGGTCCGAGGAGGATCGCGGCGGACGGCGCCGGCGCCGGCGCCGCGGCCGCCGCGGCGGTCGCAACCGCACCGAGGGAGACGAGCAGGGCGGCGAGCGGCCGGCCGGCCAGGACGAGGCTCCCGAAGGGGACCGCCGGGAAGCCGAGCCGGTGACCGCCGCCGAGGCGGTTCCGGCCCCCGTCGAGCAGGCGGCGCCGGAGGAGACCGGCGAGGAGAAGCCGAAGGCGCGGCGCCGGCCGCGGGCCCGCAAGGCGAGTCCCGAGGCGACCGGAGCGGAAGCCCCCGCGACCGAAGCGCAGCCGGAGCCCCAGCCGGAAACACCGGTGCAGGAACCGGCCGCCGACGCCGGGGAACCGCCGGCGAAACCGAAGCGGACCCGGCGCAAGAAGGCGGCGGAACCGGAAGCCGCCGCCGAGCCTGCCCCCGAAGCCCCGGCGCCGTCCGCGGCGAACGACACGGGCGGAGGCGACACCGCCGCCGACGCGCCGCCCGCCCAGGGCGAGGCGTCCGAGGGCGGACCGCCGCGGCGCGGCTGGTGGCAGCGGACCTTCGGCGCCTGAACCATGGCCCGGCCGGACAGGAGCGTCGGCGCGCCCGCGCCGCGCTCATGTCCGGTTCAGGGCGGCTTTGCGAGGAGGCGAGGCATGGCTGACGCAGCCCATCGCATCCGCCGCGGCGGCGCCTTCGCCGCGCGGCTCCTCCTCCTCGTCGTGCTCAGCTTCGCCGTCGCGGTGCGGCCGGCCTATGCGCAGGAGATCCTCCGCGACGCCGAGACCGAGACATGGTTCCGCGACATCGCCCGGCCGATCGTCGCGGCGGGCGGGCTCAGGCCGGAGAACGTCTCGATCGTCCTCCTCCACGACGATTCGATCAACGCCTTCGTCGTCAACGGCCAGACCATCTATATCCATTCGGGCCTGATCGAGGCGGCCGACAATACGAACCAGGTGCAGGGCGTCATCGCCCACGAGCTCGGCCACATCGTCGGCGGCCATTCGATCCGCATCGGCGAGGGCGCCAAGGTCGCGACCGGGATCATGCTCCTCTCGGTGCTGCTCGGCGCGGCGGCGATGGCGGCGGGAGCCGGCGACGCCGGGGCGGGCATCCTCATGGCTGGCCAGCAGGCGGCGCTGGGCAAGTTTCTCGCCTTCACCCGCACCCAGGAGAGCTCCGCCGATTCGGCCGGCGCCACCTTCCTCTCGCGCGCCGGGATCAGCGGCCGCGGCAGCCTCGACTTCTTCAAAAAGCTCCAGAACCAGGAATATCGCTACGCCATCCCGCAGGACGACGCCTATGTCCGCACCCACCCGCTGAGCGCCGAGCGCATCGCCGCGCTGGAGAATCGCTACAAGACCGACCCGGCCTGGGACCGCAAGACCGACCCGGCGCTCGACGCCCGGTTCCTGAGGATCAAGGCGAAGCTGGCGGGATTCGTCCAGGACCCCAAGCGCACCCTCATCCTCTATCCCGAGAGCAACAAGAGCGAGCCGGCGCGCTATGCGCGCGCCTATGCCTGGCACAAGAGCGCCTATCCGGACAAAGCCCTAACCGAGGTCGACACGCTCGTCGCGGCCCACCCGGCCGACCCCTTCTACCTGGAGCTGAGGGGCCAGATCCTGCTCGAATCAGGCCATCCCGACGAGGCGCTCGAATCGCTGCGGCGCGCCGTCGCGAGCGCGCCCGAGCAGCCGCTGATCGCCGCCTTGCTCGGCCATGCGCTCATCGCCACCGAGAACCCGAAGAATTTCGACGAGGCGAAGAAGGTGCTGCGCGCCGCCATCGGCCGCGACAATTCCAATCCCTTCGCCTGGTACCAGCTCGGCATCGTCTACGACCGCGAGGGCGACCCGGGCCGCGCCGCTCTTGCGACGGCGGAGCGCTACAATCTGGAAGGCAATGCCAAGCTCGCTTTGGTCAATGCCGAGCAGGCGATGGGCGCGATCCCGAGCGGCAGCGCCGACTGGCTGCGCGCGCAGGACATCGCGATGGTCTCCAAGAGCGAAGTCGACAAGGCGAAGAAGCATGGCAAGTGAGCCGCCGCCCCCGGCGCCCGGCCTGCTCGCCGGGTGGAAGGGCGCCCTGCTCGCCGGGGCCGTCGGGGTGCTGATCGGCGGCGGCGCGATGCTCGCCTCGTCCGGCTATTTCGTCCGCTCCTATCTCCTCTCTCATCCCGAGGTGCTGCCCGAGGCGATGGAGCGGCTGCAGGCGCGCCGCGCCTCCGAGACGGTGGTCGCCAACCGGGCCGAGATCGAGACGCCCTTCGCCGGCGCCTGGGCGGGGGCGAAGGACGGCGACGTCACCCTCGTCGAATTCTTCGATTACGCCTGCACCTTCTGCCGGCGCAGCAATGCCGACGTCGACCGCCTCCTGAAGGAAGATCCGAAGCTGAAGGTCGTCTGGCGCGAATGGCCTGTGCTGGGGCCGGACAGCGAGGCGGCGGCGCGGGCGAGCCTCGCCGCGGCCCAGGCCGGCAAGTTCCGTGCCTTCCACGACCAGCTCTACGCCGCGGGGCGGCCGACCCCGGACGCGCTCGTCAAGGCGCAGGCCGCCGTCGGCGTGACGCCGCTCAGCGAAGAGGCCGCGAAGGGCGAGCTCGGCAAGAACTACCAGCTCGCCAACGCGCTGCGGGCGAGCGGCACGCCCACCTTCGTCGTCGGCGACCGCATCCTGCAAGGGGCGGTCGGCTACGACGCGCTCAAGGCTGCGATCGCGGAGGCGCGCGCCGGGCGCCAGGCGGCCGGCTGACGCGCCTCCGCGACACGCTTTGCTAGACGGCGCGGCGGCCGGTGACGAAGTGGATGATGATCGCGATCACCGCGAGCACCAGCAGGATGTGGATGAGACCGCTTCCGACATGGAAGGCGAGGAATCCGAGCAGCCACAGGACGATCAGGATTCCGGCGATGATAGCAAGCATGGGTTACTCCTCGAAACGCGTCGCCACGGTGGGCAGGTGCGGCAGAGCCGAAGGCCAGAACGATACGCTTGCGGCACGGTTCCGGTTTTCCGGCCGCCGCCGTGGCGCGCCGCCGCTCGCCCACCGGCAAATCGGGCAATTCGAAGCACTTGCCTGCGCCGCCGCGCGCGATTAAAGTTTCGCCCAGGGTTCAAAGGGGGCGCCCGATCATGGCCGATACCAATACCGACACCAGCGCGGCCGCGACGCCCGACGCGCACCCGGCGCTGCCGTGGCACATCATCGTCAAGATCGATGCGCAAAGCGACGTTCCCGCGGACTGGCAGGGCAGCGTCTCCGACTGGGTGGCCCAGCAGGTCGGTGCCCATGCCGCCTCCGTCGCGCTGACCGAGACCCAGTTCGAGAGCCTGTTCCCGGCGCCCGTCACCACCGGCGCCGGCGCCGGCCCGGCCCCGGAGGCCTTGTCCCACTCCGTCTTCGCGCTCGGCGCCGACCAGGCCGCGGCCGAGCCGCTTCTCCCGGTCCTCCACGGCCATCCCGAGTTCGTCCTCTTCTTCGACGGCGGCGGCCACGTCGCGATCGCGTAGGGCGTTCTGCAGTAGCCCGAAGCTTCTGCCTCCCTGCCGCGAAGCGGTGGGGAGGGGGGTGTAGGCGGTTCGGCAGTCCGGGGGACTGCCGAGAGCCGGAACCGGCTGCGTAGCAGCCGTCGGCCGCAGGTTGGTGGAGGGGTAGCAGCCGCGGAGTCGGGGGGTCTAGCGGGAAACGGTGAGTCCTCGACCTGTCACCCCTCCACCACCCTTCGGGCGGTCCCCCTCCCCATCTGGCGATGGGGAGGCACAATCTCCCCCCCCCACCCGCACCTTTTCCTCATTCGACAAGCATTTCGCTTTGGAGTAGCCCGAAGCCGTGACTGCGACCGATCCCAAGAGCGCCGCGCCGTCGACGCCGCTCCTCGATACCGTCTCGACTCCGGCCGAGCTGCGCCGCCTCAAGGCCTCCCAGCTGCGGCAGCTTGCCGACGAGCTGCGCTCGGAGACGATCTCCGCCGTGTCGGTGACCGGCGGGCACCTCGGCGCCGGCCTCGGCGTCGTCGAGCTGACGGTCGCGCTCCATTACGTCTTCGAGACGCCGCGCGACCGGCTGATCTGGGACGTCGGCCATCAGGCCTATCCGCACAAGATCCTGACCGGGCGCCGCGACCGCATCCGCAGCCTGCGCCAGGGCGGCGGCCTCTCCGGCTTCACCAAGCGCTCCGAGAGCGAGTACGACCCGTTCGGCGCGGCGCACAGCTCGACCTCCATCTCCGCCGCGCTCGGCTTCGCCATGGCGAACAAGCTGGCCGGCACGCCCGGCAAGGCGATCGCCGTGATCGGCGACGGCGCGATGTCGGCCGGCATGGCCTATGAGGCGATGAACAACGCGGAAGGCGCCGGCAACCGCCTGGTCGTCATCCTGAACGACAACGACATGTCGATCGCGCCGCCGGTCGGCGGCCTCTCCCATTACCTCGCCCGGCTCGTCTCCTCGCCCAAATATCTGACCATCCGCCACCTCGCCCAGCGCTTCGCCCGCAAGCTGCCGCGCCCGCTGCACAATCTCGCGCGCAAGATGGAGGAGTTCGGCCGCGGCCTCGCCACCGGCGGGACGCTCTTCGAGGAACTGGGCTTCTATTATGTCGGCCCGGTCGACGGCCACAATGTCGAGCGGCTGGTCGACATCCTCGAGAATGTCCGCGACGCCGACGAGGGACCGATGCTGGTCCATGTCGTGACCAAGAAAGGCAAGGGCTACGGCCCTGCCGAAGCGGCGGCGGACAAATATCACGGCGTCCAGAAGTTCGACGTGGTCTCCGGCGTCCAGGCCAAGGCGGAGGCCGGCCCGCCCAGCTATACCGGCGTGTTCGCGCAGGCGCTTACCGCCGAGGCGGAGCGCGACGACAAGGTGGTGGCGATCACCGCGGCGATGCCGTCGGGCACCGGGCTCGACAAGTTCGGCGCGAAATTTCCCGACCGGATGTTCGACGTCGGCATCGCCGAGCAGCATGCGGTGACCTTCGCCGCCGGGCTCGCGGCGCAGGGCTACCGGCCGTTCGTCGCCATCTATTCGACCTTCCTGCAGCGTGCCTACGACCAGGTGGTCCACGACGTCGCGATCCAGAACCTGCCGGTGCGCTTCGCGATGGACCGGGCCGGGCTGGTCGGCGCCGATGGGGCGACTCATGCGGGGAGCTTCGACCTCGCCTATCTCGGCACCTTGCCGAACTTCGTCGTCATGGCGGCCGCCGACGAGGCCGAGCTCGTCCACATGGTCCACACCATGGCGCTGCACGACGAAGGGCCGATCGCGGTGCGCTATCCGCGCGGCAACGGCACGGGCGTTCCGCTCCCGGCCGTCCCCGAGCGTCTGGAGATCGGCAAGGGCCGGATCGTGCGCGAGGGCAAGAAAGTCGCGATCCTCTCGCTCGGCACCCGGCTCGAGGAGGCGCTGAAGGCCGCCGAGACGCTGGAGGCGCGCGGCCTCTCGACGAGTGTCGCCGACCTGCGCTTCGCCAAGCCGCTCGACGAGGCGCTGATCCGCCGGCTGCTCACCACCCACGAAGTGGCCGTCACCGTCGAGGAAGCGGCGATCGGCGGCCTCGGCGCCCACGTTCTCACCATGGCGAGCGACCAGGGGCTGATCGACGCGGGCCTCAAGCTGCGCACCATCCGCCTTCCGGACCGCTTCCAGGACCAGGACAAGCCGGAGAAGCAGATTGCCGAAGCGGGCCTCGACGCGGCGGGAATCGTCGACACGGTGCTCAAGGCGCTCCGCCACAACAGCGCCGGCGTGATCGAGGGCGCGCGGGCCTGAGGGGCGCGGACTGACCAGGATTAGAGAGGTTCGAGGGCCGCGGCGTACCCTGCCTCCCTGCCGCGAAGCGGTGGGGAGGGGGACCACCCGCAGGGTGGTGGAGGGGTGACAGGTCGAGGACTCAGAAGTTTCGCGCGAGAACCACTGACTGCACGGCAGCTACCCCTCCACCACCCTTCGGGTGGTCCCCCTCCCCATCTGGCGATGGGGAGGCAGAAGGCCGCCACTAAGCTTAAGCCTTACCGCCGCGGCTTCCTGAACCGGTAGACGACGCGGTCGGTGTTGCCGCGGATCGAGGGGTCGAAGACGAGCTTGGAATGGTCGTCGGCGGGGTTGCGGAGCAGGTTCGACTCGGCCTCGAGGACGAAGCCGGCGCGCTTGAAGTCCGCCTTGATGACGGCGGGATCGATGCGGTGGAGCTTCTCGACGATGGCGCGGGTGTCGCCGGCGGGGCCGACATGGTCGATGACGGCGATGGCCGCGCCCGGCTTCATCGAATCGTACACCGTGCGCAGGAAGGCGTTGGGATCGAGCGGACCGTAGCCATATTTGGCACTCTGCCAGTAGACGTCGTGATAATTGAGGTGGAGCATCACGAAGTCGAACGCGTCCTTCGGCAGGGTGAAGACGCTCGCCGAGACCATGATGAGGCCGACATTGGGCGTGCGGGTCTTGAGGTCCTTCCAGCCGGCGCGGGCCTTGTCGTTGAGGAAACCGGCCGGCTCCCAGGCGAGGACGCCGCCGCGCGGGCCGACCGCGCGGGCCATGATCTCGCTGTAATAGCCCCCGCCGGCGAAGAGATCGAGGGCGATGTCGCCGCGCTTCAGGCCGGCGAAGCGGAGGATCTCGACCGGCTTGCGCACCGCGTCGAGCTTCACCTGGTCGGCGGGGCGGCCCGGCGCCGCGACGGCGGCGGCAATGTCGGGAGGGCCGGCCGGGCGCGGCTGCGACGGCGCCGCGGAAGGAAGCGCCAGAGCCAGTGCGAGTGCGGTGAAGGCCAGTGCGCGCATCGTCCCCTCCTTCGAGATCCTGCGCGCAGGGCTAGTCTATTTGGCAGGCTTGCGGAAGCGATAGAAGACGCGGTCGGTATTGCCGCGGATCGCCTTGTCGAAGACGAGCTTGCTGTGATCGTCGGCCGGATTGCGGAGCAGGTCGGACTCGCCCTCCAGGACGAAGCCGGCGCGCTGGAAATCGGCCTTGATCACCGCCGGATCGATGCGGTGGAGCTTGTCGGCGAGCATGCGCGGATCGCTGCCGGGTTCGCCGACATGGTCGATGACGGCGATCGTCGCGCCGGGCTTGAGCGCCGCGTAGACGGTCTTGAGGAAACCTTCCGGGTCCATGCGGCGGAACCCGAACTTGGCGCTCTCCCAATAGACGTCGTGATAATCGAGGTTGATCATCGCGAAATCGAACGCGCCCTCTGGTAAGGCGAGCGCATCGTTGGGGGTGACGAAGAAGCTGGCGTTGGACACGCGGCCCTTGAGCTCGGCCCAGGCGGCGCGGCCCTTGTCGTCGAGTTCGGAGAGCGGCAGCCAGGCGACGACTCGCCCGTCGGGGCCCACCGCGTGGGCCATGATCTCGGTGAAATAGCCCGAGCCGCCGAACAGATCGAGCGCGTGGTCTCCGCGCTTCAAGCCGGCGAACTTGAGGACCGCGGCAGGCTTGCGGCCGGCGTCGAGCTTGACGGCGGCCTCGGGACGCGCCGGATCGGCGACGGCGGCGTCGATGTCCGCGGGCGCCGCGGTCGGACGGGCGGCGGCGGGCGCGGCGAGCGCGAGAGCGAGCGCGGTGAGAGCGAAGATGCGCATGGTTCCTCCCCTGGGATGCGGGGCGAGCGGTAGCGGGCGGTCCGCGCGCGCCTAGGCGGCGTCGACGGAAGCGGCGTCCGCTGCGACGAAGCCCGAGCGGCGGCGGGCGCGGGTGTCGCGGCGGCGGCGGCGGCGCGACCCGGCCACCACCTCCTCGCCGAGCCATTCGCGCCAGACGAGGAAGAGCGCGGCCATCACCGCGGGCCCGATGAACAGGCCGACGAGGCCGAAGGTCTCGAGGCCGCCGAAGGTCGCGACGAGGGTCCACAGGAACGGCAGCTCGACCGAATTGCCGATCACCGCCGGCTGGACGATATTGTCGCCGATCAGCATCACCGCCGCGCCGAAGACGAAGAGGATGGCGGCGGCGGCGAGATGGCCCTGGACGACGAGCACCAGGCTCGCCACCCCGAACGCCGCCCAGGCGCCGAACGGCAGCATCGCGAAGCCGACGGTGATCACCGCGAACAGCACCGGCCGCGGCACGCCCAGCGCGGCGTAGGCGAAGCCGATCAAGGTCCCCTCGCCGATCGCGACGAAGACGGTGCCGTTGACGGCGCCGCGAACCGCATCGGCGAGGCGCATGACGAAGCGCTCGCCGAACTCGCCGTAGAAGCGGCGGGCATTGTCGACGGTCTTGGCGGCGAGGCGCTCGCCGTCGCGCAGCACGACGAACAGGGCGAGGAGCGTGATCGCGAAGAACATCGAACGCGAGGCGAGCTCGCTGGCGATGGTCTCGGTCCATTTGGCGATCATGCCCGCGTCGAGGCGGCCGAGCAGCTGCGACGAGCCCTGGGGCGTGGCGAGGTGGGCGTTCCACCAGCCGACGGCGCGGCTGCCGGCAAGGGGCAGGTGGGGGAGCCACTGCGGCGCCGGCAGGCCGTGCTTCTGCGCGGCGCTGACCCAGGCCATCGCCGCCTGGCTGTCGCGCGCCGCCTCGACCGCGACCACGGCGAGCGGCAGCATCAGGATGAGGCCCGTGCCCAAAGTCACGACCAGCGGCGCGACGATGGGAAGGTGCCCGCCCTCCCGCCGCGGCGGGGCGAGGCGGCGATAGAGCGGCCACAAGGCGACCGCCATCACCACCGCCCAGGCGAGCTCGAGGATGAAATCGCGGGCGATCCAGATGCCGGCGAGAGTGAGCACGACGAGCAGCAGCCGCAGCTGCAGCATAGGCGTGCCGATGGCGGCTTCCTCCAGCCGGCTCTCCTCCCGCGCCGCCTTCTGCGCGCCGTCCGCCTCGTCTGCCATCCTCGCTCCTCCGCCGCGCCTTCCTGCCCAACCCGGGCGCGCGCGGCAAGTTGCGAGGCGGCAACGATCTTGACTCGACCGGCGGCCGGCCCTATCGGCCCGCTCCCCGCGGCACCTTCGCCGCAGCTTCGGACGGAGACAGGCGATGCACGATCGCTTCGATTACGGGACGCACAGCCCCGCCTCCGTCCGAATCCCGCCCCAGCGCTGACGCGCGCCGGCCGGGGTTCGGACCCGGCGCGGCACCGACGATCTGATCATCTGGACGGAAACGGCTTCGGCCGCGCCTTCGCGCGCCGGGCCGGCGAGAAGGAATCATGGGCGAGAAGCTTCTGGCGCAGCGGGCACTCCTGCTGCTGCGCGAAACGATGAGCGGCGGCGGCAAGGCCGCGGCGGCGACGCTCGAATGGGCGGCGGACCAAAGCGGCTGGCTGTGGCCGGACCTGCCCCGCGCCGATGCGGCGGCGGAGGGCGGGTGCGGAATCGGCTGGGCCGAGTTGCCGGCGCTCGCCAGGAGCATCGCCGTCGCGGAGCCGCGGCCGGACGTGCTGCGCGCCGCCGATGCGGTCGCGCGCCTGCTCGATTTCGACAGGTTCGAGGCGGGGCTGCTCGAAGGCGCCGTGGCGTTCGCGCGGCTGCCGCGGCTGGCGAGGCTGCGGGCGCGGCTGGCGGATGTGGGCGAGAATTGCGCGTTGCTCCTCGCCCAGCTGGCCGGCGCCGATCCGGCCGACGCGAGCGCGCGCCTGCGCGCGGCGGGGCCGGTGCGGCTCGGGCTCCTGGCTCTCCAGGCCGACGGCTCGGGCGGGCTCGACCTGGCCTTGAGCTGGGCGTTCGGCAACCTCCTCGCCGAAGGCCTCGCCGACGACGCGCGGATCGTCGACCTGCTCGCCGGAAGCCGGCAGGAGGCGATGCTGACGCTCGACGACTTCGCCGAGCAGCGCGAGGCGGCCGACCTCATCGTCCGACTTCTGGCCGGCGCCCTCACGGCGAAGGCGAGAGGCGTCAACATCCTCATCCACGGGCCGCCCGGCACCGGCAAGACGGAGCTCGCGCGCACGCTCGCCTCGGCGGCGGGGGCGCGCCTCTATGCGGTCGCGGAGGAGGACGAGGACGGCGACGAGCCCAGCCGTTACCAGCGCGTGCACGCGCTGCGCCGGGCGCAGCGCCTCCTCGCGCGGCGCGGCGACAGCCTGCTCCTGTTCGACGAAATGGAGGACCTGTTCGGCGACGCGTCGATGACCGCCGGCGGCGGCCGCCGCGCCGGATCCAAGGTGTTCGTCAACCGATTGTTCGAGGACAATGCGGTGCCGACCTTGTGGACGTCGAACGCGATCGACGCGGTCGATCCGGCGCACCTGCGGCGGATGAGCTTCGTGCTGCGCATGGACCATCCTTCACCCAAGGCGCGGGCGCGGATCGTGGCGCGCGCGGCGGCCTCGGAAGGCGCGGCCGACGCGGCCGGCGGCCTCCTCGCGCTCGCGGCGCGGGAAGCCGAAACCGGCAGCGTCGCGCGGGTGGCGCTGCGGACTGCCGCGTTGGCGGGCGGCGGCGCCGAGGATGCGGAAGCGGCGGGACGCTCGCTCGTGCTTGGCCTGCGCGGCGGGCGCGCGCTGCCGCCCGCGGTGGGCGGCGGCGGCCTCGACCTCTCGCTCTACGAGGGCGGCGAGGACGTGGCGCGTCTCGTCGCACGGCTTGGCGCGCCCGGCTCCCCGGCCGACTTCTCGCTTCTCCTCACCGGGCCGCCGGGGACGGGGAAGACGGCGCTCGCGGCGCACCTGGCGGAGCGGCTCGACCGGCCGCTGGCGGTGAAGCGGGCGTCGGACCTGCTGTCGAAGTGGGTCGGCGGGACGGAGGCCAACATCGCCGATGCGTTCGCCGAGGCGCGCGAGAGCGGCGCGGTGCTGCTGTTCGACGAGGCGGATTCGCTCCTCCTCGACCGTTCGGACGCGCAGCGCTCGTGGGAGATCACCCAAGTCAACGAGCTGCTGACCTGGATGGACTCGCACCCGCTCCCGTTCGTCGCGGCGACCAACTTCGCCCGCCGGCTCGATCCCGCGGCGCTGCGACGCTTCGTCTTCAAGATCGAGCTCGAGGCGCTTTCGGCCGAGGCGGCGGCCCGGGCCTTCCAGCGCTTCTTCGCCTGCCCCGCCCCGGCGGGTCTGGCGGAGGTGGGCGGGCTGACGCCCGGCGACTTCGCGGTGGTCAAGCGCCAGCTTCGCTACCGGGAGACGGCGGGCGCGGGCGAGATTGTCGCCCTGCTTGCCGCCGAAGCGAAGGCGAAGCCCGAGCGGCCGGTGAAGATCGGCTTCTAGCCGGCCGCCTTGTCAGGCAAGGGAAAGAGGGTGGCGAAGCGCCGGGCGAGCGCCTCGTCACCCTCGATCTTCAACGCGCCCCCCGCCGCCAGTGCGTCGATCGGCACGCCGCCGTAGACGGCTGCGGCGATCGCCTCCGGGGCACCGCTGAAGAGGACGTCCGCGCCCGCCGCCTCGCCCCGCTCGGTGTGGACGCGGCCGCCGCCGATGCGGGCGACGAATTCCTGGTCGCCGATGCGAAAGGCCACGGTAGCGGCGAGCCCGCCGACCCGCTCGGGCGATTGCATGGTGCGAAAGGACAGCATCAACGAGGTGGCGCTGAGCGGCAGGCTGGGGTCGTGGCCCGGCGATCGGGTCGCCCAGCGGCCGAGCTCCTGGATGATCGGCTCCGCCTCATAGCCCCAATCGGTGAGCTCGTAGACCTGCGCCGCGGCCGGCGGGGGAAGCCTGCGGCGCCGGACGAGCCCCGTCTCCTCCAGGCCCTCCAGCCGCTGCGTGAGCACGTTCGCGCTGATCCCCGGCAGATCCGCCTTCAGGTCCGAGAAGCGCTTCGGTCCGAGCATGAGCTCGCGCATCACCAGCAGCGCCCAGCGCTCGCCGATAAGATCGAGCCCATGCGCCGTCCCGCACGCGTCGCGATAGCTTCTGGTCCTTTTTTCTAACTTCATTGTTGCCTTTTATAACACGGACGCGCATCAGCGTCAAACGGCGATTCGCCCAACGAAAGCAGGAGAGGCCCCGATGTCGCGCATGATCTTCGTCAACTTGCCGGTGGCGGATCTGCCGCGCAGCAAAGCCTTTTACGAAGCCGTCGGCTTCACCGTGAACCCGCAGTTCACCGACGATACCGCGGCCTGCATGGTGCTGTCGGATGAGATCCACGTCATGCTGCTGACGCACGACAAGTTCAAAATGTTCACGCCGAAGGAGGTCGCCGATGCGCGGCGCAGCAGCGAGGTGCTGCTGTGCATCTCGTGCGAGAGCCGCGAGGCGGTCGACGCGATCACCGAGGCGGCGCTCGCCCAGGGCAGCCGCGAGATCGGGCCGAAGGACGAGCACAGCTTCATGTACGGTCGCAATTTCGAGGATCCGGACGGCCATATCTGGGCGCCGATGTGGCTCGACATGAGCGCGCTCGGCGGCCGCAACGCCGCCGAGGTCGCTGCCGAAGCCTGCGCGTAGGGGAGATGGCGATGAACTATATCGACGGGTTCGTGATCCCGGTACCGGACGGCAAGAAGCAGGCCTATGTCGAAATGGCGAAACGGGCGGCCGAGGTGTTCATCGACCATGGCGCGCTGCGGGTGGTGGAATGCTGGGGCGACGATGTGCCCCATGGCAAAGTCACCGACTTCTACCGGGCCGTCGCCGCCGAGGAGGGCGACGGGCTCATCTTCTCCTGGATCGTGTGGCCTTCGAAGGACCTTCGCAATTCGGCGAGCCCGAAGGTGATGGCCGATCCGCGGCTCCAGCCGACCGATGACATGCCGTTCGACATGAAGCGGATGATCTTCGGCGGCTTCGAAGTGCTGCTCGACAGCGGCGACAAGGCCTGACGGCCGAAATCGGGAGACAGGAAATGACCTCGAACTTCATCTGGTACGAGCTGATGACGCCGGACCAGGACGCCGCGATCGACTTCTACACGAAGGTGGTGGGCTGGACGGCCGCGCCGCATCCGGGCGCTGAGGCCGGTGGCGGCCGCTATATGGTGCTGAGCACCCAAGGCGTCGGCGTCGGCGGCGCCTTCCAGTTCACCGAGGAGATGAAGGCCGGAGGCATGCCGCCGATGTGGCTGGGCTACATCTGGGTGGCCGATGCCGACGAGGCGGCCGCCCGGATCGCGGCCGCCGGCGGCTCGATCCACAAGGGCCCGGACGACATTCCCGGCGTCGGCCGCTTCGCTATGGTCGCCGATCCGGGCGGCGCGCTCTTCTACATCCTCACCCCGCTGCCCCGCGAAGAGGAGCCGACGCAGCTCGCCAAGGATGCCCCCGGAACGGTCGGCTGGCACGAGCTCTACACCAGCCAGGGCGAGAAGGCCGCGATCGGCTTCTACGGCGACATGTTCGGCTGGGAGACGGTGCGCGAGATGGATATGGGACCGATGGGCACCTACCGAATCTTCGGCGCCGGCGGCGAAGAGATGGGCGGCATGATGGACAAGCCGGAGCCCCTGCCCCGTTCCGTCTGGGGCTTCTACTTCAACGTCGACAGCGTCGATGCGGCCGCGGAGCGGCTGACGGCGCAGGGCGGCACGGTGCGGATGGGCCCGATGCAGGTTCCCGACGGCAGCTGGATCATCCAGTGCAGCGATCCCCAGGGCGGCGTCTTCTCGCTCCGCTCGATCGAACGCTGAAGGGAGCGGGCCATGAACGCGATCACCCCCTGCCTCTGGTTCGACACGAATGCCGAGGAGGCGGCGCAATTCTACGCCTCGATCTTCCCCGACAGCCGCGTCGACCACGTCCAGCGCTCGCCGACCGACTATCCCAACGGCAAGGCCGGCGACCCGATCCTGATCGAGTTCACGCTGTGCGGGCGCCCCTTCCAGGGCCTGAACGGAGGGCCGAACGTGCCCTTCACCCAGGCCGTCTCGTTCGCGATCGAATGCGCAGACCAGGCGGAGGTGGACCGCTATTGGGACGCGCTGACGGCCGACGGCGGCGAGCCGGTCGCCTGCGGCTGGTGCAAGGACCGGTTCGGCCTCTCCTGGCAGGTGGTGCCGAAGCGGATGATCGAGCTGCTCGCGGACCCCGATCCGGGCCGCGCCCGCCGCGCGATGGAGGCTATGATGGGGATGGTGAAGCTGGACGTGGCGGCGCTCGAACGCGCCGCGGACGGCGGCTGAGCCGCTCGCGTCACCAGATGCGGACGCGGTTCTCGGGCTTGAGGTAGAGCGCCTCACCCGGAGCGACCTTGAAGGCCGGGTACCAGGCGTCGATGTTGCGGACGACGCCGTTGACGCGGAACTTCCTGAAGCTGTGCGGATCGCCGACCGTCATCGCCTTGATCGCGTCGGGCTGCATCTTGCCCGCCCAGGCCTGCGCCCAGCCGAGGAAGACGCGCTGGTCCCCCGTGAGACCGCCGACAACCGGTGCCGGCTTACCGTTAAGGGACCGGTGATAGGCGTCAAGGGCGATGGAGAGGCCGCCGAGATCGGCGATATTCTCGCCCATGGTGAGGCCGGGGTTGATGTGAAAGCCGGGGACCGGCTCGTAGGTGGCATATTGCGCGCCCAAACGGTCCGCGCGGGCCTTGAAGGCGGCGGCGTCGGCGGGAGTCCACCAGTCGCGCAGGGCGCCGGAGGCGTCGATCGTGCGTCCCTGATCGTCGAATCCGTGGGTCATCTCGTGACCGATGACGCCGCCGATGGCGCCGTAGTTGATCGCCGGATCCGCCGCCGCGTCGAAGATCGGCGCCTGCAGGATGCCGGCGGGGAAGACGATGTCGCGCAGCGAGCCGTTATAGGCGTCGTTGGTCTGCGGCGTCATCGACCATTCGCCGCGGTCGACCGGCCCGTCGCTGCGCCGGACGCGGAACGTCCAGTCCAGCGCGGCGGCGCGGCGAACGTTGCCGAGCAGGTCGTCGCGCCGGATGACCAGGCCGGAATAATCGCGCTGCGGCGTGTCGGGATAGCCGACCTTGATCGTGTAGGTGTCGAGCTTCTTCAGCGCCTCGGCCCTGGTCGTGGGGCCCATCCAGTCGAGCGCCTCGATCCGCGCACGGAACGCCGCCTTGAGGTTGCCGACCAGCTCGGTGACCTTCGCCTTGGTCTCGGGCGGAAAGTAGCGGGCGGCGTAGAGGTCGCCGACCGCCCAGGCGATGGTGCCGAAGCAGCTTCCGGGATCGGCGCCGCAATCGCCGCCGCCGACGGCAAGGATCGCCCGCTTCCAGCGCGGGCGGATCGCATTCTGGCCGGTCAGCGCCTTGCCGTGGAAATCGAAATGGGCGTCGACGAACGCCCTGGACAGATAAGGCGCGGCGCCGTCGGCGACGTGGAAGGCCATCCAGGCCTTGAGCGTGTCGGCCGGGGTCTCGGCGTAGATGGCGGCGAGCTTCGGGAAGGCGCTCTTCTCGGCGACGACGAGCTGTCCCTTGCCGGCGACTCCGGCGGCGGCGAGCAGCGGCGCCCAGTCGAAGCCGGGGGTGAGGGCGCGCAGCTCCGCGGGCGTCATCGGGTTGTAGACGGCATTGAGGTCGCGCTGCTGGACCTTGCTCCAGCTCGCCTGGGCGATGCGGGTTTCGAAACCGACCATCGCATCGGCGGCGGCGGCCGGCTCGGGCCAGCCGGCGAGGCCGAGCAGCTTCGCCGCATAGGCGCGATAGGCCGCCTTCTTCGCCGCGAGATCCGGCTTCAGGTAGTAATCGCGGTCGGGAAGGCCGAGGCCGGATTGGCCGACATAGACGGCGTAGCGGGTTGGGTCCTTGAGATCGGTATCGATGCCCAGGCCGAAAATCGCCGGATAGAGGCCCGCCTCCGCCTGCCCCATCAGGCCGGCGAGGGCGGCGCGGTCCGGCGCGGCGCGGATGGCGTCGAGCTCCGGCTTGAGCGGCGCCGCGCCGAGCCGCTCCGCCTGCGCCTCGTCCATATAGGCGGCATAGAAGGCGCCCACGCGGGCGCGGTCGCCGCTTCCGCCCTGCGCCTTGGCGGCATCCTCCATCAGCGTGTGGAGCTGCGCCTCCATGCGGTCCGTCATCTCCAGCCGGCGGGAGGCGGAGGGACGGTCGGCGGGAATGCCGGTGCGGCCGAGATAGGTCCCGTTGGCATATTGGAAGAAGTCGTCGCCGGGCTTCACCGACTTGTCGGGTGCGGTGAGGTCGAGGCCGAAGGGGGGGTAGATAGGAGGCGCGGCGGCCGCGAGCGCCGCACCGCCGGCGATGAGCGTCGAAACCGCGGTGCCGAGCCAGAAAGCCTTCGTCATGTCACCCTCCCCTGCCTTGCGCTGCTGGCTTAGGAAGAGCGGCGTGCGCCTGTCCAGCGGCTGCGGCTCAGCAGCCCTGCTTTTCGGCCGCGCCCTGCCCGCCCGTGGGAAGGCGCCGCACGCCCTCGAGGCAATGCGGCGGGGCCGCCGCGGCGTCCGCGGGAGCCTGCTTGCCGAGCGGGGCCTGCGGCTTTTCGGGAAGGCCCGAGAGCGCCCAGTGCATCGTCGACGAGGGCTTGTTGAGCTGCGCCATCGTGCTGTCGGTCGCGGCCTGAGGCGTCATCGGCTCGTAGCGGCGGACGATGGCGCGCGAGAGGCTGTCCACGCCGCCCTTTTCGGGAGTCGCGGCGGTGGGGACGCCGTTCGCGGCGGCTGCCGCGGCGGCGGCCGCTTCGGCGGCGAGCAAGGCGTCCGGCGCGGCCGGCGCGTCGCGCAGCGTCGAGGGGTCGGAGGTCACACGGCGCATGAGGGCGATCTGCGGCTCGGACCCGCCCGGCCCGAAGCGGAAGGCGGGCGCGCGGCCCCAGCCGCCGGCCCAGCGGTAGAAGATGTGCCGGCCGACATTCGCGGCCTTGGCCAGCGTGCCGCTCCAATAGGGGACGACGTAATTGGCGTGATAATGGGTCGACCAGCCGACGGGCGCGTAGACCTTGCCGGCGAGCGCCTCCTCGGCGACGATCCGCGCGCGGGTCCAAAGCACCGGCACCGGCGCGCGCATCATCGCGCCGTCGCAGGTGAAGGTGAACTGGCAGCCGGTGGTGCGCTCGGAGCCCTGGAAGACGACGCCGCACACCGTCTTCGGGAAGGCGGGATGGCGCACCCGGTTCAGCACCACCTGGGCGACGGCGCGCTGGCCGTCGGCGGGCTCCATCGCCGCCTCGTAATAGATTGCGGCGGTCAGGCATTCGAGCGCGCGGGTGCGGTCCGCGGGGGTGGCGAAGGCCTGGCGATAGGGGCGCGCCGGCGGATTCGGTTCGGCCGAGAGCGGGATGGCCGCGTTGATCGCCACCGCGTCCTGCGGGCTGACGTCGGTGCGGAACTGGAGCGGCTCGGGCGCCGGCGGCGCGCCGGTCGGCAGCGCCTGCTGGAGGTTGTGCGGGACGTTGGCGTGGGCGAGGGTCGAAACCGGCGGCAGCGACGAGACGCTGAGGCCCGCGACGAGGTACAGCAGCGCCGTCGTCGCCAGCACGAGCCCGGCGAGCCAGTGGCGGATCTCGGGCACCGACGGCAGGCGCAGGGCAGGCAGGGTCAGGCGGGCGAGAGGCATCCACTACTCCGGAAGAAGGGCGAGCCCTTAGTCAAAGCGGGCTTTTTTCGCAACCGCAGCACCCCCGCGCACGGGACAAGGCGCAGCGCCGGCAAGGCGGGGAGCGCTTCGCCGGGCTCCCCGAATGTGGCTATTCGGCGCCGTTTTTCAAGCCTCTGCTCTCGGCGTAACGAGTTCGGAAGGCGGCGGCGAAGGCGGCGAGGCGACCCTCCGAAATAGCCGCGCGCAGGTCTGCCATGAGCGCCTGGTAGAAATAGAGGTTGTGCTCGGTCATCAGCATCGCGCCCAAGATCTCGCCGGCGCGGACGAGGTGATGGAGATAGGCGCGCGACCAGCCGGCGCAGACCGGGCAGGCGCAGTCCGGGTCGAGCGGCCGCTCGTCCTCGCCGAAGCGGGCGTTGCGGATGTTGATCGGCCCGGAGCGGGTGAAGGCCTGGCCGGTGCGGCCGGAGCGGGTGGGGAGGACGCAATCGAACATGTCGATGCCACGCTCGACGGCGCCGACGATGTCGTCGGGCTTGCCGACGCCCATGAGGTAGCGCGGCCGGTCGGCGGGAAGCTGGCCCGGGGCGAAATCGAGGCAGGCGAACATCGCCTCCTGCCCCTCCCCCACCGCCAGGCCGCCGACCGCGTAGCCGTCGAAGCCGATGTCGATCAGCGCGTCGGCCGAGGCCTTGCGCAGTCCCTCGTCGAGGGCGCCCTGCTGGATGCCGAAGAGCGCGGCGGCCTCGGCATGGGCGCCGCCGCCGTCGAAGGCGTCGCGCGAGCGCCTGGCCCAGCGCATCGAGCGCTCCATCGCCGCCGCCTGCGCCTCCCGCGGGGAGGTGGTCGGGACCAGCTGGTCGAAGGCCATGACGATGTCCGAGCCGAGCAGGCGCTGGATCTCGATCGACCGTTCGGGCGAGAGCATGTGCTTCGACCCGTCGAGGTGGCTGCGGAACGACACCCCCTCCTCGGTCACCTTGCTGAGCTCGGAGAGGCTCATGACCTGATAGCCGCCACTGTCGGTGAGGATCGGCCGGTCCCAGCCCATGAACCGGTGCAGCCCGCCGAGCCGCGCGACCCGCTCGGCGCCCGGACGGAGCATCAGGTGATAGGTGTTGCCGAGCAGGATGTCGGCGCCGGAGGCGCGCACGTCGGCGGGCTTCATCGCCTTGACCGTCGCGGCGGTGCCGACCGGCATGAAGGCGGGCGTGCGGATGTCGCCCCGCCGCATCGCGAGCGTGCCGGCGCGGGCCTTGCCGTCGGTGGCGGCGATCGTGAAGGCGAAGCGGGGGCGGGCGTCCATAGCGGCCCCCTAGCCCGCCCCGCCCGCTCCCGCAAAGCGCTCGACAATGGGGGCGATTAGAGCGATGCCGCATCGAACGATCGAGGAGACGCAACGATGGCCAAGGGACAGGTGCGCGGCAACAAGGAAGCCAGGAAGCCGAAGAAGGAGGTCAAGAAGACGATCGCGGCCAAGCCTTCGACCAAGGCCTCGACCCAGAGCTGATGGCCGAGAATTTCGCCCGCCACCGCCAGCCTTGGAAGCAGGACGAGATCCAGAAGCTCCACCTGCTCGCGGGCAAGGAGATGTCGTTGAAGGCCATCGCCAAGGCATTGACCCGCACCGAGGAGTCGGTGAAGGACCGGGCGAAAGCCGACGGCCTCAAGATCAGCAAGCTGCGCTGAGCGGATCTGACCTGGGCCCCGGCGCCGGACACAGGAAGATTTGCGCGCATGGCCGACACGCCCCCCGACCGCCTCTCGCTCGATCCGAGGAGCCCCCATTTCGACGCCGACATCCTTCGCCGCGGCATCGGCATCCGCTTCAAGGGCCGCGAGCGCCACGATGTCGAGGAGTATTCCATCTCCGAAGGCTGGATCCGGGTGCAGGCCGGCAAGACGATGGACCGCCACGGGCGGCCGCTGACGATCAAGCTGACCGGCGAGGTGGAGCCTTATTTCGTCGATGCGGCCGCGCAGGGCGAGGTCGAGGAAAAACAGGAATAGTCAACCCGCTTGCGCGGCGGACCGAGCTCCTGGCGCCGCTTGCGCGGCGGAGCGGACATGCCGCTTGCGCGGCGGATGATCGGCTCGGCAATGTCCCCCGGACATTGCCGCCCGCCTGCGGCGGGCCGCCGATCATGGTGCCCAGGAGAGGACTCGAACCTCCACGCCCTTGCGAGCGCCAGCACCTGAAGCTGGTGCGTCTACCAATTCCGCCACCTGGGCACGGAGCTGAGAACAGTCGGTAGGCGGCGCGAACTAGGGGGGCTCGCCCTGCTTGTCAACGCAGGGCGGACGCGGCAGAGAGGCGCCGCATTTTCGCTTGGCACAAGGGTTATCGGATGGACCGTCTGGTCACGTTGTTCGGCGGCGGCGGGTTCCTCGGCCGCTACGTGGCGCAGGCGCTGTTCAACGCCGGCGCGCGGGTGCGGATCGTCCAGCGGAACCCTTCCACCGCCGTGTTCCTGAAGCCGCTCGCGAGCCTCGGCCAGGTCCAGCTCGTCGCCGGCGACGTCACCGACGCGGCGCGGGTGCGCGCCTGCACCGAGGGGAGCCATGCGGTGGTCAACCTGGTCGGGGTGCTGAAGGGCCGCTTCCACGATGTCCATGTCGCGGGCGCCCGCAACGTCGCCGAGGCTGCCGCGGCGGCCGGGGCCGGGGCGCTGGTCCAGATCTCGGCGATTGGCGCCGATGCCGAGGCCGAGTCCCTCTACTACGCGACCAAGGCGGAGGGCGAGGCGGCGGCGCGCGCGGCCTTCCCGGGCGCGACGATCGTCCGGCCGTCCCTCCTGTTCGGACGCGAGGACAATTTCGTGAACCGCTTCGCCGGCCTCGCCCGCATCCTGCCGGTGCTGCCGGTGATCCGGCCGTCAATGCGCATCCAGCCGGTCTATGCCGCCGACGTGGGCCGCGCGGTCGCCGCCTCGGCACTCAATCCCGACACCCATGCCGGCAAGACCTACGAGCTGGGCGGGCCGGAGGTGATGACGATGCGGGGGCTGATGGAGTGGGTCTGCCGCACCACCGAGCGCGACCGGCCGCTCGCCGACGTCCCCGATCCGGTCGCCAAGCTCGCCGCGCGGGGCCTGGGCTGGCTGCCGGGCGCGCCGCTGACCTGGCAGCAATGGCTGATGCTCCAGAAGGACAGCGTCGCCTCGTCCGACGTCGCCGGCCTCGAGGCGTTCGGCATCCCCAAGACGCCGCTGATCGCCGTGGCCGAGGGCTGGCTCACCGCCTATCGCCGCCACGGCCGCTTCGCCGCCAAGCAGCCTTACTGAGCCCCTTCCCCGCCGGCGCTCCCGCGTCGCCAACCCCGACGGAGTCCCATGAGCGACCTCCTTCTCATCGTCCTGCTCGCCATCGTCGAGGGGATCACCGAGTTCCTGCCGGTCTCCTCGACCGGCCACCTGATCCTCGCCGGCTCGCTCTTCCACTATGACGGGGCGCGCTGGGAGGTGTTCAACATCGTCATCCAGTTGGGCGCGATCATGGCGATCGTCGTCCTCTACTGGCGGACCTTCTGGGCGGTGCTGCAGGGGCTGATGCGCGGCGACGCGGCGTCCTTCCGCTTCGTACGCAACCTGCTGGTCGCCTTCCTGCCGGCGGCGGTGCTCGGCATCGTCCTGCACAAGAAGATCGAGGCGCTGCTGCTCTCGCCGATCACGGTGGCGGTGGCGCTGATCGTCGGCGGCATCGCGATCCTCGCGGTGGAGAAGGTGGCGAAGCCGAGGCACACGCACGGCGTCTCGGACCTGTCGATCGGCACCGTGCTCGGCATCGGCGTGCTGCAATGCCTGGCGATGATCCCCGGCGTCAGCCGATCCGGCGCGACGATCATGGGTGCGCTGGCGCTCGGGGTCGACCGGCGGACGGCGGCGGAGTTCAGCTTCTTCCTCGCCATCCCGACCATGTTCGGCGCGAGCGCGGTGCAATTGTTCAGCCACCGCCACGAGCTGGCGAGCGGCGGCCAGGTCGGCATCGGCGCGATCGCGCTGGGATCGGTCATCGCCTTCGTCGTCGCTCTGGTCGTGGTGCGCTGGTTCGTCGGCATCGTCTCGCGGCGCGGCTTCGCGCCCTTCGCCTGGTACCGTATCGCCGCGGGCACGGCGGCGCTCGCCTGGCTGCTGACCGCCGCGCGCTAAGCCATTCAGCAAACGGTCATTCCCGTGCTAATATAGGCGCAGCGACTCGGCCGCTCGTGCGTTGGCGCGGGCGAGCCATGCTGCCCGCTCGAGGAGGGAATATGTTGCGTAAGCTCATTCTCGCCGGCGTCGCCGCCGCGATCGCCGTTCCCGCCGCGGCCCAGCCGCCGCGCTACGACCCCCGTTACGATCCGCGCGACGACGAGATCGCGCGCAGCCTGCCCGCGCCGGGCGACGTCGCCCGCGCCGGCGGGACGCTGCACCGCCTGGTCGATGCGCTGCTCGACATCCGCGTCGGCCCGGTGCTCGACGCGCTCGAGCCGGAGGGACGCGGCGACCCGCGCCGCCCGGACACGCTCGGCGACGTGGCGCGGCGGGAGGATCCCTATGCGCGCACCAAGCTCCACGTCGGCGTCGACCGCGCGACCGCCGGCGCCAGCGCGGCGACGCGCGAGGTGGCGATCCTCGCCCCGACCCTGCGCCGCAGCATCGAGGACGCGGTGCGCCGAGTCGACGACGCCGTGAATGGCGGCCCCCGCCGCGGCTGGTGATCGGCAACCGTTTCGTAAGCGTCTCGAGCTAGGAAGACCCCCGGTACGCGACCGGGGGGGCGGGGGCGGCTTCGGCCGGCTCCGCCTTTTCCTTTTCACGCCCCGCCGCAGCGGCTTGGCTTAACCGCCGCTAACCGTTCCGTTCAGCCTCTTCTCAACCGCCCGGGTGCAGGAGGAGGCGTCGCCCGCGGGCGACCCTCGTGTCGCGTATCGAGGGGGGCCGGCGTCCGTCGCGGCGCCGGCCCCGATCGCCCGGCCAACCGAATGTTAACGCGCCGGCGCTAGACCGTGCTCGCCTGAATGTCCGCCAAGGGGGCCGCCTTGTTCATCAACGCCGAATTGTCGCAACTCCCGATCAGCGACGGCCGCAAGGCCGAGCGGCGGATCGTGAACATCGCCGCGGCGCTGCGCGAGGAAGGGGCGAAGAGGCACGCCGTCGTGATCCTCGACATCTCGACGGGCGGGTTCAAGTGCGAATGCCCGGAGCCCGCCGAGGAAGGCGCCGAAGTGTGGCTGAAGCTGCCCGGCTTCGAAGCGAAGCGCAGCCGCGTCGTGTGGGTGCGGGGCAACGAGGCGGGCTGCGAGTTCGAGACGCCGCTCCACCCGAGCGAGATCGAGGCGATGGTCGCCCCGGCGCCGCGCAAGATCGTCCGGGGCGTGTTCAAGCGGGTCTGAGCCCAAGGCGCGCGCCCGGCGCCGTCACATCGCGTAGCGGGCGACATCCTTGAGGGGGACTTGGCTGAGCGGACGACCCTTGTCGTCGGCGATCTCGATCGCCTGCTCCTCATAGGCACAGCCAAGCTGCACGTCGGCGCGGATCAGGTCGCGGGCGCTGCGCACCGCCTGGTACCAGGCCGCCTCGACGTCCGGCAGCACCACGCCTTCCTCGTCGCGCAGGCGGTCGCGCGGGCCGTGGACATGGAAATAGTAGCGAGGCATGCGGCAGGAACGCCGCAAGTGCTTGATCGTGCCGGGAAAAGAGGGTGAACCATGCGTTCACCACCCTTTTCCCGGCCGCCCGGCTCAGCGGGAGTCGACGAGGACGATCTCGGCCTCGCCGAGCGCCTTGATGACGAGCTTCTCCTCGCCGGTGACGGCGATACCGTCGCGCGGCTCGGCCCGGCGCCCGTTCACCTCGACCGGCGCGCCGAGCGCGACGAGATAGGTGTGGCGGGCCGGATCGAGCGCGAGCTCGGCGCTCTCCCCTTCCTTCAGCGTCGCGCCGAGGACGCGGGCGGCGGCGTTGATCTTCAGCGCGTCCGCATCCTCTTCGAAGCCGCTGGCGAGGGTGACGAAGGCGCCGGCGCGGTCCGCCTTGGGGAATTGCCGCGCGCCCCAGCTCGGCGGCGCGCCGCGCTTGTCGGTCTCCACCCAGATCTGGAAGAGCGTCGTCGTCTCGTCCTCGAGATTGTACTCGGCGTGGCGCACGCCGGTGCCGGCGCTCATCACCTGGACGTCGCCGGGGCCGGTGCGTCCCTGATTCCCCATCGAATCCTGATGGGTGATCGCCCCCTGCCGAACGTAGGTGACGATCTCCATGTCGCTGTGCGGGTGGGGCGGGAACCCCGAGCGCGCCGCGATCTCGTCGTCGTTCCAGACGCGCAGGGCGCCCCAGCCCATGCGGGCCGGATCGTAATAATTGGCGAAGGAGAAATGGTGGCGGGCGTTGAGCCAGCCGTGGTCGGCATGGCCCAGCGAGGCGAAGGGACGGATGTCGATCATGGATTCCCTCCTTACGCGAGGCCTTCGGCGCGCAGCACGTCCTGCACCGCGGGCCGGGCCGCGATGCGCTGGAGATAGGCGGCGAGGCCGGGCCAGCGCTCGATGTCGATGCCGTGGAATCGGGTCCAGTTCAGCACCGGAAAGGCGTAGGCGTCGAGGATCGAGAAACGGTCGCCGAGGATGTAGGGGCCGTCGCCGATCCGCTCCTGCAGATAGTCGAACTTCTTGCCCAGCGCCTCGCGCGTCGCCTGCTTGAAATCCTCCGGAGTGGCCGGATTCCACAGCGGGCCGAAACCCTTGTGCAGCTCGGTGGCGATGAAGTTCAGCCATTCGAGGAAGTGCCAGCGCTCGGCGCCCGAGGCCGGAATGGCGAGCGACGAGCCCGAAGCGCGGTCGGCGATGTACTGGAGGATGACCGCGTTTTCGGTGAGGACGTCGCCGTCGTCGAGCTTCAGCGTCGGCACCGCGCCTTTCGGATTCACGTCGTAGAGGCTTTCGCCGTCGGCGGTGCGCTTCGAGGGGAACTCGACCTTGGCGAGCTCGATGGCGAGGCCGGCCTCGCGCGCGGCGATGTGCGGGGCCTGCGAGCAGGCGGCGGGGGCGTAGTAAAGCTTCATGGCGTCTTCTCCCTGTCGATCCTGATATGGGTTCCCGTCCGCACCGGCGCGAGGGGGCATTGCGGCCGGCGCGGACGGGATGCGCTTGCGGCTCAGGCCGCCAGCGGCAGTCGGGTTTCGGCGAAGCTCTCGAGCGCGCCGATCGCTTCCTCGATGGCGGCCTCGGCAGCTTCGGGACCGAAGGCGAGCTTCTCGGCGCGGACGAAGACGACGTCGTCTATGCCCATGAAGCCGAGCAGGGTGCGCAGGTGCGGCTCCTGGCTGTCCATCGCCGCGGCCGGGCCTTCCGAATAGAGGCCGGCGCGCGCTTCGATCACCACCGCCTTCTTGCCCTTGAGGAGCCCTTCCGGACCGGCCTCGGTGTAGCGGAAGGTGACGCGGGCGCGCAGCACATGGTCGAACCAGGCCTTGAGCGTCGAGGGCATGCCGAAATTGTACATCGGCGCGCCGATCACGATCACGTCGGCGTCCTGAAGCTCGGCGACGAGCTCGTCGGAGAGGGCGAGGGCGCGTTCCGCCTCGGGCGTCTCGACGATGCCCGCGCGGATCGCGGGAACGGTCGCCTCGGTCAGGTGGGGGATCGGCGCGGCGCCGACGTCGCGGTGGACGATGCGCGCGGCGGGGTCGCGGCGCTGCAGCGTGTCGGCGAGCGCGCGGGTGAGCTTGCGCGAGACCGACGCCTCGCCGGTGGCGGCGCTGTCGACGATGAGGATGTTGGCCATTTCGAACGTCTCCACTGAACTTGCGAAGAGCGAGATAAGCGCCTAGCGGTGTTGCCGGTAGCTGCGCACAGCGCATAACGGTGTTGCTGATTATGGAACGCTCATCCGTCGACCTTCTTGACGTCCTCGCCTTCGTCCGCGTCGTCGAGGCGGGCGGCTTCAGCCGCGCCGCCGAGCGCATGGGCATGGCCAAGTCGATCGTCTCCCGCCGCGTCGCCAGGCTCGAGGAGCAATTGGGCGCGCGGCTGCTCACCCGCAGCGCGCAGGGGGCGAGCCCGACCGATGTCGGCCAGGCCTATTTCGAGCGGGCCGCGAACGTCCTTGCCGAGCTGGAAGCAGCCGAGGAGGTGGTGGCGGAGGCGGTGACGCAGATCGCCGGGCCGATCCGGCTGTCGGCGCCGCTCTCCTTCGGGGTCCAGCACCTGTCCCCGGCGCTGGCGGAGTTCGCCGCCGAGCATCCGAAGGTCGAGCTTGACATCTCGTTCGAGGACCGGCCGGTCGATCTCGTCGGCGGCGGGTACGACCTGGCGGTCCGCATCGGGGCGCTCAAGGACAGCGCGCTGATCGCGCGCAGGATCGCGCCGGTGCGCAAGGTGGCGGTGGCGAGCCCCGCTTATCTCGCGCGCCGGGGACGGCCGGAGCATCCGCGCGATCTCGCGGGCCACGACATCCTCCTCTACGCCAACGAGACGTGGCGCTTCCGCGTCGGCAAGGGGTGGGACTATGCGAAGGGCCAGCCGCGCCTGCGGGCCGACAATGGCGAGATGCTGCGCGCCGCGGCCGTCGCCGGGCTCGGCATCTGCATCCTGCCGAGCTTCATCGCCGCGCCGGGCTTCGAGGCCGGCACGCTGGAGCCGCTGCTGAGGGACTTTCCGCTGGAGGAAAGCGGGCTCTACGCCGTCATGCCGGGGCGGGCGACGACGGCGCGGGTGCGGGCCCTCGTCGACTTCCTCGCGACCCGCTTCGGCCCGGAGCCGAGCTGGGACCCGTGCTGGTTCCACCGCTGCGACGAGCCCGCGGAAAAGGCTAGCCACGTCAACGAGATGGTCTAGAAACGGCGACCGGGCCGGACACGGCCGTGGGAGAGACTCGCATGAAGAAATCCGCCTTGCTCGCCGGCTGCGGCCTGTTCGTCTTCCTCGCCGCGACGCCGCTCTCCGCGCAGCCGATGGCGGCCCAGCCGGGCGGGGCGCCCGCCGCCGCTGCGCAGGCGCAGCCGGCGACGGGGCTCAGGGCCGATCCGGCGGTGCGGTTCGGCGTGCTGCCCAACGGCATGCACTATGCGATCATGCGCAACGCGACGCCGCCGCACAATGCGTCGCTCCGCCTGCGAATCGGCGTCGGCTCCCTCTACGAGAAGGACAACCAGCGCGGCATCGCCCACTTCATCGAGCATATGGCGTTCAACGGCACCACCCACGTGCCGAAGGGCGAGTTCATCAAGCGGCTCGAGCGGGCGGGCCTGAAGTTCGGGCCGGACACGAACGCGACGACCCAGTTCGACCAGACCGTCTACATGCTGGACCTCCCCGAGACCGACGCGGCGACGGTCGACACGGCGCTGCTGCTGCTGCGCGAGACGGCGGGCGAGGTGACCTTCGACCCCGCGGCGATCGAGGGCGAGCGCGGCGTCGTGCTTTCCGAGGAAAGGGTGCGGGCGACGCCGGGCTTCCGCAACGCGATCGACCAGCTCAATTACGCCCTGCGCGGCGACATCCTGCCGGACCGCCTGCCGATCGGCCTGACCGACGTTCTCAAGACCGCGCCGCGCGAGCGGTTCGTGGAATTCTACAATTCCTATTACCGACCGGAGCGGGCGACGTTCGTCGCGGTGGGCGATTTCGACGTCGACGCGATGGAGGCGAAGATCCGCGCCCGCTTCGGCGACTGGAAGGGCCGCGGCGCCGCCGGCCCGGAAGTGGCGGCCTCCAAGATCGGCGAGCGCAGCCCCGAGGCGCATGTGTTCACCGAGGCGGGCGTCCCCAACCAGGTCAGCATCTCCTGGGTCGGGCCGCCGGATCTGCGCCCCGACACGGCGGCGCTGGAGTCGGAGAAGCTGGTGCGCCAGCTCGGCCTCCAGATGCTGAACCGGCGGCTGTCGCGCCTTGCCTCGGGTGCGAACCCGCCCTTCGTCGGAGCGGGCATGGGCCTCCAGCAGCTCGCCGATCGCGCCACCATCGTCCAGCTCACCGCGACGGTGCAGCCGGGAGGCTGGCAGAAGGGCCTCGCGGCGATCGACCAGGCGCAGCGCCAGGCGACCGGCGCCGGCTTCACCCAGGCCGAGCTCGACCGGGCCGTGACCGAATTCCGGGCGGCCCTGACCACCGTCGCCCAGGGAGCGGCCACGCGGCAAAGCGCGGCGCTGGCCGCCGGTCTCGTCCAGGCGGTGAACGACCGCGAAGTCTATACCAGCCCGGCCGACGACCTGGCGCTGTTCGACGCGACGGTGAAAGGCCTGACGCTGGCGCAGGTCAACGAAGCGTTCCGGGCGCAATTCGCGCGCAGCGGTCCGCTCCTCTATCTCGCCTCGCCGACGCCCGTCGAAGGCGGCGAGCTGGCGCTGCGCACCGCCTACGAGACGGCGCACAAGAGCGCGCTCTCCGCCGCCGCCGTCGAGCAGGCCAAGACCTGGCCCTATACGAGCTTCGGCGCGCCGGGCCGCATCGTCGAGCGGCGCGATCTGCCGGGCCTCGGCGCGACGGCAATCCGTTTCGCCAACGGCGTGCGGCTGACCGTCAAGCCGACCGACTTCGCCAAGGGGCAGATCTTGGTCAGCGCGCGGATCGGCAACGGCATCGTCGACCTGCCGCCGGCGCGGGCCAAGGACGTCTGGGCATTCCGCTCCGGCGCCTTCACGCTCGGCGGCCTCGGCAAGATCGACTATGAGGACCTGCAGCAGGCGCTCGCCGCCAAGGTCTACGGCGCGAGCTTCGGCATCGGCGAGGACGCGCTGACCCTCACCGGCCGCACCCGGCCCGAGGATCTGGCGACCGAGCTCCAGGTGCTGGCGGCCTATGCGAGCGATCCCGGCTACCGGCCGACCGGGTGGGACCGCACCCGCTCGCTCGCCGCGACGATCCACGACCAGCTGGCGACGACGCCGGCCGGCGTGCTCGGCCGCGACCTCGGCGCGCTGCTCCACAGCGGCGACGCGCGCTGGCGCACCCCCAGCCGCGAGGAGATGGAGAAGAGCGACATCCGCACCGGCAAGGCGGTGCTGGCTCCGCTGCTCGGCACCGGCGCGATCGAGATCGTGATGGTCGGCGACGTGACGGTGGAGGAGGCGGCGCGGCAGGTCGCCGCCACCTTCGGCGCGCTGCCGGCCCGGCACGGCGCGGCTCCCTCGCCCGCCGGGCGCCGGGTCGCCTTCCCGGCGCCGGGGCTGGTGCGCGAGACGCATCGCGGCCGCGCCGACCAGGCCATCGCCTTCATCGCCTGGCCGACGGTCGATTTCTATTCGGACACGCGGCGCGCGCGGACGCTGAACGTGCTGGCGCAGGTGCTGCAGCTGCGCCTTATCGAGGAGATCCGCCAGAAGCAGGCGACGACCTACAGCCCCCAGTCGGGCCACAGCGCGTCGGAGGTGTTCCCGGGCTACGGCTATATGGCGGCGCAGATCGAGGCGCCGCCGGAGAAGCTCGACCGCTTCCTTGCCGACGCGGCGAAGATCGCCGCCGACCTGCGCGACAAACCGGTCGGCGAGGACGAGCTGCAGCGGGCCAAGAAGCCGCTGATCGAGGGGCTGATCCGCCAGCGGGCCGGCAACAGCTGGTGGCTGGGGCAGCTGCCCGGCGTCCAGACCCGGCCCGAGGTGGCGCGCTCGATCGCCAGCCAGATGACCGAATATCAGGCCGTCACCGCGGCCGACGTCCAGGAAGCGGCGCGGCGCTACCTGATCGATGCCAAGGCGTGGAAGCTCGAGGTCGTGCCTGAGGCGAAGCCCTAGGAGCGGCGCTTGCGGACCAGCGGCGAGCGGGGCGGCGGGGCGGCCGCAGGCGCCGCGGGATCGAGATAGGCGGGCGTCACGACCTTCGCCTTCGGCGCGGCGCGCAGGCCGGCGCGACGGGCGAGCCGCGACAGGCTGAACGGCGCGGCGAAGCGCATGCCGAGCTGGCCGCGCGCCGACCAGCGGACCTCCGCGTCGAGCGTGCCGGCCTCGTCGAGATCGAGCCTGACTTCGGTCGCCGGCGGCAGGTCGCGGTCGCACTCGATCATCGCGCCGCCCTCGGAAATGTTGCGGAGCCGCACGGGGAGCGCCTCGCCGGCCACTTCGAGCTTGCCGGTGCGGATCAGCCGATGGCGCGGCGGCCGGCTGAACGCGGCGACGGCGTCGCGGGGGCGGCTCGCCATGGCGAGGGCGCGGGCCTCGGGCGCCGGCAAGGGCCTCGAGAAGAGGAAGCCCTGCGCCTGGCTGCAGCCGAGGCGGCGCAGCAGGGCGAGCTCCTCGAGCGTTTCGGTGCCTTCGGCCGTGGTGTCGATGCCGAGGCTTTCGGCGAGGACGACGATGGCGCGGACGATCGCGGCGTTGCGGCTGCGCGGCTCGGCGGCGCCCTGGACGAAGCTGCGGTCGATCTTGATTTTGTCGAGCGGCGCGCTGCGCAGGTGGCCGAGGCCGGAGCGGCCGGTGCCGAAATTGTCGAGCGCCAAGCGCACGCCGAGGCCGTGCAGCCGCGCCAGCACCTCCTCGCCGGCGCCGCCGGTCTCGGCGAAGAACACGTCCTCGCTGACTTCGAGCTCGAGCCGCTCCGGGTCCAGCCGGGAGGCGGCGAGGGAGGCGGCGACCTGGGCGGGAAGCCCGGGATCGGCGAACTCGGCCGGCGAGAGGTTGACGGAGACGCGCAGGTGCGCGGGCCAGGCGGCCGCCTCGGCGCAGGCGCTGCGCAGCACCCAGGCGCCGATGCGGGGCATCAGCCCGCATTCGCTTGCTAGCGGGAGGAGCGCGTCCGGCATCAGCAGGCCGCGGGTGGGGTGGCGCCAGCGCAGCAGCGCCTCGAAGGCGACCGGCTCTTCGGTGAGGGAATCGACGATCGGCTGGTAGAGGAGCTCCAGCTCGCCTTTCGCCAGCGCCCGGGCGAGGTCCCCCTCCAGGATCTGGCGCTCGGCCGCCTCGGCGTGCATCGCGGCGGCGAAGAAGCGGTGGGTGCCGCGGCCCGCGGCCTTGGCGGCATAGAGGGCGAGATCGGCTTCCTTGACGAGCGCCGAGGCATAGGCCTTGCCGGGACGCGCGACGGCAATGCCGATCGAGGCGCCGACCGAGACGGTGTGGCCTTCGATCTCATAGGGCTTGGAGAGGGCGGCGATGATCCGCTCGGCATGGCGGGCGAGCGGGCCCTGCTCCTCGAGGCCGGGGAAGAGCGCCTGGAACTCGTCGCCGCCGAGCCGGCCCGCCTGGCCTTCCTCGCCGAGCGCGTCGCGCAGCCGCGCCGCCACCTGCCGCAGCAGCTGGTCGCCGACCGGGTGGCCGAGCGTGTCGTTGACTTGCTTGAACCGGTCGAGATCGATCAGCATCAGCGCGCAGCCGCGGCGGCGCTCGGCGGCATTGGCGAGGGCGGCGTCGAGCATGCGCGCCATGGTCGCGCGGTTGGGAAGGCCGGTGAGGCTGTCGTAGCGGGCGAGCTTCGCCGCCTCCGCCTCCTGCCGCTCGCGGGCGCTCAAATTGGCGGCGAGGCCGCGGAAGCCGAGGAAGCGGCCGTAGGCATCGAAGGCAGGCTTGCCGGAGAGGGCCCAGCTCACGGCGCCGGACGGGGGGCGGACGACCAAATCCTCGAACGGGAAGCGGGCGGAGAGGTGGAAATCGACCGGCTTCGCTTCGTCCTGCTCGGCCGCCGGGCGCAGGAGGTCGGCGAGGCGGCGGCCGGCGAGCTCGCGGGGCGCCGCACCGAGCTGGCGGGCGAGCTCGGCGGAGACGTAGGTGAGGCAGCCGTCGGCGTTGGTCTCCCAGAACCAGCCGCGGCCGCTCGCCTCGAAATCCTCGACGAAGCGCCGTGCCGTGCGTGCGGCCTCCTCGCCCGCCAGCCGCTCGGCGGCGAGGGCGTGCGCGCTGCGGGCCCGCAGGAAGGCCAGGACGAAGAGGAGCATCGCCGCAACGCCGCCGCAGGCGAGGACAGCCGGGTTCGGGCCGAACGCTCCGGCCGCGGCGACGAGGCCGAGCGAGACAAAGGCGGGAGCGAGGTCGAGCGGCGACGGGCGCGGGCCGGCACCGTCGCCGCCTTCGCCGAGCAAGCCGGAAAACCGACCCTTGCGCATCGTCCCCACGACCCTTTCGCTGGCCGGCGCAAACGGCGCGCCGGCGCCTTCGCCCTTGCCTGCTTCAGGTTAAGAAATTCACGCCGCCTCGCCGCCCTTGCGGACCGGGAGCGCGGCGAGGATGCGGCGGCGGAGCGCCGCGTCCGCGCCGTGGCGGCCGATCTGGTTCGCGCCGGCGCGCTGGTAGAGCAGGCTGGCAAGCGTCGCGCCGCCGTCCGCCAGGCTCCAGCCGCAACGATCGAGCGAAACGGGGCTGAGGAAGCGGGCGCCGAACTCGCCGCCGCGCTGCCATTCGACTTGCGCGTCGACGCTGCCGATGCCGGGCACGTCGAGCGTCACCGGCCCGCCGACCGGCAGCCGCGCCTCGCAGGCGGCGCGAAAGCCGAGCTCCGATATGTCGGACATGCGGATTTCGATGCTCGACCAGCTGTTCGGCCGCAGCCGCGCCGCCTCGTCGAGCGCGCGGCGCTCGGCGCGGCGCTCCGTGTCCCCGATTCCGATGTTGCGCGAACCCATGCGCCCGCTCGTCTCCCGCTTGCGACGCGGGCGATCCTAACCGGCCAGCGTTAACGAACGGTCGATCCGGCGGTAACGGATCGGCAATCAGTGGACGGCGCCGCTCACCGCCTCGTCGCGCAGCATCGCGATCATCCGCTCGACCTCGCGCCAGCGGCAGAAGTGGATGAAATTGCCGACGGTGCGGCTGCGGTGCGCGCGCAGCGCCGCCTCCGACGGCGCATGCTCGCCGAAGCGATCGATGAGATCGGACGCGTCGGCCAGCGCTTCGCGGCCGCCGAGATGGACGTCGTGACGCAAGGATGAACTCCCCTTCCCTTCCCGTGCGGCTTGTAGCGGAGGGTGGGTTGCCAAACCGCCCAACGGGGACGGTTAACGCCTGACAAAAGCCGCCGCCTCTGCCATGGCCGCGGCGATGAGCACGGGCAGAACGACGCAGGCGGGGGGATTCATCCTGGCGCTGAGCATCCTCGCCGGGACGATCGCCGGGGTGGTGCTGCACCAGTCGAGCATCGGCTTCCTGGTGGGCCTCGGCGTCGGGGTGGTGCTGGCGCTGCTGGTCTGGGCGCTCGACCGCCGGAGCTAGAGCCGCCGCCCGACCCAGACGACGCGGCCGACGACGTCGACGGCGGCGGGATCGCAATCGGGCCAGCCGGGATAAGCGGGATTGTCGCTGAGCACGGAGACCCGACCGCCATCGGGCCGGACGGCGACGCGCTTGACCAGCAAAGCCCCTTCGAGGCGCAGCACCCAGAGGCCGTCGCGCAGGCGGCGGGCGGCGCGGTCGACGAGGATCTCGTCGCCGTCCGAGAGGGTCGGCGCCATCGAATCCCCCTCGACCCGGATCAGGGCGGCGGTGCCGGGCGCGACGCCGAGCCGGCGCAGCCAGGCCGGATCGAAGCCGATGCGGCCCAAGACCTGCTCCGAGGGATCGGCGGCCCCGCCGCCGGCCGACGCGCCGACGTCGAGCCGCGGGATCGGCACGAGACCGTCGGCCGCGCGCGCCGGAGGGGCGGACGGCCCGCCGAGCAGGGCCTCGTCGATGCCGAAATAGCGGGCGAGCCGTCGCCGGTCTTCCTCGGCGAGACGGCGCGGGGTGCCCCGCTTGATGAACTGCTGGATGTAGGCGGCGTTGCGGCCGATCAGCCGCGACAGAGCGGTATAATCCTCGCGCCGCTCGCGGATCAGATTTTCCAGCACGCTGCGCGGATCGGCCTCCATGGCGGACCTATAGCGCTAGGATTTTTCCTAGACAAGTAGGAAATGATCTGGCATAACGGAACGCATCACGAACACCGATTCGCCGGAGGAGCAGGATGGATGCCGCTTTTGACCCGTATCGAAGCCTATCTGAAGCGTACCCGCACCTCGGCGACGCGATTCGGGCGGGAGGCGGCGCGCGACCCGAGGCTGGTCCACGACCTGCGTTGCGGGCGTCGGCTCAGGCGGGCGACGGAGCGTCGGATCGCCGCCTGGCTGGACCGCGCGGAGGCGGCGCAATGAGCGCGTCGATGGCCGACGCGACGACGGGCCTCCTCCAGGGCGTCCGGGCGACGCTGGAGCATGCCGCGCGGTTCGTGCTCGAGGAGGTGCGCAGCCGCGCCTGGGCGAGCGTCAGCTTCGCCGGCGCGCGCCACGAGCTCGCCTTCCGCCTCGAGGGCGAAGGCGCCGAGGCGGCGGCGGCCCGGTTCATCGCCGGGCTCGATGCGGCGGAGTTCCCGCTGAAGGGCCACATCGTCGCCGACATCGCGCTGGTCGGCGAGGAACGCAGGCACGGCTGCGCCCGCCTCAGGATCGAGGCGCTGACGGTGGAGGACGATTGATCATGCAAGTCCGGAGGCAGTGCCAGCTACCCCTCCACCACCTCCGGTGGTCCCCCTCCCCATCTCCGATGGGGAGGCAAAGCTCAGCGCGCGGCGACTTTCTGGAGGTCGGCGATGGCGCTGCGGAGGCGGTGGCCGACAGGCGTGGGGCCGGCGGGCTGCGGCTCGGGCGCGGGAGGCTCGGCGGCGGCGGGCGGAGCATAAGCCGCGGCCGGGGCGGCGAAAGCCGGCGGGGCCGGGGGCGGGGGGACCGGGTCGACGGCGGCGCGGTCGGCCAGCGCCTGCTTCTTGCGGACGAGGCCGGTTTCGAAGCGATGCATGAGGGAGACGATGCTCTCCTCCTCGAGCGGCGCGTCCGGCGCGGCCTGGTGCGATGCTTCGCCGGGATGCTCCTGCGCCGGCTCCTCCGCTTCGTCCTGGGGGACCAGGAAGGAAGGAATCGCCGCGGCGGGCTGCGGCGCGGGCGGCGCGGCTGCGTCGACCGGCTCCGGCAAGGGCACGAATTCCTCCTCCGCCTCGGCCGCTTCGCTCCAGTCGTCGGGGAGCGCGTCGGCCGGGTCGAGGTCGAGCGGCTCGCCGAGGTCGCGGCCGGCGAGGAGCGGGCGGCGCGCCGGCGCGTCGGGATGGGCGTCGGCCTTGCGCAGGCGCGGCGCGTCGGGCTCGCTCTCGGCAGGCCGCACGGGCTCGGCGGGAGCGGCGGCGGCGGGACGGCCGTCGAGCGCCTTCATCAGCGACCAGACGAAGCCGAAGACGACGAGCGCGCCGAGCGCCACGAGACCGAGGCGCAGCGCCATGTCAAACGGCGGCTGGAATTTGGGCGAGTAGCTCGCCAGGCCACCGGCGGCGAAGATCCGCGCCAGCACCGCTTCCGGCATGGCATAGAGGACGAAGGCGGCGGAGCCGGCGGCGAGCAGGCTGACGCCCGCGTCGATCGCGCTCCCCGTGGTACGTCTGGTCATATGCTCTTGCCCGTCAGCCTCTGGTATGCCGGCATGTACCTGGAAATATTTGACGACCAGTTACGATCGCGCTCGACGAAGCGGCGGGCCCGGTCGCGGCGTTCGTCCCAGCGGGCGCGGTTGGCGAAGAGGCGGTCGAGCGCGTCGGCGAGGGCGGCCGGGTCTCCGGCCGGGAAGAGCGTGCCGGTGACTCCGTCCTCGATCAGCTCGCGGTGGCCGCCGACGTTGGAGGCGACGACCAGCTTGCGCTGGGCCATGGCCTCCAGCGGCTTCAATGGCGTCACCAGCTCGGTGAGGCGCATCGCCTTCCTGGGATAAGCGAGGATGTCGATGAGGCTGTAATAGAGGTCGACCTCGTGGTGCGGCACGCGGCCGACGAAGCGGATGCGCTCGCGCGCCGGCGAGGCCTCCGCCTGCGCCTTGAGCGCCTCCTCCATCGGGCCGCCGCCGACGAGGAGGAGGTGGGCCCGGGGACGCTTCGCCAGCAGCAGCGGCATGGCGGCGACGAGATCGTCGAGGCCTTCGTAATCGTAGAAGGAGCCGATGAAGCCGACGACGTCCGCGCCTTCGAGGCCGAGCCGGCGGCCGAGCTTCAGGTCGGGGGCGAGCGGGCTGCCGAACAGGCTCATGTCGACGCCGTTGGGGGCGACGACGATCTTTTCCGGCGGGATGCCGCGCGCGGCGAGGTCGCGGCGCAGGCCCTCGCAGATGACGGCGACGGCGTCGGCGCGGTGCGCGGCCCAGGTTTCGAGCGCGCGGGTGGCGCGGTAGCGGGGCGAACCTTCGCGCCCGGTTCCATTGCCGACCGCGGCATCCTCCCAGAAGGCGCGGATCTCGTAGAGCAAAGGCAAATCGTGGCGGCGGGCGACGGCGAGCGCGGCGAGCGCGTTCAGCACCGGCGAATGGACGTGGAGCTGGTCCGGCCGCCAGTCGCGCACCAGCGCCTCCAGCCGGGCCTCGAGCGCCTTGATTTCGCGCCATTCGCGCAGGGGCGAGGGCGCGGGGGCCGGCGGCGGGGTGCGGTGGAAGGTGATGTCGTCGATCACTTCGGGGTCGTGCGCCGTCTCGCCCTGGCGGGGGCCGGTGAGGCAGGCGACTTCGAGCCCCCGCGCCAGCTGCGCGGTGACGATGGCGCGGGTGCGGAAGGTGTAGCCGCTGTGGAGCGGCAAGCCGTGATCGAGGACATGGAGGATCCGCATCGCCTCCGCCTTCTGCCATGCGAGGCTTAACGGGCCGTCAACCGGAGGGACGTAGAGCGGGAGCCGGAATGCACCAACTCGTCACCCCGGGCTTGACCCGGGGTCCACCTGTTCTTGCCGCGGAGGAAGAAGGAGGTGGATGCCGGATCAAGTCCGGCATGACGAACTCCTCCGCCGCCACGACCAACAGGCGCAGGAGGCGGTATGATCGACAATTTCGCGCTTGCGCTGAGCCACGGGCTGCTGCTGCTCGCCGCGTGGCGGCTCATCCGGCGGGCGGACCTCGACGATCCCGCCGTCGCTCCGCCGCCGCCGCCGGAGGCAAAGGCGCGTCGGCCGTTCGGAAAGGCGCCGAACGGTGCGTGACCTCGCCTTCGTCGGCTTCCTCGTCGCTCTGCTCGGGCTCGGCTTCAAGCGGCCGTTCCTGTTCGTGCTCGCTTACGCCTATGTCGACATCGTCGCGCCGCAGCACCTTTCCTACTTCCTGCTGAACTCCATCCCGCTGTCGCTGATCGTCACGTTGATGGCGATGGCCGGCTGGCTGATCGCCGACGACAAGAAGGGGTTCAGTGTGGCGCCCCGCCAATGGCTGATGCTGGCGATCCTCGCCTGGGCGGGCTTCACCACCCTCCATGCCGACATGCCCAAATATGCGCCGGACAAATGGGAGTGGGTGTGGAAGGCCGTCTTGTGGTCGATCTTCCTGCCGTTCACGCTGAAGACGCGCCTGAGGATCGAGGCCTACCTGCTGTTCATGACGCTGTCGGCCGCGGCGATCATCATCGTCGGCGGGATCAAGACGGCGGCGTCGGGCGGCGGCTACGGCGCCTTGAACCTGATGATCGCCAGCAACACCGGGCTCTACGAGGGGAGCACCATCTCGACGGTGGCGATCGCGATCGTGCCGATCATCCTGTGGCTGGCGCGCCACGGCACCATCTACCCGCGCGACTGGCGGGTGCGATTGTTCACCTACAATCTGGTCTTCGCCTGCCTGCTGATCCCGGTCGGTACCGAGGCGCGGACGGGGCTCATCTGCATCGGCGTGCTCGCAATCCTGATGCTGCGCGACGTCAAGAGGCGGCTCGTCTACATGGCGCTGATCGGCCTTGCGGTCGCCGTCGCGACTCCGCTGCTGCCGGAAAGCTTCTCCAGCCGGATGGGGACGATCCAGAACTACAAGGGCGACAGCTCCGCCGCCTCGCGCCTCGCCGTGTGGAAGTGGACCTGGGACTATGCCAAGCAGCACCCGCTCGGCGGCGGCTTCGACGCCTACCGCCAGAACAAGCTGCAGGTGCACACGGTGGTGAACGCCAGCGGCGCGACCGAGCAGCAGGTCGACTGGCGGGTCTCGGTCGACAAGGCGCGCGCCTATCACAGCTCCTATTTCGAGATGCTGGGCGAGCAGGGCTTTCCGGGGCTGTTCATGTTCCTCCTCCTCCACGGCGCCGGGCTGGTGCGGATGGAGGTGCTGCGGCGGCGCTACCGGCGTGAGGAAGGCGAGAAGGCCTGGATCGCGCCGCTGGCGACGGCCCTGCAGGGCGCGCAGATCATCTACCTCACCGGCTCGCTGTTCGTCGGCATCGCCTTCCAGCCCTTCGTGTGGATGCTGCTTGCGGTGCAGATCGGCTTCGATGCCTTCGTCGTGCGGACCTATCCGCGGGTAATCGAGCGGGGGTTTCGGAAGCCGGCGGCGGCGGCGGCGACTGTCGCAAGTCCCGCCTGAGCGAAAGGGGACACGTACTTTTTCGCGAAAAAGTACGTGTCCCCGTTTTTGTCACGCCGTCTCCAGCGCCTCGGCCTTTTCGTAGAGCGCCGTCAGCGCCTCGACGAAGGCGGGGATGTCCTGGGGGTTGCGGCTGGTGACGAGGTTGGCGTCGGTCACCGCCTCGCGGTCGACGACGTTGGCACCCGCGTTCCGGAGGTCGGTGCGGATCGAGGGCCAGCTGGTGACGGTGCGGCCGCGCACCGCGTCGGCTTCGACGAGGAGCCAGGGGCCGTGGCAGATGGCCGCCACAGGCTTGCCGCTCGCCACGAACTCGCGGACGAGGGCGACGACCGTCTCGTTCATGCGCAGCGTGTCCGGGTTCTGGACGCCGCCGGGGAGGACCAGCGCGTCGTAATCGCCGGCGCGGACATCGTCGACGGTGCAGTCGGGCTCGGCGGTGTCGCCCTTGTCGCCTTCGATCTCCTTCTTCTCCGGCGAGGCGAGGATGGTGCGGGCGCCCTTCTCGTCGAGCAGGCGGCGGGTTTCGAGCAGCTCCGAATCCTCGAAGCCGTCGGTGGCGATGAACAGGATCTTCGCGTCCGAAATGGCGGGCATAGGGTTCTCCGTAGCGTGAGGGGTCGCGCATCCAACGGACGCCGGGCGGGGCGCGTTCCGGAACGAAGGGGCAGCGCGGGCGCTTTAGCGGCCAGATGCTCAGATATGTCGACGATCGAGTGCCGGGGATCACGCGGCGGCGGCGGGGCCGCTATTGGCAATATTTCAAGCCGGACGGCAGCCGCGTCACCGACCGCGAGGAGATCGACCGGCTCAACGCGATCGGCATGCCGCCGGCCTATGAACGCTGCTGGTTCTGCCCCTGGCCGAACGGGCACCTGCAGGGCTTCGGCTTCGACGCCAAGGGCCGTAAGCAATATCGCTACCACGTCGATTTTCGCGCCGAGCAGGAGGCGCGCAAGTACGAGCGGCTCGCGGCGTTCGGCGAAGCGCTTCCCAAGCTCAGGAAGAAGGTCGAGGAGGATCTGAACGGCAAGCCGACCGCGATGGACACGGTGCTGGCCGCGGTGGTGCGCCTGATCGACGAGACCCGCATGCGCGTCGGCAGCGAGGAATATGCCAAGGAGAACAAGAGCTTCGGCGCCACGACGCTGAGGAACCGGCACGCCAGGGTGGAGCGCGGCAAGCTCAAGATCAGCTACCAGGGCAAGCACGGCATCAAGCGGACCGTGACGGTCACCGACCGCAATCTGGTGCGGATCGCGCGGCGCACGCAGGACCTGCCGGGCCAACATTTGTTCGAATATGTGAACGACGACGGCAGCGTCTGCCCGGTCACGTCGAGCGACGTCAACGCCTATATCAAGGCGGCGATGGGCGAGGATTTCACTGCCAAGGACTTCCGCACCTGGGGCGCCTCGACGATCGCGTTCGAGGCCATGCTGGAGAAGCTCGCCCAGCACGGCAGTGTGAAGCTCAAGAGCGTCATCGAGCCGGTGGCGGAGGCGCTCGGCAACACGCCGGCGATCAGCCGCAAATCCTACGTCCACCCGGCGCTGATCGAGGCCGCCAAGGACGCCGGCGCGATCGGGACACGCAAGCTGCCGCGCGCGACGAAATATCTCTCCTCCGCCGAGCGCGGGCTGATCGAGTTCCTCGCCGCGCTGCCCGAGGAGACGGCGAGGGTGGACGAGAAGGCCGTTAAGCGTGCAAAAGCCCGCGGCAAGAGCAAGGCGGCGGCGGAGGCGGAATTGGCGAAGGCGGCGGAAGACAAGGTAGCGGCCTGATGCCCGTCCCGAAGATTGCGAGCGCCGCCAAGGACGGCGGCGGCGGGGCGACGCACGGGCCCCTGCTCGACCCCTCCGGGCTCAACCTTTCGCAAAAGACCGACCGGCTGGTCGCCGAATCCTCCGCCTGGGTGTCGGGCCACGTGCTCGACATCGTCATCGCCGCGGGAATCGGCATCGCCATCGCCGCGGCGTTGCTCGGCCTGCGTTCGCTCGGCTGCAAGCTGCTCGCCCGCTGGGGACGCGACCCGCACTGGCCGGTGATCTTTGCCCGCGTCCTCGCCAAGACCAAGGTCTATTTCATCGTCCTGCTCTCGGCCGAGCTGGTCGCCGTCCACGCCTACACCCCGCCGGGGCTGATGAGCGTCATCCGCTTCGCCTTCGTCATCGCCTTCGCGATTCAGGGGGCGGTGTGGGCGCGCGAGCTGATCCTGGGCTATCTCGAGCACCGGGTCGGCGCCAACGAGGGCCACGGCACGCTCGGCTCGGCGGTCAGCATCATCCGCCTGCTCGTCACCGTCACCCTGTTCGCGATCGCGACGATCCTCATCCTCGGCAATCTCGGGGTGAACGTGACCGGCCTCGTCGCCGGCCTCGGCGTCGGCGGCATCGCCATCGGCCTCGCCGCGCAGGGCATCTTCTCGGACCTGTTCGCGGCGCTCTCGATCATCTTCGACAAGCCGTTCAGGAAGGGCGACACGATCGCCTTCGGACAGGTCAACGGCTCGGTCGAGAATATCGGCCTCAAGACCACCCGGGTGCGCTCGGTATCGGGCGAGGAAGTGGTCGTCGCCAACGCCAAGCTGCTCGACCAGCAGATCCACAATTTCGCGCGGCTGAAGCGGCGGCGGATCGTGCTCAAGTTCGGCCTCGCCACCAACACGCCGCCGGACAAGTGCCGGCAGGTGCCGGAGATCGCCGCCGGGGTGGTGGGCGACCAGCCGAAGACCAGCCTGGTGCGCTGCGGGATGACCGGATTCGGCGATTCCTCCTACGATTTCGAGCTGCAGGCCGACGTCCAGTCGACCGACTACGACGTGACCTTCGCCACCCGGGGCGCGATCGCCATCGGCCTCATCGAGGCGCTGGCCGCGGCGGGAATCGAATTCTCCAACCCCTCGCAGACGGTGTTCTTCGCCGCGCCGGACGGGACGTTGGTGGCGCCGCCGGGAAGCGTGAGGCCCGCGAAGGACTGAGAGCGGGATTGCCGGGGACAGCCGATCTGGCTGTCCCCACTCCCACGCCCGAGACGGGTGCAGCCAGAGAGGCTGTCCCCGGCATGCGCGCTCAAGCCGCCGCGGCGCGGGGTGGACCGGCGGCGAGCATCCGCTCCCAATTGGCGGGGGTGAGGTGCTCGAGATACTGGGCCTGCATCTCCGGCGTCAGCACCTCGATCATCAGCCGTCCCTCGACCCAGACCTCGACGACGCCGAACAGGCCGCCGCGGACCAGCGCCTTGGCCGGCGCATCGTAGCGGGCGGCGATCGCCTTCACCTCCTCGACCGACAGCGGCGTCGCGACCGCGGCGTGGCTCGCGCCGTAGCGACGGGCTTCCCCCTCGACGGCGAAACCCTCGGCCTCGCCCTCGGCGGGCTGGAGTTCGGTGCCGCGGCGGTAGAACTCGAACGTCGTATTGCGCGCGTCGCCGGCCATCGCGACCCAGGAGCCGACGCCGACCGGCGGGAACGGATAGGCCTTGCCGCCCCACAATTCGGCGACCAGCTCGGCGGCGCGCTGCGGGTCGTCGGCGTCGGCGGACATGTGGAACAGCATCGTTTCCTCCTCCCTCTTCCCTCGAAGGCGCCGCGCCTAAAATGTGGCACAGGATGTGTCAACAATAATTTGACACGGTCTGTGCCACTTTTTACAGCCGGCTCATGGCCGATGCCGAACCTACCACAGGCAAGCGCGCCGCGCACCGCGCGGAGGTGCAGCAGCGGATCGAGGACGCGCTGCTCGACTTCATGGCCAAGGGCGAGACGCAGCGGCTCAATCACGACGCGGTCGCCGAAGCCGCGGCCGTCTCGCGCCGCACCGTCTATCGCTATTATCCGGATCGGGAGGCGCTGCTGAAGGCGCTCTGGGCGCGCACCATGCGGGCTGCGGGACCCGGCGTGCGCATTCCAGAGGATTCCGCCGAAGTGCTGGGCCGGCTGGACGAGGTCTTCACCGGCTTCGACCGCAATGCGGCGGCGATCATGGTTGCGCTGTCGACTCCCGAGGGGCGCGCGGTGCGCAACGCGGCGAAGCCGGAGCGGGTCTCCGGCTGGCGCAGCGCGCTGGAGCCGGAGCTGGCCGCGCTTCCCGAACGCCAGCGCGACTGGGCGCTAGGCGTCATCCAGCTCCTCTCGACCGGCTTCGCCTGGCGGGAGATGCGCGACCAGTGGGACATGGACGGCGGCGAGATCGCGGCCGCGAGCCGCTGGGCGATCCGGGTGCTGCTGAAGGATCTGGCGGAGCGGGAGGGGAGGCCGCTGACGGAGGAGTAGAGTTCGCCTGGCCCCGAGCCTGCCATCATACCGGACTCGATCCGGTATCCACCTTCTTCGGCCATTGCAGCAAGGAAGGTGGACCCCGGATCAAGTCCGGGGTGACGAAGCTCCGGCATAGTCCTCCAGCCGCGCGATCTGCGCCGCTTTCTCCTCCTCGCCCAGGAACGCGCCGAGGAAGCTGTTGCGCGCCAGCGTGACGAGGTCGTCGCGGGTGAGGCCCCTGCCCTCGGCGGCGGCGCGGTAATTGTCGTTGATATAGCCGCCGAAATAAGCCGGATCGTCCGAGTTGATCGTCGCGCGCAGGCCCTCGCGGAGCATGCGGTCGATCGGGTGATCGTCCATTGCGCCGACGACGCAGAGCTTCAGGTTCGACAGCGGGCAGACGGTAAGGGTCATCCGCTCGCGCGCCAGCCGGGCAACCAGCGCCGCGTCCTCGAGCGAGCGGTTGCCGTGATCGAGCCGGTCGACGTGGAGCAGGTCCAGCGCTTCGTACACATATTCCGGCGGCCCCTCCTCCCCGGCATGGGCGACGCGCTTCAGGCCGCGCTCGGCAGCGGCGGCAAAGACGCCGGCGAACTTGCTCGGCGGATGGCCGATCTCGGAACTGTCGAGGCCGACGGCGGCGATGCGGTCGAGCCAGGGCTCCGCCTGGCGCAACGTCTCGAAGGCGGCCTCTTCGGAGAGGTGGCGGAGGAAGCACAGGATGAGCTTCGACGTGATGCCGTGCCGCGCCCGCGCTTCGTCCATGCCGGCGAGGAGACCGCGGATCACCGTCTCGAAGGGGATGCCGCGGTCAGTGTGGGTCTGCGGGTCGAAGAAGATTTCGGCGTGGGTGACGATGTCGGCGGCGGCACGGTCGAAATAGGCGCTCGCGAGGTCGCGGAAATCCTCCTCGGTGCGCAGCACGTCCGCGCCCTTGTAGTAGATGTCGAGGAAGTCCTGCAGGTTGGAGAAGCTGTACGCCGCCCGCACCTCCTCGACCGACTTGAACGGGATCTCGACTCCGTTCTTCCCGGCGAGCCTGAACATGAGCTCGGGTTCGAGGCTGCCCTCGATGTGCATGTGGAGCTCGGCCTTGGGCAGGCCCGCGATGAAGGCATCGAGGTCGGTCATGGTGCGAGGCTAGCGCCGGATGCTGAGGCCGTCACCCCGGACTTGATCCGGGATCCACCTTTCTCTCCCGCTGCTGTCAAAGGGACAGGTGGATGCCGGATCATGTCCGGCATGACGATAGGCGCGCGGGTCGCCTTACAGCCCCACATCCTCCAGGCTGAGCAGGGTCGCGTTGCCGCCGGCCGAGGTGGTGTCGGTGCTCGTCACCCGCTCGGCGCAGAAGCGCGGCAGGTAGTGCGGGCCGCCGGCCTTGGGGCCCGTGCCGGAGAGGCCTTCGCCGCCGAAGGGCTGGGAGCCGACGATGGCGCCGATCATCGAACGGTTGACGTAGAGGTTGCCGGCCGTGGCTGCCTCCTCGACCGTCTCCGCGGCGCGGGCGATGCGGCTGTGCAGGCCCATGGTGAGGCCGAAGCCCGACGCGTTGACCCGCCCCACCGTCTCGGCGAGCTGCCCTGCCTTCCAGGTGGTGACGTGGAGGAGCGGGCCGAACCATTCCTTCTTCAGGTCCTCGATCCTGTCGATACGGATCAGCGTGGGCGGGACGTACAGCCCCTCCCCCGGGACTTCGATCGTCTTGGCCCACCGCCCGCGGCTCTCCTCGCGGTGCGCCATCAGCCGCTCGCAGGCGCCGCGATCGATGACGGGGCCGACGTCCGTCGCCGGATCGGCGGGATCGCCGACGACGAGCGCGTCCATGGCGCCGGCGAGCATCTCGAGCGTGCGCTCGGCGATCTCCTCCTGGAGGACGAGCAGGCGCAGCGCCGAGCAGCGCTGGCCGGCGGAGCGGAAGGCGGAGGTGACGACGTCGACCACTACCTGCTCGGGAAGCGCGGTCGAATCGACGATCATCGCGTTGATGCCGCCGGTCTCGGCGATGAACGGGACGATCGGGCGCTCGTCGTCGTCGAGGAGCGAGCGGGCGATGCGCCTGGCCGTCGCCGTGGAGCCGGTGAAGGCGATGCCGGCGATGCGGCTGTCCTCGACCAGCGCCGCGCCCATGTCGGGCCCGCCAGGGGCGAGGATGAGCGCGTCCTCCGGAATGCCGGCGCCATGCGCGAGGCCGACGGCATAAGCCGCGATCTCGGGCGTCTGCGGCGCCGGCTTGGCGACGACGGTGTTGCCGGTGACGAGCGCGGCGGTGACCTGGCCGAGGAAGATGGCGAGGGGGAAGTTCCAGGGGGCGATGCACACCCAGGCGCCGCGACCGGACATGCGCAGGACGTTGCGCTCGCCCGTGGGCCCGGGGAGCTCGAGCGGCTGGAGGCCGCGCCGCGCCTCGTTGGCATAATAGCGGCAGAAATCGACCGCCTCGCGCACTTCGGCAAGCGCGTCGGGGATCGTCTTCTTCGCCTCCTGGACGCAGATCCGCATCAGCGCGTCGCGCTCCTGCTCGAGCAGGCCGGCTAGGCGGTCGAGGCAGGCGGCGCGGTCCTCGACCGAACGCGCGTCCCACGCCGGGAAGGCGGCCAGCGCGCGCCCGACCATCGCCTTGGCCTCGGCCGCGCAATCCTGCCAATGATCGCCCGTCTCGGTGACGGCCGGCTTGTCCCGCGCGTCCCGCCCTTGCGAGACGGCCCGGGCGACCCGCGCCAGTTCCTCGCGGTCGTTGAGGTCGAGTCCTTCGCTGTTGCCGCGCACCGGCTCGAACAGGTCCCTGGGCAGCGGGATCGCCGGGTGGCGCGTGCCGCCGACCGCGGCGATCTTGGCCACAGGGTCGGCGAGGATGTCGGCGTCCGTGAGGCGTTCGTCGGCGAGCTGGTGGACGAAGCTGGAATTGGCGCCGTTCTCCAGCAGCCGGCGGACGAGATAGGCGAGGAGGTCGCGGTGCCCGCCGACGGGCGCGTAGATGCGGGTGTGGTAGCCCTCCTCGCGGACCAGTTTCTCGTAGAGGCCTTCGCCCATGCCGTGGAGCCGCTGGAACTCGAAGTCGCGGCTTTCGCCGGCCCATTCGAGGATCGTCGCGACGGTCAGCGCATTGTGGGTGGCGAAGGCCGGATAGATGTTCCGCGCCGCCAGCATGTCGCGCGCGCAAGCGAGATACGAGACGTCGGTCGCCGCCTTGCGGGTGAAGAGCGGATAGTCGGGAAGGCCCTGCTCCTGGGTCCGCTTGATCTCGCTGTCCCAATAGGCGCCCTTGACCAGGCGGACGGCGATGCGGCGGCCGGTGGCGGCGCCGACCGCGTCGGCCCAGGCGAGCGTCGGGCGGCAGCGCTTGCCATAGGCCTGGACGGCCATGCCGAGCCCGTCCCAGCCCCTGAGCGAGGGGAGGCCGGCGACGGTCTCGATGATGTCGAGGCTCATCTCCAGCCGCTCGCTCTCCTCGGCATCGATGGTGAAGGCGATGTCGGAGGCCTTGGCGAGCAGTGCCAGCGCCTCGACCTGCTCGATCAGCGAGGGCACGCAGCGATCGTATTGCGCGACTTCGTAGCGCGGGTGGAGGGCGGAGAGCTTGACCGAAATGGAATGCCCGCGCGTCGCGACCTTGCCGACGGCGCGGATCGCCTCCTCGTAGGAGCGGAAATAGCGCTCGGCGTCCGGGAAGGTGCGCGCCGCCTCGCCCAGCATGTCGAAGCTGGCGGTGAAGCCGGCATTCTCCCGCTTTTCCATCCGCCGGATCGCCTCGTCGATGGTCCGGCCCATGACGAAGATCTCGCCCATCAGCTTCATCGCCGCGCCGACGGCCTGCCGCACGAACGGCTCGCCCATCCGCGCGACGAGGCGCTTCAAGGCGCTCGCCTGCTCGGTCTCGCCGAGGAGGGCGCGGCCGATGACCAGGCCCCAGGTGGCGGAGTTGACGAGGGCGGAGTTCGACTTGCCCTTGTGGGCGCGCCAGTCGGCGGTGCCGAGCTTGTCGGCGATGAGCGCGTCGGCCGTCTCCGGGTCCGGGACCCGCAGGAACGCCTCGGCGAGCGAGAGCAGCGCGATGCCTTCCGACGTGTTGAGGCGATATTCCTGGAGGAACTGGTTGACCCACCCGGAGCCCTGCGCGGCGCGCAGCTCGGCGAGCATGGCGAGCGCCCGGTTCTCGACCCGGCGGCGCGAATCGGGGGCGAGGCCGGCGTCCCTCAGAAGCGGCTTCAGCACCTCCGGCTCGGGGGCGCGGTGGAGGCGGCGGATCTCGGCGCGGGCGGATGCCGTAGCGTCGGCGTCGACGGTCTTGAGTCTCATGGTGCGGGCGCTCTAGACCCCCTCCATGCCCATCGCCAGCCTCGACGAGATCCGCGCCCGCATAGGCCGGGAAGTCGGCGTCTCCGGCTGGATCCTCGTCGACCAGGCGCGGATCGACGCGTTCGCCGACGTGACCGAGGACCGGCAGTTCATCCATGTCGACCCGGAAGCGGCGGCGAAGACCCCGTTCGGCGGCACCATCGCCCACGGTTTCCTCACCTTGTCGCTGCTCAGCCGCATGGCCGCCGACGCGATGCTGGTTCCGGAGGGAACGCGCATGGGAGTCAATTACGGCTTCGAGAAGGTGCGCTTCCTGGCACCGGTCCGCGCCGGGCGGCGGGTGCGGGGCCGCTTCACCCTGACCAGCCTGGAGGAGAAGCGCCCCGGCCAGTTCCAGTTCGTCCACGCCGTCACCGTCGAGATCGAAGGCGAGGACAAGCCCGCCCTCGTCGCCGACTGGATCGGCCTGGTGTTCGTATGAGTGCCTCCCCATCGGAGATGGGGAGGGGGACCAGGCGAAGCCTGGTGGAGGGGTAGCTGACGCGGTCTCTCCATTGACCCCTCCACCACCCTTCGGGTGGTCCCCCTCCCCACCGCTCCGCGGCAGGGAGGAACAGAAGAAAGGAATTAGCATGACCCGCGAAGCCGTTATCGTCTCCACCGCCCGCACCGGCATCGGCAAGGCGTATCGGGGCGCGTTCAACGCCACGCCTTCTCCTACCCTCGCCAGCTTCGCGATCAAGGCGGCGGTGGAGCGGGCGAAGATCGACCCCGCCGAGGTCGACGACGTGATCATCGGCGCCGCGCTCCAGCAGGGCGTGCAGACGACGATCGGGCGCACCGCGGCGCTCCGCTCCGGCCTCCCGGTCACCGTCTCCGGCATGTCGATCGACCGCCAGTGCGCCTCGGGGTTGATGGCGATCGCGACGGCGGCGAAGCAGATCATCGTCGACCGGATGGACGTGATGGTCGCCGGCGGCGTCGAATCGATCAGCCTCGTCCAGACGCCCGAGATGCGGCTCGGCTCGGACCCGGAGCTGCTGTCGCTCCACAACGGCGTCTACATGCCGATGATCCAGACGGCCGAGGTGGTGGGCAAGCGCTACACGGTCAGCCGCGAGCGGCAGGACCGCTACGCCCTCCAGTCGCAGCAGCGCACCGCCAAGGCGCAGGCGGAGGGGAAGTTCGACGACGAGATCGTGCCGGCGACGGTGAAGATGAAGGTCACCGACAAGGCGACCGGCGAGACGACGATGCAGGAGGTGACGCTCGCCAGGGACGAGGGCAACCGCCCGCAGACCACTTATGAGGACCTCGCCAAGCTGCAGCCGGTGCTCGGGCCGGACGCGATGATCACCGCCGGCAATGCCTCGCAGCTCTCCGACGGCGCCTCGGCCTGCGTGCTGATGGAGGCGGGCCTCGCGGCGCAGCGCGGGCTGACCCCGCTCGGCCGCTATGTCGGCATGGCGGTGGCCGGGACGGAGCCCGACGAGATGGGGATCGGCCCGGTCTTCGCGGTGCCCAAGCTCCTCAAGCGCTTCGGGCTGGGCGTCGACGATATCGGCCTGTGGGAGCTCAACGAGGCCTTCGCCGTCCAGGTCCTCTACTGCCAGGACCAGCTCGGCATCCCCGACGACCGGATGAACGTCGACGGCGGCTCGATCTCGATCGGCCACCCCTACGGCATGTCGGGCGCCAGGATGACCGGCCACGCCCTCATCGAGGGCAAGCGCCGCGGCGTGCAGTGGGTGGTCGTCACCATGTGCGTCGGCGGCGGCATGGGCGCGGCCGGGCTGTTCGAAGTGCTGTGAGCCCGCGGGAGGCGGCGGCGCTCAGCTCGCGTAGAGCGCCGCCTCCGCCGCGCGGCGCCTGACGAGGCCGGGGAGGACCTTGCCCGCCGCCTTGTTCCACTTGGCGAACTCGGCCGCGGCGCCCGCATAGTCGCCGGCCTTGTGCTTCTTGAGCAGGGTGCTCGACCGCAGGTTGGCGAGGCCGACATTGTAGGCGAAGCTCACCATCGCGTCGAACTGGTGCTGGCTCGTCGGCGCATCGCCGATCGCCGCCGCCACCCCGGTGCCGAACTCGGCGACATGCTCGGCGAAACGCTCATCGCACTGCCCCTGCGTCCACACCACGCCCTTCTTGATGTCGGGTCCGGTGCTGCCCCAGCCGATCGTCCAGGGATCGCCGCCGGTGCCGGGGTCGGGATAGGCCTCGAAGCTGCCGTCCGGCCGCTTCTTCGCGCAGCCTTCGAATTGCTGGATAAGCTTCGTGCAGCTCGGACCCGGAATCATAATGCCCCTCCCCCTCAGTGCGACGCTATCATGCCGCAAACGGGAGCCAAGGCAAAGCGGCGTCAGCGGCCCTTCTTCTGCCGGTGCTGGTCGAGATCGAGGACGGTGTTCTCGCCCTCGGGCAGCAGGCCGAGGCGGCGCGCCACTTCCTGGTAGGCCTCCGCCTCCCCGCCGAGGTCGCGGCGGAAGCGGTCCTTGTCGAGCTTCTCGTTGGTCTGCATGTCCCACAGCCGGCAGCCGTCGGGGCTGATCTCGTCGGCGAGAATGGTGCGGGCATACTCATTCTCCCACAGCCGTCCGAACTCGAGCTTGAAGTCGACCAGGCGGATGCCGATCGCCGCGAACAGGCCGCACAGGAAGTCGTTCACGCGCACGGCCATGTCGGCGATGTCGTTCATCTCCTCCTGGCTCGCCCAGCCGAAGCAGGCGATATGTTCGTCGGCGATCATCGGATCGCCCAGCGCGTCGTCCTTGTAATAATATTCGATGATCGTGCGGGGGAGCTGCGTCCCCTCCTCGATGCCGAGCCGCTTCGAGAGCGTGCCGGCGGCGACGTTCCTCACCACCACCTCGATCGGGATGATCTCGACTTGGCGGATCAGCTGCTCGCGCATGTTGAGGCGGCGGATGAAGTGGGTGGGCACGCCGATCTGCCCGAGCAAGGTGAAGATATGCTCGGAGATGCGGTTGTTGAGCACGCCCTTGCCGGAAATGGTGCCGCGCTTCTGGGCGTTGAAGGCGGTGGCATCGTCCTTGAAATACTGGATCAAAGTCCCGGGCTCGGGGCCCTCGTAGAGGATCTTGGCCTTGCCTTCATACACTTGGCGGCGGCGGGACATGGCGGCTCCGGCTCGAAAAAAGGTGCGCCCCGTCCGCATCGTCACGTTGCGGACGCGCGGGCGGGGCGAAGGGTGGCAGCCTATAGTGGAAGGGGCCGCCCCACGCAACGCGGGCGGCCCCTCCGATCCCGCGCCGCGGCTCAGGACCCGGCAGCCGCGGCGAGGCCGTCGACGTGCTCGGCGCCGTAGGCGACCTTGCCGCTCGACGCCTTGATCGCGCTGCCGATCGGCTCGGCGCGGCCGCCGAGGCATTTGGCGAGAAAGTTCTCCGCCACCGCGTTCATCGCGATATTGTTCGCCGGCCGCACGAAGCCGTGCCCCTCGTCCGGGAAGACGATGTAGGTCACCGGCGTCCCCTTCGCCTTCAGCGCATCGACGATCTGCTGGGACTCGGCGATGTTGACGCGCGGGTCGTTCGCCCCCTGGCCGATCAGCAGCGGCCGCGTGATCCGGTCGGCGTTGAACAGAGGGGAGGCGGCCTTGAGCACCGCCTGCCCTTCCGGCGTCGTCGGATCGCCCATCCGCTTGTACATCTGCGCCTTCAGCGCCTCCCAATAAGGCGGGATCGTCTTCAGCAGGGTGTTGAGGTTCGACGGGCCGAACAGGTCGACGCCGCAGCGGAAGCGGTCCGGCGTCACCGTCATCCCGGCGAGCACGGCATAGCCGCCGTAGGAGCCGCCCATGATCGCGACCTCGTCCTGCCTGGTGACGCCGTTGGCGACCGCCCAATCGACCGCGTCGATCAGGTCGTCGTGCATCTTGAGGCCCCATTGCAGGTTGCCGGCGGCAAGGAACCTCTTGCCGAAGCCGAGCGAGGCGCGGAAATTCGGCATCAGCACCGCATAGCCGCGGTTGGCGAGCCACTGGGCGTAGGGATTGTAGCCGTAGACGTCGCGCCCCCACGGCCCGCCGTGCGGGAAGAGGACCAGCGGCACCGGCTTCAGCGGCCGCCCGCGCGCGTCGACCGGCGTCCCGGGCGGCAGCGTCAGGTAGGAAACCATCGTCATGCCGTCGCGGGTGCGGATCTCGATCGCCTGCATGGGCGCGAGCGTCGCGCCCTCGAGCTCCGGGCGGCTGACGAACAGCTTCGTCAGCGCCTTCGTCTTGCGGTCGTAAAGCCAGGTGCTCGCCGGCGCGGTCACCGGGTCGACGGTCACGACCCATTTGTCGTCGGCATCGGTGCGCGAGGCGATGCCGATCTGCCCCGGCAGCTTCGCCTTCAGATAAGCGAGATCGCCCTTGATCGCGGTGCCGACGGGCACCCAATCGTTTCGGAGATAGTTGACGGCATAGGCCTGGATGCGGCCGGTCTGCGGATCGCCCAGCCCGCCGGTGACGTCGGCGCGCGGATCCTCGCCGATCAGCGTCTTCTTCCCCGTCGCTAGGTCCTGGGCGAAGATCGCCGCCGTGTCGCGGCCGCGGCTGTCGACCCAGTAGAGCGTCTTGCCGTCGGCGGTGAAGTCCGTCGGCGTCGTCGTCTGGGCGTCCTCGAGCGCGACCTGTTCGAAGGGCTGCGCCTCGACCTTGCCGGCGACGATGCGGTAATAATCGGTACCGCCGTCGGGCCGCGCCTTGCTGGCGATGCGCAGGTTGAGCTGGTCGTCGGCGCGGAAGCCCGCATAGCCCCCCTCGTTGATGAGGACCGGGCTGAGCTTGCCGCTGGCGAAATCGAGGCTGTAGACGTCGTGCCACTTGGGATCGCGGTTGTTGATGCCGATCAGCATCCGGTCCTTGACGTGGCTCGAGATGCCGACGATCTGCACGCGCGTCTTGGGAAAGCTGGTCAGCGCCCGCTGCGCGCCGGTCGCGACATCAACCCCATAGAGCTGGAAATTCTCGTCGCCTCCCTGGTCGTTGACGTACAGGATCTGGCGGCTGTCGGGCGACCAGAAGCCGGACCGGATCGGGCGCACCTTCTCGGCCGTCAGCGGCTTGGCGGCCGCGAGGTTCGCGGTCGGCGCCACCCAGATGTTGAGGACGCCGTCGCGAGGGGCGATCCAGGAGAGATACTTGCCGTCGGGAGAGAGGCGGCCCGCGACCCGGCTGGGATTGCCGAACAATTTCTCGCGCGGGATGAGCGGCACGTCGGCCCCCGCCGCGTAGGCCGCCCCGGTGACCGAGACCGCCGCGGCGGCGGCGAGCGCAATGAACTTCTTCTTCATGAGACCTCCCCTGCTCCGGCGACGGATCGGCCGGCGAACCGCGGCATCATGTGTGTTATCGAACTAATACACAAGGAGTTTTTTCGCGCAAATCACGTCACTTTGCCGCGGATGGCGAAGCGGGGATCGCGCCAGCGCTCCGTTTCCAGAACGTCCCGCATGCGCTCGACGGCCGTACAGATGTCCTCGAAGCCGAGATAGAGCGGCGTCAGGCCGAAGCGGATGACATCGGGCGCGCGGAAGTCGCCGACGACGCCCTCGGCGATCAGCGCCTGGCAGAGCTCGAACGCATTTGGATGGGAGAAGCTGATGTGGCTGCCGCGCCGCTCCGGCTCCACGGGCGAGATGCAGGTGAGCGCCGGGCAGCGCTCCTCCACCAGCGCGCGGAACAGGTGGAACAGCCGAATCGATTTGGCCCAGAGCTCCCCGACCGTCACGCCTTCGAACGCCCCGACACCGGCTTCGAGCGCGGCGAGGCCGAGGATCGGCGGCGTGCCGGCGAGGAAGCGGGCAATGCCCGGCGCAGGCACGTAATCGTCGGTGAAGGCGAACGGCGCGGCATGGCCCATCCAGCCGCGCAACGGGCTAAGCAGCCGCTCCTGGAGGTGCTCGGCGACGTAGAGGAAGGCCGGCGCCCCAGGGCCGCCGTTCAGATATTTGTACCCGCAGCCGACCGCGAGTTCGGCGTCGCTGCCGTTGAGATCGAGCGGCACGGCGCCTGCGCTGTGGCTGAGGTCCCAGAGCACCCGCGCGCCGGCCGCCCTCGCCTTGGCAGTCATGTCGGCCATGTCGAAGCGGAAGCCGGCCTTGAAGTGGACGTGGGTGAGGAGGAGCAGGTTCGTTTCCGCACCGAGCCGCGCCTCGATCTGCTCGCGCGGCACGACCTCAAGCCGCAGGCGCGCGAGCTCGGCGGCGCCGCTGGCGATGTGAAGGTCGGTATGGAAGTTGCCCGCTTCCGAGAGCAGCACCGGACGCTCCGGGGCGAGTCCCGCGGCGGCGACGATCAGCTTGAAGAGGTTCACGGAGGTCGAGTCGGCGACGATCACCTCATGCGCCTTCGCCCCGATCAGCGGCGCGATCTTCGCCCCGACGCGCTGCGGCGAGTCGATCCAGCCGCGGCTGTTCCAGCTGCGGATCAGCTCCTCCCCCCACTCCTCCTCGACGACTTCGCGCGACCGGCCCACCGCCGCCATCGGCAACGCGCCGAGCGAGTTGCCGTCGAGGTAGATGACTCCCTCCGGCAGGAAGAAGCGGCCGCGGCAGTGGCGCAGCGGGTCCGCCGCGTCCATCGCCATAGCTTCATCGCGACGGGACGACACGCAATTCCACCTTTATGGGTTCCTCGGCGAAGATCTTCTCGATGATCGCAACCTGGCGCCGCCACGCTTCGCTTTCCGGCGCGATCAACTCGACATGGCCGGTTTGGGGGACAAGATCGACCTCCACCCGCTCTCCCCTGGCGCGACGCCGGTCGCGGTAGGCGGTCGGATAGACGGCCGGAATGATCCGGTCCTCCTCGCCGTTCACGAGGAACTGGCGGATGCGGATGTGCGGCGCCTCCGCGGGCGATGTGTCGGCATAGACGTCCGGCCGCTCCGATGAAGGCTTTCCGACCAGGGAGTGCACCACCTCCGTGCCGCACCCGCTCACGGGCGGGCCGGCAGCCTGCCTGAGATCGGGCAGGGCGCCCGACGCCACCACCGCGCCGATCCACAAACGGTGGTCGGTTCGCATCGGGCTGTCCGAGGGAATGCCGGTGTGCACGAGGGTCATATCCCCATCGGCCGACGGTTTGGGCAGCGCAGCACCCATCGAGAGCATGGCCTCCCGGACTTCCGCCACGGCGGCCTCGGGATCGGTCCCGATCTTCAGATGGATGACGGAGCGAACGCCGTTGCGAATGCTCTCGCTCTCGATGTCGTGGACGAACGGCATGGGCGTAATTTTCGCATGCAGCCGGGTGACGACCTCATCGTCCAGCCGGTCCGACGCCGCGCCGGCCGGAAAGGCGAGATGGATTTCGACCGGCGCCACGGCGCGGTCCATGCGACCGGCCAGCCAGAGGGCGAGATGGCCGCCGGCGGAATGGCCCAAGGCGACGACCTTCTGCGTATCGAGCCGGAATTCGGCGGCATGCGCCTTAAGCGCGTCGGCGGCTGCGGCGACGTCGGCGAAGGTGCCGGGATAGCCGCCGCCCTCGCGGTCGACGCCGCGATAGTCGATATTCCAGACGGCGATGCCGCGCTTCCTCAGGTCGTCCGCGATCCAGTTCATGATGCGGCGATCGGCGATGTCGCTTTGCCAGCAGCCGCCGTGGACCATCAGCACGACGGGGTAACGCTTGCGGCCCTGGCGCTTCGGCAGCCAGACGTCGACCACCTGGAGCGCGGCCGGTCCGTAACGGACTGTTGCGTCGGGCTCCGGCCGCGGCCTCTCAAGCAGGTCCGGCCATTTCATCAGATGGTCCGGGGGTGGCGGCGCGGGAGCGGTCATCGCCGGCACGGCTAGCGCCGCGAGGAGGGCGAGGGCAAGGCGAAGGAGGCGCACCCGAGGGCTCTAGACCGGCGCAGCGCTCCCGAAAAGGTTCGAGCGAGCGTGCCGGGACAAGGGTCCCCATCAAAGCAGTACTTTGATGGGGGCCCAGGCACGCTCGCTCGAGGCGCGGACGGAGGGGGCGATTACCGGCCGCGCGCAAGGGTGACGGCGTTCGCCGCATATTCGCTGCCGCGGCCTTCGACGACGCTGCGGACGCGGGGGGCCGCCGCGGCGATCAGCGCGTCGCGGCACTCGATGCCGGCGAGGCTCGCGTCGATGCCCTTGACGCCCGGCTCGATGCACAGCCGCTCCGCGGCGGCGCGGATGCGAGCGTTGAGCCGCTCGACCCCGGCGGCGGTGCGCAGGTTGAGATCGTCGTACCGCACCGTCGCGACGACGGTCGCGGGGGCCTGCACTTCGGCCGCGAAGGCCGGCCCGGTGAGGGCGGCGATGCCGCCGCCCGTCGAGGCGAAGGCGGCGAGTGCGGCGAGGGCCGCGAACTTGAGCGTCTGGATCTTCATGGTCGTTCTCCCTGGTCTGGTGATGGTGTGTTGCAGGCGGCGGCTCAGCCGCAGCGGGCGCCGGCTCCCCGGTCCCACGGCGCGTCGAACTGGATCGCGTTCAAGGTCTTGAGCGCCGTCCAGCCGGCCGACAGGATGGCGGCCACCGCGGTCGAGAAAGCGTGGCCGTGCTCGGCCCACATCCGGGCCTCCATTGCATCGCGCATTTTATCACTCCTCTTGTTCAGCGGCCGGCGCTGCCGCCGGTCGACAGGAGTGAGTTAGAGGCGCAGCAGCAGCCGCGCCAACTAAACACTGGACTAAGGTAACAAGCTGACCTTATCTATAACGCCGATGAGACGACTGCCGCCGCTTGCCGCCGTCCGCGCCTTCGAGGCCGCGGCGCGCCACGAGAATTTCACCCTCGCCGCCGGCGAGCTGGGCCTCACCCAGGCGGCGGTAAGCTACCAGATCAAGCTGCTCGAGGAGCGCCTGGGCGTGCCGCTGTTCGTCCGCTCGAAGCGGCGTGTGACGCTCTCCGAGGCCGGGCGGCGGGTGGCGCCGCTCGTCTCGGCCGGCTTCGACGGCATCGCCGAGGCCTTCGCCGGCCTGGTCGACGAGGACGAGAGCGTGCTCACCGTCAGCACCGCCCAGACCTTCGCGTCCAATTGGCTGGCGGGGCGGCTCGGCGCCTTCCAGGTGGCACGCCCCGAGCTGGCGGTCCGGCTCCAGACCAGCAACGGTCTGGTCGATTTCGCCCGCGACGAGGCCGACGCGGCGATCCGGATGGGCGAAGGGCCGTGGCCGGGGCTGCGCCACCATTTCCTCTTCCACCACCATTTCACGCCGATGTGCACGCCCGAATTCCGCGACGAGCACGGCATCGCCAGGCCGGAGGACGTGCTGCGCGTGCCGCGCTCGACGCCGGACGACGAATGGTGGGAAATCTGGCTCGAAGCGGCCGGGGTCGCGCCGCCCGAGGAGCGGCCGGTCGGCATCCGCCTCGACTCCCAGGCCTCGGAAGGCCGCGCCGCCATGGCGGGCCACGCAATGGCGATGCTGACGCCGATGTTCTGGCGCGCCGAACTGGCGAGCGGGCGGCTCGTCCAGCCTTTCCCGCTCGTCACCTGCGAGCGCCGCGGGCACTGGCTCGTCTATCCCGAGCACAAAAGGGGACGCGCCAAGATCCGCACCTTCCGCGACTGGCTCCTGGCCGAGGTCGCCAAGGAGCACGGGTCGGCGCCCCCCGAGGTGTTCGTCCCGCCGGCGAGCGCCGGTTAGGGCGCGTCCCCGAGTTGCTGCCAGAGCTCCACCTTCACCCCGTCGCAATCGAGGATCCAGGCGAAGCGGCCGTAGGATTCGTCCTGGCGGCCGAGAATCTCGATCCCCTTGGCCTCGAGGTCCGCGATCATTCCGTCGAGATCGTCGACGCGCAGGTTCATCATGAACGGCTTGTCGCTTGGCTCAAAATAGTCGCTGCCGTCCCTGAAGGTGGAGAGCAGGCTAAAGCCTTCCGGTTCCGCCGCGAAGGGAAACATGATGCCCCATTCGCCTCCGAGGCCGAGAGTCTCCTTGTACCAGCGCTTGGTGCGCTCCGTGTCGGCGACCTTGTAGAACAGGCCGCCCAGCCCCGTCACTTTAGCCATAGATCGCCTCCGCCGCTTCGCGCAGCCCCTTCATAGCGGCGCGGTAGGGGAAAGGGCCATGGCTGATCCGGGCGACTCCGGCCGATGCGACCGCCGCCGCATCGGGCGCGCCGGGAAAGGCCATGAAGTTCACCGGCAGCGGCGAGGCGGCGCAGAGCCGCTCGAGCAGCGCCAGGTCGGCAAGCCCGGGAACGAAGAAGCCGCTCGCGCCGGCGTCGGCGTAAGCGCGCGCCCGCTCCAGCGCCCCCTCGACCATATCTGCGTCGTGCCTGTCGTGCGGCGCCTTGAGGAAGATGTCGGTGCGGGCGTTGATGAAGAAATCCGGACCTGTTGCGTCGCGGATCGCGCGGATCCGCGCGGCCTGCGCGGCGACGGGGTGCAGCCCCTCGCCGCCGATCACCTGGTCCTCGAAATTGCAGCCGACGGCGCCTGTCCCCTTCAGCCGCGCGACATTCGCCGCCGCCTCCGCCGGGCCGGACGAATAGGCGCCTTCGAAGTCGATGGTGACGGGGATGTCGACCGCCCGCACCACCCGCTCGGCGTTGGCGAGGGCCAGGTCCAGGGGAAGCGATTCGGCGTCGGCATGGCCGTGCGCGGCGGCGACGGAGGCGCTGCCGGTGGCGAGGGCAGGCGCGCCCGCCTCGGCGACCGCCTTCGCGCTGCCGGCGTCCCAGACGTTGTAGAGGATCAGCGGATCGCCGGGCCGGTGGAGCGCGGCGAAGACGCGGGCCTTGTCGATCATCCTGCCTCCTTCCCGGGGAAGCCGATCTTACGCGCCCGGACCGGAGAAATGCTCCCCGTCAGGAGCCGATCGTCTCCAGCGGACCGTCGAAGATGTGGGCGCCGGGTATGTTCTCGGCCAGCCCGGCGCGCAGGCGCCGGCAGACAGGGCGCGACCATGTCTTGCGATCCGCGGTTCCGGATGCGGGGGCGCGGACCTGTTGCGACCGAATTCCTGCCACTTGCCCGTCTCCTGGTCGTTGTCTCTCGGCTTGGGTCTATGATCGAAATCAGGGCGGGTCAATCGACCCCCGCGCCATCCGGCCGTGGCGGATTCATCCGCATGAACTCGCCGGCCGAGAGGCCCCTCAGCAGGCCGAAGCGGTAGGCGAGCGGGCCGAAGCCGGCGTCCGGCCCCGGCCATTCGTCTAGCTGGCGGCGCAGCTTGGGGATGTCGATGAGGCGCGCGGCCGTCTCGCACTGCGCGACGCGGCCAAGCAGCGCCGACGCCTCCGGGCGTGCGGCGGCCAGCATCGCGAACCAGTCCGCCGCCTGGAGGCCCCGGCGGCCTTCCTCGAGGAGGGCGTCGGGCACGCGGCCCCTCAATGCGGTCCGGATCGGCGCGCGCGACAGCCCGTCCCTGAAATGGAGCGTCGTCGGCATCCGGAGACAGAGCTCGACGACTCGCCGGTCGGCGGTGGGATCGCGAAGCTCGATGCCCCAGCGCAGGAGGACGCCCTTCGCATAGGTGCCCGGATCGACCCGGCGCAGCATCCGCACCCGCTGCGCGATCGTGCCTTCGCCCGCGGACGTGCCGCGATCGTGGCGCGCCAGGATGTCGGACGCCCCCGGTGCGGCGAGATTGAGCGCGCCGAGGCGGGGATCGGTCGACCGCCGCTTCAGCCGCTCCACAGCCGCGACCGCCGGCCCCGGCAGCAGCCGCCTCGCGACCTGGCCGGCGATCGTCCGGACCGGGATGCCGGCCCGGCGCACGTCGATCAGGAGCGGAAGCAATCCGCTTATGCCGGCATCGACGATCAGCGCCTCCAGCGCCTCGGCTCCGCCGTAGCTGATGGTCGCGTTGCCGGTGGTAGCGACCAGCATGACGCGGATTCCCTCCGCCATGGCAGCATCGTTGATCCGATCGGACCAGGCGAGGTTGGGAAGGTTGAGATCGGGCCGCTCGAACAAGGGCAGCTGCCAGGCGAGATGCTCCAGCGGCAGGCGGGCGGGCGCTTGGATCCGCCGGTGCTCCATGTTCGGGTAGAGCGAGGCCGTCTCGGCGGCGAGTGCGCCTTCATCGCCGAAGCGCCCGGCCGGCAATGGCGGCAAAGGGTGCGAAGGCACCGCGGTGAAGGCTGCCACCCGGCCAGCGAACTGCCGCGCCGCCGAGGTCGCCACTGCCGAGCTGTCCAGGCCGGCGCTGAGATGGGTGCCGAGGATGGGGCCGGCGCCGCGCAGACGGTCCGCGACGGCGACATCGAGCGTCTCCCGGAGCGCCTCCGCGCATTCGGCAAGGCTGGAAAAGGGCAAGGCGGTCCGCGGCGCTCGCCAGCTCGCCCGCGCCGAGCGGCCGCCGGCGCGAAGGATGAGCGCCTGCCCCGGCTCGACCCGTTCGATGCCCCGAAAGAAAGTCGCGCTTCCCTCGTGCGGCAAGCCGGCAAGCGTCTCCAGCATGCGCCGCTCATCGACCCCGCGCGGGACCCAATCGAGGGCGTGAAGACCTTCGGCCATGCTGGCCGCGGCGATGCAATGCGCGCCGGCATGGAAGTGAAGCGGCCGCTGCCCCGCCATGTCCCGCGCCAGCAGCAGGGTCTGTGACCCGCGATCCCACAGCGCGAGGGCATAATCGCCGACGAAGACGTCGACGGCTTCCGGTCCCCATCGCTCGAAGCACATCATCATCAGCGCGGTGTCGGTCAAAGCGCGGCCTTCCGGGCCGCCAAGGCCGAGCTGCCGGAGGAGATCGCCGCGGCCGTCGATGCGGGCGTCGGCGACGAGGGTAAGGCGGCCCTCGGCTCCGTGGACGGGCCGGGACTCGCAACCCTCGGCGAAGGCCGTCGCCACCCCGAGACCGATGCCTGCGTCTATTGCGACCCGCCGGTCCGACGCTTCGGGCCATTGGGCGCGGAGCATGGCCTCGCACCCCGCCGCCTCGACACGGCCGCGCCGATCCCAGTGGACGGCGAGGACGGTCATGCTGCTGCGTCGGCGGCGTGGGCGCTCATGCGCGTCCGTTATGGCAGGCGCCGCCGCGCGTCCACGCCGGCCGCGTTGTCGGCGGCCCGGCGATGTGTCACCTGAGGGGATGCTCTGGGGCCCTCCCCTTCCCGACGATGTCGCGGCGCCGGCGGCGATGGAAGCGCTGCTCGCGCAGGCGCTCGCACGCGCGCCGGACAACCCACTTCTCCACGCCAAGCTCGGCTACCTGCGCTACGATCGTCACGATTATGCGGAGGCGGCCGAAAGCCTCACCGAGGCGGTGCGCCTCGGCGGCGGCACGACGGAGGTCCGCACCCTCCTCGCCCGCTGCTGCAACCTGCTCGACCGGCATGCCGAAGCGCTCGCGCTCCTCGCGCCCGTCGAGGGCGCCTCATTCGAACGCGGCAGCGCCCTGCTCGCGACGGGAGCGCCAGCGTCGGCAGAGCGCGAGTTTCGCGCGGTGCTCGACGCGCAGCCGGACGATCCCAAGACCTGGCGCATGCTCTGCCGGCTGTTGCGGCGGGAAGGCCGCCATCGCGAGACGGCGGAGCTGTGCGAACGGCTCGTTGCGCGCGGCGCGGCCAACGCGCAGCTCCTCTACAATTGGGCGTGGGCGCTGGCGCTCCTCGGCGACGTCGAGGCCGCCCGGCGGCTCCTCCCCCGGCGCGAGCGCATCGCCGCCCTCGATCTGGGCCCCCCGCCCGGCTTCGCGAGTATCGGCGACTTCAACGACGCGCTCGCCGAGGAAATCCTCTCCAACCCGAACCGGGTCACGCGCTTCGCCGAACGGGAGGACGCCAATCGCGGCAGCAGCCGGGTCGACAACCTCTTCTCCGGCCGCCGGCCCGAGCTTGTCGAGCAGCTGATCCAGCTCCTCCAGCGTGCCGTCGGCGAGTACATACCGGCGCCGCTCGACGGAGCGGAGCCATGGGCGGCGGCGCGCCCCCAGGCCGCGCGGCTTCGCCCATGGGGCCTGATCCAGCGCGGCGAGGAATTCGAGGAAGGCCATATCCACCCGGGCGGCTGGTTGACCGGCGTCTATTATGTCCGGGTGCCGGCGGGGATCGGCCGCGACGGCGCCGGCTGCATCGAGTTCGGCCCGCCCCGCGCGCTTGCCGAGGCGCTGCCCGATCTGGCGCCGCCGCTTCGCTACGTCCCGCGCGAGGGGATGCTGCTCCTCTCCCCGTCTCATTACCAGCACCGCACCATCCCGAGCGGCCTCGACGCGCACCGGATCAGCGTCGCCTTCGACGTGGCGGCGGACGCAAGAACCGGCACCGCGGACACGCGCCCGCCTGGAGCGTGACCGCGCCGCTGTCGTCACCCTGAACGTGTTTCAGGGTCCAGGCCCCACCCGCACTGCCGCGTCCAGCCTGGATGCTGAACCAAGTTCAGCATGACGAGGGAACGGGCTTCAGACGAAAATGATCGCGCTCCAGCGCCATGCCTGCTTAGTGGACGAACCTCGCCACGACATCGCGGTAACTGCGGCTGACCTTCACCTGGCTGCCGCTTTCCAGCACCAGGAAGCATTCGCCGTTGGTGTGCGGCTTCACCTGCCGCACCTGGTCGAGGTTGACGATGCAGGAGCGGTGGACGCGCTGGAAACGGCGCGGGTCGAGGCGCTTCTCGAGATCCTTCATCGTCTCGCGCAGGATGAGCGTGTTGTCGCCGGTGTAGATGCACATGTAATCGCCGGCGGCGTCGATCTTCTCGATCGAATCGACGTCGACGCGGAAGATTTGGCCCCGGTCCTTGATGTTGATGAGCTTTTCGTAGCGGTTCGACGTCGGCGCATCGTCGGTGGCGGCGACATTGTCCATCGCCTCCGGCGCGACCTCGGCGAGCACTTCCTTGAGCTTGCCCGCTTCCTCCGCGCTCCGCTTTTCCGCCAGCCGCTGGCGCACGCGCTCGAGCGTGTCCGCGAGGCGGTCCTCGTCGACCGGCTTCATCAGGTAATCGACCGCGTCGGCCTCGAAGGCGCGCAGGGCGTGGTCCGAATAAGCGGTGACGAAGACGAAGAGCGGCGGCTCCACCTCCATCAGCCCCTGTATGACCGAGAAGCCGTCGAAGCCCGGCATCTGGATGTCGAGGAACACGAGGTCGGGCTTGTTCGTCTTGATCGCCCGGATCGCCTCGCGGCCGTTCGAGCAGGTCTCGACGATCTCGACGTCCTCATGCTTCTCGAGGCGCAGACGCAGCCCCTGGATGGCAAGCGGCTCGTCATCCACGAGAATCGTGCGGATGGTCATTTCGGCTCCTCGGAAGGTTCGGACTGATAGGGAATATCGATCGTAACGCCAAAGCCCCCCTGCTTGTTCGATTCCGTCTCGAAACGATGGTCGGCGCCATAGGCTTGCGACAGACGGTCCCGAATGTTCGCCAGACCGACGCCGGTGGACTGCTGCGCCTTCACCCAGACGTCCTCCGAGCCGGGCCCGGTGTCGTTGACCTCGATGATGACGCGGTCGCCGACGCGGCGCGCGGCGACCTCGATGTCAGCGCCCTCCTCCTGCGGCGTCACCGCATATTTGATCGCATTCTCGACCAGGGGCTGGAGGAGGAGCGAGGGCAGCCGCGCCCCCGCGGCGGCGGCCTCGATCCGGAACTTGGGCCGAAGCCGGTCCTCGAAGCGCATCTTCTCGATCTCGAGATAGAGCTTCAGCGTCTCCACCTCCTGCGCCACCGTCACCTGCGCGGTCGGCTCGTTGACCAATGTGTAGCGCAGGAAGGAGGAGAGCCGCGACAGCATCGCATTGGCCTGCTCCGTCTGCTTCAATAGGACGAGGGTGGAGATGGAGTTCAGCGTGTTGAACAGGAAGTGCGGGTTGAGCTGGTAGCGCAGCATCGCCAGCTGGGCGTGGCTCGCCTGGCTTTCAAGGCGCAGCAGCCGGTCGCTCTGCTCCTCGAGCAGCAGATAATAGTTGATCGAATAATAGAGGGCCGACCAGGCGACGAGCAGCGAGAAGGTGAGCAGGATCGAGCTGAAGAACTGCACGCCCTCCGGCCGGAAGCCGGGCCTGAGGAAGGTGGCGAAGCTCCACGTCTCGATCGCCGAGAAGATTCCCGAGGCGAGGAGGACGATGAGGATCGACACCGCCCAGGTGAAGATCGGGCGGAGGCGGATGAGGCGGCGGTAGATCGCGCCCATCAGGAGCGTGATCGAATAGCCGGTGGCGGTGAGCAGGGCGGCATGGAGGATGAAGCTCCAGCCCATCGAATTGGCGATGCCGGAGAGGGTGCGCAGCAGGAAATAGCCGGCCCAGCCGACCGACTGAAGGATCCAGAAGGCGCGATTCTTGTCGGCGAAGAAAGGCTGCTGGCCGAGCCGCAAAGGCTGCCAGGGCCGTTTGGACCGGGCCTCAATGGGTCGCGCCGGGGCGGCGGCCTGGATCGCGTTCGTCGACACTTCGATGCGCTTTAGCGGCTCGCAACGGGAACGGCCAGCGCCGGACGCAATGTGCCGGCCGGCACGGCTTGACTCTTCGCACGCGGCATCGGAACATAAATGGAACGCAAGAGTCGAGTCGCGATGAACCCCAACCCCGCTCATACCGAAAGGCTGGCGTCGCTGCGCGCGGCGGTGCGGGCGCTCGAATCGCCGGCGGGCCGCGGCGAAGGCGCCGTCCTGCCCTTCGGGATCGACGATGTCGACCGCCGCCTCGCCGACGGCGGCCTCGCCGTCGCCGCGCTGCACGAGGCGGCGGCGCTGCGCGACGGCCTGCCCGACGAAGCGGCGGCGACCCTGTTCCTCGCTTCGCTGGCGGCGCGGCGGGCGGGGCCGGTGCTGTGGGCGCTCGCCCGCCGCGACCTGTTCGCGCCCGGCCTTGCCGGCGCCGGGCTGAAGCCGGAGCGCGTCCTCTACGCCGAATGCGGCCGCGACGAGGATGTGCTGGCGGTGATGGAGGAGGGGCTGCGCCACGGCGGGCTCGCCGCGGTGGTCGGCGAGGCACGGCGCGTGCCGATGGCCGCGACCCGCCGCCTCCAGCTCGCCGCCGAGGAAGGCGGCACGCCCGCGCTGCTGCTGCGCCGCCGACGAGGCCTGGCCGAGGATCCCCTCACCGCCCCTTCCGCCGCCGTCACCCGCTGGCGGATCGGCGCGGCGCCCTCGTCGCCGCTCCCGGCGCCCGGCATCGGCCGCGCGCGGTGGCACGTCGCCCTCGCCCGCCAGCGCGGCGGCGAACCCCATGACTGGATATTGGAGGCCCCCGATGCCGAGGCTCGCCTCGCTCTTCCTGCCGGAGCTCAGCATCGAGCGGGCGCGGAGAGAAAGGCGGCTTAGCTCCTCCCCGGGACGGGGAGGGGGGCCGCCGCCGAAGGCGGTGGTGGAGGGGGCTCAGCACCTGGCAATGAGCCCCCTCCACCATGCTGCGCATGGTCCCCCTCCCCGTCCCGGGGAGGAACATGAACGCCTCATCTGCTCCTGCCCGCGCGAAGGCCATTGGCGGCCCGGCGCCCGCTGGGCGCGGGAGGAAGAGGCGCTGCCGCCCCACCAGCGGCCGACGATGCGCGAGCTCGGGCGGAGGACCGAGGCGGCGGAGGTGGCTTTTCGCTCCGGGCAGGATCCGGAACTCCGTTCGTCCCGAGCGCAGTCGAGGGGCGCACCGCTTGCGCCTGTGCAGCGCCCCTCGACTTCGCTCGGGACGAACGAGGAATGTTCGGCCCCGGACGCGCCCCTCCTCCTCGCCCACCGCGCCGGCAACCGCGTGCTGGTCGCGGCGGCGTCGCCCGAAGCGCGGGCGCTGGGGATCGAGGCGGGGATGGCGCTCACCCAGGCCCGCGCGATGGTGCCCGAGCTCGACGTCGCCGATCACGATCCGGCCGCCGACGCGGCCTTGCTCGAACGACTCGCGCTCCTCGCCGCGCGGCGCTGGAGCCCGCGCGCCTGCGTCTCCGGCGCCGACGGGCTGTTCCTCGACTTGTCCGGCACCGCCCACCTGTTCGGCGGCGAGGAGCTTATGTGCCGGCGCCTCCTCGCCTTCTGCGCGCGCGCCGGCTTCACCGCCCGCATCGCGGTCGCCGGCACGCTGGGCGCCGCCCACGCCCTCGCCCGCTATGGCCGCGACCCGATCGCGCTCTGCCCGCCGGGCGGCGAGGCGGAGGCGCTGGCGCCGCTGCCGCTCGCTTCCCTTCGCCTCGACGAGCCGGCGCTCGCCACCGCGCGGCGGGTAGGGATCGAACGAGTCGGAGAGCTGCTCGCCCTGCCGCGCGCGCCGCTCGGCCGCCGCTTCGGCCGCGGCCTCCTCGCCCGCCTCGACCAGGCGCTCGGCCGCGCCGGCGAGGCGATCGAGCCGGTCGTGCCGGAGGAGGCGCCGCAGGCGGTGCTGCGCCTGTTCGAGCCGCTGGCGACCGCCGAGGCGATCGAGGCGGCGCTCGCCACCCTCCTCGCCGACCTGCTCGGGACGCTGGAGAAAGCCGGCCTCGCCGCCCGCGCCCTCGCCTTGCTGTGCGAGCGGGTCGACGGCCGCACCGAGCGGATCGCCATCGGCACGTCGCGCCCCACCCGCGACGCGAAGCACCTCCACCGGCTGCTGGCGATGAAGATCGAGACGATCGACCCCGGCTTCGGCATCGAGACCTTGCGGCTCGTCGCCGGCCGCTGCGAGCCGCTGCGCGCCGAGGCGATCGAGGGCGTGCTGACCGGCGAGGCGCCGGCGCCCGACCTCGCGCCGCTGGTCGACCGGCTCGCCGGGCGGCTCGGCGGCGGCCGCCTCTTCCGCTGGAGCGCGCGCGAGAGCGACGTGCCCGAGCGCAGCGTCGCCCGCATCGGCCCGCTCGCCCCGGCCGCCGAGTGGCCGGCTTACCCCCGCCCCGTCTGCCTGCTGTCGCCGCCCGAGCGGGTCGACAATGTCGTCGCCTTGCTCCCCGACCAGCCGCCGAGGCGCTTCACCTGGCGCGGCCGCGCCTATCGCGTGACGCGCGCCGACGGCCCCGAGCGCATCTACGGCGAATGGTGGCGCCGCCTCGGCGAGGCGGAGGCGGTGCGCGACTATTTCCAGGTCGAGACCGAGGACGGCGCCCGCTTCTGGCTCTACCGCCGCGGCGACGGCGTCGATCCCGCGACCGGCGACCTCAGCTGGTATCTCCACGGCGTGTTCGGCTAGTCGGCCCCATGGACTTCACCATCCGCTCCGCCCGTCCCGACGACATACCGGCGATGCACGCCATCCGGCAGTCGGTGACCGAGAACCGGCTGACCGACCCGTCGCGCGTGACCGAGGATTCCTACCGCCGCTTCGTGGAGGACGGCGCGGCCCAAGTCGCCCTCGTCGACGGCGCGGTCGCCGGATTCGCCGCTCTCGACACGCAAACCGCCTGGGTGTGGGCGCTGTTCGTCGCCCCGGCCGCCGAAGGGCGTGGGCTCGGCAGGGCGCTCCTCGACGCGCTCGTCGACGCAGCCCGCGCCCGCGGCCTCGGCCGCCTCCGCCTGAGCACCGCGCCCGGCACCCGCGCCGAGCGCTTCTACGCGCGCGCCGGCTGGGCCCGCGACGGCCTCACCGACACCGGCGAGGCCCTGTTCACCCTCGATCCCCAACCCCCCTCGGCTTGCGCGCGCCCCGCAAAAAGTTAAGAGCCCTCCGATGGACCGCATCGTCATCCGCGGGGGCAAGCCCCTCCACGGCCGCATCCCCATTTCCGGCGCCAAGAATGCGGCGCTGACCCTGCTGCCGTGCGCCTTGCTCACCGACGAGCCGCTGACGCTCCGCAACCTGCCGCGCCTCGCCGACGTCGACAGCTTCGGCCACCTCCTGAACCAGCTCGGCGTGTCGACGACGATCGAGGGCGCCCGCCCCGACGAATTCGGCCGGGTGATGACTTTGCGCGCCTCCAACCTCACCTCGACGGTCGCCCCCTACGACATCGTGCGCAAGATGCGCGCCTCGGTGCTCGTCCTCGGCCCGCTCGTCGCCCGTGCGGGCGAGGCGACCGTGTCGCTGCCCGGCGGCTGCGCGATCGGCATGCGGCCCGTCGACCTCCACCTGAAGGCTCTGGAGGCGCTCGGCGCCGAGCTCGAGATCGCCGCCGGCTACGTCAAGGCGAAGGCGCCGCGCGGCGGCCTCGTCGGCGGCACGATCCGCTTCCCCTTCGTCTCGGTCGGCGCCACCGAGAATGCGCTGATGGCGGCCGTCCTCGCCAAGGGCACGAGCGTCATCGAGAATGCCGCGCGCGAGCCCGAGATCACCGACCTCGCCAAATGCCTGATCGCGATGGGCGCGAAGATCGAGGGCCTGAGGACCGACACCCTCACGGTCGAGGGCGTCGGCCGCCTCCACGGCGCCACCTATTCGGTGATGGCCGACCGCATCGAGGCGGGGAGCTATGCCTGCGCCGCCGGCATCACCGGCGGATCGCTCGAGCTCGCCGGCGCGCGCCGCGACACGATGCCGTCCATCCTCTCCAGCCTCGAGGAAGCGGGCCTCGTCGTCGAGGACGTGCCCGGCGGCATCAAGGTGACGGCGGACGGCGCGCTGAAGCCGCTCTCCCTTTCCACCGCCCCCTACCCCGCTTTCCCGACCGACATGCAGGCGCAGCTGATGGCGATGCTCACCCTCGCCGACGGCACCAGCCTCCTCACCGAGACGATCTTCGAGAATCGCTACATGCACGTGCCGGAGCTCAACCGCATGGGCGCCGACATCGAGGTGCGCGGCCGCTCGGCGGTGGTGCGCGGCGTCAAGCAGCTGCTCGGCGCGCCGGTGATGGCCACCGACCTGCGCGCGTCGATGAGCCTCGTCCTCGCCGGCCTGGCCGCCGAGGGGGAGACCGAGGTCCACCGCGTCTACCATCTCGACCGCGGCTACGAGCGGCTCGAGGAGAAGCTCCAGGCGGTCGGCGCGGACATCGAGCGCGTCGGCGGCTGAAGCCGCGCCGGAACGCGGCCCCTTCGCATCGCGCCCGTTTTGCGTTATGCTGTGCGGGAAGAAAGGGAGCCTTGCCCGATGCTTGCCGCCGCGATCGCCCTTCTCCTCAACGCGCCGGCCACGCCGGCTGCGGTCCAGCCCGCCGCGCCGACGCGGGCCGTCGGAATACCTTCGGGCCCCGACCTCCACGTCCAGGGCAGCCGCCGTAAATGGGATCCGGAGCGGATCGTCTGCAAGGAGCTCGACCAGCCGGGCTCGCGCCTGAGCGTCAAGCGCGTCTGCCGCTCGATGCTGGAATGGGCCTCCGACCGGCGCGAGGACCAGCAGCTCCTCATCCAGAAACAGTATAACGGCGCGCCTTAGAACATATCGCTCTCGATCGTAGGCGAGGCTGCTCTTTTCTGCCTCCCCATCGACAGATGGGGAGGGGGACCACCCGAAGGGTGGTGGAGGCGTAGTTGCCCAAGCAGCAGGGCTTCATGCGCGAGACGACCCAAGCCGGGCGGAAGTCACCCCTCCACCACCTACGGTGGTCCCCCTCCCCGCCGCTGCGCGGCAGGGAGGCAGGCACGGCTCCCTCGGCACCCTTGCGTGAGCATATGCCCAGGCGCCTCAGCCCAGGACGTCCACCGCGTGGAGGGCGAGGCCGACGAGGCCGCCGACCAGGGTGCCGTTGATGCGGATATATTGGAGGTCGCGTCCGACCGCGCCTTCGAGGCGCAGCGTCACCGTCTCCGCGTCCCAGCCCCGCACCGTCTCCGAGACCAGCTTGACGATGCCGCTGCCGTAGGTGGCGGCGGCGCCGGCCGCGGTGCGCCGCGCGAACTGGTTGATGGCGCGCTTCAGCCGCGAGTCGCTCTGCAGCGTCTCGCCCAATTGCTTCAGCGCCTCGCCGAAGCGGCCGGCGAGCGCCGCTTCGGGGTCCCGCGCCGCCTTGAGGAGGCTCGCGCGGCCATTCTCCCACAGGCCGCCGACCCAGTCGCCCATGGCGGGATTGGCGACGATCTCATTCTTCCAGCCCTCGACCCGCGCGCGCATCGCCGGGTCGTGCTGCATGTCCCAGGCGAGGATCGCCAGCGCCTCCTCCGCCTTGGTGCGCAGCGGATGCTTCTCGTCGATCGCCATGTCGATGGTGAGCTTCCTGAGGCCGTCGATGATCGCCTCGGCGAGCTTCTCGTCCAGTCCCGCGAGCCGCAGGATCCACCCGGCGCGGGTGTGGACCATGTCGCGGATCAGCTCCTCGTTGGCGTCGAGCGTGCGGCCCGCCCAGGTGACGATCGAATCGAGGATCGGCACGTGCCGCTCGTCCGTCATCGCGGTCTCGAGGCTCTTGCCGAGCAGCGGCGAGACCTCCAGCGCCTTGAGCCGCGCCGAGATGGCGCTCTTCACCATCCCGCCCAGCCGCTCCTGGTCGAGCGATTCGAGAAGGTCGGCGAGCAGCCGCGAGGCGCCCTCGCGCATCCGCCCCTCAGGCGCCGGATTGGCGAGGAAGCGGCCGGCGGCGGCGGCGACGTCGACGCTGCGCATCCGCCGCGCCACCACCGAGGGAATGAGGAAATTGTCGCGCAGGAAGGCGGCGAGGGTCTCGCCGATCCGGTCCTTGTTGCGCGGGATGATCGCGGTGTGGGGGATTGGAAGGCCGAGCGGGTGGCGGAACAAGGCCGTCACCGCGAACCAGTCGGCCAGCCCGCCGACCATCGCCGCTTCGGCGAAGGCGCGCACGAAGCCGAAGGCCGGGTGGTGCGGCTGGAGACGGCCCGCCAGCACGAACAGCAGGGCCATGGCGACGAGCAGGCCCGTCGCCACGACGCGCATGCGGCGCATTCCGCTCTGGACGGGCACGAAGCGGGCGCCGGACCTCATGTCCGGCTGAAAGCGTCCGGCGCCCTTTTGGTTCACTCCGCAGGCTGCGGCAGGGCCTCGCCGTGGCCGCGGTCGTCACCCGGCTTGTAGGTGAGCACCCGGCCGAACAGCGGCGCGATCCACTTCTCGAAGCTGTCGGCGAGGCTGAAGCCGGCGGGCACGATGACGAGCGTGAGCAGGGTCGAGAGGATGAGGCCGCCGATCACGGTCACCGCCATCGGCTGGTTCCACGATCCGTCGCCGCCGATCGACAGGGCCGTCGGCGTCATGCCCGCGACCATCGCGACCGTCGTCATGACGATCGGCTGCGCGCGCTTGTGGCCCGCGTCCATGATCGCCTCATATTTCGGCACGCCCTTGCCCATTTCCTCGATCGCGAAGTCGATCAGCAGGATCGAGTTCTTGGCGACGATGCCGAGCAGCATCAGGATGCCGATCAGCACCGGCAGCGAAGTCGCCATGCCCGCGACGTGGAGCGCCACGGCGCCGCCGAGCGGGGCGAGGAGCAGCGACGAGAGGTTCACGAGCGGCGGCATCGCTCGGCGGTAGAGCAGCACCAGCACGCCGAAGACGAGCAGGACGCCGGCGCCCAATGCGATGAAGAAGTTGATCAGCATCTCCTTCTGCCACTTGGCCTGGCCGGCGGCGGCGAAGTGGACGCCCTCGGGCAGCGACTTCATCGCCGGCAGGTCCATGATCTTGCCGAGCTGCTCGCCGCTCACCGCGCCCGGCGCGAGGTCGGCCGAGAGCACCGTGCGGCGCTCCTGGTTGTAGCGCTGGATCTGCGACGGCCCGACCCCGAAGGTCACCTCGGCGACGACGCCGAGCGGCACCGTCGTGCCGCGCGAGGTCGGCACCGGCAGGTTCTTGATCGTGTTGAGGTCGCGCCGACTGTTCTCGTCGAGCGCGACGCGGATCGGGATCTGGCGGTCCGACAGCGAGAATTTGGCGGCATTCTGGTCGATGTCGCCCAAGGTCGCGATGCGGATCGTCTGGCTGAGCGCCGCCGTCGTCACGCCGAGGTCGGCGGCGAGGTTCATGTGCGGCTTGATGGTGATCTCCGGCCGCGGCAGGTCGCCTTCGATGCGCGGGTCGCGGATGCCGGGGAGGCCGCGCATCTGCTCGACGACCTTGCGGGCCGCGGCCTGCAGCTGCGCAGGATCGGAACCGGCGAGCATGACCGAGACGTCGCGCGAGCTGCCGCCGCCGCCGTTCTGCGACTGGAAGCTGACGCGGGCGTCGGCGATCGACTGGAGCTTGGGCGCGGTGGCGCGCTCGAAGTCGACGCTGCTGCGCGTGCGGTCCGGCTTCAGCGTCATCACGATCTGGGCGCTGCCGACGTCGATATATTCGAGCGCCGTCGCCACCTCCGGCTCCTTCTTGAGGATGGCGGTGACCTGGTCCGCGACCCGCTCGGTCTGCTCCAGCGTCGTGCCCGGCACCATCTGGATCGTCACGCGGCTGGTGTCGACGTTGAGCGGCGGCTGGAAGGTGAAGGGCAAGGTCATGTAGAGGGCGACGGTGATGACGAACGCGACGACGCCGATCAGCACCGTCCACCAGCGGTGGCTCAGCGTCCAGTTCAGCACCTTCATGTAGACGTCCATCAGCCAGCCTTCGCCGTGGCTGGCATGGCCCTTGGCCTTGAGGAAATAGGCGGCGATCATCGGCGTGATGAGACGCGCGACGGCGAGGCTCATCAGCACCGCCACGACGACGGTGAAGCCGAAATTCTTGAAGAACTGGCCGGCGATGCCGGGCATCAGGCCGACCGGCAGGAACACCGCGACGATCGAGAAGGTCGTGGCGACGACGGCGAGGCCGATCTCGTCCGCCGCGTCGATCGACGCCTGATAGGCCGATTTGCCCATGCGCATGTGCCGGACGATATTCTCGATCTCGACGATGGCGTCGTCGACCAGCACGCCGGCCACCAGGCTGAGCGCGAGCAGGGTCATGAAGTTGAGCGTGAAGCCCATCAGGTCCATGATCCAGAAGGTCGGGATGGCCGAGAGCGGGATGGCCAGGGCCGAGATGATCGTCGCCCGGAGGTCGCGCAGGAAGAGGAACACGACGACGACGGCGAGCAGGGCGCCCTCGATCATCGAGCGCATCGCCGCCTTGTAATTCTCCTTGGTATATTTGACCGAGTTGGAGCGCTTCACGAAGTGGACGCCCGGATTCTCGGACTCGATCTTGGTGAGCTCCTTCTCCACCCCGTCGAACACGGCGACGTCGGAGGCGCCACGCGAGCGGACGACGCCGAAGCTGACCACGGGCTTGCCGTTCATCTTCGCGATATCGCGGCGCTCGCCGTAGCTGTCCTTCACCTCTGCGATGTCGGCGAGCTTGACGGTGCGGCCGTTGCCGACGGTGATCTGCGTCTGGCCCAGCGAGAAGGCGTCGTCGGCATTGCCGAGGATGCGCACCGCCTGCTCCGAGCCGGCGATCTCGGCGCGGCCGCCGGCGGCGTTGACGTTGACGGCGCGCAGCTGCGTGTTGACCTGCGCGGCGGTGACGCCCTGCGCCTGCATTTTGGCCGGATCGAGGATCACGCGAATCTCGCGGTTGACCGCGCCGTGGACCTCGACCTTCTGCATCCCGTCGACGCCGAGCAGGCGGCGGCTGACCGTGTTCTGCACGAACCAGCTCAGCTGCTCCATCGTCATGTCGGTCGCCTCGACCGAGTAGTTGGCGATGGAGCCGCCGTTGATCTGGGCGCGGATGACCTGGGGCTCGATGATGCCTTCGGGCAGGTTGCCGCGGATCTGCGAGATGGCGTCGCGCACGTCGGTGGTGGCGCGGTCGACCGGCGTCTCGATCGAGAATTGGACGAAGGTGCCGGAATTGCCTTCGCTGACGGTCGAGTTGATCTCGTCCACGCCTTCGAGGTTGCGGACCGCCGCCTCGACCTTCTGCGTCACCTGCGTCTCGAGCTCGGTCGGCGCGGCGCCGGGCTGCGAGATGGACACGAACACCGCCGGAAAGGTGATCTCCGGATTCTGGTTCACGTTCATCCGCATGAACGACACGAACCCGGCCAGCGTCAGCGCCGCGAACAGGACGAGTGACGGAACCGGGTTGCGGATCGACCAGGCGGAGATGTTGCGGAAGTTCATGGCCGGTCTTTCGTCAGCTGGATCAGCGCGCCGCGAGGCGGACGGGGATCACCTTGTCGTTCGGATTGAGGAAGGCGCCGGCCGAGACCACCACCCGCTCGTCGCCGGAGAGGCCGCTGGTGATGCTCACGCCGCGGTCGTCGACCTGGCCGACGGTGACGGCGCGCTTCTGCACCGTATTGTCGGGCGCGACGACGTAGACGAAGCTTCCCTTGTCGTCGCTCAGCACCGCCGATTGCGGCAGCAGCGGCAGGGTCGCCGCGCCGGCGGTCAGCGTCACGCTGGCGAAGGCGCCGGGCCGCAGCACCGACTGGTAGGGGATGGCGACGCGGGCGATGCCCTGCCGGCTCGACGGATCGACGAGCGGCGAGACCTGCCACACCTGGCCGGCCATGTTGATCGACGTGCCGGTGGGGTTGACGGTGGCGGGCAGCCCGGCGTGGACGTTGACCAGATCCTGGTCGCTGAGCTTCGCCAGCACCTCCATCATGCCGCCCTCGGCGATGTGGAACAAGGCGCCCGAACCCGGGCCGACCACCTGGCCGGCCTCGACGTTGCGGGAGAGGACGAGGCCTGCGGCGGGTGCGCGGACGCTGAGGCGGCCGATGCGCGCCTGGGTCTCGCCGAGCGTCGCGCGGGCGACGCGGACGCGGGCCGCCGCGGCGTCGCGGGTGGCGCGCTTGGTGTCGAGGTCCGCCTTCGAGATGAAGCCGCGCGAGACGAGGGACTCGGCGCGGGTCAGATTGGCCTGGGCGAGGCGGGCATCCGCCTCGGCGACCTGGATCTGCGCCGCCTGCTGGGCCGCCTGCTGCGACTGGACCGAGCGCTCGATGATCGCCAGCGTCTGGCCGGCGCCGACCCACTGGCCGGGCTCCACCATCACCTTGACGACCATGCCGCCCTCGCCGGGCACGCCGACCGGCATGTCTCGGCGCGCGGCGATCGTGCCGGTGGCGGTGATCGTCTTGGCGATCGCCTGGCGGCCCGGGACGGTGACGGTGACGCGCGGCGCCGGGCCGCTGCGGCTCTTCTGCCCCGCCGCGGCGGCGGCCTGCGCCTGCTTGGACGGCTTCTTGCCGACGCCCAGCACCGCGAGCGCGACGATGATCAGGACGAGCCCGAGCGCGACCGCGATGATCAGGTTGCGCCGGCGCCGGCTGACGGCCGATCCGTCGTCGATCGCTTCGACATCAAGGGCCCCCCGGCCCCATTTGGGCGATTCGTAATTCATTGCCGTCATCTTCCCCAACCCGCATAGGCGTAGAGCCGCTTCGGCCAACTGTATTAGCCGAATATATCACCGCCCTCAAGCCTGTTTTCGCCGCGCCCCGACCCCGATATGCAGCGGAACCGGTCTGTACCTGCGTTGTTGGCGAAACGCCACATCCGTTCGACGAACGGCACGAAAATGCGACCGAAAAGGAGGGACATATGAACCTGCTGGCAGATCATGGCTGGATCGCCTGGATCATCATCGGCGGCCTCGCCGGGATCATCGCGAAGGCGATCATGCCGGGCCGCGACCCGCAGGGGTGCATCGTCACCATCCTGCTCGGCATCGGCGGCGCCGTTCTTGCCGGGTGGCTCGGCCACCAGTTCGGCTGGTACGGCAGGAGCCAGGGGGCAGGGTTCATCGCAGCCATCGTCGGCGCGATCATCATCCTCGCCATCTACCGGCTCGTCGCCGGCCGCGGCCGCTTCTAGCGCCGCGTCGCGTCCTTCATCCCGGCGGCGAACCGGCGCACCGCGTCGGCTTCCCCGCCGGGATGTCCGGCCGCGAGCGCGACGATCGCGGATCCCGAGATGATTCCCGCGGCTCCCGCCCGGCGGGCCGCCCGGACATGTTCCGGACGGGAGATGCCGAAGCCGAGCACCGGCGGCGGCGCTCCCAGCTCTCCCAGCCGCGCGATCAGTCCCGCGTCGAAGGCGACCTCGGCGTCCGCCCCGGTCACCCCGGCGCGGGCGACGCAATAGGTATATCCCCGTCCGGTGCGGGCTATTCCCGACAGGGACCCTGCGGGCGTGTTCGGCGCCGCGATCAGCACCGGATCGACTCCCGCGGCCCCTGCCGACTCGGCGAAGGGCCCGGCCTCCTTGAGCGGCACGTCGGCGACCAGCACGCTGTCCACCCCCGCCTCGGCCGCGGCGCGGTAGAAAGCGTCCCGCCCCCGCGCCAGCACGAGGTTGGCGTAGGTCAGGATCCCCACCGGCACCTCGGCATGCCGCGCGCGAAATGCCTTGAGGAGCGCGAAGCAATCGGCCGGCGTCACTCCGCCCGTCAGCGCCCGCACCGCCGCCGCCTGGATGACGGGGCCGTCGGCCACCGGGTCGGAGAAGGGGATGCCGACCTCCAGCATGTCCGCCCCGCCCTCGACCAGCGCGTCGAGCATCGCGGCGCTGGTGTCGAGGTCCGGATCGCCGAGCATGACGAACGCGCCGAATGCCGCCTCGTCCGCCGCCCGCAGCCGCTCGAACATCCTCTCGTAGCGCGAGACGTTCCTCATGCGCTCGGCCCCAGCAGGCCCTGCGCCTGCACCATGTCCTTGTCGCCGCGGCCCGAAAGGTTGACGACCAGCAATGTCTCCTCGGTCGCGGCCTCGGCCAGCTTCAGCGCGTGGGCCAGCGCATGGGCCGATTCGAACGCGCAGATGATCCCCTCGCTGCGCGCCAGCAACGCGAAGGCGTCGAGCGCCTCGCGGTCGGTCACCCCGACATAGGCGGCGCGGCCGCTGTCCTTGAGGTGGGCGTGCTCCGGCCCCACCGCCGGATAGTCGAGTCCGGCCGAGACCGACCAGCTCTCGCTGATCTGCCCGTCGGCATCCTGCAGCACATAGGTCTCCGCGCCGTGGAGGATGCCCGGCCGCCCGCGCAGCAGCGTCGCGCCATGCTCCGCGCCGTCGAGCCCGCGCCCCGCCGCTTCGACTCCGATCAGCCGTACGCTTTCGTCCGGCACGAACTCGGCGAAGGCGCCCATTGCGTTCGATCCGCCGCCGACGCAGGCGATCACCGCGTCCGGCAGCCGGCCCTCCTCCGCCAGGATCTGCGCCCGCGCCTCCTTGCCGATCACCCGCTGGAACTCGCGCACGATCAGCGGGAAGGGATGCGGGCCGGCGACCGTGCCGAGCAGGTAATGGGTGTCTGCGAAGCTCGCCGCCCAGTCCCGCAGCGCCTCGTTGATCGCGTCCTTCAGGGTGCGCGAGCCGCTTTCGACGGGGATCACCTCGGCGCCCATCAGCTCCATGCGGAAGACGTTCAGCCGCTGCCGCTCGACGTCGTGCGCGCCCATGTAGATGCGGGTCTCAAGGCCGAACAGCGCCCCGGCGAGGGCGGTGGCGACGCCGTGCTGGCCGGCGCCCGTCTCGGCGATGATCCGCATCTTGCCCATCCGCCGGGCGAGCAGCGCCTGGCCGAGCACCTGGTTGGTCTTGTGCGCGCCGCCGTGGAGCAGATCCTCGCGCTTGAGGTAGATGCGCGCCTTCGCGGTGCCGAGGTTGCGGCAGCGGGTGAGCGGCGTCGGGCGCCCGGCATAATTGGCGAGCAGCCCGTCGAGCTCCGCCTTGAACGCCGGGTCCGCCTGCGCGTCGACGAACGCCGCCTCCAGCTGCTCGAGCGCCGGCATGAGGATCTCGGGCACATAGGCGCCGCCATATTGGCCGAAGCGGCCGTCCATCAGCATGTCCCGATCTCCTTGCGCACCGGCACGCGCAGCGCTTCGAAAAAGGCGGCGAGCTTCGCCGGATCCTTGCGGCCGGGCGACGCCTCGATCCCGGAGCTCACGTCGAGGGCCCAGGCGCCGACGGCGGCGGCGGCGCGGGCGTTGCCGGGGTTCAGCCCGCCCGCGAGGATCGCCTCGCCGAGCTCCGGCCTCCCCGCGAGCCGCGTCCAGTCGAAAGTCCGCCCGGTGCCGCCCGCGCCGCTGTCGTAGACAATGCGGTCGGCGCCGGCGCGCGGCTCCGGCGCCGCGTCGCCGACGGCCGCGGCCGCCCAGATCTCCACCCCCTCCGGCAGCAGCGAGCGGAGGCCGCGCATGTAGAGCCCATCCTCGTCGCCGTGCAGCTGCACCGCATCAAGGCCGAGCGCCTGCGCCGCCTGCGCCACCGCAAGCGGCTTCTCGTTGCGGAACACGCCGACGGCCGGGATGTCGAGCCCATCCACGGCCGCGGCGGCGGCCTCGAGCGTCACCGCCCGCGGCGTGCCCGGTACCATGATGAGGCCGGCGAAGGCCGCGCCCGCGTCCGCCGCGGCGGCCGCGTCGGCGGCGTTGGTCACGCCGCAGATCTTGACCCGGCCGAAGGCCAGTGCCCGCGCCGCGACGGCAGGGTTGGGCGCCCGCATCAGCGAGGAGCCGACGAGAAAGGCGTCGGCGAAAGGCGCCAGCCGCTCGACATCACGCCGATCCTCGATGCCGGACTCCGAGACGAGCAGCGTCTCGTCCGGCACGAGCCCGGCGAGCCTCTCCGTCACCGCCAGGTCCACCTTCAGCGTCTTGAGGTCCCGGTTGTTGATGCCGAGGATCCCGGCGCCGAGCGCCACGCCCCGCCGCACCTCTGCCTCGTCGTGGGCCTCGACGAGGACGTCCATGCCGAGCCGCCGCGCCTCGTCCATCACCGCCTTCGCCTCGGCATCCCCGAGCACGGCGAGGATGACGAGCACCGCGTCCGCCCCGGCGATCCTCGCCTCGGGGACCTGGCGCGGATCGACGATGAAGTCCTTGGCGAGGATCGGCCCTTCGAACACCTTCCGCACCGCCCGCAGGTCGTCGAGCGAGCCGCCGAAATAGGGCGTGTCGGTGAGGACGCTGATGCCATCCGCGGCGCCGCGATAGGCGCGGGCGATCGCCGCCGGATCGACCTTCGCCCGCAGCGAACCCTGCGAGGGCGACACGCGCTTCACCTCCATGATGAAGCGGGCGCCGGGCCGGGCGAGCGCGGCGCGGAGGCTCCGCTGCGTCGGCCGCGCCGCCTCGCGCAGGTCCTCGAGACTGCGCCCCGCCAGCCGCTGCGCGACGTCGATTCGCTTCCGCGCGACGATCTCGCCGAGCACCCCCTCAACCATGGGTGACCTCCGCGAACAGCTTCAGGCGCCGATAGGCCTCGCCCGTGCCCATCGCCTCCTGCGCCATCGCGACGCCCTCGCGCAGGTCCGGGGCGATCGCGGCGGTCATCAGCAGCGCGCCCGCGTTCAGGGCGACGATGTCGGCCTCGGCGGGGAGGCCGTAGCCCTGCAGCAAAGCCGCGAGGCGCTGCGCATTCTCCTCCGGATCCCCGCCCTTCAGCGTATCGATGGAAATGCGCGCCAGCCCCGCCTGCTCGGGCGTCAGCGTCAGCCGCTCGATGCGGCCGTCGTGGAGCCGCGCGGCGTCCGTCTCGGCATGGATGGCCACCTCGTCGAGGCCGCCGCCATGGACCACCAGCGCGTCGGCGACTCCCAGGCCCGCCAGGGTTTGCGCCACCGGCTCGATCAGCCGCGGGTCGGCGACGCCGAGCAGCTGCACCTGCGGCTCCGCCGGATTGAGGCAGGGCCCGAGGATGTTCATGATCGTGCGGACCTTGAGCGCGCGGCGCACCGGCCCCGCGTGGCGCAGCCCCGGATGGTAGCGCGGCGCGAACAGGAAGCAGACCCCGGCCTCGTCGAGCGCGCGACGGGAGAGGGCGGGTGGCACGTCGACCTTGGCGCCCAGCCGCTCGAGCACGTCCGCCGATCCGCAGCGCGAGGTGATCGACCGGTTGCCGTGCTTGGCGACCGGCAGGCCGCAGGCCGCGACGACGAAGGCCGCGGCGGTCGAGACGTTGATCGATCCGGAGCCGTCGCCTCCGGTCCCGCAGCTGTCGGCGAACAGATAATCGGGTCGCGGGAAATCCTCGTCGGCGGCGCGGAGCGCCCGGGCGGCGCCGGTCAGCTCCTCCGGAGTCTCCCCCTTCAGGCGCAGCGCGATCAGCATCGCAGAGACCGAGACTTCGTCGAGCTCGCCGGCGACGAGCGCCGAGAACAGGTCCTCGGCTTCGGCCGCATCGAGATCGCACCCGTCGTAGAGCCGAAGGAGGACCGGCCCGATGTCGCGCTCCGGCGGGTCGGCGGCGGCGGCGGGGGAGGAGGCTGGGTTCATGGGATGGATCCGGTGACAGTCTTGCAAAAACGAAAAGCCCGCCGAAAGCGGCGGGCCTGGTCTTCGATCGGGGTGGGAGTGTCTAGGTCCCGGTCACCATCGAGAAGCCGCCGCCGCGCGCGCGTCGCCCAGCCACCAGCGCCAGGCGGCGGCTGCGGAACGGGAAGAGGCGGCACGGTGCGTCATCCCCTGCCAAATCACAGCCCCACGGCGCCGCGTCAAGCCCTTCTCGATCCGCCGAAACCGCGCGCTTTCTACCTCCGCTTCGGACCAACTCGCCCGTCAACGACGCTCGACAGGCGCCGCCCGGCCGTGGGATCAGAAAAGCGGGCTCCCATTCACCTGGCACAAGGAAGCGCGTCATGCCTGTCATCCCCAATCTCCGCAGCAGCCGCCCGAACCTCCTCCAGACAGCCGCGCCGCCGGTCCCCCTGACCTATGTCGACACGCCCGACATGGACTATGTCGCCTGGCTCGGCACCGACGGGGCGCCGATCGCCCAGATCAACCAGGCTGGCAATTATCGCGTCGCGGTGATCGGCTCGGGAGCCGGAGGCCTCGCCGCCGCGCTGGAGCTGCTCCGCTGCGGCGTGCAGGTCACGATCTTCGAGGCGACCGACCGGGTGGGCGGCCGGCTCTTCACCTCGCCTTCGTCGAGCGGCGACGGCAACGTCTTCGAAATGGGGGCGATGCGGTTCACCCCGTCGGAGCGGGTGCTCCACAATTATTGCAACCAGTTCAACGCGTCCGGCGCCGCGAACATCGTTTTCGACACCGGCGACTTCCCCGATCCGGGCGGGAACGACACCACCTACATCGCTTTCCAGGGCCAGACCTACGTCTACGTCCCCGGCCAGGGGGAATCGGGCTTTCCGCCGTCCTACGCGAAGGTCCAGGCGGGGTGGACGGCGTTCGCGGACTCCGGTTTCAGCAGCGCCGACGGAACGATCAAGCTGGTCGCGACGACGACGCTCACCAAGCTCCTCGCGGGAGAGAGCGTGCCCGGCGCGCCGCCGGTGGTGGAGGCGTGGCAGGCCTATATCGACGCCTTCGGCCATGCGAGCCTCTACGAGGCCATGGTGCGCATTTTCACCGATCCGGCGGCGCCCGGAGGCGCCCTGTGGGAGCCGATCGACTTCGAATTCTTCGGCGCGCTGGGCACCGGCTTCGGCGGGTTCGGGCCGCTCTTCCCGATCGCTTTCCTCGACATCATCCGCTTCGTCATCAACGCCGTCGATTCCAACCAGCACGAGCTCACCACCGGCGTAGGCTCGATCGTCGAGGGGTTCCTGAACCAGCCCGTGGGCGGCACCTCGCTCGGCCAGTGCGTGCGCCTCTCCACCCCCGTGATCGGTATCCAGGCGCAGGGTGCGCGGGTGCAGCTCACCTTCGAGAGCGGCGCGGTGGACGTCTTCGACCGCGTCGTCGTGGCAACGTCGCATCGCTCGATGGAGCTCACCATGGGGCTCGGCGCCAGCGCCGGCGGCGCGCCTCTCGCCGAGGCGACGGCGGACGCCGTCCGTCGCCTGCATCTCGAAAATTCGTCCAAGGTCTTCGTCGAGAGCAAGGCCTTCTGGGATCAGCCCTGCCCGGGCTCGAACCACAACTGGCCGCGCAACGTCGTCGGGGACACGATCCTCAGGAACTTCTACGCGCTGACCTATCCCGACGCGCCCACGGGAACGGGCGCCGTGCTGTTCAGCTATACCTGGGCCGACGACAGCGTGAAGCAGCAGACCTTCACCGATCCCCAGGCGCGGCTCAAGCTCCTGCTCGAGGACCTTTGGAACATCGACGCGGATTTCGCCGTCACCGTCCAGCAGTCGATCGACCCGACGACGACCCAGCTTATCGACTGGCAGACGCTTCCCTATTTCTTCGGCGCGTTCAAGCTCAACGAGCCCGGCCAGGACCCGTACGTCCAGTCGCTTTTCTACGATTTCCAGAAGGCGTCGGCGGTCGGCCCCGGCGAGGTGCCGCCGGGGTGCCTCGTCTATCTTGCCGGAGACAGCATCGGCTATCTCGGCGGCTGGGTGGAGAACGCGCTGGAAACCGGCGTGAACGCGGCGGCGGGCGTCGCGGTCTCGCTTGGCGGCACGCTGACCAATGCCGCCGCGGGCCCCTTCCAGCAGCTGAACCCGAACCTCTACAATTACGGGACCTTGGCCTCGACGGCGCACCTTCGGCAGTCCTGAGGCCGGGGCCCGGGCGGGACGTTCAGCCTGGATGCAGCACGGGCGCGCCTAAGCCGGGGCGTCACGAGCCGGAGTAGCCTGTCATGCGCCTGATCCTCGCCGCCTGCCTCCTCGCCCTCCCCGCAGCCGCCACCGCGCAGGGCGAGGCGCCGCTCCACGGCACCCGGCTGGACATCGTCGCCACCGGCGAGGCGAGCCGCGTGCCGGACGTGGCTCGGATTGGGGCGGGCGTGGTGACCGCAGCGCCGTCGGCCGCGGCCGCCGCCGCGCAGAACGCCACGCAGATGGCGGCGGTGCGCGGCGCGCTGAGGCGGGCCGGCGTGGCCGACCGCGACATCCAGACGAGCAGCCTCAGCCTATCGCCGGACTATCGCCAGGAGACGCCGAACGCGCCGTCGACGATCGCCGGCTACCGCGCCTCGAACGAGGTCACCGTCACCTTCCGCGACGTCGCCGCCGCGGGACGGATACTCGATGCCCTCGTCGGGCAGGGCGCCAACCAGATCAACGGGCCGAACCTCGCGATCGAGCATCCCGAAGCCGCGCTCGACGAGGCGCGGGTCAAGGCGCTCGCGACAGCGCAGGCGCGCGCCCAGCTTTATGCCAGGGCCGCCGGAAAGCGGGTCGTGCGGATGGTGTCGATCAGCGAGAGCGGCGGCGCCTCGCCGGGGCCGGTGCCGATGTACCGCATGCGCGCCGCCGCGCAGGAGGCGACGACGGTCGATCCGGGATCGCAGACGCTCTCGGTGACGCTCAACGTGACGTTCGAGCTCGACTGAGCCGCCGCCGCCTCGACAAGCTTTTTCCCGCTCTCCATAGAAACCCCATGCGTCTCCTCCTCCCCCTCGCTATGCTGCTCGCCATGCCTGCCGCGGCCCAGACGCCGGATCTCGGCAAGCGCACCGCCCCGCCCGAGCAGAGCATGTCCGGGATCGGCGGGGGCTCGTCCGACGCGGAGATCGCCCGCGTCGAAGCCGCGGCGGCCGCCTTCCCGCTCGGCAGCTTGCAGAATCCCGTGCGAGTGGGCGGACCCGAAGGCGAGCGCGCTTATGTCGCGCGGCTGCGCTGCGCCGACGGCAAGGCGCCGCGCGCCGGCATCCCGCACCCGGGCGGGGCCGACGCCTATGGCAGCGTCGCCGACCTGGTGCCGCTCGACTGCGGCACCGCCGCCCCCGGGCGGACGGAGATCGCCGTCGACCTCTATTTCGAGGAGCATCGCGAGGACCGTGCGCCGGGCGGCTTCGCGATCGTCCCGCGCTGAGCCTTCCCGCCGCCCACCGCCGCCGCTAAGCAGGCGCGATGCGGACCTTCCTGCGCCGGCTGGGGACGGCGCTCCTCTTCCTCGCCGTCGCCTTGTGCTTCGCGCCGAGCGTCGTCCCGCCCTTCCTCGACCGGATCTACTATCGAGGCGCTCCCACCGCGCATTTCGACGGTGCGCATTTCTTCAACCCGGAGGACCGCCTGCACCCGCCCCAAGCGGCGCCGCCGGCGCGTTTCTTCAACCGCTGGCTCACCGGCGACGGACGCGCCCGCTGGCCCGACCGGGTCGGCGTCACCCCCACCGTCCCGCCGGGCCGCGTCGAGGGGAGCCGGATGCTGGTCACCTGGATCGGCCATTCGACGGTGCTGGTGCAGACCGCCGGCCTCAACATCCTCACCGATCCGATCTGGTCCGAGCGCGCCTCGCCTTTCTCCTTCGCCGGCCCGCGGCGGGTGCGGGCGCCGGGCGTAAGGTTCGACGATCTGCCGAAGATCGACCTCGTCCTCGTCAGCCACAACCATTACGACCATATGGACCTGGCGACGCTGAAGCGCCTGTGGGTTCGCGACCGGCCGCTGATCGTCACCAGCCTCGGCAACGACACGATCCTGCGCGGCGCCGGCATCGACGCGCGGGCCGGCGATTGGGGACAGACGATTCCCGCCCCCGGCGGCGCGGCGGTCACGATCGAGCGGGTCCACCATTGGGGCTCGCGCTGGGGAGTGGACCGCAACCGCGCGCTCTGGTCCGGCTTCAGCGTGCGGCTGCCCGGCGGCAACATCTTCTTCGCCGGCGACACCGGCTGGGGCGACGGCAGCTGGCCGGCGGAGGCGGCGCGCGACGGCCCCTACCGCCTCGCCATCCTGCCGATCGGCGCCTACCTGCCGCGGGAGATCATGCAGCCGAGCCACATGAACCCGGACGAGTCGGTCGCCGCCTTCCGCCGCCTCGGCGCCCGCACCGCGCTCGGCGTCCACTGGGGCACCTTCCAGCTCACCTTCGAGGGAATAGGCGATCCGCCGCGGCGCCTGGCGGCGGCGCTCAAGGCGCAGGGGGTGGCGCCGGACAGGTTCGTCGCCACCGACGTGGGCAGGCCGTTCGAGGTGCCCTGACGCGGGCTCAGGGCACGAGCAGCTTCAGCGCCCCGGCGCGGATGCGGTATTTGAGCGGAGTCTCCATCCGCTGCGCCTCGCCGTCGGTCGCCACCATCAGCCGCGCGTAGCGCGAGCCGATCTCGGCCGCGAAGACGCCGTCCAGCGTGACGAAATCCTCCTGCTCGCGCTCGCGTCCGAAGATCGCGCGCAGCGATACGCTGAGGAACCGCGGCGCCGTGCGCGCGAGCGGCGCGTAGATGCACAGCTCCCCGCGATCGATCGCCTCCCGGGTCCCGAGCGAGAACGGGCTCATCGTGTAGCGGTTGTTGCCGACGAACAGCAGAGCGGTTTCGATCGGCGCCTCGCGCCCCTCGATCCGGATCGTCAGCCGGTGCTTCGAGAATCGCCACATCGTGCGCAGCGCCGCGACGATCATCGCGAACTTCTTGCTCCGCCCAAGCCGCTCCTGCTGCGCCTCGCGCTCGCGGACCAACTCGGGATAGAGGCCGACGGCGCTGTTGTTGATGAACACGCGCCCGTTCACCTCGGCGACGTCGACCGGGCGGGTCTTGCCGCCTGCCACCACCGCCACCGCCTCCTCGAGGTCGAGGGGGATGCCGGCATCCTTGGCGAAATGATTGAGCGTGCCCATCGGCAGGATGCCGAGCGGCATGTCGGTTCCCGCCACCGCCGCGGCGGCGGTCCCGATCGTTCCGTCGCCGCCGGCCGCGACGAGCGCGTCCACGCCGGCCTCCTTCGCGACTTCGCCGCAATGCCGGTCGAGGTCGCCGGGATCGACGGCGACGATCTTCGCGCCGATGCCCCGCGCTTCGAACAGGGGCGCGAGCCGCTCGGCGGCGTCGTCGGCGAAGGACCCGCCGCCGCGGTTCATGATCACCCGTATCTTCAAGCGCCGCCTCCGTTCTCGCGCACTGGACGCGGGAAGGGCGCCGCTTGTTCCGCCCCCGGTCCGCTTGCCGCGCGGCGGGGTCAGCGCGTCAGTCGTCCTTTGCCGCCGCCGAGCAGGTCGGCGCGACGCGGTGGCCGACGCTGTGGCTCTGCCAGGTCATCGACCGGCCGCCCTGCTCGCCCGTCATGGTCATCGTGACGTCGAAGCTGTCGCCGCCATATTGGCCGTCCATCGTCATCGTCGAGTTGGTGCCTTGCGGGCTCTTGCAGCTGATCTGCCCGTGGAGGCGCCCGCCGCTGACGGAAAATTCCCGGTTGGAGCAACCCTGGGCCGGCTTGCCGGAGAAGAGATCGCCGGTCGGCTTGGCCGCCTTTTCCGGCGTCAGGCAATGGCGGGTGACGGTCTTCATCCCCTGCATCGCCTTCGCCGCCTCCGGCGGCATGTTGGCGGGAAGGCCGGTCATCTTCATCTCGATGGCGGTCTCCCACTCGCCCGGATTGAGGGCGGAGGCCATCGTCGCCGTGCCGCCGCCGGCGGCCGAAGCCGCTGCCGTCGCTCCGTTTGCGGCCGCGCCGTTCGCTCCGCTCACGTTCGAACCGGCCCCGTTCGCCGCCGAACCGTTCGCCATCGCCCCGCCGGACGCCGCGTTGCCATGACCCGGCGTCGGCTTGCTGCAGCCTGCGAGCGCTGCGGCCATGCCGAGCGCCACGAATCCAATCTTCCGCATCGCACCCCCTCCTTCGCTCAAGATCCTCGTCAGCCTCCGCTCTTGTTCGCCGCCGCCGGCTCGTCCCCATCGGCGCTCGTCGGCGCCGGCGTGCAGGCGCCGGGCTTCACCGTCGCGCTGAGCTTGCGGCTCATCGCGAAGTCGCCGGCGCCGGGCAGATAGGCGGTCGTGTCCGCGGTGCCGGTGAAGCCGGTGGCGGTGTAGCTGCCCTGGACGCTCATCATGATCGCGCCGTCGATCTCCGGCCGCCGGCAGTCGATCGTCGCGTTGAGCATGCCCTCCTTGATGTAGGCGCTCTTGTAGACGCAGGTGTAGCCGGTGCCGGCGAACATGGCGGGCGGCGGCTCACGCGTCGCCTTGGGCACGCAGACGGTGATGCTGTCCTTGTCGCCGACCGCCGCCTTGATCGCGGGCGTGGTCTTGTCGAGCGAGCGCAGGGCGGTGATCTCGGATCCCACCGTCCAGGTTCCGGCCGGCAGCTGGGCCGGCGCTTCCTCGGCCTTTTTCTCCTCGGGCGCGCCGCCGCAGGCCGCGGCCCCCAGGCACAACAGAATCGCTGCCGACGTACGCATGAACCCTCCCCTTTTGTCGTTCGTGGCACGGTAGCGCGTGGGCGCGGGAATGACCATATAGCGGCCATGGCCATCGCAATCAGGACCGGGCTCGACGAGCCCGAGACGGGGCGGGAGTTCGTCCCTCACCGCCCCCAGCGCCCCGCCAAGGCGGAAGGCGGCAAGAAATTCCGGATCGTCTCCGATTACGAGCCGTCCGGCGACCAGCCGCAGGCGATCAAGGAGCTCGTCGAAAGCGCGCTCGGCGGGGAGGAGACGCAGGTGCTGCTCGGCGTCACCGGCTCGGGCAAGACCTTCACGATGGCCAAGGTGATCGAGGCGCTGCAGCGCCCCGCGCTGGTGCTCGCGCCGAACAAGATCCTGGCGGCGCAGCTCTACGGGGAATTCAAGAGCTTCTTCCCTGACAATGCTGTCGAATATTTCGTCTCCTACTACGATTATTACCAGCCCGAGGCGTACGTGCCGCGCTCCGACACGTACATCGAGAAGGAAAGCTCGGTGAACGAGGCGATCGACCGGATGCGCCACTCGGCGACCCGGTCGCTGCTCGAGCGCGACGACGTGATCATCGTCGCCTCCGTCTCCTGCCTCTACGGCATCGGCTCGGTGGAGACATACTCGGCGATGGTCTTCAGCCTGAAGAAGGGCGAGAGCGTCGACCAGCGCGAGATCATCCGAAAGCTCGTCGCGCTCCAGTACAAGCGCAACGACCAGGCCTTCGCGCGGGGCAATTTCCGCGTGCGCGGCGACAATCTGGAGATCTTCCCGTCGCACTATGAGGACACCGCCTGGCGGGTGAACTTCTTCGGGGACGAGATCGAGGACATCGTCGAGTTCGATCCGCTGACGGGCAAGAAAGTGGCGAGCCTGGATTCGGTGAAGGTCTACGCCAACTCGCACTACGTGACGCCGGGGCCGACGCTGAAGCAGGCGATGGAGGCGATCCGGCACGAGCTCGCAGAGCGGCTGAAGGAACTGCAGGCGGAAGGGAAGCTCCTCGAAGCGCAGCGGCTCGAGCAGCGCACCAATTTCGACCTCGAGATGATCGCGGCGACCGGCTCCTGCGCCGGAATCGAGAATTACAGCCGCTTCCTGACCGGCCGCCTTCCTGGCGAGCCGCCGCCGACCCTGTTCGAATATCTCCCCGACAACGCCCTGCTGTTCGTCGACGAGAGCCACCAGACGGTGCCGCAGATCGGCGCGATGGCGCGCGGCGACCACCGGCGAAAGATCACGCTCGCGGAATACGGCTTCCGCCTCCCCTCGTGCATCGACAATCGGCCGCTGCGCTTCAACGAGTGGGACGCCATGCGGCCGCAGACCGTGGCGGTCTCGGCGACGCCGGGGCCCTGGGAGCTGGAGCAGACCGGCGGCGTGTTCGCCGAGCAGGTCATCCGTCCCACCGGTCTCATCGACCCGCCGGTCGAGATCAAGCCGGTCGAGGACCAGGTCGACGACCTCATCAACGAGGCGCGGATCACGGCAAAGAAGGGCTATCGGACGCTCGTCACGACGCTGACCAAGCGGATGGCCGAGGACCTCACCGAGTTCATGCACGAGGCGGGGCTCCGGGTCCGCTACATGCACTCCGACGTCGAGACGCTGGAGCGCATCGAGCTGATCCGCGACCTCAGGCTCGGCGTCTACGACGTCCTCGTCGGCATCAACCTGCTGCGCGAGGGGCTCGACATTCCCGAGTGCGGCCTCGTCGCCATCCTCGACGCCGACAAGGAAGGATTCCTCCGCTCGGAGACGTCGCTCATCCAGACGATCGGCCGCGCCGCGCGCAACGTCGAGGGCCGCGTCATCCTCTATGCCGACCGCATCACCGGCTCGATGGAACGCGCGCTCAACGAGACCGGCCGCCGCCGGGAGAAGCAGATCGCCTATAACGAGGCGCACGGCATCACGCCGACGACGATCCAGCGCAACATCCAGAACATCCTCGCCGATGTCAGCCAGCGCGACGGCGTGGTCGTCGACACCGGTGACGAGGAGCGCCCCCACCTCGTCGGCCACAACCTCAAGGCCTATATCGCCGACCTCGAGCAGCGCATGCGCAAGGCCGCCGCCGACCTCGAATTCGAGGAAGCCGGCCGCCTCCGCGACGAGATCCGCCGCCTGGAGGCCGACGAGCTCGGCATCCCGGACCACGAAAAGAAGGCGCCGATCATCGGCAATTCCAACGAGGGCAAGCCCGGCACCCGCAAGACCCGCTACGGCAAGCAGCAGCAGATCCGGATGAACAAGCGCTTCGGCGGGCGGCGGTGAGAGGCTCGCCTCAATGCGCCTGGCTTAGCGGCCAGACCCACGCCACGAGCGGCGTCCCGACCAGGATGACCAGCACCGAAAGCGGCGCACCCAGCCGCGGGTAATCGCCGAACCTGTACCCACCCGGCCGCATCACCAGCGTGTTGCACTGGTGGCCGATGGGAGTGAGGAAGTCGCAGCCGGCGCCGGTGGCGATCGCCATCAGGAACGTGTCGGGGTTGAGGTGCAGGGCGCGCGCGAGGGCGACGCCGATCGGCGCCATGACGAGCACCGTCGGCGCGTTATGGAGGAAGGGCGAGCAGAGCAGGGCGGCGACCATCATCGCCCCCAGCGCAAGCATTCCCGGCGCGTTCTGGAGCAATGTGGCGAGGCCGTGGGCGATGAGATCGGTGCCGCCGGTCTCGCGCACCGCCTCGCTGAGCGGGGTAAGCGCGCCGATCAGGATCAGCACCTCGGGCTCGAGCGCTCCGTACGCCTCGCGCATCGAGAGGCCGCCGGTGACCACGATCAGCAGCGCCGCGCCGAAGAAGCCCACGGCCACCGGCGTCACCTTGAGCGCGACGAGGATGATGGCGCCGGCGAGGATCAGGACGGGAAGGTAGCGGCGCCGGACGACTCCCAGGCGCACTTCCCGCTCTGCCAGGGGCAGCACGCCGAGCGCCTTCATCGCCGGCGGGAGCGCCTGCTCTCCGGCGCGCAGGACGAGTATGTCTCCGGCGCGCAGGGTGACGTCGCGCAGCCGCTCGGTGATACGCTCGCCGCTGCGCCCGACGCCGAGCAGGTGGACGCCATGCGCCTCGCGCAGCCGCGACCGCTCGGCCGAGCTGCCTATCAGCGGCGATCCGGGCTGGATCACCGCCTCGACCGAGCGCGTCTCCTCGGCGGGGCTGGCGCCGCGGATGCGCTGCCCCCGATGCGCCTCGACCAGCGGCAGCCGCGCGTAGATGCGGTCGATCGCGTCATGGTCGCCTTCGAGGACGAGGATGTCGCCGGGGGAGAGCTGGGCGTCGGGAAAGGCGAGGCTGCGTATGCCGTCGCTGCGGATATGGGCCGCGATCCGCACATTGTCCTCGGCCAGCGCGAGGTCGCTCATCGTCGCGAGGGAGTCCGGCCACTGGTCGGGCACCAGCGCCTCGACCGAGAAGGGCGATTCGGCGATCACCTCGTGCAGCGCCGCGCCGGCCTGGCGGTGGCTTGGCAGCAGGCGGTAGCCGAAGCTCACGAAAACCAGGCCGACGAGCGTGAGCCCGAGGCCGACGGGCGCGAAGTCGAACATCTCGAAGGGATGCCCGAGCATCTCTTCGCGCACCTGGCTGGCGATGATGTTGGTCGAGGTGCCGACGAGGGTGACGAGGCCGCCGAGCAGCGCCAGGAACGACATCGGCATGAGCAGGCAGGACGGCGATGTCCGCGTCCGCCGGGCCACCCGCAGCGCCACCGGCATCAGGATCGCGAGCGCGCCGACATTCTTGGTGAGCATCGACAGGACCGCGGTCGCGCCGGCGAAGACCGGGACCTGCACGCGCGCGGTCCTGAGCCGCGGAATGAGCGGCCTGATCAAGGTCTCCGCGACTCCCGAGCGCGCGAAGGCGGCGCTGACGACCAGCGCGGACGCGATGACGATGACCACGTCGCTGGTAAATCCGGTGAACGCCGCCTTTGGCTTCACCACTCCCACGGCGATGCCGAGAAGCAAGGCGCCCAGCGCGATCAGGTCGTAGCGCCAGCGGCCCCAGGCGAAGAGGAGGATGGCGCCGCCGAGCACGGCGAAGGAGAGAGCCTGGTGCAGAGTCACGGGAGAGCGCCCAACGCGCGGGAGCCCGCGGCGTGCCGGGGCCGGTCCGCGTCAGCCCTCGGGCAGCAGGAGGCTCGCATCGCCATAGGAATAGAAACGGTAGCCCGCTTCTATGGCGTGCGCATAGGCTTGTTGCATCCGCTCCAGCCCCATCAGCGCCGAAACGAGCATGAACAGGGTCGAGCGCGGCAGGTGGAAGTTGGTGAGCAGGCCGCCGACAGCCCGGAAGCGATAGCCGGGCGTGATGAAGATGGCCGTGTCGCCCCCGAACGGCCGCAGCGTGCCGTCCTCGTCGGCGGCGCTTTCGAGAAGGCGAAGCGACGTCGTTCCCACGGCGACGATCCGCCCGCCGGCGGCCCGCGCCGCGTTGAGCCGCGCCGCCGTGTCGGCGGTTATCCGGCCCCATTCGGCGTGCATCCGGTGCTCCGAGACATCGTCCGCCTTGACCGGGAGGAACGTGCCGGCGCCGACGTGCAGCGTCAAAGTCTCGCGCAGAATGCCGGCCGCGTCGAGCGCCTCGACGAGCCGCGGCGTGAAGTGGAGCGAGGCGGTCGGCGCGGCGACGGCCCCCTCCTCGCGCGCGAACATGGTCTGGTAATCCTCGGTGTCGCGCGCGTCGGCGCGGCGCCGGCCGGCAATGTACGGCGGCAGCGGCATGCGGCCGGCCCGCTCAAGCAGCAGCTCGACCGGCTCGGCCCCCTCGAAAGCCAGGAGGATGGCGCCGTCCTCGCCCTTCTCCACCGCGACCGCGTGGACGCCGGCGCCGAAGTCGATGCGATCGCCGAGCCGAACGCGGCGGGCGTTACGGACGAAGGCCCGCCATTCCCGCGGCCCTTCGCGCTTGTGGAGCGTGGCGCCGACGCTGGCGTCGCCGCGGCGCCCCTCGAGCTGGGCGGGAATGACGCGCGTGTCGTTGAAGACGAGGACGTCGCCGGCGCGCAGCAACTCCGGCAGGTCCGTCACGATCCGGTCTTCAAGGGCCGCCGGCTGCACGACGAGCATCCGCGCCGAGTCGCGCGGCGAGACGGGACGGAGCGCGATCCGCTCCGGCGGCAGCGTGAAGTCGAAGCTGTCGACGCGCATCGCGCGCCGCCTCAGTCCCGCTTCTGCGGGCGCGGCTTGGGCGGGTCCGGGAGCTTGATCGACGGCGGCGGCGGCTGCGCCGGGCCCGCCGCGTGCCCGGAAGAGGGCAGCGCCGCCGCGGCGCCGGTGCGCGTCTGCGCGGCGGCCATCTTTTCCGCCGACGGCGGCGGCACGTTGTCGGCGGCGATCGACGCCTGCACGATCACGGACGGCTGCGCCGGCGGCTCGCCGCGATTGATGGCGTCGACATAGCCCATTCCCGAAACCACGCGGCCGAATACCGTATAATGGCCGTCGAGCGGCAGCTTCGGCGCGAACATGATGTAGAACTGGCTGTTCGCGCTGTTCTCATCCTCCGCGCGGGCCGCGGCGACGGCGCCGCGCACGTGCGGAAGGCCGTTGAACTCGGCCGGAAGGTTGGGAAGGTCCGAGCCGCCGGTGCCGTCGCCCTTCGGGTCGCCGGTCTGGGCCATGAAGCCCTCGATGACGCGGTGGAAGGTGAGGCCGTTGTAGAAGCCGCGCCGCGCGAGCGTCTTGATCCGCTCGACCGTCTTGGGCGCGACGTCGGGCCGCAGCTGGATGGCGACGCGGCCGCCGGTCGACAGATCGAGCAGCAACGTGTTCTGCGGATCGAGCGGCGGCGGCAGCGGCGGCGCCTGGATCCCCTGCGCGGCCAGCGCCCCCGCAAGGAAGATGCCGAGCAGCATCGCGACGAAAGCCTTCAAACGCATCGTGGATTTCCTGAAAACGGCCTTTGGCCCCGTGGGAACCGTGCATGGAGCGGCCGCAAGGATCAAGCCCCTTTCGGGCCGATCGCCTCCACCCGCCGCGCCACGTCTGCCGCCACCGCCTCGCTCACGAACTTGCCGATGTCGCCGCCGTAGAGCGCGATCTCCTTGACGAGCCGCGACGCGATCGGCTGCAGCGACACGTCCGCCATCAGGAAGACGGTCTCGACGCGGTCGTTGAGCTGCTGGTTCATACCCGCCATCTGGAACTCATATTCGAAATCGGCGACGGCTCGCAGGCCGCGGACGATGACAGTGGCGCCTTGCCGCTCGGCGAAGGTCATCAGCAGCGAATCGAACGAAACGACCTCGATCTCCGCGCCGATGCCGGCGACCTCGCGGCGGACCATCGCCATACGCTCGTCGATGGTGAACATCGGCGACTTGGACGGATTGGTGGTGACGCCGATCACCAGCCGGTCGACGAGCTTCGCCCCCCGGCGGATGATGTCCATATGCCCGCGCGTGATCGGGTCGAAAGTGCCTGGATAGACCCCGGTCCTCATTCCGCCCCCTTAATGCCGCCGTCCGCAAAGCGCCACGTGCCGGCCGTCCTCAATGATCGCGCTCCACCGCAAAGCGCGCGATCTCGCGCAGCAGGTCCGCCTCGGCGCCGTAGCGCTCGAGATACTGGAGCGCCTGGCCGACGAGCAGCTCCGCCTGCTGCCGCGCCCGCTCGCGCCCGAGCAGGGAGACGAACGTCTCCTTGCCCCGCTCCCGATCCTTGCCGACGCGCTTGCCGGTCCTCGCCTCCGATCCCTCCTCGTCGAGGAGGTCGTCGGCGATCTGGAAGGCGAGGCCGATATCGCGCGCGTAGCCGCGCAGCCGCGTCCGTCCCTCCGGCGGCACGCGTCCCATGATCGCCCCCGCTTCCAGGCAGAAGCCGATCAACGCGCCGGTCTTGAGCTGCTGGAGCCGGGTGACCCCGGACAGGTCGAGGCCCGCCGCGGCGGCGTCCAGGTCCATCATCTGGCCCCCGGCCATGCCCGCCGGGCCGGCCGCCCGGGCCAGCTCGCCGACGAGCTCGACCCGGACGAACGGATCCTCGTGGGTCGCCTCGTCGGCGAGAATCTCGAAAGCGAGCGCGTGGAGCGAGTCTCCGGCTAGGATCGCGCACGCTTCGTCGAAGGCGCGGTGGACGGTCGGCTTGCCGCGGCGGATGTCGTCGTCATCCATCGCCGGCAGATCGTCGTGGATCAGCGAATAGGCATGGACGCATTCCACGGCAGCGCCGACCCGCAGCGCCCGGCGGCGGTCGGTGTGGAACAGCGCACAGGAGGCGAGGACGAGCAGCGGCCGAAGCCGCTTGCCGCCGCCGATGCTGGCATGGCGCATCGCCTCGTAAAGCCGCGCGCGCGGATCGGGAGGGACCGCGAGCAGCGCGCCGAAGAACGCGTCGATCTCCTCGCGCACCCGCTCCATCTCGCGGCCGAGGAGCGGCGGCGCCACGCCTGCGCTCACGCGGCGTCGAAGGGAGCGGTGCCGGAGGGGTGGCCGTCGCGGCCGAGCTGGATCTTCTCGATCCGCGCCTGCGCCGCCTGCAGCCGCGCCTCGCACTGCTGCCGCAGCCGGTCCCCCTCGCCGTAGAGCTCGATCGATTCGTCCAGCGAAGCTTCGCCGCTCTCGAGCCGGCGGACGATCTCCTCGAGCCGCTTCAGCGCCGCTTCGAAGGACAATTCGGCAATGGTGACGGGCTGGTCGGCCATGGCGGAGCAATGAGCCGGGCCGCCGGGAGGGTCAAGGCCCGGCGCGGTACCAAAAGACGCCGTCGCGGACGGTGCGCACCGCGCGCCCCTCGACCTCCAGGCGCCGCAGATGGGCCATCGCCTCGCCGGTTGCGAGCCCCATCATGTTGTCCTCGATCCTGCGGGCGAACAACGTGCCGAAGCAGTCGACCGCCCGCGCCGGCTCCGCGAGCCGGCGGTGAAGCGCGTCGAGCCGGTCGCGATGGCCGTGCGCGAGGGCATCGAGGCGGGCATGGAGGCCGGTGAACGGCTCGCCATGCGACGGGAGGACGAGGAGGGCGTCGGGAAGAGCGCGCAGCTTGTCGATGGAGGCGAGCCAGTCGCCGAGCGGGTCCGCCTCCGGCTCGGAGAGGCTGAGCGAGACGTTCGAGGTGATGCGCGGCAGCACTTGGTCGCCGGCGATGAGCAGGCCGCCGGCTTCGTCCCACAGGCAGCCATGTTCCGGCGAATGGCCGGAGCCGACGACGATCCGCCAGTCCCGCCCGCCGATCCGCACGGTGTCGCCGTCGGCGAACCGGACGAAGCTGACCGGCACCGGGCTCAGCATCGCGGCGAAGCGGCCCCAACCCTTCGCTTTCTCCTCGGCGATCCGCGCCTCGTCCCAGCCGGCGGCGCGCCAGTACGCGATCGCCTCGCGCGGCGGCGCGTCGCGCACGTCCGACGCGAGCATGCGCGCGAACAGCCACTCGCCGCGCGTCATCCAGAGCGGCGCCTCGAAGCGCTCCGCGAGCCAGCCGGCGAGGCCGAGATGGTCTGGATGGAAATGGGTGCACAGGATGCGCCCGACGCGGCGGCCGGCGAGCGGACCTTCGAACAAGGCCTCCCACGCTGCGCGGCATTCGGGAATGTCGAGGCCGGTGTCGACGAGCGTCAGCGCTTCGCCGTCGTCGAGCACCCAGACGTTGATATGCTTGAGCGAGCCCGGGATGGACAGCCGCGCCCAGCCGACTCCGTCGGCGAGGGGGATCAGCTCGCCCGGCGCGGGCGCGCGGCGGCCGAGCGGATAGGTCAGGCCCTTGTGCGTGTAAGGCTCGTCGGGGACGAGCGAAACGTCAGGCGAGAGCGGCTCGGACGCGCGGGAGTCGCTCACGTTCGAACGCCGCCTCAGCTCTTGAACAGGCTTTCCGCCTCCGACAGCGGGGCCTGGCCGGTCTCGGCCTCCTCGGCGGCCAGCGCCGCTTCGGCGTCCCGAGCGGCGGCCTCGCGCTCGCGACGCAGCTCCTCGATCAACGCCTCGCGGTCGCCGTCGAACTTGGTATCGGGCTGCGCCTCGATGCCGGCCTGCTTCGCCGCCTTTGCGACGAGCGCGTCGAGCTCGCGCTGCGAGCACAGCCCCAGGGTCACCGGGTCCTTCGGCTGGATGTTGGCGATGTTCCAGTGGCTGCGGTCGCGGATCGCGGCGATGGTCGTGCGGGTCGTGCCGATCAGCTGGGAAATCTGGCCGTCGGTGATCTCGGGGTGGTTGCGGATGATCCAGGCGATGCCGTCGGGCTTGTCCTGCCGCTTCGAGACCGGCGTGTAGCGCGGGCCCTTGGTGCGCCGCGTCTGGTCCGGCTCCTTGTGCATGTGGAGGCGATAGGTGGGATCGTTCTGCCCCTTCTCGATCTCCTCCTGCGTCAGCTCGCCGGCGCGGATCGGATCGCGGCCGGTGAGCTTGGTTGCGGCGGTGTCGTCGGCGATCGCCTGGACCTCGAGGATGTGCAGGCCGCAGAATTCGGCGATCTGCTCGAAGGTGAGCGCACTATTGTCGACCAGCCAGGACGCGGTCGCGTGGGGCATGAGCGGCTGGGCCAAGAAAGGTCTCCTGAAACAATAAGGGCCGCCCCTCGCGGAGCGGCCGAACATGGCCCCGATGTAGGAGTGGAACGCGGCTTAAGCAAGCGGAGAGTCAGGCCTACATGACGACATAACCGGGCTCCGCCGCCAGCCTTGACAGCCATTTTCCGACATGGGGGTAGGCGGACAGGTCGAAGCCACCCTCCCCCGCGACGTGCGTGTAGGCGTAGAGGGCGACGTCGGCGAGGCTCATCTCCTTGCCGGCGAACCAGTCGCGGCCGGCCAGATGGTCGTCCATCAGCTTCAGCGCCGCCGCGCCGGCGGCCCGCTTGGCGGGAATCTGCGCCCGTTGGGCGTCCGTGAGCCGCTCCTCGCCCACGAAGGCGATCCAGAAGCGCAGCGTCGCGACGTTCGGCTCGTGATTATATTGTTCGAAGAACATCCAGCGCAGCATGTCGGCCCGCTCGAACCGGTCGTTCGGGATGAGCCGCGTCCCGTCCGCGAGGTAGAAGCAGGCGGCGTTGCTCTCCGGAAGGAAGCGGTCGCCGATCTGGAGCACGGGAATGCGGCCGTTGCCGTTCACGGTGCCGAGGAATTCCGGCGTCCGCGTCTCGCCTTTCAGGATGTCATATTCCCGCCGCTCGAGCGGGACGCCGAGGAGCGCCGCCGTCAGCCGGATCTTGTAGCAATTCCCGGACGCGGAATATTCGTGCAGCACGAGCGGTGCGGCCATCGACAGCCTCTCCTCATGGATGACCCGGCTTGCGCGGGAAGAAGCCGGCGACCCAGCCGCTTTCGCAATAACGCGGATCCGACGACATGGCGAGGTCCCGCCCCGGCGGCGAGCAGGGGCGGCTCCGGTCGGAGAGATCGGCCGTCCAAGGCGGCGGCCAGACCGCGAGCGGGTGATTATGATCGAGCCGCCACGCGGCGACCTCGGCGGGCCAGGACGGCCCGTCCCGGAAGTCCGGCCAGGGCGCAGGATAGGAACAGGCCCCGACGATCAGCATGAGCGCGGCGAGGCCGCCGTAAAGGCGCCTGCCGGGAGACGCGGGCCGCCTGGCCAGCACGATCAGCGCCAGGCCGAGCAGGACCAGCGGCAGGAAATTGTAGCGTTCGCCGGCATGGACGCTGAACAGGCTGGCGCGGTGGAGGACGACCATGCCGAAGCCGATCGACGCCGCGGCAGTGCCGAAGCTGCAAAGCAGCAGCCAGATCGCGGCGTCGCGACGCTGCGCCGCGCGTGCGATCAGCGCACCGAACACGAGGCAGGTCGCCGCGGCGAACCCCCACCAGCCCGCATTGCCGGCCCCCTGCGACGCATAGATCATGTCCGCGAAGCGGGCGGCCCAGCCGGCGCCGAGGAAGGGGAGCGCGATCAGGCGGACGAACATCGCCGCCGCCGTGGTGCCGGGATCGAGCAAATGCCCGCGCATCGGGCTGTTGCCGTAGAAGAGCAGCAACTGCACGGCCGCGCCGACACCCAGCGCGGCGGCCTGCATCAGGCGCCCCCTGTCGCGGTCGACGAGGCCGCGCAGCAGGAAGAGCGGCAGGATGACGATCGCGCCGGGCCCGCACAGCGGCGCCAAGAAGAGCAATGCGCCGTAGCCCAAGGTCGCGAGGCGGCCGGGAGGTAGGTCGAGCGCCAGGATCAGCGCCGCGCAGAGCGCGAGGTGGAACTGGATGTGGAGGACGTTGAAGAACACTTCCTCCGTCGCCGGCATGATCGCGATCGTCAGCAACGCCGCCGCCACGGCGAGCCGGGAGGCCAGCCATTCGGCGCGGCCGGTCAGGATCAGCACTGCCGGCAGGAGCTGGACGGCAAGCGCCATGGTCATGGTGAGATAGGGCGCCCGCTCCAGCGGCACCGCGCCCCATTGCACGAGCCTCGCGACGAGCAGGGTCGTCGCGTTCGCGCCGAGGTTCCAATAGCCCGCAAACGGCCGGAACAGCGCGTCCAGCCAGGGATGATGCCAGGCATAAGCGAGGAAGACGGTCGCCTCCTCGTCGAGGAACCGCCCCGACAGCCAGGCCCTCCACAAGCGGAGCATGACCAGAAGCGCAAAGGCGCCGAGGAGAAGGACGCGGGCGCGGCGGCTGAACACGGTGCGCGCGCCCATGTCGGGATGGGGCGCAGCGGCCGACGGGACACCGCGGCGGAAGGCGGTCAGAGGGATAGGCCGCCCCGCTTCACACCTGCCGCTTCACGCCGGCCGGCCGGGTCGGCCGACAAGCCGATCATGTTGGAACAGCGCCTCGGCACGACCATCGGCGACTTGTTGCAGCTTCTAGCCGATCGTCAACACGATCTTGCCGACATGCTCGCCCGCCTCCATCCGCCGGTGCGCGTCGGCGGCGCGCGCTAAGGGGAAAGTGCTGTCGATCACCGGACGCAGAGCAGGCCCCAGCTTCGGCCAGACCTCGCGCAGCAAGGCGTCGGCGAGAGCGGCCTTGAAGGCGAGCGGGCGGGGGCGGAGCGTCGAACCGGTGAGGACGAGCCGCTTCGCCATCACCGGCCAGAGCGGGATCTCGGCCGTCGGTCCCCGCTGGATGGCGATCGAGACGTGGCGCCCCTCCTCGGCGAGGCAGGCGAGGTTGCGCGCCACATAGTCTCCGCCGACCATGTCGAGCACGGCGTCGACGCCGCGCCCGCCGGTAATCGCCGCGACGCCTGCGACGAAATCCTCGGCGCGATAATCTATCGCGTGCGCCGCGCCGATCTCGAGCGCGCGCGCACATTTGGCCGCGCTTCCCGCGGTGACGATGACAGAGAGGCCGAATGCCCTGCCGAGCAGGATCGCCGTCGTTCCGATCCCGCTGGTGCCGCCATGAACGAGCACAACATCGCCCGCCTTCGCGCCGCCGAGGCCGAACAGGTTCGCCCAGACGGTGAAGAAGGTCTCCGGCAGCGCCGCGGCCTCGACCATCGTATAGCCCGGCGGCACCGGCAGGCAGAGGTCGGCATGAGCGAGCGCGTATTCTGCATAGCCGCCGCCGGCGACCAGCGCGCACACCCGCTCGCCGATCATTTCGCGCGACGCGCCAGAGCCGGTCGCGACGATCGCCCCCGCCACCTCCAGCCCGGGAACCGACGGCGCGCCCGGCGGCGGCGGATAGAGGCCGCGGCGCTGCATGACGTCTGGGCGATTGACGCCGGCGGCGGCGACCCGGATCAGCACATCGTCCGGCCCCGGATCCGGCACCGGCCGCTCGACGGGCACGAGCACGTCCGGCCCGCCCGGCCCCGCCGGGTCGATCGCGACCATCGTCTCCGTAACCGCGCCCATCGGATCGCGCACTAGCTTGACAGCGGGGGGCGCGACAGGGGATTCTGGCCGCCATGGACTTGGACGAGCTCTTCCCCGGAAAGCCTCAGGATCCGCTGACGGCGCTCGGCAAGCAGGACCTCGATCCGCTGTCGGTCGAGGAGCTTCACGAGCGCATCGCCGCGCTGGAGGCCGAGATCGCGCGGACCCGTGCCAAGATCGACGCGTCGGTCACCCACATGTCCGCCGCCGAAGCCCTGTTCAAGAAATGACGAGGCCCGGGGAACCGAACGGCTTTTCCCCAGCTTTCGAAGAGGCCTGCTTGATGCCGGGTCTCCGACACCCGACATTGAGACCAAGCAGTCCGTGACTCACTCGCGGGCTCCACAGGAGTAGTAGAAGTGCCGTCCTTTGCCCGCGAACTGGAACAGACTCTGCACACGGCGCTCGCCGAAGCGAGCGGGCGCCGCCACGAATATGCCACCCTCGAGCATCTGCTGCTCGCGCTCACCGAGGATGCGCATGCGTCCAAGGTGATGACCGCCTGCGGCGTCGACTTGAAGGAATTGCGCGAGGCCGTGAAGGCCTATCTCGACAATGAGCTCGAGGCGCTGAAGATCGACGGCAACACCGATCCGTCGCCGACCAGCGGCTTCCAGCGCGTCGTTCAGCGCGCGATCCTCCACGTCCAGTCCTCCGGCCGCGACGAGGTGACCGGCGCCAACGTGCTCGTCGCCCTCTTCTCCGAGCGCGAAAGCTATGCCGTCTATTTCCTGCAGCAGCAGGACATGAGCCGGCTGGATGCGGTGAGCTATATCAGCCACGGCGTGGGCAAGGGCGAGACGGCGGCCGAGCCGGCCGAGGTCAAGGGCGCCGACGAGGGCAAGCCCGAGGAGGGCAAGAAGAAGAACGAGAGCGCCCTCAAGCAGTTCACCGTCAACCTCAACGAGAAGGCGAAGAACGGCCGCGTCGATCCGCTGATCGGCCGCGGGCCCGAGGTCGACCGCACCGTCCAGATTCTCTGCCGCCGCTCGAAGAACAACCCGCTCTACGTCGGCGATCCCGGCGTCGGAAAGACCGCGATCGCGGAAGGCCTGGCGCGCAAGATCATCGAGGGCGACGTTCCGGACGTGCTGAAGCCGGCGGTGATCTACGCGCTCGACATGGGCGCGCTGCTCGCCGGCACCCGCTATCGCGGCGATTTCGAGGAGCGGCTGAAGGCGGTCGTCACCGAGCTCGAGAAGATGCCGGACGCGATCCTGTTCATCGACGAGATCCACACGGTTATCGGCGCCGGCGCCACATCGGGCGGCGCGATGGATGCGTCCAACCTCCTGAAGCCCGCGCTCAGCGGCGGCACCATCCGCTGCATCGGCTCGACCACCTACAAGGAGTTCCGCAACCATTTCGAGAAGGACCGGGCGCTGCTCCGGCGCTTCCAGAAGATCGACGTCAACGAGCCGACGATCGAGGATACGGTGAAGATCCTCGCCGGCCTGCGCTCCGCGTTCGAGGAGCATCACAGCGTCAAATACACGCCCGACGCGATCAAGGCGGCGGTCGAGCTCTCGGCGCGGTACATCAACGACCGCAAGCTGCCCGACAAGGCGATCGACGTGATCGACGAGGTCGGCGCGATGCAGATGCTGGTGCCGCCCAACAAGCGCAAGAAGACGATCACCACCAAGGAAATCGAGACGGTCATCTCGACCATGGCGCGAATCCCGGCGAAGAGCGTGTCGAGCGACGACAAGAAGACGCTCGAGCATCTCGACCGCGACCTGAAGCGGGTCGTGTTCGGGCAGGACGCGGCGATCTCGGTCCTCTCGTCCGCGATCAAGCTTTCGCGTGCGGGGCTTCGCGATCCGGACAAGCCGATCGGCAACTACCTCTTCTCCGGCCCCACCGGCGTCGGCAAGACCGAGGTGGCGCGGCAGCTCGCCTCGATCATGGGCATCCCGCTGCAGCGCTTCGACATGTCCGAATATATGGAGCGCCATTCGGTCAGCCGCCTGATCGGCGCGCCTCCGGGCTATGTCGGCTACGACCAGGGCGGCTTGTTGACCGACGCCGTCGACCAGCACCCGCACTCCGTGCTGCTGCTCGACGAGATCGAGAAGGCCCACCCGGACCTGTTCAACATCCTCCTCCAGGTGATGGACAACGGCAAGCTCACCGACCACCACGGCAAGACGGTCGATTTCCGCAACGTGATCCTGATCATGACCACCAATGCGGGCGCCTCCGACATGGCGCGCGAGGGAGTCGGCTTCGGCGCCCAGACCCGCGAGGGGGAGGACGAAGAAGCGATCAAGCGGATGTTCACGCCGGAATTCCGCAACCGGCTCGATGCGATCGTTCCGTTCGCCTACCTCCCGACCGAGGTCGTCGCGCGGGTGGTGGACAAGTTCATCCTCCAGCTCGAGCTGCAGCTGGCGGACCGCAACGTCCACATCGATCTCGACGAGGAAGCGCGGAAGTGGCTGACGTCGCGCGGCTACGACAAGCTCTACGGCGCGCGGCCGATGGGCCGGCTCGTCCAGGAGAAGATCAAGCAGCCGCTCGCCGAGGAATTGCTGTTCGGCAAGCTCGTCCACGGCGGCGAGGTCAAGGTGACGATCAAGGACAATGCGCCTGCGTTCGAGATCGTCCCCGCCGCGCCCAAGGCGTCGAAGCGCAAGGCCAAGAAGGCCGCGCCCGAGCCGGAAGGCGAGCAGGGCGCACCCGAAGCCCAGGCCTGATCCGCTTCGCCATCTGAAAGAAGGGCTCCTCCCGCGCGGGAGGGGCCCTTTCTTTTCGCGCCCCCTCCTCCCGCGTGCGAACCCGCGCTACTCTGCGGGGACACTAGGGAGAGCGGCGATGAGCGAGGCACTGACCTTCTACACCAACCCGATGTCGCGCGGACGGATCGTGCGCTGGATGCTCGAGGAGCTGGGCCAGTCCTACGAGACGGTGATCCTCGGCTACGAGGATTCGATGAAGGCCGCCGACTATCTGGCGATCAACCCGATGGGGAAGGTGCCGGCGATCAGGCACGGCGACACGGTGGTCACCGAGGCGGCGGCGATCTGCGCCTATCTCGCCGACGCCTTCCAGGACGCCGGCCTCGCCCCGCCGCCGGGGAACCACCGCCGCGGCCCTTATTACCGGTGGATGTTCTTCGCCGCCGGGCCGGTGGAGGCGGTGATCACCGGCAAGGCGCTCGGCCTGCTCGCCCCGGCGGACAAGGCGCGGATGGCCGGCTACGGCACGATCGAGGCGACGATCGACGCGCTCGAGACCGGCGTGCGCGCCGCCTCCCCGTTCCTGTGCGGCGAGCAGTTCACCGCCGCCGACGTCTATGTCGGCGCGTCGATCGGCTGGGGCATGGAATTCGGCATCATCGAGCAGCGCGCCGCCTTCGTCGACTATGTCGGCATGCTGAAGGCGCGCCCGGCCTACAAGCGTGCGATGGACATCGACGACCGGCTCATCGCCGAGCAGCAGGCCCGGCCGCCGCAGCCGGCGGCCTGACACTCGCGGATCAAGATCTCCTCTCCCCGGCGGGGAGAGGAGATTAGAGCAGCCAGGCCGCCGCGGCGGCGATCAGGACCAGCTTGACCAGCCACCCGGCGGCGTGGCTGGCGGTCACCCGCGGGTCGAGCTTGATGAAGAGGTGGTTGCCGAGCAGCAGCGGCAGCGGCCCGATCAGCCAGACCATCAGCGCCAGCTTGATCGCGCCGCGGGCGTCGGTCTGGTGCATCTTCCACGCCAGGGCGACGAACGCGCCCGCCGTGACCAGCGCCAGCGCCTGGGCGAGGAGGATGCGGCCGCGCTCGCCGCCCTGCCGCCAGACTTCGGGATAGGTGTGATAGCGGTCGTGAAACAGCACGCCGGCGAACAGCCAGTCCGCCAGGCCGCCGAGCACCGCGCCGGCCAGCGTCGCCCAAATGAGGTTGATGGTCATCCGCCTCTCCTCCCCGCGCGCGACCATAGCACCGACTCGGGTGCGCCCCAAAAGCAAAGGGCCCGGCGTTGCCGCCGAGCCCTTCCACTTCCGTCCCTGCGTGGGGCGTCAGCGGCGGTCGCCGAACAGCCTCAGGATGAACAGGAACATGTTGATGAAATCGAGGTAGAGGCTGAGCGCGCCCATGACGGCCGTCTTCTCCGAGGCCTCGCCCGAGCCGCCGACCACGAAGTACATGCTCTTGATCTTCTGCGTGTCGTAGGCGGTGAGGCCGGCGAAGATGAGCACGCCGATCACGCTGATCATCAGCCCCATCGGGCCGCTCGGCCAGAAGGCGTTGATCAGCATCGCGACGATCAGCCCGACGAGGCCCACCATCAGGAAGCTGCCCCAGGCGGTGAGGTCCCGCTTCGTCGTGTAGCCCCAGAGGCTGAGGCTGGCGAAGCCGGCCGCGGTCGCGAAGAAGGCCTGCGCCACCGACGAGGCGGTGTAGACGATCAGCACCGTCGAGAGCGATGCGCCGAGCAGTCCGGCATAGGCCCAGAACAGGCCCTTGGCGGTCGCCGCGGACATCCGGTTGATGCCGAAGCTCAGCCAGAAGACGATGCCGAGCGGCGCCAGCATGACGAGCCACGCGAGCGCCGTCGCGCCGCCGGTGCGCGGGCTGAACAGCGAATAGACGGCGCCGGTATAGACCATCGCGGTCGCGACGATCGCCGTCAGCAGCACGCCCGACGCCATGTAATTGTAGACGGACAGCATGTAGGACCGCAGTCCCGCGTCGACGGCGGTGCGGCCGTCCAACGTCGTCGCCGTCCGCGGCGCGGCGCCAATGCGCGGGTCAAATCCGTTAGCCATTTTCTTCCAACTCCGTTGCGCGGGAGCGCCCGCCCCCGCTCCGCCCAATATCGTGGGGGCCGCGGGGACATTCAAGCGAAACCGGTTCGCCGCGCCTTCGCCGTGCGCTAGGGGCGCGGCGATGCACCGCCTGTTCGTCGCCGTCCGGCCGCCGCCGCAGGTCCGCGCCCACCTCCTCCCCATGATGGGCGGGGTGAGCGGCGCGCGCTGGCAGGAGGAGGACCAGCTCCACCTCACTCTGCGCTTCATCGGCGAGGTCGACCGCCACCAGGCCGCCGACATCGACGCGGCGCTCGCCGGCCTCTCCCATCCGCCGTTCGACGCCTGGATCGAGGGAGTCGGCAGCTTCGAGCGCCGCGGCGCTCCGACCGCCCTGTGGGCCGGTGTCGCCCCGCCCGAGCCGTTCAGGACGCTGCACAAGAAGGTCGACCAGGCGCTGGTGCGCGCCGGGCTGGAGCCGGAGCGGCGCGCCTACCTGCCGCATGTCACGCTCGGCAGGCTGGCGCGCGGCGCCGGTCCGGTCGGCGGCTTCCTCGCCGCCGCGCCGGCCGGCCCGGGCCCGCGCTTCCGCGTCGACGCGCTGCGCCTCTACGAAAGCCGCCTCACGCCGGAGGGCGCCGTCTACACCGTCGTCGAACGCTACCCGCTCGGCTGAGAGCGCTCGCGCCGCCAGAGGATGTAGGAATAGACGACCGGCACGCCCACGATCAGCGCCAGGCTCGCCCCCGAGACGGCGGCGAGGAGGCCCGAGGGGATCGGCAGCAGCGCCGCCGCGAGCATCGCCAGGCCGCCGGCGACCATCAGCTTGCCGCCCAGGCGGTGCGTGCGGATCCACACCTCCTCGCTCGCCAGCGTCCAGGGAGTGCGGATGCCGACAAGGTACATGCTGCGCGACTTGCCGAGCTGGTTGCCGATCAGGACGAACATCGCGCCGATCGCGCCGGCGACGATATGCTCGATACGCAGGTTCCAGCGCAGCGCGACCGAGACGACGACCAGCTCGATCGCCGCGCTCATCAGCAGCAAGGCGGCCCAGCTCCAATGATAGAGGCCGGCGCTGCGTTCCAGATTGTTGAGCCGCGGCTCCAGCGCCGGGAGAAACCAGAGCAGGAGCGAGAGGCCGCCGGCCATGCCTGCCGGCAGGAACAGCGCCTCCCACTTGCCCGAGAAGCGATCCGGCGCGCCCGAAATGCCGAAATGGGTGGGCAATTGCATGTCGGCCGGAAGGCCCGCGCCGACGATCCACGCGACCGCCGCCAGCGCCAGCACGACGAGAGCGGAGGCGATTGCCATGTTCGTGCGATTCATTCCCGCGTCTCCTTGCCCATCTTTCCCATGAACCCCAGCAGCACTTCCTCCAGCACCGACAGGTTGAGGCTGTAACGGATCGTCGCCCCCTGCTGGTCGGCCTGGATCAGCCCGGCTTCCTTGAGCTTGGCGAAATGGCCCGACATGGTCGGCTTCGACACGTCGAACGCGTCGGCCAGCTCGCCGGCGGTCTTCGAGCCGCCCTTCAGCATTTCGAGGATCGCCCGCCGCGTCGGGTGCGCCAGGGCCTCGAAGACGCTGTTCATCGCGCCCGCGGCGGCGCGGTGACGAAGGCGGCGATGGCCGGGACGATCCCCGATGCGAGCGGCAGCGACGGATTGGAATAGGTCGCGATATTGGCGGCGCGGTCGTCGGACGCGACCGGTTTCAGCACGTGGTTCGCGCCCGGGATGATGGCCAGCGTCGCGCGCGGGTCGGCCGCAGCCAGCGCCCGCGCGTCGGCTGTGCTCACCTGCAGGTCGCGATCGCCCTGCACGATCAGCATCGGCACGCGCAGCTTCGCCGCGAGGCCGGCCGGGTCGATGCGCAGGAAGTCGATCAGATAAGGCTGCACCTTCGGCGAGAAGAGCGGCAGCAAGGCGGGGTGGAGCGTCGCGGCGTCGACCGGCTTTCCCTGTTCGAGCGACCCGATCGCTGCCATCGCTTGCGGCAGCAGCGGCGCGTTGGCCGGGTTCGCCTTGAGCTGCTCGCGCAGCACGACGCCGAGCGGCCGCCCGAGCGCCGAGACCAGGACGATGCCGCACACCCCCTCGGCCTGCTGCGCGGCGACGAGCGCGACGGTGCCGCCTTCGCTGTGGCCGAGGATCCAGGCGCAGGGCAGGCCGGTGCGCTCGCGCGCGACCTTCACCCAGGCGCGGACGTCGGCGGCATAGTCGCCGATGGTGACGGCATTGGGATCGGCGATCGCGGCGCGGCTTCCGAACATGCCCCGCTTGTCGATGCGGATCGTCGCCACCCGCTCTCCGGACAGGCCTTGCGCCAGCAGGCGGTAGGGCGCGGCCGCGACCCCGAGAGGATTGTTGCCGTCGCGGTCGGTCGGCCCGGATCCCGGCACGATCACGACGACCGCGCGCGCCTTCCCGGCGGGCTCGAGCAGGCTGCCCTTGAGCGCGCCCTGGGGTCCCGGGGCCTCGACCGGCTGGTCGGCAGGCGGTGCAGGCGTCACCGCCAGCGCGGCGGCAAGCAATGCGGAGGCAAAGGACATCGGCTGCTCCTGTTAGGTATTTGCCTAAATACCTAACGCAGCCCCGCCCGTCAACCGCCCGCTTCGAGGAGCAGGCGGTCGACCATCCCGGCATAGCTGCCGCCGAACAGGCGAAGATGGAGGAGCGCCGGGAAGAGCTGGTAGATTGCGCGCCGCGCGCGCCAGCCAGGCTCCGGTGGCCCGTAAGCCTCCCAGAAAGTGGGCGGGGGCGAATCGAAGAGCGTCACCATCGCGAGGTCGACTTCCGCGTCGCCATGATAGCAGGCAGGGTCGATCAGCGCGGCGAGGCCGCCGCCCTCCACCAGGATGTTGCCGCCCCACAAGTCGCCATGGAGGTGCGACGCGATGGGCCGCGCGGGCAGCAGCTCCGGCAGCCGCGTCACGAGACCCTCGATCCGCTCGCGCCACGGGCGGTCGAGCAAGGCGGCGGTGGAGAGCAGGCGCTGCCGGCCGAAGAAGGTGGGCCAGTCCTCCGCGGCGCGGTTGTCGAGCTCGACGGTGCCGATCCGGTAGTCGACCGGCCAGCCGTAATCGTCGCCTGCGCGCGCGTGCAGCCGCCGCAGCGCATCGCCGATCTCGGCCCAGGCGCGTTCGGTGAACACGCGGTCGTTGGTGACATGTTCGAGCAGGAGCACGCCCTCATGCTCCGCCTCCACCGCGGGGGCAGGCACGCCGGCCCCGGCGAGCGCCCGCAGCATCGCCGCTTCCGCGGTCACGACCGGCCCACCCTTCGCGACGGAAAGCCGCCCGTCGGGCCGGCGGACGAGGAGGACTTCGGAAAGGTCCCCGCCGGACAGGCGCTCCAGCCGCCCCTCGGGCACGCCGGTCAGGGCGGCGACGCGGCGGCGGAAGCCGCTCACGCCGCCGATCCGGCCGCGAACCGGCGGGCGAGCGCCCGCGCGCCCGCGGTCACGTCGCTCCAGGCCGCGTCGAAATGGCGCTCGTCGCCATAATAAGGGTCGGCCACCGCCGCGCCTTCGCGGCCGGGCACATGATCGAGGAGAAGGGAGAGCTGCGCCCGCGCGCGTGCCGGCTTGAGCCGCCGCAGATCGCGCAGATTCTCCGCATCGAGCGCGACGATATGGTCGAACCGCTCGAAATCGTCCGCGCGCACCTGCCGCGCCCTGAGACCCGCGATATCCACTCCGTTGCGCGCCGCCACCGCCTGCGCCCGCGGATCCGGCGGGCGGCCGACGTGCCAGTCGCCGGTCCCGGCCGAGTCGACACGGACCTCAAGTCCCAGCCGCGCCGCCTCCGCGCGGAAGGCGCCCTCGGCGAGCGGCGAGCGGCAGATGTTGCCGAGGCAGACGAACAGGACCGAAACCGCCACCGCCATCTCCCGCCATTGCCAAAAGGTGCGCCTCTGCTAGCCATGCCCGTCGAGAGGCACAATCGGGAGGGGCGGCATGGGCGGAGCGGCGACGGAGCGGCCGACGACCGCGCGGATCGGCGCCTATGGCTGGTACGCTCTGATCGTGCTGCTGCTGGTCTACGCGATCAACTTCGTCGACCGCCAGATCATCTCGATCCTCGCCCAGGACATCAAGCGCGACCTCAAGCTCGACGACGCGCAGATCGGCTTCCTCTACGGCACCGCCTTCGCGGTCTTCTACGCCCTGTTCGGCATTCCGCTCGGCCGTCTCGCCGACAGCTGGTACCGCGGCCGCCTGATCGCGATGGGCCTCTCCCTCTGGTCGGGGATGACGGCCCTCTCCGGCTTCGCCACCTCCTACGGGATGCTGAGCGCGGCGCGCATCGGAGTCGGCATCGGGGAGGCGAGCGCCTCGCCCGCCGCTTACTCGATGATTTCCGATTATTTTCCGAAGGAGCGCCGCGCCACCGCCCTCTCCATCTATTCGAGTGGCCTCTATATCGGCGGCGGCCTCAGCCTGCCGATCGGCGCGCTGGTCAGCAGCGGCTGGACCCGTGCGCATCCCGATCCGGCGACGGCGCCGCTCCACCTCGCCGGCTGGCAGGCGGCCTTCCTCGCCGTCGGCATCCCCGGCCTGCTGCTCGCGCTCTGGATCCTGACGCTGCGCGAGCCGGAGCGCGGCGCCGCGGACGGCCTCCCGCAGCCGGTCGTCCGCGCCGGCGCGTGGCGAAGCTTCGGCGCCGAGCTTATCGCGATCCTGCCGCCGCTCACGCTCATCGCCGCGGCAGCGAACCGGACATTGGTGCAGAACCTCGTCGCACTGGCCGCCGTCGCCGCCGCCGCCGGAGGCCTTGCCGTGCTGACTGGCGACCGCGCGCAATGGATCGCCTACGGAATCGGCGCCTATGCGATCTGCTCGTGGGTGCTGGTGCTGCGCCGCCGCGACCCGCCGACCTGGCGCCTCCTTTGGGGCACACCGGCGACGATGCTGCTCGCCGTCGCCTTCGGGAGCATCTCCTTCATCACCTACGCCGTCTCCTTCTGGGCGGCGCCCTATGTGCTGCGGACCTTTTACGCAGGCCCCGCCGCCGCCGCGCGCTATCTCGCGGGCGCTACGGCCCGCGACGAGGCCTCGCTGCTCCTGGGCACCGGCGCCGCGGTCGGTGCGGCGGTCGGCGTGATCGCCGGCGGCATCCTCGCCGACTGGTGGCGCAAGCGGGACGCGCGCGGCCGCGTGTTCGTCAACATGCTTGCCGTCGTCCTGCCGGCGCCGGCTGTGGCGGTGATGTTCAGGACCGACAGCCTCGGCCTCTTCTATGCCCTCTCCCCGGTCGCCCAGCTGCTCGGCTCGATGTGGGTCGGCGCCGCGGTGGCGACGCTGCAGGACCTCGTCCTGCCGCGCATGCGCGCGACCGCGGGCGCCACCTACGTGCTCGGCACGACGATGGTCGGCCTCGCGCTCGGCCCCTATTTCGCGGGCAAGATGTCGGTGGTGACCGGCAGCCTCGCCGGAGGCATCGCCTGGCTCTACGTCGTGCCGCCCTTCACCCTCGCCGCCTTGTGGCTGGGCGCGAGCCGCCTCGCCGGGCTCGAGGCGAGCCGACTCGAGCGCGCCCGCGCCGCGGGGGAGCCGCTCTAGGCTAAGCCGGTTTCAGCACGCCGCAGGCGATGCGGGCTCCCGAATTGCCGGACGGGTCGGTGCGGTAATCGTCCGGCTGGGCATGCACCACGATCGCCGCGCCGTCGGAATCGAGCAGCGCGTCAGCCCCGCCGCCCGCGAGTGCCGCGCCCGCGACGGTGAAGTCGAGGATGCCGCGGCCGTCGCCGCCGACGACGAGATTGGGCAGGTCGCCGAGATGCGCACCTGCCGGATTGTCGCGCCCATGCTGTCGCCCCGTCGGGTTCCAATGCCCGCCGGCGCTCGCGAAGGCAGGCCCCTCGCAGCGGCCGACCGCGTGGAGGTGGACGCCGTAGGTCCCGGCCGCCAGGCCCGTCGTCTCCACGTGAACCGAAATCCCGCCGGCCCTGGCGCGGACCGCCGCTCGTGCCACGGTGCGCCCCGTCGCATCGGCGATGGCCGCTCCCGCTCCGCCCATTGCCGCCGGCGGTGCGGCGCACGCCCCGACAGCCAGAAAAGTCGTCCCGATTACGAGCCTCCGCATGCTTCCCCTCCCTGTGCGGCTGCCGCCGCGCTTTTCAGCCGCGCGGTCCGCGGCCGATTCCGAACCAGCGCAGCCCCGCCTCCTCCACCTCCTCGGGCGGATAGACGTTGCGAAGGTCGACGAATACATTGTCGGCCATGGTGCGCGCGAGCCGCGGAAGGTCGAGCGCGCGCAGCACGTCCCACTCGGTGACGAGCACGACCGCGTCGGCGCCCTCGGCGGCCGCATAGGGGCTGGTCGCGAATTCGACGCCGGGCATCAGCGGCCGCGCCTGCTCCAGGCCTTCGGGATCGTAGCCCCGCACCTGCGCCCCCGCATCCTCCAGCGCGCGCACGATGCTGAGCGAGGGCGCATCGCGCATGTCGTCGGTGTTGGGCTTGAAGGTGAGGCCGAGCAGCGCGACCGTGCGGCCGCGCGCGTCGCCGCCGAGTGCCTGGACGACCTTGCGCCCCATCGCGCGCTTGCGCGCCTCGTTCACCGCCACCGTCGCCTCGACGATGCGCAGCGGCGACTGGTGGTCCTCGGCGGTCTTGAGCAGTGCCAGCGTGTCCTTGGGGAAGCAGGAGCCGCCGTATCCGGGGCCCGCGTGCAGGAACTTGGAGCCGATGCGGTTGTCGAGTCCGATGCCGCGGGCGACGTCCTGCACCTCGGCCCCGACCGCCTCGCACAGGTCGGCGATCTCGTTGATGAAGGTGATCTTCGTCGCGAGAAAGGCATTGGCCGCATATTTGATGAGCTCGGCGGTGCGGCGGCTGGTGAAGAGGAGCGGCGCCTTGTTGAGGTAGAGCGGGCGGTAGATCTCCCGCATCAGCTCGGCCGCCTCCTCGACTTCGGTGCCGACGACGATCCGGTCCGGCCGCTTGAAATCGTCGATCGCGGCGCCTTCGCGCAGGAATTCGGGATTGGAGACGACCCAGGCCGTCGCCTCCGGCGCCGTCTCTCGCAGGATGCGCTCCACCTCGTCGCCGGTGCCGACGGGGACGGTCGACTTGGTGACGACCACGGCCGGACCGGTCAGCGCGCGCGCGATCTCCTCGGCGGCGCCGAAGACGTAGGAGAGGTCGGCATGGCCGTCGCCCCGGCGCGAGGGTGTGCCGACTGCGATGAACACCGCGTCCGCGCCGGCGACGCCCTCGGCGAGGTCGGTCGTGAAGGAGAGGCGGCCGCCGCGGACATTGCTCTCCACCAGCCGGTCGAGTCCCGGCTCGTAGATCGGCATCACGCTGCGATGCAGCGCCTCGATCTTGGCCGCGTCCTTGTCGACGCAGACCACGTCGTGGCCGAAGTCCGAGAAGCAGGCGCCGGACACCAGGCCGACATACCCCGTCCCGATCATCGCAATTCGCATCCGGCAGTCCCGTCGTCGCAGTGAATGGAGGAGGCGGCGCCGATACCCTGCGCCGGCTCGGCCCGACAAGGCCTTTCGCCGCGCCGGCGCGCGCGCCGGCGCGGCGGCGGGCCCGCGAGGCATGCGACCGGCGCGGCAGGCGGGCATCGACGGCGCCCGCGCCCGCCCAAAAAAGAAGGAGCCGCCCCGAAGGACGGCTCCTCTTTCCTGTCGACCGGTCCGCCGAGGCGGAGCCGGACCTACTTAGTGGGCCATGCCACTCCCGTAGGTGATCTCGACGCGGCGGTTCTGCGGCTCGCGCACACCGTCGGCGGTCTCGACCAGCGGGCGGCTCTCGCCGAACGACTGGGTCGTGATCACGCCATCGGGGATGCCGTGGCCAGCCAGATAGGCACGGACCGCGTCGGCACGACGCTGACCGAGGCCCATGTTGTACTGGTCCGAACCCGACCGGTCGGTGTGACCGGCGATCATGACCTGGGCATTGCCGCAGGTCTGGTAGGACGCAGCCGCATTGTCGAGGATCGCAGCCGCCTGCGGGGTGATGTCCGACTTATCCCAGTCGAAGAACACCATGAACGGCCCACCCTGGCACGGCGGCGGCGGCGGAGGCGGCGGCGGCGGCGGGGGAGGCGGAGGAGGCGGCGGCGGCGGAGGCGGCGGCGGCGGCGGAGGCGGCGGCGGGGGCGGCGGCGGAGCCGCGCCGAAGTTGAACGCGATGCCGCCGAGCAGGCTGTGCGACCGGAACCGCATCTTGGTCTGCTGGCCGTTGAACGCCGTCATGCGCACGTTCGGCACGTTGAAGAAGCGATACTTCACCGTGACGTCGATATTGTCGCTGACGGCCTGACGGACGCCGGCGAAGACCTGCCACGCGAAACGGGAGTCCGAATCGTCGAGGTAGGGCGACTGGTTCGAGAAGATCCGCGCATTGTTGATCTTCACGCGGGCGATACCCGCGCCGCCGCCGACGAAGCCGCTGATCCCGGCGTCGTCGCCGAAATCGAGCATGCCGTTCAGCATGAAGCTGAGCGACGTCGTGGTGCCGGACGAACGCGCCGACGTGGTGAACTGCGAACCGCCCTGCCCCGGAAGGGCGAAGGTGTTCAGCTCGCTCTTGATGTTGGCGTGCTTGTAGGCGACTTCGCCCTCGATGCGGAAGCTGCCGAGGTCGTAGCCGACATTGATGTCGCCATCATATCCATAGCGATAGCGCAGGCGCAGCGCATTATCGACCGTGCCAACGCGAACTTGCGAATCTTCGACGATCATCGCACCGAATTCGCCGCCAACATACCAGGCGCCATCGCGCGCAAAGGCTGGAGTTGCGAGCAAGGTGGATGAAAGCGCCACAGCAATGGCGAGCTTCCGCATAACGTAATCCCCTTTCTACTGCGTCCCGTCAGGACGACCGTTGAACTCAATACGGGAACCGAGGTTTCCGTGCAAGCGCGCTTATCCCCACATATGTTGCCGAAAAGCCGCACCCGCTCCTGAACTCGGAGCACGAGGCTCGTCGTCGGACGGCCCGCAAACGACGCGAAGCCGCCTTTGTTGCATCGGCGGCACGTAAATTCTCAATCGGTCAGGCCGTGTGTCTTTAATGTCGCAATGACCGCCGCCAGGGCGGCGCGCGCCTCGGCGTCGATTATCGTTCCGCCAGAAGGACTTGGCACCGCCGGCTGGCGCTCGCCGACGACGTCCTTGCCGGCGACGGCGAGTCCCGCGCAGCGCAGGCGCCCGCCGCTCCAGGCGCTGCCGTCCCACTGGCGCGGCAGGCCGCCGGCCTTGTCCCAGACGGTCGCGCCCGCCGGAACGGCCAGGAAGCGCCACCCGCCCTCGCTCCACAGGGCCAGCGATCCCTCGCGCCCGGACCAGGCGCCGCCGGCGCCGGCGCCGACGATCCAGCACTGGCCGGCGGCGGGCGCGGCGGGCGGCAGGGCGCGCGGCCCCTCCTCCACCGCCGCCTGCAGCAGCGCGTCGACGACGACCAGAGCCTCGTTGTGGAACAGCTCCTTCTGCGCCTGCCCGGGCAGGATGAAGGGCAGCGCGAAGCGCGGGGTGGTGTCGGTCATCTCATGCTCCTTCGTCTATGGGATGGTCAGCACCGCCTCGCGGGAGGCGGCGGCGGTGCCGAGCTGGGCGACCCGCATCTCGAGCGGGAAGCCAGCGCCGTCGGCCGCCATGTCGGCGGCGGAGTAGGCGTAAGCGGGCTCGGCGGTCTCGACCGTCCGCCCGCCCCCGCCGGTGCCGGTCAGCGTCACGCGATAGGCCTCCCGCTCCTCGCCGAGCGGGGTGTCGCTGCCGCTCATCCACAGCCAGCCGCCGCGGCTGCGCCGCACCCAGCGCAAGGCGACCCCGCCGTCCGCTTGCCGTTCGGCGGCGAGATGAACGGGAGACGGCGGCCGCAGGCTCTCGCCGCCGAACAGGCACCCCGCCGGCGCGGCGTCGGCGGGGTCGCCGAGCCCGTGCGGCTGGACGAGCACCTCGGCCCCGACGGCGGCGAGCGGCGGATCCGCCGCCGCCAGTCCCGGCGCCTCGATCAGCACGAACGGCTCGCCCGCGCCGTGCGCCGCCGCCGCCCACTCCGTCCCTCGCCGCCCCCTGAGCAGCCGCGACAGGCGGAAGCGGCGCGGCGCGAGCGGCTCGGCGCGGCCGAATTGCAGCAGTTCGTCGCCCACCGCGGCCAGATTGGCGCCCGCCGCGAGCGCATCGTCGTCGCGGCTCTCCAGCCACATGTCGTTGGAAAGCAGGTCGACTTCGAGCACGCCCTGCGCATCGACCAGCGCCGATCCTCCGGCGGTCGGCGGGACTGCCACGACGCCCATCGTCGCCGGGGCCGCGCTCGTCCCCGCCACCTGCCAGCTGGCGCCGCCGTCCCAGCTCGCGCTGAGCGGGACCGGCCGCCACCCCTCGGCCCCGGCGGCCGCGACCAGCAGGCGCGGCCGGCCGGAAGGATCGTCGTCGAGCGAGGGCAGGTCGAGCAGCACCAGGCTGGTCGCTCCCGCCGCCAGGTCCGGCTGCGGCACCGGCCGCCCGGCCGAGGCGGCGGCGCTCGCCGTCGCCGGCGGCAGTCGCTCGAGCTCGGCCGAGACGACCAGCTTCTCGACGGTCAGCCGCGCGATCCGCCACGGCGCGGGCTTGCCCGCTACGGCGAGCACGTCCCCCGGGCGCAGGCCCAGGCGCCGCGGCGCGAGGTGGACGACCCCCGTCTCCCGCGCCGCCCACAGGCTATCGAGCCGGAGCTGGGCGAAGGCCTTGGCCGCATCGGCATCGAGGGCCGCCGCGATCGCGCGCCGCTCGCCGCGGCCCGCGCCGCCGCCGCGCGCCGCGCGCTGGAGGCCGGTCTGATAGTCGCGCGCGGGGTCGTAATAAGCGAGCGTCGTCTCGGCGGGGACGGACGATGCGGCCTTGCGCGCCCATTCGGCGCGTCCGCCCGCGCCCGGCGCGCTTGCCCCCTCCTCGCCCACGTCGAGCGGCAGCGGCGTCCCCGCGCCGCGCGCCTCGAGGCGCAGCCGCGCGCCGGTGTCGATCAGCGAGAGCGGCGCCGCCTCGGCGAGCGTCTCCAGCGCGGCGCGGACGCTCTCGCCCGTCACCGCATAGCCGCCGACGCTCGGCGTCCCGCCGACCTCGATTTCCGTCGCGAGCGCGGCGCCGATGGCGCCGATCGCCACCGGCCCCGCATCGGCGTCGACTTCGAAGGTCAGCGACGGGATCCGGTTGCCGAAATCGGCCAGTTGGAGGTCCTCGAACAGCGCGTAGGCGAGGCCGCGATAGGCGGGGGTCCCGCTCGCGCCTTCCACCGCCGCGATCAGCGGATCGGGCGGCTGGTCCTCGCCGCCGAGATAGAGGCGGAAGCCGGTCGCCGCCTTGAAGTCCCCCGCCGCGCCGCGCAGCAGCTTGCCGTCGGCCCAGATGCGGCGGACGCCGAGGATCGGACGCGCCGAAAGCGCCACGGCGAAGCTCGCCGAATAGCTGTAATTGACGCTCCTGGGCTGGCCCTTGCCGGTGCCGCTGGTGGTGCGCGTTTCCTTGAGGTCGGTCGCCCAGATCACCGTCCCCGCCACCCGCATCGTCCCGAAGAGCTTGGGGATGTCGCTGCCGTAGCTCGATGTCTGCACCGACAGGTCGCCGAGCCGCGGCCCCTGCCGCGCCTTGGGGCCGAGGAGCCGCGAGTCGATCGCCTGGCCGAACAGCGCGCCGACGGCGCCGCCGACGGGTCCGCCGACGAAGGTCCCGACGGCGGTGAGCACCAAAGTCGCCATCACTCCTCTCCCCCCAGCCGCCAGACGCCGAGCACGGGCCACGGCACCGGCCCCGGCCTCTCCACCACCATCCTCAGCCCCGCGTCGGCGTGGACGAACCCGCCGGGCGTGGCGATCGCCAGATGCACCTGCCGGAGGCCGGCCCGGCAGACGATCACGTCCCCCGGCCGCGCCTTCCCGCCCGGCACCGGCACGCAGCCGAGGTCGCACAGCCCGTGCTCCACCTCGGTCAGGTCCGGCCCGCGCATCCGGTAATCGCTTGGGACCCGCTCCGCCGCCACGCCCGCCGCGGCCGCGGCGGTGCCGACGCAGTCCAGCCCGAGCCACGGGTCCCGCCCCTGCGGCCGGAAGCGCGTGCCGACGAGCGCCCGGGCGCGGCCGGCGATCGCCTCCCCCCGCGCGCTCACGAGGCACCCGGATAGCGCGTGAGGAGGTCGACTCCCGGCAGATGCGGCTCGCCGCGAAAGTTCGTGCCGTTCGCGAACCGGCCGGTGCAGGTGGCGAAGGACTTGTCGCAGCCTTCGACGATCTCGACCCTATCGCCCACCGCGGCGGGCCGGGCCGGCGCCTCGCGCAGCGTCAGCACGCGGCCCGCCGACGCGGTGATCGCCGCTTCGAGGCCGCTGTTGGCGCCGCTCAGCCAGCGCAGCCGCCCGAACGCATAGGCGTCGGCCGTCTCCGCCGCTTCCCCGACCTCGATCCGGATCGCGTCGACGATCGCGGTCACCCGCGTCGCGACGACCCGCCCGGCCATGTCGACCCGGCACCTTTTGTCGCCGAGCGCGGCGCGGCATTCGGGCGACGTCTGCTCGACCGCCGGCCGTTCGAGCAGGGCGGCGGGCCCGCGCAGCTCCGCCTCGAATCCTTCGCCCTTCATCGTCACGTCGCCGATCTCGCCGCGCGCCAGCGGCAGCACGGCGCCGCCATTCTCCCAGTCGCAGGCGAAGAGGAAGATCCCCGCCCCGTCCCAGCGGCCGGCGCTCAGATCCTCGCGGGTGATGGCGTCGCTGCTCAGCGCACCGGACACGTCGAGTGCGCCGGCGTCGAACCCGTCGCCGATGGAGATGGCGGACGGGACCATCCCCGGCGCCGCACGATAGACCAGCCCGCCCACTTCCAGGTCGCGGTCGTGCGTGGTGAAGCCCAAGGCGACGCCGTCGCGCCGCTCGATCCGCCAGCAGAAGGCGACCGTGGTGAGCAAACCCTCGATGAAAGCCGTCATAAATCCTCCCGTACTTCGATCAGCGGCACCGACGGCGCCTCGCCCGCCGCGAAGGTGGCGAGGCTGAGGCTCAGCCGGTCCTCCGCGAAGCGCACCGGCACGTCGAAGCGGTAGCCGGCGCGCACCTCCGCGCCCGCCGCGGGCGGAGCGTCGAACCGCACGATCCCGAGCGGTTCGAGCGTCCATCCGGAGACGCGCTCCTCCCCCGCCACCGAGACCCGCACCGAACCCGCGACCGGCCGGGTGATGCGCCGCATTTGGGTCCCGTAGCGCTTGACCAGCGGGAAGTCGGTGCGCGCGCCGTCGCCGTCGCCGAGCCGCTGGTCGTCCGCCTCCGGCGGCCCGGTCATGCCGTTCGAGCTGTTGTCGAGCGGATCTGCGAAGCGGAACGCGACCGCGGCGCCGCGCCGCGCGCGGAAGAAGGCGATGAGCGTCTCGATCTCCGCGTCGCCGCGCACCCCCGGTCCCGCGTCGAAGCGCAGGCGGGCGTCGGCCCAGTCGCTGTTGCGCTGCTCCGCGCCGCTCGCCGACGTCACCACCGCCGTCGAGAATTCCGGCTCCACGCGCGCCGCCCGCCCGAGCGCGAGCGGGAAGCGCACGTCGTCGAACGCGTCCATCTCCTTCTCCTCCAGATCGAACCAGGTGAATCCGTCGCGCAGCACCTGCGGCAGCGCCCAGGCGAACACCTCCGCCGTCCCCCGCGCCCGCGCCTCCTCGATCGCCCCGGCGATCGCGCGCCACTGCGCCTTGTCCTCGGGGGCCGGCACGAAGCCGGCGAAATAATGCCGCCGCTCGGGCGGATAGCCGAGCCGCTGCCCCACCGCGTCCGCCGCCGCGCCCCCGGCGCGTCCGGCGGTGACCCATTCGTAATCCTCGACCTGCAGCACGTCGAAGGCGGGCGCTGCCCATGCCGAGGGCAGGTTCGCCCGCGCGATCTCGGGTCCTGCGAGGATCGTCGGGAGGTAGACGAGCAGCAGCAGCTCCGCGTCCGGCGCCGCGGCCCGCACCGCCGCCGCGATGCCCGCCGTCGACTGCGCCAGCACTGTGCCCGCCGCGTCGAGCGTCGCCTCCTCCGCCGCGCCGAGCGTCGCCCGAACGTCGGCGACCGGCACCGGCGCGAACGCCGCTACCGCCGCCGCATCGTACAGGCAGATCGCCCCGTCGCCGCGCACCCACCACCAGGGCTCGCCGATCTGGATGCGCGGGCGCAGCCCCGCCGCCGCGGCGATGCCGGCGAAGGCCGCCGCGACCTGCCGCAAATAGCCCATCGCCCCGTCATGCGCCGGCGAGAGCAGCGCGGAGGGCGGATCCCAGCCGGTCAGCGCCGGCGTTCCGTCCGCCGCCCGCTGCTTCCAGTCGTTCCAGCAATGCCGCTCGAGCAGCTCGTAGGAGAGCGAGAAGATCGGCGCGAAGCCGAACGCCGCGGCGCGGCTCGCGAAGTCCGCGTGCCACGCGGCGCAGGGCGCGTTCAGCACCCCGCCGGCGAGGCTGGCGTAGAAGCCCTCGCCCAGCGCCTCGAGCCGGAAATAATGGCTCATGCCGACATAATGGTCGAGCGCGCCGCGATAGCCGAGCTGGACCGCGGCCCGCAGCACCCGCGCCGGCGTCAGGTGGTAGAGGTCGTCATAGCCGGTCGCGATCCGCAGCCGATGCTCCGGCACCAGCGCCTCGCCGATCGCCAGAACCGATGCCGAGCCGTCGCAGGCGATGCCGCTGAGCTCCGCCCACCCCTCCGCCGGCGCCGCCAGCGCCGCATCGGCCCCGCTATATCCCTGCGGCGCGAGCGAGACGAACATCCGGTCGACGTCTCCCGCCCAGACCGGGTCCTCCTTCGCCCAGCCGCCGGCGAGGGCGCCGAAATCCAGCGCCATCGCCGCATCCTCGGGCGTCCCATCCGCATAGTTCCACAGCCGCACGTACCAGGTCCGGGCCGCCCCGCTCTCGTCCCGTCCCTCGATCGTCAGCGTCGGTCCGTTCACCGCGTCGAGCGGCAGGATCCCCCCGCTCCGCCAGCGGAAGGCGAGCCGGCAGGCGCGGAAGTCGCGGCTGGTCTCGTAGGCGAGCAGCGGGTGGTCGAAGCGGTCCTCCGCCTCCCAGATGAGGCCGGCCAGATCGTCCGCCTTGTAGAAGACGGCGTCGACCCGCAGCGCGTCCGGCGCCGTCGTCACCGCCGAGGCCATCATCGGCCGCGGGAAATTGACGGTCCAGAAGCGCGCGTCGAACCGCTTGACGAATCCCGTCTGCCGCGCCGTCCCCGGCGCCGCCAGCCAATATGCCATCGCCCCCTCCCTAGTCGTCGAGCCGGAGCAGCGCCTCGCGCACCGCCCGCGCCACCTGCCGGCCCGAGCGCGCCAGCGCCTCCGGCTCCGCCCCCGCCGGCGCGTTGACGGTGATGCTCATCCGTATGTCGCGGGGGCCGGCCGGGACGCCGCCGCCCGTCTCGATCCGCCCGCTCCCGGTCGGCACGAACAGCTCCGGCCCGCGCTCGCCGACCAGGTAGGCGCGCCCGGGCGCGACCGGCCCGCCGCCGGCGCGGCCCGGCAGGCCGAGCAGCGCGCCGATCAGCTGCCCCGCCAGCGATGCCAGGCCGCCGCCTCCTTCGCCGCCGCCCGCAACGGCGCCGATGCCGGCGCGCAGGCCGCCCGCCGCGATCTCGCTCATCACGGTGAGCGCCGTATGCTTGAGGTCCTCGAAGCCTAGTTTGCCGGTGCGCACCGCGCGCAGCAGGGCCGCCTCGATGGTCAGCCCCGCCCGGCCCGCGCCCTGCGCGAGCGGCCCTTCCAGCTGCCCCCGCATCTCCGCCACGTCGCGGGCGAACCCGCTCGTATCGGCCCGCACGCTCACCAGCAGCCGCTCGATCTCTTCATCCATCTCCTGCCTCCCCATCGGCGATGGGGAGGGGGACCACCGAAGGTGGTGGAGGGGTGACCCCTGCCCCGCGCGCGCCGTCTCAGTCCGGAAACCGCTCCATCAGCGAAGCCATCTCATCCCGCCCGATCGCCGCCTGCCCCGGCCCCGCCAGCGCCTCCAGCGCCGACCTCAGCTCCGCCGGCGTCGCCCGCCAGAAGGCGTCGGGGCTCCAGCCGAGCAGCAGCCCCGCCAGCCCCGCCAGCCGCGCCGCCGCGGCCGCGAACTCAGCCCCGGCCATCGAGGATCTGCCGCAGCAGCGCCTTCAGGACCGGCGTAGCCTTCGCCAGCCCCGCCTCGGCGATCGCCGCGCCGATCCGCTCGCGCGTCAGCCCCGGCGGCCGGTCCCTGAGGCAATGCCAGAACAGGCCCGCCATCTCGCCGAGCTTCAGCCCTCCCGCCGCCGCCCGTTCGACGAGCGCGAAGAGCGGTCCCAATTCCTCCTCCGCGGCGACCAGCGCCTCGAAGCTCGGCCGCAGCACCAGCGCCAGGCCGCCGACGACCAGCGCCGCTTCGCCCCGCGCGGGGTTCGCGCCCGCGCCACTCACGCCGCACCCACCGGGCCGGAGCTTTCGAGGCTCAACGTGTAGGTCCGCTCGCCATTATAGTCGCCGGCATAATCGAGCCGCGTCACCAGGAAGCGGCCGCGCAGCCGCTCGCCGCTCTCGAAGCTCAGCTCGTAATCGTCGAGCGCGCCGCCGAGCGCATTCGCCTTGACGCGAAGCTCGGCCGCCGAGCCGGTGAAGATGCCGCCGGCCGACACTGAGACGGAGCGCACGCCCGCGCCGGAGAGCAATTCGCGCCACCCGCCCGAATCCTTCGAGGTGACGTTCACCGCCTCGCCGTTCACCGAAAGCTGCGTCGCGCGCAGCCCCGCGACGGTCGCGTAGGCCGGCGGCGAACCGCCGTCGCCGACCTTGAGCAAGAAGGCACTTCCCTTTTCCGCGCCCATGGCACATTCTCCCTTTCGTTCAAATCGGTTGCACTGGAGGTCGTATGATTTCTCCGTTGCTTCTCCTGGCGTTGGCAGCGCCGTCCTCGGCTCCGCCGCCCAACCCGAATGTGCAGCGCAATGCGTTCATGCATTGCCTGTCGGATCTGGTCGCCACCGACCTCCACGCCCAGGTCGCGGTCGATGCGTTCCGAGCGAAGCTCGCCACGGTCTGCAAGGCCGAGGAGGAGGCGTTCCGCCAGGCGTCGATCAAGGCCGACCTCGCGATCGGCATCAAGTCGGCGGCGGCGCAGGACAATGCCGCGTCGGAGATCAAGGACATCGTCCAGACGCAGGGCGATCGCTACCAGAATTACTTCGAGAGCAAGACCGTCCCGCGCTAGCGTCCGTCCTCACATGCTGCGCAGCATGCGCGCGCGAAATTCGAGCGCGCCGGTCCACAGCGTGTCCGCGCCGACCGCCGGCCTGGCCTCGCGCGCGGTGCGGGTGCGCTGCCACACGAAGCTGACGAGGCTCGGATCGGCTACGGCCAGCCCCGCCTCGAGCCGCGCCCGCGCCGCGTCGAGCAACGCGTAGAGCCGCCCCGGCCTCTCGCCGGCAGCGCGCACGGTCACGGTCAGCCGGATCTCGGATCCCGCCGCGGTCTTGTGGCCCCAGTCGGTCTCGGGCCCGGCTTCGACGACCGCATAGGGAAAGGCCGCCTGCCCCGGCGGCGCCTCATAGACGCCGCACAGCCCGCTTACTCCCTCGATGCGCGCGAGCGCCGCGGCCTGCAGCGCGATGACGGCGCCGCTCATGCCAGCCTCGCGCCGATCCAGCGGAGCGCCGGGTCGGTCATGCTGCGCAGCAAGAGCCCGCGGCCGCTCAGCCGCACGCCCGCGTCCACCTCCTCGATGCGGACGCCCCGCGGCGCCTCCGCGCGCAGCGCCGCGGCGATCCGCGCGCGCACCGCTCGGCGCCGCGCCTCGCCCGCCGCGGCGGCGCGCGCCGTCAATCCCTCGAACATGCTCTTCCTCCCTGTTTTCAATCGAGCCGCAGCCGCCGCCACGGCCGCCACAAGGCCGCCACCGCCGCGGGCGGCTCCGCCTGCGCGCCGGAGTCGGTGCGATAGGTGTAGAGATGCGCCGCCAGCCGCAGCACGCCCTGGCGCAACGCCATCGGCACGCCGTCCCAGTCGGCCGCCAGGCCCGCTTCGAACGAGAGGCGCACCGGCCCCGGCGCCGGGTCGACGCGGATCCAGCCGCCGCCGTTCGCGTCGATGTCGATCGCATAGTCGCCGGCCGGCACGAGGGTCGCGCCGCCGCCTTCGCCGATCCGCTCGACAGCTCCGATCGCGCGCACCGGCGTGCGTGCCAGCTTCCGCCAGCCGCGCCGGTGCGGCGGATGCCGCGCCCCCAGCGTCTCGCGCAGCGTCCGCGCCATCAGCACCTGGCCGGTGAACCGCTCGCACAGGCATGCGGCGCTCGCCAGCATCGCACCGATCAGCGCGTCCTCGCCCGCGTCTCCCGCGCGCAGCAGCGCCTTCGCCTCCGCCAGCGCCGCCTCCGGCAGCACCGGCACGTCGCCTTCGATCATCGCGTCTCTCCCCTTACAGATTGAGGCCGAGCGTCAGCCCGCGCCGCGCCGCCCGCCGCGGCGCGAACGCCGCCGGCAAGTCGAACTTCACCTCGATCGCCAGCCCCGCGGTCGCGATCGCGCTGTCGAAGAACAGCGGGCCCGTTCCGATCGCGACCGTGCGCCGCACCGTCGCCGTCGCCAGCAGCGGGCCGGTCAGATAGTCGAGGCTCCCGCCGCTCCGGCGGATCCAGGCGTAGGTCGCCAGCGCGAAGCTGCCCGGCCGGTAGCTGCCCGACTCGAGGATACGGCACAGGCCGCTGGCGATCTGGAAAGCCCGGTCGATCGTCGCTTCGCCGATGCCGGCGCCCGGAGCGGCCGAGACGCCGGCGAAGCACAGCCCCGTCCCCAGCGGTTTCACGCGCAGCACGAAGTCGCCGGCGATCCCCGCCGCCGAGACGGCGGAGGCGTCGGAGGCGCCGTCGCTGCCGCCCGTCTTGGTCGCCACCCACGCCCCGGCCGCCGCCGCCGCCACGGAGCAATTGGCGGCGTTCGCGATCGCGCCCATCAGTAGAGCGCCAATATGTCGGCCGCGCTCGTGCCGGTGGCGCGGACATATTCAGCGCGGAACGGCAGCACCGTGCCGTCCGCGACATTCTTCCACAGCTGGTCGGCGCCGCCGCCGACGCCCCGCATGGTCAGCGTCCCGCCGGTACCGACGAACAGCGCCTTGGGCACTTCCGCCAGCGCCTGCGTGTCGCTCGGCACCACCGCGGCCGCCCGCCGCGCCGGCGACCCGACGCTGTCGACCACGCCCGAAAACCCGTCGCTCATCTCGTTTCTCCTCGTCTTGAAAAGGAAAGCGCCGCCCGGGGAGGGGACTCCGGGCGGCGCTCCGTCTGGCCTCCCGCCCTGCGGGGGCCTCACCGCCTACGCGGTGAACTTCATCAGCTTGATCGCTTCCGAGTTGCTGACCTGCCCGCCGATCCGCTTCGTCGCGTAGAAATGGACGAAGGGCTTGTGGGTGAACGGGTCGCGCAGGATCTGCGTCTCGCTCCGCTCGGCGATCAGATAGCCCGCCTTGAAGTTGCCGAAGGCGATCGACAGGCTGTCCGCCGCGATGTCGGGCATGTCCTCGGCTTCGACGAGCGGATAGCCGAGCAGCGTGTCCGGCTGCCCCGACACCAGCCCCGGCTGCCACAGGAACGCGCCGTCCGCCGTCTTGAACTTGCGGATGACGCTCGCGGTCGCCGAGTTCATCACGAACACCGCGCCCTGACGGTAGGGCGGCCTGAGCGCCTGGACGAGGTCGATCAGCCGGTCCTGCGGCGCGCCGCCGACGAAGGCGCCGCTCGCGCCCGAGGGCACGAACTGCAGCGTCCCGAACGGCCGCGATCCGTCGCCTTGCGCCGTCGCCGGCAGGCTGAGGAATCCCTTGGGCTGGTTGACGCCGGAACCGGCGACGAACGCCGCCCCCTCGGCGCGCGCGAACTCGGTCGCGATTTCTTGCGCCAGCCACGCCTCGACGTCGAACGCCGCGTCGTCGAGCATCGCCTGGCTCGCCGCCGGATTGGCGTAGAGCTCGCCCGAAGGCGGCGCGATCTCGATGAAACTGGGCGTGTCCGTCTCCGGCCGCCCCGCCGTCTCCGACACCCAGCCCGACGCGGTGCCGCCGCTCGTCACCAGCTTGCGATAGCCGGCCGAGCCGACCTTCACGACGTTGGCGATCGCGCGGATCGGCGAGATCGAGGTCAGCAGCCGGTCGATCGTCGCGTCGATCTCCTCGGGCACCGCATAGCCGCCGGCCGCGCCGGAGAGGGCCGTCACCGCCTTCAGCTCGACTCCCGCCTCGAGTCCCTTCCTCAGATATTTCTCGACGAACGGCGATCCCTCGCCCTTCACCCCCGCCAGCGCCGGCCGCGCCGCGGCGATCGCCTGCGCATCCATCCGCGCCTTGAGCTGCGCGATCTCCTCGCGAAGCGCGCCGAGCGCGTCCCCGTCCTGCTCGAAAGCCTCGAACGAAGCCTCGAGCGAATCCGCCTTCACTTCCATCATAACTCTACTCCCGCTCTGTTGCGGACACAGGTCCGCCTTCGCGGAGGGACCACGCGCCCCTCCCCGCCATCGCCGCCCCGCGCGGCAATTCCTTCAATCCCGTCGGTGTCCGCTAATGACGCGATGCCCGCCCACTCACCGGTCGCCCGGCACCAGCGCCGCGCCACGGCCATGCGCCTCGCCGACGCCTGCGCTCATACCGGCGATCCGACCGGTGGGCGGCAAAGAAAAAGGGGCCGAACGGCCCCTTTTTCTTCTCCTAGTGCCTGTGTGGCTTCAGCAACCGCTCCCGCCGTCGCCGCGCCCGAGGCCAAGCCTGATCTGGATCATCTTTCAACTCCTCGCCAACCGGCACATGCCTTACACCCGTGATCGTTAAGCACAGACGAACGTCACATTCAACTCTCCTCGGCAGACGCTCCGGGACCCTGCCCCGGCTCTCCCTTGGCGGGCGCAACTGCCGGCACCAGTCCAGGAACCGGTGCGTCGCCGTCATGTTCCGGGGTCCTCCAATAGAAGACGACGCTGTTGTGAGGTAGGATCGGCCCGTCGATTTTCCAGACCGCCATACCGTTCCCGCTCGCCGGCATCTCCAGCGTCTCCTGGCTCGCCGTGTTGTTGCGCATGCCCACATGGAGATCGTCGGGGGCCGTCACCTGCAGGCTCATTCCCTCGGTGCAGGGGAAGTAGGAGCACCAGACCTCGCTGTCCGAATCCTCCTTGATCACGCGCGCAGTCACGGCGACCGTCAGCTTGCCGTGGGGCCCTATCTCATGCGGCCAAGTGTAGACTTTGGCGTCGCCCTTCAGATCGCCTCCCAGGGCGCTCTCGACGTTCTGCGCCTTACCGCCGATCGTTGCCGATAGGACCCGCGAGGCGCTGCGCAGTTTCGGGCCGTGCCGCGCGGGCAGCGCGAACTTTACCGGCAGCGGAAGCTTATCGGACGAAAGATTCTCGAACTCGAAGGTGAACGCCTGGTCTAGAAACATGAACTTAGTGGGGTCTGCCACTCCGAGTTCGGCGGCATCGTCGGCCGTGAGCCTGCTCAGCTTGTACATGAGCGTGACCTGCCGCCGGATGATCTTCCGGTCGAGCGTCGATTCGATGACCTTCCGGACATATTCGGAACTGTGCTGAATGCCGAGGACGCCCCTGAAAACGTCCTGTGTCATCCGCTTTTCGCGTTCGAGGGTTTCCTGGCGCTCCCGCTCCTCCCGGGCTTGCTCGGCTTGCTTCTCCAGCGCTTGGCGCAGTCTCTCCTGCTCCTCCTTTGCCGCCTGGATTCGCTGCTCCCGCCGCTTCGCCTGTTCGTCGATGCCCCAACCGATAATGTACGCCACGATCAAGGCGACACCTAGCTCAGCGAAGAAGAGAGTCAGGACCTCCGCCCAGTAGCCGTAGCGAGTCGCCTTGTCGGCTTCGGTGAGAGCGGGCCTCAGAGCGGCCACGGCGAAGACGATCAGTGCACCCAACAGACCGACCCACTTTGGGGCCTTGATCGGATCTGCCTCACCGCTAGGCTTCGGCTCGGGTAAGGCCCGTCCCGAGTCCTTCCGATCCCCGCCTCCACCGCCTCCCGGAATGGCGACGACGGCCGTCGCGTTGGCATCGCGCATCGAACCATCCCCTTCCGAAGGGGCTCCGGGAGCCTCTCCGCCTTGCTGCTGATCGCCCACGTTTGCGCCTCTTTCCGCCCGCGTCGAACCTTTCAGAAATCGTGCGGGTCGGCAACTCCCGCCACGCCGGGGCTGGCGAAAATCGGCAGACTTTCCCCGGTCTGCCAGCGGGTCGCGGCTCAGCCCTGGGGCTGGTCGTTCGCCGGCTCCGGCGTCTCAGCCGGCGCCGGCGGCGTCTCGCCGCCCTGCTCCGCCGTGCCGCCGCCGAGCCCCTCGAGCGCGTCGCTCAGCGCGTCGAGCCTGTCGCAGTCGGCGAGCACCGCCGCGCTGTCGACGCCGACATTGCCGCGGATCCGCTCGACGACGTCGCCGACGTCCTTGGCGATCCGCGCCACCGACGCGTCGAGCCTTTCGGTTGCATTGGTCATGATTTCCATCCTCCAGATGAGGATGAGGAGCGCCGCAAGCGCTCCCCATCCGGGGTTCGCCAGTTCCGTCATGTCTCTCTCTCCGGTCCTGGGGCAGGCTTCGGCTTCCCGCTCTCCGCCGGCCTGCCGCGGCGGGGGAATGCGTTCCGCCCGGGTCAGGCGACTCCCGCGACGCTCAGCGTGCCGGAGGCGAGGTTCACCGCGCTTGCCGTCGGGTTGAACGCGGTGACCGTCACCGTGTCGTCCGCGGTCGCCTCGCACGAGGCGATGAGGCCGCCCCAGCCGCCCGACATGCTCGCGCCATAGGCCCGCTTGTCGCCGACCCGCGCGCCCGGCACGTCGAGAGTGGTCGTGCTCGCCGCGCCGGCGGCGATGCTCGGCCAGTCGAACGTCTTCGACCCCTCGAAGTAGCGCCGGCCGCCCTGCACCTCGACGATCAGCGTGTCTGCGGCGAGGTCGACGGCGGCGCCGCTCGTGTTCGACGCCGTCACCGTCACCGTGTCGTCGGCGGTGACCGCCGCGGCGAAGGTCAGGCCGGCATTGTTCAGGCCGTCGCTCAGCATGCGCGCTTCATAGATGTAGCCGTCGCCGACTCGCGCGCGCGGCACGGTCACCGTCGTGGTCGCGCTGCCGCCGTTGGCGATCGACGGCCAGTCGTAGCTCTTGCTGCCGCCGACGCCCCAGCGCACCGTGCCGCCCACGTCCTTGAGGTTGAAATAGGGCATGAAGCTGAGCCCGATGCCGCTGAAGCGGTTGAGCCCCAGCCAGATCGCCGCATAGCTCGCGGTCTGGCTGCCGCCGACGTCGCAGTGCAGGTCGCAATCCTCGAACACGGCGCGTTCGCCCAGCGCATAGATGTTCGGCAGCTTGTAGGTGCGGCGATAGTCGAACCGGCAGCGCTGGAACCAGACTCGCCCGGAGTTGATCTGGATCTCGGTCGAGTAGAACGGCTTCGGCGTCCCGTTCGACTGGAGGTAGGAGTAATCGGTGTCGTCGGTGAAGGTGCAGCGCACGAACCCGGGTGCGTCGCCTTCCTCGAGGAACCCGCGGGCAAGATTGTCCTGCCACTGGCACATGACGTTGCCGGCGATCAGCGCGTCCTCGAATCGCACGTCGGGCTTTTCGATCCACATCGCATAGGTTTCGGTCCCGAGCAGGCGCCCGCCCTTCCACAGGATGCGGCTGTTCCGGCCCGACGCGACGCCGAGGCCGGGGCCGGCGTTGAAGGCGGTGACGCAGTTGAGGAACAGGATCTCGTCGGCATAGCCGGGGCTGTCGGGCTCGACGTCGATGCCCGATTGGGGGTTGCTCGCGACATAGCCGTTCCGGCCGGTGTTCAGGAACTGGCTGTTGACCACCGTCAGCACCCGCGCGCCGACGAAGGAGGCGCCCTGGCGGCCGCAGCCGACCGCCGAGAAATCCTCGACCAGCGTGGGCTGCGCCGCATCGCCCTTGCGGTCGAAGTTGCGGCGGATGCCGAGCCCGTCGAGCCCCATGTTGACGGCCTTGCAGTTGCGCACGATCAGCCGGCCGTTATTGTCGTAGAAGCGGAAGCCGTCGAAGCCGATCTGGATCCCGCTGTCGGCCCAGTTGCCGCCGATCGTCTGGTGCGCGATGTTGCCGTCGACGCTGATGCCGTCGACCTCGATGTCGCCGTCGTTGAACTCGCCGAACACGGCGCCCAGGAACGGCGAGGCGCGATAGGCGGTGTCGTAGGGCGATCCGCTCGACGAGGCCCCCGTCACGGGGTCGAACTGGCCGTATTTGAGATCGTTCGCGCACTTGAGCGTGCAGCCGTTGCCGCGGATCGTCACCTTGCGGTCGCAATAGGCGAAGTAGAGCACCTTGGCCGGCTCATAGGCCCAGTCGGACGCGGTCCCCATCGTCTGGCCGCCGATGATGTAGGTCTTCGGCTCGAGCTCCAGCGTGCCGCCGCCGATCCGCCGCAGGTAGGAGGCGGCGCCGGCCAGCGCGTCGGTGTCGTTGGTCGCGCCGTCGCCGGTCGCGCCGAACCAGGCGGCCTTCACCGCCCCTTCGATCACCCTCAGCCAGGCGCCGCTCGCGCCGGTCGGGTCGCTCGCCGGCGCGACGCAGACGCCCTGCCGCGGGTCGGAGCTGACCAGCGCGTCGCCCGCGGCGCCGATGTCGATGAACTGGACCTGCGCGGCGGTGCCGGTGTCGGGCAGCGCGCTGTCGAAGTGCAGCGCCCCGCTGAACGTCGTCGGCGCCGTGCTGTAGATGAGCGTGCAATGGGCGTCGATCTGCGCCTGGATCCGCGACGGGTCGATCTCGATCGTGCGCGGGCAGGAATACCAGGCCACCACGTTCGACGGGTTGCGGTAGAGGAGAAGGTCGAACCGGCTCCAGTCGTGGGCGCCCGAGGCCAGGGTGCTCGTTCCGGAGCCGAGGAAGTAGGACGAGCTGAAGCAACCCATGCGGAGCGTCATCGCGTAATTGTCGTCGGCGGTCGGGTTCGCGCTGGCGCCGACATCGATGTTCTGGAACGAGCGCGCCCCGTAATGGCGGTAGCGGATCGCGAAGGCCCCGGACGCCGCGGCGGTCGAATAGGCGCCGGCGTCGTAGGTGCCGTTCGAGCCGCCCGTCTTCTCGATCGCGTACCAGCCGGCGCCGAGCGGGGTGACGGTCGTGTTGTTATGGTTGGTAATGGCGTTGAAGCCGCCGGAATGATTGTCTCCGGACCAGCGGAACAGGCCCTCGCGGCCCGCCTCGGTCAGGATGGCGCTGTCGCCGGCGCTCGCGCTGAGCGCGGCCATCGCACTGCGGGTGGCCACGGTGTTGGTGGTAGGCATCTTTCTCTTCTCCAACAAAAAAGCCGCCCCGGAATTGGGACGGCTTCACAAAAACCTTGCTCGTTCGGCGCGGCCGGTCAGCCGGGCGGCGCCTCCAGCGCGTGGACCCGCGCGGCGGGCTGCATCGGGTGGGTGACGAGGCTGACCTCGAGGAGGTCGAGCTCCCTGAGCTCGCGCGGCGCGGCGCCGGAGGCGGCGCGCACCACATAGCCGAAGCTCAGCCCCTGGACCCGGCCCGCCTCCAGCGCCGCCGCCGCCGCCCGCGCCGCCGCGCCGGCGCCGAGCCGGGCGATGACGCGCAGCCCGCGCCTGTCCTCCTTCAGATATTCGATCCGGCCGATCGGCCGCCCGCGGTCGTGCTGCCAGAGCAGCGGCACGCTCGCCGCGCCGCGCCGCACCGCCCGCGCGAAGGCGCCGGCCCGCACCACGTCGCCGCCGCGGTCGCACCGGTCGAACACCGCCGCATAGCCCGCGAACCTCATTTGAAATGCTCCCACAGCCCCAGCTTGACGCTCATCCCCACCACAAGCGCCGCGAGCAGGATCCTGACCGCCCAGGTCACCACCGCGTTCCACGCCGATTTCTTCGCGTCGCGCCACGCCTGGAGCAGCTCCCTCAGCTCGTCCATGTCGCGCCGCGCATGCGCGTCCTTGAGGCCGAGCGCGCCCAATGCCCGCTCCGCGCCGACCGCGCTCGCCTCCTCGATCAGGCCGCGCAACGTCGCGAGGTCCGCCCCGCGCGCCTCCGCCTGCGCCGCCAGCACCGCCAGCAGCGAGCTATCCCGCAGCATGTCGCCCATCATTCGCCTCCTCGTCCTTCCAGCCCCAGCATCGCCCTCTTCTCCTCGCGGCTGAGGAAATCCGCCGCGATCACCTGCGCCCACAGCCGCTCGCGGTCCTCCGCCAGCGCCGTCACCTGGTCGATGTCGAGCCGCAGCCTCAGCCCCGGCCACCAGGCCGAGAGCGCGCTCCCCAGCGCGCCCAGGATCCGGTCGGCGAGCGGCAGCACGGTCAGCCGCCACAAGGCGCGGTTCGCCTCGCGGTAATTGGCGTAGGTCGCATCGCCCGGCAGGCCGAGCAGCATCGGCGGCACGCCGAAGGCCAGGGCGATCTCGCGCGCCGCCGCCGCTTTCAGCGCGACGAAGTCCATGTCGGCGGGCGTCATGCTCATCGCCTGCCAGGTCATCCCGCCTTCGAGCAGCATCGGCCGCCCGGCATTGCCCGGGCCGGCGAACTCCGCCTCCAGCTCGGCCTTCAGCCTTTGATATTGCTCCTCGGCCAGCACCCCTTCGTCGCCGCCCATTACCAGCGCGCCCGAAGGGCGCGCCGCATTGTCGAGCAAAGCCTTGTTCCACCGCGTCGCCGCATTGTGGATCGCCACCGCCCCCGCCGCGGCGCCGAGGCTGCCCAGCCCGTAATGATCGTCGAGCGGGTGCATCGCCCGCACATGGACGAGCGCCGGCCGCCCCAGCCCGTCGCGCGCCGGCAGCCGCGTCTTCGCTTCGCCCGCTTTGTAGACATAGGCCGCCGGCCAGCCCCCCGGCCCCGCCTCCACCGACACCCGCTCGGGCCGCAGCGCGAACAGCTCGGCCGGCGTCCCCTCCGCGTCCGGCAGCAATTGCAGATAGGCGTTGCCGTGGAGCAGCAGGTGCGACGCCGCCGCGTCGAGCAGGGCCGGCGCCGCCAGCTTGAGCGCGCGCGCCGCCGCGCCGCCGCCGCCCGCCCCGTCCTCGGCCAGGAGCGGCGCCCAGGCGACGCTCTCCGCGACCAGCCGCACCGATCGCTGCGCCACCGCATTGCCGAGATAGGCCTCGCGCACCTGCGCCTCGTAGCTCCTCGGCCATTCGCCCACCGCCGGCGCGCCGCTCCACGCCCGATGCAAGAGGGGCCGGGCGGCATCCCGCCCGGCCCTGGAAGAGCCCTTCCGGCCGAACCATTTCATCGTCTATCTCCCGTCGCTGTGAGCCCGTTCCCGACCCTCGAACTCGCCGCCGCCTGGCTGCTGCTGCTCGCCGCGGCCTTCACCGTCGCCAGGGCGCTCGTCGTCGGCGCCATCGACGTCCACGCCGTGCGCTACCGGCGCGCCGGCGAGCCTTCCTCCTACTGGTTCGAAATCCTCGCCGCCGCGCTGCCGATCGCCGCCGGCGCCGCCTTGCTTGCCCGGCTGCCCCTGCGCCCGCACCCGTCCGCGCGGGTCAACCCGATCGAGATCGTCTGGACTCTCGTCCTGATGCGCTTCGTCGCCCAGTCGCTGTGGCACCGCCGCGCCCGCTTCTTCGGCAGCGACTATCCCCGCGCCGCGCGCCGCCGCGAATATTGGATCGTCGTCCTCGCCGCCGGCCTGCTCTGCGCCCTCATGGCCGGGCTCACCCTCGACGCCCTCTTCTTCGTTCAGCCCCGCGCGTAGCGCTCGACCACCGCCGGGTGGAGCGGGTTGTCGAAGGCGAGGCCGGCGCGCGTCCCGTCGGACCACACCACCCGCGCCGCCCAGCTCTGCAGCCCGGGCAGCTTCAGCCACACCCGCATGCCCGAATCGAGATGCACGCCGGCCTCGATGCCGGCGCCGCCGGTCGAGAGGTCGACGACGCTGATCGGCGAGGACGGCCGGTCGCCGCCGTCGCTCCTCAGCCCGGCGCCGATCTGCACCGCCGAGCGCGCATAGCGCCGCCGGTCATATTCGCTGCCGCGTTCGAGCGAAGCCGATAGCCGCAAAGTCTCTCTCCCCACACCGACAGGCGCGCCGACGCACGGCCGCGCGCCCCGACCCTCGCACCGAAGGGTAAAGGCCGGGTTACCGCCGGGCCCCCGCGCGCCCGCCGCTACAGCATCCGCACCCGCGGCAGCGCCCGCTCCCTGAGCAGCTCGGTCAGCGCCCACACCATCGCGTCCGCCCGGTCCGGCGATCGCCCCGGCCCCCTCGTAGCGGCCGTCGATCGTCATCCCCGCCAGCTCGTCCTCGAGCGCGGGAAAGGTCCCGGCGAACTTCGCCTTGCCGCGCTCGAAGAAGGCGGCGACCGGCTCGGCCCGCGCCGCCTTGCCTTTCGACGCCCGCGCGGTGCGCACCGGCAGCCGGCAGTCGACGCTCCTCAGCACGCTCTCGACCATGTCGCCGCCCTGGTTGGTCTCGACCACGACCCGGTCCGCGTCCCAGGCCTCGGCGGCGCGCACCACCGCCCGCGCCCATCCTTCCGGCCGCAGGCCCTGGACGGTCGCATCGGCGAGCACATGGCCGATCCCCTCGGCATCGACCCCGCACACGACGATCCCGCACGCATCGCCCCCCGCGCTCGCCGGCGGATCGACGCCGATCACGACGCGGCGCAGGGGTAGGACACAGAGGGGAGATGTACTCGTACGTGTCCCCGGTCCGTCCCCAGGGGGACATGTACTCGTACATGTCCCCGATCCGTCGCCAGGGGGACATGTACTCGTACGTGTCCCCGGTCCGTCCCCAGGGGGACATGTACGCGTACGTGTCCCCCTATCCTCCGCCTCCGCTGGGGGACACGTACAAGTACATGTCCCCGTCCCCGCCTTCACCCGGCACCGCTCGATCAACTCCCGCGGCCATAGGCTCCCCTCGACATCCTCGATCAGCTCCCCGTCCAGCTCCTGCCGCCCGAGCCGCGTGCCGCCGTAGAGGCCGGTCACATAATCGATGAAGCCCGGCGCCAGCAGCGGATTGTCCGCGGTCCGGCCGCGCGTCACCGTGACGTCGCCCCGGCCCTCCAGCCGGCGCATCAACGGCACCTGGCGGGGCGTCGTCGTCGCCAGCACGCGCGGCATCCGCCCCCGCCTCAGCCCGAGCATGAGATTGTCCCACGCCGCCTCCGCCTCGGCCCATTTGGCAAGCTCGTCGCACCAGGCGAAATCGTGCTCGGGGCCGCGCAGCGCCTCGGGGTTCGCGCCCGAATAGATCTGGGCCTCCGTCCCGCCGGGCCAGGTCAGGCGCCCGAGCGACGCCTCCCAGCGCGGCCGCGTCTCGTCGCGCGCCGTGGCGAGCAGGCCGGACGGCCCCTCCACCATCACCGCGCGCGCCTCGTCCATCGTCGGACCGACGAGCGCGATCCGCAGTCCCGGCTCCTCGGCGAGATGGTGGACCCACTGCGCCCCGGCCCGCGTCTTGCCGTAGCCGCGGCCGGCCATCAGCAGCCACACCCGCCAATCGCCGCCCGGCGGCAGCTGCCCGGGCCGGGCCCAGTTGAGCCAGTCCGCCCAGAAGGCCTCGCGCTGCGCATCGGGCCACCCGCGGAAGAAGGCCACGCGCACCGGATCCGGCGCCAGCGCAAGCTGCTCGATGAGCGACAGCCGGCCCTGGAGCCGATCCTCCGCCGCCTCCCTAACCATCGTCTGCATGCTCTCACTCCCGATTTGTCAGCCGATCGCGAATTTCGCGGAAGCGGCGTTCCATCTCGTCGCGGATCGATTGGCCGCGCATCGGGCGGATCGCCGGGCCGGCGGCGGGCGCTGCCTTGGCGCGCGCCTGGTGCATCTTGAGCAGGCTGAGGGCGAGTGAGGTGGGGATCGCCCGCTGTTTCTCCCCCGAGCAGCCCTCGTCCGCGCGCCGGTTCTCGCCGAACCGCGCCCGCTCGAGCATTTCGAGTTCGAGCCGCGCATAGCCTTCCGCCACCGCGCCGTCCCAGCGCGCCCGGAACGCGGGGTCTCGTTCCTTGCGGTTGTAGGCCGGCTTGGAATCCGCAAAGCCCGCGGCCCGCGCCGCCGCATTGACGTTGCACACCTCCGACAGCTCGCGGAAGAATTCGTCCTCCCGGGCTCCCGTCCACGCTACCTTCACCCGCGGCGCGGTCGCCGTTGCCGTCGCCGTGTGCGCCGCCTTGGGCATGTCCGCCCTCCTGTCGCTCCGCTTGCGGAACTGCCCGTTCGGCCCCCGCACATCGTGTCTCGCCACAACACCCTCCCCGCCGCCCCCGCGGCCACAAAAAAGCCGGCGCGGAAAACCGGCCGGCTGATCCTTTTCGATGTCGAGGAAGCGATTCGGATACACTTCTCGACGATGACCCACTTGTACCCTAGCAGCGTGACGCTGTCAAGCACTTTTTCCAGATGGGTGATTTCCTATTTTTGGCGCAAGGCCGCGGAAAATAGGAAATCGGCCGATGGAAAAATGCGTTCTCAAATTTTTTCCGGCACTTGCGCGCAGGCCGTTCGTTGGGGCGATGATGAAGAAGCTCCTGATGTTCGTTCCGCCCGCCGCGCTCGCCGCCTTGCTCGTCCCCGCGCTGATGCCGCAGCACAAGGCGGCGGCGGAGGGCCAGGCGCAGGTGCAGCCGGCGGTCGTCCTCGCCGCCGTCGAGACGGCCGAGGCGCAGCGCCGCGCCGCCGCGCCGCCCAAGGCGGTTCCCGAAGACGCCGCCGCCTCGCTCGACAAGGCCGCCAACGCCGCCGCGAAGATCGACCCCGCCCGCGTCGATCCCAAAATCGCCGCCAACGCCCTCGCCCGCTGACCTTCCTCCCTCGATGTCGGGTACGAACCTGACGCCGACCCTCTCCCCGCAGCCCCTGCCGCTTACGCCGGCCGCGGCATCCCCCGCGTCAGCACCCGCCGCCACAGGCCGATCGTCGCCAGGCCGAGCTGCCCGTATTGGGGGACGAAATAGGCGAAGACGAGGGCGCTCGCCGCGCCGAGGATGACGCTGATGCTCCGCCGCCGCACGTAGCGGATCCGCGCCGGCTCCGTCCCCGCCGCCACCATCGCCTCGCCCGTCGCGATATGGACCACCGCCGCGTTGAGCAGCCCGGCGAGCAGCAACGTGCCGCAATAGACCATCCCCGGCACATGCTGGTTGAGGTTGTGCGCGTCGAATGCGGTCACGAACGGCATGAAGGCGATGACGCAGAGCAGCGCCATGTTCCAGCCGAGCACGCGCCCCGAATAGCGCCCCGCCATCGCGAAGGCGCGGTGGTGGCCGATCCAGAAGATGCCGATCACCGCGAAGCTCAGCACATAGCCCATGAAGCTCGGGATGAGCTCGGCCAGCGCCTGCCAGTAGAGCGCGTCGGGCGAGCCCTTAGGCAGGATCGGGATCTTGATCTCGAGCACGAGCAACGTGATCGCGATCGCGTAGACCGCGTCGGAAAAGAAGACGAGCCGCTCGAGCGTATGGTCGGTCTTGATCGTCGCGCTCATCGCCGCCCCCCGCCCGTCCGCTGCCCCGCATCGCGCCCATGAAACGAATCGCAAACGCGCGGCCGCTTCGTCCCTGCCGGCTGTGCGGCCAAGAAACGATTAACCATTCGTCGGTGAAAAATACCCACCCGGCGCAAACGCATGCCCGCCGACAGTCATTCTAATTGTTGGCCACACGTAACGAGAGCATAAGGGAATGGCCGGACCGACGCGGGCGTGGGGCCGGGGCCCAACCCCGGAGCGAACCTCTCATCCGCACGGGCGGTAGAACGTTAGGAGAGGAGAATAGCAATGGCTCGAGTCCTGATCGTTCTTGGGTATCTGATCATTCTTCTCGCGCACCTTCTCCCGAGCGCGCACGAGCAGAATAGCTGATACCAAAGAGCCACGGAGGCTGGGGTCCAAACTCAGCCTCCGTGGTTAGCTTTTAGCGACGAAGGTGCCCAGTCGTCAACGGGATCTCGGCCATGCCCCTCTCAAGGCTCTCGGAAGCAGACTTGGCGAACGCCTTCCACGGCGCGCATCGCCGCATTCTCGAGGAACTCGAACAGCCCGACTGCAGCTATGCATCCCTCGCCGCGAAAATCGGAATAACGGACAGCGCGTTGAAGCAGTTCGTCAGGCGCGGCCGCCTGCGAGATGATTCTTCGCAGGTGCGGCGCGGCGCGGCTTTTGAAAAGATCGTGCGGTATCTAAGAGCACGCGATTCCCTCGCGATAGAAGGCGAGCCGAAGGATCTGACCGGCGAGGACGCTCGCATCATCGATACTCTTTCCAGTCTCACTGAGCGGCAAAAGGTGCTCGTGTCCTATTGGGCGGTCAGCGAGATACTCGGGGTCAACGAAGCCGACATCGACAGGTCCGGGCGGAAAATGGCGGGGTACTATTACTGCTATAGAAGCGGCAGCAGCCCCGAATACCTCGTCAAGAGCCTTCTCAGAATCGCGCCGGTTGATGGCATACCTAATAGCTGCCTCTACGAATTCTTTCACTCGCACTACGACAGCAATGGTGTTTTGAAGGAGTCTGACGGCCTCTTCACCTCGATCGCCAAGTGCAACTACCTATTTGGTGACTTAGCCAAAGGTGAAGGTATCGATTTTTTGTTGATGAAGGAACCGTTATCCGAGAAGTTCGACTTTATCCCCGCTTTTCAGGTATCGGTCGACCATAATCATCAGCCGTTCTTTGCAAAACTGCTGTGCTTTCGACTCACGAACGAAGTGTCGGGCCAGTCGGTCGACGACGAAACGTCGCTGCGAGAGAATACGGGGATAATTCGAAAGGACGTTGTCGCCGCAACCGGGATCGACGGAGACAAGCTCCTGGGACGTCGCCTGCTCGACCACTTCCTCGCCGACCCGCTGACCCGCATCGAGATGAGCGACATCGTCACCCGGCTTCTCGAGCGTCCGTAGGACCATCTCGCCCGCGCCGGCATCGTTCGCCGGCGACCGCGCACTGTCGCGCCGGAAATCGGACGCGCCTTCCCCGCTTTGGCCTTGCGCTCAGCCCCTGCGCCTTTGCCCCACGAAGCGCCGGTTGAAGCCCGGCGCCTCGACCGCGCCTTCGATCCGGTCGCCGGCGACGCGGGCGACGATGCGATAGGGGATGAGGAGGCGCGAGCCGGTGAGGTCGATCCGCCCGCCCTCGACCGATCCCGAGGCGTTGACGTTGTGCCGCCCGTGCAGCTCGGCCTCGACGTGCCGGCCCTGCTGGCGCAGCAGCAGCCAGGCGCTGCGCGACTCGCCGTGGGCGTTCTTCCACTGCAGGTCCCACACGCCGCCGACCGGCACCGGCGGCGGCGAAGCCGCGGCGAGCAGCAGCGCGCCGATCAGGAAAAGCCCCCTCGTCATCGAAAGGGCAGATAGGCGGCCCGCGCCTGAACGCAAGCTGTCCGGCCGCCCCCCGCCTTGTCGGCGAGGAGGCGGCGCGGACGAAACGCGATCAGCGCGGCGCGTTGCCGCCGCGCATCGCGGCCATCGCCGCCTGGCGCTCGGCCTGGTCCAGCTTGCCGTCATGGTTGGTGTCGGCGGCGTCGAACTGGGCGAGACGCGCCTTGACGACGTCGTCGATCGCCATCCGGCCGTCATGGCCGAACTGCTTCATCAGCTCGTGCAGGCGGTCGCCGATCTGGGCGGGGCCGCCGGCGGTCGAGATCGTGTCGATGATCTTCTCGATCTCCTTGTCGGTAATGACGCCGTCATGGTCGGCGTCGAGCCGGCCGAGCTGGTTGCGCACATTCTGCTCGGCCTGGGCGCGGGTGATGTCGCCCTGCGGGCCGCCGGGCCCGGCCTGCTGCGCCGCCGGCGGCGGAGTCTGCGCCGGCTGCGCGGCGGCGGCGGGAGCCGCGGCGAGCATGGCGGCGGCGGCGAAAAGCAACGTCTTCATGTCGTGGAGCTCCTGGTCTTACTTGGGCTGGCCGGCGGCGGCCGTCGCGGCGGCCTGCTCGTTCGCATCGAGCTTGCCGTCGTGATTGGCGTCGGCCTTGTCGAACGCGGTCATCCGCGCCTTGGTGAACGAAGCCAGCGTCAGCTTGCCGTCGGGCCCGACGCCCTCGGCGAAGATGCGGCGGATCGAGGCGAGCGCCTGCTCGGGCGCGCCCTGCGCCTTCACGGCGTCGAGCACGGCCTGCTGCTCGGCGGCGTCGGCGATGCCGTCATGATTGGCGTCGACTTGTGCGAACATGCCCTTGACCATCTCCTCGCCGGTGGCGCGGTCGATCGTCGGCGGGGTCTGAGCCGGCGCCGGCGCAGTCTGCGCGGCGGCGGGCGTGGCGAGCATGAGGAAGGCGGCGGCCGAGCCGGCGCCGAGGCCTTTGAACATCGAATTTCTCTCCCAAGATCAAGGGCCAAGGCGCCCTCGCCTTTCCCCCACCGCGCGACGCCTAGCACGAATCGCGATGAGCCGCGCATGAACAAATCGTCGCACTGCCGCGCCGCCTCATCCCCTCCTCGGTGTCGGGTACCTACGCGGGACGGTGTCAGGTACGGTGCCGGCTAGGCACCTGACACCGATCCGGTCAGGTAGGCTCTTCGGCCGGGCAGGCGCCGGTCGTCGCGTAACCGTGGAACCAGACTTTGCTCTTGCCGCTCCCGCGCGCCTTATCGAGAGCCGCGCATCGGCTATAGCCCGAACGCGCCAGCAGGGCGGTCTCAATCCCCTCGCCGAAAACCACGTCCAGGAAGAAACCGCCTCCCATCGACGCGATGATGAAGAGGAAGCTCATCCAGCGCCGGTTCAAGTCGATGTCCAGGTACGCACCGACTGCCCCCGCCGCGAAAGCGCACGCCATGATGAAGAGCGTCCGCAGGCCGGCGCCGTCGATGTCGATCCTCGGTATGTGGCGATGGGCGGCCAGAAGCGCGGAGGCGACCGAGAAGATGCCCCCGCCATTCATCAGGCCGAAGACGTCGTCGAACACGAACATTCCCGCCACCGCCAGGAGCATAGTGGCCAGGAGAAGCTTACGGTTCGATGTCATGCTCACGACGCCGAGGCGTTCACCCGATTTCGCCCGCGTCTGCAACGGCGGCCGCTTCGCATCGGCGCCCGCGCCTGCGTTCCTATTCCGCCGCCTCGGCCTCGGGCGGGGCGAAGAGCTCGGCGACGCGGCCGGCCGCCGGCTTCGGCGACGCCGCCTCGCCGCGCGCCGCGCTCGATCCGTCGGCCCCCGAGCGGCGGCGCTTGAGGCGGCCTTCGACCTCGGCGCCGCGGGCGATGCCGACGCTTTCGTAGAGGATGTCGCCGGTCACCTTCGCCGTCCCCTCGAGCGACAGCGAGCCCGCCTCGACGGCGCCGTCGACGAGGCCGGCGAGCCGCGCTTCGCCGGCGACGATGTTACCGATCACCGCGCCGCTCTCGCCCTGGCTCAGGACGCCGCAGCGCAGGTCGCCGACGATCCGGCCGTCGACGTGCAGCCGCCCCGGCGTCTCGACATTGCCGGTGACGACCACTTCGGGGCCGATGAACGAGAATTCCGCGCCCGCGCCCTCGGCGCCGGCCTTGCCGCCCTTGAGGAACATGTCCGACCCTCCCCGCCGCATCATCGCACATTGCGGAGCCGAATCAATCCGCCGCGCGGCCGCCCCTCGCGGCTGACGCAGCGGCGCCGATCCTGTAACCTCGCCCGGGTGCGCTGGCTCGGCCCTGCCCTGCTCGCCGCCGCCGCCGCGGCGTTCCCCCTGTGGGCGTGGGCTTACGCGTCGCCGCGCTGGACGCTGGAGCAGATGCAGCGGGCCGCGGCGGCCGGCGACGCGCGGCGCCTCCTGCGCTTCGTCGATTATGCCGAGCTGCGGCGCTCCGACGAAGCGGACAGGCGGGCGCGCTTCGCACACTTGCTGAGCATCGCCCCGGCGCGGTTCCGGCCGCGCCTCGTCGCGGACCTGGAGCGGCGCAAGCTGCACGATCCGCGCGAATTCGGGATCCGGCCCGACTATCTGCTCTTCGCGCTCCGCCCGCCGCCCGGCGGAGACGGCGGCCGCCTCGGCATCGAGATGCCGTCCTTCGACCGCTTCCGGGTCGTCGACCGCAGCAATCCTTTCCCCGAGCCGGGCGGATGGCTCACCTTTCGGCGCGAGGGGCTCGGCTGGCGGCTCGTCGCGATGCAGACCTATTTCGAGGAATTCCCGGAAGGGCCGCCGCGCAACGCCTGGTTCGACCGCCTCCTGAACTGGCTGCACCGCCGCGGCTGAGGGGGGCCGCCTGCGTCTGTCGTGCGCCGCCACGGCGGAAAGGCCGCGATCTTCCTGCGGCAAAGTACCCACTTTGCCGCACATGCAAAATGGGGGCTGACGTCGCCGCCAGCCCCCAATGTCCCAGGCTCACGATCGCCATGCCTCGGCAGGGCCATCACCCGCTGGGTGGGTGGGCACCGGGGCGGCGCGGACGCCGCTTTCCGGTCCCCGCGGGTCCCGTCCAGGCCGCGAGGGCCTGGGCGGTTCCCTGCGGGACGCGGGCAAGGCCGAGGCCTGGATGCCCAAATCCCGTTTCCGAAGCTCGGACGACCCGCTCGCGCGCGCCGCCTCGCTTCGAAGAGGCCGGTCTCGAACGAGCGCAAAGCCCTCGCCTCTCCACCGTCCCCGAGTTCCGCAGAAGACCGAAATCTCCCTCGTCCCCCTCGGTCGATCCGAACCTGACGCGAAGCGTCCGATCCGCACCGCCTGGCGCCCCCTCGGCGAGCGAGCCCGCCGCAAAGACCGCCTTCGCGAGCCCGGCATCGAAGCGAACCCCGACACCGTACATCGCAGGACCTTCGAACCGCGGAGCGAACCCCGCACCCTCAGACCCCTTCGCGGCTCTCCACGATCGAGGCGAACCCCGATCGATCCAGCCGCAGGACCTTCGAACCGCGGAGCGAACCCCGCACCCTCAGGCCCCTTCGCGGCTCTCCACGATCGAAGCGAACCCCGACCGATCCAGCCGCAGGACCTCTCGCCGCGATGCCGAAGCATCCGCTCGAGACCCTTTCGCGATCGCGCATCGGAGCGAACCCCGATCCCCGAACCGCCGGACCCTTGCAAAGGCCGAAGCCCTCGCGCGAACCCGTTTCGCGAAAGACGATCCGGCCGAAGCCGTCCCGCCGTTCGCCTCCTCGACGTCGCTCGGGGCGCGGGCCCTTCGCTTCGTTTCCGGAGGGTGAGCCCTGGCCGGAGCCCGAAAGCTCCGGCCGGGGGCCCTGCCGTCCTCTCCAGCATGAGGGGCGATTCCCCCACGCCTTCGCGGCGGCATGTGGCTTCGCCTCGCCTCGTCCTTGCGGACCAGCCTCGGCTCTGCCGGCTCCTTCCCACACACCGCGATCGTCGGCTCGCGCTTTCGATCCCGCCGCCCGGAAAGGCGCCCTCGCGTCCGGCTTTTCCGAGAAATCCGCCCTCCTTTTGAGGGGAGCGCCTCATCCTCTTCCGCCCTGGCGGGTGGTCTTCGGTTCCGGCCCTTGCGGGCTTTCCCGTCCGTCCACGAAGGTGAAGCTGTCACGCCTGCCCGAGTCGGGGAAGCGGAATCCGCCTGTGGATAACGAGGATAACGGGGGTAAAACGATTCGGCCTTCGCGGCCGCCTCAGCCGCCCTTCTTCTTCCCCGCCTTGGCGTTCTCGCCCCACGATTCGACGGTGCGGCGAGCGACGTCCAGCGCGATCGCCTTCAGGGCCCCGCCGAGCGCGCCGGCTTCCTTGCCCGCGCCTTCCGCCGCGTCGCCGGCGGCGTCGCCGGCCGCCTTCGCGCCGCGCTTCGTCGCCGGCGGATCGCGCAGCGCCGCGGCGGCCGCGAGCAGGGCCGCCGCCACCGCCTCGCTCACCACCGGCTGCTCGGCGAGCTTGCGCGCCGCCTTGCCGGCCTTGCGCACCGCCTTGGGCAGCTTGCCGCCGCCGCCGGAATCCTTCGGCGCCTTGGCTTTCTTCTTGTCCTTGTTCTTGCCCATCGGCCTCGCTCCTATTCGACGACGATCCGTCCATGCATGCCGAGCAGCCGCTGCGCGAGCGGCGCGCCACGCATCGCATAATGTCCCGCCTTCGGGACCAGGGCCACCGTCCGCTCCGACAGCGGCGGCACCGCCACCTCGCCGTGGCGGACGAGATCGCGATCGCCCCCGCGCAGCTCGGCGCGCGCGAAGAAGGCGCCGGCCGCGAATCGGTGCGGCTCGTTCGAATTGTTGACGAAGCGCAATTTCACCGGCTCGCCCGCCTTCAGCTTCAGCACCTGCGGGCGGATCGCGTAGCTGGTCAGCAGCACGTCATATTCGGGCGCCGACGGCCATTCCTGCGCCGCGGCGGGCGCGGCCACCCAGAGGGCGCACAACAGGAGCATCGGCCGGCGCATGAGCCCTCCTTCGGCAAAGCGGCGCTTGCCCAAACGCCTAGCACGCGCAAAGGGGCCGAACCAAATCTCCTGCTCGCCACGGATCCTGCCCATGCGCCCCCTCCTCGCTCTCGTTTCCCTCCTCGCCGCCGCGCCCGCCGCCGCGCAGCTCGCCGCTCCTGAGAAGAGGATGGCCGCGACGGTCGACGCCGAGCTGGCCCGCGACGACGCGCTGCTCGAAAAGCTGGTCAACCAGAATAGCGGCTCGCGAAACCTCTCCGGCGTCGAGGCGGTCGGCCGCATGATGCGCGCGGAATTGGAGCCGCTCGGCTTCGAGGTCCGCTGGATTCCGATGGCGGAGGTCGCCCGCGCCGGCCACCTCGTCGCCGTCCACAAGGGCAACGGCCGCGGCAAGCGCATGCTGCTGATCGGCCACCTCGACACCGTCTTCGAGCCCGATTCGCCCTTCCAGCGCTACGTCCGCAAAGATGCCGCCCATGCCGAGGGCCCCGGCGCCAGCGACGACAAAGGCGGCCTCGTCGTCATGGTCGCGGCGCTCCGCGCGATGCAGTCGGCGGGGACGCTCAAGGACGCCGACATCACCATCGTCCTCACCGGCGACGAGGAGGAAGCGGGGCGCCCGATCGCGATCTCGCGCCGCGATCTCGTCGCCGCCGGCCGCGCGACCGACGTGGCGCTCGACTTCGAGGGCCTCGCCCAGGAGGGCGGCCGCGACATGGGCTCGATCGCGCGGCGCAGCGCCGGCGGCTGGGAAGTGCGCGCGACCGGCCGCACCGGCCATTCCTCCGGCATCTTCGGCGGCAATGCGGGCTACGGCGCGATCTACGAGCTGGTCCGCATCTTGGACGAATTCCGCCGCGACCTTCCCGAGCCAAACCTCACCTACAATGTCGGCCTGCTCGTCGGCGGCGCCACCGCCGAGCTCGACGCCGCCCACATACGCGGCGAGGCGACCGGCAAGACCAACATCATCCCGCCCCTCGCCATCGCCCGCGGCGACATTCGCGCGCTGAGCCGCGACCAGGACGAGAGGGTGCGCGCGAAGATGCGCGAGATCGTCGCCCGCCACCTTCCCGGCACCGGCGCCGAGATCGCGTTCGACGAACCCTATCCGCCGATGGCGCCGACCACCGGCGGCAAAGCGCTGCTCGACCGGCTGAACCGCGTCAATCGCGACCTTGGCCTGCCCGAAATGGGCCTGCTCGATCCGTTGAAGCGCGGCGCCGGCGACATCAGCTTCGTCGCCGAGTTCGAGGACGGCCTGGTCGGCCTCGGCACCGCCAGCCACGGCGACCACGCGCCCGGCGAGACGGTCGACCTCTCGACCATCCCGCGCCAGGCCAAGCGCGCCGCGATCCTGATGACGCGCCTGTCGCGCGAGCCGCGCGGCCGCGTCACCTCCGGTGCGGATGCTCCGCGGCGATAGCGGCGTTCGACCCCGCGCTGCCCTTGCCCGCAATCTGGGTGTTCTGGAACAGCCGGATCGTCCAAGCCTCGCCTCGCCGCTCGGCCACCAGCGTCGGCCGGCACTCGATCTCCTGCCGCGCCCCGCCCGCGGTGAAGGCGAGCCGCTGGTGCAGCAGCACGATCGCCGCCGTCCCGAGGTCGATCGTCCGCACGATGCGATACTCCACCTCGCTGTCGGCATAGATCGAGCCGAACAGCGCCTCGTCGCCGGCGCGGATCGCGTCGCGCCCGGTGCCGCCGCCGCCCAGGATGTGGATGAACTCGGCATCCTCGGCGAACGGCGCCGCGAAGGCCTCCGCGTCATGGGCGTTCCACGCGCCCTCGAGCGCCGCGACCAGCGATTCCGCATTCCCCGCCGTCATTCCTTTTCTCCTCCTCCTCCCCACTCCGCCGGAGCGCGCGCTTCTTCCCACATCGCGGCACCGAGCCGCGCGGCGGCGCAGCCGAGGCCGTAAAGCTGCACCGCCAGCAGTAGCGCCCCGCCCGTACCGATCTCGTACTTGGCGACCGTGTAGAGCACGATCGCCGCGACCCGGACCGGCCACTCGCTCCATACCGCGCCTGGGCCTGCGCCGCCGGCGCCGGCGAGATAGGCCGCGAGCACCGCGCCCGGGCCGCACAGCAGCAGGAAGGCGCCCGGCGGCCAGGCTGCCAACAACGCTGCGACCGGCACCGCGATGCAGGCGACGAGCGCCGCCGCCTGCACGCCGAGCCGCGCACGGCGGGAGAGGGTGAGGAGGCGCAGCTGGATCGGCTCGAATTCCAGCCAGGCGAGAATGCAGGCGGTCGGCAGCGGCACCATCGCATTGGCGCCGGCGCTTTGCGTCGCGACGATCGACCCGATACCGCTCGCGAGCGCGACCAGCGGGAGGAAAGGCGGGCCGGGATGGCGCTGCTCCAGCCGCAACCGCAGCAGGGCGAAGAAGATGCCGAGGGCCGGCAGCCATGTCAGGACCATCGGCCAGCCGTTGGCCGGCAGCAGCGTCGTGAGCGGCGGCAGCGTCAGCGCGAGCGCGACGAACCGCCATCCCGGCTCCGCGGCCCCGTAGCGGCGCCGGCGCCAGCGGCGGCGGCCCGACGCGAAAAGCCACAAGATCGTCGCCGGCAGCAAAGCCGCATAGACGGCCCACCCCCACAGCGGCGAGAGGTCGACGGAGGACAGAGCGATCGCGGTGCCGAAGGCGCCGAAGGCGGGCAGCAGGACCGCGCCTTTCCAGAAGCCACGCGGTGGGTGCGGCCCGTCGAGATAGGTCTGCCACCAGTCGAGCGTCTCGGTGGGGAAGCTGGGGGCGAGCGCCGGATGGTGCGAGTCCATCTCGACGAGGAAATCCTCGACCTCGGCGATCAGGCCATATTCGGTCGGGCCGAGACGGGTCCGCGGCGGGCCGGAAAGCTCGTCCACCGCCCGCCTGTGCCCGTCGTGCCCGCGCCGGCAGGCGGCGAGGAAGGCGAGGGCCGCGCGCCGCTCCATAACCGCCTGCACCTCCCAGCGGCCGCGCAGCTCGAGGTCGCCGTCGCGCCAGCCGAAGCGGGCCGCGGCGGCCTCCAGAATCGGGTCGGACCGGGGGATCGCACCCGCGAGCAGCGACGCCGTCCACTCCTCCAGCGCGAGCTCGTCGTCGACCGAGCCGGGGGTGGCGGCGAAAACCGCCTCGCCTGCGGCCTGGACAGCGGCCGGATCCGCCGCGTCCGGGCCGGTAAGCAGCGCCTCCAGCGCGTCGCATGCCTCCCGGAGCCGCGCGTCGCCGATTCCCGCGGGCGCCGCACAGCGCGGGGCGAAGTCGACGAGAAAGCTCTCCGCGTCGACGAAGGACGGTGGCGTGACACTTTCCACATCGGAATCGGGGTCCGCCTCGAAATCGTCGGGCTCCGCCGCCAATTCCCACCACGGCGTCTGCGTCCCCCAGGTGAGCGCCGCCTCGAGCGCCTCGCGCAGCCGCACGAAGCGGGCGGGATCCGCCTCGACGTCGATCGCTTTGAGCGCCCGCGCATAAGCCCGCTTCACCGCCCGCCGGTCGTCGGTCGGGTCGATGCCGAGCAGCGCCCAATCCTCCGCGATGGTCACAAGAAGCGTTCGCCTTCGATGGCGTCCAGCTCGCGCTCCGTCTCCGCGCGCGCCTCGCCGACGCGCCTCGGGTCCTGGCTGTCGAGCACGGCCTCGAAGCGCGACAGCAGCTCCGCGATGCGCGCCCGGCTCTCGCCGATATGGGCCTCGTAGGCGCGGCGCGCCCGCGCCAGCACGGCCGCGTTCGGCGAGTCCTCGCGGGGATGGAGCTTGAGCCGTGCCAGCTCCTCGCGGCGGCGCGCCAGATCGGCCTCGTCCTCGCCCTCCCCGTCCAGGATCACCAGCTGCCGCGTCACGCCGGTCTCCGGCACCGACACGTCGACTTCGAGCAGCCCGCTGGCGTCGTAGCTGAAGCGGCAGACCACCTCGACGTGGCCGGCCCGCCGCGGCGGCACCGGAATCTTCAATGTTCCGAGCGCGACATTCTCCGCGACCAGCCGCGACTCCCCCTGATAGACGGCGATTTCCACCACGCGCTGGCCGTCGCTCATCGTCGAGAAGCTCTCCGCCCGGCTGGCGGGGAGGACCGTGTTGCGCTCGATGATCGGCGAGAAGAGGCCGCTGCGCAGGCCCGCCCCGGTCCGCTCCGCCGTTTCGACGCCGAGGGTGAAGGGGCAGACGTCGGTGAGGCGGATTTCCTTGAGCGCCGCATTCTTCTCCTTGAGGCCGCACTGGATCGCCGCGCCCAGCGCCACCGCATGGTCCGGGTGCACGCGATTGGCGGGGAAGCGCCCGAACATGCGCGTCGTCGCGCGCCGCACGATCGGCATCCGTGTCGCGCCGCCGACCAGCACCACCTCGCTCAGCTCCTCGACCCGGGTCCTGCCGTCGCGCAGCGCGCGGAGCACCGGTTCGCGCAGGCGGTCGAGCAGGGGTTGCGCCTTCGCCTCGAATTCCCCGGCGCCGACCTCCACGGCGATTCGCTCGCCCTCCCAGACGAAGCCGAACTCGGCGCTTTCCGCCTCCGTCAGCGCCCGCCGCGCCCGCTCCGCCGCGTCGCGCAGCAACTCGTCGAGCCGCGGATCGCTCCAGCGCGCCCAGCGCCGGCCGAGCTTCTCCATCGCCAGCTCGGCGAGCGCCGTGTTGAAGTCCTCGCCGCCGAGCCGGTTGTCGCCGGCGGACGAGCGCACCTCGACGATGCCGTCGAAAATCTCGACGATCGACACGTCGAACGTGCCGCCGCCGAGATCGAAGACCAGGAACGGCGATTCCTCGTCCAGCTCGTGGATGCCGTAGGCGAGCGCCGCGGCGGTCGGCTCGTTGATCAGGCGCTCGACCGTGAAGCCCGCGAGCTCGCCCGCCCGCCGCGTCGCCTTGCGCTGGCGGTCGTTGAAATAAGCGGGGACGGTGATCACCGCCTGCACCGCTTTCTCCCCGGTATAGGCTTCGACGTCCGCCTTGAGGCTTCCGAGCACCAGCGCGGACAGCTCCTCCGAACTGTAGTCGCGGCCGCCGAGCGGCAGGCGTGTCTGGGTGCCCATAGTCCGCTTGAAGAGGATGTGCGCCGACGCGGGGTCGAGCGTCATCCGCTCGCGCGCCGCGAGGCCGGTGAGGATCGCGCCGTCCTCGCCGAGCGCGACGGCCGATGGGGTAAGGAAATCGCCCAGGGCATTGGGCACGAGAATTGGCGCGCCGTCGACGAAGATCGCCGCGGCGCTGTTCGTGGTGCCGAGATCGATGCCCACCATCATCGCCGCCCTTCTTACGGGCTCGCGCCATAGCGTCTAGCGGGCCGATATCTCCGCCAGCGTCACCGGGCGCCACGCCCACACGTCCACCCCCACATCGGCCTGGCGCGGCAGCGGCTTGAGGCGGCCGTGGCTGTGGCCGTGGAGGTTGAGCGCGCCCTTGTGCTGGCCGTTCCAGCTTCGGAACGGGTAATGGCACAGCACCAGGCGGCGACCCTCGACATCGAGCTCGGCATAGTCCTGGACGCTCGCCCAGCCCGCCGCCGAGACGGTTCCCGGCGGGTCGTTGTTGCCCCGGACGAGATGCTTCGTCCCGTTCAGCCGCGCCAGCAGCGCCGGCACGTCGGCCGCGCGGCGGGCGAAGTCGCCGAGGTGCCATTACCTCGTCATGCGGATCGACGGCTTCGTTCCAGGCCTCGACGAGCCGCGCGTCCATCTGGCCGACGGAGGAGAAGGGCCGCTTCCAGATGTTGAGCGTGCGGTGGTCGCCGAAATGGCTGTCGCTGGTGAAGAAGAGGGCCATCCCCGCTGAACGCGCGAGCGCCCCCTCGTGCTCAAGCTGCCGGCCCGCGCTTGCCTGAGGCAGCCCTGCGCGGCTAGGCTTGGCCGTCCTGCGAGGAGGGCGAGCGTGGCGGATTTGGACGGCCGATTGGGCACAGGCGGACGTCCCGACGCTTCGGCGCCGGACGGTGCTTCCGCCTCGTTCCAGGCGCTCGCCGACTCGATCGACCAGATGATCTGGTCGACCCGCGCCGACGGCTTCCACGATTATTTCAACCAGCGCTGGTACGAATATACCGGCGTCTCCGACGGCTCGACCGACGGCGAGGAATGGAACGGCATGTTCCATCCCGAGGACCAGGAGCGCGCCTGGGCCGTCTGGCGCCGCAGCCTCGCCACCGGCGAGCCCTACCAGATCGAGTATCGCCTCCGGCACCGCTCCGGCGACTATCGCTGGGTGCTCGGCCGGGCGCAGCCGGTGCGGGGGCCGGGCGGCGAGATCGTCCGCTGGTACGGCACCTGCACCGACATCCATGACTTGAAGCTCGCCGAGGAGGCGCTGCGCGAGAGCGAGGCCCGCTTCCGCGCCATGGCGGACAGCGTGCCGGCGCCGGTCTGGGTAACGAACGCGGCCGGGATCGAGTTCGTCAACCGCGCCTATCTCGAATTCGCCGGACGGCCGGCGGCGGAGATAACCGGGGCGGGGTGGACCGATTTCGTCCACCCGGAGGATCTCCCCGCCATCCTCGCCCGCCGCGTCGAGGCGTGGGAGGCGAAGGCGCCTTATGCGTTCGAGGCCCGCTTCCGCCGCGCCGACGGCGAATGGCGGCTGATGCACGCCAGCTGCAACCCGCGCGAGGTCGGGCCGCAGGGCTTCGTCGGTTATGTCGGGCTCGCCACCGACATCACGGACCAGCGCGCGGCCGAGGCCAGGCTGCGGGAGAGCGAGACGCGCTACCGCGTCGCCCTCTCCGCCGGCTCGCTCGGCGCGTGGAGCTGGGACGCGGCGAGCGACATCGTCACCCTCTCCGAGGAAGCGGCCGCGCTGTTCGGACTGGAGCCCGGACCGCTCGCCAAGTGGAGCGACCTCGCCACCCTGATCGCGCCCGACGATGCCGGCCGCACCGCCGAAACCATCGCCCATTCGATCCGCACCCTCAGCGACTACAGCGTCGAATATCGCGTCAACCGCCCCGACGGCGGCGCGATCTGGGTCAACACCGTCGCCCGCCCGATCACCGACGCGGAAGGACAGGTGACCGGCATGATCGGCGCCGTCGGCGACGTCACCGCCCGGCGCGAGGCGGAGACCAAGCTGCGCGAGCTCAACGAGACGCTCGAGCAGAGGGTCGGCGAGGAGATCGAGCGCCGCGGCCAGGCCGAGGAGGCGCTCCGCCAGGCCCAGAAGATGGAGACCCTCGGCCAGCTCACCGGCGGCGTCGCCCACGATTTCAACAACCTCCTGCAGATCGTCCGCGGCAATCTGGAGATTCTCTCGCGCAACATCCCGGAGGATGCGGAGCGGCTGCGGCGGGCGACCGAGAATGCGCTGCGCGGCACCGACCGCGCCGCAACCCTCACCCAGCGGCTGCTCGCTTTCTCGCGCCGCCAGCCGCTCGCCCCCAAGCCGCTCGACCTCAACAAGCTGGTCGCCAACATGTCGGACCTCCTCCACCGCACGCTCGGCGAGACGATCGCGGTGGAGACGCGGCTGACCGGCGGCCTGTGGCGGATCGAGGCGGACCCCAACCAGCTCGAAAACTCGATCCTCAACCTCGCCGTCAACGCCCGCGACGCGATGGAGGAGGGCGGCAAGCTGGTGATCGAGACGGCGAACACCCGCCTCGACGACGACGCGCAGCATGTCGTTCTCCGCGTCGTCGATACCGGCGCCGGGATGGACGCGGAGACGGTGGAGCGCGCCTTCGAGCCCTTCTTCACCACCAAAGACGTCGGCAAGGGGACCGGTCTCGGCCTGTCCATGGTCTACGGCTTCGTCCGCCAGTCGGGCGGGCAGGTGCGCATCCTCTCAGAGCCCGGGCGTGGCACGACCATCGAGATGTACTTCCCCCGCCTCCCCGCCTCCGCCGCCCAGGCGGAAGGGCGCGAGGAGGCGCCGCCGGTCCCGGCCGCGGGGCGCGACGAGAAGATCCTGGTCTGCGAGGACGATCCGGACGTCAGGGCCTATTCGGTCGAGGTGCTGCGCGAGCTCGGCTACGAGGTGCTGGAGGCGGCGGACGGCGCCGCGGCGCTTGCCCTCCTCGAAGGCGGCGCGGCGATCGACCTGCTGTTCACCGACGTCGTCCTGCCCGCCGGCGTGACCGGAGAGATCGTCGCAGCCCGCGCCCGTGAAATATTGCCGGATCTGCCCGTGCTTTTCACCACCGGCTACGCCCGCAAGGCGATATCTCGCGCCGGACGCGTGGACCCGGAGATCGACTTGATCCCCAAACCCTTCACCTACGCCCACCTAGCCGCCCGCGTCCGCGAACTGCTCGACCGGGCGGAGCGCTGAGGCACAAAAAAAGCGGCCTTCAGGCCGCTCGAACCTTGGGTCCTGAAGAAATTGGGGGGCCTGAAGAAATTTGGGCCCGGAGGCGCTACCGGGGGGGGGGGGGGGT